>ERZ826051.13-NODE-13-length-221499-cov-21.215608_pt1 | contig 221499 bp, 215 predicted proteins | sample MGYA00519928_ERZ826051 | MGnify/ENA primary metagenome ERZ826051 (study PRJEB31778, sample SAMEA3449219) | human gut metagenome | biome: human gut; feature: human-associated habitat; material: faeces | place: United Kingdom | collected 2010/2012 ...
TTGAAAGGTAACACATGAAAATACAACTTGACATGTACCAGACACTGGCCGTTGCCGTGCTTGTACTACTACTTGGAAACTATTTAAAAAAGAAAATATATTTTCTTCAGAAATTCTGTATTCCGGCGCCTGTCATAGGCGGACTGATTTTTGCCATCATGACATGCATATGCTATGTCACAGGAATCGCAGAATTTTCCTTTAATGACACACTGCGCGAGGTCTGCATGGTATTCTTCTTCACATCTGTAGGCTTTCAGGCAAATCTCAAGGTATTAAAAAGCGGAGGCAAATCGCTCATCGTATTCTTGGGACTGGTTATAGTACTTATCATATTACAAAACTTAACCGCCGTGGGGCTTGCAAAGCTCTTAAACCTGAATCCGCTAATCGGCATGTGCACCGGCTCTATTCCTATGGTTGGCGGACATGGCACCGCAGGAGCCTTTGGCCCGGTGCTAGAGGACTTGAACATAAAGGGTGCCACGACCATCTGTACAGCCGCAGCTACCTTCGGTCTCATCTTTGGAAGCCTGATAGGCGGACCTCTTGGAAAAAGACTGATCGAAAAGCATAGCCTGCTTAATACAGCAGCAAACGAGGACGACAGCCTGCTGGTGGAGGATGAGAAAAAGCATGAGCGCCACACAAATATGTACGCTGATTCCGTATTCCAGCTTATCCTGGCAATAGGTGTCGGAACCATCTTTACAATGCTTCTCACAAAAACTGGGCTCACTTTCCCAATATATATAGGAGCGATGCTCGCAGCCGCACTCATGCGAAACATATGTGAGTACACAGGAATCGCCACCATCCATATGGGAGAGATAAATGACCTGGGAGGTATAAGCCTCTCTCTATTCCTAGGCATGGCAATGATCACACTAAGGCTCTGGGAGCTTGCATCACTCGCTCTCCCACTCGTCATACTGCTTGCAGCACAGGTGCTTCTCATAATCATATTCACGTATGTTATCGAGTTCAACATCATGGGGCGCGACTACGATGCAGCCATACTTGTATCAGGCACCTGCGGCTTCGGAACCGGAGCCACACCAAACGCCATGGCAAATATGCAGGCTGTCTGCGACCAATATGTGCCGTCCATCAAGGCATATCTGCTCATACCGCTCGTAGGAAGCCTGTTTGCCGACTTTTTAAACAGCCTTGTAATCACATTCTTTATAAACCTACTGTAAAACAACCGGAGAAAAATATGTTTGAAAAACTGAAAAAAATATTTAAAAACAGAGAAGAAAAAGAAAAACATAATTACGATTTAACTTTTGACAACGTGGCAATACCTGAGGTGCACGTAAAAAGCACCGAAAGCCACGAGGACGCTGATAAAGAAAATGCACCTATCAGCTATGACAATGTTGCCATACCTGAGGTGCATATCAGAAACAGAAAAAATAAATAAACTAAACAATATGTATATAATGCAAAAAGGACTCCCAAGGGCCATGTCAAAATTCTTAACTTAATGACATTGCCCTCAAAGAGTTCTTTTTTATTGCCTTATAACACTTCAATTATTGAATCACTCCATATGCCTTTTGCCCTTTCACAAAGCTCCTATCCTTCCCTGCTTATTGTCCTTATTCTGCCTTCTCAATAGATATTATCTTCCCCTCAAACGGATCCACCTCTGAAATAGTACCTGTATACTTAACATTCACCTTATCTCCGCTTGCAACACCCTCGAGTCCGTCAGGCTTCTCATCGAAGGTAAAGCTGTATGGTGTATCCTTATCATCAGTCACTACAAACATGAAGTCCTTTATGTCATCGATTGTTCCTGTAAGCTCCTTCTCTTCCTGTGAGCCCTTTTCACCTTCATCCTTGGTATCAGCCTGCTTTGCACTTTCGGTACCTGCTGCCTTATCCTGCTTTGTATCGCTCTGTCCGCAGCCTGCAAACAAGCCGGCGCAAAGCATAGCTCCTATTACAATTGTAATCAGTTTTTTCTTCATTATGATATACCTCTTTCTTTATTTATAAGCACTACTATGAGTACGTTTTCTAAAGAGTACTCTTCTATCCACCTAAAGTAAATAGAATACATAAAACATTAAAAAAATCTTACGAATTACTGCTTTTTTGAGCCTCTTGCGAGCCTTGCAGGATACCATTTTTCAAACCATCCGGTAAATATGCCCATCAATACAGGCATCAAATTGTTTACGACAATAAGTGTAGCTCCAACACCTGCCTTTTTCAGCAGAAATGTCCACACTGCTGTCAACACGTATAATACTCCCCATGCCGCCGCAAGTATATAATTCGTCTTCATAAAGAGAGGATTTTTATGTGCGGCTTCACCGCCATAATTGTATTTCACATATGTTGCGCATAAAGGCTCCTTTGTCAGGCATGAAACCAGCCAGAACAGCCCAAACACCAGATATCCGATATCTGTTGATATGTCACCTGCTCCTGTCAGGCTTGCAATCGCAGAAAGTGTAGCAACAGCAACAATTGAGAGCTGATCCCATATTACAAATTTATGTTTTCTCATAATAAAAGGTATAGCGGATGCCACCAAAAGAGCAATCACAGAACCCTTTTCAGTATTGACAGAAACTGCTATCCAAAACGTAATCCATGGTATGAGCATTGTCATCATGGATGGATTTTTCTGCACCTCCACACCTTGTGATGTTTTTTCTGTCTCTTTGACTGCCGATGTACTTCCAAAAAATTTATCCCAGTTTACCATCAAGGAAAAATCACCTGTCACCGTATACATCTGCTTTCCCAATGCCTCTGCGCCACCTATCTCGCCTCGGGAAATAGCCGACCATACCGTAAAAGGCGTATCTATGCGTGTAGTCGCGGCAAGGCTTTGGTCAGTAAGCACCTCACTACCTTTATCATCAAGCTTTATTTGGTATGTATGCTTCAAATCGGTATAGCATATCTCAAGCACGCGTTCCTTTCCGTCATAGGTATCCTTATTGTATAATGCAGCCATCTGTCTGGTGAAAACAAGGTCATCCGCTTCCTTTTGTCCTTTTGTCCTGCTGATTCCCCAGCTGGCATCCGCCATACTTTCAAATACCTCCCTTGGATATAAAAGAGTATGGAGCGCCGCTTCTGTTTTTTCAGATATTTTTCCTGTGATGGCATATTCTGCCCCGGCACTTTTTACCGTAGCCAGATATTCGTCAGTCCTCTTTGACAGCTCTTTTACACGAAACAGCTCACCCTGACCACAAAATATGGTTGTATAATGCCCTTTTCCAAGGAAATGGTCAAACATCCGAAGTACACTGTCATAATTTCCCTCTGCAGAATAAAAGCCACAGGTAGAGATTAGCACATGCCTTTTGCCTTCCATGTCATATCTGCAATCATGGCTGCCGCTTCCGTATCCGTCATCCTTTGTACTCATAAACGGCAGGCTCATGGGAAGCTGCCTGTCAATTACGTTCTTTAGTATTCCCGGCACACTAAAATAGTACAGAGGAAACGACCACACAACAACATCCGCTTCAAGCATTTTCCCAATAACAGTCTGCATATCGTCATTTATGCAGCACACCCCCGGTGTCTTCTGCCAGCATGCAAAGCAGCCCTTACACGCTCCTACATTCATTGAGGCTACATGCATTTCATCAATAGATATAGCTTCATTTTTGCTCTTATATCCTTCTTTGAAGCCTTCTATAAAGCTGTTTGCAAGCCTTAACGAATTGCTTCGTTTGCCTTTTGGACTTCCGTTAATCAGAAGTATGTTCATGCTTTATGCCCTCCTGTAAGTATATAGTTAATTTTAGTATAGCGGATTGACAGGCAAAAAACAATTAAGTTTGGACTTAGAAACAATACCATAATTATACATTCAAAATACATTCAAATTCTTAGGTATGCCTTGTAATTATAGTACTATGATAGTAAAATAGAGCTATATTATTACGAATCAGGAGAATTCATATGGGTTACGATGAAAAAATTTTTAAAGCAAAGGCGAATATCAAGGCCCGCAGATTATGGCTTGTTTTTGCTTTACTGCTGACCGCAAATTATGGAACCGACACAGCAAATGGTGCTTATCCCATCAATAATTATATCATTTTTGTTATTTTATGCTGGCTGCCTTTCTTGTGTGGTGACATACTTCTAAAAAAGAAAGGGAAGGATAATGACCGGTACAGGCTAGCATTCGTCATCGGATATGGTATTTTTTACGTATTTCTTTTGTGTACGACAACCTCACCGATTGCATTCACCTACATACTTCCGATAATCAGCCTTATTGTAATATTTAAGGATGAAAAATTCATGATTTACTGCGCTGTTGCAAATATGCTAAGCCTTATTGCAAGTATTGCATTTCACATATTAGTGCTGGGTCAGAACACTGCTGTAGACCACAAAAACTATCAGCTTCAGATAGCATGTCTTTTACTTTGCTACATAGGCTATATCATGTCGGTGCGTCACCTGACTGAGTCCGATGCTGCACTCACCGAGAGCATAAAGTCTGATTTGAATCGCGTTGTCACGACAGTTGAGCAGGTTAAAACCGCTTGCAACACTATAATGGACGGTATAACAGTGGTCCGTGAGCTTGCTTCTGAAAACAAGCATGGCTCAGATGTTGTCGTTGAGAGAATGAATGAGCTTACCGGAAATAATGAGCAGCTTCAGTCCCACACTGCTTCTTCCCAGGAAATGACTACCGATATAAGCTCACAGGTTGAGAATGTTGCAGCCATGATAAATGATATGGTTTCCCTGACAACCGAATCCGGCAAGCATGCCAAGGTCAGCTCTGAGGACCTTGAAGGTCTTGCCCAGACAGCAAAAACCATGTCAGAGCTTTCTACAGAGGTCGAAAACATCCTGACTTCATTCAGAGATGAATTTGAGATGGTTAAAAATGAAACCGAAAAAATGACCTCATCCATTGAAGAAACGCTCCGTCTCATCCAGCTCACTCTTGAAAAGGTAATGCAGACCGGTGAAAATGTAGAGAAGATCACAAAGGATTCCCATAAGCTCGGAAGCCATATCCGTGAAATTGATGCCGCAATGCAGGAGGTTGAAGCATCTAACCAGCAGCTTGTCGACAATATGGAAAAGGTATCTGACATCGTAGAAACCATGACCTCATGTATCGGTGCTTCTGACGCGATAAGCCGCAAGATGCTCAGTAAATATGATGAAAGTGCAACAAATATCAATAATATCGAGACTGTTATCCAATCTCTCATGCACGAGCTCGGAGTTGGTGGATTTATGGGACTTGATGATATCCGCCCGGGTATGAAGGCCAAAGTGATTATGACAGATGTACAGACCGGCAACGAGTTCCATTGCGAAGTAAAGGCTGTTGGCGAAAACGGTCTTAAGCTTGTATCAGGCGACTTATCTGTAGACTCACCCAGACCTTGTAATCTGTATGTTACAGTTGGCAATGTAATGTACTACTGGAAGGATCTCACAATCACAGATGACCTTGTGATAACAGTCAATACACAGCCTGAAATCTTGAACCGTAGGAAATACCCTCGCATGGATTTATCAAACAATTGCACTATCAAGCTTAAAGGAACCGACACCACATTCAAAGGAACTCTTGACAATATAAGTGCAAACGGCTTTGCATTTTTGACAAAGGATCCTTATTTCGTGGATAATAAGGGTGCGAAGGTCACTATCTCGATAGAGGACTTTGCGCTTGCTGACCACTCAGTATTGGAGGGATATGTAATCCGCTGCTCAAATAATGAGGGAACATATATCGTCGGCTGCCAGATGCCTGAGGATAATTATTATATCCAGACATATGTCAATGAACAGCTTCGTGCTCACTCATAAAAATAAAAGCTATGAAAGCCTTTAACCGGGCTCTCATAGCTTTTTTTATTGATAATCTTCTATATCCTATTATCTTCTATCTATTATCTTTATCTTCTATCTGCATGATGTTTTTCCTCTCTGGACTCTCATATATACATTGTAGCTGTGAATGCTGAATATTATGATACCTAGCAATGCACAGGTTATCACAATTGTACGGATGTTCTTCTTTTTTATAATCATAAATGTGTTCTCTCCATACCTTAGTACCTACATCGTATCTGTGCTTCGTTCTCTATTCATATCACATATACTTGTATTTCTGGTACTAATTATACAACATATAGTGCCTAAAATCTATACTCTCGGCGCGAAATGTAGTTTTTATGGTGTGAAATACATGATGGCAGTCAAAAAAAGGGAAAGTATTAAATACTTTCCCTTTCAAAATCTTATATATAGACTTTTAAATTAGAACCTTTGTCTATTTTGCCTGCTCTGCGATAGCAGCCTGTGCTGCAGCAAGACGAGCGATTGGTACACGGAATGGTGAACATGAAACATAGTCAAGTCCAATCTTGTGGCAGAACTCAACTGATGAAGGATCTCCACCGTGCTCTCCACAGATACCAACGTGAAGGTTAGGATTAACTGGCTTTCCAAGCTTAATAGCTGTCTCCATTAATTTACCAACACCTGTCTGGTCAAGCTTAGCAAATGGATCGTTCTCGAAAATCTTGTTGTCATAGTAAGCGTTAAGGAACTTACCTGCATCATCACGAGAGAACCCGAATGTCATCTGTGTAAGGTCGTTTGTACCGAAGCAGAAGAAATCAGCCTCTGTAGCGATCTCATCAGCTGTAAGAGCAGCTCTTGGGATCTCGATCATTGTACCAACATGGTACTTGATGTCAGCATTTGCAGCAGCGATCTCAGCGTCAGCTGTCTCAACTACAATCTTCTTAACGAACTTAAGCTCTTTGATCTCACATACTAATGGGATCATGATCTCAGGCTCGATATCCCAGTCTGGATGAGCTTTCTTTACATTGATAGCTGCACGGATAACAGCCTTTGTCTGCATCTTAGCAATCTCAGGATATGTAACTGCAAGACGGCATCCTCTATGACCCATCATTGGGTTGAACTCATGGAGTGACTCACAGATAGCTTTGATTTCCTCTACTGACTTATTCTTAGCCTTTGCAAGCTTCTCGATGTCAGCCTCCTCTGTAGGAACGAACTCATGAAGAGGTGGATCAAGGAAACGAATTGTTACTGGGCATCCCTCAAGAGCCTCGTATAATTTCTCGAAATCTCCCTGCTGATATGGAAGAATCTTGTTAAGAGCTGTCTCTCTCTCCTCTACTGTATCAGAGCAGATCATCTCACGGAATGCAGCGATTCTCTCTGGATCGAAGAACATATGCTCTGTACGGCAAAGTCCGATTCCCTCTGCACCAAGCTCACGAGCCTTCTTAGCATCTGCAGGAGTATCTGCATTTGTACGAACCTTAAGTCTTCTGAACTCATCAGCCCATGCCATAACACGTCCGAACTCACCAGCGATTGAAGCATCAACTGTTGGGATGATTCCAGCGTAGATGTTACCTGTTGTACCATCGATAGAAATCTCAGATCCCTCTGTGAATGTCTGTCCTGCAAGTGTGAACTTCTTGTTCTCCTCGTCCATATTGATATCACCACAACCAGATACACAGCATGTTCCCATACCACGTGCAACTACGGCTGCGTGAGATGTCATACCACCACGAACTGTAAGGATACCCTGAGCAGCCTTCATTCCTGTGATGTCCTCTGGAGATGTCTCAAGACGTACAAGTACGACTTTCTCTCCTCTTTCAGCCCATGCCTCAGCATCGTCAGCTGTGAATACAACCTTACCACAAGCAGCTCCCGGAGATGCTCCAAGACCCTTTCCAAGTGGAGTTGCAGCCTTAAGTGCAGCAGCATCGAACTGTGGATGTAATAATGTATCAAGGTTACGAGGGTCGATCATTGCAACAGCCTCAGCTGGTGTCTTATGTCCCTCATCTACTAAATCGCAAGCGATCTTAAGAGCAGCTGGAGCTGTTCTCTTACCATTACGGCACTGAAGCATATAGAGCTTCTTGTTCTCAACTGTGAACTCCATATCCTGCATATCATGGTAGTGATTCTCAAGAGTCTCACAAACATTAAGGAAATCAGCGTATGCCTCTGGGAACTCCTGCTCCATCTGAGCGATTGGCATTGGAGTACGAACACCGGCAACAACGTCCTCACCCTGTGCATTGATAAGGAACTCACCCATAAGCTTGTTCTCACCAGTTGCAGGATCACGTGTGAATGCAACACCTGTACCTGACTCGTTATTTAAGTTACCGAATACCATAGGCATTACGTTAACAGCTGTTCCCCATGAATAAGGGATATCGTTATCTCTTCTATAAACATTTGCACGTGGGTTGTCCCATGAACGGAATACAGCCTCGATAGCAAGCTTTAACTGCTCTACAGGATCTGAAGGGAAGTCTGTTCCTAACTGATTCTTGTACTCAGCCTTGAACTGCTCTGCTAACTCTTTAAGGTCAGCTGCTGTAAGGTCTACGTCAAATTTAACACCTCTGTCCTCTTTCATCTTGTCGATGAGCTGCTCGAAGTATTTCTTTCCTACTTCCATAACAACGTCTGAGAACATCTGGATGAAACGTCTGTATGAATCATATACGAAACGCTCGAATGCTGGATCTGGGTTACCAGCGATCATAGCTGCAACAACATCATCATTAAGACCAAGGTTAAGGATTGTATCCATCATACCCGGCATTGAAGCTCTGGCACCTGAACGAACAGATACGAGAAGAGGATTCTTAAGGTCACCGAATTTCTTTCCGTTAACCTCTTCCATCCATTTTACACCTTCCATAGTCTGAGCCATAATCTCATCATTGATCTTACGTCCATCCTCGTAGTACTGTGTACAAGCCTCAGTAGTGATTGTGAAGCCCTGTGGTACAGGAAGTCCAATCTCTGTCATCTCAGCGAGGTTAGCACCCTTACCACCGAGAAGATTACGCATGGTCATGTTACCCTCTTTGAAGGTATATACCCACTTGTTTGCCATTTTGCAATTCCTCCTAAATTTTATTTCTGGTATGGTAAAAAACCATCCATATACTTGATTAATGTGTGCACTCATGTAAATGCACACATTAATAATACCATAATTTCAGCAAATATCAACTAATTTTTATTATCTTTTCCCTTATGTTTCATACTATTTTTTTGAACACGGACAGACTTAACATACTTTACTATGACAAATATCATAATTGCAAGAATTGCAACTATCCCAAGCGCACCAATAGCCAGCGGAACGGCCATTCCACTCTCACTAATCATGGTGGCAAGCGGTACCTGCTCATCTGCTATATCAGTATTTGGCTGTGCCTGCGGTGCCTGGATTCCATCCTGCGGATCATTCTGTCCGTCAGGCACTATTGTGTTTGCGGCATTTGCTCCATCTGCAGCTCCGTTATTTGCCGCTCCTGCTGCATTGCCCGCTGCATTAGCTGCCCCGGCTGTATTTGCAGCTCCTGCGGCTGCCTGATTGCCGCCTGCCGCAGTATTGTCATTTGCTCCATTTCCGGCAGCAGCCATGCTTGATGCAGCCCTTGAATATACAAAGTTGAACACGTTTTCTGATGCATTTGACGACAGCTTTCCTGTCTGATTATAGCTGTCCGGAATATATCCATCTATATACAGATATGCTATAACCGGCTCATCGCCCACATTACCATAATAGGTACGGCTTTCAGCAAGCTTATTGCCATCTGTATCCACATAGTTGACTGTATACTCAGCAAGCTCGCCCGGTATGCCGTATGCAACAACATAGTCCTGATCTCCCGATACGAGAAAAGCCGACTGTGCAACCGTATTATTGTCACGGCCGCTTAATCTGATTCCCTTTACGTAGTACTTGCTGTTTTCATTAAGTGCCACACTGCCCTGTGCATCACAGCTGATGACATCTCCATATTCAAGACCTGTGACAATTATTTTGTCTCCTTTAGCAGAAACAGAAACCGAAGCCTCATTGCCTGATGCCTTTCGTACCTGCACACCACCGTTTATGCTTCCCTGACCTCCGGCTGAGAAGGAAACAGTGTACGTATATGAAAATGCCTTTGCATCTGCTGTCTGTGAGAAAACACCGGTTATGACAACAAGAGCTGCAAGAAAATATTTAAGCAATCTTTTCATTTTGCTTAGCCCCCTTTCTGTCACTTACGAAAGCCAGTATCATCAAAATAATACCAATCACAAACACTACAGCTGACGCTATTGACCAGATATCTCCGGTCTTTACTTTGCTTGTTGTAGTTGTAAATGTAGGTGGATTTGATAAAGTTGGATCAGAGTTATCCTCTACCGCAAAGTTCATCATAAGCTTTGCGAGTGTATCCTGATATATATTACCCTGACTCTCTCCGTCAAGCCCTACTAAAAGCTTCACACAGCCTCCCTCTCCAGGCTCTAATGTCTTTAAATAAAAGAACTTATCCAGAGAGTTTGTAGCCTCATTGAGTCCTTTTCCGGCTGTTGCCTCCTTCTCTCCACCTACGCTGGTGCTGCTGTATATAGTGTCCTCTTTTCCATCCGGTCCTACGAAAGTAAGAATATATGAGTATCCACCATTTTCAGCCACCGCCTGTGTATCCTCAAGACTCTTTAACACATCATTGGACATATACCATTTCGTTGAAATACTGCTGTTATTCTTTATATCAACGGAAAATGTGACAGAATCTCCCGGCTCCATCTGTGAGACAGAGGCTGCTATTTTATTTGAATCGAACGAACTGACCATCTCCTTGCCGGTAAACTCACATGAGCCGGCTGTAGTAGTATTCTCATCCGCAAATACAGTGCCTATCGAACCAAGGATAAACAACATGCATGATAATAATGCGATAAATTTTTTCATATTGTCCTCCTTTACTCTAAGCTAAGTGCCCCGTCATCTGATATATTTACATCAACACCCCACGCACTCTTAATTGCGTCCTTTGCATTGTGTGTCTGTACTGCATCAACAGTTGCCTCCAGCACAAATTGCGCACCATCATATTCATAGGTAGTAGTGATGGTTGTAAGTCCGTTATCATCAGTCTGTGATGTCTGACCCACAATGGCTGCAATATCGCCGGATATACTGATTTTGTCTGTAAAATCAGTGGATGTCTGACCTTTTTTTAAAATAGTATTGTAGTAAAATACATTTCGCTCTGTAGTCTCAGCACTCTTATCCTCTGTCCAGCCATCGTTTGTAAAGTCAATCTGTATCTTTGATGGATCAAGTTTTGAAAGCTTATCACCTGTCTCCTTATCTGCCCAGTAATGCTGCACAGTCACTCTCACATACTCATCTATCGAGCCGCTGTTTTTGACAGCAAGCTTCTCATCGTACTTTTTGTCGAGAATCAGTTTTTCATCTCCGGCATTCTTTAGCATATCTCCAAGCAGCACTCCTGTTGCCTCGCTCCAGTCATCATCCTTATGCTTATAATCACGCCAGCTCACATCATTGCCATTCTCAGTCAAAGTAACACCGATGGATTTGATGTCAATCTGAGCCAGATAATTATCACTCATATATGTAAGAGTCGCTTTTGTAGATCCAATCGTCGATGCTGCAAGCATTATCGCAGAGGATGCTACAAGTATAATTGGAAGTTTTCTCTTCATTACTCTTCGCCCTCCTCTTTATCATATTGTGCTGTCGCATCCCATTTTGCATCAGGTGCGACACACGGATTGCCATTCTCATCATATGTGACAGGAGCACACTCCTGAACCACAACTACATTGAAGCTGGTCTTTACCTTTTCACTAACTGTGATAGCTGCAACAATCGGCTCGGTTTTGCCACCAACCGGCACTACCTGACTGTAATACCAGTAGCCATCATCTGAAAGGCTCCAGTTTGAGCCTGATGCCTGTATATCAAACTGGCTTGCTGCAATTACCTTTACCCTGACAAAACAGTCTGCTTTTCCTGTATTCTCAATCTCAATAGTTTTCTTCCAGTCCTTAAACTTCTCCTTGACATCAGTTGTAGGACCGATATCTACTGAGATACCGCCCTTTGCCGTAGCATAGGTTGTAAAATATGCCAGTGTCGGTTTAACTGAAACACCACAGACAATGAGTGTTGCAGCAAAGGCTGCACATACAAGAATACGGTGATTTCTATTAAGTTTTTTACAAGACTCTGATAATTTTTTCATTAATTCTGCACCCATTCCCATCCGGTTCCGTCATACTCAAAATGGTTTACGACACCGGTACTATAAATCAATTTGTCGTTGTAATCGTTTGTGAAATCAACATCTGCGGTCTCACCGGCCACAACCTGTGTCTCTATGCTGTCTGAGGATGTCACCTGATAACTGCCAGCGGCATATACCTCCTTTACTATTACCCTTGACCCTGCCGGAATATTGTCAATAACTACGCTCTTAGCCCCTGTACTGTCAAATCTGATTGATGCGATATCGGAAAACACCACATTACCATCCCTGTCGTAGGCCTCAACATCAAATGCAAACACCGGCTCACCGAGTGCTGTATTGTATGTCTTTAATGTCTTGTTAATCTGTAAGCTTCCCATAAGACCGGTCTGTTCAGGCTTCAGCTCGATATCTATATCATCATATATCCATGAATCTGAGCCGCTTCCTGTCATAGCAAACTCATTATTAGGAGCCGAAACCAGATACGGCACAAATGTGTATCCAAATCTTGCCGAATTAGCCGGCTTTGCATATACCAGATACAGTCCCGTCTTAACGCCTGTGACGTTTCCCCTTCCGTTTGAAACATCTATTACCTCATCTGCTGTCAAAGAACCTTTGTCTGCAATGTCCGCAGCTGTCTTTGCCATCTTTTCCCAGTCATCTGCGGTAGTTTTACTGCTGACATCTGATATAGATTTAGCCAGCTCATCAAACTGCTTCGTTGCAGTGTATACATCGTTCTCATCTACATCTGCCACTCTATAAAGCTCTACGGGAAAATCCACAGTATACAAATCCTCCCATGTATCAGGGATATCAACTGTTATAGAGCATTTCTTATCAATATCAATATGCGTCCTTGCAAAAATGCTTCCACATGGCAGAGAAAACAAGGCTATCGCTGCTATAGCTATACTGACAGCTCTTTTTAAACTATTGTGCATTTTTCCTCCTTCCTGATTCTATCTGAATCTATACAATATCGTTTTACTAAGTATCTTACAAATTATAATATACAAAACCAGAAACAGAATGCCAAGCACTATGGCTTCATGTAACGGCTGTACCTGCTTTACATCCTCGACAATAAGTCCCTGTGCATCATTTGCAATCCTGTGCCCCCTGATAAGAAGCCTGTGGGAATTCACTCCATACGGTGTACATGTGATAAGTGTACAGTAATCCTGCCCTTCCTCAATCTTTAAGTCATTAAGCTCATCAGGCAAAACAATCCTTATCCGATCAACCTCGTAGGTCAGTGTCTCGCCAAGCACATACAGCTTAAAGGTGTCACCCTCCGCCATCTGGTCAATATCCGTAAATAGCTTAGATGACGTAAGTCCTCTGTGTCCTGAAACAGCACAATGTGTGCTTGCTCCGCCAACCGGAAGCGATGTGCCCTCGATATGGCCAACACCTATCTGAAGTATTGTATTGTCTGTGCCGTGGTAAATCGGCAATGAGACATTGATGGACGGAATCTCAACATAGCCCATGACTCCTGTGCCAGATACATCAAGCAGGCTTTCATACTCTGCTCTGTCCGAATCAGACATATCATATCTGTCCTGCTTGCTTAAAAGCCTTTCATTGTAAGCCTCTGCCACCTGCCTCATTTCTTCAAGCTTTTGTTCATCTGTATTGTCTACTGCATCGACGTAGCTTGCGATTGCCCTTGACTGATGGAATGAATTCCAGTAATCACTCACCGTCGGATATAGCAGTAAGGACAGTCCTGCAAGAAACACTATGACAAACAAAATAGTTGATAATTTTCTTCTCATAGCACTCTCCTTACTGTTATCATTTGCATAATATAATTATGCCTATTGTAACTGCCACGAACCACTAAAGTGGCTCATGGCAGTTATATTTTATCATAAAATGATATTATTTAACACGCTTCTTTGTTACAAGAACAATTCCGCCACCGACTACTAATATAGCACCAATCACATAAATTGCAACACGTCCGGCACCACCGGTTGAAGGAAGGACTGAGCCCTTTAAGTTCTGTACAGGTGTGCTTAAGCTGCCCTCAGTTTTATCAGCTTTAAGTGTAATATTACCGGTCACCTTATCTCCGCTTAATGAATTAAGCTCAGGAGCATCAGACTCAATTGAGTGGTCTGCCTTGATTGTGAATTCAATATCGTTTGCAGTGTTGTAGCCATCAGGAGTCTTTGTCTCCTTAAGTACATAATCACCATCATCAAGTCCGCTGAATGTGAAGACATCATTCTTATCACCGGAAATTACCGCTTTGATTTCTTTGTCTGCTTCACCTTTAATCTTTTTGTAAAGAGTAAACTCTGCACCATCGAGTGCTTCGTTCTTCTCATTTACCTTGTTGATTACAACCTTGTATGTAAATACGATTACTGTATCCTCCGGAGTCTCACCTTTGTCTCCCTCACCACCGTTGTTAGGGTTGTTAGAGAACTCAAGCTTTACCTTATTTGGGTTTCCCTTTGAACCGATAACAGCATTCTTATTGAGAGTTGCTTTGTACTCAACTACAATCGTATCACCATTTTTAGCTTCAAATCCCTTTGCTAAAATATTGTCACATGTAAAAGTAAGCTTTTTGCCAGCTGCGTCATAATTTGTTTTAAAGAATGATGTAACATCCTTATCACCTAATTTAACAGTAACAGTTCCTTCATTGAAATCAAGTCCCTGTGAAAGAGTATCATCAAATTTAAGGTAATATGACTTATATGACTGAACATTTGCAGGTAATGTAGCTGTAAGCTGGAATGGAACTACATCTCCGATATCATAATCGGCTGAATCCTGCCATTCTGTTGTATCACCTGTTGTGTCGTTTGTGTCTTTTACTTTCTTCTCAACAGAAGGTACATCTGTCTTAGGTGTGATTGTTGTATCAGCAACGATATTGAGGATATACTCTGTGTAAGCCTCGTCACCTTTTAAAGAGCTATCCTTATCCTTGATAAGATAGTAACCAGGCTCAAGTCCTGTAATCTCAGCTTTTGCATTGTCCTGTGTTACTGAAACAGAACCTGCTACTGTAGTGCTTAAAACTGATGCAATTTTCTGTGCCTCTGCCTTAATATCTGAAGAGTTCATTCCTGAAAGCTTCTCTACATAAGCTTTTGCATCATTAGCAAGATCTGTCTTTTTGTCTGCCTTGATACCGGTACCCCAGTCAACGTTTGAAAGTGTTGTCTGTGATTTTGAAAGATCTCCCTTTAAAATCTGGTAAGCCTCATAAGTGTGGCCTGCCTTGGCCTCATTAACCGTGATGGTAAATGTTTTTTTTGCGCCTTCGCCCTCAGCAAATACTGTAACGCTCATTGCAAGTGTAAGTATCATTGCAAGAACAAAAGCAATGCTTCTTTTGATTGTTTTCATATCGCATTCTCCTTTTTTATAATGTTTTATGTTTTTTATAGAAAAGTGTTATTACAGCTATTGCTATAAGCACAGCTCCACTTAACATATACAACCATCTGTTACCGCTTCCACCTGTTTCCGGAAGCTCATACTCTATGAGTTTGTTTGTAATCTCAACAGTACCGGACTCTATTGCATTGGCGCTGCCCGGTGCAACGTTTGCATCGGTCTTTGTGATTTGTGTACCATTTATATCCTTAAATATATATGAAACATCATAGCCTGACATACTGTTGTTCTGATTTATTCCAACCTCTGTCACATAATATTTATATGTGGTACCGGTCAGAATACCATTTTCATCTACACTCTGTAATGGCAGATTTTTAAATACATATGACCATTCACCTGCCGAATCAGCTGTCAACTCAACCGGATTGCCATACTTCTTATCATTACCAGCCGAATCCACCTGATGCAGCTGCAGAAAGATCTTTCCATCAGTCTTATCTAACGGATTATTCTTAGAATCAGTCCATTTTTTATCAACTGAAATGCTGGTGGTTGCAACTGCTACATCATCGTAATAGTACGGTGTATTTACCTTTGCCATATCACTTCCCTGTAATGAGCTGTTTTCAGCTACAACAGGATGTGCTGAGTTATCTGCACTGAAATAGAAATACTCCTTATGTGGCTCTGCCGAGAGTAAATAACCTTCCGGAGCCTTTGTCTCAACTATATAATACTGAGTATTATACTCCAGATTGTCAGTACTCATACTGATATCAATTCTGCCGTTCTCATCGGTGGTATACTCACCTAACGACGCATAAGAACCATCCGATGTGTATCCAAACAGCTCAAACTCAGCGCCTTTAAGCAGCCTGCCATAATCAGCCTTATCTACCTTATACAAGGTAAATGTATTGCTCTTAATTACTCCGGCAGAGGATTTAGACTCTTTGTAAACAGTATTGTTATCCTTACGGTCTTCTCCCTTTTCAATGCCTTCAAGCTTTGCTGTATTGCTGACATTCATTATAATCGGACTGTATTCACCAGGGGTACCAATAACCTGTGCATTGACCTGATAAGTATATGTCAGCATAATGGCTTTACCGTCAGGTATATCTGCTTTTATGGTTCTATATGAATCGGCGCTCCAATCATAGGTACCATCCTGTGTACTGTAATTCCACTTACATTCATCTATCGTTTCTCCCTGCTTATAAGTTCCATCGCTTTGCTTAATAGCTTCTCTAAACTGAACTGTAGCCGGCATTAAATCGATATACCATAATGTCTGAATACCATTGCCATATGTGCGTGTCGTAAATTTAAGCACATCTGTCAGCTTTAATGTATCGCTATCAGGCAGATAGTCCTTGCCATCAGGGTTTATTATAACCGTATAACGCAGCCTGTGATTGTCTTCATCCCACTTGTAGTTCTTGGAAATAACCTTATCCCCCTCAGTAGGATTATCACCGCCCGATTCGTCAGGCTTTGACATGGTCTGTGTCTGAGAAGCCGATCCGATTTCGCTGTTTGTATTTGATGATGCTGTGGCTGTATTCTTATAATCCACTCTTTTACCGGCTTCAAAATTCTCAAAATCATCTATCGTGCACTTGTATACTACATATATGTGAGAGTTCTCATTCCAGCCATGTATAGTTGTATTGGTCTTATCAGGCTTTATAACCCTTGTAACCACAGTATTTGTGTTTTTATCCAGCGTTGTGCCGGTTTGAATTCCGTTTATGAACCAGTCGCCGTCAGTTACGGTATGCAATGTGCCTTCAAAGTCAGGATATGTAAAGCCCTCCTGATTAGTATAGGCTAGCATTATCTTTACACTCTGCAGTGTAACACCCTCCGGAAGCTTATCAGTGATAGTATACTCTGTAGCATCAGCATCCATAAGTACATCAACGCGCCATGTGAGTGTTCCATCACTTTCTGTGGTTTTCAAATATGTCTGACCTGTTTTACCGTTTCCATCAGTCTTTTCAATCTTTGATGTCGTATGGCTATAAGATGCAGATGCACTTGAATTTAAAGCTTCAAACTTATTCACATATTCAACTCTTCCACTCGGTGTTGTATCGGCGGTTGTGCTGTATGTAAATACGACTGTCTTTTCACTGCTGCTTGTCGGATAATCCTTATTAAAGCTGATATTTACCGAGGTAAATCTGTAGTCATCAGATTCGGATACTTCATTAAATTTTGCCGTTTTTGACTTATTATTCCTATCCAGATATTTAACAGTAATGTCACCGATATATACATCAAATTCTTTCTTTACCTGACTTACAAAATCATTCATCTGGGTATAAGTCATGTAATGATAATTCTTCTGGGATTTGGATGACATTGTATCAGCAATGCCAAACGCCTTAGGAAATCCCGATGCCGGAATTGTAAACTTAGCCTCCCATTTTAAAGTATACAGACTGTTATCTGTCTTTTGAGCTTCAACAAGCTTCTTTGTAATATCCTGCTTTGTTTTTGGAACATTTACACTTGAAGAGCTGTCATATGACTTATCATCCTTAGTGAGAGTAGCCTTATTATTAAATTTCTGGTCATCAAATGTCTGCAATGCATCTGTATAGTATTTGACAGTATACTTATTGCAGTTCTTGTTACCATCTGTAGAATTAAATGTAACCGATGTCACCTTGCCACTGCTGTCTTTGTTAATTGTATACCCGTCACTAGGTGATATATCAATGTCTGTAATCTTATCAAACATATCATCTTTCAGGACAGCTCCAGCAATATCCTCACAGGTTTTATTTACTGTAACCGTCCAGATAATCCGGTTATTAGTCTTATCGTATTTACCGGATTTTTCTATAAGATTTTTGTAATACTTTACATAGCTGCTTGACGTATCTATGACAGTTTCTTTTGAATTTTGGTCTGTTGATTTACCTGTAACGAAATTAGTTGCCTGCCATGTAGCATTATTTCCCAAATCTCCGGCATTGGTCAGATAATACCTGTATGTAATAGAACAGCTATCACCTGCATCTAATTTCGGAAGCTTTGCAGTAAGCGTTGCCTTTCCCGCATCTGCCGGGTCATTCTTTCCTGTCGCCGTTGCAGTATAGCTGCTGTCAATAATCTGACCGTTTTTCTTTATGCTGTAGGTAAGCCCTGTTGTATCAACACGCATGCCATTGCCGTTAAATTCATCTGTGATTTCAATATCATCAGGTGTACCTTTTTCAGAAGATACATCTACAGTAAACTCAACATAATAATTACCGTTTTCATCAATAGCAATATTATTATTATTTGTATTGCTCTTCTTTACGGAAATATCGTAGTTTAAGGAATCGTTTCCGTTCCAGTGGACATTATCCTTGTCTACTGTTATGGTGACATCACCACCGATATTGATATCAAGATCACCTGAATCATTGGTCTTACCCTCACCAAGAGCCTCAACCTTTGCCCAACCTTCTATATCGCTGCTTTTACCCTCGATATAGCCATCTGCAAATCTTATAAGGATAGCATATGTCCCATCCTCGTTTTTGATATATCTGTACTGGAACTGTTCTATATCACTGTTGTCGTCACATTTTGTCGTCCATGAATTGCACAAATCATCCGGAATAGTCACCGACGGATCATAGACATAATAATAATTCTTAACAGTATTGCCATTGGCATCTACCGTATCATTCTTGCCGATTCCAAAATTCAGCTGAACCTCAAGCTTGAACTTCTCGCCGTTCCAGTCCGCTGACTTGCCCTCACTGGACATTTCGGTATATGAGCCATTTGATTGCAGTTTTTGAAGATTAACATAGTTTTCTGTGACATTATCTATGGTAAAATCCTTCTGATTCTGATCTGCTGCTGATGCAGGTTGTATAAGTCTGTACGCAGTAATGCCCAGCACTATAACAGCCATCGATATAATAAATGTAGCAAGCTGTCTACGTCTTCTCACTCTTTTAAGCCGCTCTTTGCCGAGACGTTCCATATCCTTATCCATTCTGCATCCTCCTTTCATAGAGTTATATATAATTCATTTTACTTAATCGTTATTCAACAGCTAATATATTACACACTTTTGGTCACACAACGGTCACACGAGCCTTTAAATCGGGATTTTCTACTTTTTTACCAAAAAATCCCAAATAACACTAGTCAATTTTGCCAATTTTAGACAATGGCCAGATGGCAAATGTAATTCTGCCGACTACCTGCTCCTCTGAGACACAGCCTATAGCTGTATTTCTTGAGTCAAGTGATACGCTTCTGTTATCGCCCATCACGAAAATCTTGGATTCAGGAACCTGATAAGGCAGCTCTATATTACAGTCTCCTAAAGCTTTTTCATTGAGATACGGTTCATCAATTGCGATATCGTTTACATAAACCGTGCCATCCTCTGATATATTGACCCAGTCACCCGGCATCGCAATAACTCTTTTTACAAGTATCTTGTTATTGTAATAAAAAGCTATGACATCTCCTGTTTTAAAGTCATGCCCCTTTGATGCCATAAGCACCTGTCCCTCCTGTAACGTCGGTGACATAGATGTTCCGGTCACCTTCAAAATAGGAAGCCACAGGTTTGCGACCAATATTGCTGCCGCTGCCACTACCACAAGTGTTCCTACGGTATTGAAGAGTGTTGCTGCAAATTTGTTGTTATACTTCACTCTTCTCAGTTCCTGACGCAGCTCCTTTATGCCAAGATCATCGCTATAACGGTCATAGTCGTCTGTCATGATACTGCGATAGCCCGATGTATCTTCAGTCTTCTCAGCACTTTTATTCTCAATTTCTTTATTCTCTACTCTGTTTTCTTCTGAAGCCTTCCTTGATATTTCCTTTTCTATATGTACAGATATATCCTCCGGCCGGTTTTCTTTTTTAGTCTGCTGAAATTCCTTCTCTATTTCAATATTTTTTTCTATATCAGGAGTTATGTCTGGCGCCGGTGTTACATATTTAACCGGAATTATTTCCGCTATTTCCTGTGATATATTTTCATCAACATTTTGGGTCTGCTTATGTACCTGCGTTACTTTTTCAGATGACTTAACAGATGTTTCCATCATCTGTGCCAAAAGTAAATCAAGCTTATCCTCATTGGTAAGTGGTTTCTGTTCGACATCCTTCAGCTCCTCGTCTTTGCTTAAATCCACTACATCAATATTATTTTTTCTTTCTGCAACAGCTGCAATATTGTTATGATTAATCTCTGCAACTACCTTTTTATTATATTCAGCATCTGTGTAGCTTTTTGTCGAATTTGTAAGGTTAGCTGATTTATTCTGCTTAATTTTCTTCTGTTCTCTTTTTTTTCTTAGCTCAATGTACTTTACGGCAACTTTTGCCAGAGCATATATTGCCTTTTTATATATATTTTCTATCATTCTTTTGTCCAATTATCCATTCATAAACACAAAATATTGCTTCTATATTATTTTCTTGTCAGATTATTTGAAGCCATGGATATTACAGCAGCAAATTTCTGGATTTCCTCTGTTGCTGACGTGAGTTTATTAATTGCAGCATTGATATCACCCGATGTCTTTACCTCACGCTCAAGTGTCTGAATATGTTTTTTTGTCTCGTCAAGCTCTTTTCTTAAGTGTTCAACCTCTTTACTTCTGTCTAAAAGCATCTCTAGCAGCTCACTTCTGCTCAGCTTCTTTAATTCTTTTGCTTCCATATTCACAATCTCCATATATCAAAACAACCAAAGAATAGCTTACTATATCTTTGGTTGTCATTTGTCATCTATATTATATCACGAAATTTGATTTCTGATATGTTTTTTGTTACTTAATTCCTAATTTTGTATGTTTTAACAAATCTATATTCCGAAAAAACTTTATACGCTTCTTTTTAGCTTTTTTTCGTAAAATTTTTCGTCATTTCTCACAAAATTAGAATTCAAATTTCTTTGCAAAATAAGCATCAAGCTCATCAATTGCAATACGCTCCTGCTCCATTGTGTCACGGTCACGTACTGTTACGCAATGGTCTTCCTCTGAATCGAAATCATATGTCACGCAGAATGGTGTTCCGATTTCATCCTGACGACGATATCTCTTTCCGATTGTTCCTCTGTCATCATACTCACAGTTGTATGTCTTTGAAAGCTGTGCAAATACTTTTTCAGCACTCTCATTGAGCTTCTTTGACAGCGGAAGTACTCCAATCTTTACAGGTGCAAGTGCAGGATGGAAATGGAATACTGTTCTTACATCCGGTTTCTCCGGTGTACCGATATCCTCTTCATCATAAGCTGCACAAAGGAAAGCGAGTACTACACGGTCAGCACCGAGTGATGGCTCGATAACGTATGGCAGATATTTCTCATTCTTCTGATCATCAAAGTATGTAAGATCCTGTCCTGAAACTTCCTGATGACGTCCGAGGTCATAATCTGTACGATCAGCAATGCCCCAAAGCTCGCCCCATCCGAATGGGAATAAGAACTCGATATCTGTAGTTCCCTTTGAGTAGAAGGCCAACTCTGCAGGATCATGGTCACGCAGTCTCATCTCCTCTTCCTTGATTCCAAGGGAAATGAGCCAGTCACGGCAGAAGCCTCTCCAGTACTGAAACCACTCAAGATCTGTTCCAGGCTCGCAGAAGAACTCAAGCTCCATCTGCTCGAACTCACGTGTTCTGAAGGTGAAGTTACCAGGTGTAATCTCGTTACGGAATGACTTACCAACCTGTCCGATACCGAACGGAATCTTTTTACGGGATGTACGCTGTACATTTTTAAAGTTTACAAAGATACCCTGTGCGGTCTCCGGACGAAGATATACTGTGTTCTTAGCATCCTCTGTAACACCCTGGAAGGTCTTGAACATAAGGTTGAACTGTCTGATATCTGTGAAATTGTGCTTGCCGCATGATGGACATGGAACATTGTGCTCCTTGATGAAATCTACCATCTGCTCGTTTGTCCAGCCATCAACTGATGTCTCAAGCTCAATACCATTGTCCTGCGCAAAATCCTCGATGATTTTATCTGCTCTGAATCGCTCGTGGCACTCCTTACAATCCATAAGCGGATCTGAGAAGCCACCGAGATGTCCTGATGCAACCCATGTCTGAGGATTCATGAGGATGGCACAGTCTACACCTACGTTATAAGGATTCTCCTGGATAAATTTCTTCCACCATGCTCTTTTTACGTTGTTTTTAAGCTCTACGCCCAGGTTTCCATAATCCCATGTATTTGCAAGACCTCCGTAAATTTCTGAGCCCGGATATACAAATCCTCTTGCTTTTGCTACCTGTACGATTTTGTCCATGGTCTTTTCCATAATTCTTGTTTCCTCTCTATCTTACTTATGATTTATTTGTATTCGTAACTGTTCAGTACCTTCACAGCTGCGAGCCGCAGGCGCATTAGAATCAGATATACTGAATAGTTACTTGTATTCTTAATTAAATAACAATTCACGTCTTAATCTACTTATATATAACATATGTGATATATGACACCGGCACCGAATTGTCCTCCTCACTGTCAAAGTCAAATGTGACCTCGTTGTCTTGCTTGACCGAGTTTAATATATCATCATCACTGACACTACCATCCGCTCCGTTTTCCGTTCCTTCCGTCGCATCGGCCTTTACTGCTTCTGTGCTCTCTGTGACACTCTCTGTCCCTGTGTTTTGTGATGCAAGCAGGCTGTACTTGTCACCAATCGCAACTGTTTTGTCATCTACAAGCTTTACTTTGTCGACAGATGCATATAATATTTTTTCTTTCACGTGCAAATTTGAGCTGCCTTCGTAAACAACGACCTTGTAGCCGGTTTCATCCAGAAACTCAGATGATTCACATTTCTTTGCCTTGCCATCATCTATCGCTGCGAAATCGGTCTTGAAATCATATCCGGCTGCCAAAGCCTCCGCAATCGTCCCTGAAAAAAGCTTTGTCCCATTGAAATCAGAGTATTCATCGGTTGACGCATAGCTCATGGTAAGAGATGCCTTCTTTTTCTCGACAGTCAGCTTTTTGAGCTTGACCGAACCGTCATTCTTCTTATTGTAATCGTCTATTGACTTGTCCACATAGCTTTGTAAGTCATCCTGCTTGTATGCAGCTGTATCAAAGTCCTCGACATCTGTAGATACCACACTGCCGTTTTTTGCAACAAACACCGTGCTGTCCTTGGTATAATAATCTGTACCGCACCCGGCAAGCAAACCGCATGTCGCAATAACAGGCAACAGCATTGATAGCTTTTTATTCATAGCTGCCTCCTAAAATATAATCTATGATATTATACCCTTTTGTATATATGATTTCAAGTATCATATTTTAAATGGCAACGACATGCATAGTATCTATTAATTATTTCATGATTTAATTTCATGCTTTAATTTATCACAGAAAAGCTGCTGATTTAAAATCATGATGCACATAGATTGAAAGATATTCCTTCATTATGCTTCTCAGCTCCTCAAGCACATCGTCTGACACTGCAAATGTGTACAGCTTCGTGATATCAGCTGAAACAATATACTGCATGGTATAGAGTGTATCGCTTAGTATATGCCTGCCCTGCACCTGCGTGCCACAGTTGTCACAAAACACCCCTCCGCGCCTTGCCGAAAAGACATTAAGTCCTTCCCTTGAATGACAGTGTATACACGAAAACAGCGATGGACCCTCGCCATTTATCGTAATAGCCTTAAGCTCAAAAACAGCCCTGACGAGCTCATTTTTATATGCCGGTGATTCAAGAGCCCTGAGTGATTGATAAAGAAGCTTTAACATATCCTTCTCGTCATTGTTCTCCTGACAAAAGTATCCGCAGAACTCCAGAAAGTAAAACCCGGTGTATACTGCTTCCAAATCCTGTGTCAGCTCTCTGAAATAGTTGCTGATTGTGACCTTTGAAAGAGAATATGCGCTTTTACCCTCAAACAGCTCAAACTCACCGAACGAAAATGGATTGCTTCCTGCCATAAGCTGGCTGTTTGGACGTCTTGCGCCCCTTGCAAAGGCTGTGATTTTCCCTCGTTCCTTTGTGAGAATCGTTATTCTTTTGTCAAAATCCCCTACCGGCATGGCTGAAAGCACCATACCGGTCAACACTACACTCTGTGACATCTTAATCTTACTTTCAAAATACTATTCTTCCTCTTTGTATCCAAAGTTCTTGATGAGGAAGTCGCTGTCTCTCCAATCCTTCTTTACCTTGACCCATAGCTTCAGATTCACCTTACAGTCAAGCAGTCTTTCCATCTCATAGCGCGCATTGGTGCCGATTTTTTTAAGCATGCTGCCCTGCTTTCCTATAATGATTCCCTTATGGGAGTCTCGCTCGCATACAATTGTGGCATCCATATCTATAATAGAACCACTCTTTGTCTTTCTTGTCTTCATGCGGTCAATTCCTACTGCAATGCCATGCGGCACCTCGTCATTTAGAGCATGGAGCGCTTTTTCCCTGATAATCTCAGCACAGATTGCACGCTCCGGCTGATCTGTGATGGTATCCTCATCATAGAACTGTGGCCCATAAGGCAAATACTTAAATATAGAATTAATAACATCATCCGTATTCTGCCCTCTTAAGGCTGACGTAGGAATAATCTCTGCAAAGTCGTATACCTTGCGGTAGGTGTCTATATACTCAAGCACCTTTTCCTTTTCCACTGTATCTACCTTGTTGATAATCAATATAACAGGTGTATTAACCTTTTTAAGCTGCTCTATGATATGCTGCTCTCCCGCCCCGATAAAGTTGGTCGGTTCTACAAGCCACAGCACAACATCCACCTCATTCAATGTCTTTTCCGCCACATTGACCATATACTCGCCCAGCTTGTTTTTGGCCTTGTGTATGCCCGGAGTATCAAGGAACACTATCTGTCCCTTTTCCATATCCGTGTATACTGTCTGGATGCGGTTTCTTGTGGTCTGAGGCTTGTTTGATGTGATGGCAATTTTCTGACCGATAAGCCTGTTCATCAGTGTTGACTTGCCCACGTTTGGTCTACCGATTATTGTAACAAAACCCGATTTGAAATTCTGTATCATTTTTCCTCCTATGTGAATCTGTATTTATAAGGATATGAGGGTCAAAAGGTATACATCGAATTGCATGCAAGCATGCATCGATGATACATTGTGACCCTTTAATCATATAAGCTTTTCAACATTCTCAAAGAGCCCTGCCGACTCTTTAATCATATTTTCATTGCCGATGACGCATATACTGTCCTTCTTAAGCACTGCCTCTACAAGGTCTGCAAGCCTTCTGATATCCTCTGGCTGTGCATTTAGTATCTCATTTCTCTCCTTTTGAATCTGCTCATAAGTAATACCCTCGAGATATGCCGACAGTGATCTGCTACCCTTTGCTTCCGGATTCATAGGCGTATCAAGAGCACTGAAGGTACCGATAATATACTTGGTCATATCCCTCTCGTCAGGTGAAAAGCTCTTTATATACTCAGGTATCCTGTCATAGACATCAAGTGTGTCTGAAAGGTTAGGGTCTCTATATGAGACAAAGTAGCTCTCTCCGCTTCTAAGGAATGTATTCATGCAGCCGTAAGCACCACCCTTTACCCTGACATTTATCCAGAGATAATCATAGCTTAAGATGATACGCAGCAGTCTCAGTGCTCCGGTGTATTCATAGCCCTCGCAGATGAAATCACCTGTTTTTGCCACATACTGTATCTGAGATGCATCAATAAATGCTTCCTTTGCTGTATTAAAATGAACCTCTGCCTGATTGCCTATAACACTCATTTTATCAAATCCAGCTATAACTTTTTCCAACGAAGGCTTTGCATTGCCATATGCCTCGTTATTTCCGGTAAAGCTGATAAGCATTCTGTTTCTTGCAAACAGCTTTTTGGCTATTGCAGCAAGCTTATCTGACACATTCTTTGGTGACTCGGAAAGCTCCTTTTCTATGCGGCATATAGAGCGGTAAAAAGCAACTCCCTTTAGCTCGTCCTGATAAAGTGCGTAGCGCGAGAAGCTCGACATACTTCGCATAGCTGCAACCAGATGACCGGAACTGCTAAGGTTAGCCTGAAGCCTTGCCTTAATCTGCGCTACAAGCTCACCCAGTCTCTTTGTATCTGTAAAATCCGATGAAAGAAGCATCTGCTCCATAAGCTCAAGTGCCTTGTCAAGATTTTTCTCCAACACCTTAAGCTTCACCTCAAACTTAAACACGAAATTATTTCTATCCTTAATATCCGGGTGACTTGCAGTACCTGTGCTGATTCCGCCGGTATATATGTTGGTGGCATTGGCTAAATCGGTATAGCTGTACTTTTCGGTGCTCACCAGCCCGAGTGCGTTTGTGAAAAAGCCAAGATAGCCAAGCTCACTCTGGGCAAAATCACCTGCATCAAATAAAAATGATATATAATCAATGCCGTTTGACTCTATGTCATGACGCACAACCTTTACATCCAAAAGTTCATCCTCAATGTTTGAAAAAGGCATAGCATTCTTTTTCATATCTGCTCTTGTAAGCATTGGAAGCTTGCGCAGATCCTCATCCGACGAAGGCTCCTCCTGGTATTTCTTTAAATGCTCTGTATCCTCAATCAGCTTTTTAATCTCTTCATCTGAAAGAGATGCCTTGTAATCGGAAAGCTCCTTTGCCAAAGCCTCCTCCCTCTCATTACCAAGTCCACGCTTCGGCTTTACTGTGACAGATGAACCATGGGTATTGTCGAGCAGATACTCCTGTATAAGTTTTTCAAAATAATCAGTATCTACAGCCTTTCGAAGCTTAGCAAAGGTACCAAGACACTCCAGATGTATAAAAGGCTTCATATCATCAAACAGCCAGCTGTCTAAACAGTTTAATCCAAAAAGAAGTCCCTTAGGAAACTGTCCGAAGTCAGCCTCCCTGAATTTGAACTCGCTGCTGTTGATTCCCGCAAGCAATGCTTCTTTATTAATTCCTGTTTTAACAACTTCTTTAAGAGTGTTTTCTATAATACTTTCAAACTCATCTGCCTGAGATGCATTGGCATTCTTTGCCACAAACGAGAATACCGGCTGCAGAATGCCCGCATCATATGAGCCATACACATCATCACCGATTCCCGCATCTATCAATGCCTGCTTAACCGGTGCTCCCGGTGAGCTGACAAGTGCATAGTCAAGCACATCAAATGCCTGATAGAGCATCTCATCAAGCGTATCCCCTACCACACGGTTATAAGATAGATAAGTCTTATTCTCCTGTGAATCATCCATGGTAATTGAATACTGCGCCTCAACATTCTTTATTTTATCAAATGCAGGCTGTTTATTAATTTCTGAATTAACTTTTTTATAATCATACAGGCTCAGATATTCCTTATCCAGCCACTCAAGTCTCTCGACAACATCCATATCACCATACAGATAAATGTATGAATTGGATGGATGATAATACTTGTGATAGAAGTCCAGATATGCTTCATACGTAAGCTTAGGAATATACTCCGGATTGCCTCCTGAATCCTTGCTGTAGGTATTGTCTGGGAAAAGCGAGCGGTAAATCTGGCTTGAAAGCACCTCATCCGGCGATGAGTATGCTCCCTTCATCTCATTATACACCACTCCGTTTATCTTAAGCTCGTCATCCTTGCCTGTAAGCTCATAGTGCCATCCCTCCTGCTTGAATATTTCCTCGTACTTTGTGATATTCGGATTAAACACTGCATCCAGATACACATCCATGAGATTCTTAAAATCCTGATCGTTGCAGCTTGCGACAGGATAAACTGTCTTGTCTGGGTATGTCATGGCATTTAAAAATGTATTGAGCGAGCCCTTTGCCAGCTCGATGAAGGGATCCTTTACAGGGAACTTCTTTGAACCACAGAGTGTGGTATGCTCAATAATATGCGGTACACCCGTCTCATCCTCCGGCGGAGTCCTGAAGCCTATATAAAAGACCTTGTTATCATCATTATTTGATAAAATGGCAATCCTTGCACCACTTTTTTTGTGTCTCAGAATGAATCCGTCCGACTGGACATCCTCCACTCTGTGCTCATCTAAAATCTCGTATTCAGCCAAATCGTGAATTGTCATCAATTATTCCTCCTAAAATGCGATGATGATAGTATACCACATTTTTACATATTATAGTTAAATTATAAGTATATTTACCACAAAAAACTGTTAAAGTAATATTCTGCAACATCCAGCTTTAAAAGTCAGAGTCTATGCTCCTCTTCTGAATATTAACATCCATCTGCGGAAACGGAATTTCGATGTTATTTTTATCAAATGCTGTTTTAATTTCTTCTGTAAGCTGCCATTTTGTGTTCCAGTAATCCTCGTTCTTCACCCAGATTCTCGCACCGAGCTCTATTGCCGAATCCTGCAGCTCACTCACAAACACATTGCTCGGCTCATCGTGAAGCATCGTATCTGCTGATGTGACAACAGATTCCAGCACACTCTTTGCAAATGCCAAATCTGTGCTGTAGGATACTGTTACTCTCAAATCAAGCATCCTCTTATCCATCATAGATACATTTGTGATACACGAATCAGCAAGCTTTCCGTTTGGTATCATAACCATCTTGTTATCTATTGTCAAAAGCCTTGTATAAAACAGATTTATATCCTTTACAGTGCCCTCTGTACCACTTGAACCGTCAACTATGTAATCGCCCACGCTAAACGGCTTCATCAAAAGAATAAGCACGCCTCCTGCAAAATTCGACAGACTGCCCTGCAATGCCATACCCACAGTAAGTCCGGCAGAGCCAAGAACCGCTATAACAGAGCCGGTCGCCACTCCAAAGCCCGAAAGCAACGCCATGACAAGAATAAAATACAAAAAGTATTTAATCATATTTGCAAGAAATGATGCCACTGCAGCGTCCATTCTGCTTTTATCAAATCCTTTTTTAATTATTTTTACGACTGATTTAATCACCTTAATACCAATAAGCAGTATCACAATCGCAACAACAAGCTGCACAAGAAAGCTTATAAGCGATGGCATATATTTCTCCAGATACGTCTTTACAATGCCCGGGTTTTCAATAACCTGCTGTACTTCGGTATTTGCAACCGGCACTGATACTTCACCAAGAATTTGTCTGATCATATAATCTCCTATATATCTCTTATATTTCTTATATCTCTTATATATTTTCCATATTTGTTATATTTGTTATTTCCTTATAACCCACTAAATCCCCCATATAAAATATGGGGGATCAGTATTTAAATCAAATATTAATTCACTATTTAATAACTCTCACTCTGAGCACTCCGTCGATGGCAGAAAGCTTCTCAACGGTAGAAGCATCAATAGCTGAATCAAGATCAAGAAGTGAATATGCATAGTCACCCTTGCCCTTGTTTGTCAGATCAGATACATTGATATCAGCCTCTGCAAGAGCAGTTGTAATCTGTCCAATCATACCCTTAACATTCTTGTGAAGGATTCCGACTCTGCCTGAAGCTGTGCATGCACCCATGCTGCAGTCAGGGAAGTTTACTGAATGAACGATATTACCATTCTCTAAGTAATCTCTCAGCTCCTTGACAGCCATAACTGCACAATTGTCCTCTGACTCTGCTGTAGATGCTCCAAGATGAGGTGTTACGATGCAGCCCTTTGCTCCAACAGTTGTGTTGTTAGGGAAATCTGAAACATACTTCTTAACCTTTCCCTTGGCAAGTGCATCTACCATAGCCTCTTCGTCAACGAGAAGATCTCTGGCAAAGTTTAATACGATAGCGGTTGGCTTCATCATTGCAATAGCATCAGCGTTTATCATCTTCTTTGTTGAATCAAGAAGAGGTACATGGATTGTGATGACATCACAGTTCTTGTAGATGTCCTCAACATTGCTGATATGCTTAACGCTTCTTGAAAGGTTCCATGCGGCATTTACTGAGATGTATGGATCATATCCGTAAACATCCATGCCCATATGTACTGCAGCATTTGCAACAAGTACACCGATGGCTCCAAGTCCGATAACACCGAGCTTCTTGCCTGAAATCTCTGTTCCTGCAAAATTCTTTTTCTGCTTCTCAGCTGTCTTTGCAATATTCTCATCGTTCTGGTTTGCAAGACACCAGTCGATACCTCCAACGATATCTCTTGATGCATAAAGCATTCCGGCAAACACAAGCTCCTTAACACCGTTTGCATTGGCTCCCGGTGTGTTGAATACAACGATTCCCTGCTCGGCACACTTGTCAAGCGGAATATTGTTTACTCCTGCTCCTGCTCTTGCCACAGCAAGCACCTTGTCGCCAAGCTCCATGTCATGCATAGCGGCACTTCTTACAAGTGCTGCATCTGCATCCTTAATATCATCAACCTTTTTATAATCGTCAGAGAACAGGTCAAGGCCTACTCCTGCGATTGGGTTTAAGCATGTGTAATTGAACATTATGCATTCTCCTCCTCAAACTTCTTCATAAACTCTACAAGCTTCTCAACGCCCTCTTTTGGCATAGCATTGTAGATAGATGCTCTCATTCCGCCAACTGTACGATGTCCCTTAAGGTTTACAAATCCGGCTGCAGTTGCCTCCTTTACAAACTTGGCATCAAGCTCTGCATCTCCTGTTACAAACGGAACATTCATGAGTGATCTGTCCTCTTTTCTTACTGTTCCCTTAAAGAGCTTGCTCTGATCAAGGAAATCATAGAGAATCTTGGCCTTCTCCTCATTTCTCTCCTTCATAACTGAAAGACCGCCCATCTTCTTGAGCCATTTGAATACCTTGCCACAGATATAGATGCCGTAGCATGGTGGTGTATTGTAAAGAGAATCATTATCGGCCTGAGTCTTCCACTTGAGCATGGTTGGTGTGCCCGGTAGACAATCATCTGTGATAAGGTCCTCTCTGATAATTGCTATAACCACTCCGGCAGGTCCTACATTCTTCTGTACTCCGCCATAGATAACAGCATATTTTGATACATCTACAGGCTCTGATAAGAAGCATGAAGATACATCAGCTACAAGGTTCTTTCCCTTTGTGTTTGGAAGCTTCTTGTACTTTGTTCCGTAGATAGTATTGTTCTCGCAAATATATACATAATCCATATCATCTGTGATTGGTAAATCTGAGCAGTCAGGTATGTATGAGAAGGTCTCATCTGCAGACGAAGCAAGCTCTACGGCGTCTCCGTAAATCTTAGCCTCGGCAAACGCTTTTTTAGCCCACTGACCTGTGATAATGTATCCTGCTTTTTTATTTTTCATAAGGTTCATCGGTACCTCAGCGAAGAACTGTGAAGCACCACCCTGAAGGAAAAGTACCTTGTAATTGTCAGGTATATTCATAAGCTCGCGGAGATCTTTCTCGGCATCCTTGATGATGTCATCAAACCATTTAGATCTGTGGCTCATCTCCATAACCGACATTCCGCTTCCCTTATAATCCATCATCTCTGCTGCTGCTTCCTGCAATACCTCCTCAGGTAAAACTGCAGGTCCTGCTGAAAAATTGTAAACTCTACTCACTCTAATTTCCTCCTTGTGTCGCATTGTAGTCCTCTTCATCGAAAGACTCGTTGATAGGCTTGCCCGGTGCAACCATAGGCCATACCTTGTCATCTGAATCAATGATACAATCGATGACAAACGGTGTCTTGCTCTTTAAGGCATCTGCAAATGCTTTTTCAAATTCTTCCTGGGTCTTAACACGTCGTGCGGTGGCTCCCATTGCCTCTGAAAGCTTTACATAATCCACCCCATCATCGAGTACGGTTGCCGAGTAATGCTTCTCGTAAAAAAGAGTCTGCCACTGGCGTACCATTCCAAGTACATGGTTGTTTATTATAACCTCGATAAGAGGAAGCTTTTCTCTTGAAGCTGTTGCAAGCTCGTTCATGTTCATTCTGAAGCATCCGTCACCTGCAATATTGACTACAGTCCTGTCTGGATTAGCTGTCTGGGCACCGATTGCAGCACCGAGACCGTATCCCATGGTACCAAGACCTCCTGATGTAAGAAGAGTTCTCGGCTTGCTGTATTTGTAATACTGGGCTGCCCACATCTGATGCTGGCCGACCTCAGTAACCATTATAGCATTTCCTTTTGTCATTTCATAGATTTTTTCAATAACAAATGGTCCGCTAAGTCCCTCTTTGTGATATGTAAGAGGAAAAGTCTTTGCATATGCAAGCACATGCTCAACCCATGAATTGTGGTCAAGCTGTGTGAGCTTTTTGTTGATGCGTGTAAGTATTTCCTTCACATCGCCTATAACACTCGATGTAACACGGATATTTTTATTAATCTCTGCTGCGTCTACATCAAACTGTAATATCTTAGCCTGGTCTGCAAACTTTTTAGGATTGCCAAGCACTCTGTCCGAAAAACGTGTACCAATCGCAATCAAAAGGTCGCACTCCGAAACTCCAAGGTTTGAGGTCTTTGTGCCATGCATACCAAGCATGCCTGTGTAGTTATCACTTGTGCCGTCATATGCACCCTTGCCCATGAGCGTATCGCAAACAGGTGCATTCACCTTGTCCACAAATTCCTTAAGCTCTTTGCTTGCTCCGGAGAGAACCACTCCGCCTCCTACAAATATATATGGCTTTTTGGATGTTTTTATGAGTTCAATTGCATTATCAATGTCACTGTCTGTAATTGTTTCTGTCTCACGCTCAGGAAGCTTGATTTCCTGCCTGGTGTACTCTACCAGATCTGCCGTAACATTCTTTGGAATATCCACAAGTACAGGACCCGGTCTGCCTTTTCTTGCTATATTGAAAGCTCTGCGTATTGTATCTGCAAGCTTCTCTACATCCTTTACAATAAAGCTGTATTTGGTTACAGGCGTTGTAATTCCGGCAATATCTATCTCCTGAAAGCTGTCCTTTCCAAGTAACGAGACTCCGACATTACATGTGATTGCGACGATTGGAATCGAATCCATGTATGCTGTCGAAATTCCTGTGACCAGATTTGTTGCCCCCGGTCCGCTTGTAGCCAGACAGACGCCAACCTTTCCGGTGCTTCTCGCATAGCCGTCGGCCGCATGGCTTGCTCCCTGCTCATGTGAGGTCAGCACATGCTTAATCTCCGGATGCTTGTAGAGTTCGTCATAGACATTAAGGATGGCTCCTCCCGGATAACCGAATACTGTGTCAACACCCTGTTCTTTTAAGCATTCTATAATAACCTGTGATCCTGTTAACTGCATCTTGTATTCCTCTTTTTCTTATACGAAGCCTTTACGATAATAGGTAAAAGCCTTATTCGTACTGAATTTTCTATCAAAATATATACTACGCGTTCTGCTCGCCCGGAAGTGCAAGGATGGCTCCTCTGTTTCCTGATGTAACAAGCGCTGCATATCTCTTCAAATAGCCTGTTGTAACCTTCGGCTCCCTTGGCTGCCACTTTGCCTTACGCTCAGCAAGCACCTCGTCTGACACATCGAGCTCAAGCTTCATGTTTGGAATATCAATCTTTATGATATCTCCCTCTTCAACCAGGGCAATCGGTCCGCCTACTGCGGCCTCAGGTGAAACATGACCTATCGAAGCTCCTCTTGAAGCTCCTGAAAAACGTCCGTCTGTGATGAGTGCTACAGAGCTTCCAAGTCCCATTCCGGCAATAGCGGATGTAGGGTTAAGCATCTCTCTCATTCCAGGGCCGCCCTTTGGTCCCTCGTATCTGATAACAACCACATCACCCTCTACGATCTTGCCGCCCTTTATTGCTGCAATTGCATCCTCCTCGCAGTCAAATACTCTTGCAGGGCCCTCATGAACCATCATCTCATCGACAACTGCTGAACGCTTTACAACAGAACCGTCCGGAGCCAGATTTCCTTTAAGCACTGCAAGTCCTCCGGTCTTTGAATATGGATTGTCTACCGGTCTGATGACCTCAGGGTCTCTATTGACTGCATTCTTTATATTCTCTCCAACTGTCTTTCCTGTAACAGTCATACAATCTGTATTTAAAAGTCCGATATCAGCAAGCTCTTTCATGACAGCCCACACACCGCCGGCCTCGTTTAAGTCCTCCATATATGTAGGGCCTGCCGGGGCAAGGTGGCAGATATTTGGTGTCCTCTCACTGATTGGATTTGCAAAGCTGATATCAAAATCAAAGCCTATCTCATGAGCGATAGCCGGAAGATGAAGCATAGAGTTTGTAGAGCAGCCGAGTGCCATATCAACTGTGAGTGCATTCATTATTGCATCCTTTGTGATGATATCTCTTGCTTTGATGCCCTTGTTGTACATATCCATAACAGCCATTCCTGCATGCTTTGCAAGACGTATACGCTCTGAATATACAGCAGGTATTGTTCCGTTTCCGCGAAGTCCCATACCGAGTGCCTCTGTAAGACAGTTCATAGAGTTGGCTGTGTACATTCCCGAGCATGAACCACAGGTAGGACATACCTTATTCTCATACTCACATACATCATCCTCAGTCATAGTACCAGCAGCGTATGAGCCGACAGCCTCAAACATCGATGAAAGGCTTCTCTTTCTGCCCTTTACGTGGCCTGCGAGCATTGGTCCGCCTGATACAAATACTGTAGGCAGATTAAGACGTGCAGCCGCCATCAGAAGTCCCGGCACGTTCTTGTCACAGTTTGGAACCATTACAAGTGCATCAAACTGATGAGCGATTGCCACACACTCCGTAGAATCTGCAATCAGATCTCTTGTGACAAGGGAATATTTCATACCCACATGTCCCATTGCAATACCATCGCAGACTGCGATTGCAGGAAATACTACAGGCACTCCTCCTGCCTCTGCAACTCCAAGCTTTACAGCCTCAACGATTTTGTCTATATTCATATGGCCCGGAACAATCTCATTGAATGAGCTTACGATTCCGACCATAGGCTTTTTCATTTCCTCCGGTGTAAAACCAAGAGCATTAAATAAACTTCTTGCCGGTGCCTGCTGCATTCCGGCTCTTGCGTTATCACTTATCATATTTTATCTCCTTATTTATCTCCGACTATTTCTTTGAGTACTTCATCATTACTACTGTATACACAACAATCTGCATATCTATAACCTATTAGCTGTCTATTATAAGTCATGCAGCTACACACGTTCTGCGATGAGATCACCCATCTGTGCTGTGCCTACCTGTGTGATACCCTCTGTAGTCTCACCCGGCTGTGGCATGATGTCGATTGTCCTGTAGCCCTCCTTAAGCACCTGCTTTACAGCATCCTCGATTGCCTGTGCTTCCTTGTCCAGATCAAATGAATAGCGAAGCATCATGGCTGCTGAAAGGATTGTTGCGATAGGGTTTGCAATGCCCTTTCCTGCGATATCAGGAGCAGATCCGCCACTTGGCTCGTAAAGTCCGAACTTTGTATCGTTAAGGCTTGCTGATGAAAGCATACCGATTGAGCCTGTCACCATACTTGCTTCATCTGATAAAATATCGCCAAACATATTCTCTGTGAGGATAACATCAAACTGCTTAGGATCCTTTACAAGCTGCATTGCACAGTTATCAACAAGCATATGCTCGTATGTAACCTCCGGATAATCCTTAGCGACCTCCTCGACGATCTTTCTCCATAATCTGGAAGAATCAAGCACATTTGCCTTGTCTACGGATGTGACCTTTTTCCTTCTCTTCATGGCTATATCAAAGCCTCGCTTTGCGATTCTTCTGATTTCATTCTCATTGTATGTCAGTGTATCTGTGGCCGTAACAACTCCGTCCACCTCTTTTGTCTCTCTGGCTCCGAAGTAAAGCCCTCCTGTAAGCTCACGCATAATCATCATATCAAAGCCATCTCCGATGATATCGCTACGGAGAGGACATGCTGCAGCAAGCTCCTTGTACAGGTATGCCGGTCTAAGATTTGCAAACAGATTGAGCGACTTTCTAAGCTTTAAAAGTCCTGCCTCCGGACGAAGCTCAGGGGCCAGCTTGTACCATGGTGATGTGGCTGTGTTGCCACCGATTGAACCCATCAGCACCGCATCTGAATCAAGCGCAGTCGCAATAGCCTCATCTGTAAGAGGAACACCTGTAGCATCAATTGAGCAGCCACCCATAAGGATGTCTGTGTAGTTGAAGCTGTGTCCATACTTGTCTGCTATTTTGTCCAATACTTTTTTTGCCTCAGTGACTATCTCCGGTCCGATTCCGTCTCCGGAAATTACACCAACTTTATATTCCATAATTTCTTACCTCTTTTACATAAAAATACATATTCTTATATTAAAGCATTAAAGTAGTTATTTCAATATGCCGGGATATTTTACTTTTTCATGCAATTTATAACTGTAGCTTATAATAACTGCATACTATAATAACAGTTTTTTATTATTATTGCAAGAGATGCGGATAATAAGAAAACCGCCACTTATGTGACGGCTTTACAAATCTGCATTATTTAGCTGAATCCTCTGCTTTCTCAAGGTCAGCGATAGCTGCCTTCTGCATTGGAATACGGCAGTTCTTGTTGTTACCAAACTCAACGATTACAGTATCGTCCTCGATATCGATAACTGTACCGTAAAATCCACTTGTTGTAAGAACTGTGTCTCCTGTTGCAACTTCTTTAAGCATTAGCTCCTTTTTCTTCTGCTCCTTCTTCTGTGGACGGATCATAAGAAAATACATAACTGCGAAAAGTACTACTAACCAGACAATCATTCCAATTGTTCCTGCTGCCTGACCGTTTGCTAAAATTGATGTCATCAATTGTTCCTCCTAAATATTCTATAATTGATGTGTTCTAAGCACTATTACCATAATACACGTTAAACGTGCTAACGGCAAGGCTTTTTTATCATTTTCGAGATTTTTTATATTTATCTGCTAGCTCTGCTCTCCCTGCGTCATTCCATAGAGCTTTTCAGCCTTGTATGAGGCAAAACGGCCTGCATCAAGTGAATCCCTTATCTCCTCCATCATGTTGTTGTAGAAATACAAATTGTGGAGCACGCACAGTCTCATTCCGAGCATCTCCTTTGCCTTTAAAAGATGCCTGATATATGCACGCGAATATGTGCGGCAGGCAGGACAGTTACAGCCCTCCTCAATAGGGCGCATATCCTTCTGATACTTCTGGTTGAACAGATTAAGCTTGCCGTGATTCGTGTATACATGTCCGTGACGGCCATTTCTGCTTGGGTATACACAGTCAAAGAAGTCGATTCCTCTCTCTACACCCTCAAGTATATTGGCAGGAGTTCCTACTCCCATCAGGTATGTAGGTTTATTAACAGGCAGATGAGGCACTGTTTCATCAAGAATATGGTACATCTCCTCATGGCTCTCTCCTACCGCCAGTCCGCCGACAGCATAGCCGTCCAGCTCAAGCTCAGAAATGCGCTTTGCATGGTCAATTCTTATATCATCATAAATAGCTCCCTGATTGATACCGAATAAAAGCTGCTCCTTGTTGATAGTATCCGGTAAGCTGTTTAAGCGTGCCATCTCCTTTTTGCACCTCTCAAGCCAGCGCGCGGTCCTGTTTACAGAGTTTGTCACATACTGTCTGTCTGCAACGCTAGATGGGCACTCGTCAAATGCCATAGCTATCGTGGAGCCGAGGTTTGACTGTATCTGCATGCTCTCCTCAGGTCCCATAAAAATCTTGGCACCGTCAATATGCGAGTTGAAGTACACGCCCTCCTCCTTTATTTTGCGAAGACCCGCCAGTGAAAACACCTGGAATCCGCCGGAATCTGTAAGGATTGGTCTGTCCCACACCATGAATTTGTGCAGTCCGCCAAGCTCTTTAATGATTTTGTCTCCGGTTCTTACATGCAGATGATATGTATTTGACAGCTCAACCTGACACTTTATCTCCTTTAAATCGTCCGTAGAGACAGCGCCCTTTATCGCACCTACTGTTCCTACATTCATAAATACAGGTGTCTGTATATCTCCATGCACAGTATGGAATGTACCTCTCTTGGCACGTCCCTCTTGTTTTAGTAACTCATATTTAGCCATATTTTCGTTTAATTCTCCTGTTTCTTTTACTTATCGCCATTGCCTACGATTTTTCTGATTAATATTCCGTTGGTCAGCAGTGTGGTATCTATGCAATGTCTCTCAAAAAGTACCTCGCCGTCCTTTGGCACCTCAATATCCTCATCAGAGCAGTTAACTATAACCTCCACATATGTATCCACCCAGCCCATCTTTCTGAACTGGATTACCCTCGGATTGTCAGCAAAATCGTCAGGAAAATGGAAGTTTCTGCCCTTTAAAAGCGGCTCACTCGCCCTTAAATGAATGAGCTTTGATACCATCTCAATGCGCTCCTTAAACTTGCCTGCCTCAATATCATCCCACGGCATACATCGTCTGCAGTCAGGGTCATAGCTGCCCGGCATGGCAATCTCAGTGCCGTAATATATACATGGGCTTCCCGGCATGGCAAAAAGCACCGCAAGCTGTGCAAAGTACTGGTCAAGATTCTTCGTATCAGAGCGAAGGCGCTTTGTATCGTGTGAATCAAGCAGATTGAAAAGCACATCATTGGTCTGCTGCATGTAGTTGGTATAACATCTGTTTATAGTATACTCAAAATCCTGATTCGTCTGGCTCTTATCTATCCAGAAATCCTTGATGCTCTCTCCAAGCGGATAATTCATAACAGCATCGAACTCATCTCCACGCAGCCACGGAAGAGCATTATGCCATATTTCTCCCAAAATGTAAATATCCGGATTGATTTCCTTAAGCCTTGCCCTAAGCTCCTTGCAGAATCGGTGTGACACCTCATTTGCCACATCAAGGCGCAGTCCGTCTATATGATAATTTTCTACCCAGTTGGCACAGATATCGATAAAGTATTTTCGCACCGCCGGATTATTTGTATTGAGCTTTGGCATATTGTCAAAAAATCCAAACGTATAAAACTGACCCTTTTTAGCAGCTCCATGCTTAAAGTCAAGCGGCCATTCATTGATCATAAACCAGTCGTAATATTCTGAATCCGCTCCCTTTGCTAAAACGTCCTGCCACGGTGCAAAATAATAGCCACAGTGGTTGAACACTCCATCAAGCATTATTCTCATATCACGCCTATGGGCTTCTAGCACCAGCCTCTTAAAGGTATCTTCATCTCCAAAGCGTGGATCAATCTTTGCATAATCCGTTGTATCATACTTATGATTGCTCGGCGACTCGTTTATCGGTGTCAGGTAGATTCCGTTTATTCCAAGCTCCTTTAAGTAATCAAGCTTTTGAATGATTCCTGCGAGGTCTCCGCCGAAGCACTCCTCATTTTTGACCTTTCCCCTGTTTCTCCACGGAACAACATAATCAGGATCTATCGAGTGGTCTCCATTGCAGAATCTATCCGGAAATATCTGATACCATATAGTGTCATTTACCCACTTCGGTGTGACCGGAATATCACACGGATTCATCCACGGGAATACAAAGCACTGGCGGCTTCTGCCCTCAAGTGCCATCTGCTCTGCACTCACGAAGCCATCCTCAAAGTAGAACCATCTCTCATCCTCTGTGATGAGCTCAAAATAATATTTAAGTCTCTTGAATGGTGGCTTTACCGTGGTGGTCCACCATATCTGGTGCTTTAATTTCTTTTTAAATATAATCGGCTGCTTATCGCCATTCCAGGTCTCACCACCGCCTAAGATACCGGCTGCGAATGGGTCACCGAGTATGATATTTACTTCCTTCACATCATAACCGGTCTTTATATTTATGATTAATTCATCCTCATTTAAAGGATAGCAGTAGTTGTCGTATGCCTGGTGAAATACCCCATTAAATTCCATGTTTTCTCCCTCTTTTGCTGTCTTATTGTAGTCGTTGTTGCATTGCTTCATTGTGGTTCTGAGGACGGCACGTAAGTCGCGGCAAAATTGCTACAAATGATGCTGCTTAATTATACTTGCTTAAATTATGCTTCGCCTAATTTGCGCTTTGCATATACAGGCATGCAAGCATGCATCGATGATACCTTTTGACCCTTTAATCACATAATTATATACAAACATAGTTCGAAAGTTATCTAAATAAAATAATATCATAGTTTTCTTGACTATTCAACTTGGTATTACTTATAATATACCTATTATTGTAACTATAGGAGCTTCCGTGAGAACAAGAAAGACCGTTGCTATTACCGTTCATCCTACCTAATAGTGTGTCCAGCAACGATTACAGCCCATTTAAAATGTCTTTTCGAGGCATGGGATGCAATCCCTCACTAATTAACACTATGGCGCATCAGCTTTTTTTATTCTCTATGGTTCTAAATAGTTATATACTATATAAAAAGGAGACCATCATGGCAGGTTCATCATACGGAAATATTTTTAGGGTAACAACATGGGGAGAATCACACGGAAAGGGCTTAGGTGTCGTTGTGGACGGCATTCCTGCGGGGCTTGAGCTGTGTGAGGAGGATATTCAGATATTCTTAAACAGAAGAAAGCCGGGACAGTCCAAGTTCACTACTCCGCGCAAGGAGGATGATGCGGTTGAAATTCTCTCCGGTGTGTTTGAGGGAAAGACTACAGGTACACCTGTTTCTATGGTTGTGTGGAATAAAAATCAGAAATCAAAGGATTACAGTGAGATTGCTTCGTACTATCGTCCGGGCCATGCTGACTTTTGCTTTGATGAGAAATACGGCTTCAGAGATTACAGAGGCGGAGGTCGTTCTTCGGGACGCGAGACAATAGGCCGTGTTGCAGCAGGTGCTATCGCTGTAAAGATGCTCTCGAGCCTTGGCATAAAATTTCTTACATACACCAGATCAATAGGTCCTGTTACAATTAATGAGGTTAATTTTGATGCCCATGAGATTTACAACAATTCGCTTTATATGCCTGATGCCGATGCAGCACTAAAGGCTTCCAAATATCTGGAGGAATGCCTTAAATCCCTCAATTCCTCAGGCGGTGTGTGTGAATGTGTCATCACAGGTCTTCCTGTCGGGCTCGGTGATCCTGTATTCGAGAAAATTGATGCCAATCTGGCAAAGGCTATTATGTCTATCGGAGCTGTAAAGGGCTTCGAAATCGGCGATGGCTTTGATGCAGCAAGAGCAACCGGACTTACAAACAATGATGCCTTTATTATGAGGGATGGCGCTGTTTCAAAAGAGACAAATCACTCCGGTGGTACTCTCGGCGGCATGACAGACGGCTCACCGCTTATTTTCAGAGCTGCCATAAAGCCTACTCCTTCAATCGCAGCTACACAGCACACCGTAAATAAATCCGGTGAAGATATAGAGATTTCCATCAAGGGACGTCATGACCCGATTATCGTGCCACGTGCTGTTGTTGTTGTTGAAGCTATGGCTGCAATTACTATTGCGGATGCACTGCTTATGAATATGGGGGCACGCATGGACCGCATCACAGATTTTTATAAAAAATTATAACTTTTTCTTATAGTAAAAAGCATCTATCCGGTTTTTTCCGGACAGATGCTTTTTATCTATTTCATTGGAACAATCTGTAATGTTTTTCCTAGTGAATTCAAAATATATTTTAGAATATATTTCCAATGAGCAGTGGATTAAACAGAAGATACTGCGCATTCGTCACCCCAAAAGCCACAAGCGCCAGTGGCAGCACAATAAAAAGGACGCATGATATAATCACAGACATGCCGCTTCTTAAGTATTTAAACATTGCAAAAACAAACAGACTGACCAGTAATCCCCCTATAAAGCGCATCAGCATTATGATAAGTATATACTGCCCTACCGATATATTCTGCGAAACACGCCACAGATGCTCCATACTTGCCGCCGGAGCATTAAGCCCCTGCGTGCCATATGCCGAAATCACATTGCACAGCCGCACAATGTATACAAGTGCAAATGCTGTGACAGTGCCCAAAAAGCCAAGTATGCATTTGATTCCCATATGCTGTTTCCTGCCACGGCGGGTAGTCCTTAAAAGCCGGATTTCATGGTTTGCATAATCCGCTCCGCATATACCGCAGGCTATTGCTATTAGGAGAATAACATACACAAAGGCCTGTGCTGTATCACGGTTTTTGAAGTCTGTTCTGTCGGTAAGGATATCATAGCCCTTTTCAAAAAACAGCCAGCCCTCTTTTAACGTCTTAAGATAATCCACATGTGCTGTAAGCTTGTTGAATGCCTCCTGTCTGCTCAGTTCATCCTTGTACTTTATATTGATATAGCTTTCACTCTTCCCCTGTGCCATATCGTAAGCAATGTTATCTGACAGTCTGTCGTATTTTACTCTTTCTTCATCCAGAAGCTCATTGGTTTTGGCAGTTAAAGGTCCATAATATTTGTCCATATATTCCTTGTAATACACCTCATCAACCGAGTCATAGGAAAGCTTCTCTGCCGGATTCCACCATACCACAAAAAGAGCTGCTGCAATCAAAATAAGTAACACTTTTCCCGGAACAAGTGCCTTATAGCATTCGTGCAAAAATAAAGATGTATGACAGCCTGTATTTTTGCCGCAGGCAAAGCCGGGCAATATAAGCTGCTTTTTTTCATGCACCGAATTGAGATAATTTGTAACCGCAAAAATACATACAGCTATACACACAAGCCAGAACAAGCCATACAATACCCCGGTATTAAGCGGATATCCAAACAGATTGATATTGACATAATCAGAAAAAAGTCTGCCTGTCCTGACTCCGTACATGATATTTATGTACTTAAGGAAGGCTAGGAAGCTGGTTCCTGATATCGTTGTGTAGCAGATAGCCTCAATAACCACGGTCACTGCAGAAGCAACGAACACAAATATAATATTGTCAAGCGCTGCGCATATCAGCATAAAAAACATGCCAAGCAATATAAAGCTTATTATTTTCACAGGAAAATAGCATGCCAGAAATTGTCCTATACTAAGCTTAAACGGACTGCCATAGTACAGATAAACACTTTGAAGCGGACTTTTCAGATTTATCGGATTGTAAAAGCACATGCTTATGACTGCATTAATTCCATACAACAGCAAGGTGATAAGAATGACCGCCATAATCATCACAAATGACTTTGATGCCATAAGCTGCCTTCTGCCCCTTGCAGTTGTTCTAAGCAATGCAAGCTGGTTCTCGCTTTTTTCATAAAACACAATATTGAGTGCAATGATAAAAAGCATAATCACAGCCACATAGTCGGTAAGCTCATTGTCTGTAATATTCAAAAGTCCCGATGCATCAATAACCTCAGGCACTGTACCTTTAAGCTTACTGTAGACTCTGCTCGTTTTAGCAGCATTTTTCTCTGCGAAGCCTCCATTGCCGGAAAACTTATTCATAATCGAAATCTCGTCAGCCTTTTCATTGACAGAGTCGAGATACTCATCATAAGAAAGACATGCTCCTACTTCCTTGTATACCCTGCTGCACAGACTAATTCTGCCGTAAGCTTCTGCCGTCATCTGCCTCTGTTCAATTTCCGGCAAAACATCCTCACGACTGTAATTGCTTATTTCGCCATACAGCGCGCTGTAGTCCTTATCTGTATACCCATCATCATTTACGGTATTCATGGTATACAGTCCAAGAACAGGATTAAGAACAAGCAAAAACAAAAGAATAAACACTGTTCTTTTAGTCAATAGTTTACATATTTCGTTTTTTACTATATCCATTTTCAGTCCCCATTAAGATACAAATACAAGTCCTCAAGATTTGGCCGCACAGCCTCCTTCTGCCATCTGCCATCATACGAATCGGCAATAATGCGGGCTATGACACCGTCTGCATCCCTTGAAATATTGCTCACCTTGTATCCGGTGTTTACCTCATCTATCTCATTATCCGATAAAAAGATATTCCATACCTTTCCATCCAGCTCCTTAAGCAGCTTTGACGGAGAACCACTCCTTATTATTTTACCGTTGCTTAACATAACTATCTCTTTGGCGATAAACTCTACATCCGTAACCACATGAGTCGCAATAATAACAATCTTGTCCTTTGCAACCTCTGATATCAGATTGCGGATTCTGATTCTCTCCTTTGGGTCAAGCCCCGCCGTTGGCTCATCCAGTATAAGGATGCCGGGATTGCCTATGAGTGCCTGTGCTATCAGTGCTCTCTGCTTCATTCCACCCGAAAAAGCGCCAAGCTTTTTTCCAAGAACATCATCAAGCTTTACCATGCGCACATAGTGCTCTATATCTTTACCGGCTTCACTCTTTTTTAACCCTTTTAGGGATGCCATAAAGTAAAGAAAGCGCCTAAGACTAAGCTCCGGATATATATTCTGCTGCTGCGGCATATATCCGAGAAGCTTCCTGTATTCACTTCCAAGCTCGTCTATGCCCCTTCCGTCAAGCAGCACACGGCCTTTTGATGGAGTCAGATTGTCAGAAATGAGATTCATCATAGTTGATTTACCGGCTCCATTAGGTCCCAAAAGCCCATATATGCCGGGTGTAAATGAAAAAGACACATCATCCAGCGCAGTTTTATCCTTATAAACTTTTGTAAGCCCCTCCAATTCAAGTGTCATTGCTTATATTCCTCCCACTGACTTCTCACGCTTTCAAGATAGCTGTCCATTCCATCTGCTGTAAGCTTTTGTACGGCACCGTCTAAAGTATCATCTACAGTGGCACCATGCAGTCCTGTCATGAAATCATCTAAATCTGTTGAAATACTGCCCATATTCTTAGTATCCGGTTCGAAGCCGATAAACGGAGACAATGTGGCATTGTCATAAAAGTCAAAAAACTCCTTCTTACGATTGTCCACATATTTCTCGTTCTTTGTCGGATAAACATTCACGAAAAGATTAAGACTAAGCTTCGTCCGATAGTCATCATCCAGACTGCCTCCATCACAAGCTTCTGCAATGCCATCTTTTAGCTTATAATCCTTATCTTTTTCACCGTACAAAAGGATATTGCCATACTTTTCATTTCCATATAACAGACTAAGGAAATCCATCGCAGCAGAAGCATCCTTTGCTTTCTTTGCTACACCGATGGAGCCGTTTATCCTTGATGAAAGGTAAGTCTTTACTTCCTTTACCGTGATATTGTCCTTTTTGAAATTTTCATCCACGCTACCGACACATAAAGCAGCCGCAAAATTGCCTGCCTTGATATTTTTTAATATCTGAGCATCATTCAGCCCCGGATTGTTGAGATATGTTATCTCATTTGTCAAATCATCAGACATATAGCCGTCTTTCTTCATCCGGTCAAGCACCCTCAGATACCCGGTAAATTTCTGTGACTCTAAAGGATTTCCAACAGACATAGTATCATAGTCGAAGCAGAGCCCGTTTCTTATCTCACAGCCAAGCATATCATCAAATCTATATCCGTTTATGAGATACTCGAACCTTGGAGTATCACTTTTATCCCATTTAACACCCTGAAGTATCTGATATATTCCGTCTATGCTGCCATCCCATGCACTTATCGCATCGTCAGAAACGTAATCCCTGTTGAAGGCTGCATAAACTACTCCCTCATCACTTGCAAGTGCTGACGGAATCGAATAAATATGCTTATCGCATTTAACCATCTCCCAAAGATTCTTTGGAAAAGCCTCATAAAGTGTTTTTCCTTTATCGCCTGATAAGATATCATCAAGATTCAGGACCAGATCCGAGCGTACCAGATCATACACCGGATTATTTCCGGCAGCATCACCGAAACCCAGGAATGCTATATCTGTTTTACCGTTTTCCAAGGCTCCCTCAACAGCCTGTCCGTAATTGTCATAGGACAAGGTTTTGATTTCGAGCTCATAATCATGTCCGTCCGCAGCAAGTGCATCGTTGAACTTCTTTAGATTATTCTTATCAATCTTACAAATATCAGGTACAGCAAACGTTATAACATGCGCATCTGAATTTCTTTTGTTCTCTGATTCTTCTTTATCAGCTTTATCCGACTTTTTTGTTTTATCAGCCGACTCTGTCCGGCCTTCGCTGACAGCTCCGGCATTATCCGTTTTTCTGTTAAGGCAGACTGCCGCCACTGCTATAACAACAATGACTGCTACTGCAACCGCTATCAAAATACCCTTTTTCTTACTATTCTTCATCATCAAAACACCTCAATTCCTTTGGTTCAAATACTCCCTTGTTCAATTCATCAAGACTTATTACCCCAAGGCACAACTTTCCGTTATCATTTGTATATGTGACATATACCGACTGACCGCATATGCTTGCAATGCTAAATGCCTTTTCAGTAGACAGCTTCATCAGTTCTTCACTCTTATCATCCTTCAAGCGATAATATGTCACTTCATCACTTTTTTCTTCAGAAAGGGCATAATATAAAAAGTCTCCGCTCTTTTTTAATGGTCCATATTGTGTTTTTCCATCCGCATCTATCGGAAGCTGTCTTGTCTGTCTGCTTTCGGTGTCAAACACAAAATATCCATCCTTTGACGAATAATAACCATCGCCATCTAACAGCCTAAGATCGTTAATATGGTCTATTTCCGTCAGACATGTTGTCTTTTCATCTGCTATATCATATTGATATATTCCATTAAGCATATTATCATAAGCAAAAGACTCCGCATCATCTGACGCTCCCTCCTCTATCATCAGCTCTGTAACATCATCTCCAAACCGCACAGTCGAATAGTACACTACTTCGTCTTCATAATATATGTCCGTAATATTTGCCTGTTCGCTTGTTATCTTATCACTCATATACACCTTGTAATTATCGAGATCTATAACAAAAATACCGGCTTCAGGCTTATCATCATTTACAATCTGTCCTTCATCATTAAGCTCTATTCTGTTACTGTAAGCTCCTATAACATAATTATCCCTGTACAAAACAGCCGTAACATTCTGAACATTCTCTAATTTGGCTGCTTTTTTACGATTCTCACCGTTTGAGTCCATAACATACAGATATTGAACTGTCATATCTTCATCCGACATATTTCCTACATAATAAAGATGGTCATTGTAAAGCACCGTTCCGGCTCCTTCTAAACCATAAAAAGCTGCAGGACATGAGGGCTTCTCATTGGAGCCTGAGAATCCTTCATGTGTGCAGTTGGGCTTATCGCAATAGACCATGTCCTTGCCTGATGCCGTATCGATAAGATGTAATATTCCGGAATCATCAAGATACAGTACATTGTCCTGTGAATAATTACATCGTACATCTCCAGAGCCATATGTGTACATTGTATTGGATGTACTGCGGTTTCTATTCTTTATTATAAAAACCGCAGTCACAATACAGATGATAAGTATGAAGATGATTGATGCGATTAAAATGCGTTTTTTCTTCATAGTGCCCCTCCCTTTTTGATAATATTATACATAAAACAAATTACTCCGAATACAAAAGGCGAAATTAGTACTTTTCAAGGTGAATTTATTAAATTTTCATCAATATTTTCACGGTGAACCGTTCATCTGAACACTCAAAATCCAGTGTGCTTATATATTTATCAAGCACTTTCTTTACATTCTTTAATCCATAACCATGTTCTCTTACAGATTGTTTTGTCGTAATCGGCAATCCCCCTTTAAATATCACTTTTTGTAAACACCTGTTACTAATCTCAACAACAAGTGAATCCATTAAATAATTAATTTCCAAATCTATGCTTGGATTTTTTACATCTTTTTGTGCCTCTATCGCATTCTCCAAAAGGTTTCCAAAAATAATATTCATATCATATGCCGATAATTTTAAATCACTCGGAACCACAACTTTTACATTCAACTGAATTTTCTTATCCACCGCACGCTGAAGCATATAATTTAAAACTGTATCAAGCGCCGTATTTCCCGAATCAACCAGCCGCCTTGATTCTACAAGATTATTCTCCATAGCTGACACATAATTTTTTATCTGTTCTATTTCGCCTGTTGAAGCAAGCACCGAAATCTCTGCAAAATGACGTTTCATATCATGGCGAAACGATCTTAATGCCTCCATGTTTTCATTCTGAAGCATAATCTCTCTTTCATAAGAACTAACCTGATCTCTAAGTGCCTGATTTTCCAAAGCCTTCTGAGAAAACTTAACAAGATCATCCATCAGATATGAAATAATAATATTCACAAGCAGAAATGCTCCGCACACTAACGAAAGAGAAAATGATGACACGGTTTTATCCATAAATATTACTATTGATGTTATAATACATACTAATAACGACGCAATAATAAACAACCAATAACGATTATTCAGCTCTATGCCTAAATCATTTTCAAAAAATCTTTCTGTAATCAACTGTGTAGCATGCAATAATAAAAGAGCAAATATACTTACAAAAGCTGAATATCCATCATATCCAAAGGGTTTTATTAAAAATGCACTTACTACTAAATCTATGATACAGCTTACTGCCAAAATATAAAAAACAAATATACATTTTCTTTTTATCGTACCATTATATGATAAAGCAATTGCTGACAGCCCTAAGAAAATACTAAGGAAATTAAATATCGGTTTATGAAAAAACAAGTTTACAAATATCGCTATAAAAACACTAAATAAATATGCAAATACCTTTCGCACTCTGTTTCCATCATTATCAAAAAAAGTATGAGTAAATCTTTCTGCAATAACAGTCTGAGCTACCTTTGTAAACAAAATAACCATTGCTCTTTCAAAAGTCATATCACTTCCTTACTCCTTCCATAGTTAAAAACTGCTTGCTTAAATGAAGCCCTTTTAGACTGTGCTATACTTATTTCCATACCATTTTTCAGTAAAACAGCATCACTTTTCCATGATTTAATACATTTTATATTGACTATATATGACTTGCTTATGCAGACAAACTGAAACGGAAGATTTGATACAATATCACTAAGTTTTCCATAATAAGATACACTTTCACCATCGGTTTTACATATAGTAATAGTTTTATTTCTGCTGGAAAACAACATAATTTCACCATACGGAATAGAATATCCTGTCTTATTATATGTATATCTGAATTCTTTTTTCTGTACATCTTCAAGTTGTAGTATTTTAGTCAGAGTATCATACAAAACATTATCATCTATTGGTTTTATAAGAAAATCATATGGATGAATTTGAAAAAGCTCCATAGCATAGCTTGTTTTATGAGAAATAAACACAATATTCATCCTGTCATTATGAAGCGTTTCCCTTATATATTTTCCTGCATAAACCCCATTATCACCCGGTAACTCAATATCCAAAAAAAGTATCTGCGGATTGAATTCTTTTATGTCTCTGCATAATGACATAGAATCATACCATACTTCAACCTCGCATTTTTCAGCTCTATTATTAAAATATTCAATAATTATTTTTTCGAGTACAGCGCACTGATTAATCTCGTCATCACATATTGCCACTTTATAAATCATTTGTTATTTTTCCTTCTGTTATCTTACTCCAAAATTACTTTTTATAATTTTATCTAACATAATAGATAAAATCAACAATCCATGCACAAAACGACCATTTTTTGCAGAAAATGGACATAAACTATGGTTACATATTATAACGGGATAATTATAGAAAAACTAAATTCATTATCCTCATTTTTAATAACATATTCGCCATTGTATTTTTCTACAATTTGAATAATATTTTTTATGCCAATGCCATGCATTTCCGGTTCATCTTTTTTACTTGTTTTTATTTCATTATCACTGTAAATAATTGGATTACTGCATGTATTTTTCACTGAAAGAACTATAAGATTTTCCTCTATCACAAATTTTAGTTTTATAGTTTTCTTTTCCTCACATTTTTCACATGCTTCAATGGCATTATTTAGCAGATTTGCTAAAATCACTACCAGATCCTCATCCTCTATTACAATTTTTGATAAATCATTTACCTTAAACACAAAAACAATATTCTTACTGATAGCCTCCTGATACTTTGTATTAAGAATCGCATTTATTTATCACATGATTTGTATTGATTACATTTTTTTCTCCAATAAACGTATTGCTGATATTTCCTACATATTTACTTGCCTTGTCATATTCATGAGCTTTCAATAAAGATTCTATACACAATATATGATTTTTAAATTCATGTGACTTTTTCTTCTGAATTTCATAATTTTCCGAAATAGAACGGTACATATCAATTTGGTTTTTAAACTGTAGTCCCAATATTTCCTTTTCATGCAATTTAGCTTCACTGGTTACAATATCGTTAATCAGGAAATATACAAATATATTCATCACAGCCAATCCCAAAGAGATAGAATATAAAACGTTCGCCTGCACTTCATTTTTTGTATATTGAAACGTCATAATCATTGCTATAATTGTAATTATTGTAAATACAGGAAAAAACAAAAATCTTCCCCATATTTTGTCAGGTAAAGTCTCTGTTGATTTTTTTCCAAAGTGTTTTTTTAGCAGTAAGATACATAAAAATACGGTAATCTTGCTAAAAATAACAACCAAGCTTCCCTCTAACGCATATCCTTTTTGTACCTCACCCGCTTTTGAAATAATTGTGTTATTACTAATATAAGCTATATAATCAACTATGATTGATAATCCTTGATATAATAATGCAAAAATGACTGATTTTTTTATACTAATTTCAAAATAAAAACTCATAATTATAACTGCAGCCAGTACAACCAACGTCATTTTCAATATAAGCATATCAGACAAAAATAATCCGCATAAATAATAGCAGCAAATCAATGATAGCATCAGCAAAACTTTTTGACTTTTTCTTAATCTCGAATTTTCTTTGCAAAAAACATCGTAAAATAAATTACAACATATCGCTTCAAATATAATAATTACTAAACTGAAAAAATATGTAAACATATATCACAATTCTCCCTTATATGAAATGAATGCATCCTTCACATTCTTATATCTTGCCTTAGGTATGAGCAATTCCTGATTATTACATAACAGTACTTTATAGCATTTAACACTCCTAATATATTTCAAATTAGTCAAATAGCTTTGATGGATTCTAATAAAATGGAAATCTTTTAGTTCATTTTCCAGCTCATTTAATGTGCCATATAAATTATAGATTTTGATTTTATCCTCCATGATATAGAATTGCAGTTTATGTAATTTGCTTTCAATATATAGTATATTGTCTATATTAATTTTCTTTTCTCCTTCATTGAACTTGAATTTTTTCTTTTTTACTACCAAATTCATCTTATGAAGAATGGCATCCATGCATTCGCTTATGGAAGCCTCCAAATTAGTATTATTTTTCAACAGATATCTTATGGCATCGACCTTGTAGCCCTCCAACGAATAATTTATATAAGCTGTCACAAATACAATATATATTTCAGAACTATATTCCCTGATTTTTTGTGCCGTAACAATTCCATCAACATCATCCATATTAATATCCAAAAAAATGATGTTGTATTGTTTAATTTCAATTCCTAAATCAATTATTTCCTTACCTGATGAAAATGTATCTATTTCATAAGAAATCTCTTTTTCGTTTAAATAGGCTGCAACATATTTATTTATATTATCTCTAAATACTTTTTCATCATCACATATAGCTATTTTTAACATTTTTTCTCCATTACTATCTGTTGTATTTCAGTTACTATTTCAACAAATTTTCAAATAATCCGTATTTTTTTACAAAAAAATCCGCAATACTATAATTTAGTATAGCGGATTCATTCCTAAAAAACAATTATTTTAATCTAAAGCGATAGCCTCATTCTCCTGACGTCTTAAAATATCAAACTCATCAGGTGTCTCTGACAGCTTTACATAGAATATCTGCTGTGGATGCGGGCAGGATTCCATCTCATTGCCATCCTCATCAACGAGTGCAAGCACTGTTGCAAGCACATTGTCACCGTTTGGCTTCATGATTTCAATCTGCTCGCCAACTGAGAACTTGTTTCTCTGCTCCATACGGTAGAGACCTTTTTCATTTGGCGCACCAACTATTCCGAGATAGGTGTAGCCCTTCTCGTAAGTATTGTTATCGTATATCTGAGTCTCCTCCGAAGGCTTTCCGTAGAAAAAGCCAGTGGTAAACTGCCTGTAGGTACAGCTCTTTATCTGCTCTAAGTACCATGGCATATTTGCCTCGTATTTCTCAGGTGACTCAAGATAATCATCTATCGCCTTGCGGTAGGTTCTTGCTACCGTTGCCACATAGAGAGCGGTCTTCATACGTCCCTCTATCTTGTAGCTGTCTATTCCTGCATCAATCAGATCCGGGATATGCTCTATCATGCACAGATCCTTTGAGTTGAAGATATATGTGCCACGCTCATTCTCGTATACCGGCAGATACTCACCCGGGCGCTTTTCCTCCACAACAGAGTATTTCCAGCGGCACGGATGTGTGCACGCGCCTTTATTCGCATCACGGCCTGTGAAATAGTTGGAAAGCAGGCATCGGCCGGAATATGAGATACACATTGCTCCGTGCACGAAGGTCTCTATCTCCATCCTGTCATCTATGTGCCCTCTTATCTCCTTTATCTCCTTAAGCGAAAGCTCTCTGGCTGTCACCACGCGGCTGGCTCCGAGATTCCACCAAAACTGATATGTGCCGTAGTTCGTGTTGTTGGCCTGTGTGCTGACATGTCTTTCTATCTCCGGGCAGACATCCTTTGCAATCATGAAAACTGCCGGATCTGCAATGATCAGTGCATCAGGTCTGTCCGGCTTCATGTTGTGAAGCTCTGTAAAGTATTCACGCACTCCGTCAAGGTCATAGTTGTGAGCCAAAATATTGGCTGTAACATACACTCTCACACCGTGAGCATGTGCAAAGGCAACACCCTCTGCCATCTCCTCCATTGAGAAATTCTTAGCCTTGGCCCTGAGTCCAAATGCCTCTCCACCGATGTAAACTGCATCAGCTCCATATATAACTGCTATCTTAAGTACCTCCAGGCTGCTCGCCGGACAAAGTAATTCTATTTTTTTCATTTTTTCTCCCATACAGTTTTGTATTCATCCAATATATTCTACACCGGTTACTATAGCTTTGTTGACACCGTAATTCCATCGCCTATAGGCATCACTGCCGTCACCAGCTCATCGGAGTGTGTAAGCTCGTAGAGATACTCCCTCATACGCTTGTAGATGGTACGGTTTCTGCGCTCAACGATATAGTGCGATTCTATGATATCGCCATCCTGCAGCACATTGTCGGACACCAGCACCCCACCTGTCTTTAAAAGGCGAAGCACCTGCGGCATAAAGTTGATATACTGCCCCTTTGCCGCGTCCATAAATATCATGTCAAACTGTCCTTCAAGCTGTGGAAGTATCTCCGTTGCATCGCCCTCTAAGAGTGTAATCTGCTCCTGCTTCCCGGCTCTTTCAAAGTTGGCCTTTGCGATAGGTATTCTTTTTTCGTAATTTTCAATCGTCACTATCTGACAACCCTTCGGTGCATACTCTGCCATCAAAACGGCAGAAAAACCAACCGCTGTTCCCACCTCGAGAATACGCATTGGTTTTTGCATTGCAAGAAGCAGCTTTAAAAAGCTCTGCATCTCTTTTCTGATAATCGGAACGAAGTCTCTTAAGGCTTCCTTCTCTATCTCATCTAATACAGGCGTGTTGCCTCTGTCCAAAGAATTGATATATGTGACAAGTCTCTCATCAACTATCATTCTTGTATTTCCTAATCTGATTATTGACACAAATGCGCTTAACGGATAATTACTGTGTATCCGAAGGCTCCGTAGTCTGTGTCTGTTCTTCATCGCTCTTGTCAGAAGACATGATTACCATCATATCCTTTGCCGTCATTGAAGTGTTGAGTGTGTATATCCCTGGCTTTATATGTCCTGAGTAAGCAGACAGCTTAAGCTGGAGATAAAATAAATTGTGATCCCTTACAAGGCCCTTGTCCTCTAAAAGCTGTCCAAGCTCCTCTGCGGAGATGCCCTTTTCCACCTGAACGAGTACATCCTGACCATCGCCATTTGTCATGGCAGGCTCAGTAAAAACTCTGTAGCCAAAATCATAGCAGATGCTGCAGATTTTTATGCCCGCAAACAGCACTAAAAGAGCAATCATTATTGAAAAAGCAACCCTTATAAAACCAAATAAAGCCTTGTTAAAATCCATAAGCTGTTCCTACACTTCCATAATTATAGGTATAATCATCGGTCTTCTCTTTGTTTCCTTCCAAACAAAGTCTCCCAATGCATCCTTTACCTCTGTCTTTATCTTGCCCCAGTCTGTCACATTGTTGTCTGTCAGACGCTCCATTGTGTCATCCAGCACGCATTTTGCCTCATCCATCAGGCTCTCAGAATTGCGCACATATACAAATCCTCTCGATACAATATCAGGACCTGCAAGCAGCTGTCCTGAGCCTGCCTCAAGTGTCATCACAACGATGATGATTCCATCCTCAGCCAGACGCTGTCTGTCACGGAGCACGATATTTCCTACATCTCCTACACCGAGTCCATCGACCATGACATTGCCCACATGCACTCTGCCTGTCACCTTGGCACCGTCCTCATTGATTTCAAGTACATCTCCTGATGAAAGGATCTTGATGTGGTCTGTATCATATCCGAGCTGCTCGGCTATTTTGGCCTGTGCCACAAGATGCTTGTACTCTCCATGAACAGGGATTGCGTACTTTGGATTGACAAGAGAATAAATAAGCTTTATATCCTCCTGGCAGGCATGACCGGAAACATGGACATCCTGGAATATAACGTCTGCACCCTTCATCATGAGCTCATTGATGATACCTGTAACCGACTTCTCATTTCCCGGTATAGGGTTTGAGCTGAATACGATGGTATCGTTTGGCTTTATGGATACCTTTCTGTGGGTACCGTTTGCCATACGTGAAAGAGCTGCCATTGACTCTCCCTGGCTTCCTGTCGTGATGATGACAGTCTGCTCATCAGGATAGCTTCTAAGCTGTTCTACATCTATAAGAATATTGTCAGGCAGCGACAGATAGCCAAGCTCTGAGGCTATGGAAATGATATTTACCATGCTTCGTCCCTCGATGGCTACCTTTCTGCCATACTTCTCCGCACAGTTGATAATCTGCTGCACACGGTCTACATTTGATGCAAATGTAGCAATGATAATTCTGTTTTTCCTGTGATCTTCAAAGATGCCGTCCAATACCTTTCCGACAGACTTCTCAGACTGTGTGAAGCCCGGTCTTTCTGCATTGGTACTGTCACACATAAGCGCGAGCACGCCCTTCTTTCCAATCTCACCAAACCTTGCAAGGTCAATTGCATCTCCAAATACAGGTGTATAATCTACCTTGAAATCGCCTGTATGCACAACTATACCTGCCGGTGAATAAATAGCAAGCGCTGCTGCATCCTGGATACTGTGGTTAGTCTTTATAAACTCAACCCTGAAGCAGCCAAGGTTGATATGCTGTCCGTATTTTACGACTTTTCTCTTGACAGTCTTGAGCATGCCATGCTCTTCGAGCTTTCTGTCAATAATTCCGATGGTAAGCTTTGTAGCGTATATCGGTACATTTATCTCCTTAAGCACATAAGGAATAGCACCGATATGATCCTCATGTCCATGAGTAATAAAGAAGCCCTTGACCTTATCGATGTTCTCCTTAAGATATGTGATATCAGGGATAACCAAATCTATTCCCAGCATATCGTCCTCAGGGAATGATAATCCGCAATCTACTACAATAATACTGTCCTCATACTCAAAGGCAGTAATATTCATTCCAATCTGCTCTAATCCTCCAAGTGGAATGATCTTAAGCTTACCTGTATTCTGTTTTTCTGTTTTCTTCAAAATATTACCTCCAAATTTATTTCACGTACAACTGCAATCCTAATATTCAAGTGCAGTGTCATCATCCGTAAGCTCAGAAAATACCTTAGCAATAGCCGAAAACTCAACATCGTCTTCAACCATCTGATAAAGCACCTCTTCATCCTTTGTGCTTACTTCTTTTAAAATATATGCTTCACAGTCTCCGCTTTCTTCTCCTTCGGAAACTAAAAGATATCGTGTTCCATTAAGTGTTGTCTCTTCTTCAACCGCAAACTCGACAACATCATTGGTCTGCGGATCAGTAAATTTAATTTTCTGCATAAAAACTAAGACCGACTATTTGACAGATAATCCAAATATCCCTGCAAAATAAAAATCGCCGCAATTTCATCAACAAACTCCTTGCGATTCTCCCTGCGTATGCCGGTTTCCATCATAGAACGGTCGGCTGCGACTGTCGTAAGACGCTCATCCCAGTATATGACCTCAAGACCTGTTCGCCTTGCAAGCATATCACCGAACTCCTTCGTCTTCTCGCAGCGTTCTCCTTCCGTGTTATTCATGTTTTTAGGATAGCCGAGCACAATCCTGTCCACCTTGTACTCTGCAATAATCTCCTCAATACGTGCCAAAGTCTGTCTGAGCTTGGATGGCGACTTCCTGCGCACTATCTCAACACCCTGTGCTGTGATTAAGAGCTCGTCGCTCACCGCTACTCCGACTGTCTTTGAACCAAAATCAAGACCTAATATCCTCATATTAATCCCATGCGCTGTTCTCAATGTATGTCTTGAGAACCTCCTCCACAAGCTCGTCTCTCTCAACCTTCATGATGAGACTTCTCGCGTTATTGTGACTTGTGATATATGTTGGATCTCCGGACATAATATATCCAACAATCTGATTAACAGGATTGTAGCCCTTTTCCTTTAATGCCTTGTACACAATCTCAAGTACATCGCTTACCTGAAGCTCAGGCTCCTTTTGAACTGTAAAAAATTGTGTGTTGTTAATATTTTTTTCCATACGTTTCGCCCTTCTTGTAATATTATTTTATTATAAATGTAATAAAATTACAACCTTTTATTATTCGAAGAGTAATATTTCGTCTGTAAGCATACCCGATATACGGCCTGAAACTATCTGATTTTCAAGGTTTTCGGCAGTTTCCTTAGCGACCTTGACATATTCCTTAGTATATCCGACAAAGTATTCTTTATCACCGATTACGGCCTTTTCCTCAAAAAGCACCTCCTCATTCTTTCCGATATAGAATTTCCTGAATTCCTTAGACATGTCATGACCGAGTGCTATGAGCTTTTCGCTTCGTGCCGCCTTAATCTGCTCATCTATCTGGTCAGGCATTACTGCTGCGCGGGTGCCTTTTCGCTTTGAGTATTTAAAGATATGCATCTCATAAAAATGTATATGCTCAAGATATGCCTTAGTCTGTTCAAACTCCTCCTCTGTCTCACCAGGAAATCCCACAATCACATCGGTTGTGATGGCCGGATGAACAAAATATTTACGCAAAAGCTCACAGCCTCTCTCGTACTCTTTAGTGGTATATTTTCTGTTCATCCTCTTAAGTGTTGCATCGCAGCCGCTCTGAAGCGACAGATGAAAATGAGGACAGATTTTATCAAGCTTTGAAAGCTCACTCGCAAAGTGCTCTGTCACAATCTTAGGCTCGAGTGACCCAAGCCTGATGCGCTCTATGCCCTTTACTGCGTTCACCGCCTGTATCAGCTCAAGAAGGCCTGTAGCTTCCTCAAAATCCACACCGTATGAGCTTAGATGGATACCTGTCAGCACAACCTCCTTGAAGCCGTTTGCCGCGAGCCTTTCAACCTCTGCTATTACATTTTCAAACCTACGGCTTCTGACACGTCCTCTGGCATATGGAATGATACAATAGCTGCAAAACTGATTACAGCCGTCCTGCACCTTGATGAAGGCTCTCGTGTGCTCCTTTGTCTGGTCTATAAAGAGCTCCTCAAAATCATGCTTTCCATCATTTATATCGTCCACGGTATCATTTACACTGTCCATAGAGTATTCCTCAAGCAGCCTTACAAGGTCATGCTTTCTGTCATTTCCGATGACTATGTCCACCGATAAGTCGTTTAATACCTCTTTTTCACTTGTCTGCACATAGCAGCCGGCTGCCACAACTATTGAGTCCGGATTGTTTTTCTTTGCCTTGTGAAGCATCTGTCTGGATTTTCTGTCAGCCATGTTGGTGACTGAGCATGTATTTATGACATACACATCAGCTTTTTGTGTGAATGGAACTATCTCATAGCCTGCCTCCTCAAGCAGATGCTGCATGGCCTCTGTCTCATATGCATTTACTTTACATCCTAAATTATGTAAGGCTGCTTTTTTCATTTTATTTTTTTACTCCTATTTAATTGACTTTTCCTTAAAAAACTATTACTATCTATATGACAGTAGTTATTTAAGGAGGTTTTCAATATGAAAACAGTACAGATTTCATTAAATTCCATTGGGAAAGTAAAATCATTCGTTAACGCTATTACTCAGTTTGATTTCGATTTTGATTTAATATCAGGCAGATATGTCATTGATGCTAAATCAATTATGGGCATCTTCAGCTTAGACCTTTCTAAGCCAATAGAGCTCGCTATACATACAGAAACCGGACTTGACGAGATTATGGAAGTATTAAAGCCATATATCATCGACGAAGCCAAGTAATACAGACACAATGATTTGATTAATTAGGACCTGAAGCTCAGGTCCTTTTTATTTTGCTCTAAGGTGGCACTGATTACTCAGCATCCACCATAATCACTTCTGTAGTATCTATAGCTGTCTTCATAAGCTCATCTATCACATCGTTAAGTCTTTCCTCAGACTTCTTAATCCTGTTTATATTCGGCTTTGTAACAGGATGCTTTGCTACGAAAATAGTACAGCAGTCCTCATACGGAAGAATCGATGTCTCATAGGTATCAATTTTGTTTGATATATCAATGATATCATTCTTGTCCATGGCAATGAGAGGTCTGTATACAGGCATATGGCACACCTCGTTTGTTGCAGCAAGTGACTGCATTGTCTGGCTTGCAACCTGTCCGATACTCTCACCTGTGATAAGGCCTAAGCATTTATCCTCATCTGCAAAGTGCTCTGCTATCTTCATCATGTATCTACGCATAATGATGGTCAGCTCATCATGAGGACATTTCTCATATATGGCAAGCTGTATATCGGTAAAATTGACAACATGCAGCTTTATCTTGCCCGAATATCTGGCAACCTTCTTTGCCAGGTCTACAACCTTCTGCTTTGCTCTCTCACTCGTATATGGCGGTGCATGGAAATATGTGGCATTGATTACCACGCCTCGCTTTGCAATCATGTATCCTGCAACCGGGCTGTCGATTCCACCTGAGAGCAGAAGCATTGCCTTTCCTGCTGTGCCAAGCGGCATACCGCCCAGTCCCGGAATCTCCTCTGAATAAATATTTATCATAGGTCTGATCTCGATATTGATCATAACCTGTGGATTATGAACATCTACCCTTGTCTCAGGAAATGCCTCCAGCACCTTTTCACCGACTGCGGCATTTATCTCCATGGAGGTCATCGGATAGTTCTTTCTGGCACGTCTCGCATTTACCTTGAAGGTAAAGCTCTTATCCTTGTATACATGGTTGATATGCTCGATAACTGCTTCACAGAGCTTGTCAAAGCCCTCATCCTCATGCAGCTCGACCGGACAGATACCCACGATACCAAAAATTCTTGACAATGTGGCAACTGTCTCGTCATAATCATAGTCTCCGTCTGTCTCCACGTACACACGTCCACTTTCCTTTCTTACCTCAAAGCTTCCATCCACATTGCGAAGCTGATATTTGATATTCTTAACGAGCGCGTCTTCAAAAATGTATCTGTTTTTGCCCTTTATCGCAATCTCAGCATACTTGATCAAAAATGTCTTGTACATGTAACTCTCCTGTTCTGGTTTTATTTATTGGTTTTATTTATTATTTATTATTATTAATTACTTAATATTTCATTGTATGCGTAACTTTTTAGTTTCTTCATGGTTACCGGCTATGCTAATACCTGCGATCTCTTTGCAGCTCATTAGCGCCTTGTATATCTTCGCAGCATTGGTATCACCTCTGCCATCACTGATACAGCGTAATCAATTTCCTCCTGTGTGGTATTCACGCAAAAGCTGAATCTGATTGTGGAATCCAAAAGAGACGGCTTAAGCCCTATGCTCTTTAGTGTTGAACTGATTGCCGGTTTATTTGATGAACAGGCACTTCCTGCAGACACATATATCTGCCTGTCCTCAAGAGTATGAAGCATAACCTCCGCTCTCACACCATCTACGCTCACGCTTACCACATGAGGGGCATTTGTATGGTCCGTGCGTCCGTTTACCGATACTCCGTCAATACGCTGCACTGACGCTATAAAATGATCCCTAAGCTCATACATATGTGCTATTTTTTTATCAAAATCCGTGTAAATTTCCTCTGCTGCCACTCCAAGACCTGCATATGCAGGAACATTTTCCGTACCTGAGCGCATGCCCTTCTGCTGGCCGCCTCCGTATATAATCGGCTTGATTTTAGTCTTGTCCTTTATATATAAAAATCCGCTGCCCTTTGGTCCGTGAATCTTGTGTCCACTGACTGAAAGCATGTCTATATTCATGCGCTTTGGTCTGATTTCAAGCTTGCCGTAGGACTGTATGGCATCCACATGAAAAAGTGTGGCAGGATTTTTCTCTTTTATAGCTGCTCCCGCCTCCTCAATCGGCATGACTGCGCCAATCTCATTGTTTACATGCATAAGCGATACAAGAATTGTATCCTCCCTTACGGCATTTTTCAGCTCTTCAACACTTATCACGCCGTCATGGTTTACAGGCAGATATGTGATTTCAAAGCCCTGCTCCTCCAGAAACTGCATCACAGACAAAACCGATGCGTGCTCTACAGAAGATGTGATGATATGCCTTCCTGCACGCTTATTGGCCATTGCAGCACCTATTATTGCAGTATTATTCGACTCTGTGCCACCGGATGTAAATAGTATCTCCTTGTCCTGCACCCTGAGTGTCTTTGCAATCTTTTTCTTAGCATCATTAATATAATTTTCTGCCTCAACGCCCTTCATATGAAGTGATGATGGATTACCGTAATCCTCTGTAAGCAGCTTATAAACCATATCTGCCGCTGCTTTTGAGCATCTGGTTGTGGCAGAATTATCCAAATATGCTTCCATTTTTGCTCCTAACTTCTACTTCTTAACTGTTAAGTATCTCTACTGTCTATACATCCAAATTGTATACAAGCATGGCAAGTGCAGCAAGTCCTGCTGTCTCCGTGCGTAAAATCCTGCGTCCCAAGCTTATTCTGTGCATTGTGGCATGCTCATCCACAAGTGCTATCTCCTCCGGTGCAAAGCCGCCCTCAGGACCCACGACAACACCGATAGTCTGACCAGCCTTAAGCTGCCCCATTATCTCTCTTGTCGCATCCATGCCACGCTCATTCTCATATGGCACCAGCGTGATGTCAAGCTCTGAAGCGATTTTCAAAGCTTCCTTGTATGTAACCGGCTGATTCACTGTGGGGATCACAGTGCGCTTTGACTGCTTTGCTGCGCTCTCAGCGATAGCCTGCCATCTCTGCAGCTTTTTTGCTGCCTTTTTTTCATCCAGCTTTACCACACAGTTTTTCATGGCAACCGGTACTATCTCAGATACACCAAGCTCCACAGCCTTTTGAATAATAAGCTCCATCTTATCGCCCTTTGGCAGCCCCTGATACAGCACGATGTGATTGTCAAGCTCTGTGCCCGTCTCATCTGCACTGTCAATAGCTGCGATGACCTCATCATCCAGAATCGATGATATGTGACAGAAATATGCCTGTCCGGATTTTGAGCTTACTCTTATTTTTTCTCCGTTTTTCATGCGCAGTACATTCTTTATGTGATTTACGTCACCTCCGGTGATTGAGATGCTGTCAGAATGAACCTGCTCTTCCTCTACAAAAAACTGATACATAATCCACCAAACTATTTAGTCAGCTTCTGCGCAGTGATATTGACCCATTCACCCTGATGATTGATTTCTATCACCTTAAGCCCCGCTGCTTCGATAGCCTCTTTAACTTCATTTTCCTTGAAATCTATGATACCCGATGTGATAAAATATCCGCCTTCCTTTAATCTGTCAGGAATAACAGGTGCCATAGGAATGATGACATCAGCAAGGATATTTGCAACAACGATATCATATTTTTCAGTACCGACCTTCTTTTGAAGCTCTGTATCATCTATGAGATTGCCGACATAAAACGTGCCAAGCTTCTCATCCAGATGATTGACCTGCATATTTTCACGCGTAGAAATCATGCAGTCAGCATCAAGGTCAGTACCTACAACCTCCTTTGCACCAAGCTTTAAAGCTACAATTGAAAGGATTCCGCTTCCACAGCCCACATCAAGCACTGTAGGTGCTTCCTTTGCGCCCTCAATATACTTGATAAGCTGCTTGATACAAAGCTGCGTTGTCTCGTGCTTTCCTGTACCAAAGGAGATTCCCGGATCAATTTCTATCATAAATTTATCCTCATCCTCAGGCTTTACCTCTTCCCATGTAGGCTTAATCAATATATCACCGATTGTAAATGATGAAAAATACTTCTTCCAGTTATTAATCCAGTCGAGATCCTCTGTCTCAGATGACGAAATTACACCGCTTCCCACATCAACAGTATCTCTTAAATCCTCAAGTCCAAGCTTTACCTTTCTAAGCATATCTGACTGATCACTGCCATCATCCTCTATATAAAAGCTGACATGGCTTATGCCCTCATCCGGAGGCAGCTCCGGCAGAAAATCAATAAACATATCCGCCTGGTCCTCTTTGGTCAGGGGAATATTGTCCTCAATCTCGATTCCCTCGATACCAAGCTCCATAAGCATGCTGCTCATGAAATCCTCAGCCGCGGTTGTTGTCTCAATCGTGTATTTCTTCCACTTCATATAAAAATCCTCTCTTAATAAAATAGATACATAGTATAAATACAGTTTTATTTCAAAACATTTCCGTACATTTTACAAGGCAGTCATACGACTGCCTCCACAACTTATCTCATATAATACCATAAAAATGTGCTGTATAAAAGCCCCATTTTTTTATAAGTAAAAATAGTCTAAAAAATGCCCCGCCACACATGGCGGGACATATATTATAGATCATCTATTTACAGATCGTCCAAAGACTCCTTGAGCTTATCCATAAATCCTTTTTTCTTTTTAGAATCAGTAGAAGCTCCGCCCTCCTTGGTCAGAGAGCCGCCTGAAAGCTCATCAAACTTCTTAAGAGCCTCCTTTGCTTCCTTAGACAGACCTGTAGGCGTATTTACAATAAGTGTGACATAATGGTCACCTCTTATTGCTTTATTTCTTGTTGAAGGAACACCCTTGCCCTTTAAGCGGATTCGTGTACCTGTCTGTGTACCCGGTGCAACTGTATATATAATATCTCCATCAACAGTCTTGATTCTTATATCTCCGCCTAAGGCTGCAATAGCATACGAGATGGATGCCTTCGAAAAGATATTAACATCCTGACGCTCAAAATCCCTGCTGCCTGAAACAATAACTTCAACAAGAAGATCTCCACGCGGTCCGCCATTTATGCCCGGCTCGCCGTATTCACGTATTCTGACACACTGTCCATTATCTATACCGGCTGGAATCTCAACAGTCTTTCTGACCTTCTTGGTATTGTAGCCTGTACCGTGACATGTAGGACACTTATCCTTTACTACCTTGCCCGAACCACCGCAGGATGGACATGTTGTGACATTCTGCACTACTCCAAACAGAGACTGACTCTGTCTGACAACCTTACCTGTACCATTACACTGGGTACATGTCTCAGGAGATGTGCCCGGCTTAGCTCCGTTGCCGCCACAGGTAGAGCATGTCTCCTTATAGTTGAATTCAAGCTCCTTTGTGCAGCCAAATATAGCTTCCTCAAAAGAAATTCTTACACTGAGACGGACATTTGCACCCTGTGCAGGACCATTTCTTCTGCCACTGCTCCTTCCACCTCCGAAGAAATCTCCGAAAATGTCGCCAAAAATATCCCCCATATCCATGCCAGAGAAATCAAAGCCACCGGCTCCGCCGCCTGTGCCATCAAATGCTGCATGACCGAACTGATCATACTGACGTCTCTTATCCGGATCAGACAATACGGCATAGGCCTCCTGAGCCTCCTTAAACTTCTCCTCACACTCTTTATCACCCGGATGAATGTCAGGATGATATTTCTTTGCCTGCTGTCTGAAGGCTTTTTTAATCTCTGCATCTGTAGCGGTCTTAGATACTCCTAATACCTCATAATAATCTCTTTTTTCTGCCATAATTGAAAATTCCTTTTATTATACAACTAATTCGCAAGGCCGGCCAAGCGGCCAACCTTGCGAGTAATTTTACTTACGCAGCCATCATGATGCTTTGATTGATAACCTGAATTACAGGTCATTAATCCTCATATCATTATGGCAGCATCTGTTTAATTATACTTCCTTGAAATCTGCGTCGATGACATCATCATCTGCACCGTTTGAAGCGCCTGCATTCATATCAGGTCCTGCTCCTGCTGCTCCTGCATTCATGTCAGGTCCTGCTCCTGCTGCTCCCTGCGCTGCCTGAGCCTGCTCATACATCTTTGCAAATACCTTCTGAGCACTCTGTGTGAGCTTCTCCTGTGCTGCCTTAAGCTCTGCAACATCAGCCTCTGTCATAGCCTCAGCCTCTTTATGTGCATCAAGGAATGACTTAACTGCTGCGATATCAGCCTCAACTGCTGACTTATCAGCGGCATCAACAGAATCTCCAACCTGCTTTAATGCATCCTCTGTCTGGAATACAAAGCTCTCAGCATCATTTCTTGCATCGATTGCTTCTTTTCTCTTCTTATCCTGTGCCTCAAACTCAGCAGCCTCTTTAACAGCCTTATCAATCTCATCATCAGACATATTAGAGCCTGCTGTGATTGTGATGTGCTGCTCTTTTCCTGTTCCAAGATCCTTTGCAGACACATTTACGATACCATTTGCATCGATATCAAATGTAACCTCAATCTGTGGAACTCCACGACGTGCTGGTGGGATACCATCAAGTCTGAACTGTCCGAGTGATTTATTATCGCGGGCGAACTGTCTCTCACCCTGTACTACGTTGATATCAACGGCTGTCTGGTTATCAGCGGCTGTAGAGAATATCTGGCTCTTTCTTGTAGGAATAGTTGTATTTCTCTCGATAAGTCTTGTAGCAACACCACCCATTGTCTCGATTGAAAGAGAAAGTGGAGTAACATCAAGGAGAAGTACTTCGCCGGCACCGGCATCTCCTGCAAGCTTACCACCCTGGATAGAAGCACCGATTGCTACGCACTCATCAGGGTTAAGAGACTTGCTTGGCTCTTTTCCTGTCATCTGCTTTACCTTGTCCTGTACGGCCGGAATACGTGTAGAACCACCTACAAGTAATACCTGTCCAAGGTCTGCATTTGTAACGCCTGCATCCTTCATAGCGTTCTGTACTGGGATTGCTGTTCTCTCTACGAGGTCATGTGTCAGCTCATCGAATTTAGCTCTTGTAAGAGTCATATCGAAATGCTTTGGTCCCTCTGCTGTAGCTGTGATGAATGGAAGGTTGATGTTTGTAGTAGTAGCTGAAGACAGCTCCTTCTTTGCCTTCTCAGCAGCTTCCTTTAATCTCTGGAGTGCCATCTTGTCTGTAGAAAGATCAACGCCCTCTGCCTTCTTGAACTCGTCAATCATCCACTGTGTTACCTTGTTATCGAAATCATCACCACCAAGGTGTGTATCACCGTTTGTAGATAATACTTCAATAACTCCGTCACCAATCTCGATGATAGATACATCAAATGTACCACCACCAAGGTCATAAACCATAATCTTCTGTTCTTTCTCATTATCAAGACCATAAGCAAGTGCTGCTGCTGTAGGCTCGTTGATGATACGCTTTACATCAAGACCTGCAATCTTGCCGGCATCCTTTGTAGCCTGACGCTGAGCATCGTTGAAGTAAGCTGGTACTGTGATAACTGCCTCTGTAACCTTCTCACCGAGGTATCCCTCTGCATCAGCCTTTAACTTCTGAAGTACCATAGCTGAAATCTGCTGTGGGCTGTAGCTCTTGTCATCAATCTGCACCTTGTAATCTGTACCCATATGTCTCTTGATAGAAGAAATTGTCTTCTCAGCATTTGTAACTGCCTGACGCTTTGCAGGCTCACCGATAAGTCTCTCTCCTGTCTTTGTGAAAGCAACTACTGAAGGTGTGGTTCTTGCACCCTCCTGGTTTGCTATAACTGTAGGTTTTCCACCTTCCATAACTGCTACGCAGCTGTTTGTTGTTCCTAAATCAATACCAATGATTTTGCCCATTTTATTTTCCTCCTATAAATATAGTGTTTTTACATGTTTCATTTATTTGTAACCATCCGTTGTCCCACATGAATCCCTTAAATGCTGTCTGCATTCATATAAATCTGATTCACTGTCATGCCGGATAGATGTACACATCATTACTGTACTACCGATACCATGCTGTGGCGTACCACTGAATCCTTGTACATATAGCCCTTCTGAAGCTCCTGTGCTACGGTGCCTGACTCAAGTTCATCATTTTCAACCTGCATCACTGCATTGTGGAAATCAGGGTCGAACTCCTGTCCTACGCACTCTATTGGCTTTACACCTGCAGCATCAAGCTCTGTGAGCATCTGCTTGTAGACCTTATCCATACCTGTGATAAAAGGATCATCCTTCTTATCATCCGGTACTGCTGCAAGACCTCTCTCAAAATTGTCTATTACAGGAAGGATTTTCTCAACTATTGTCTTTGCTCCCATGTCAAACATCTGGGATTTTTCCTTCTCGCTTCTCTTGCGGAAGTTCTCAAACTCTGCCATCTGTCTTTTCAGACGGTCGTTAAGTTCTTCTATCTGCTCGTCCTTCTTGTCTTTTTTCTTTTTCTTGAAGAGACCTTTCTTTTCATCTGACTTTTCATCTGACTTATCATCTGCTTTTGCATCTGCATCTGCTAAAGCATCATCATCTGATTCAGTTTCATTCACATCTGTATCTTTTGCTTCTTCGGCTGCCTGAGTGCTTTCCTCATCAGCTCCTTCAATCTCTATCTCTTCTGCTTTGTTTTCTGCAGTCTCATTGTCGATTGTTTCTTTTTTAATATTCTCTGGCATTTTTGACCACCTTCCTATGTTTCATCCTCAGACTTCTTATAAATTCCATCTAACTGGGATTTAAGAGTCTTTAGATTATCCATTACTTTTTCATAATCCATGCGCTTTGGTCCGACAATTCCTATCGTGCCCTTTACGCCCTCACCCAGATCATATGTCGCAGTGACAACACTGCAGTCCTTCATGGTCTGGATCGGAGATTCATTTCCTATATAAACCTGAATGCCTGTTCCATTGTCCTTCTTCTCGGAATCGGATAGGGATTCAGTAACAAGGCTTGCTAGCTCTTCCTTTTCCTCAAATGCTGACAAAAGTGTCGCTGCATTATTGGAATCCGAAAGCTCAGGATACTTCAGAATATTTGTCGCTCCGCTGGTGTAAATCTTAAGATCCTCACTCTCAGCAAAGGTCTGTGCCAATGCATCAATCACATCAGAGACAATTCCTGAATGAATACCGGCTCTCTCCTTTATGCTTGCAATGTTTCCAAGATTAATCTCGTTCATTGCGAGTCCGTTTAATGAGGTGTTAAGCAGAATGTTGAGCTTAAGTATCGTCTCATTGTCAAGCGGCTCATATAAATCAAGCATCTTGTTTCTGACCATATTATTGTTCATAACAATTACTGCAAGCATGTGCTGGTCGTCAACCTGTGAAAGCTGGATGAATTTCACCTTGTTGTGATTGACATCCGGTGCAGAAACAAGTGTGGCATAATTGGTATTGTTTGCAAGTACCTTTGCCGCCTGCTTTAACACCTGCTCCATCTTCTCGGTATTTTCAATGACCAGCTCCTTCATATCAGAAAGTTCTTTTTCCTTCTTATCATTGGTCTCTATAAGATGGTCTACATATAATCTGTAACCTTTATCCGAAGGAATTCTTCCTGCTGAGGTATGTGGCTGTACTATATAGCCCATCTCCTCTAAGTCGCTCATCTCATTTCTGATTGTTGCCGAGCTCAGATTAAGATCTGTATATTTTGAAATTGTACGTGAGCCAACCGGCTCTCCTGTGGCGAGATAATTGCGGATGATTGCATCCAGTATGGTAAGCTGTCTCTCGCTCAATTCTAGTTCTTTGTTTTCATTTTCCATTGGTCACACGCTCCATCTGAAGTATGCTTTTAATTTGTTAGCACTCTGTATTTTGGAGTGCTAATTTTTTATCTGTACATAACATACCACCACCTATTAGCAATGTCAACCCTCGAGTGCTAATTTTTTTAATAAAATTTTTGAAACCCCTGATTTTACTGGGGTTTCAGGCTTTATTAATTTTCTATTAAATTGATTTTGACGGTATTTACACCACTTTTACACCATTTTTTCAAGTTTTTCTATTTCCGCCTTTGCGTCATACCTATTATTTAGGTGATTATATACATCTAAACTACTTTATAGCCAGCATTTGTGATTACACAAATCTCTTTGCTTTTTCTTTCGATATATTTTTCTTTCAAACAAGCATTAAGAGCCTCTTCCCAAACAACATATTCACGTCTATCTGGATACTCCTTAGCAACTACTTCGCTGCCAATTTGAATATATGTACCTGATTCCAAATCTGAAGTTATCAGGATCTGCCCTCCCGGTGCATCTGCCACTTTTTTAAGGAGTTGCTTCATTTCCTCTGTTATTAAGGCAGGTGTAGCACTGATATTCTCATTTTTGGTTGATACATCGCCATTTATTTCACTGATGAACTTGTCCCTTGCTTCTTCCCAAATAATATCTTCATTATCTGAAATATCAAATTCTGATTCTAATTCTCGTCTCAACTGATTAAGGCGATCTTTTACTTCTGAACGATCACCATCTAACTTAATAGCAATGCAGTCACTTCCAATTACACCTTTCATTCCAGAAAAATCAAAACCAGGAAGAAGAAGTGAAGTTGCATTGGCTCTTAGTACCCATGCTGCGCCCATTTCATTTAAGCTGACTGGGCTTTCGTAATATTCTGGCGAATGTACGAAAATAATATGCAAGTCATAATTAAGGAACCGTTCCCTTAAAAAGTCAAAAATATTGGCTCCATTTGGTATTCCATATCCTGGTAGGGAGCTGCAAAAAATATCTCTGCGAGGACTTAAATTGATTGAACGAAGTAAATCCGCAATTTTTGCAACTTGATCCTTATTCTTAGAAGAATGACTTATAAATATAAGCAGTTTCTTTTTCATACCAGAAGCACCTCCTTGTGAATGTGACAATTCTGACTCTTTCTCCTCGTCCGGATAATATTTATCAATATTTTTTCTAATAGCCTGAAGTTTTCCGACAAGCTCAATAAAATACTTTTTCTCCGTAAACCCATCCAGGCGCTTGCCACACAAATTGATAGTTTCCCATACAAAAGTGTCATGAGTTCGATCATAAATTCCCTGTAATTCCAATTTTATCTCTTGAAGCCAATTTTGGAATTCAGGCACATCACTGATCCGTTCAAATGATGTTCCCATACCGCCATCAAACGGATGAAACATCTTTTCTATTTCTTTTCGTGAATCTATAAGTTTAATTAAATCTTTCTTCAATCATTCTACCCCCCAACGCCTTAAACACTGCATCTTCCGCACTCTGATAAGGAATCAACTGAAATGCACTCATCAGATCAGCCGGAACACTTGCAAAATCAACAAACGAGGTACTCGGAATCAGCACCTTCTTTGCGCCGCTATCCAGACACACCTGAAGTGTATTGGCAAGTTCATCCACCTTTATCATTGTGCCACTAATTGTTATATCTCCCAAACCTCTACTGTCAATTCTTTGTGCGGCAACAAAGCTGCCATACCAAACTTTGTAGTATAAGGGAAGATGCTCTGCATACTGCTGATAGAAACCTTACTTTGCGTTTCTCGCTGAAGCTGATCTGCCATCGTAGCCGCTACTTCATAACGCATGGCATCTGAGATAATTACAAATACTTTCGTATCCGAGGTTTGGATACGAGAACTGTAAAAATCCTCCTGTTGCGGTACTTCCAAAACTTTACCGTAAATTGCCAGTTCATCCGCACATACATCTGACCAGTTGTTGCCCAACTCACCTAAGAACCAGTGCGTATAAAGTCCTTCCACCTTATCGACAACATGCTTGAATAGATCATCTAGCAGAATATTGGAAGTCTCCAAACTCTTTTGAAAACTAAGATGGAACAAACGGTAATAAGTGTCCATCTGATAGTAACTCTCAGTATATTCTTTCCAGATACTTTTCGCTTCTGCGGTATGGAATCCGGCAAAATGTTCCTTAAAGAAACTTTGCATATTCGCCACCTGTAAGATACCGTCATAAAAATTCTCAAATGGCTCATACCATACACAAGTTCTCAGTTTTTCAACGGTATTCGTAATGGTATCCACATCAATGATATGGTCACTAATCTCTGTCATTAGCTTTGTCAGAATTACCTCGTTAATACACGGAAAGCACTCTGTTCCTACCAAATCTTCTACTGTCAGCTTTTCAAAACGCTGATACAAACGAGCTTCATCCTCAACATAACGTGCCACATCATATAATTGAGTAATGTTATCACTATGAAGCCATTCAGAAATAAAATCATAGCAGTATGCCTGATGAGGTATGGAAATAAAACTGTCCAGTCCGGCAAGATATTCCTGCCTCATGGTACGGGTCGCTGCAGTTAAAAGCAGATGAATTGCCAACTGCCCAAGATCTGGTTCTTCCTCCACAAATCCACATCCCTGACGAACCATCGCCCAAAAAGCTGCGTCTGCATGATATTTTACAAAATCCTGATAAACCGTATTATTATTCAAATCCAGTCCCTCCTGGAACACACTACGGAGAATCATATTGGGCTGTGCATCTTTCAATCCACAGATTGCCGCCATGACAGCCATGTGTAACTGTGCCGGTGTTTCCGGAACTTTATTCTGCGTGCTGACTTTCAAACGACGGTCTTTCGCATTGAAATAAGCACGATAATTTTTAACCTGTTTTCTCATTGCCGGATTTGATATAAGTCCCATCTCATCCATCCAGATAGAAATCAGATCCGCCCGAAACTCTTCACTGTAAAGCTCCACATCCAGAAGCCAGTTATCATCTGGGCGGTTATAGACACACGGACTGTAAACCAGATAATTTGTAGTCAAATCATCTACTGAAAGCATTTTTTTTACTGAAAACGCATTATTTCCAGTCAACGCAATCACCTTTGCATTTTCCAAAACCACTTCATCCAGCTTATCCTGAAATTCCTTATCTTCATCGTACTAGAAAATGATACGACGCTGATAAAACTCAGGCAGAGGTGCAGCAAATCTGCGATTTAAATCTTGTATTATTTTATCTGTATCCATGCTGCATTATCTCCCTTCCGTATTTTTTACATAAATAGTGCTTCGTGCCGCACCCTCTTTTCTCAAATAACCGTCCTTAACCATATTCAGCAAGACAGCTCTGGCTCTACGATGTTTTACATCTAAAATCTCTACTGTTTCAGCAGTAGTAATAGAGCCATTTTCCAATACATATTTATAGATTTGTTGTTCCCGTTCACTATCCGGTATTTTCTCAGTCGTATCTGGCACTTCGTTGCCACTATCCGGCATTTTTTTCATATTATCTGGCACTATTTCTGTTTTATCCGGCACTTTATTGCCACTATCCGGCATTTTACCAATAGTATCCGGCACTTTAATGGCGTTATTGAGGTCAACAGTGCCGTCAACCTGTCCTCGATAAATATTGATACGCAAATCAACTTCGCCACCAATAAACTCCGGCTCCCGCAGCCCGGCAGCTTTTACTTTATCAATAATTCTCGGAATACCGCTTCCCCAATGCTCGATCAGGTTCATGTAAGCAAACGCATGGGCAAGAGCTTCATTTCTGATTTTAGAATAGCCTTCTTTCATACGCTCCATCGTTTGTCCCATTGGCAGCTTTCCTGGAGAAGTAATTTCCAATCGGTTGTCATATACCGCTACCTGTATCGTACCATGATCCAGATAACTGCGATGTACCATAGCATTGATAATCAACTCACGAATGCTTTTCTCTGGCAGGATCTCTTTGAACTCCACATTCTTCGATTCTCCTGCAAGAATTTCTTCTATGGTCATCATAACACCTCGATCTCTTTGGCAGCCTTTACTGCCATATTTTTACTTAATTGATGAAGAAATTGAGCTCAGTGCTTTGCTTAAAGCATCTTCATCAGCCTGCTTTCTTCTCTCACATTCCCACATACCGAGTATCTGATAAATGCATTCTTTCACAACAGGAAAATACTCTCGGCATTCTTCTTCGCTTAACTCATGAATACCTTTGCTCAAGATTCCATAAATAGTTGCATTTTTGACCAGTATATCTGGAAGATATCCTTCCAACATCTTAATTTTTTCAGCTACTCTCGCCCGTTCAAACATCTCGTTATCAATCGCATCAGCCGCAGCTCCTTTTGCTTTGTAAACAAGTCTTTCAAGAATTCTTCTCAGATAAACATATGATCCAGCACCAACACCACTTGCAAAAAGTCCTATTGCAGTTCCAAGTTCCTTACGGTCTTCCTTAGAAATCACATGTTTATAAGCATCCAATTCCGGAAACGTCATATCTGCAACAGACGGATACTGCCCAATTTTCATCATATAATTATCTGTTGTCAGGACAATATAATCAAGATGATGTTCCTCATTCATGCTGCAAACAAATTGAAATACCAAAATCCTTGACACTTCTTCAATTTGTGATTCTTTCCACTTCCATACCGTATTTTGTTCTTCTATGTGTCCTCCAACCGTCGGTGTATTTTTAAGAATATACAACTGCTGAATTCTCCAAACTTCTTCTGAAAGTTTTTTTGAATAGCATTTATTATCCTTATCTTGAATATATATATAAGGCTTCATTGTAAAAACACGCTCTTCTTTACATTCTTTGCAATAAGCACTTATTCGAACTTTTCCATCAAGTAAAAGAATTAAATCTTCAATATTGTCTTCATCTATTTTCATTGACTTATAAAGCCCAGCTGTTTGCAAAAAATTTGCAAATACATTATCTTTTCCAGAAACTATATTTGATGGTATTGAATCAAAAATATTATGTCTCACTTTATTTTCTCCTTTACTACCGCTTTTTCAGGCACTTTCTCCTCATATTCCTGTTTCAATTCCTCTGCCAAATACGCATCGCTCATGCAGTGCATATCAGAAACACCATCACGGATCAGCTGATAGACCTGGGAATGATAAAAGAAATCCAATGCCACATCCAGTGAAAGTCCCTGCTGTTTAGCAAAACATTCGATAACACGGCTATATTTTTTCTGAAGCAAAATCGGATTTGCTGTCATAGTGTTTCACTCCCTTCAAAATGCAACAGAGACAGTGCTTTCTCTGTGCGGAAACATATTTGCAGGTTCGGCTTTTCATAACGCAGGCGGTTGATAGCTTCCGTTTTATCAATCAGTCCGTCAAAGAACAGCTCCACGGTATTAAACACCTTATCGTTGGCAACACCACCCACAACAAAGTCATAATCCGTCGAATCTTTTCCGCTGCGACAGTTCAGAATGAAATCCAGCCACTCTTCGGAATAAGAATCGAATTTCAGCGTTTTCAGTTCAGCTTCCCGCCTTTCATCATATTCATACCTGGAGATAATACCATCTTTCCCACGGCGTTTGAACTTACCACACCACTTCGCCGCCTGTTCATACAACGGCGTGACATAGAAGCCACGCCCGAAGTCTACATTTGGGCGAGAATGAACCAAATCCGGCTTTGCAATTTCTAAGAAAGAACCATGATAGAGAATCATACTTCCACACCCCTTTCTTTCATCACGTCAAGAAGGTCATCAACGATATATTCCCGACTCTGGGTATGCAGCACTTCATATTCCGGCACAATGTAACCATTCAGAATATCGCTTTGTTCGGTAAATGCCTGATAGACACGCTCTGCATCCACACCCAGCTTTGCTGCTACATTTTCAATACAAAATACAGCAAACTCCAGCTCACTGGAATTTTTGATTTTTTCATCTGCCATAATCTACACCACCTCCTTCGAAATCACTGTTCTTGATTTGAACGCTTTTCTCCGTGATATGTAAAGGTTTCATAAGTTATGCCTTTTTCAGCTCTTTGTTCAGTAGTAATTCCGGTCTGATGATTTGAGCCTTCAGCAATTGAAAGTTGCGGAAGACCTCTCTGTAAGATAATCTGCATATAAAACATCTCCTTCATGCCATATTTTTATGTTATGCAATAATCACCAGTCACTATCCCAGTCACTGCCACCTGAATCCCAGCTATCACCGGAATCCCAATCATAGTCGCTGTCATAATCACTGCTCGAGCTGCCTGAGCTCTCATAGTGGTCTTCATAATAGCCGCTATTCTCAAATTTGATAATCGAGCTGTCCCACACCAGATCTGAATAGTCAAAGCCATATAGGGATTTGTTGTCCAAAACCTCCTGCGGAACATCCGAACGACTGATTTCATTATAATCATAGCTGTCGTCATCGTATTCGAACCAGCTATAATGACTGTTTACATAGACCGTGTCATTATACTTGAAGTAATCAGTTTTGCAATAATTGTGTATGGGTGTAATGAGCACAAGTGCAATTAGAAGAACAGTAATAAAATAATGCATGGCATGGCGCATTGCACTGCCTTTTGGCTTTTTAAGCCATGCTGCGTACATTCCAAACGGCTTAAACCTTTTGTGATTTTCAATAAAGTCTGTCAGGAAAAATGCGCCTACAATACCGGCAATACCCGATATCAGCAAATCCCAGCCAATGCCCTTATACGTATCATTGAGTGCAAATCCAACTATAATCAGGACAATGAACATAACAATGCCTATAACCATAGCAATAAATGGCTTAATGATATACTCATTTACATTTTTAGATGAAAATGTATCTGAAAACATCTTCTTCGTTTCCTGAGCAAAATCCTCATTCGTATGCTTCTGCTGATGCGCTTTTTGATTTAAAATCTCATCCTTTAATTTAAGATACAGCTCATTAACAGCATACGCCTCATCTGTACCCTGATATCGCACCGCCCGAGTGCCGTCGGCCTTATTTTTGTAGACGATAAATTCATTTCCATCCTGATAAATACCAAATGCCCTAGGCTGTCTGTAGTCTATTCCTATAAAAAATCGTGTGATTTCATATGGTGGAAGATGTCTGTCCTCGTACCATTTTGCAAGCTCTGCTATGGTCTTTGGTGTACCGTCTGCCGTCCTCTTTATTGAATTATTGCTGGCACCACAATATGGGCACTGCTCAACATTCTCAGGTATCATGGAACCACAATACTCACATTTAATCTCCAATTTAATTCCCTCTGACTTTCTAAAACCTAAATTTCCATAAATATACTATCAAATATACTCCCCAAAGTCCATAATTCAGTTATTATTATTCCTAATCAAAATCTGTATGATTTTATCATAATTTTCCGGTCTGTGTGGAAACGTACAGTCTGTGCATACCTTGATTTTTTTGCCATTCTTCTCTATGTAGGTCTTACTTCCGGGACAGTTTGGCATACTATACATAGGACAATAACAAAACAGACAATTAAAGTCATCCGAAAGTCCCTTGTGACACGGAAAATATTTGCAATCTGTGTTTTTAAAGTATTTATAAGAGTTTTCCATTTTTATTCCTTCTATATTCATATGCTTTTCTCACAAGGCTCTCTGCAAAATGCGGATTTGACGGATAATACAGGTGCGGAAATCCAAGCCAGTAATTATCATGGCTTATCACGCAGTCGTAGCTTCTGCCTGTGGCCGGCTTGGTCGCAATACAATCGGCTCCATTATCGGTGCTGTCGTAATAATGAAATTCATGCGCCTTTATTTTTTCATTTGGCGGAAAAAAATTGCTATACTTTTCTGCAAGCTCAATATATCCGAACCTGACCAGCTTTCCCTTAAAATGACACCCACCATCCAATGCGCCCACAAGCTGCGACACACTCACATCATTTTGTGTATCTGTATTATATTGTGTATCTGCTTTGTTTTGTTCATCAGCCTTGTTTTGCTCATCTGTATCATCACAGATATTATGTATATATGTGTGAAGATACATAAACCCTCCACACTCTGCAACCGTCGGCATTCCGGCTCTAAAAGCTTTTTTTATGGCATTCAGCATAGATACGTTTTTACTCAGTTCCTTTGCATACAGCTCCGGATAACCGCCTCCAAGCAGCATTGCATCACAATCCTCTGGAAGGAAGGTATCGTGCAGTGGCGAAAAATACAGTAATTGTGCTCCGCATTTTTCGAGCATTCTTAGGTTATCTTCATAGTAAAAACAAAAGGCTTCGTCCATGGCAACAGCTATGTTTACGGTATTTATTGCTTTATTTTGCGAAAATTCATTTTGATCACAATTACCTATATTTTTTTCATTATATACATCTGCATTTTCGCTGTCACCAATTTCATCTGCCGCTTCTGCTATATCTATAAACAAATCCATATCTATTGTCTTTTTTAGTCTGTCGGCAGTTTCATTGAGCTGTTTTTTTATATCTGAAAGCTCATCCGGCATGACAAGCCCCAGATGTCTGCTTGAAAGCCCGATATCCTTCTGTTCCGGGAAATACCCGACTACTTTTACGGAAAGCTCCTTCTCTATCAGAGGCTTTATGATATCATAATAGCCCTTCGACATCCGATTGAGCAGAACCCCCTTAATCAAGTGGTGAGTATCATACTGCAAAAAACCGGCTATAAGAGCAAGCACTGACTTTCCCATGCCCTTTGCGTCCACCACGAGTATTATCGGAGTCTGCGTCACCTTTGCCAGATGGTATGACGAACCCTGCTCATATATTCCGCCAAGCCCGTCATATAATCCCATCACGCCCTCAAGCACCGCAAAATCACCATCGGCTCTTTCATCTAAGAAAAGCTGCACTGTTGTCTTTTCATCCGTAAAAAACGTATCGAGATTTTTGGATGGTACGCCAAGCACCTTTTTGTGAAACATCGGGTCAATATAATCAGGTCCGCACTTATATGACAATACGTTTTTTCCGCTATCCTTTAATAGCTGCAGTAAAGCGCAGGTTATCATTGTTTTTCCACTGCCGCTTTTGGGTGCGGCTATCATAAAACGATTTATTTTCATGTGTTCATCCTTTATTTCATCATATACCTTAAGAATATTAGCCTTTGATGATTTATTACGGGTTGAAGCATAAAAGCCCAGGTTAAAATTCAAACGAACATATCCACACTGGATTTTCTGCCTGCATCAGATGGTAATGTCCTATCTGCTTTGAGCGGCTGACCTGCAGCTGCACGATATCCTCATTTTTCACATCATATGCCAACAATATTTCCTTTATCTCACAAATTGTTTCCATGGAAATTGCATTTATCACTATACGGATATGTGGATTTTTTGCTTTAAGAGCCTCTATTATCTCCTTTAGATTGCCACCGCTGCCTCCGATAAATGCGTGTGTCGGCACCGGAAGATTGTCCATCCCGTCAGGAGCCTTTGCATTTATAACATGGATATTTTCAAGTCCATGCTTTTCTTTATTTTGCGTGATAAGCTGCACGGCATTTTCCTTCTGCTCGATGGCATAGACCTCCATATCATCGGAAAGCGATGCGGCCTCTACCGCTATGGAGCCGGTTCCGCTTCCCACATCATAAAGCACTGAATCCGATTTCAAATGAAGCTTGCAGATGCTTACATGCCTTATTTCCTCTTTGGTCATCGGAACCTTTTCACGGATAAATGCTGCATCACTTAGCTGCGGTGTGACATTTTTTGCAACCGGATTGGGATTTTTTATCATACAGATATACAGTCCCTCCCTTTTAAGCTTTGTGCACTCCTGTGGCGAAAGCTGCGATATATTTTCATCCGGATATGATAGCTGGTATCCCACAGTTACCGAGCATTTTTGTAAACCATCCCTTTCGTCACTGCTTAATAGGTGTCCAAGCATATTCACATCCTTTACACCTGACATCAGCATAAACGTTTTTGCATGATGGCTAATCCGTGATGTGATATTAGAAAGCTTTACTCCGTGGATGCTGCAAATATATGCATCGCTGTAGGTTTCACCGACTGCTGCCGCCATATATGACACAGATGAAATTCCAGGAAGGATTGACACATCCGCATTTAATTTTCCTTCTATAATTTCATTTTTTATCGCCAGATACAGCTTTTTGCTTCCACTGTAAAAGCCTGTATCTCCCGAGAATAATATAAGAACATTACTGATTTTTGCAGCATCTGCACAAATTTCGTATAGATAAGGAATAATCTGTTCTGCAAGATAATACGGCTTTTTGTCTATCTTCGCACTGTATTTTTCTATCATGCGGCTTGCGCCAAGTATAATATCAGCGCTTTCTATTGCATCTGAAACAGCTTTTGTCATACAAGCATCATTTCCCATTCCAATGCCGGCAAGCATGATATGAAGCTTGTTATATTTACTGTCAATATATTCACAAACAGCTTCAAATGACATTCCATCATCCTGCACGCTTTGCCCCACAATATAGACCGGAATATTTTTATTTTTTGCGGCAGCTATTTTCTCAATAAAGCCACCGGCCGCACCGCTTTTTTTGGTGACCAGACATCTGATGTCATACTGATCAATAAGCGCCTCATTAAGCTGTGTGCTAAACGGTCCCTGCAATGCCAGAATGTGCTTTCCTGTAATATCATTGTGCATGCACAAGCTTATGCTCTCAAGCCCCGGAAGCACGCGCACATACAATCTTTCCCTGATGTCTGAGGTTTTACAATACACTGACAGCTCCTTGCTTCCTGTTGTGAGCAGTATATTTCCGTCTGTATTGTTAAGTGCCTTTACACATGCTTCATTGTCCTCAAAATAGCGGATATTATCATAATCCGCTGATATATCCGTATCTCTTTTAAGACGCACATATTCGATATTTTCTGATATGCTGCTATCCGCCTGATTGTCTGTAACAGCACATGCCTCATTAAACGCATAAACTGCCTGCTTTATGTTTTCGGTAACTATGGCTGCATACGGATGGGTTGCATCCACTATGAGCTTACATTTTTGTTCCGCAAAGAAGCTTCTCATGCCTTCGCTGTCCATACGCCCCATATGAACATGCGCGAACGAATTTTCCTGCAGCACGATTTCACCGTATTCTGTTGCCACGCAAACCGTATGCTCTATGCCTCTTTCACACAGATGCTCTGATAGCTTACGTCCGTCTGTTGTTCCTGCAAAAATCAGTATTTTACTCAATCTGATATCCTCTCCTTGTGACAAGCTTTCCGTCAATTATTTGTGTACCCTCATTGCCGATAAAGACTGTCGTAAACATGTTAACCTGTGCACTGCGAAGCTCACCGAGGGTACAGACCGTATAGCTTGTTCCCTCACGTCCGATATTTTCGACATAGCCGCAGGCTCTATCCGGCTCTATCGCACGAAGCAGAATATCACAGGCTCTCATCAGATAGTCATTTCTCTTGTGACTTGACGGATTGTACAGTGCTATGACAAAATCACCCTCTGCAGCAGCCACAAGACGCTTTTCAATCTTATCCCACGGCGTGAGCAGGTCACTTAAGCTGATGGTACAAAAATCATGGTTTAATGGTGCTCCAAGCACTGCCGCACCACTGTTTGCCGCTGTAATGCCGGGTATTACCGAAAGCTCTACGTTATCGTATTCCTGCCCAATCTCATACATAAGAGAGGCCAGTCCGTATATTCCGGCATCACCACTACATACAAGGGAGACTGTTTTGCCCTCAAGTGCCTTTTTAAAGCACAGATGACATCTTTCTTTTTCCTGACGCATTGGAGTGGTCAAAAGCTCTTTTGTCTGGAATTTTTCTCCAAGCAGCTTTATATATACGGTGTATCCTACTATGACATCACTCGCTTCCAGGGCATCAATCGCCTGCTTTGTCATCATGCTTTCAAAGCCCGGCCCCATACCTACTATGTAAATTTTATTCATGTTAATCTCCATCTCTACTAATTTTATGTAACCATGCAGCTATTTGCAATTATATTTAATGATATGAGGGCCAAAAGGTATTTTGCCCCTCATTTATGATTAATCAGGATACCTTGCTGCCGCAACCGTTACCCTGTCATATTTATGTTTTTTATAGATAAGTTCTCCTGCTTTATTGCATTCCCTGCTGCATACAAGCACCGCTGCACGCTCGCACACGTTGTCCACTCCAACATGCTCCCTGACAAACTGCGAGGCACTGAATTCTCCCTGCACCGCCATGAGCTCATCCGCGGTATAAGTGACAAAATCTATCCTGTTTCTTTCGCAAAATTCCTTTATTCCCGGTTCATCTTTTTTCACATCTATTGATGCGATCATGTCTATATCCGAAATATCTATTTGTAGCTTTAAAAGACTTTGTCTGATTGCCCTGTCAATATTTTCAAACGCTGTATCCCTTCTGCACCCAATACCAAGTACAAATTGTGTGGGTTTTAAATAAATACTGCCATTTTTAGGGTCCTTTGCTTTTTCGCATGATACTATAATATCAGCACCGTAAGCAGGTGGGAAATCCACTGTTTTTATTGCATCAGCCCTCATATCAGCTTCATCTAAAAATGCCTTTATAAGGCTTCTGTGCTTAGCCGGGATGTGCTCCCAGTCGACCGACATCGTAACCACTTCCCCCGCCAATACCTTTGATGACACTCCGGCGATGCCATCTTTATTGACTATTGCAAGCCTGCATTTCTTTGCAAAAACATCAACTGCAAATTTATTATTGATATCAGTAGCGGTTGTTATAACAGGTGTGGCATTCATCAGTGCTGCTAATAATACAGCAAGCTCATTGGCACCTCCCACATGCCCTGAAAGAATCGGAATAACAAACTTCCCCAGCTCATCTATCACAATAACAGGACTGTCTTTAAGCTTGTTATTAACAGAAGAAGCTATAGCCCTCACTGCAATACCGCATGCCCCGATAAAAATCAAAGCCTTTTTTTCACTCATCCGTGCAGCTGTCCAGTCTGATATATTTTGTGATATGTAGCCGGAATTTCTAAAATTTTCATCGGTGGAATTTTTAATATTCTCATCCGATAATCTCGAGCACTTGGTAAAAACCTCCACCTCATATGCACTTTGTTCAAGCTTATAAGCTATGTCACATGACAGCTCATAGCCCTTTTTTGTGAAGCTTACAATGCAAATTTTCATATTTTCAATTCCCCTATATTTCCCATATTTATATATTCACGCCTTTTTTAATCGTTATCCTGCGACTCCACAGAAGCCTTGCGATACTCTGTCGAAAAATCCGGTGCGTAAAGTCTTGATTTCTCGTAATGCCGGTGAGCTATTACATCCCCCACAAGCACAATCGCTGTCTTTGTGATATTGTGTTCTCTCGCAGTCTGCTCCAGTGTAGCGACAGTGCACACGTATGCCTCCTCCTGTGGCCAGGTTGCCTTGTATACAATTGCAGCAGGTGTATCTGCCGCGTATCCTCCCTCAATAAGACTTTCCGTAAGCTTCCCTAAAAGCCCGGTGCTTAAGTAAATCGCCATGGAAGCGTGGTGTGAGGCAAAGCTTGCTATGCTCTCCTTAGGCGGCACCTTCGTGCGCCCCTCCATGCGTGTGATGATGAGCGACTGGGAAATACCGGGGAGCGTGTACTCAATGTTGAGCGATGCAGCAGCGCCAAAGCACGCGCTCACGCCCGGACAACTCTCATATGGTATTAAAAGAGAATCAAGCTCATCCATCTGCTCGCGCACTGCGCCGTATATGCTTGGCTCTCCCGTGTGCAGGCGCACAGTAATTTTTCCGTCAGCCTCAGCAGCTTTCATGACTGCGATGACCTCATCCAGTGTCATTTTTGCACTGTTATATATTTCACAGCTCTCCCCTGCATAGTCCAAAAGCTCTGGATTAACAAGCGAGCCTGCATAAATTATCACATCTGCCTTTTGTAAAAGACGCATTCCGCGTACTGTTATTAAATCTGCTGCGCCTGTTCCTGCGCCAACAAAGTAAACCATTTTTCTGCCTTTCTGCTTTTTGCAAGCTCACCAAATTCGTTTGAATACATGATACAGTCTATCTCAAGTCTGCCCTTTGCCCTCTTATCCAGATAAAAGCATATGCGCTCCATCGCATAATCCATTACCTCATACAACCTGCCGCATTCCTTAAGTGCCGCCAGGGCCTCCTCTGTCGTAAGGCTGTCCATAATGCGCTTTATGTATTCGGGCGCTACACCACACTTAAACGCAAATGCCGTCAAAAGCTCTATCCTGCAGTCTGCTTCCCTCGAATGAGTGTTCATGATGCCTCCTGCTACCTTTATGAGCTTTCCTATATGTCCTGTCAAAAGCATCCTCTTAAAGCCCATATCTGCAGCCATATCAATTGTTTCACCGATAAAGTTGGAGCATTTGACACTCCTGTCCAGATCATAGCCATAGCTTTCCTTCATAAAGTCAAGACCGTAATTTCCCGGAGCAACCGCCACATAATCATACCCAAACGAATATCTCTGCCTAAGCTCCACCCTTATCGTATCAATAAGAGCCTGTGAGCTCATGGGCTCAACAATACCGCTTGTGCCGAGAATTGATATACCACCAACTATCCCAAGCCTTGGATTAAAGGTCCTTTCTGCAAGCTCCTTTCCCTTTGGAACCGAGATTGTGATGTCAAGTGTGCCCTTAAAATCCAAAAGCTCACAGACCTCCCTTACCTCTTTTTCAATCATCTCACGCGGCACATGATTGATAGCCGCGTTTCCGACAGGCTGGTCTAATCCGGGTTTGGTGACTCTTCCCACTCCGTCACCACCGTCTATATTTATGATAGCCAAATCCTGCCTTTTTTTGCATAAAGCAGATGTATCGGAATGCAAAATCCGTACAGAAGCACATATATAGGCTCCGGTGGTCACATCCGGGTCATCCCCTCCATCCTTTATCACAGCACAGCTTACCTCATTTTCACTTCTTTTTATGTCGGTGATATCAGCCGTGTAAGCTATTCCCTTAGGTGTCTGAATCGTTATTTTGTTTTTAGCCTTTCCGGTTAAAAGCATATATGCCGCCGCCTTTGATGCCGCCGCCGCACAGCTTCCTGTGGTAAATCCGTATCTCATAATCACTAAATTTCCTCATGCATCAGCCTCTATCAACCAGACTGTAAATCAGCGCATTGCATATAGCAGCCGCAATATTGCTGCCGCCCTTTCGTCCGACATTTACTATGTATGGCACTCCGGTCTCCATAATTAGCTCCTTGGCTGCTTCCACATTGACAAAGCCCACCGGCACACCGATTACAAATGCAGGCTTATATATTCCTTTTTCTATCATATCGTACAGCTCTATAAGCGCTGTCGGTGCATTTCCTATCGCAAAAATTACAGGCTTTTCTATCCTTGATGCAAACTCCATGCTTACTGCCGCGCGCGTTGTCTTTTTCTCCTTTGCAATAAGAGCAACCTCATCATCAGCCATAAAGCAGTGCGCCTGTCCGCCGAATTTTGCCAGATATTTTTTATTTATGCCTGAAAGAGCCATGTTGGTATCAGTCACTATATCAGCGCCCTCTGATATCAGCCTTTTTGCGATAGCAACGGCGTCCTTAGAGTATTTAAGCGTCTGTATATAATCAAAATCAGCACTCGTGTGTATGACTCTTTTTGTTATCATCTCCTGATCAGCAGGCAGCGTAATCTGCATTTCAGACAGCTCATGTGAAATTATCTCAAAGCTCCTCTTTTCAATCTCCATCGGCTCTAACTGTTTAATTTTTTTCAATACACTCACCTATCACTTTCAATAATCTTACATTTTCATCATAAGTCTTTACTGCCACACGAAAATACCCTTGTGAAAGCCCCACATAGTTGGAGCAGTCCCGTATCAGTATTCCCTTATTAAGCAGTATATCATATAATGAAAGCTTGCTGTAAAACAGTATGAAATCAGCATCACTTTTATATACCTTAAAGCCAAGCTTTTTTAGTCCATCTGACAGCAGCCTTCTTTGTCTGCTCACATACAATGCCGTTTCTTTAATATACTCTGATTCCCTAATGCATGCCTCTCCTGCCATCTGTGCCAGGACAGACACGTTCCACTCCGGCAGATTCCTTTGAACCTTTTGTCTTACTGTCTCATTTTTACTGAGCATATATCCAAGCCTTACTCCCGGAATAGCAAAAAGCTTGGTAAAGGCTCTTACAACAATCAGATTGTCATAGTCACATAAAAGTGACAAAACAGAATAATTTTTTTCACAAAAGCCCATGAAGCATTCATCTGCTACCACATAAATATGCTTTTCTTTGCAATGCCCTATTATTTGCTTCATGAAAGTGCTGTCTGCAAGATACCCTGTCGGATTGTTTGGATTTGCGATAAAAAATATATCTGTATCATCTGTAAGCATATCCATTAAAGCATCCAGCCGTGCAGCAGGAGAAAAATCACTCTGCTCATCCAGCAGGAAATATCCGATATCACAGCCGACTGCACGAAGCACATGCTCATAGCCGAAAAAGCCCGGGGCCGGAAGCACTGCTTTTTTGGGCTTTATGGCATGAGCTATCGCCATAAAAAGCTCTGAAGCTCCGTTTCCGGGAATTACATCCTCGCTTTGTATGCTGCAGCCTTGCTGTGTGAAATACTCTGATATCGCTTTTTTAAGGCCACTGCATGCCATGTCTGGATATCTGTCTGCATACGAAAGTGCATCACTCATAGCCTCTTTAACGGAATGCGGTATGCCAAGAGGATTGATATTTACCGAAAAATCCATATTTACTTTATTGTTGTATATGTCACCGCCATGGATGCTTTTCATTCAAGTCCTCCATCAATTCTTATATCAATTCTTCCATATTCAAAGCAATATTAAAACAAGACTCATAACCGCCACAGATAAAAGCTCACACAAAAACGCAGTAATATACATCAGCCTGTTTGCACGCTTTATATCCTCGTACTCTATCTCACGCAGACCGTCTCCTATGTATTTTTTCTTCACAATCTTCCCAAAATACACTGCATCACCCGCAAGCTGCACCCTTAAAGCTCCCGCACATACGGACTCTGTCTGGGCTGAGTTTGGGCTTGCGTGATTGAAACGATCTCTTTTAAAGATGCGGTATGCATTTTTGCCATCAAACTGCCTGCCACCGATAAATGCCGCAGCAATCATCAGATATGCACTGATTCTTGCCGGTATGAAATTGACCACATCATCAAGCCTTGCAGCAAATCTGCCAAAATACATATATTTATCATTTTTGTAGCCAAGCATGGAGTCCATCGTATTCACAGCCTTGTATACAAAGCCAAGCACCGGTCCTCCGATTGCAGTGTAAAGCATAGGTGCAATCACTCCGTCAGATGTATTTTCAGCTATCGTCTCAACTGCCGCCCTTGTGACACCTGCTGCATCAAGCACAGATGTATCTCTGCCAACAATCATGGAAACAGCCCTTCTTCCTGCATCAACTCCATCTGTCCTTAGCGCATCGTACACCCTCATGCTCTCCACACGAAGACACTTTGTGGCAAGAATCTGCCACGTCATGACAGCCTCTGCTATTACCCCGGCATATAAATTTATACTGTATGCTGCCACAATAATAATTACCGATATTGCAAAAGTTGCAAAAATTACAGTAAAAGCAAGAAGCATGCCTCTTTTGTATTTTATTAAATTTAATTTTTTTTCAGAAATATTATATCCGGCATCACAATTAAGCCTCTTATCGAGAAAAGAAATAAGTGAGCCGATAAGTCTGACAGGATGCGGTATAAAATGCGGATCTCCTATTAATAAATCAAGCACAAAGCCTGCTATAAATGCAAAAATATGATAACACATATGTTAGTCCTTCTTAAATAAATCATAGCGATATGGGCACTATTTCATTAAACACAATCTCATTGCCCTCAACCGCCACCTCACACGAGTAGCCACAGCCGTTTTTCACCTGGTAATCATAGTAATCCATATCACAGTAATGGCTCATTATCGCCATGATAGTCCCTCCATGCACAAAAAATACCATTTGTATCTCTTTATCAGGCATAGCCCTCTTAAGCTCTAATACCTGTGAGAGTGCCCTCTCAAAGCCACATATACTTCTTTTGCAAAACTCTTTTCTGCTCTCTCCGTTTGGAAAGGCAAGTGTTCCACCACTGTCAATCCACGCCTGATATGAGTCCCTGAAACGGATATCTGTGCTAAGCTCATTATAGCTTTTTAGCTCCCATTCACCGAAATCCATCTCTACAAACTCTTTTACGGTATGAATTTTATGTTGCTGTGAAACCGGCAAAATAATCTCTGCCGTCTGTTTGCAGCGCCTCATTGGACTGGTAATAATTATCTGCTCCTTTAAGCTATTTTCCTCCAAAGCCTTGTATACACCATTATTTAGTGCATTTTCTAGTTCAAAAACTCCGGCTTCATCGAGTGGCTCATCTGTCCTGCCCAGATATCTGTGCTCTCTGTTTGAGACAGTGCAGCCATGTCTTATAAAAATACAGTTTATTTTATTTTCTGACCGATTCCACATATTACGCGAACTACCTCGTCTGCTTTTTTTGCAAGCAGTATCTCTGCTCTGCCTGTCTGCTCCCTGTACTCTCTCTCAAACGCATCAAGAGGCACTATGCCGTTTCCAATCTCATCAGCAATGACTATTGTATCCGGATTTTCCTCTGCAAATTGCATAAATTTCAAAATATATTCCTGCAGTGGAAGATTTTTCTCAAGCACCGCCCTGATAAAATAATGAAATTTATCTATTATGAGTATACTCTCATCATCGACGGCAAAATTCCATGGCCATTCCATGTTTGATGCCTTATCATTGCAGGCATTATCTTTTAGAAAAAAGCAGTCATACACATCATATTTTTCTGTTTTTTCTATCATATTTTCGAGCACATAATCAAGCTTTCCCTGTGCCACTCCGCCTATCACAAGCTTCATATTTTCTCCAATTCCAAAGTTTAAAATTCATAGTACAACTTTTATCAAAATACTTATCCGTACCATTCCTATATTCAAAACAAATATACTAAATAATAAAAGAGACACCACCCAGAGCCACTGCCATGGCGCACTCACATATACACACAAAATATCCTGCCGTATCGCCTGTGATGCCGCCAAGCTCCTTTTTTGTTTTCACATAATAATACCAAAAGCTAAGTGCTGCCGCAATAATCATGGCCACCGCATAAGGCAGTGACACAATGAGTAAAACAGCTATACACAGTGCAAGCTGGATGTATAGTGCTGCCCTCACGATCGTTCTGTGTGCAGTGTCCGCAAACATGAATAACAGTCCATCGCTTTTTGCCGATTTAAATGACACAACAGCTATTCCGCTTAAGCATCTTGCGATGAAAAAGCCTGCACAAAAAACAATAAATGCTTTATCATCCATTATCTGAGAAAAAGCTCCCATGAATAATAATCCGTAGGCTGCAAGCATTATAACGGCAAACGCTCCTATATGTGAATCCTTAAGTATTGCAAGCTTTTCCTCCCGCGGTTTGTATGAATGAAACGCATCCATTGTATCCATAAAACCATCTATGTGAAAGCCTCCCGTAACCGCTATCGGAATGAGTGCACCTATGCATACATAGCAGATATCCGCCACTCCAAAATGAGAGTATATATATCTCCAAAGCATAAGAAGCAGTCCAATCACAGCTCCTATCCACGGAAAGAATACCAGCATGTACTTCATGTCATCATCATTCCATTTAAATTGTGGCATAGGTATCTTTGAATACATGGAAAAAGATACTATGCACGACCTTATTAACTTCATAATACACTTAACCTCCACACTGCTTCACTTAACCGTCACCGGAATGCCTGCAACCACCTCAACGACACGCTCTGCCATCGCAGCAAGCCCTCTGTTTACAATTCCCATTGCCTTTATGTAATTCATCGTTGATTCATCATAGCTGACTCCGTCTTCAAATACATTGTTTGTCACAATTACAAGCTCAGCAACATTTTCACTTAAGATACTTACCTCTTTTAACACCTTTTTACTCACATGGCTGATTTGAGCAGTCTCATAATCATTCATATTTTCAGGGTCATCCAAAGTCTCTTTTTCAGCTTCGGCAGCCTGCATACCGGAAGCATCTACAGGTGGAAACATCTCATTTGCCACAAGGTTTGACATACACTCAAGCAGTGCTGACCGCCCGGTTTTTAAACTGCTTTCTGATTGCAGCTTAGAAACCGCATTTTGGATATCACGAGGCTGCTCGATGGTAATAAAGCCTTTTCCGGCACGAAGTCTTCTGTGCCTGTCTATCTTCCGCTGTCCCTCATCATCAAATATCTGCATGGTGGCAATGTAATATTTTTCTTTGTATCCCTTTTCATTTGACACGTGACAAATATACTTTTCTGCATATGCTGATTTGCCACTGCCACTGCCGCCTGTTATAAGTGTAATCATCTATATGTACCTCTCATACTGTGATACCGAGATATCGTCGAAGGTTGTCCGTCCTTTGTATACGCTAAGTGCCATATCCAAAAGCGCAAACATCATCACGGCACCTGTTCCCTCTCCAAGCGCAAGAGATGCTCTTATGACAGGCCTTACGGAAAGTGCCTCACACAAAAGCGCCACGGCAGGCTCCCTGCCCTCATGTGATGGAATGATAAAATCAGTAACTCCGGAAAGAAGCCTTTCTGCTGCCAACGCTGAAACCATGCTTATCACTCCGTCGAGCACAACAGGAATATGGTATAATGCACCGCCTATACACACTCCGACAAGTCCTGCAATATCAAGTCCTCCGACTGTCATAAGTATCTCAAAGGTGTCCTTATTATATAAATCATACTTTTCTATTGCGCTCTCAATTACACGGATTTTTCTCTCAAGCCCACTGTCGTTTAGGCCTGCTCCTCTTCCTGTCACTGTGGCCACATCGCACCTTAGCATGGCGGCTGCCATTGCCGCGCTTGTGGTGGTGTTTCCTATACCCATCTCACCGGTTGCAATAATTCTGCAGCCGTCTGCCTTACACCCACGCACTATTTCTATACCTGCTGCAATCGCTTCAAGTGTCTCAGTCCTTGTCATGGCAGGCTCTTTTGCAAAGTTTCTCGTGCCCATGCGCACCTTTCTTTGAAGCAACCCTTTAACACTCTCGTCACTGTTTATTCCTATATCCACAGGAATTGTATCAACCCCTGCAGTCATTGCCATGCGTCCGACAGATGAAGCCTTCCTTGCCATAGATTTTGCAACTGCAAGTGTCACCTCCTGTCCGGACTGGCTGATGCCCTCAGCAACCACACCATTATCCGCACACATCATTATGACCGCCTTTTTTGAAATATCTATATTTTCATCTCCCAAAACAGCGCCGATTTTGGCCGTTAATAGCTCAAAATCACCCATGCCGTCGAGCGGCTTTGCCACGGAATCCCAGTTTGAGCGTATTTTTTTGTACATTTTTTCATCAGGTGAAGTTATTTTTAATTTTTTTAATTCTTCAATTGTAAAATGGTCAGAAATAATATTATTTTCAATCATATCTTGCCTCACGAAGCATGCCGTACACTGCATCCATATCCAGATACTCCCTCAGTGTATCCGCAAGCCTGTCATACTGTTTTTCTTTGAAGCTCTTATAGCTTAAAATAGTGCTGTCATTCACATCAATGCCCTTTTTATCGGCAATATAATCCACTATCACTCTGGCGGCCTCTGCAGTATCAAAAATGCCATGGATATACGAGCCATACACATTTCTGCCATCAGATATGACATTATTTAACTCATTTTTCCTGTCATAACAAGCCCCCTGCTCATCTGAAGCTGCGCTATATGCGCTCTTACCCATATGTATCTCATAGCCCAGAAAGTGACAGCCTGAAAGCTTGCTCAATACACCATCTACATGTGCTATTTCACCGCTTGTCTGAAGCCGCGTCTTGCTGTCTTTTAGAACGGTATCTATAGGAAGAAGCTCCATGCCACGCATATATCCCCCCTCCTCGACACCGTCGGGGTCGGCTATTGAAGCCCCAAGCATCTGATAGCCTCCGCATATTCCAAAAACCGGAATCTCACAGGAGAGCTTTTTGACAGCGGTCTCAAGTCCGTTTTGTCTCATCCACAAAAGATCCCCCATCGTATTCTTGCTTCCCGGCAAAAATACGATATCCGGATGACGCAGCTCATTTACTGTTGACACATACCTCACTGTTACCTCTGACATCTGTTCAAAGACATTGAAATCCGTGAAATTTGATATTCTCGGATATCTGATGACCGCTATATCAATAAGCCCATCTGTCTTTTTGTCAAAACGCTCTGTCAGGCTGTCCTCATCCTCAAGCTGTACATCCATATATGGCACCACTCCGGTAACAGGCACCCCGCCTCTCTCCTCAAGCATCTGTATTCCCGGGTCAAGTATTGTCTTGTCTCCACGGAATTTATTGATAATAAGCCCGCAGACACGATTCTTTTCCTCATCGGTTAAAAGCATAAGTGTGCCAAGCAGCTGCGCAAAAACACCACCTCTGTCGATATCACCAACGAGCAGCACCGGTGCATCCACCATATGCGCAAGCCCCATGTTTACAATATCATTTTCCTTCAGATTAATCTCAGCCGGGCTTCCCGCACCCTCAATCACTATGATATCAGCATACTCCTCAAGTTTTTTAAATGCCTTTTTTATATCCGGTATGAGAGTTTTCTTGTATGCAAAATACTCTCTCGCCGGCATGTTCTTAAGCACCCTTCCGTTTACAATCACCTGTGAGCCTGTGTTATTTGTGGGCTTTAAAAGAACAGGATTCATGCACACCATAGGCTTAATGCCTGCTGCCTCAGCCTGCATCACCTGTGCCCGTCCCATCTCAAGTCCTTCGTCTGTTATATAAGAGTTGAGCGCCATGTTCTGTGATTTAAACGGTGCCACTCTGTATCCGTCCTGTCTGAAAATACGGCACAAGCCCGCGACAAGAAAGCTCTTGCCTGAATTGGACATTGTACCCTGTACCATAATTACCTTTGCCATATCTATACCTGCTGTCTGAATTTATGTGGTAGTCTGTTGCTTTATCATGAATATTAAACTGTAGTGTGAACAGTAACTTCCTTAAAGCTGTGCCAATTGTTCCTCCAGAAAAGGAATTTTTATAATTTTTCCTGTAGAGACTGCATACTCATAAAGCCTGCTGTTAAACTGCTCATACGTGCCAAACTCTGTTCTGTCACATATAACGCCCTCGCATGCATCAATAAGCTCCTTTGCCTTTTCAATAAGGGCATCGTCTACAGGCTCAAAGCTTCTTGCACTGACAATCTCAGCAGAAAGCGCCTTTGCCGCAGGATAATCCAGATCATTTTCATAGATGATTCCTGTCGCAAACGGGATACCCTTTCGCTGTAAGCTTCTGAAGCTTTTTCTGCCCAGGCCCCCTCCTGCTATGACAAATATCCTCGTCCTTCCATCCGGTTTTTCCAGCTCTAAATCCTCTCCTGTTTCATCAAAGCTTCCTGCCGTAATTCCAAAAAGACCTGAAACATATTGGTCAGTAAATACCTCCTCGGGAGTTCCGTATCTGTCCACATATCTGCCATCTATACACAAAATATGGTCTGACACACGCTTTGCCATATCAAGCTCATGGAGCGACATTATAACCGTAAGATTCTTCTGTCTTTTAAGCCTTTGGAGTATTGATAAAAACTCAAGCTTGTACTTTATATCAAGATATGAGGTAGGCTCGTCTAACACTATAATCTCCGGCTGCTGACATATAGCCCGTGACAGCATGACGCGCTGCCTTTGACCATCGCTTATCTTTGTAAAATCCTTATCTTTTATCTGTGATACATTGACCAGCTCCATCGCCTCATCCACAGCCTTTTTGTCCTCATCCGAAAGTACTCCGAACCGGCCTGTGTATGGATATCTGCCGGTCGAAACCACATCATAGCAGGTCATAAGCTCCGTCTTTAGCTTATCGGTGAGCACAACAGCCATTTTCTTTGCAAATTCATTGCCATTCATCGTCACTACATCACTTTTATCAAGATATATCGTACCGCTCACAAGCGAAAGCTGTCTTGCAATACTTTTTAAAATAGTCGATTTACCGGCACCGTTTGGCCCAATTAATGTGAGAATCTCTCCCCTTTTCAGGGAAAAATCAATATTTTCAATAAGCGGCCTGTTATCATATCCAACGGCCATCTTTTGAGCAGTAAAATAATATTCCATCAGACATTTTTCTCCTTGCTGCGTCTTATCATGATAAACAGCACTACCGGTGCACCAAATACTGCCGTAACCGTGCTGATACTAAGCTCCGTAGGCGCAAACATCATCCTCGCAAGCAAATCACAAAACAGGCAGAACACCGCTCCACCAAGGAAGCATGCCGGTATCATATATATGGGCTTTGTGCTCTTTAGCATGCTTTTTACTATGTGTGGCACGGCTATTCCGACAAACGATATCGGTCCCGCAAACGCCACTATACATGCGGAAAGCAGGCTTGAAAGCAATACCAGAAGCACCCGGATGCGCTTTATGTTTACACCCAGATTTACGGCATATGACTCTCCGAGCTGATATGCCATAAGGGGCTTTGACATGAGAAAAACTAAAATAAATGTGATTCCCACCACAATGCTCATCACCCCAACGCTGTCCCAGGTCATGCCCGAAAAGCTTCCCCTTGACCAGTTATGCAGGTTTACTATGTCGGAATCATCTGCAAATGTCACCACAAACTCAGTCACCGCAGAGCATATGTAGCCAATCATGACACCGCTCACCACAAGCATTGACATGCTGCTTACCTTTCTTGAAATGATAAGCACAAAACCCATTGAAAGCATTGCTCCCAAAAACGCTGCTGCAATCATGGCCAGTGAGCTCACACGTATGGCATTTCCAAGTAAAAATACCATAACAAGTGCCACAATCATCTTAGCCCCCGATGATATGCCGAGCACAAAAGGTCCCGCGATTGGATTATGAAAAAAAGTCTGCAAAAGATATCCTGCAAGCGCTAATGCCCCACCCAGTATCATCGCTGCAATAGCTCTTGGCATGCGGATATCCCACACAATACGTCCTACCCTGTCTGAGTGGTCATAAATTGTCGCAAATGCAGCCTTAAACGATATATGTACAGTTCCTATGCACACATTCATGATAAGCAATATAATAATTAAGATTATAAGAATAATAAATGTTGTAAAACACCTTATTTTTCTGGTTTTTTCCATGTTATAGCTCCGCTTTTTATCTTTTTGTGCTATTGATTTTCCTGCATTCTGTCATATCCGTTAACAATTCAGCCCACCACACACATTCCACAAATCACAGTTATCTGAGCTTAAACAGATATTTCATGCTGCTGTCGGGTGCACCTGTAATCATCGAATGCATATCATCAATCATATATCCGATGGACATAGACTGCTGATACATATCGTTCGTGGTGCAAAATACATTGCCGTCTTTGACTGCCCTAAAATCAGCAAGCACCGGGCACTTATCCAAAAGCTCATTCAGATTCTTCACACCGCCGTCTATCGCACTGTTATATATCAGATAGTCAGCATCTATTGCTCCATTGTAGAAATCCTCAAGCTGCATATTCATGGTTGACCTGCCTGTATCGTCGTCATTTGACGCATCAAAAATATATTTTCCGCCAGCAAGCGAAATCATCTTTGGCACATAATCTGTGCTTTTGCGCACCTGAACCTGTCCATTGGACGTGATATAGAAAAATGCAACTGTCGGTCTGCTATCATCATTTGCAGCAGTATCTGTCTTCGCGATGCGATTTACAATATCCACCTGCTCATTAAAGAGCTCATCGGCCTTTTCATCCCTGTCTGTGAGTGCTCCGAAAAACTTCACCCACTCCACTCTGCCGAGCGGCTCCTCTTCATAGCTTGAGTACTCGATTATTGAAGGGATATCAAAGCTTTTAAGCTTTTCCGTTACCTGCGGCGAATGGGTAATCATAGTATTTTCTATGGCAAGTGAACAGTTTTCTGACACCAAAAGCTCATAATCGGGCTTTGAATATTTGCCGGCATAAAGCATTCTGCCACTTTCAAGAGCCTTTCTTGCACTGTCAATATACCAGCCGTCACTGTCTAGCCCCGAAAATTTAATAGTGTCCACTGCATCAAGCTTGTCAAACATATCCATCACCCCTGATGCGACCAGATACAAATCACTTACAGGCTCCTTCAATACAATAATATCCTTGTCAATATCCTTTGGAGTCTTTCTGCCCTTTGGCACGGTAAGTATTTTGGTACCGTCCTTTGTCGTAAGTATCTTGTATCCACCCTCATAATAGTCAACAGAAAAATTCTTTGCATATAAAAGCTTCATACTGCTCTTATATATAAGACCGTTTTGTGCCTCAGCCTCAGCCTTCGATTCGGTATTCCCTGAATCGGAAGAAGGACTGTCACAGCCTGACAGCCAGAACAGTCCTATAATTGATATCAATATATATATAATTATCTTTTTTCTTCCATGCATAGCTTAATTATTCTCCATCCTCACCAAGCACCTCTGTAGCAGAATCTGAATGGAAGGTGAGTGTGTACTCAACCTCGTGCGGCTTGCTCATAGCAACTGTATCTCCGATAACCTGCATAGGTGTATCAAGCTTAACCGGAATTTCAAATACAGAATTGCCGTCTGTATTTACAGGCATATATTTCTGTCCGTCAACTATCATATAGTCATAGTTTGGACTGCTCCACTGCACTGTTGCAGTAGCGGCTCCACCGCTTATAGTCACCTCAGCCGGTGATGCAATGCTCGCCCTACCGCTTCCGCCCTCGAAATCGAGATTGATATTGTATGTTCCGTCAGGAAGCTCTTTTCCTGCACTCTCAGATACGCTTGCATCTGCGTCCGCAGGTGTGGCATTTGAAACTTTTACCTTGTGGTCATACCATTTGCCCTTTGTACCGATAAGTGCAAGGTCAAATTCCTCATCCAAAACAGGAACCGGTATATCAAACGCATTGACCTCCTCAGTTGTGCCATCGCCACAATCGACAGTCTCAACAGTTGGCTCTAAAAGCTCAGCCTTGTCCTTTGAGGCATCCTTTGCTGTTCCCAAAAAGAGATTTACAATGTGTGTGGATGTAAGAGCAACATGTATTGTTGCCTTGCCGTCCTTCACGGTGAGTGTACCTTTGTTGTCGTATGCATCATTCACATGAAACATTGAGCTGTCTGTAGTAAACTCTGCTGTATATGTACCATCTGAAAGTGCTATCTTTTCTGTTTTTTCAGCCTTTTTTGTGCTCTCTGTCGCGTCCTGCACTGCTTTTTTGCTTTCTGTTTCAGCTTTTGCATTCTTATTACCGCAGGCTGCCAAGCTCATGGCACAAACCAGTGTCATTGCAACGATATAAGTAAACTTGTTTCTGAATAATTTTCTCATGTCTGATATACTGCTCCTGTTATTTTATAGCTTCCCCACTATACATTTAAGTAACTGCTACTTGCTCATAGCAGCCGCTGTATGCTCAACATAAAGCTTCTGGATACCCTCAATCTCACCAAGTCCGTTAATCTGTGTATCGATTTTATCGAACTTTCCTGATGCCTTAAACTGTGAAAGCCATGAATCATCATCGCTTCCCGCCATATCATTGTTGGCATGGTCTCCTGCAACAACCATAAGCGGACGAAGAATGACATTCTTGTAACCAGCGGCTGACACCTTCTCAATGACAGACTCACATGATGTATCCTCCGGCTCACCCTCTACAGTTCCGATAAATACGTTCTCATAACCCAAATCTGTCATCTGGCTCTGCATCTGGCTGTATGAAATCTTTGCTGTATGGCTTGTTCCATGTCCCATAAATACAAATGCTGTGCTCTCTTCCTTTGCAGCATCAAGGCTGTCATAACCTGCCTTTTCTACAGCTTCCTCTGTAAGAATTTCTGCAACGGCCTTTTTATCCTCATTTACAACTGTTGCATCACTTCCAACCTCACCTAGGAGTGGCTCTGCAATCTTTACAGACTCAAATTTGTCCTTATACTTCTCTACAGCCTCTGAAAGCTCGTCGTACTCTGCGCCATGCATCAGGTGTGTAGGCTGTACCACAAGATTCTTTACACCATTTTTGACTGCACGCTCAAGTGCCTGATCCATATTGTCAATCTTCTCGTCATCTCTTGCCTGTACATGATTGATGATAATCTGTGCTGTGAAGGCTCTTCTGACTGACCAGTCAGGATTTGCAGCTGCTATTGCATCCTCCACACCCTTGATATCAGCCACACGGCTGTTGTTGAAGGATGTACCAAAGCTTACTACAAGAATCTCGTTCTCGCCGATATCATCCTGGTTTCTCGGATCATCCTTTGAAGCATCGCCTGTATCTCTGCCGAAATAGTCAGGATCAGCATTTTCTCCCTCTACAAGCTCCTTCTGTGCGTCTGTGAGCTTGTCCCAGGCCTCCTTAGCCTCCTTGCACTGCTTGTCTGTATCATCTGTTCTCTCCTGCACGTAGATTGCATCGATTAAATCTGCCACATGCATTGCTGCCTCCTGATCTGCGTTTGCGCTTGTCTCACTCTCTGAAGTCTTAGATGCCTGTGTATCATTCTTTGCATCATCTGCCTTGCTGCCACAGCCGGTCACTGCTGTCATAGCCATAACTGCTGCCATCAGTACTACTACTAATTTCTTTTTCATGTTTTCTCCTTTTCATTCTCCTTGCAGCTATTAAGCTGCACATGTTTTAAATATGTAAGACGAAAACATTTAAAGTGTCAAAAATAAAAGCTCTTTGTACTATTATGTCAAAGAGCTATACATGTCAAAATCCTTCTAACCCAGACTATACGGCTATCATAACCTTGTCTGTAATTATAATTATTTCATCACGTACAGCCAGTTACTCGTGGCTTGAAACACTATTGTTTCCGTACAACACAAAGGCAGGTATCCCGGCTTATATATCATTGCTTCGGCCGTCTTCCCGGTTGCCCAGTGACTTATTGGCCGTCACTCCTTAATTACGGTGACGAGTTCGTACAGGATTTGCACCTGTTTCCCTTTTCACCGGAGCCAGCTTCACATCGCCTGTCATAAATCAGCTTCAAATGCTTGTCTGCTCCGACACCTTTATGCTACATATTCAGTTTCTTCGTGCGTCGCTTACGCAATCGCTTGGATTATTATATTACAACTTGTAACATTATTCAACAGATTTTTATCAGACGCTTTACAGACACATTTACAAAAGCGGTGCAAAAAGCTGCAAAATACTCTGCAGCAGCCTGCCTGCAAATGAGATATCATTTGTGCTTTCCTCATACACCTCCTCTGAAACCGCAAACGTCTCTATCGCATCCTCTTTTATTTTTCCGATGCACTGAGTCCTGTACATGTATACAAAATCCTCAAAATTCCAGTACATGCTCCTGAAATCCAGATTGCATGTGCCAACTATCGCAGTATCATCATCTGCCACTATACACTTAGAATGTATAAAGCCGGGTGTGTATAGATATATCCTTACCCCCGCCTCGATAAGAGGTCTGAAATTGGCTTTTGTCTGCAGATAAATGAGCTTTTTATCGGGAATCTTAGGTACAACAATACGCACATCAACACCTGACCTGGCTGCCGATATCATAGCATGTGACAGCTCCGTTCCAAGTATCAGATATGGTGTAAAAATATAAACATATTTTTTAGCTCTTGAGATGATACTCACATACAGATTCTCTCCTACATCATCATGCTCAAGTGGAGAATCGCAAAACGGCTGGACAAAACCGCTTTCCTCTGACTGGCTGAAGGTATTGTGTGGATTCAGATATTCATCATGTACTGCATTGTCCTTATTGATATAATTCCACATCTCAAGGAACATCGTCGTGAAACTGTTCACACACTCTCCCTCTACACGGATACCGGCATCCTTCCAGTAACCAAACCTGATTTTTTTGTTGATATACTCATCTGCTATATTGTAACCACCGGTATGCGCCACACGTCCGTCTATCACCAGTATCTTCCTATGATCCCTGTCATTCATAATTACTGAAAGCATGGGCTTATATGGATTGAATCGTCTGGTCTGTATTCCGATGCTCTCCATCTCCTTTATAAAATGTGGCGGAATGGCATTTATGCTGCCAAAATCATCATATATGATTCTCACCACAACTCCATGCTTTACCTTTTCTTTGAGTATATCAAGTATCTGATCAAGCATAACGCCACTGCCGATTATGAAATACTCCATAAAGATAAACTTTTCAGCTGACCTTAAATCTTTTAAAATGCTTCCAAAAGCCTCCTCACCTGATTTAAAGTACTCTGTGCAGTCCTCCGCATACAGTGGATATTTCTGATTTTGAGTGATAAGCCTGCTTTGTCTGTATGCATCCATATCTGTCTGTCTGAGTGTCTCATTTAGCAGCTCGTTCTCAGGCCGAAGCGGCGCATATGCTTCCACAATTCTTGCCATTCTTTTCTGTGTCTTTGACGTAAGCTCCGGTCTTCCGAAAAAGAAATAGCACGGAATACCAACGATTGGAACACTCAGTATCAAAAATATCCATGACATTTTTATATACATTTTCATCCGCCTGTTGACAATATAAAGCGAAAGCAATATGGCTGCCACATACAGCAGATCCTGAAACACCCTGCTGGCAACAGATGCCGTATAAAACAAAAAGAACCACCATATCATCTGTATGATTATTATTGTCGAAACTATAAAAAGCTTTGAAAGCAGTCTTTGTAATATTTTTCTCATATAAGCCCTACCACGAAATTACAATTATACAACCTAATATAAATCTCTAATACATATTATGATATGAGGGTCAAAAGGTATTTTGCCCCTCATTTATGATTAATCAGATTACTACATGCTACGCATTCCCGTAATCTGACTACACCTCGAAATCCGCTAATTTCCTGCGTTCCCGCAGCAAATTGCTACTTTCTCGGTGTAGTGCGGGTCACTAAGGTATACATCGAATTGCATGCAAGCATGCATCGATGATACCTTTTGACCCTTTAATCATATTATAATATTCCCACCAATTTATCAACATTTATAATCCCCCACGAGCCTTTGTGACTATCCCCTGCCCTGTCACATGTATTATACAGGGCTAGCTTAACCGCCTCCGGTCTCATATTTGGATTTTTTTCCAATAGAAGTGCTATGGCACCTGACACAATCGGTGTAGCCATTGAAGTACCTGTTTTTCTTACATATGTGCCATCCCTCGTTCCAAGGCTTATGATATCATGCCCGGGAGCCAGAATCTCAGGCTTTACAATACAACAGTCGGTAGGACCTTTGCCACTTCTTATATCATCAAAGCTTCCGACTGTTATTATTTTTCTTGAAATTCCCGGCACAGTTACAGAAAATGGTGCCGGGCCGTAGTTGCCCGCTGCTGCAACAACTACCACTCCCATATCCCACAATTCATCTATCAGCTTCAATATCTTAACACGCTCTGCTGTATCAGAACATGGCAGATATCCTACAGAAAAGTTGAGTATTTTTATATTAAGTCTGACGCAGTTTTCTTTTATATACTTAAGTGCACGAATTGAATCCGATGTCTGCCCCATGCCAAGATAATCAAGCACCTTAAACACATATAGTCCTGCCCCCGGAGCCATGCCTATATCTGCAGCCGATAATATACCGCACACATGTGTACCATGCCCGTTATCGTCATAACATGTCTCCTTTCCACCCACAAAATCCATAAAGTGCTTTATGCACCCATCAAGCTGTTTGTGTTTAAACACACCCGTATCAAGCACTGCTATATTGACATTTTTACCACTATATCCATTTTTATATACCAGATTTGCATTTATACTATATTTCGCATTTTTCATTATTATTTTATTTTTTAATTTAGTATATGATTCGTTTTCACAATATGACACAGCTTCGCTCATAGTATGATTAAAGGGCCAAAAGGTAGTAATCTGATTAATCATAAATGAGGGGCAAAATACCTTTTGACCATCATATCATAGTATTAATCACTACGTGAACACATACACAAACGCACCTGTTTTGTCCTAACACAAACCTCATCATTATAATTTCATATATTAAAAGGACTGCACCTGCGTGCAGCCCTTTACTTGGATATTATTGTGATACTTTAACGTATATTAATTAATCCTCTTTTACATCCTTCATAGAGAAGCTGATTCTTCCCATCTTGTCCTTGCCAAGGCAAACAACCTTTACCTTGTCTCCAAGTGTGAGTACATCCTCTACTCTGTTGATTCTCTCTTTTGCAATCTTAGAAATGTGAACCATTCCCTCTTTGCCAGGAGCAAATTCGATGAAAGCACCGAACTCCTTGATGCTTACAACTGTTCCCTCAAGGACCTGTCCCTGCTCAAAATCAGTTGTGATAATCTTAATCATTTCGATTGCCTTTGCAATCATCTCTTTATCTGTTCCGCAAACTGAAACAGCGCCATCATCTGTGATATCGATCTTGACACCGGTTCTGTCGATAATCTCGTTGATTGTCTTACCCTTCTGTCCGACAACATCACCAATCTTTGATGGATCGATTGTAATCTGCTCAATCTTTGGAGCCCACTCATTTACTTCTTTTCTAGGCTCAGCGATTGCCTTGCTCATGACCTCATCCATGATGTAGAGACGTGCCTCACGTGTTCTTGCGATTGCCTCCTCAACGATAGGTCTTGTAAGTCCGTGAATCTTGATATCCATCTGGATAGCTGTAATACCCTTATGTGTACCTGTTACCTTGAAATCCATATCTCCGAAGAAATCCTCAAGACCCTGGATATCTGTAAGTACAAGGAAATCATCATCTGTATCGCCTGTTACAAGTCCGCACGAGATTCCGGCAACCATAGCCTTGATTGGAACACCTGCAGCCATAAGTGACATACATGATGCACATGTTGAAGCCATTGATGTAGAGCCGTTTGACTCAAATGTCTCAGATACGGCACGGATAGTATATGGGAACTCCTCAATGCTTGGAAGTACAGGAACAAGTGCCTTCTCAGCAAGTGCTCCGTGTCCAATCTCACGACGTCCCGGTCCACGTGATACCTTTGTCTCTCCTACAGAGTATGCAGGGAAGTTATAGTGATGCATATATCTCTTTGTTGTGATATTTGCATCAAGTCCGTCGATTTTCTGAATCTCTGATAAAGGAGCAAGTGTTACAACATCACAAATCTGTGTCTGTCCACGGGTAAACATTGCAGAGCCGTGAACTCTAGGAATCAAATCAACCTCTGCTGCGAGTGGTCTGATCTGGTTGATTGCACGGCCGTCCGGACGCTTATGATCCTTTAAAATCATCTTTCTGACTGTCTTCTTCTGATACTGGTAAATAGCCTCACCAAGTACTGCAAGGTACTCCTCATTGTCAGCGAAAGCTTCCTCTAACTGCTCTGTGATAGCTCTTATATTTTCCTCACGCTTCTGCTTCTCATCTGTGAATACTGCCTCCTCCATCTGCTCAGGAGTAACAATTTTCTTGATATCCCCGAACATCTGCTCAGGAATAGCACAGCTCTCATACTCATGCTTTGGCTTGCCAATCTCATCACGGATCTGATCCATGAATGCGATAACTGTCTGGTTGATATCGTGGCACTTGTAGATTGCCTCAATCATCTGATCCTCAGGGATCTCATTGGCTCCTGCTTCAATCATGATGACCTTTTCCTTTGTAGAAGCAACTGTGAGCTGTAAATCGCCCTCATCCCACTGCTTCTGTGAAGGGTTTACGATAAACTCTCCATCAACAAGTCCCATTTGTGTCATGGCACATGGTCCGTCAAACGGAATATCTGATATATGAACAGCAAGAGCTGTACCGATCATTGCAACTATCTCAGGACGGCACTCAGGATCCACTGACATGACAAGGTTGTTTAATGTAACATCATTTCTGTAATCCTTTGGGAAAAGAGGTCTCATAGGACGGTCAATTACACGATCTGTAAGGATGGCGTTCTCAGATGCCTTTCCCTCACGCTTGTTAAAACCACCCGGAATTTTTCCTACAGAGTACATCTTTTCCTCGAACTCAACGCTGAGTGGGAAGAAATCCACACCGTCACGTGGCTTGTCAGATGCTGTAGCTGTTGAAAGGACTGTTGTATCACCATACTTGATAAAAACAGCTCCGTTTGCCTGAGCTGCTACTCTTCCGATATCTACAGTAAGAGTCCTGCCGGCAAGTTCCATTGAATAACTTTTGTACATATTAATTCTCCTTAAAATTCTTTTGCAGAAGTGTATTCCTCTTCCGAAACTACTAAACAATACATGTACGCTCATGCACTCTTTAGTGGTCTCGGCTTACTTCTGCTTTTCAAAAAACAATAATAAAAACAATAATAGAGCGGAATAATAATTACTCCGCTCTAAAGAAAATACTATTTTCTGAGTCCTAAACGCTCGATAAGTGAACGATATCTCTCGATATCAATCTCCTTAAGGTATGCAAGTAATCCACGTCTCTGACCGATCATCTTTAACATTCCTCTTCTTGAGTGATGATCCTTTGGGTTCTGTTTGAAATGCTCAGTTAACTCTGCGATTCTTGCTGAAAGAATTGCAATCTGAACCTCTGGTGAACCTGTGTCATTTGGTGTTCTACCGTACTCTGCGATAATAGCCTGTTTCTTTTCCTTTGCGATCATTGTTGATCCTCCTTATATTATAATGCGCCCTGATAACTGTATGATGCTCAGCAATAGGTCGGAGTGTCCAACTACCGAACATGGGCAAAACCATACTTATGCAGTATAGCATAGTAAGCATTTGTTGTAAACAACTTTTTTATTAATCCGGCAAATATCTTGCAACACAAATCGGACTTCTGTAAAATGCATTTGAAACCTTGATTCCGTCACGCTTGTTGCTGGCATGGACAATCTGTCCGTTTCCGATATAAATTGCAACATGTGAGATGCTGCTTCCACTTCCGTAGAAGAATAAATCTCCCGGCTTTGCATCAGATGCGCTGATTTTTGTGCCACATGAAGGCTGTGCTTTTGATGAATGCGGTAACGAAACTCCATACTTTCCAAGTATTCTCATTGTGAAGCCTGAGCAGTCAACACCATTCTCAAGGCTTGTGCCTCCCCACACATATCTGTTTCCGACAAACTGTAATGCATATGATACAACCGATGCCCTTACATCTGATACACCGTCACCATACTTCACCTGCTCAATTGTCTTTGCAGTAGGAAGTGCCTGTGCCAGTGTCACATAATCCTGTGATATATATCCGACAGAATCATCCACACTTATCTCAACCCAGCCGTCAGCGACAGAATTGACTGTAAATGCCTCTGAATTTCCAACCTGTGAAAGCACCGCAGCCTCTGTTGACTTCTCTGCACGTACATTCAGTGTTTCAGTATTTACAGTGGCAACAGTTTTAATCTCATGTTCTGCAATAGACTCTGCCTCATTTCCTGTCACAAGATACTGCTTGCTTACATATCCTGTCACTTTGCCTGATGTAACCTTATACCAGTCTCCGGCATCCTCAAGAAGCTCACAGGCATTGTGATTGGTAAGGATACCTACCACTTCACTGTCTGTCGAAGCCTCCTGTCTGATATTTAAGTTTCCGCTGCTGATAACTGACATACCAAGATTTGTGTAACCACAGGTCTGTGCGGCTGTCGGTGTCTGGGATGCCTCATTTGCCTGTTCTGTCTCCTGTGCAGTATCGCCAGCCTGTGCACCCTGAGCAGATGCAGTAACAACATTGCTGTCGTTTTGCGCTACCGATACGTCAGCTCCATAATAGGTAAGAGCCGATGTAACCCCTGCTGTGAGAAGCTCTGTGGCATCTGCCGCATCTGTCAGATTAAGTGCAACACCCGCATTCACTGATCTGTTTTTATTTGCCTCTGCCTTTGTTGTCCTGGCATCCACCGTGCTGCTTGAGCTCATAGATACCGCTCCTATAATAATAGCAAACGCTACAACGCCTGCTGCCTGTCCTAATTTTAACTTGTTTTTCATATAGCCTCCGATTCATGCTATCGATAATCCACGGTTACGAGTATATCATAAATTGTTAAAATGTCAATATTTCTTTGTAACATTTCTGTAATATTTGTCATTTTTTCGTTATTTTGGGTTATTTCGCAAAAAAACAGCCACACTAGAATGTGTGACTGCCTGCATAATTGATTGTATAATTGATATCTGCACTCATCTGGCTCTTTAACGCTTCTATTGAATCAAACTTCATCTCAGGTCTTACGAACTTATGAAGCTCTACCATTATATCCTGTCCGTAAACATCCTGCCCAAAATCTATGATATATGTCTCTGCACCTATTGGATTTTTGCCCTCTATAGTAGGCTTGCATCCTATATTGGTTACACCAAGGTACCAGTTGTCCCTGACAAGAACTCTTGACATATACACTCCCTTTGGTGGAAGCAGCTTATCGTGCGGCACTGAAAGGTTGACTGTCGGAATGCCAATAGTCCTGCCCAGTGCTCTGCCATGCACTACTCTTCCTTTTATAAAAAAGGGATATCCCAGCAGTTCATTTGCCTTTTTAATATGTCCTGCCGCAATCTCCTCGCGGATATAGGTACTGCTTATATCCCTGTCTCCATCCTTTATCTTGTCCACCACCATAAGCTCGTATCCAAGCTCTCCTGCCATCGCAGAAAGCAGCCGATGGTCTCCTGCCCTGTTGTGCCCGAAACGGAAATCATCTCCGACAATGATACACTTGACATTAAGACTTTTAACTATCCATCTGACAAACGCATCCGCCTCCATCGTCATCACCTGTGGCACAAACGGACACTCTATCAGATAGTCAATACCTGATTTTTCAAACACATACTCTTTTTCATCGTTTGTGATTATAACCTTTGACTCAACGCCAAGTACCTCCGATTTGGGAGGAATGTCAAACGTAAATATGATGCGCTTGTAGCCATGCAGATTGCTCTGTTCAATTTGCTTTTCCATCAGAAATTCATGTCCTCTGTGAAGCCCGTCAAACTTTCCAAACGAGATGACGGACGGCTCCTTGACATGAAAATCCAGAGTTTTGCTTATATATTCCATAATATCTGTATACTATTCTATTCCATAAAAATCTTAACCGGCTTAAACTCACCGGTCTCATCAAGATACGAATACACACCGGCAAATATACCCTCATGATTGTATACTCTGTATCTTATATCAGAGTCAGCACTGTGTTTTAAATAATCCGTAAGCACTGCCGGAATTTTATTTCCATTTCTGACAAGCTTATCAGCTTCTGAAGCAGTATGCACTGCCGGCAGATTTTCGAATACTCCGTCAACAGGCATCACCATATCAAAGCAGCCTTCATCCACCTTTGACTGAATCTGTGAAAGTGTAAGTGCATGCTCTAAGTCAAAGCCTGCTACCCTTACTCTAAGCAGTGACTTCATGCAGCCATGGCAGCCCAGCCTCTCTCCGATGTCATTGCACAGCGTCCTGATATATGTGCCCTTTGAACAGTGCACCGTCATCGTAACCTCAGGCAAATCAATGCTTTCAACCTTGATATCAAACACCTCGATATCCCTGGCTTTTCTCTCTATAACCTTGCCCTCCCTGGCAAGCTCATAGAGCTTTTTCCCATTGACCTTTAGAGCCGAATACATTGGCGGCACCTGCTTTTGTCTGCCAATAAACTGTGATATTGCATCATACACCGCCTGCTCAGTCACATTGACCTTAGCCTGATTTAAGACCTGCCCTGAAATATCCTGTGTATCTGTCTCCTGTCCTAAAAGCAGCACCGCTTTATAGACCTTGTCCTTATCTGTCAAAAGGTCACACACTCTGGTTGCCTTTCCAAGGCAGACAGGAAGGACGCCTTGCGCATTAGGATCAAGTGTACCTGTATGACCAATCTTCTTCTGGTGGAATATGCCTCGAAGCTTTGCCACAACGTCAAAGCTTGTATAGCCCTTTTCCTTGTATACATTGATTATTCCATTAACCATCTGCCCAAGAATCTCTCCCTAAATATTATCCTTAATTGCCGTAAGGATGCGGTCTGTTGCCACCTCAAGCGGTCCGTCAATCGTAAATCCAGCGGCCTTTACATGTCCACCGCCGCCAAATACCGACGCAACCTTTGCCACATCATAATCACCGTTTACGCGCAGGCTGCCCTTGTAGGTACCATCCTCATTTTCGTAGAGAAATACAGCAACCTTTATATCCTTTGTCACGCGCAGCTGATTCACAATACCGTCGAGATGCTTTGGAAGCACATCGTACTTCTCCATCTCAGCGCGCGATACTGCCGACAATATAACATCACCATTCAGATACAAAGCAGCATTCAAAAGTGCCTGCCCCATAATCTTGTTCTGAGCAAATGTCTTTGTATAAAATGTATCATCGATTATCCTTGAATAATCAATTCCCATCTCCATCAGGGTTCCTGCAATATCCATAGTCTTTTTTGAAGTGCAGGAATACTGGAACACGCCTGTATCATGCACCATGCCTGTGTAAATACACTCTGCTATCTGTATTGTGATACGCTCCTTCGGCAGAAGCTCGAACACAAGCTCACAGGTCGAGCTCGCATCCGGAAAGATGTAATTTGCGTCTGCAAAGGCCCCGTTTGTAACATGATGATCTATGCAAAGTGTCCTTTTTGCAGACTCAAAATACTTAGCTGCACTTCCCAGTCTGCCTGTGTCACTGCAGTCACATGCTATGAACAGATCGTATACTGTATCATCCGCATAGCTGCTGTCAATCTCATCTGCTCTTTGCATAAACTTAAAGATGTTTGGGCTTGGCTCTAAATAAAGCCTTGCCTTTATATCAGGATAATAATCCTTTATGTAGTTGTATACAGCAAGTGTTGAGCCGACACAGTCGCCGTCCGGTCTCACATGACCGGAAACGGCAACTGATTGTGCATCCTTTAAAATAGAATCAATCTCTGTCATAATCAATCCTCTTTGTTAATCCTCTTTGAGATTTTTTGTTACTTCATCAATCTTTTTAGACATCTCAACACCATACTCTATAGACTGGTCTATGATAAATGTAATGGCAGGTGTATTTCTTAAATTGATGTTCTTTGCGAGAGTTCTGCGTATATATCCCTCCGCTGACTTAAGTCCTGCAAGTGTATCAGCCTGTGATTTCTTGTCACCAAGCACACTGATATAAGCCTTTGCTGTCTTTAAATCAGGTGCCACCTCGACAGCAACAACACTTGTCATGGGATTGATACGCGGATCCTTTATCTCACCGCGTATGATATTTGACAGTTCACGCATTACCTCTTCGTTGATACGAATATTTTTTATGCTGTTCTTTCTCATATAATCCCGCTTTCTTTTTATTATATTAAACCGTAACTATCCGAATAGCTGCATTAATTCAAGATAAACAATATATGATTATCTCGGAACCTCTACCATCTTGTAAGCTTCAACTATATCGAATTCCTGAATATCATTAAATCCGTCAAATACAAGACCACACTCATAGCCTGTCTTGACCTCCTTGACGTCATCCTTGAATCTCTTGAGTGAAGCAAGGTCTCCCTCGAATATCTGCTCACCCTCTCTGCTAATTCTGACACGGCAGCCTCTCTCCATAAATCCGTCAAGCACATATGAACCTGCAATGTTTCCAACGCCTGAAGCCTTGAAAATCTGTCTGATTTCCGCATGTCCGATAACCTTCTCCTCAAATACAGGATCAAGCATACCCTTCATGGCAGCAGATACATCCTCGATTGCATTGTAGATGACCTTGTAAAGTCTGATATCTACGCCCTCACGGTCTGCTGTAGCCTTGGCAACAGGATCCGGTCTGACGTTAAAGCCAATGATGATTGCATTTGATGCTGATGCAAGGATAACATCTGACTCATTGATGGCACCAACGCCGCCATGGATGACCTTGACCACAACCTCCTCATTTGAAAGCTTGACAAGACTCTGCTTAACAGCCTCAACTGAACCCTGTACATCTGCCTTTACGATGATATCAAGCTCCTTCATGTTACCTGACTGAATCTGTGAGAACAGATCATCAAGTGACATCTTTGCCTTTGTATCCTCGATGAGCTTATTCTTCTCCTCTGAAATATATGTGTCAGAGAATGCCTTTGCCTCCTTCTCTGAATCACATGCCACAAATGTCTCTCCTGCTGAAGGCACACTGTTTAGTCCAAGTATCTCTACAGGTGTAGAAGGCTTAGCCTCCTTTACTCTGCGGCCCTTGTCATCAATCATGGCTCTTACCTTACCATAGCTGCTTCCGCATGCGATAGGATCTCCGACATGGAGTGTTCCTTTTTGTACAAGCACTGTGGCAACCGCACCACGGCCTTTATCAAGCTGTGCTTCAATTACGAGACCTCTTGCGTTTCTATCAGGATTAGCCTTGAGCTCGAGCACCTCTGCTGTGAGAAGAATCATCTCAAGGAGATTGTCGATACCCTCCTTAGTATGTGCAGATACAGGACAGAATATTGTGCTTCCACCCCAATCCTCCGGGATAAGCTCATACTCTGAGAGCTCCTGCTTAACCTTGTCGATATTGGCACTTGGCTTATCTATCTTGTTGACTGCAACGATAATCTCAACACCTGCTGCCTTTGCATGGTTTATTGCCTCAACAGTCTGCGGCATTACACCATCATCTGCAGCAACAACAAGAATTGCGATATCAGTAGAGTTTGCACCACGCATACGCATTGCTGTAAATGCCTCATGTCCCGGTGTATCAAGGAATGTGATGTTCTGGCCATTGATTGATACAACAGATGCACCAATGTGCTGTGTAATACCACCTGCCTCACGGTCTGTAACACGTGTCTGTCTGATGGCATCAAGCAGTGATGTCTTACCATGATCTACGTGACCCATTACACAGACTACAGGTGGACGAGGAACCATCTTGCTCTCATCCTCTTCATCCTCCTTGAGAAGCTCTGCAATCACATCGACTTTCTCCTCTTCCTCACATATGAAATTGAACTCTAAAGCAATCTCCTCAGCAGCTGCAAAATCAACCTCAGAGTTAACTGTTACCATCTCGCCCTTCATAAAAAGCTTCTTTACGATGGCTGAAGGCTGAACCTTCATCTTATCAGCTAAGTCCCTTATTGTAATCTTCTCCGGAAGAGAAATTGTCTTAATCTCGTTCTCATCCTCTTTTGGCTGTGCCTTCGGCTGCTGTGGCTTTTTCTTACCGCCGTGCTTCTCGAGATTGATGTAATTCTCCTGCTTCTTTCCGAGCTTATCCTGTTTCTGGCTCTGATTGTGATTATGCTTATTCTTTCTATCGTTGCCTCTGTCGCGGCTCTCCTTTCCTCTTACATCATCAGGAGCTGCAACTGCAACTGTTTCTTTTCTGAAACGATTTCTGTCATCACCTCTGCTGCCTGTTCTATCGTTATTTCTGTCATTGCTCCTGCTTCTGTCGTTGCTTCTGCTTCTGTCATTATTTCTGTCAAAGCTTCTGCCACCCTCTGCAGGACGTCTGGAGTCATTTCTGAAGCCTCTGTTATTGTCTCTATTATTGTCTCTGCTGTTATCTCGGTTATTGTTGTCGCGATTGTTTGTTCTTCTATCGCTGTTTCTGTCCGTATTTCTGCTTCTGTCGGCATTTCTGTCAGTGTTTCTGTTGTTGATTCTCTCGCCATTGTCCTGACGTCTGTCGCTTCTTCTATCAGCGTCAGCCTGACGTGCCGGACGCGAATTGGTTACCTTCATATCTGCATACGGATCCGCTGTACGCTCACTTATAGGGCGCATAGCTCTCTCTCCGACAGGTCTTGGCTTAATAATGCTGTGCTGCTCAGGACGTGATGACTGATTATCGCGTCTGCCATTGCCATTCCTGCGCTGCGAACTGTTATTTCCATTATTTCCGCTGCCGTTTCCACCATTTGTTTTCCTACCCTGCTTACTGTACTGGGCATTGAAAACAGCTGTGATGCTTGCCTTTTTCTTTGGTCTGTCGGCTGCCTTAGCCTCATCCTTTTTAGTTTCTTCCTTCTTAGGTGCATCTTTTTTTACTTCTGTTTTTGCGTACTTCTTTCGTACAATTTGCTGTGCCTCATCCTCAAGACCGCTCTGCACATTTTTGACAGCAAACTGTGTGCCGTTTAATGTGTCTATGACGTCCTGCGACTTTATATTTAATTCTTTTGCAAGTTCATGAACTCTCATTTTTGCCATATATTTATTTTCCTCCATTATTCAGTTTTATTCGACTGCAGCTTTTTTATCACTGCATTTGCAAGGTTTTCATCCGTTACTGCAAGGGAAGCGCGAAACTCTTTGCCTATTGCATTCCCTAACCCCACCTTGTCACTATAAAAATAAATCGGAACCTCATAGAAAGCAGTCATATCCGAAAAATGCTTCTTTGTGTTGTCTGATGAATCATCTGCAACTATCACTAAAAATGCCTTTCCTGTCTTTACAGCTTTCTCTGTAGAAAACTCTCCGCTAACCACATTGCCTGACTTTGCTGCTAAGCCCAGCATAGAAAGTACTCTATCTGTCAATTTGGTTCATCTCCTTTTCAAGCTCCTCATATACCTGTTCTGATACACTAACACCAAGGGAACGCTCAAGTGCCTTTGTCTTTTTAGCCTTTTTAAAGCATTCAAGGCTCTTACATATATAAGCTCCCCTGCCGTTTTTCTTGCCGGTGTCATCGAGAATTATGTCGCCCTCCGCTGTCTTTACCACGCGAATAAGTGACTTCTTTTCCTTCATCTCCTGACAGCCTACGCATTTGCGCATTGGAATCTTTTTATTTGCCATTACTGCTCATCACCACTATCTGCCGCATCATCTGTCTCATCGATATCAGAAGCATCTGCTTCTAAAGCTGCCGCATCATTTTCTGTACCTGCTGCTTTGTTCTCGTCAGCCTCTGTATCTAAAGCCTCTGTCTGTACATCTGCCTGTTCTGTATCAGCTAATCTCTCGTTCTCAGCAAGCTCATCATCCGAATAATCATAATCGTCATCATAATCATCCTCTTCATAGTCATTCTCATAATCCATGAAGTCCCCTGACTCTCTGGCCTGTGTCTCGCTCTTGATATCAATCTTGAAGCCTGTAAGTCTTGCTGCAAGTCTTGCATTCTGTCCTTCCTTACCGATTGCAAGTGAAAGCTGATAATCCGGAACAACAACCTTTGCTGATTTCTCATCTGCATCTGCGATAACAGAGATAACCTTTGCAGGGCTAAGTGCGTTCTGGATAAGTATTGCCGGATTCTCATCCCATGTGATGATATCGATTTTCTCACCGCGAAGCTCATTTACGATAGCATTTACTCTGGCACCATTCATACCTACACATGCTCCTACAGGGTCTACGTTTGGATCATTTGACCATACTGCAATCTTTGTTCTGCTTCCGGCCTCACGTGAAATAGCCTTTATCTCAACTATGCCCTCTTTAACCTCTGTAACCTCTGACTCGAAAAGTCTCTTCACAAGCTCAGGATGTGTTCTTGAAACAAGAATCTTTGGTCCCTTTGATGTGGACTTAACCTCAAGGATATATACCTTGATACGCTCTGTAGGCTTGAATACCTCACCCTTTATCTGCTCACTCTCAGTCAGAAGTGCATCTGCCTTACCTAAATTGATGCTGACATTCTTTCCGATGTATCTTTGAACAACACCTGTCACAACATCCTTTTCCTTGCTGTTGTACTCGTCAAATATTACCTTTCTCTCCTCCTCGCGGATTTTCTGAAGGATAACATTCTTTGCGTTCTGTGTAGCGATACGTCCGAATTCCTTTGACTTAACCTCAACTCTCACGATATCTCCAAGCTGATAGTTACCGTTTACCTTGTGCGCATCTGCTAAGGAAATCTCCTCAACCGGATCCTCAACCGTATCTACAACCGTCTTCTCCTGGTAGCATGAGAAAGCACATGTCTCAGGATCTATTTCTACCTTTACATTGTCTGATTTACCAAAATGGTTCTTGCAGGCAGTCACAAGAGAGTTCTCAATTGCCTCAAGTAAAGTTTCTTTACTGATGTTTTTCTCCTGCTCTAATATATTTAACGCTTCTAATAACTCATTGCTCATTATTTTTTCCTCCTATTTGTGTTATCGTGCGCTTTAATTAAAAATCCAATGCCTGACGTATAAGCGCAATGTCACTCTTATTGAATGTAGTCTCATTGCCGTCTTCATCGGTTATTGTCACTGTATCTTTATCATAGGCTTTAAGCAGACCATAAAATTCCTTTGATTTGTTGATAGCCCTGTATGTGCGAATCTCTATCTCCTTATTCATATTGCGCACATAGTCCTTTTCCTTCTTGAGAGGTCTTCCAAGCCCCGGCGAGCTGACCTCGAAGGTGTACGAATCAGGAATATAGTCCTCTCTGTCGAGAATCTCATTCATCTGCCTTGCAACCACTTCACAGTCATCAACAGTTATGCCACCCTCCTTATCGATATATGCTCTCAGGTAGTTCATGCCGCCTTCCTTAACATACTCGACATCAACAAGCTCAAAATTCATGCTGTCAAGAATTGGTTGTATAAAATTCTCCGTCTTTGCCTCATATACACTTGCCTTTGACATTTTATCACCTCTCTTTTTTATATTTGTAACTATTCAGAATTGTTCCAAGTGGTTCTGAATAGCTGCCTGATGTTTATAAACGTGAATTGAGAGAGGACTTTTGCCCTCTCTCAATCTAGTCAACGTTGTTATCATAGGTATAATAGCACTATCAGAAAAAAAAATCAAGTTTTTTTAAAAAAGTACTTGCTTTTTTTGAAACTCCATGATAGTATAATACACGGTTCGTTGGTCAAGCGGTTAAGACGCCGCCCTCTCACGGCGGAAACACGGGTTCGATTCCCGTACGGACTGCTCACTGATATTTATTTAATTAAATACAGCCCAACCCGAAAGCATCGCATTTATGCGATGTTTTTTTATTGTTGTTGACACCGGACGCTATGATAAATATTTCTGCCTTAAAGTAAAATTGCCTTGGAGCGTATTCTGTTTACTACAGAATGCTCCAAGGCATAAATAATTTAAGTATAAGCCTGAATTAAAAATTAGTCATAATTAATCATCATATCCGTTAGGATTGTTCTTCTGCCATCTCCATGAGTCGGCACACATCTCCTTAATACCATACTGCGCTTCCCAGCCGAGCTCTCTCTTGGCCTTTGATGGGTCACAGTAGCATGTAGCAATATCGCCAGGTCTTCTAGGCTTTATTGTATAAGGAATCTTAACCCCTGTTGCAGCCTCGAAATTCTTTACGATATCAAGCACGCTGTAGCCATGTCCTGTTCCAAGATTGTAGATGCAAAGACCTGCATTCTCCTCAATTTTCTTTAAAGCCTTGACATGTCCAACCGCAAGGTCAACTACATGGATGTAATCTCTCACACCTGTTCCGTCAGGAGTATCATAGTCATCTCCGAATACTCCAAGCTCTTTGAGCTTGCCTACTGCCACCTGTGTGATGTAAGGCATAAGGTTGTTTGGAATACCGTTTGGATTCTCACCCATTGTACCACTCTTATGAGCTCCGATTGGATTGAAGTAACGAAGAAGAATAACGTTCCACTCATTATCTGCCTTGTAGATATCCATAAGTATCTGTTCAAGCATAGACTTTGTCCAGCCATATGGGTTTGTACACTGTCCCTTTGGACACTCCTCTGTGATAGGAATCTGTGCAGGATCTCCGTATACTGTAGCTGATGAAGAGAAAATGATGCTCTTGCAGCCATTCTGTCTCATCACATCAACAAGTGTAAGTGTTCCTGCAATATTATTGTTATAGTACTCCCAAGGCTTTGCCACAGACTCTCCTACTGCTTTGAGTCCTGCAAAGTGAATACAGCTATCTATCTTTTCTTCCTTAAAAATCTTATTTAAGATGTCTCTGTCAAGGATATCTCCCTTATAGAACTTTACTTCTTTGCCTGTAAGAGCCTTAACTCTGTCAAGTGACTTCTCAGATGAATTTGAAAGATTGTCAAGTACTACAACATCGTAGCCTGCATCAAGAAGCTCCACACATGTGTGGCTTCCGATATATCCGGCTCCACCAGTAACTAAAATTGCCATAATAAATATCTCCTTTTCATTTTTGTTAAATTTATTGTAGCGCATTTGCTCATTTTTGTATAGAATAAAATGTAGAAGAAATATGTAAAAATGTTGTAAAGGTAGGCAATATGAACAATAAATACAAAAATTCCTATATCGTAAAAGAAAAAGAGCTTGTATCTCTGTCCGTATATAACGTAGGCTTCCAGAGCTGTGATAGCCTGTATCAGTGGGGTCCCGGTATCAGAGACCATTATCTGATTCACTATATCATAAGCGGTAAAGGCCGCTACACTGTAAATGGCAGTGTTCACACATTAACTCCCGGCGATGCGTTTCTCGTATATCCAAATACCGAAGTGATTTATCAGGCTGATGCAGAAGATCCTTGGGAATATACCTGGGTAGGCTTTACCGGCAGCGATGCTGCAACCATTTTAAGAGCCACTGATTTCACAAAAGCGCATCCATACATACACAGTGTATCAAACGGAAACGAAATCAAAAGACAGCTCATGCATATATACGACGCCAGAGGCACAGAATTTGAAAATGCACTCGAAATGACCGGGCGACTCTACACCACCCTCGCTCTTTTTGTCAGCGCCGCCACATCAAAGCCACCGCAAAACAGTGCAAACTCCTATGTACAAAAGGGCATCGAATACATCTCCGCCAACTATTCATACCCTATCACCGTTGAGGATATTGCATCATATATAGGCTTAAGCCGAAGTCACCTGTTCCGTTCCTTCCAGAGCATCCTCGGTGTATCGCCAAAGGAATATCTGACCGATTTCAGAATCAAACAGGCATGCTATCTGCTTAAACACTCCTCATTGTCCATCACAGCAATTGCAGGCTCTATAGGGTTTGATAACAGCCTTTATTTTTCAAAGACCTTTCATAAAATAAAAGGCCTTTCGCCTAAGGAATATCGCAGTAAATACAAAAAAGCTCAAGAATAAAAAAAGCTGCCGGACTTCATGTGAAGCCCGGCAGCTTTTTTCATATATCTCTTTATGCTAAACTAAGCAAGCTTAGATTTAGCAACCTCTACTAATTTAGCAAATCCTGCTGCATCTGTAACAGCCATATCAGCTAATACCTTACGGTTAAGGTCAACGTTTGCTAACTTTAAGCCGTGCATGAACTGGCTGTATGAAAGTCCGTTGATACGAGCTGCTGCGTTGATACGGGCAATCCATAACTGACGGAACTGTCTCTTTCTCTCTTTACGTCCAGCGTATGAGCTTGTAAGTGCTCTCATAACTGACTGCTTTGCTACTCTATACTGCTTAGATCTAGCGCCTCTGTAACCCTTTGCTAACTTTAATGTTCTGTTATGTCTTTTCTTAGCGCCTAAACCGCCTTTAACTCTTGCCATTTGTTGATTCCTCCTTAACTAATACTACCGATTACATGTATGGTAAAATCTTCTTCATATTCTTAACATTTGTCTCATCTGTCATTGTTGCTTTTCTGAGATTTCTCTTTGTCTTTGTTGTTTTCTTAGTTAAGATATGTCTCTTGTAGGCTTTATTTCTTTTTAACTTTCCTGTTCCTGTAACTTTGAAACGTTTTGCAGCTGCTCTGCTTGTTTTCATTTTTGGCATTGTGTGTTCCTCCTTAAATTGTTATCTCTTTTCTGCCAGCACCATACCGATGCTTCTTCCTTCAACCTTCGGTGCTTTCTCCACTACCGCTACATCTGAAAGATTCTCCGCTATATCATCAAGGATATGTTTGCTTGCATTCATATGAGCCATCTCACGTCCTCTGAATCTGAGTGTGATCTTTACCTTATTTCCTTTTGCAAGAAATTTCTTTGCAGCATTCATCTTGGTATTCAAGTCGTTAGCCTCAATGTTAGGTGAGAGACGAATCTCTTTCAATTCAACGGTCTTCTGCTTTTTCTTTGCATCCTTTTCCTTACGGGCCTGCTCATAACGATACTTACCATAATCAATCACCTTACATACAGGTGGCTTTGCATTTGGTGCTATCTTTACTAAATCAAGTCCTGCCTCGTCTGCAATCTTTTGAGCTTCTCTTGAAGAAACAATTCCTAACTGCTCTCCATCCGCTCCAATCAGTCGAACTTCTCTGTCTCTGATCTGTTCATTAATCATTAATTCGCTAATGGTCTTGTACCTCCATAAAAAATAGTGGATAGGCAGACTATCCACTATACAATCTTCAACACAAATGTTTGAAAATATTAACGCTAAGTCGCTCCATTGCGCTTAGGTGAGAGTGGATACTCTACTTTGTTTTCATACAACTACTAGAATATAGCACAGACAATTTCTGTTGTCAACACTTTTATCTAAATTTCTATAATCTAATATGTACCAAGAATCTTAAGGGCAATTGCCTCTTCCCTTATGCCTCTTAACGCATTCTGCACCGCTGTATCCGTAAAACGTCCTTCAAAATCAACAAAGAACCTGTACTCCCATGCCTTATCAGATATCGGACGAGACTGGATATTTAACATATTGATTCCATTGTATATAAAGTGTGCCAGCATATGATACAGTGCACCACTCTTGTGAGGTGTCTCAAAGCATATGCTTATCCTGTCCGCATCTCTGCGGCATACCCTTTTAGCCGACACAATTATAAACCTTGTTGCATTGTTTTTATTGTTCTGTATGCGGCTCTCAAGCACCTGAAGCCCGTATATATCAGCCGAGATATGGCTAGCTATGCCAGCCTGTGTGATATCTCCGTCATCCTTTACCTTCTTTGCAGAAAAAGCTGTATTCCTGACAGCCACCTGGTTGATATCCTTATGCTCATCAAAAAAATCTGAGCACTGCATAAGTGCCTGTGGATGTGAGTACACAGTCCTGATATCAGAAATCTTTGCACCCGGAAGTCCCATCAGACTGTGGTCGATGCGTATAATCTGCTCCCCAACTATATAATTGTCGTATTCAACAAGCAGATCATAGTTTTCCGATACAATACCGGCTGAAGAATTCTCTATCGGAAGCACTGCATAATCAGCCTTTCCGCATTTGATATCCTCCATGGCATCCTTCCAGGAATCCACGTTATAGCCATTACAGTTCTCGCCAAAGTATGTCTTCATGGCAAGCTGTGAGTATGCACCCTCAACTCCCTGAAACACAATCCTTGCATTGGAAAAATCCAGGCTGTCTACCTCAGTAAAGTTTTCCTTCTCCACTATGCCATGCTCAGTCATAAGCTGATACTGCTTCTTTCTACTGGTCGACATAATCTGTTCAAAAAGCTCAACTATACCGTGCTTCAAAAACTCATCATCTGCAAGAGACGATAATTTCTCAAGCTTTTCATCCTCTCTCGTCTTGTCAAAGACCTTTTTGCCGGTGGTTATCTTATACTCGGCAACGTGCTTTGAGATATCCATTCTTTGCTTATATAATCTGACTATTTCACTGTCTATCTCATCGATAGACTCTCTCAATTTCATTAAATCTTCCATTATTGTCTCCTAAAAAAGATATAATAAAATATTATTACAAAATTTATAGAAAGGCAAGTAATCCTTGAAAGATTTATCATATATAGATATAATTAAGTTAATATCTAAGCATAAATCTCATATACCCTCGGGAGAATTACATGAAAAAATATCTAAAAATAATTATTCCACTAATTTTAATATGCATCACAGGCCTTGTTATATACCATTTTGTATCAAAGGTAAAGCTTAATTCATCCTATGTAAATGGTAATACTGCAGGTAATCTGTACAATGCCGGGCTCTTCTGTGAAAGTGACGGTGAAGTATTTTTCTCAAATACAAACGACAACGGCAGGCTGTATGCCATGAATATTGACGGCAGCAATATACATAAACTGAGCAATGACACAGCCATGTACATAAACGCAGATAAAAACTATGTCTATTACGTAAGAAACAACAATCAGAAAATCACAAGTCAGACCTTCTTTTCATATGACAGGAACAGTCTCTGCCGTATAAAAAGAAATGGCCACGGCTCCACCGTGCTGGATCCTGACCCATGCATCTATGCATCCCTGATAGGCAACTACATATATTATCTGCACTATGACACACAAACAGCTACCTCTCTATACCGCATCAGAATAGATGGAGAAGAAAAAAAGAAAATAAAAAATCACTATCTGTTTACCTGCAACACATCAGACCGGTATTTTTATTATAATAATCCAAAAAACGGACAGCTATACAGATATGACACTGCTTCACAGAGTGAAGCCTTATTCTACGACTGCAACTGCTACAAGCCGGTTGTGCTGGATGACACAAATGTATACTACATGGATGTAAATCGTGACAATGCGATTGTCCATGTCAATATCAACAATCCAAATCCTGTAGTTTTAACGGAAGCCAATATTGAGCATTACAATGTATATGGCAGTCTGATATTCTATCAGCGCGGCGGTGATAATCCGGCACTGTGTGTTGTAAAAAATGACGGCACCGGCTTTAAAGAGCTTGCTAAGGGTGAGTTTTGCAACATAAACGTAACATCACAGTATGTGTATTTCACAGATTTTGTCTCAAACAAAGAGTACTGTACATCCACACAGAATCCGGATACAATAAAGGCTTTACAGCCATAACAGATAATTTCATTAAAAAGAACACGCATGATTAATCAACTCATGCGTGTTTTTTATTAATTCATATAAAATTCAAATCTTGATCTGTATATATCACTGCACTTTCCGGTATTCTGGTCTATCGCAATAACAGAAAGCACATTATTTCCCTCAGGAACAGGTATTGGAGCTGTATACTCTGTTGATGCAGCACTCGGATCTGACGAATCCCAGGTATAGTATACCTTGCAATTTTCAGGTACTGTGATTGTAATGTCTGTCTGTGCACCAAATGTACCTCCGTCAGGGTCTATCTCCGGTGCATCCGGCGCCTCAAACTCGATTTCATACTTGGCAGATGCCACCTCGCTTTTGATTCCTCTGTCATCAACCGCAACAGCTGTTATCTCATATGTGCCTTCCTTGTCCAGGGTGATCGGGCTATAATATCTTTCTCCTCTGGTCAAAGGATTATCCGAATCATATGAATAGTATATTTTGGTATCGCTGTCTGCATCTATAGAAAGCTCAATAGTCTCTCCATACTTGCCACTGCTCTTGCTAAACTGCGGTTTAGATACAGTATAATCCGCAAAAAGCTTTAAAACAGATGTATCCTTAGCACTCTCACGCAACGCAACAATTGCATCATAATCCTTTTTTGATTCATAAATCGAGATAAGCTGCTTATAAGCCTCTTTGCTCTTTGGATCAATATTGATAATTTCCTGATACAGCACAAGAGCGGCATCATAATCCTTCTTCGACATATATATATCAGCCAAAGCAAATCTGACATCTGTATTATCCGAATCAATCGACAAAGCCTTCTCATAATAAGAAACCGCGGAATTTATATTCCCCGCCGAATAAGCTGCCTTTGCCTGCCTCACCTGATAATCAAATGAATTGTCATGTGATCTGCTTACATTACGTGTAATAGCTGCAATAAGTATTACAATTGCTACAACGCACACTACAGCTGAGATAATAATTATCTTCTTCTGCTGCGCTCTCTTTGCCCTCTGTCCGTCAGACTGCGGCTTCTCATCACACGGTTGTTTCGTCTGAGACTGCTGCTTGCCTGTCTGAGCCTGTTTATTTTCATACTGTGACATTCTGTCCGGTTTTTGTCCGTTCCGCTGACCGGCACTATGAAGCTGTTCCCTCACCGGCTCATCAAACCTGATTGTCCTATCAGACACAGGCTTTACAGTCTTTTGTCCATCAGTTCGCCTGTCATCATTTCCAACCAGATTATCAAGATAATCATCAAATTCGTTGTAATCAGGCACTATCTGAACCGGATGCCCACAGACATCACAGTACAGACTGCCCGCCTTCAATTCATTACCACAATTGGCACATCTCATACATCTAATCCTCTTACTTATTGTCTAATTATCTCTTCATAGCCTCAACACAATTGCTCATGAGCATCGCAATTGTCATAGGACCTACACCGCCCGGTACAGGTGTGATATGTGACGCTTTAGACACAACAGAATCAAAATCCACATCACCACACAGCTTATTTTCAGCATTTCTGTGGATTCCAACATCAATGACAACCGCACCATCCTTCACATATGAAGCATCTATAAACTTAGGCTTTCCTATTGCCACTATAAGTATATCAGCATTTTTACATACATCTTTTAAATCCTTTGTATGTGAATGACATACCGTAACAGTTGCATTCTCCCTAAGCATGAGAAGTGACATAGGCTTGCCAACTATATTGCTTCTGCCAACCACAACACAACTTTTACCATCAATATCTATATTGCTTCTCTTTAAAAGCTGAATGATACCGGCCGGAGTACACGGCAAAAAACCAGGCTTTCCTATAACCATCGCTCCAACACTCTGTGGACTAAAGCCATCAACATCCTTCTTCGGGTCAATAGCATCAATAACCTTGTCCTCATCGATATGCTTTGGCAGCGGAAGCTGACAGAGAATACCATTTACAGAAACATCAGCATTGAGCTTTTCGATAAGCTCTAATATTTCCTCCTGTGTAGTCTCCTCTGCAAGTTCATATGAAAGCGATTTAATTCCGACATACTCACACGCCTTTTTCTTGTTGCGCACATACACTGATGATGCGGGGTCATTTCCGACCTGAATCACCGCAAGGCAACCCTCGATGCCTTTTTTCTTAAGCTCTGCCACTTCTTCCTTAAGCTCATCCTTAATCTGTGTTGAAATCAATTTTCCGTCTATTAGATTAGCCATATTTCCTCCTAGAATAATCCTGTGATCACACCATTGTCATCCACATCAATGCCGTATGCAGCCGGCTTCTTTGAAAGTCCCGGCATAGTCATGATAGAACCGTTTACTGCTACCACAAAGCCTGCACCTGCTGACGCATAAACCTCACGTACGTTGATTTTAAAGCCGCTCGGTCTGCCAAGCTTCTTTGCATCATCAGAAAGCGAATACTGTGTCTTTGCCATACATACTGGAAAATCTCCCATTCCAAGGTCTGTAATCCTCTTAAGCTCTCTCTCTGCTGCCGGAGAATATGTAACACCATCTGCTCCATATATTTCTTTTGCAACAGTTTCAATCTTTTCCTTAAGTGACAGGCTATCATCATAGAGCACTTTGAAATTGCTTTCCTTGTGCTCGATTGTTTCAAGTACCTTGTTGGCAAGGTCAATTCCGCCTTCGCCACCCTTCTCCCATACCTCTGAGAGTGCAAATTCACAGCCTCTTTCTTTACAGAACTGCTCTACAAAATCAGTCTCAGCCTTGGTGTCTGTGACAAATGAATTTAATGTGACAACTACAGGCACACCAAACTTGTGAAGATTCTCAATATGCTTCTCAAGATTTACGATTCCAGCCTTAAGTGCATCAAGATTCTCTGATGAAAGCTCATCCTTCGGCACGCCGCCATTATATTTTAATGCTCTAATTGTTGCAACAAGTACAACTGCATCCGGCTTAAGCCCTGCCATACGGCACTTGATATCAAAGAACTTCTCTGCGCCAAGGTCTGCGCCAAAGCCTGCCTCAGTGATAACATAGTCTGCAAGCTTTAATGCTGTCTTTGTGGCACGGACACTGTTACAGCCATGTGCTATATTGGCAAAAGGTCCACCGTGAACTATTGCCGGTGTATGCTCAAGTGTCTGGATAAGGTTAGGCTTTAAGGCATCTTTTAAGAGAGCTGCCATAGAGCCTGTAGCCTGAAGATCATCGGCTGTGACAGGCTTTCCGTCAAAGGTGTATGCCACGATAATTCTGCCAAGGCGCTTCTTTAAATCTGCCATATCATCGGCCAGGCAGAGTATAGCCATAATTTCAGATGCTACAGTGATGACAAAATGATCCTCTCTGACCATTCCGTCCATCTTGCTTCCAAGACCAACAACGATATTTCTAAGGACACGGTCATTCATATCCATACATCTCTTCCATACAATCTGGCGCGGGTCGATGCCAAGCTCGTTTCCCTGCTGGATATGGTTGTCAAGAAGTGCCGCAAGCAGATTGTTCGCAGATGTAATCGCATGAAAATCTCCCGTAAAATGAAGATTCAAATCCTCCATTGGGACAACCTGTGCGTATCCGCCACCGGCTGCGCCTCCCTTGATACCAAAGCAAGGTCCAAGTGATGGCTCACGAAGTGCGATAAGTGCTTTCTTCCCAAGGCGTCCAAATGCCTCTCCAAGACCGACGCTTGTGGTTGTCTTTCCCTCTCCTGCAGGAGTCGGGTTTATAGCTGTAACAAGTATGAGCTTTCCGTCAGGATTTTCCTTTGTACGATTGATGAGCTCATCAGAAATCTTTGCCTTATACTTTCCATAAAGCTCTAAGTCATCCTCTTTAATCCCTATAGTTGCTGCTACATCCTTGATTGGAAGCATTGTAGCTTCCTGTGCGATCTGAATATCTGTTTTCATTTTTATTTGCTCCTTTGTGTTAATTATTCTCTAATATAGTATCTAATTCCTCTTTAGTCACCAGAACCTTGCGGGGCTTTGTCCCCTCCTCAGGTCCCACTACACCAGCCTCTTCGAGCTGATCCATGATGCGGGCCGCCCTGTTGAAGCCAATTTTAAGGTATCTTTGAAGCATTCCGATTGAAGCCCGTTCCTTATCTGTGATAATTGACGCTGCCTCCGCAAAGTAAGAGTCCCTGCCATCATCCGTGTTTTCCACATCTGAAATGGTAACGGTTGTATTTGTCGTATCATTCGACAGGCTCTCCATCTTTTGTGCCACATCATTACTGTACTGTGCATTCTCATTATTTTCAATAATAAATTTCACAATATCGGAAACTTCTTTATCTGAAACGAATGCGCCCTGTACTCGAAGGGGCTTCGGAACACCCTGTGGGTCAAATAACATATCTCCCTTTCCAAGGAGCTTTTCCGCACCATTCATATCAAGTATGGTACGACTGTCAACACCGCTTGTAACCGCAAATGCGATACGGCTTGGCATATTCGCCTTGATAAGACCTGTAATAACATTAACAGAAGGCCTCTGTGTAGCTATAATCAGATGTATACCGGCTGCTCTCGCAAGCTGTGCCAGCCTGCATATTGCCTCCTCTACATCCTTTGATGCAACCATCATAAGATCTGCAAGCTCGTCAACTATAATGACAATCTGTGGCATCTTTGGCGGTTTTTCTGTATCCTTGCCATCCATTGCATCAATCATGGCATTGTAACCGTTTATTTCCCTGACACCGCTGTTTGCAAACTTCTCGTATCGGTCTGTCATCTCTGAAACCGCCCAGTTTAATGCTCCTGCAGCTTTTTTAGGATCTGTAACAACCGGAATCATCAGATGAGGTATGCCATTGTATACACTAAGCTCAACCACCTTCGGGTCAATCATAATCAGCTTTACCTCATCCGGCTTTGCCTTGTATAGTATACTCATGATAATTGTATTGATACAAACCGACTTACCTGAGCCGGTAGCACCTGCAATTAAAAGATGTGGCATTTTTGCGATATCCGTAACCTTAACCTTGCCTGCAATATCTTTTCCCACTGCAAATGTAATCTTTGATTTGGCATTTTTAAATTCTTCAGACTCCACAAGCTCCCTGAAGGAAACAGCAACACTCTGGCTGTTTGGCACTTCGATGCCCACAGCGGCTTTTCCCGGAATAGGAGCCTCGATTCGTATATCCGCGGCTGCCAGATTAAGCTTTATATCATCTGCCAGATTCACAATCTTTGATACCTTCACTCCAAGCTCCGGTGTGATTTCAAACCTTGTAACAGCAGGACCGCAGCTTATATTATTCACCTTCGCATTCACCCCAAACACATTAAGAGTCTGTTCAAGCTTTGCCGCCGTTTCACGCAGATGAGCCTGCGAATCACCGGTTTTACCCCTGTCAGGAGCCTTAAGCAGATCAACAGCCGGAAATACATACGGCTTCTGCTGGATTGCATTTTCTGCGTCATTTATCGCTATCTGCTCACTGACTTTTTCAACCTCTTTGGCAAGCTCATCCTTGTCTGATTTGACCTTTTTCTTACCTGGCTCTGCTGCAGGTGGTTTTGTCATTACCGCATCTGCAGCCGGAGCTGATAATTTTGATTGCAGCTCATTATCTTTTTGTATGTCAAAATCATCAGATATATCAGGCTCCACGCAGCCCGATATAGGTATCTGCGACACATGGCTTGCAGCTGTGCCACCCAAAACCGAAACAGGCTCCGATGCCACACCAAAGTCCGGTGTCTGCACTATTTCCCCTGCATCCCCTGATGTAAGGCTTGTCGTCTTTTTCTCCTTTATTGCAGGTGAACTCGGATAATTCTCTATAGTTATCTCACCAAGCGCATCTGTAGCTGCTGCACCTTGTCCAAATATCCCCACATGCGCTGTATCACTACCTGTCATGCCTGAATCTAGCGCGTTTTCACTGCCATCAATTTTTGTATCAAGTGACACGCCTGTTATCTTATTGTCCATCCTTCGACCGGCACGCTTACTCCTTCTGCCACCTTTTGCGGTCTCCTTTATGTCGCTGTCTGTATTATCTGAAGCTAAACCCTCTCTTGTCTGACGCTCTCTTGACTTATACTGCCGATACTCCTGATATCTCTCATTATTCTCACGCGCTGACTCATATACCTTTCGGCCGCCGTTTCTCATACCCTTCATGAATGATTTACCGGTAATGAGCACAAGACAGATAATCATCACAACTATTGTCACCACGTATGCACCTATAATTCCTACCGCCGGAACTAAAATGCAGCCTATAAGAGCACCTACAAAGCCACCACCTGAATGCCTTTCAACACTGTCAATGTATGACTGCACCGGCGAAACCGCGAATTCACCATACACTGCCAGGTACATAAACACACATATAAACCATATGAAAACTATGGTCATAACAAGCTTCATGATAGCATATGAATTGCCCTTATTGGACACAGCAAAAAAGCTGCCCACCAGAAGCACAAGCGGAAAAATATATGCCATCATTCCAAATAAACCAAAAAGGAAACCGCTTACTGCGTTTCCCAAATTACCGCCTATTCCAAAATTGCTTATAAATAAAAGGATTGAAACAGCTACTACTATCCAGAGAAATATCTCCTTTTTAAAGGCCTGCTGCCTCTCTATCTGAGCCATTCTCTCCTTTTTCGTCTGTCTTTTTGCTGAGGATTTCTTCCTCGTTGCCATGTAACTAACCTCCGTATTTTGATTTACAGAGTATATAATAACATATTTCTTCTGTTCTGTGTAAATTTTCTAAAGTAATTTTTCGATTTTGTGATTAAAGGGTCAAAAGGTATCATCGATTCATGCTTGCATGCAATTCGATGTATACCTTATTGACCCGCACTACACCGAGAAAGTAGCAATTTGCTGCGGGGACGACAAGTTAAATTACTCACTATATTCGTTTACAGAATCAAATCACTTGCTGATTTGATTCGTATGAAGCTGTGAATATGCCGACGAATATGCCTATCGCTACAGGCGATTTTAAATAGGCATATTCGGTTGCAGTTCGCATATGCGAACTGTAGCATTAGCGGATTTCGAGGCGGAGTCAGATTACTGGAATGCGTAGCATGTAGTAATCTGATTAATCATAAATGAGGTGCAAAATACCCCGCCATGAATGGCGGGGTAAAATGTTATACAAAAACCATAATTTCACCAAAATATTTTATTCACCAATAAGGTAATTGTATAATCCCTCATATTTGAACTTGGAAGCATTCCAAGAGAAATCATTGGCCATGCCCCTGTCCACAATCTGGTTCCACTCACGCTTCTTATCGAAGAAGATGTGCTTAGAATAATTGATGACTGCAAGCATCTCATCGGCATTGTAGTTTGAGAACGAGAAACCATCTCCTGAATTCTCATACTCATTGTAAGGCTTAACCGTATCCTTGAGACCTCCTGTCTCACGAACAATCGGAACGGTACCGTAGCGGAATGAGATAAGCTGTGTCAGACCGCAAGGCTCAAACCTGGACGGCATCAGAAATGCATCAGCAGCCGCATATAGTTTGTGTGCCAGATCATCAGAGTAACATATATTTGCCGAAACTCTGTCAGGGTATTTCCATGCATAGTGTCTGAACATATTCTCGTACTGAGGATCTCCTGTACCGATAACAACAAGCTGTGTGAAATCGTCCACGATACCTTCAATCACATGATTGATAAGGTCAAGACCTTTCTGGTCTGTAAGTCTTGAAATAAGACCTATCATGTACTTCTTTTTATCAACCGCAAGCCCAAGCTCCTGCTGAAGCTTTGTCTTGTTGTTAAACTTCTTCTTTCTGAAATCGGAAGCATTGTAATTGCAATAGATTTTGCCATCAGTCTGTGGGTCATAGGCATTGTAATCAATACCGTTTACGATACCCTGCATGTCAAAATGTCTGGCACTTAAGAGTCCGTTTAATCCCTCACCATAGTACTCTGTCTGAATCTCGTTTGCATATGTATCACTGACAGTGGTGATGTAGTCAGCATATACAAGACCACCCTTAAGCATATTTGCATCCTTCTTGAACTCAAGCTTATCAGGTGTGAACAGATTGTCTGTAAGACCTGAAACACCCTGTACCCACTCCTTGTCCCAGATACCCTGGAACTTAAGATTGTGGATAGTGATGATAGTCTTGATACCCCAGAAGAATGGATTTGCGGCAAACTCATTCTTTAAGTATACAGGCAGAAAGCCTGTCTGCCAGTCATGACAGTGTATAATATCCGGCTTAAAATCAATAAGTGGGAGCATTGAGAGTACAGCCTTGTCAAAGAATGTATACTTCTCAATCTCAAACTTAGTGTCAGAAGTATATGGAGAAAATCCTGTAAAAAACTCCTGATTGTCAATAAAGTAATATGTAACGCCGTCCTGCTCATATTTGAGTACTCCGACATACTTGTCCTGCACGTATGGACCTGAGCTCATGTAAAAATGGGTAACATACTCAAAATTATTACGATACTGCTCCGGTATACAGCTATAATCAGGTATTACAACCCTTACATCCCAATAGTTCTTGTCAAACTCTTTAGGAAGTGCACCGCACACATCTGCAAGACCTCCTGTTTTTATAAATGGTACACACTCTGAAGCTACAAATAGAATCTTCTTCATATTCTCCTCCTGCTAAAACCCGTGATATATAATATTTAGTTTACTCTTCCCAATTGTGGTATACTTCCTGGACGTCGTCATCATCGTCAAGAAGGTCTAAGATACGGCCGATATTCGTGATATCAGCTTCATCTGTCAGTGTGACATATGTCTGTGGAATCATTGTAACCTCTGCTGAAGCCATTGTAATGCCTGCCTCCTCAAGAGCAGCCCTGACTGCATCAAAATCAGCAGGTGCAGTTGTAATTTCGTAGCTGTCCTCCTCATCGGCGAAATCCTCAGCGCCTGCATCGAGTGCCTGCATCATAAGGTCATCTGCATCCATATCGCACTCTTCCTTGTCGATGATGATCTGACCCTTCTCGTCAAACATGTATGATACACATCCCTGTGTACCGATGCTTCCCTGGCCCTTTGTAAAGGCATTGCGGACATTGGCCGCTGTACGATTCTTATTGTCTGTAAGACACTTTACGATAATAGCTGTGCCTGATGGTCCATAGCCCTCATATGTAGCTGTCTCATAGTTTACACTGTTGCCGTCTCCTGCCGCCTTCTTGATACCTCTTTCGATTGTATCGTTTGGCATATTGTTGGCCTTTGCCTTGGCAACTACCTGTGCGAGCTTGAAGTTATTGGCAGGATCCGGTCCTCCCTCTTTAACTGCAACTGCGAGCTCTCTACCGATCATTGTAAAGATTTTGCCCTTTGCAGCATCATTTTTCTCTTTTTTATGCTTGATATTCGCAAATTTAGAATGTCCTGACATAATTTGTATCCTCTTTTCTACTTTTAAAAATAATCTATATCTTATAATATCATTTTTTCTCTTCCGGTGCAAGTTTCTTAATCATTACCTGCTTAATCACCTTATCCTCGACGCTCATAACAGAAAATCTGTAGCCATATGCGCTAATCACAGTCTTATCCCCCTCCTCCGGAATCTTATCCGAAAGCGATATGATAAAACCGTTAAGCGTCTCGTAGGCATCATCATCAACAGGCAGTGACAGTGCCTCCTTCACATCGGAAAACTCAGTCATGCCGTCCATTATAAATGTCTCGTCATCATTCTTTCTGATGTAGTTTTCTTCCTCATCGTGCTCATCCTCGATATTTCCGACAAGCTCCTCGAGTATATCCTCCATCGCGATAAGTCCCGATATCTGTCCGTACTCATCCACAACCATCGCAAGATGACTCTTTTTAGACTGCATCTTCTTAAACAGATCATTGATGTTTACCGTCTCGGGTATGAAGTCCACCGGCCGGATAAGCCCATCTATGTCCTTGATACTGCTGCGGTAAACCTCATTTTTTTCAAAAAATGTAAAAGCATCCTTGATATGTAAGACTCCGATGATACTGTCAACATCATTCTCATAGACCGGAAAGCGGGATTTGCCGGTATCTATGATAAATTCGATTGCATCAATAAAGGACATACTGCCGTCGAGGCTTACGATATTTTTGCGGTGAGTCATGATATCTTTTACTTCCTTATCATCAAACTCAAACACATTGTGTATCAGCTCTGCCTCAGATGCAAGGATTGTTCCCTGCTCATGCCCCTCCCTGACCATGGAAATAATCTCTTCCTCTGTGACATCATCATTTCCAAGTATTCCATCGAGAGTCTTTTTGTTGTTTTTCATTCCATAAAGCAATACTCCAATACACAAAAGAAGTATCACTACAAGTATCGATAAAATTATAATTGCATATAACATAATGTTTTATTATCCTATGTAATAAGTTCTAAGCTGATTTCAAGCGCCCTGTCTATTTTAAGCAATGTGTCCTCATCAAGATGGCACACCTTATCCTTAAGCCTTTTTTTGTCGATTGTGCGAAGCTGTTCTAAAAGCACAACCGAATCCTTTGCAAGCGCATACTCCTTGCAGGCAAGCTCCACATGGGTGGGCAGCTTTGCTTTATGCATCTGCGAGGTTATTGCTGCGCAGATTACCGTCGGGCTGTGTCTGTTTCCGACATCATTTTGTATTATAAGGACAGGTCTTATCCCGCCCTGCTCTGAGCCTACAACAGGCCTTAAATCAGCGTAATAAATATCTCCTCTTTGAATAATCATACACGAATACACTCCATATTATGGTATACAAAAAGTATCTCCAGATTTTTCGAGTGTATTCTTAAAAGTTACACTTTTTTAGTTTTTGTGGTAGATTCTTGGAACACGCGGTGTGATAAGACATGCAAACTCATAGTTGAATCTGCCTGACAGCTCACCTAACTGCTCCATAGTGATTGTCTCATCCCCTTCTTTACCGAGCAGAGTAACTGCATCGCCTATTTTCACGTCAGGTATGTCTGTCACATCAACCATAAACTGATCCATGCAGACTCTGCCGCATATAGGTGCTTTTTTCCCTTTTATGAGAACCCAGCCCTTGTTTGAAAGTCCTCTTGAATATCCATCACCATATCCCACCGGGACAGTTGCTATCATCATAGGATGCTCTACCGTAAATGTGCCGCCGTAGCTTATATGCCTGCCCGGCTCAAGCTCCTTTACATAAGCAACCCTGCTGTGCAGCGACATAACAGGCTTTAGGGAGATTTTACTCTTGTCTACCTCCTCTGACGGCCACAGACCATAGAGTGTGATGCCTGCTCTTACCATATCCATATTGCACTCCGGAATTTCTACTATTCCCGCACTGTTTGAGCAGTGCTTAATTGGGATCTCGACTCCTCTTGCCTCAACAAGAGCTATCATCCTCTTAAAAAGATCAAACTGCTCAAAGGCAGGCTCCTTTGACAGCTCATCTGCCCTTGCAAAGTGAGTGAATATTCCCTCTATCATAATATTCGGCAGCTTAGCAATCTGTGCAATAATATCTGCACTTTCCTCTGTCACCTGAAAGCCTATACGGCACATACCGGTATCTATCTTGATATGTATCTTACAGGTCTTATTCTTAGCAGCTGCGATTTTTGAAAGTTCCTTAGCGGTCTCGTAGGTACATACCGCCGGTCGCACATCATTGTCCACTATCTCCTCAAACTGCTCCGGGAAGCTGAGTCCTAAAATAAGTATCGGCTTTTTTCTGCCTGCTGCGATAAGCTGCATTGCCTCGTTGCTTGTAGCAACGGCATAGCCCCACAGATACGGAAGCGGCTCCAGTACCTCTGAAACAGCCTCAGCACCATGACCATAGCCATCAGCCTTTACAACTGCTGCCATCATTGTCCCCGGCTTTAGCTTATTATGCATCGACTCCATATTATATAAAATTGCATCCAGATCTATATCTGCTCTGATTCTGTTAATTGCCATTTTTTTCCACCTTAATCCAAACTTTATCTAATCCATCAATAATATCACTTGCTATCATACCATAAGAACCGGTATTGTCAAATACCATATCACCGGCAAGTCCATGAATAAATGCACCGTATGCCGCGGCCTTTTTCGTGTCACGCAACTGTACCAGAAGACCTCCCACGATACCGCTTAGCACATCTCCGCTTCCGGCTGTTGCCATACCGCAGTTGCCGGACAGATTGATAAACCTTTCGCCATCAGCCGCTGCGATAATCGTACGAAAATCCTTAAGCACACAAGTCACATTGTACAAGCTTGCAAACTCTCCTGCCACACCGATGATATCCTCCTGTATATTAGCAATGCTCTTTTTTATAAGTCTGGACATCTCGCCCAGGTGCGGAGTCACGATGACTGGCATTTTATGCTCATTAAGTAAAGTCATGTTGTCTGATATGATATTAAGCGCATCCGCATCAATCACAAGAGGTATCTCTGCTGTTTTTAGTACTGTTTCAACTAACATTTTGGCATTATCAGACTTTGAAAGACCTGGACCTATCACCACTGCATCTGCCCACTCAAGTTCTGTCTCAAGTGCTTTAGCTGACGCGATATCAGTACAAAGCAGTGCTTCCGGCAAAGCACATTGGATTATTGAGCGGTTGCACTCCGGCGTTATAATTTTCACAAGCCCTGCTCCGCTTTTGTATGCAGCCTTTGCCGAAAGCACCGCCGCACCGGCCATATTGCGGCTTCCTGCTATAACTAACAGTTTTCCGAAAGTTCCCTTGTTGGAGTGTGCCGGTCTGTTATCAAGTTTCTTTAAATCAGACTCATCAAGAGCCCTTACTGATGGCAGATTACCACAAAAGCTGTGGTCATCTATGCCTATAGGCACCACCTTAACCAGACCGCAATAATCACAGCCCGGCCACAGGAGAAGGCCTGTCTTCTTATAAGAAAAAGTATATGTGAAATCTGCTTTAAAAGTGCATCCCATCACATGTCCTTTATCAGAATCCACTCCCGACGGCACGTCGACCGCCACCCTGTAAGCATTTGCCTTGTTAACGGCTGAAATCACATCTGCTAAAGAGCCTTCTATGGCTCGCTTAAGCCCTGTGCCAAACAGTGCATCTATTATTACGTCACTTTTACACACACACTCAATATCAGAGACCACCTTAAAGCCATACCTTGCGTATATATTTTTCTGCAGCTCAAAGAGCTCGCTTCCTGCCTCATCTGTGCCAAAAGCATAGTACACCATGCATCTGTATCCGGCCTGATTTAAAAGTCTTGCTATCGCGATACCGTCTCCTGCATTATTGCCCCTGCCGCATATCACGGCAAACTCCTTTGATTTATCAAAACATGCAACAAGCTCCCGGACAACACCGGCCGCAGCCTGCTCCATCAGCACCACCGAAGGAACCAAAAAGACCTGTGATGTTGTATCGTCCAGAAGCTTCATTTCATTACCTGTAACAATATATTCCAATATCAATTCCCCTTATTCTCATTGTTTGCATTATCAGCATTTGCATTATTGGCATTGAAAACCATAGGATCGTCATATTCAATATCAAAAAGATCTAAAACCTCAGCGCCAAAAATATCATGAAGATACGAATAAATCTCCCTGTTGTTAATATCTCTGTTCTGTTTTCTGATTACATTTTTCTTGAGTTCAACTCTTATATTTGCAATCCAGTCGTCAATTTCTTTTGATTCCAGTTTATTTTTCTCGATTTTTTCACTGAAGTAATCCATCGACAAAAGCATCAGCCTGTCATTTACAGCTTTTATATTCTTCTGGATTTCAATAAGCTCTCCCTCAATGTTGTCAGCTTTCTCATTTATCTCATCTATAAGCTGCTTATCCTTGTCACGCTTTTCATCACCGTCATCTCCCATGTTGGCAACAATATTAGACATAATTTTCGACTTAAGCTTTTTTAAATTCTTAAGCTCATTGTTGTGCTTTCCCTGCAGCTTTAACAGCTCATCCAGTTCTTTTTCCGTGGCTGATATTTCGTCAGTCTTACCATGAATGGCAAAAAGTCTGTGCCACTTCTGGTCTAAAACCAGTAAAGGCACCTTTTTCCCTTTTAATGCAGCCTCAAAATCTTTTTTATCATTCATAAGACTCACCCTCTATTTATTTTTGGATTTTTTAACAATATTATAGCTGAGCTGCATAAGGCTGTCAGACAGATGAACACTCTCCACAACCACATCTTTATTTGGAATTTCAAGATCCACATGTGCAAAATTCCATATAGCCCTTATTCCTAAATCCACAAGCTTTGACGCAATAGAGTCAGCCTTTGACTTTGGCATGGTGAGCGCCGCAATATCCACCCTGTGTGTTCTGCAATACTCATCCAGTTCACTTAGCATAAGGATTGGAATACCTCGCACACTCTTTCCTGAAAGCTCAGGATTTATGTCAAAAAGCGCTGTTATGACAAAGCCAAGCTTTTCAAACTTTACATAATTGGCGAGTGCCTGGCCAAGATTTCCTGCACCGATGATAATTATTCTATGCTCTGTGTTAAGCCCCATTATCTTTCCGATTTCCTCGTAGAGAAACTGAACATTGTATCCGTATCCCTGCTGTCCAAAGCCACCGAAATTATTGAGATCCTGTCTGATTTGTGAAGCTGTCACTTTCATTCTGTGACTCAGATCATTTGATGAAATACGCTCCACTCCCTCATCCAAAAGCTCTCCGAGATATCTATAGTATCGTGGCAGCCTTCTGATAACCGCCTGTGATATTTCTTTACTCAAGTCTTATTCCTCCAATCATCAGGATATCATTTCTCTTTTAAAGACAAAAACCCAAGATTAATTATAATTTTTTGAAGGTCATCTGTCAATGTGTTAAGAATTTAACATTCAAAAAATTTATAATTATCCCCGGGTTATATCTTATTCTAAGGCTAAAAACCAAATTTCAGATTAAATTGTCTTCTCAAGTTCCTCTCTGATTGCCTTGATGAAGCCTTCGCTGTTTAAAACAGTAGGATTTTCAATTGTTGTGATGAGTGCGAGATCCTTTGTCATCTTTCCGCTCTCAATAGTCTTTATGCAAGCTGCCTCAAGCTTGTCTGCAAACTCAGAAAGTGCCGGAAGCTTGTCAAGCTCTCCTCTTTTTCTGAGTGCTCCTGTCCATGCAAAAATAGTAGCTACAGAGTTTGTTGAGGTCTCCTCACCCTTTAAGTGCTTGTAATAGTGTCTCTGAACTGTTCCATGTGCTGCCTCATACTCATAGTATCCGTGAGGGGATACAAGCACTGATGTCATCATGGCAAGTGAGCCGAATGCAGATGAGATCATATCACTCATTACATCTCCGTCGTAGTTCTTGCATGCCCAGATAAATCCACCCTCAGATTTCATTACTCTGGCAACTGCATCGTCAATAAGTGTGTAGAAATATGTAATTCCAGCCTTCTCAAAAGCATCCTTATACTGTGCATCAAAGATTTCCTGGAAGATATCCTTGAATGTGTGGTCATATTTCTTTGAGATGGTATCTTTTGTAGCAAACCATAAATCCTGCTTTGTATCAAGTGCATACTTAAAGCAGCTATGTGCAAAGCTCTCAATTGAATCATCCAGGTTATGCTGTCCCTGAATAACTCCTGCGCCCTTAAACTCATGTATTAATTCTCTAGTCTCAGTTCCGTCTTCTGTTGTAAATACAAGCTCAGCCTTTCCGGGACCAGCCACCTTCATCTCTGTTGCCTTGTATACATCACCATATGCATGACGAGCGATTGTGATTGGTTTAACCCATGTCTTTACGTTTGGCTCTATGCCCTTTACAACGATTGGTGCTCTGAACACTGTTCCGTCAAGCATGGCTCTTATTGTGCCGTTAGGGCTCTTCCACATCTCCTTTAAATTGTACTCTGTCATTCTGGCTGCGTTTGGTGTGATTGTCGCACATTTTACTGCGACACCGTATTTCATGGTTGCCTTTGCTGATTCAACGGTCACCTGATCATCTGTACGATTTCGCTCCTCTAATCCCAGATCATAATACTCTGTCTTTAAATCGATAAAAGGTATTAAAAGCTCATCCTTTATCATCTGCCAGAGGATTCTGGTCATCTCGTCTCCGTCCATCTCTACAAGGGGTGTTGTCATCGTAATCTTGCTCATTCTTAAATCTCCTTTACTTAATAAGGTTTTCCCAACCAAGGTGTTCCATATTTTCCTTTGAATTGTTTATATGCTCTCTGGCGCATTTTTCTGCCAGCAGTGCGTCATGATTCTTAATTGCCTCGCATATCTGTTTATGCTCGTGAGTGGAGTTTTTGGCTCTTTTTGTCTCGCCGAGTGTCACCTTTCTCACTCTGCCAACATACTCATGATAGTCCTTTAATACCCTCATAAGCTCCTTGCTTCCGCCGGCCTCATACAGCAGCTCATGAAACCTATTGTCCAGCTCAAGAAGCTTCTTTGCATTGCCCTTTTTCTCGTGAAACTCCGTGAGATAAATATTCTCCTCCATGGCCGCCATGAGCTCATCCGATATTCTCGTTGCAGCCCATCTGGCACAAAGCCCCTCAAGCAGAGCTCTTATCTCGTATATATCCCTGATATCGTCCGTGGAAACACCCTCAACAAACGCTCCTTTATTGGGGATAATAGACACAAGACCCTCAAGCTCAAGCTGACGCAGTGCTTCCCTCACAGGAGTCCTGCTCACCCCTAGCTCATCACCGATATTCTTTTCCTTAAGCTCATCGCCCTTTGCAAATGTTCCTGCAAGTATACCATCCCTGATATGATTGTATACTCTGGCACTCAGGCTGTAATTATCATGTGACATGTACTAACCCACCTCACTATAATACTATATTAAGCTTTTTACAGCAATCAGTAATTTGAACTACAAGCTCATTATCTGTGATGGTAGTCACACGGCCCTCGTCGTACTGCTCATCTACCCATTCCTTTATCATGGTCACAAGCTTTGAGTTCTTATCTACTTTTCTGTCATCCGGCAGGCGGTAGTAAGTGTTTATCCACAGCGCTATTCCTGCAAGTCCTGATGTATTGGACACAGCTACAAGAGGTGGTCTGTTTAAGAATTTACCTGTATCGAATATGTTGTAAATCTCCTCATTTTTGAGAAGTCCGTCAGCATGGATTCCGGCTCTCGTCACATTGAAATTCTTTCCAACAAAAGGTGTACGGCTCGGCTGCACATATCCAAGCTCCTTCTCAAAGTACTCTGACAACTCAGTAATAACAGTCGTATCCATACCATCGAGTGTGCCTTTAAGCTGTGCATACTCAAATACCATAGCCTCAAGTGGTGTGTTTCCGGTTCTCTCTCCGATACCAAACAGTGAACAATTGACACCACTTGCCCCGTAGAGCCATGCCGTAGTCGAATTGTTTACTGCCTTGTAAAAGTCATTGTGTCCATGCCACTCAATCTGTGATGAAGGCACACCTGCATGTGTGTTAAGTCCGTATATGATACCCGGAACGCTTCGAGGTATAACTGCTCCCGGGAAGTTTACTCCATATCCCATTGTATCACAGGCACGCACCTTGATCGGAATCTTGTACTCCTCCTGCAGCTTCATAAGCTCAACACAGAATGGAATAACAAAACCATATATATCAGAACGTGTGATATCCTCCAGATGGCACCTAGGGCTTATTCCTGTCTCAAGACACTCCCTGATGACTGACAGATACATATTCATTACCTCGCGTCTGGTCATCTTCATCTTATAGAAAATATGATAATCCGAACAGCTTACAAGTATACCGGTTTCCTTGAGTCCTATATCCTTTACAAGCTCAAAGTCCTTTTTGCTGGCACGAATCCACGATGTAACCTCCGGGAACTTATATCCTCTCTCGAGACACTTGTAAACAGCGTCCCTGTCCTTTTTGCTGTAGAGGAAAAACTCGCTCTGTCTGATTATTCCCTTAGGGCCACCAAGCTTATGTAAATAATCATAAATGGTAACAATCTGCTCCGTCGTGTACGGTGCTCTCGACTGCTGGCCATCTCTGAATGTAGTATCTGTAATCCAGATGTCCTCCGGCATATTGTGAGGCACTATTCTGTCATTGAATGCTATCTTAGGAACTTCTGAATAAGGAAAGAGATTTCTAAAAGTATTCGGCTCATCTACATCCACGAGCTGATAAAAATGCTCTTCAAGCTGCAGTAAATTTGTTTTTTCGTTCATCAAAACTTCTCTCATCTTCACATCTCCTGTGCTTAGTTTTATCTTTTGAATAATTGTATACAATTATACTTTTTGTGTCAATAAAAAAATTAAAATCTTAGTGTAACACTTTGTTATGTCTATCATAACCTAGAGTGTAAATAAATTTTATTGGAGGTCACTTATGAGTGATTTAGCAGCAACAAACTGTTCATGCAGCAATACAGATAACGGATGCGGATGTTCTTCGATTTTATGGATTATCCTGTTACTGTGCTGCTGTTGTGGAAATGGTAACGGAGGCTCTTTCTTCGGAGGAAACGACTGTGGAAACGGCAATAACAGCTGTATCTGGGCTATCATCTTACTTTTCTGCTGTGGTGGCTTTGGCTGTGGAAGCAGCAATAACGGCTGCGGATGTGGCTGCGGCTGCTGATTTACATTTTTACTGCGGGTCTTTTCGGCCCGCAGCTTTTTACGATTTTTCGGTATTCTTTTTTTGCCTGTGCTGCTCTTTTTCTTTGAGCTTTTCAAGGACTTTACATTCGCCCTTCACTCTGTGCTTTTTGATGCATTCTTCATCTATCTCGTATACGTCGTGACCATCTATGATAAGCATATATCTTTTTTTAATAATATATGCTGTAAACATGCATAATGTGAATCAGGTGACATATTATATAGAAATATATTTTAAAGGATTTTTATGGACGAGAACAGCCTGTTTACACCATTCGATGAAATAACCCAGACAAGGGAGCTTCAGATGCTTAAAACCATAATTCCATATATGCCGCATGACTCACAAAAGCAGATGACTCTTATGGTTCACTACATATCACTTATGAATTCAATGAGAATGATAGATTGTGCACCTGCACTGTCTGTTGCGGAGACTGAAAGTATGTCAGACAGAAGACTATCCATGCTCAATGCCTTAAAGAAATACTGCAGCAAAAGTGAACAGGATACGATAGACAATCTATTAAATATTTTTTCAGTTTTGGACAATAGGGAGATTTATGACAAAGCAGGAATTTTTAAATAATTTTGCACAAAAGGAAAAACCAAAGGACACAACAAGTGCCATGCCGTTTCTCATGGAAAGTATTAAGGAGGCAAAGCGTAACGGCATAGAATTTACCAAAGAAGAGGTCTATTCCATGTGCACCGAGCTAAGCAAAAACCTGCCTGAGAAAAACCGCAGGCAGGTTGAAAGGCTTTTAAAAATGCTATAGTTTAATTTTTAAACGAATCTGTATTTATGCGAAGTATCTTGTCTATCGGTGCAGGCGAGTTTCCCTTGCCATCCGTGCCCTCAAGGTACTTCTCCCCCGCAGATTCAAAAATAACATACAATCTTTTATCCACACTGTCAAGCTCCTCTGAGCCCGGCGGCATCTCTATTGTGATGTCGGGTCTGTTTGGCCTTGACGACAGAGCTATGAGTGATTTGTAGCACTTGATATACGATGACTCATTCCTGCCATAGGAGGTGCTCAGATATACCTTTCCTGAAGCATCAAATGTAACGCCCTGCACTCTGGCCGGTATCGTATATGTGCTTAGGCTTGTGAGCCTGTCGTCCTTTTTGTCATAATAATATGCTACCATCTTTGACCTAAAAAGGATATTGTGAGTGGCTATCCACAGCCTGCCTCCATAGTATGTTATGCACGACGGCTTGTTTCCAACATCAAACACATCTACCACACCTGTCGCATCGATGACCTGCTTGGAATTCGCAGTGGCCATTAGAGAGAGAAAATCATACGAGATGCGCTCCACAGTTGTGTCGTAGGAATTGCACACCCATACATTTTCCCCGTCAAAGGCAATTCCTCCCAGGTGACTGTTTGCATCCATGCCAAGTGTCACAAGGTACTCTCCGTCCTCCCTGTCAAATACCATAAGCTCCCCAAGTGAGACCTTGTCATCAGAATAGCTCGTGATAAGCACGTATTCGTCCGTGATACAAATTCCCTGAGGACACTGTGCCTCACTGAAAATATAATTATTGAGAAAATCATTCTCCTTCGTCTCCGGCATGCCCGGAATATCTATTTCATCTATAAAATCGTAATCGCAATCCTTAAGCGCCAATGTATGCGCTTTTTTATTACTCCTGTAATTGTAATGCTCTACGCTGTATTCATTGTTAATCGTCCTGACCCATTTGGCATATACCACATATCCATTTGCTTTTTCGTAGGTCAGAACATCCGCCTTTTTTGAAAAATGCTCATCCAGATACCAGCCATCAAATTTATACCCGTATTTGTGTGGCTCTCTTAGTCCCATGAATTTCTGCTTTGGTGTGATGTATCCATAATTATTGATATTGTTTGCCGCACCGCCCAGATTATAGTAAATATATGAAACACCATCACTTTCTGACATATTGTCAACCAGTGTATTTAGTGATGGCCCGGAAGCAAAAGAGGCAGTTTCTGCCTCTTTTATCTCCGATGCAAACACATGAGTATTGGTAAAAATCAATGTAAGTAATATAATTAATGCTATTCTACTCTTCAACTTCAACAAGCTTGCTTGCCCTTTCTTCTATCTGTTTTGCAGCCACATCGTCCGGTGCCTGCTCATATCTGGCAAACTCATATGAGAATGTGCCGCTTCCGCTCGTCATTGAGCGAAGTGTGGCATTGTATCCATAAAGCTCCAGATAAGGAATATCCGCTACTATCTCCTGATATCCATTGTCTGTCGGGTTCATGCCCATCACTCTTGCACGTCTCTTGTTAAGCTCACCCATCACATCACCTGTATAGCCCTCAGGCACCACTACCTTAAGAGTTGCAATCGGCTCAAGAAGCACTGGCTTTGCCTCCATAATGCCCTTTTTAAAGGCCTGTTGTGTTGCCACCTTAAAGGCCATCTCAGATGAATCAACCGGATGATAAGAGCCATCATACAGCACAGCCTTTATACCCGTCACAGGATAGGCTGCAAGAGGTCCCTTTTTCACGGACTCTGCAATACCCTTTTCAACAGCCGGGAAGAAGTTCTTCGGTACAGCTCCTCCTACGACCGTCTGCTCAAATACATATGGCGTATCCATATCACCTGACGGCTCAAAGGTCATCTTGACATGTCCGTACTGTCCGTGTCCGCCTGACTGCTTCTTGTACTTATACTCTACGTCAGATTTTTTCCTTATAGTCTCCTTAAAGGCTACCTTTGGACGCATAAGCTCTATCTCCACCTTGTACTTTTCAAGAAGCTCACTTGCCACTACCTCAAGCTGCATATCACCGATACCATATAGTACAGTCTGTCCATTTTCACTGTCATTTACACTGTTTAGCGTCAGATCCTCCATTAACAGTTTCTGTAAAGACTGGGAAATCTTGTCCTCATCGCCCTTTTTCTTTGCCTTATAGCGCATTGCCACATACGGCTTTGATATACTTGTTCTAAGATATGTAACAGGCATATTTCTGGTGGAAAGTGAATCCGTCGTAAGAGTCTTTGTAAGCTTTGCAAGCGCTCCGATATCACCTGCATGAAGCTCCTTCACTTCCTCCACCTTACTGCCTCTCATCACATAGAGCTTACCGATTTTCTCATCGCAGTCCCTGTGGTAATTGTAAAGCACATCGTCTGTCTTAAGTACACCTGAATTAACCTTGATCAGCGAATACTTACCGATGTACGGGTCAACTATCGACTTAAACACATAAGCACTCTTTGATTTTGCAAAATCATAATCAGCATTATACACCTCATTTGTCTTGGTGTTAATACCGGTACAGCTTCTCTTCTCAGGACTTGGCAGGTATTTCACGATATCAGCCATAAGTGTATACATGCCTCTTGCGAGAATATTTGAGCCCATGAGCACCGGTACAATAGAGCCCTCAAGCACGTTTGCACGAAGCGCAGCCCTGATTTCATCCTCAGAGAACTCCTCTCCTCCGAAATATCTGTCCATGAACTCCTCACTCGTCTCAGCTACAGCTTCAACTAAAGCCTCACGACATATTCCCAGGTTCTCCTTTGAGTACTCAGGCACATCAAACTTATCCACGCCTCCGCTTTCATTCCATCTCTTTGCCCTCTGCTGGATGACATTGACATAGCCCACAAACTTCTCATTCTCTCTGATTGGCAGATGGAATGGAGCTATTTTCTTGCCGTAAAGCTCCTGCAGCTTTAATACCACATCCTTGAAGCTTGCATTGTCGATATCCATGTCCGTAACGAAAATCATCCTCGGGAGCTTGTATTTCTCGCATATCTCCCATGCTCTTTTTGTGCCTGTCTGTATCCCTGCCTTGCCTGAAACCACGATGATTGCAGCATCTGCAGCCGATACAGCTTCCTCAACCTCTCCCACAAAATCAAAAAAACCAGGAGTATCGAGAATATTTATTTTGACATTATCCCACTCAATCGGTACAACCGATGTATGTATAGAGAACTGACGCTTTATCTCTTCCTTGTCAAAATCGCTGATAGTGCTGCCATCCGCTACAGTGCCCATTCTGGTGGTCTGTCCTGCCAGATATGCCATAGCTTCCACGAGTGATGTCTTGCCACAGCCGCTATGGCCTAAAAGCACGACGTTTCGAATCTTCTCAGTAGTGTAAACATTCATTTCAAGTACCTCCCTGACATTATTATAGTATGTAAACATTGTACTAATATTTTATATAATTTACAACACTTTTATGCAATCTGATTAATCATAAATGACTTTTGACCCTCATATCATTATTATATTGGAATAAATATGCCAATAATTTATTGCTTTATAGTGTTAAATTGGATATAATATATTGTAAATATTCCGAACCACTATAGTGCGATTTTGAGAATGTGCGTGTGGTGATTCTGAATAGTTACAATAAAGAATTAGGAGATACACATAAATGCATTTTGATAAAGTTGGCTTTATAGGGCTCGGTCTGATTGGCGGCTCGATAGCCAGAAAAATGAAAGAAAATAATCCAAAGGTCTCAATTATCGCAACAGCCGGGCATCAACAGACCATAGAGGATGCCTTTGGGCTTGGCCTGATAGATAATAATGAGCTTTTAGAGCTTAACTCATTTAAAGACTGCGACGTAATCTTTCTGTGTGCACCGGTAAACAAAAATATCGAATACCTCACACAGCTTAAGGATATCATAAAGGATGACTGTATCATCACAGATGTAGGCAGCACCAAAACCCAGATTCACGAAAAGGTCATAGAGCTCGGCCTTGAGCGCAATTTTATCGGCGGTCATCCTATGACCGGCTCTGAAAAAACAGGCATACTCAATTCAGACAAGCAGCTTTTGGAAAACGCCTACTATATTATCACTCCTACTGCAGCAACTACTGAAGAAAATCAGAATGATTTCAAACAGTTTGTACTTTCACTGGGCTCGATAGCTCTCATTTTAGACTACAGGGAGCACGATCATGCTACCGCAGCCATCAGCCACCTGCCACACATGATTGCATACTCTCTCGTCAATCTGATTGAGCATATTGATTCCGAAAAAGAGACCATGAAAACTATCGCTGCCGGTGGCTTCCGCGATGTGACACGTATCGCCGCAAGCTCCCCTGTCATGTGGGAAAATATATGTGAGTCCAACAAAAATCAGCTGCTCTCACTCATGGACCAGTATGAAGCCAATTTCCATAAGCTTCGCGAAATAATTGCTGAGGGCAGTTCTCAAAAGATGATTGATTATTTCCAGGATTCAAAGAATTACAGGGATTCACTCACACTGCCCGGTGCCAAAATCCGCAAGGATTTCCACGAGGTATTTGTCGATATTGCCGATGAGGCAGGCGGTATTGCAATGCTTGCAAGCCTTTTAGCCTTCAACGGCATCAGCATCAAGAACATCGGCATCATAAACAACCGTGAGTTTGAGGAGGGTGTACTGCGCATAGAGTTCTATGACGAAGATGCTCTTGAATCAGCTATCAGCGTACTTAAAGAAAGAAACTATACTATTCACCGCAGATGATTTATCCTGTTATATGGTTTTAATCCCAAAAACAACGAGCCGTAAAACGAATTTGATTCGTTTTACGGCTCGTTTTATATCGTCCATGCAGCACTGTTTACAAATAAACAGAAACCAATAACACTTTATTAATATACGCTCTCCTCAAGTACCTCATAAAAATCCTCAAAGGTCTTGCGGCAGCAATAAGGGTCTATTATCTCAACGCCCTCTGCCTTAAGCCCCGGCAAAGTAAATGACATGGCTACGCGGTGATCGTCATACGTCTTAATTTGACAAGGCTTAATACGCTCTGCCGGATAAATCCTTAAGCCATTTTCAGTTTCTTCAACCCTCACACCTAATTCCGTCAGGTTTTCCTCGATGGCATTTATCCTGTCACACTCCTGCAGACGGATATGCGAAATGCCTTCTATCCCTACAGGCTCCTTTGCAAACGGTGCAATCGCAGCAAGAGTCAGCGCCTGATCTGAGAATGTTGACAAATCCCAGCTTCCGCCATGTATATGAGCATTCTTTGGTGGCATACACACTATGCCGTCTGCCTCGTCGGAAATTGTGCAGCCCATATCCGCAAGCACATCAAGAAATGCCACATCTCCCTGCAAGCTGTTCTGGTGCACACCCATCACCTTTGACTTAACATGTAAAAGCGGGCTCATTGCATAAAAATAGCATGCAGCCGACACATCCGGCTCTATATCATAGTCTAAGCTTTCATACGCTGCTTTCTTAGGAATAATAAAGCTGTTATTCTTTTTGTCCTGCATCACATCAAGCCCAAACTGCTTCATCATAAGACGCGTCATCTCAACATATGCCATACCATGCGTTCCTGTGACATTAATCGTAAAAGTCTTTTCCATCACTATTGCCGAGATAAGAAGGGCACTCAAAAACTGGCTGCTCTTGTCTACGTTTATATCAACAGCATCAGCATACTCCCCTGTATTTCCGATGGTAAAAGGAAAATGATATACGTTCTCATCATACTCAATATGGGCACCCAGCTTTTCAAGCGATACAAGCAGATCCTTCATAGGACGCTTCTTCATCTGCTCAGAGGCCACTATATGGTATCTGCCCTTTGACAGTCCAAGAAGAGCTGTAAGAAAACGCGCAGCGGTACCTGCACTTCCCACATCTATCTCAGCTTCATTCTTTGGTATCCTGCCTCCAAAGCCTGTTATTGTTATTTCTCTTTTATCCTCATCCACCAAAACCGGAAATCCCAGACGAATCAGTGCATCTATAAAATGTCTCGAATCATCACTAAAAAGACACCCTTTTAAAACGCTGCGCCCGCTTGCGAGTGCAGCGATTAAAAGGGCCCTGTTTGTGATACTCTTTGAGCCAGGTACACTGGTTACTATATCATGTGGATGATTTACTTTTTTTACTTTATAAATCATTGAAAATCTGATAAATATCAATCTTTAGTGCATCAGTGTCGGTCATAACAATAAACACAGCACCATAGTGATATACTCCTTCTTCACTGTCTGTTCTTCGTACAATCTCGATAACCGCATCCACAACCTCCTTGGTCCAAATTTGGATCCTGGTGTCATAATATGTATGTATATCGAGAGGTATACTTTCAATCAACATATTAGTATATATGATCGATTTTTACAAGTAAAATTTATTCAGCTGCCTCATCGTCCATATGCATATCGTTTGTTATAAACATCGCATCCCCCATGTAGAGGGCGTGCCTTCATTTCACTACTTATGTACCGCTACTTTGTAGCTCCTTCTTCCTATTATAATAACCGACTTTGCGCCAGTTGGCAAGTCAGTAGTTTACTTTTCTTCCGCAGGTGCAAATAACTCACTTGTTCCGTCCAGAACTTGCTTCTCCTCATCCATCTCAAAGAACCACCCAAACAGTTCGAGGGCTTCATACCCTTTCAGCAGTTTATCCGCCTTTTCTTTGGCGTAGCGTCCGCTATAATCATAGGTTTCTCCTACAGTAATCATCGACCCATGCAGAAACACAAGCATTTGATGTGTGATGCTCAATCCTTTGAATGTCTCATTTGCCTGCTTTCTCTCTTCTTCACTGTACTTCCACTCATCGCCCTCCAAGAAAAAGCCTCTCGCAATCGAACCGTACAGACCATAACCAATCAGCACCAGGGCATCCCAGATTTTTTCTCTCACTGCATTTTCGTCCTTAAGAGCCGGGATTTTTCCAGAGATAATTCCGGCAATAAATTCCTTCCTTCTGGCGGCACTTCCCTTCAAAATCTCTTTTATTTCCTTCGACTTTCTTTCCTGCTCTTTCTTCGCCAGTTCTTCTTTGGTCGGCTTCTTCTTTTCCTTCGGAACTTTCGTAACGATTCTCAAATCTCGCCACGTCTCATACCAGTACATCTGCTCTTTCTGCTCCGGCAGATTGATTTCATCCGGAACATCGTCTGCTAAGTTGAACTCAATCACTGTTTTCCATTTCCCATTGTACATCTGCTGTGAATACTGCTCGGGCGCTTTCTCTACTCCCATCTTTTTCAGCTTCGCTTTGAGCTTCTTTGCGCTCTCTTTCTTCTTAGCATTCGTAATCTCGTTCTGAACCCGGCTCACAATATCTCTGGAACTGCTGGCCTTATCCAGAATCTCATTTCGCATCTCTACGTCCTTGATTTTCTCCAGTTCGTACAGGTCTTTCAATGTGAGCTGAAAAGCATCGTCCTGTTGCTTCTCTTCCAATTTCTCCTGGTCCAGCTTCGCAATATTCAGCCTATGCCGGACGGTTGATTTACTGAATCCGGTCTTTTCTGCAATCTGGTCTTCCGTATCTCCCAAATCGAGCATCATCTGGAATCCCTGGGCCTGCTCCTGGATGGTAAGGTCTTCACGCTGAATATTCTCCAACAGCATGATGCCTACCTGCTCTTTCCGGGAAATCTTGCTTTTAATCTGGCATGGAACTTCTACCAGGCCTGCTAATTTTGCCGCCTCCAATCTTCTATGTCCTATCAGTACATGGAAATCACTGATTGTCGAAACCTTATCAGCATCCGGCTGTTCTTCCGGGTCTGCTGTCAATGCACTCGCCGGAATAACCGTCAAATTCTGCATGACTCCATGCTTCTTCATTGATTCTGCCAACTCTGTCACATCTCCGAGGTCTTTTCTCGGATTATCCGGATGCGGATATATATTCTCCACTCTGATTTTTACAACTTCACTGCTCTCCATTACTTTTCCTCCTTTTTCTTTTCAAATTTCAGACCCAGCTTTTTCCCGTCTTCCAGAATCCTCTGCATCTCTGCCTCATACTCTCCAGCACTCTGCACCGGTGCAAACGTCATTCTAGTGCCGCTCTTTGTTGGTTTTCCCATTTTCTGCAGTACCGCACCTTTTGTCTGGAGTTCATCCAGTCTGATGCTGATGACTGCAATCTGATAGAATCTCTCTTTCTCATCGAACAGCTTTTTTGTCATCCCCGGAAACATCGTCTGATATTTCATGATTGTGATCTTGTGTTCCATCATCGCCCTCCTTCACATTACTCCGCCGGGAACTCATACACGATGTTCTTCTTGTACATTGCCGGTCTTGTTGCCTGGGCCGCAGTGTCGAAGAACTCAACCGTATAACATTCATTTTCATATGCTCCGCAGAAATCTTTCAGCACCTGCAAGCACCGTTCCTTTGTCTGATACTCTGCAATCTCTTCCAGACAACCATCAGATATGCAAATTGTGTGTCTGACGGTTTCCTTCTTTCCCTTGTGGTTTACCTGTTCTGAATATTCCAGGGCGTTAAAGGCTCTTCCGAACCACAGCACTTTCTCTTTATTCTGGCTTACAATCAGCATCTTCCTCTTCCTCCTCCGGTGGTTCAATCATCGGCATCCAGTAAAGAACCTTCTCGTACCCAAGCTCGTCCATGGTCGAGAACTCAGAATCAACAAACCCAAGTGTCACTGGGTCATATATATCGTTCCAAAAACCGAATCCATATTCTTCTTCATACTGGCAGTACATCGGCGGGTCTTCCAGATGGTTTTCTACCAAGCACATGTAAAATCTGCTATCGCCATCTTCCGGCAGGCTATCTTCTACAGCTATCCACAAAGGAACCGCCGGCTGCTCTTCAATCTCCATGAGAACGGAGACCGCTATATCGTCAATATTCACCATTCTATCTGCGTTTGGGTCAGGGTTCAGCCATTTTGCCACTTTTTCAGTCAACAAATCCGCATCAATCAGTCTCATCTTCCGCCTCCTGCTCCCAAAACTCATTTACAACTTCCTGGACTACCGCATATTCCAGATCGCCGTTATTCTCCAACATTCTATCTTCTAACTTCTCAGAAATAGAAATGAACACCTGCTCCGGAAGTTCGTCTACACTCTCTCCTGCCGCAGCACACACATCTTTTCCCCACTGTACTTTTTCAGACTTTTTTCTTTTCTCGTATTCATGTTCTGCATACGCATCCGCAAGGTCCAGAACCGCATTCAGTTTATTGTTATCCGGCTCATCCCGGAACATATCTTCCAACTCTCTCATAAGCTCTTCTCTATCCATTTTCTCACACCCTTTCATTCCATTTTTCTCTTGCCTCTTTCTGTGCAAGCTCCTTGTGTCCGTTCCAGTCCTTCACTGATACATGAGGTCCGAGACTTCCGCACTTCGAGCAACAGATTCTATATCCGTTGTTACCCATCCTCCGGATTCCCACTCTCCTGTCTCCGCAACCGCAAAACGGACATGGTTTTAATCTTTCCAAATTATCATCCTCCTGCCCTTAATTTTCTCCGGCACATCTTCTTGTATTGCCGCACCCCTGCAGAACCACTCCGAACAACTGAAATCCATAAATGAATCCCTGCATTTCTGACTCTATCGCCACATCATATACCGCAGATGTTATCGCCGTATCAGCTTTCGCCCCAGGAACCTGTGCCTCCATAACCGCTCTCAACCGCTCGTAGGCCTGCGTCAGTTCCGGAATCTCCCGGTTTTCTCCCTTCGGGCCGGTAATAAACTGATTGAACAACTCCCGGACATCCTTGTATCCGCTCTCTGCATCCTCCACCAGTTTCTGGCCGCTTACCCGGCAACGAAGCTCTTTTTCCATTTTCTCAATGCCGGTCTTCTTTTTTCCGTAGCATCTATCTCTTTTCATTCTCGTCAGATAGAGTTTGCAGGCTTTCTCGGTCAGTTCCCACATCGGGTACTCCTGGTGTCTTGCCTTGAACTGTGCCATTTTGAACTCTGTCTGCTCCATCGGTTCCAGTTCCACGATAAACTGTGCGATTCTGCGATATGTAACCGAATGGTATTCCTGGAACATGTCTGCCACCTCCCGGCTTGTCATGATGGTTTTTCCAACCTCCACTGGTTTCTTCTCTTCCTCGCATACATCTACCACTGCCATCTGTGAGATGATCTTCTTTACATCCTCCATCAATTCTACAATCTGTTCGCTTCTCTTCATAATCTGCCTGCCCCTTTCTTCAAAGCACATAACGTACAACACGCTCCGTCGAGATTGCTATGGTAAATCACGCCTGCATCCTCCGGTCTTTTCCAACAAAGTGCTCCACATACCGGGCAACGCACCTTTTCCCATCCTTCTTTTCCTTCCGGCACACTGGCTAACAACGGCATACACAGCCAACCGCCTCTGTCCGATTCTTTCCTTGGTTCAATCTTCATACCGCTTCTCCTCTATCTCATCCAATAATTTTTTCAGCTCTTTTACAACCGGATGCCAGCTTCTGGTTCCTCTCACTCTCCGGTACACATCCGCCAGAACCGCATCGCCGCCAGGAACAAAGGCTTCCATTCTGGCCTGTGTCATTCTCATATCATGGAACCCATCCGTAAATCTAAGCTCGCCTCTGTCTTCGTATAAAACTACTCTCTTTGCTCCCAGGCGGCCCCAGTCTTTGACATTTACTGTCCGTCCTTCTCTATTCATCACGCATCTTCCTCCTTCGCAAATTTGCTGTTGAGGCTTTCCATGATTGCCTCCAGTCTCTTCGCTCCGATTCCCGGCGTCTCACTGATTGCTTTCTGCACTTCCGTAATATCAATCCCCGGGACTGACCGCCTGCCCTCCTCATACGCTGTCTGGTACAGATTCTTGCAGAAGTTCTCAAACTGCTGCCGGTCCATCTTCTTCACTCTTTTATAATCTTCTCTCCGGAGCATATAGCCTGCTCCGGATTTCATATTTCTTGACTTATTCATGATCTCTGCCTCCCTACTTCGCCAGCTTCTTCATTGCCTTAAAAAATTTCTTCATGCTCTTCATAAACTTTTTCATGCTCCACACCTCCTTAAGCGAACGGGATTTTGCTCTCGAACCAGCCGCCATGTTTCTCAATAATCTGCTCCACCAATGTTACCGGAACATATCCATATACCGTTTCTGTCGGGGTTTCCGGGTCTTCTGCATACGGCATCAGTAATTCTTCTCTCTGATTCGGAAATCCAACCTCACACGTTTCATACTCTCCGCTCTCCAGATTCGTTCTCGGCGTACAATACAGTGAATCTCCAGCCTGCACACTCATCTTGAATCCATCCTTGCAAAAGATGTGAGGTCTCGGAATCTGTACTATACCTGCCATCAGCTTATATGTCTTCTGGAAGAAATCTTTCAATCCGTCATATTTAACGTAGCGTTCTGCCTCCGTCAATCCATTCGGAAAACAATGTCCCTTGTACTCCCACATGCCTCCTCCGACTCTTACGAACGTAGCATATGTTCCGCAGCTCTGCATCGTTTCCGGATTAACTGCATGACTATGTGGCTCTCCTACCTGGAAATACCCTTTCTTCATCGTCCGAGGTGGCAGAATATCCAGAAAGTAGTCCGCCACACCTTCATCTACCAACTCTCCCGGCTTGCAGTATGTGTCCCAGTCACCGCAACCGCTCTTATGCCAACCATCAATCGTTTTCAGTTCCATCTTTAGCACCCCTCTCTCTTTCTAATCTCCGCAGACGCTTTATCCAGTGCCTTTAACAATCTTGGAGATGCTGCAACCTCTTCCCAGGTCAGCCCCAAGCTATCCAAAGCATCTTCAAAATCTCCAGTATATCCGTACTCGTGATTATCCAATTCATACTTGAACATCTGGTAAAGAAAGCCGGTTCCATCTTCGTCAGCCGCCTTTGCTGCCTCCATCTCGGCGTTATGCCGGTCCAATACCTCATGGAAATGCTCGTGATCTTTCTTCTGGATGAATCCGCCTCCCGGAACCCGGTAAATCTTATCCAGGTCCTTCTCCGGGTCAAGTCCCCATTTCTCCATCATTTCATCAAACTGCTTATCAGAAAACGCAAATCCCAACGGCAGCTCATTGAACTCTTTCTGCTGTCTGTCTCGTAACTCTCTATAGCTCTCCATCTTATCTTTCCTCCTCAAACTCTGCCATCTTGCTTCTGTCGAATTTCATTGCCGGATATTCGCAGTAACCGCTTCTCCGGGTACGTCCGGTTCTCTCTGCAAATCCGTTTTCTTCCAACAGTTCTACCGCCCAAGGGCAATTATTGGTGTCAACATACGCCTCATCTTCTGCTAATGAATGGTCACACAGGCAGGTGGTTACTCTCGCAATAGGTCCATCCCATCTGTTATAAATTTCAACAGCAACGCTATTGTCTTCCACATACTTACCGACTCTTAACTTACAGTCCTTATACTCTGAATACTCTGTCTTAACATTCAAACTTGCCATATCAGTTCTCCTCTCTTCCCATTTCCTGGGATAACTGTTTTCTGATTTCCAACTCCGGTGCATCTTCTCTTTTTAATCTGCTCAGACACATTCCACTGTCATGTACCGTAAAATGAATATAACCTTCTGCACTCAATGTAATGCTTACCAGCTTTTCTGCCGTTCCATGCTGGCCTGCAATCTCCGTCAGCTTATCCAGTACCGGCATTACTTCCCTGCTCAGTTCCGCAAACTCTGCCTGTTTCACTTCATTTCCTCCTTTGCTCTGGCGAACATATCAAAATCCTCGCACATATCGCATTCACTGCTGCTTAAAATATTCTGGCAAACCTGGCATTTCGGGTTTAACCGTCTGTAATAATCCGGATGATTATTTTTCAAATCCTCAATCGTGAACAGTGCCACTTTCATATCCTGCATACATTATTCCTCATGCTTTCCCAGAACCTCATCTGCTTTTCTTAACAGCGCAAGACATCTATCATTCTCCTTTTTAAGCTCTTCTTTCTTCCGCTCCCTTTCTTTGTAAAACTCCTCATTTTTCAGCTCTTCTTCCCACCCATTGATGAACTGCCGTACTTCTCGGACATTATTAAATCCGCACTCATCCTCGTAATCATTTCTGGCAGTGAAGATAATGTACTTGTTGTCTCTGCGTTCATCATCGATAGCAACTCCAAAATACAACTCATCCCTCTTCTCTTCGTCAAGCGGCTCGAATCTTACATCATCATAGAGCGGACCGACCATCGGGCAGTTATTCTTGAACCATACTCTGTAGTTATCCAAGATGTAATTGCTCTTAACCCCTTTCAAGATGCTCCAGATTTTCGCCAACCGGCCTGCCAGTGCTTTGTCACTGCAAAACCAGTCATACCAACCGGCCTCAATCTGGGTATTTCTGTCTTTTGCAAGGAAATCTCCCTTGCGGTATCTCTCACAAAATTCTCTCAGCGTCATGTCCGTCATCTCTATTCCTCCTCGTAATCTTTGTAATCAATATCTGCATACTCACAGATGCCTTCATAGCTCGTGCCGTTCTCATACATATTTTTCAATGATGCTCCAAATATTGTGCCATCCCACTGTCTGATTTTGCTTTCAATCTCTTCATTCAGCCGGGCATTGCTTCTGTCTGCCATACTCTCACTCCTCTCCTACATTTCCAGGTGCTCAATTTTAATGGCTTCGTCTACTGCATCTGCTCCGTATCTTTTTTTCAGATAAGAAACTGCCACATCCCACTCATGCGGATCGTTGACCGTCTCAAATAATTTCTTAGCCTCTGTAATGCACTGTTCCACTACCAGGTCTCCTTTCGCAACTCTGATGATTCGCTTTCTCAGCTCCTCCACCTGTCTCTGTGCCTGTGCCATTGCCCGGTCAAGCGTCTCTGCATAGTTCGCAGCCTCCATCATATTCTTGATGATTGGCATTCCAAAGGACTTATACAACTCTGCTATCTGTTCCTTACCCTCTACCTCGCTGATGGACGGATGCCATGTATACACATGCTCCACGATGGAATAATCTTTCTGGCTTATTTCAGCCCCAATTCTCTTTTCAAATTCCTGCTTTGTCATACCTCTATGCCTCCACCTTCCTGTAATCTTCCAGGATGCTCAACAGCGTCCCTTTTCCAATTCTGAACTTCTGCTTGTGTCCGCATCTGGTCCCCATATAATTGACAACCGTTCTTTCTGGAAGCTCATGCTTTATGTACTGGATTATGTAATAATGACCATCTCCATGATGAACAACGTCTATGTATTTGTGCTCATTCCGGATGTTCTGGTATGTAGCCTTTTCAGTTCTGTTTGCTCTTGATCTCTTTGCCATATTCTTCACTCCTTTGAATTATTACTTCGATTTTTCGAACCTTACAGGTAAAAAAATAAGCCTACTTCCAACAAAGCTCTCTTACTTTGTCTGCTCGGCTACCAAATCCATACTTTTCAAGCATCTCCAAATCTGCTTTCACCGCCTCATCTTCCAGCGTGCATCCACAATCACTCAAAGAATACAGCTCATCTACGATTTCATCAGCAATGATTTCTTCTCCAGCTTCCAGGGGTTTTTCAATGAACACCCACAGCATCTTCTGTGCTGCATCCCATTCCGGATAACCAAATTCATTTTTATCTCTTTCACTTAACAGGCTTCTGTATATTACTAATGCGTTCATCTTGACTACCTCCGTTTGTATCGTGTATTTGTTTTGTTATTTTGTAACTTTATTATACTTCGATAACTCGAACGTGTCAAGTGTTTTACTTCTATTTTTCAATTATTTTTACCAGGGCAATTTCATATCCCAACGCACTTACGATTTTCTCCAACGTGTCACAGCGAATACCGCATTTGCTTCTGGAAATAATCTGGTTCGCATACTGTCTGCTCACCCCGATTTTCTTTGCCAGGTCCACCGGTCGCATCTCCTCAACTTCCAGAACCTTTTTTATCAGCTCGTTGCAATCAGTTCCTCTAATTTCTTCCATCCTCTACCTCTCTTTCAATCCAATCAGCAACTATCATTCCGCAGCTATCAGCTATCTGGTACAGAATCTCCGTATCATCCCAGGTGTAATTGTTCAAAAAATCTGCCAGGCTCTCCCACCCCATTCTCTTCACAATCCGCTTCGCATCGTTCTTTTTAATCTCAAACCAGGTCAAGTGTTCATCCTTAAATCTGATGTCCCGGCATCTGTCCTGTACATAGGTTTCAAGAATCAGTCTTCCAAACATTTCCTACTCCTCCTCAAACAGCTCGCTTGCTTTCCGGGCCAGCATCTCATTTCTTCCGGATTTATCATCAAATATCCGGTGGCACTCCTCCAACAGCTTGTCTACCCTTTCCTGGGTTACTTCCAGGCCTGTACTCCGGATTGCTTCTTCCAGGTCTTCCAGATACCAATCTTCCCTGTACCAGATAGCGTTTGCCCTGCGGTAAATCTCATCAATTATCTTCTGTTGATTTTCCTCGGTTGCCTCCAACAGCCACTCAAAATTCAGTTTTCCATCCTTGGTTGTCGGATTGTACTTTCCGGAACATCTGCCCTGCCGGTCCGTTACATAGGTCTGAACGCCCCACCACGTTTCCGGTTCTTTATCTATGAATCCCTTTCTCTTCCACATTGCCGGAAGTGAATGCTTTCCATGCGTGTTTTCGTTCTTTCGGAACTCTACTACAATTTCCTCTCCCAACGCATTTCTGTCTGCGAAGGTAAACCACCAAACCGGCGGTACTGTATGCTCACACCGATATGCTTTTCTCATTTTCCTGCTCCTTTCGCTAACGATTCAGCAATCGCCTCCATCATACTCTGTGATAATTCTAGATACTGCTCTACGATATAGAATTTAGCACTCTGCCCGTTCTCATCCCATATTTCAAAACACCGGAATCCCCGTTCTTCCTCGGCTTTATCCTCCTGCACCTTCACATACTCTCGTGCCTTGCTCTCAACGATTTCATCCAGTTTCTTCATGACCGCCTCCAGGTCAATCGACACATCCACCACTGCACACCCATTTGTAAATTCGTTCTCCCAGAACCCATGCAGGACATACACTACAATTTTCTTTTCCTCCATCCCGGTGTCCTCCTATCCGTAAATAACATCATCGAATATCGCATACTGGATAATCATGTCTGCCACTGTCGCATCTACCATGCAGCAATCCAATTCATAGACTCCTTTGCTGCATCCTACAGGGTCTGTCGCATCCACCAGGATATTGTACGGCTTGTCTTCATCCTCCAGATACTGTTTTACTCCGCTGAGCAACTTTTCCTTGTTCAGTTCTCTCTTCTTGCCGTCCACCGAATCATGCAACACCAGGACTCCTCCTCTGCTGATCTGCTCCGATGCAAATTCTCCGAGATACTTTCCTTTGACTTCTGCTCGCCTGCACCAGTAGCAAATACCGCCCTCCAGTGCCGTTGTAACAATATCGTCAATATCCTCAGTGCTGATTCGGACGCTTATCTCGGCCTTGATTTTCTCATACTCTTTTCCCATCAGTCTTCCTCCTCATATCCTACTCTCTCTACATAGTTTACGCTGTCCGGTTCGCATTCAAATTCCGGACACAAGGACCGCCATAACTCCTCCAGCTCATTTATGCCATTTGCGGTCAGCTCTGTTTCATCGCCATCATTGAAGCCGATTCTGTATACGCTCGGCCGCTTACCTTTTCTGACAATTCCTTTGCCCGCTCTTCTCAAATTCATTATTCCTTGTCCTCCACTCCGGCAAACTCCAAGATTTTCTCTCTGGCGAATCCCTCAATCACTTCCAGGTAATTTCCCGGCCACACATCCTTGTTCGGCTCGTAGGTTTCTGTGAACTCATTCGCCCAGTCCACAAATTTCTGTTTCCAGGTTATGCTATCAATGTCTGTCAGTACCTCAAACAGATACTCACTCTCTCCCTTGAGCTGTTCCAGCATCATCGCTATTTCCATCAGATTTTCCGTCTGCTCGTTATACTCCAGCACCACGCCACCTCCTACTCTGTTCTTACCAAGCCACCGTTTGCAGGTGCAATTCCGATACTTCCCAGTTCGGAACAATCCGGTGCATCCAGGTTCGCCACATACGCAAGTGGAACCCTCCCGTCCAGGTCTTCTCTATCCAGTTCCCACTCTTCTTCCTCTGCACTAACATACAGCAACGCCAAGCATCTTCCAAACACCATATTGCTCAATATTGCAGCGTATACAATACCGCCGCTTTTTTCTTCCCAGTCGGCAACAGCTTTCTTCTCCTCATCGTTCAAATCGTACAGAATACCTGCCGTCTCAGATTTAAGGACCGTTCCCTGCTTTCTGAATTTTGTGATTACCTGCGGCATCATTCCCAGGCGGCACATACGACCAACCGCTTCTTCTACCATTTTTGCTCTGTCCTGCTGATTCTTTGCATCCATTATTTCTTATCCTCCATTTTCTTCTCTAAATCTTCCAGTCCGAGTGTTGCATTTACGAATGCCAGCGCACATGCGGCTCCGATACATTCTCTGATTCCGGTCGAAACTCCGACGATCAAACACACCAGCATAGCCAGTGAAAACATTCTTCTGCTTTTCTTCATTTACTTTCTGCCTCCTCTGTGATAAACTTGGTAGCACGAGGAGAACTTGTCTCCCCGGCTACCGAGCTGTTTTTCAGAACATTACTTGAACCAGGTCAAAACTGCCGTAACAACTGCTATCAGCATTGTTACTATGGAAATTACGATATGTGTCCAGCATTCATAAATTTCAATTTTGGTCTTCTTCAACTGCTCTGAAAGCAGCTCTTCTTCTTTTTCTTCAATCCTACGTTTTCTTTTTCCCAACGGGCAATTCCTCCTTTCTCATTCGTTCTGTCCTCTGCATTCCTACGGGGTTGGAACCGTCTGGCAAGCATATGTACTATTCCATCAACCTTGCCGCCTGCATTACTTTGTATCGTGTATTTGTTTTGTTATTTTGTAACTTTATTATACTTCGATAACTCGAATGTGTCAAGTGTTTTACTTCTATTTTTCAATTATTTTTCGAGCTATCGAATTAGTGTGTGTAGCATCTTTGCAACGCAAAGTGCTATTCTTTTTTATCTCTTTATCTATCTTTATCTCTATCTCTTACTCTATCTCTAATTATGGTGTAGAAATCATGTAAGAAATCTTACAAGGTTTTATATATAGGAAATGTTTTTTACTTCGATTTTTCGACTTATTCACATTATCAACATTCTTCCTGTGGATAACTTCGGAACTCAGATTGAACTTTGCAGAACCGCATTTTCAGCATATATGGCTTTAACATCGTACACGCTTCTATACCGGCTTTTAGCTCTTAAGCATAAGTTAGTATCTAAAAACGTCTATCGTTGCTCAGGCACATTTCGTCAAATTTGAAGGGGATTTTTTGTGAATTTTGTATATTGATTTATTCTGCGGACTTGCTCCGAAATAAAAAAGAAGCCCCGGCGTGATACCGGGGCAATGTGACATATTTTCCTTTTTTGACCATAAGAGGTGTGCTTAATTTTCTTAGTTCCTTGCCTTAAAGGCATTATTTGATGTATACCTTGCCATCGTAATAAGCAGCCATCCAACCGCTCGGTGCTTTCATCCAGATATCGTTTCCGACATTCCGAACTTCCTGGCACGTTACGACCGTTCCTGCATCCAGGCAGCCATCATTGTCCTTATCGTGTTTCTGGCCGTCAGCCGTCAACTGCGAATGTTTCTTTGCGCTGTAGTTTGTTCCTGGACCTGTACGAACTTTCAGTTCTACCTGCAAAGTGTACTCATGTCCAGCAGTGTAAGACGGAGTGTTCTTCTTTTCCGGAACACTGGCTGCTGTCTTTCCGTTGTAAGCAGAAACCAGCTTGCTCTTAGATGCCGGTCCGTACTTGCCGTCCTGCTCCAAACCGTAAAATGCCTGGAACGCAAGCAGAGCTTTCTCTGTGTCTCCGCCAAAAGAACCGTCTACTCCGGAACTTCCGCAGGAGAATCCGCAACCGATCAGCATTTTCTGCATTTCTTTTACTGCGTCCCCGGAATCGCCTTTCTGGAGATAATTTCTCACATTAACCGTTCCGGATGCAGATGCTGTCACTCCGGTGTAACGGTACACATGAATCCACGGCTTATTGTAATAGCTGCGGATGCAGATTTCTCTACCGGTCTGATCTCCAGACTTTCCTCCTGTGACCGTTCCTTTCTCGTTGATACTTGCGTGCACCAGTTTACCATTTCCGCAGTAGAATGCTGTGTGTCCATTTCCGAGCAGGACATCTCCACGGATCATTCCGCTACCGGTTGCCAGATCCACGGATTTTACAACATCCTTGAATCCGATTTTTGGCAGAACCTCCGGCATGTTGCCTGTATAGGTTGCTCCGCTTGACTTTGCCGGGATTCCGGCCTCTTCCAAACATCTGATTACCAACCCGGAACAATCGTAATTCGGATTGCCCCAACGGTCTACCTGGTCGTAACCATGTGAATCGTCCAGGGCGATTGCCTCTGCTCTTGCTACTGCATTTTCAATTTTGCTCACTTTGTTTTCCTCCTTCTTCTGATTCTGGTAAATCTTTAAATACTGCTCCCCGTAAGAAGCCCTTGTTTTCTTCACTGCCGAACCTACATTCGCCGGAGCCTCGAACTTGACTAAGAAGATATCGGACGCTTCCTGCACTGAGGTTGCGGTCTGCAATACCTTCCAGACACTCTTATAGCTCGTCTTCAATTCGCTCAGCATGTACTCTGTCTGCGTCTTCGCATCTCCGATGGACACTCCTCTGGACTTAACCAGATCGTAAAGGCCGGCCTTTCTTCCGGCAGATGTCCACTGGCAGAATCCGTAACCGTACTGCCTGGAATCTCCCAACGGATGCAGGAATAACGCTCTCGTTATCTTTCCGGAGTCTACTGCTTCCGTGTAGGTATCGTCCGTGTATTTATAGTTCAATTTCTTCTCACAGAGATTTTCCAGATTCCGGGGATTCGCTCTGGATTCTGCGTAAATATTCCCCATAGCCGCACATGCACCATATACCGTGCAACCGGCAGCCATCAAAGCGTCAAACAAAATATCTGTGTATGTATTCCGTTCTATTGCCATTTGTAAATTCTCCTTCATTCACAAAAAAGGGGCAGGGATTTCTCCCCACCCGGTCATAAGTATGTGTCCTCTTCTGGGTCCATCTCATCATCATCTTTCGGATGCAACTGTCCCATCTTGTCCATCAGCAAAAATGTCAACGGAACGAACACCGCAAACAAAATTACCAACGGCCAGAAGATTCCTGCCATCAGCAACAGCATTATCACAAGCGGATAATTCGGCTTGCTTGGCTCATAGTACATGCCATTGTCCTGGCAGTACAGCTCTTCGTCTTCATCTTCCATCCGGCACAATGTCCGAATGCCCCAGATGTAGACCGGCTGACACAGCAAAATCCCCAAAAGGTACACCAATAGGATTTTTAAGCCCATAGCTCCTCTCTCCCTTCTCCGATCAGTTCTGAGAGCCATTTACCTTTCCATCGTCCAAAAGGTCCTTAACTTCCTTGAACCACCAGTCAATAATTTTCAGCAGTACATCTTCGGACATGATTACCTGCAACCACTTAGGCAGCAATCCTCTTGCCTGCTGTACTACCCATTTCAGTTTCTTTTCTCCCTGGCCGGACTCTTTGTAGATATGTTCAGCGTGCAGGAACAGCTTGTACACCTCTTTCCGGATGCCATCCAGTCCCTTCGCTTTCGCATACTGATATACGACCACTGCTGTTATAACGACCAGCACTGCGATCACCAGGATCAGAACCGGAATCGGCACCTGGTTTAAAAAATTCAATAATTCCATAGAATCAATCCTCCTAATATGCTTTGTAATCTCTTGATAGTTCCCTGTATCGTTTTTAATTGTTTGAATGGGGAAATTATTGCCTAACCGCTATACGAGCGGATATGAGGCAAATACAGCCTTCCATTTCATTCCCCTGTGATATGGTTTACTCCCTGCCTTGTCAGAAAGTTCTCCAGATCATGTTTCTGCTCCAGCTCATAGTCTAATGCGGCGTGCATGTCCCCGTTGCACTTCGCATCCGGGATTCTCTGTACTGCTTTGGCTGTTGCCTCCGACAAACAAAGAGAACCGTCAAGAGCTTTCAGCATCATGTACTGTAACTCCTCACGGTTCTTCTCTTTGTCATCCTGTTCTTTTTGTCTGCGTGCCCGTTCGTCTTTCTCCGCTTCTGCACGTTCCTGGATCCGTCTTTCCAGTAACCAGAAACAAAATGCTACGATGGCAGATGGCACACCGGCAGCTATCAATAACTGCATTGGTTTCTCCTTTCTGATTTTACTTCGGATTTTCAGAACTAATCTACTTCCGTGGCTCTGCTCGTATCCGCATAGGCTGTCCCTCCTCTGCTCTCAAATGTTATCTCATCATCGTCACAGTCTGCATACTTCCGGCACGCATACTCAACAATGTCAAGATCTGCCTCTATTTCTTCCAGGCTCTTTGTCGGTGTTCCCTTGACCAGAAATACCAGGTCATAGATTGCCGACCAGAGCTTTGAGATAATCTGTAGCTTTGTCATTCTCTTTCTCTTCTCTCTTCCTTCTTCCGGAATAGGTGGTAATGTGGCTTCTCTTCTCCGAAAAATACCCAGCGAATATAATCGTCCAAGATAATTCCCAGTGCAGACAAAAAGAACCATAATGCCGTGAACTGAGGGCATATCTGACCGAGGATATTTCCAGGCATATTGCTATAGTCCCACATACGCAGACCGAGCCATACGTTCAGAACCAGTCCGAACAGAAATTCTATTGCCGTGATCCCTGCCGCCGCAACTAACTGTTGCAAAACCAGTGGCATGCACCGGTTCTTCTCATTGATTGCACCGCAGATAGTGAAGCACAGGCCTCCGCAGATTATCATTGCCGTGAATGAATAGCCACGGAAGATAATTTCCAGCAAATAATAAATGCTCCCTCCGAAAAGAAAGAGCATTGGATATTTGATTATGCTTTTCATTACGAAATACCTCCGGATGCCAGAATCTTCATGTAATCTTTCAGAACCTCGTTCTGGAACTCTTCCGGAATCTCAGCTCCCCACTGGATCTGCTCCAGATCACTCGCTTTCTCTGCTGACTTGATCCACATGTTGACCGCATTGCAGTAGGTTGTGTTGTAGGACACATAGAACATTGCCCGGTCAACGATTTTCTGCATATCTGCGGCTGTGAAATACTTACAAGGCTGACCGTCTTCGTGGTATTCCAACTTTTCCTCTCCTGCCAGCAACTGCATTTTCTTTCCGAAAAGATTCAGCTGATCTTTTTCTGTCAAGCTGAAATGCTCTGTACCGGTCGAAATTTCTACATCGATTCCTGCATATATTGTCTTCTCACATGCCTCGCTTGCATTGCTGTAGGCCTGCATACGCAATTCCTCCAGACTGTATTTGTCTGCCAACTCTCCCTGTGTAATCTCTTCTCCTTTGTTGTACCAATAGTCGAAGTCCTCCGCAATGGATTCCTTTGAGGCTTTCTCTCCGGTCACAGCAAAATACACTTCATCTGCTGTGTACGGAGTCCCTTTACCGGCTCCGCCATCTTCCGTTTCCTGCTTCTGAATGTTCTTCCGCAAAAATACGTCTGCCACGCCGGAGCTTCGCAGGTAATATTCCATGCTTTCAATTTGTTCTGTGCTGCATATTACTGTCAACATGCCAATGCCTCCTTTGCTCTGTTTCTTTTACTGAGATAACTCAGTCTTCTTTTGCAATATTTCTGTAATTCCTCAATTCCATATTTCTCCATGAACTGATGCAGGTTGCTATTCTTAAACCAACCGTAATAAGATACTGCTCTCTGTGCCATTCTCTGAGTTACTTCATACCCTTTCATCAAATAAGTTTTGACCTTCTTAAAAGCTCTCCTGCCTTTTAGAAAAATATGATCTCTCAACACTGTGCAGTTTCTCTTGTACACGTATCCTGCCAAATCCGCCGGGCAACCGTGGCTCACTCCATATTTGTCCTCGTACTCGACATAATAGAACCTCCATGATTCCTTAAATTCCAGATGCAGTTTTCTTTCCAGACACTGTTGTATTTTTCGGAATGCCATCATAAGATACTTCCGATTAGAGCCACTCAGAAATACATCATCCATGTACATTGCCTGGTGGCTCAACAGTCGGACCTTGATCAGGCCGTTTCTCCTTGACCTTCTGGTAACGGTCAATTCACTTTCTGCATAGTGATACAGATAGCTCATGTAGTAATTCGCCAAATCTTTCGAGATAACCGAACCGACAAACAAACCTTTGTCTTTCTCTTTCATTATCAACAACAGTTTTCTTGTCAACCACAGCAATGGTTTATTCTTATGGATATCCCTTTCTAGCATTGCTATCAGCACATCAATGTCTATATTCTGATAGCATTTCCGGACATCACACTGAATCGCTACTTTCGTTCCCTGCGGATCTGTCCGAATCCATTTCTCAACTCCTTTTTTCGTATAGAGCTGACCTCTGCCTTTGATGGATGCACACTGCCATGTTCCGAATTTCTTCTCAAACAATTCCTGCAGTCCAAGGTCTGCCAGATGGTCAAATATCTGGTGCTCATACGATTCTATTTCTAAGTTCCTTTCTTTCTGTTTTGCCCCTTCAATGACCGTCCTTGATACAGTCGGCGGCAAACTCAATTCTCTGTTCATCAATCTGTTATTTAATTCCAGTGCCAGATTGTGCACTGCTCCATCAAGCATATGCTTATTTCCAGTTTTCAAGAGCTTTAGAATCTTCCCAGGCGTATACTCGCAATGTCGGGAAAGCAGATTCCGTATATCCCGGCGTTTCCACTTTCCCTTAAAGCAATTCCGTATCGCCAGCTCCATCATCGAAATATCTTCGATATCTACATTCTTACAATACGTCTTCATCTATGTAAATTTCTGAATACTCCTTCTGAATCTCAAGAACTTTCGGTTTTACTACTAAGCCCACTCCGTACCCACTGTGTTACGAAGTCCGGTTGCCCGGTGCTGGTTCGACAATTTTGCACACGTGCAGGATGCTTTTCAGCATGCCGGATCAGTTTCAGATGCTGTCCGGCGAAGTACGGCATACCTCGAATAATTATTCAGAGTGACGAGCCGAGATGTTCCAGTTGCCGTTACCGAGCCAATTGTTCAGATTGGCAATCCGCAACCCGGCATTCGACCTGTTCCTCAGGTTGCCGAGCGACAGGAACTCCCCGGATACCGTAAATCCCTATATCATACATTTATTAGTTACAAAAAATTATAAGGGGCGATCCCCTCTTTGGGGCTACGCCGCCAAATTCACCCCCATAGACGATGCCCAGTCTACGACTGATCCTCGTCTTCCAGTGAGAGAAGGACGAGCCGAGATGCCCCAGGAGCCGCCACCGAGCCAAGCGTGCAGATTGGCAAACCGCAACCCGGCAACCGACCAGGCCCCCAGGAGGCCGAGCGACAGGAACTCCCTTGTGCCGTTGGCACGAGTTCCTGTATGTACCGCATCCCCAAATCGCTTATTACTGTCTCCACCGTACTCCGAAGCCATCCTAATGTGTGGGAAGTTGACATCAAAACCAAGGTTTTTGATATACTTCCATGCATTTCCGGAATCCGGAATCACATACCCCAGTTTCTTGTAATGCTCATTGATTGCGGTAGCAAAATACTTGCAATCGTAACAGGTGTAAATTTCCTGCTGGTACGTGTCTGCCTCTGCATCATAAACACCGTTCAGTATCACGTCAGAACGCACCACATACTGTCCAAGTGCAAACTCGATACCAAGGAACTTGAACGGCTCTTTTCCATTCGTATTGCTGTATGGCGATCCGCAAGTTCCCTTGACCTTATCCGTCGAACCGGTATGCCACGGCATAGTCGAAATACATGTAGTTGTAGACGTGTTAAACGTCACTCCTCCATTATCAACATATAATGCGTAATTTCCAGAATCATCATCCAATGCCTCAATCTTCGTTACTTTGACACGATTTGCGAGGTTGTGCATATAAGACTGACCTCGGTCTTTATTCGTACTGCTTCCCATCTCCCCAATAGATACGCAGCATCCGATTGGAAAGTATTCTGCCTGCTTTTTGGTCAAAATGATTCTTTCAACATTCTCTTCTGCAACTGCCGCCATATACTGGTCGGCAAATCCTGTACATCCTACCATGACAGCCTGTGAGTTCATATTTGCAAATACGATCATGAACAGTGTTTCCCAGATTTCTGCATCTGAGCAAGTCTCTCCGCAATACTGGTCGCCACGCTTCCGGAATGTTGTAATCTGTCCATTATGTGACACATTGTATGCCGGGGCGAATCCAGGAAGCGAATAATACGAACTGTTAAAATTGACGGCTTGGTACTTCGGGATCAACACATATGGTCTTACCGATCCATCTGGTCTAATCGCTGCTGTGTACGGGATGAAAGGAAATCCCGGATACTCAGATTCTCTCCACGAATCCGTAACCGAAATTTTTGTACCTTTCTTTCCAAGTGGTCCCATAATTCCAACCGTATCGATAATTGTCCGAATGTACCCTGTTTTGAGGGCGATACATACATCTCCCTTTGTTCCGTCTGTCCGGAACTCCGGTTCTCCTTTGACTGCCGTAATATGAAGCTCTCCACCTTCATCTGCATAACCGTTACACTCAACCGGTTTAAACAGTGGAATTTCATCATAGGGGTTCTCATTCCTCACTGCGTTTGTAGACGGAACCGGTGTTGCGACATCTGCGTTGTCGTCTTCTTTCGTGCCAGTGCAGACCATTGTTTCATCCGCATCCTCGAAAAACACAGAATACGTTCTTCCATCATAATTACGGAACATCATTGGATAGCAATCATCCCTTACGGATGCCGCCGCCTGTTTCGCCTCTTCCGCCTGCGTCAGTGCTTCCTGCGTTGCTGCTTTGGCGGCTACTGTTGCCTGATTTGCATTTTCAGTCGCTGCATTTGCTGCTGATGTCGCCTGCGCAGCCTGTTCTGTAGCATCCGATGCATTTTTTACTGCCGCATTTGTTTTCTTTGTAGCATCATTTGCATTTGTTGTCGCAGTCTTAGCCGCTTCTGCCGACTGATTTGCTAAAGACGTTGCTTCTGTTGCAGATTTCGTAGCTGCCGATGCATTGTTGGCTGCTGTATTCGCCGCCGTTACAGATTGCCGGATCGCTGAGTCAATCTGTTTTGCAGAATCAACGACATTCTGTAAAGCTGTCTGCTGTGTTTTACTGGTCTCTGTAGCTTTCTCGATTGCAGTCTGCTGTGTCTTACTCTCAGACGTAGCCTTTTCTGTAGCAGTCTGCTGTGTCTTTCCGGCTGCGGTAGCTTTCTCGATTGCATCCTGCTGATCTTTACCATTGGCGATTGCCGTAGTCAGATTCTGCAATGCAGCTTTGACTTCCTCAGACTTCGTGTTGATAGATTCTACCTGCTCCTGCATGGTAGCCACCGACTGATTGACTGACTCTTTGATACTGTTGTAGCTTTCATTTTCCTCGTGAATCTTCTGCATGCAGGAGATAAAAGCTCCTCGCACCTCTTCTCCATAGACCGCATTTCTAAGCTGATCTATTTCCTGGGAAATATCTGCCATTTACTCCACCTCCTCGACTACAGTCTCTCCTCCGATGTACTTTTTCTCAATGACCGTTTTTTCTTCCGGATCCGGTTCCGGCTCTCCTCCCAGATCTGGCTTAGATTCCCCCTCTGGCGTTGTTCCTGGAAGATCCGGATTTTCAAAGAGCGTAATCAGATCCTCTTTTTCTTTCTCGAAAGCCTCCTGTTTCTCTTTCATCTCAGCTTCGTAATGGGCTTTCAGTTCCTCTTCGTATCTGGCCGTATCGTCCGCCAGCTCGTTTGCGGCATTTGCTCTGATTTCTGCAAGCACTCCGCTCAGAATCCCCTCTGCCATGAAAATAGGCAGCCCGTAAGCTGCCATCGTGTTTCCAACCTGCCTTGTGATTGCCTGCTTCGCATCAGCATAAATAACACTAATCGGTCTGTTTGGTTTTTTCTTTTCTTCCATCTTTCTTTACCTCCTGCTCTCTTTTGATGGTTCCTACAGCTACACTGTTTTTCGCTACCTTTTCCGGTGCGTCTCCTCTCGGAAAAATAATTTCCATCTTCTTGCCTCCTTCTTAGTTCCAGTAACCTACTATGATTCCGTTGTAAACTCTGAGATGTGAATACGTCCAACTGTTGCCATTGTTCGTGATCTCACATACAATCGGTATCGCTCCGCTAAAAGCCGTATATCCTCCTGCTGATATGCTTCCAATTTTGAAATTTTTTAACGTATACCAGTTTCCAATCAAATTACATCCCAGGTTTACTCCGTACTCATCGTAGATACTGTTCGCACGGCTGAAACATAACATCGTAGTATAGGAAGTAGCTGAGGAACTTGCTTTTTGTGCAAATGCCATATACTTTCCTTGCGGTTCCAAATCGAACACTAATCCCTTATGAGCATTGTTCCCTGACCACTGGTTTGTGCCAATCGCTCCGACATAATATCCATCTCTGTAAAAGTGATTACCCGTTTCATCGAATACAGCACGTTTCTTAGAGTTCTCTACTCCGTAATTGTAAATAGCGATCTCTCCTGGATTGATCTGCACGTATTTTGAGTTTTTATTGAAAGCTATAATCACGTTGTTGTAATACTGCGTGATGTAAGAGCCCATTTCACCCTTGCTCACTTTTGAAGTGATGCTCTCTGCATTTTGCTTGATAGAAGAAGATAACGTTCCTTCTTGTGCCGTTGCTCTCTTCACTTCGGATTCGATGGAATCTTTTAAAATCGTCAACTGAGATTCCGAGTATGCAGACATATATCCCAGAATCTCCACGTCCGTGATATATACGGTCGTATTTGCTACATAGTTGTAAAAATACGTATAGAAATATGACGGCGTTGCATAAGATGTAAACTCGAACTCCGTCCACTCGTCACTCAGCTCTCCTGCATTGGTATAAAAGTTTTTGCTGTCAATCGTTAATCTTATCCTTGCCGTATCTGCGTCTTCTGCATTACACGCCGCCTTAAACCTAACTGTAATGTCTCCACGCTTCTCCCATGGTCTCTGATACCAGGAGATATTGTATGTCGAAGATGTGTTCTCAATCTTCGCACAGCTCTTGCTGCCAAAGGTTGTCTGTGTGACCTGGGTTGTGTTGCTCCTTCCCCAACCAGTAAACTTATCATCGTTATTTGAGAACTTTCCATTGCTACAATAGTTATGCAGCGAATTTTCATAGAGATCTGACACCGAAGCTGACACTTTGCCAACTTCTACATCTATCCTGGCATTCAGATCATCCAGTAGTTCCTGCATGTCTCTCAGACATCGGATGTTCGTGAGATACACCACTGAACCGGTATATCCGTAAACCGTGATTGCTACAGACTTCGCCGCTTTGGTAATCTTCACTTGCTTACTGTAGGTGTGAAATTCATCCGCACTATATCCGCTGAAATATTCTGTAGACTGGTTCTCTGAGAATCCATACCGTACATAAGACGGGCGGTACTTTGAGCCTTCTGGATATGCAGCCTCAACAGCAATCTTATAATTGCCAGCTTCCATAGTTCCCAGGCTTTGTGTCAATGTCACCGAACCATTTGCGGAGAATGTCAGCTTGATCGCATTCATGTTTAGGAACTCCGCTTGCTCAATCGTGCAGCTACCAGTTATGCCGGATGCAGTGAACTTTCTTTTATCAAGTGTCTCTTGCTCACCACCAACTATATAGTTCTTCCGGGCAACCGTTTCCTTTACACTTCGTACAGATAGCGAAATCTTATTCTCCAGGTTGGAAATGGAATTCTCAATCTCCTCTCTGGCTACTCTGACTTTATTATCAGCATGATTCTTCGCCGCTGTCTCGCTCTCTGATATCTTCGTTTCTACCGATGTCCGGTATCCGGCATCCAGTGATTCCGTTTTGACTGAATTTACCAGAAGCATCTCCCCATTGATTTTTCCATCCATGGTCAGTGCCACTCCGTCTATCGGTCCGTCATACCCCTTGCTGTAATGAGCAAAACCGCCAAGTCCCCATCTCCACAGGTTCTTGGCTTTGTTCTTATAATCCACATCATCAGCAACGATGAACTCATTCGGAACGTGTACTGCATATCCACTGGCTACCTGTTTATTTATTAGGTCCTGCGCACTTCTGAGAGCCTCCTGCAAGATTTCTGTCTTACTCGGCAAGGATTTTATTGTCTCTTCCATTTCAGCCGTACTCTGACGGTTTGACGAGGTGTAGGACTTAGCACTCGTCTCATCACCCAACGTAACGGTGTTGTTCTTGAAGCTGGTAATATACACTTTCTTCTTTGTCAGCGGAAATTCCCGGTCTAAACCGTTCGGTGCGGAGACACACTGGATCATGTTGCCGATCTCAAATCTCTGGAAAGATTCATCCGTCAGATTTAAGTCTATCGCTTTCAGCTCCAGTACCATCTTCTCAAACTGTACCGACTTCAAATATTCCTCGGCCTTTTTCTTTAAGTTCTCTGGAACTGTCACATCGTCCCAGGTTACAGTCTTGTAAATCTTGCCGTATTCTTTCACTGCGTTATCGTCTGTGACATAATCCACGCCACCGTTGACGCTCGCAATGGTTCTTCTCTGTTCAGAGATTGCCTCCAGTGCCGGGTCCTGCTCATCTTCATCCAGCTTCGCTCCCAATGGGATAATACACGTTGCCAGGTCCGAAGCATCCATGTTCTTTGAGAAGTCCAACAGGTTCTTCCCAAACCGGATGCCCTGCGTGTTCCTGGTGTAATAGTCTTCATCTGACAGGTAATCTAGGATTCTCAGACCGTCCTCATGCCGGATAACCAGATGTCCTCCAAGTCTGCTCGTCAGCTTCTCTTTGAACGCCGTTCTTGTGTCCTCGTAATTGGAATACCGGTACAGTGAATCATTAGAATCCTTTACCGTTACCCTGCCGACAACGAACTGCTTTCTCTCTTCTACCTGTGCATTATGAATGTCTATCAAATCCTGCACATACGCTTTGACCGAAATATTATGATAAACCTTCGGTCTCTGGATGCTGTCGCACAAAAAGGCAAGTTCTCCTTCGACGAAGACTTTCTTTGTTCCAGAAAAATCTTCATCGTCGTAGAGAACTCGCCCATAAAACTCCGGCTCATCATCCCGGTAAATCACAATATCTGTTGTCAGCTTCGTAACCTTGTCATAGTACGGGTGTGTCGGAAACACCTTGAAGGTTGCCGAACCGTTGATGTTATCCCCGATTTCAAAATACGGATTTCCGCCAACGGTCAGTGCCTTTACCCTGGCATCGTGAATCGTGTACTCCTTGCTGTCCACATAGGCTTTAATCGTATACATCTACAGCATCCCTCCTCTGTGAATCAGCGTGACTTTGCCCGTTCCCTGGAAGTAAAGGTCATTCACTCCCTTGTACAGAACAATGTCATACATGATATTCTCGCCAGTATATATCGTATAGGTTGAATTACGATACCTTACCTTCATTTCCGCATTGGAAACAATTCTGAGCGTTTCGTTATGAACCCAACCGTCCAGGCTGACTTTCTGCCAACCGGAACCAGAGCTGATCGTGATGTCTGAGGTGTTACGGATAACGCCATTGATGAAGCTGAACGTATCCCACTTCCAAGGCTCATCCGAAGAATCCACGCTGATTTTATACGGCTCGCATTTACAGCTTATAACAATCTCCGCCGTTACATCGTTATTCTTCTCTGTCTCTATCTCACACCTGCCGGTATAATAATATCCCTTGTCGGTGTCAAGGATGATTCTCTTCGAGATTCCCTGCAAATCAGAAGCGATCTGACTTAACAGACCGCTCCATCTTTCATAACTACAGTTTCTTGCCCCGAATGTGAATTTCAAGGTCCGCATCTCATATTTTACGCCGCCGTTCTGAGCTTCTGAGAGGTCCAGGTCCCCGTTCATGCCGGGGACGCTCACATACTCTGTCTTTGCTTTCGGTATGCCGATAACAATCTTCTTGAGTCTTAAGCCCCAGTCCCGGAACGAATGCGTCTCATCAAACGTAATGCCTACTCCCGACATGATTAACCTCCTCTCTTCTTGTGTGTATCAATTCTTGCCATGTTTTCATCGACAATCGGTGTTGTTGTATCTCCAACTTCCCTACCGTCCAAATCTACATGAACGTGTGTCTCTCCGGTAATCTCTACCGTTGTGTCTCCACTCTCGAAGACACCTTGCTTTTCTTTCTCGACTTTGTATGTTGTGCTGACCTTCTTATCAACAGCAATCTTTCCGGTTTCCACATTAACTGCCGTCTGCATCCGCTTTCCAAGACTGGCCATCTCATCATCCATCTGCTTATACAGGTCTGGCATCTCGGCTTCAATACCTACGCCGATACCAGGTGGAATCCACTTACCGATTTCATCAGCAAATACTTTTGACGGAGAATGAATACCCAGTGCGCTCTTCGCACCATCAACAATTCCAGAGAAGAACGATGACACCTGTCTTCTGAACCAACCGGCGGCATTGCAAATTCCGTTCCATACACCCATTACAATGTTGTAGCCAACACTAGCCATCTGAGAAGGCAGATTTGCAACGCCATTTATAACAGCACTGCACAAATCAGATGCTGCCTGTCTTCCCTTTGCCACCATATCGGATCCCCACTGGATCACTTTCTGGATGGTGTTGCTCAACCACGTCCAGATTTTTCCTGGTAACTGCGAGAAGAAATTAACGATTGTGTCTATCGTATTAGCTCCAACTTCTCTTGCTTTCTGTAGGGTATTAGATCCCCAGGTCACAAATCTATTGAATGCGTCCGTCAGCCAGTTCCAAATTTTGCCAGGTAGCTCAGAGAAGAATGTAACAATACTGTCTATGCAGTTGCTTGCCACCTCTCCGGCTTTCTGGAGCATCTGGCTTCCCCACTCAACAAATTTGTTGTAGGTATTTACCAGCCAATCCCATATTTTTCCTGGCAATTCAGAGAAAAACGTGGTGATATTGTCAATCATCTGAGGAACATTCGTTGCGATCCAGTTGATCACATTTGTTCCCCATTCAATCAGCGTACCGATCACAAATCCAATCGCATACCCGATTTTATAAGGCAATTCAGAGAAAAACTGTACGATTGAATCAATAATCTGTGTTACAACTTCCGATGCCGTTTCCAGCATTGAAGCTCCCCACTCAGCAAAACTCTCTGCCAGTGAGCTAATCGCATCTATGATTTTTCCTGGCAATTCGGAGAACCACTCAATCACAGAGTCAATAAATTCCCCTATGCTATCCAGGACACCAGAGCCCCATTCAGCGATAGCCGAACCAAGTTCGCTTAGCTTATCCGGTATGCTCTGGAAAAATTCTACAATCTGATCCCAGTGTTCCTTGATGACCACAACCGCCGTTGCAACCGCAGCTACAATTCCGGCAATCGCAGCAGCCACCAATGCAGGTGCACCCAGGATAACCGCTCCGACAGCCGCCAGCGCAATGCCGACCACCATAAGAGCTTCTTTTACAGCACTGAAGCCGTTCACAAACATATCTACGAAATTGGTAACTGTGAGAATCGCTCCGGCAATAATAGAACCAATTCCGGCTATGGTAGAACCGAACTCTGCAAAGAATCCGATTACTTTCTGTACCGCTCCACCAATAGAACTGAAGATACCAGCAATCTTAGGGAACTCCAGCTCCAGGACTTCCATGAGCGAACCGGCTCCACCACTCCAGAGTGCGAATCCTTCTACGACTTTTCCGATGACTCCGGAAATTCCGCTAATTCCACCCTTTAATGTCTTCAGTATGGAGAATAGTGTGCTTAAAGGCTGAATAACACTTTGAGCAACGTTTAAAGCTGCGATAGAGCCAGCAATCACACCGATTGCATAGCCAACAGCCTCCAGTGCTCCAGGATCAGCTCCGTCAACCACGCTGAACAGGTCAGAAACCACATCTACAATTCCCTGGATTATAGTGCTTGCCGAATCTATGAATCCGTTAAGGAATCCTTCGATCAGTGAAGACACGCCAGGAAACTCTTCGCTCAGTCCTTCACAAAATCCAGCTACGAAATCTTTTGCAGCCTGGATGATAAGCGGTGTATTTTCCTGCGCCGCCTCGCCAATTTTGCCAAGCATTTCTCCAAATGACTGACCGATTTCCTCAGAGTGGTCACTCAGAGCCTGTAGAAATTCCGTAAATAAATAAATGCCGGCAGACCACATGTCACCGGCTACATTCATGATTGCTTTTACAAGTTCAGCAACTAAAGTTGCTCCTGCTTCGGCAAATTCTTCCTGATGCTCCATGATGGCATTTATAAATGTGCCTACCAGATCTTCCGCTACTCCGATCAGTGTCGGTGCGGCATCTACAGCCATCTTTGCCAACTCAGCGATAGAATTTCCGAACGCTTCAATCAGACCGTCAAATCCATTTTCAGCCATGGCTTCGTTCATTTCCTCAACCATGCTGGTTATGACTTTGACAGTCTCTTTCATTGGTTCCTGTACTTCTTCATACAGGGCGATACCTACAGACTCTAATGCACTCTTACAGAGCGTGATAGCTCCCTGCAGGTTATCGTTCATGGTGTCAGCCATTTCTTTAGCTGCACCGTCCGCATCGTAGATAGAATCCTCCAGCTTCTGGTAATCTTCATCTGATGCATTTACAATGGCAAGCAATCCACTCATGGCTTCTTGTCCACCAAGAGCTGATGCCATCTGTGCTTTCTGCGCCTCTGTCAGTCCAGCAAAACCGGAACGAAGGTCTTTCATAACCTCTTTCAGAGACTTCATGGAGCCATCACTGTTCGTCAGAGATACTCCAAGCTGATCCATAGCTGCCTTTACTTCATCGGTCGGCTTAGCCATTCGGCTAAAGATAGACCTCAGAGACGTACCAGCCTGGCTTGCTTTGATACCGGAGTTTGCCATCAAGCCGATTGCTGTAGCACAGTCTTCAACGCTGAATCCCAAAGCTCCAGCCACAGGCGCCACATACTTAAACGTCTCACCCATCATTCCTACGTTCGTGTTGGAATTGGATGCTGCCTTTGCAAGTACGTCTGCAAAGTGTGTGGCATTGGATACCTCTTTCGTGTATCCGTCTTTGATGATCGTTGTTGTCCCGTCAGCCGCCAATCCAAAGGCGGTCATAGCATCGGTGACAATATCACTGGTAGTTGCCAGGTCTTCTCCAGATGCCGCAGCCAGGTTCATGATACCCTCGATACTGTTCAGCATATCTCCGGTTTTCCATCCAGCCATTGCCATGTACTGGAACGCCTCGGCGCTTTCTGTGGCACTGAACTTCGTCTTGGCGCCCATTTCCTTTGCTTTATCAGCAAGCTGCTGAATCTCCGTAGCCGAAGCACCGGAAATGGACTGAACCTTACTCATTCCTGCCTCAAAGTCAGAGCCGACCTTGATTGCAGCCGTACCAATACCGGCTACCGCTGTTGCGGCACCAGCCAGAATAGTAGTGGTAGCCTTAATTGCTCCACTCGCCATTCCAGATAATTTGCTTAGTCCGCTCTGGAAACCGGAACTATCTATGCTGGTGTCAAATTTCAGCGTACCATCATAGCCCATGTTCTCACCTCAATTCTTCGGCTCAATCATCGGCTCATAATGGCACTACTTGATTTGTTTTCCGTCTTTGATTTTTAGTTCAAAACGAGCGTGACAGTTTCTCCCTTTGCAGGAGACCATCACGCCCGAACACTCCGCTGTCTCTTCAAAAAACAGCGGCATCTTATATTTACACTCTGGGCATTCCACCCGTATCATTTTCTTCTTTACATCTTCAATAGCCAGTCACCTCCTACAGCAGACCCGTAAGGTCGCCGCCATTCATAAGAGCTTCTGCTATTGCATCTACCTTTTCTTCCTCATCAGCAGGCAACGGTAAAGCGTACAGCTCTTTCTTCCTGCGGTAGAAATCCCTCTGCTCTTTCGTCATGCTTGCATCGATGTCTACGCTCCGGTACTCCATAATCTTACTGAACTCCAGGTCAGAAGATAGTGTTCTCAGCAAAGCCTTGAACTTCCACCAGTGTAGGTATTCAATGTCCTGCAAATCTATGTGGTACTGTGTCAGAAACGCTGAATAGATGTAATCATCGTCATGCTCGAAGGAATAAATCCTTTGCACTTCCGTTGCCCCCTCTACCGCACCGGCTCTCTTCTCACGCCATCGTTTACCGCAGGCATAGAACCACAGTAGGCTATCCACTGCTGCATCCAGATTCTCCGGAATCTCCGGATATACCAGTTCCAGACCTTGCCTTGCTTTCTCAGCGTCCGAAAGCTCCGGGTCCTGCATTATCATTTCAAACAGAATGAAGGTACGGAAGTTTGTTTCTATCTCATACTCCGTACCCTCAATCTCTACCGTTTCCGGAAGAAAGTCTACAAGCATGTTGTGGTTCATGAATTATCACGCCCGCTCGCATTACCGATTGGCGTCACTACAGCTCCGTTCTTTCCATGCTTGTTTTTCTTCCCTTCCTGGCGTCTCTGCGCCCGGTTCATGTTGTACTTGTTGGTAATCGCATTTACTTGACCTTTCATCTTTCCTGCCTCAGAAGAAACAATGCCGAAAGCATCCATGCAGATTGCCAGGTTGTTCTTGCCTTTGAACAGCTTGTCTGCCGTTCCTCCTCCAAACACCTCATCGAAGAAATCCTTTACGATTCCGCACATCTCCCGGATGCCGTCTGCATTTGACATCTCTGTATGCTTCTTGGTTTCCTCGGCTCTTTTCACAACCTTATCCATGGATTTCTCATAAACTTCCATGGTGTCTGCATCGAACAGATCTAATTCTAATTCCTGGCCGCAAATTTTTAACATGCTCATATCACTTTACCTCCAATTTCTAAGCCGCAGCTTCTTCAAACGTTTTTGTCTCTGTATTGAAAAATCCGTCAAGCGGATCGCCTACTGCATTGAGATTTCCACTCATGCTCTGTTTCTTTTCTCCGGATACTCCGCTCACTTCGGCGGATACCAGGAACTTTCTGGCCGCAAATGTATTTGCAACCGGTGCAGAAGCGTTCTGCTTCTGGTCCCATAACTCTACTCTGCAATACTCAAATTCTGCATCGCTGCCGGTTAAATGGTTTCTTCCTACATGGTACAGTGCGTTGACCGCATCCTGGCTCTTAATGAGTCTCGCTTCAAACGGAAATACCGATGTGTAGGATACAACAGAGGAAGAGGAAGACGGCTCACACACATACTTCTCAGATTCGCTCTCTGCACCGAATGTTTCATCCAGAGTTGTGAAACCAACGCCCATCAGTACCCAGTTCGGCTTTTCAGATGTTCCGATATTCAGATAATCCGCAAACTGGTGTCTCTGTACCACTTCTCTTGCGCCACTTACATTACCTGCCATTTTTACTTGCCTCCTTAAAATACAATAATCGCAAGGAAATCTGATACCTTGCGTTCTTCATAGCTCCATCAAAGATATATCCAGGGGAAAGAACCTCTATCTCTTCTGCGCACATTCCTTCCGGAAGCTCCGGGAGGTTGCCTGCCATGCTGTTCTCCTCTACCCAGTCCGCAAATTCTTCATAGAACGTGCTGTTCTCTATGTTCTGTACCCGGTCCATGCTGTAAAACTCCCTGGAACCGAACTGGAACTGATACTGCCGTTCCGAACTGCCGTCTACATATCTCTGGATTACCGGGTCGAATATCCCGGTCTCTATGGTGTACTCTACTGGGTCTGGCCCAAGGGCATCTACCCGGAATACACCGTCTTTCAAAAGAGGGCATTTCAGAAAATACTCTGTTATGCCCTCCAGTACACTATTTACTTCCATGTGACCTCCTAAATCTTATCTGCTCCTCGCAGAATGTCTTCTTTTTCAGCCACCTTCATTCTCTCAAACCAATGTGCTCCTCGGTTCGCATCATACGGTCTGGTGTCTGCTGTTCCGTAATACTGCATGGCAGCATACGGGGCAATGTAATCTACCTCTCCACTGCCTACATCCGTTCCCAGTTTGCCGGATTTTTCCAACATACCAGTCTGGAACGGAACCCTCGGACTGCACCTTCTCAGTACCTCCGAATCTACAAACATCTGCTTTCTGCTGAACTGAGCATTCCTTTTTGCCGCAAAATTCTGGTTCCAGGTCAGCTCCGCTTTCCCGTTCCCGGAATTGATGATTGAGCCTTTCGGAGTAGTGATCTTTTTCAGTGCCATCACGCACCCCCTATTCTCCAGTGCTTCGTCCTGTCGGTTCCTCTGATTGTATTGTCGGCATACTCTGTGACAGTCACAAAATCTTCATCGTGCTGTCTCAGCTTTGCCAGCTCCTCAATCGTCTCTTTCAGAATGATGCCCTGGCGGAAACTGAACGTATCAAACAACCACTGTCCGGCCACCACATACTGTCCTCGCACAATATAAGCTCCCTTCTGGATAGTCCAGTATCTCTCTGCCTCTTCATCTGACAGCTTCTTGTATTTTTCTTCGCTTATATACTGCTTTCCGGCTTCTACTGTCGCTGTGACCGGGATTCGGATTACGCATTTTGCCTTATCCCTACGGTCCGTGTCTGATACCGTCTCTCCCTTTGTTCCATACCACGAAACCCCCATGATTCTTGTCGCACAGAGTTTTTCCCGGCGGTCTGCTCCAATTCTCAGATTAAAGATTGTCACATCACTGTTTGTCGTCATACTCTTTCACCCACCCCCTGTTCAGCAGTCCGGTGTTCGCCAGGTATGACCTCACAGCCCTATACATTTCATTATGCAACGCCGTATCATTCATGGCATCCGCATAGCTGATGGAATATCCATCGTTAGATTCCGACTTCACAACAGCTTCTCTCTTTTCGTTCTGCACTGCCACCGTATCAGCTACACAGCAGATTGCATCCTTGATTGAATCTACAATTGAACTCAGTCTTGCAATCCGGCCAAACGTAACCTGGTTCACGAATGCTTCTGAAATATTCTCAACTCTCTTGAAATCATTCTCCGTTTTTATCTGCGTGCCACCGTAATCATTTTTGTAGTATGTGAAATCCACATACGGTCTTCTTACGTCCTCCTGGACCATCGAAACACCCCTTTCTGATAAATTGGTAGGCTGCAAAGAAAAATCAGCTATTCGCCGGGTTTACGCCCTCCTGCGTAGCTGAATCTTTTTTGCCGGTCTTCTTTTCTTTCGGAGAAGATGTGCCCGTTCTGACTTCCGGCTCCAGGCTTTCAAGCGAATAGCCCATGCTTTTGTAATATGCTGCCTTCCTTTCGGGAATCCGGCAGGAACTCCCGTCTTTCGTTGCTAAATACATAAGCTACCTCCTACTCAGTTTTCTTTGAGCCTTTGGCCGCCGGTTTCTTTTCTGAATCCTCAGAAGTCGGTGCAACTGCTCTCATTGTAGCCTGTGCCTGGATTGCAGCTTTCAGTTCATCGTTCTCCTTCTGAAGCTTAGTAATCTTCTTGTCTGCATCCTCCGCATACAGGGTAGCCTCTTCCAGTTTGGCTTTCAGTTCATCGTTCTCCTTCTTGAGCTTTTCAGCAGTCGCCTTAATGTTCTCCGGCTCGAACAGCACATTGTCATTCTCATCCCTGATAATGTAGCCCATCTTCTTGTACTCATCGAATTTCTCATCCGGGATTCTGAGAACTCTGTTCTTTTTCTCAACTTTATACATATGGTTTCTCCCTTCAAAAATTGGCTCCATGCACACGCACAGAGCCAGTAATCAGTTTCTCTTATACACTCACATGGAAATCAATAGCGTCCATCTTGTGAGGCAGGATAAATACATCCTCGAAAGACTCCTCGAAGTAATCATACTTACCCTGGGAGCCTGCGGATGGCGGGTCGAGCTGAGCAAACTCGTAAGAAATCGGTGTGATTACCGCCGCCGGATGTACCAGAGCCATGTTGATCTGCTTCGCTGTGGAATCTACCTTCCAACCCTCGGTAAAGTCATACTTCGTCTTCATCATGTCACTCGGTACGCTCTCCGGAATCTTCACATCATCAATAGAATTGATTGCTCTCTTGATTGCATCAGAACGGCTACCTACATCAACGGTTCTGTAAATCTGCTTCGCATTGTTGATGAGCGTTCTGACATCCGGTGTCACATACAGAATTCTTCCGGCTCTCGGAACTCTCTTATTATCCATGTTCTTCATCATCTCATCAAAGACAGTCAGCACATTCTCCTCTGTCAGCACTTCACTGTGGGCTGTCTTCGCTCCGTCAGTAGTCCAGTCTGCATACAGCTTGGAAATGCAGTAAGCATTCATTTCCGGGAACTTCTGCTCCTCGTTGTAAACCTTCGTGATATTTCCGATTGCCACAACACCCTTGGTCTCGGCAATGTCTCTCGGATGTACCAGCGTCTGCCACTGTCTGTGATTCTCCAGGGTCAGCGGTTTCCACTCGTTGTTGTAGTTACGCTTTCTGGTTCCAATGGTGTCTCTGTCTCCATCGGTACGGCCAGTTGTGGAGATTGTCGGCACCTCGATAACTCTGGAATTTACCCAACGGAACCTTCCATTGTTCGGTGTCGCAAATAAGTCTCCAAAATACAGGACATACGGAAACATCTGCTCCAGTGTCTGTAAATACTCGGTTGCATAATTTAATTTCGCCATTTTATTCTCCTCCTGTTAGTTTTTGTCTGGCTGTCTGATTAAGTTGAACCCGAACGGATTAAACGGTGCTTCTTTGCCTTTGACTCCTTCGCCTCCGGCTCCACCAGTTCCGCCAACTCCTCTTGCAAAGAACGGCTTTCCTTCCTCATCCTCATGGGAATCGTCTTCCGGATCGTTATCATCTTCGATAACAAAAGCTCCCTTGTAGTCGTCATTCTCCATGAGAGACTTCATAAACTCATCGCCTCCCAGGAACTTTCCGTCTTCCATGGTAAAGTTCTTCTTTTCAAACTCTGCTCTCACGCCGTTTTCTGCAGGTTTGCTGGTGAACTTATAACCACCCATGAACATATCCATGGCATGGGTACGCTCCTGAGCTGCAAGCTGTGCAGTCAACTTCTGTGTTTCCTGGGTGTACTTCGTCTCCCAGTCCTTTGCAGACTGCTTGATGCCGTCAATATCCATGTCCTTGTAGGACTGAATCGTTGTGTTAGCATCTGACAACTGCTGCTTTACTCCGTCCAGCTCTGTAATCTTGGCATCTAGTTTCTCCTTCGACACATAGCCTCCGGCTTTCACATCTACTACCTGGATTTTCTTGTCGGCATCAATCGCTGCCTCCAGTTCTGCATAGGTCATAGCCTTAGGCTCTTCGCCGTCCTTCGGGGTTCCAAAAAGTTTCTTCAAAAATTCGTAAGCCATTTCACTTACCTTCCTTTCTTCGTTTCGCTGATTTCGTTTAGATTCCGGTTCACTCCGGCACTGCTATCGTGCATTTATATCTCCGCACGCAAGAGAAGGAGACAGTTTATATGCCATATCACAGGGCAAAAAACAACAGCCAGACGTTCCACCAACGGACCGGCTGACTGTTAATTATTTTCGTGGTCTTAAAGGGTGTCTACGAACTTCTGAGAGTTCCCAGGACACGTTTTAAGTGCTTCAATGGTAAATTGTAAGGGTTAATACGTTACGGCCCTATACGGGGCAAATACCATTTAACCCATGGATGGGAGATAGCAGGATCACCTCCTTCCTACTCTGTGGTGTAGTCTTCAATAACCGGAATACCGTACTCAATGGCACAAGTATTCTCGATTTTGCATCCCCTAGCCTCCTGCCAGCCTTTAGCAAAGTAGGCGATGTCTGCTCCAGCCAAAAGCTCCAGAGATTTCCCTAAGAACCAAAGGGGCTTTGCATCCACCGGAGCTTCCTGGAAAAAGGAATCAATAACCTCTACCGGCTCTCCAATCTTTTCCTCTGCGCTCTTAATGGCTTTCTTGCGTTCTGCCAAAATATCCTCATCGGATTTTCCTTTCATTGGCTGAGAAATAAACAGTTTTTTCATAGTCTCGTTACCTCCTTATTTTGCTTTCTTATTCGCCCATACAGCTTTTCCGCTGACTGAGCGGTTAAATGATACCAAGTTACCGTTGCCGTCATGTACGGCTGATACCTGCGTTCTGGCGGTATCTACGCTTCGTCCGGTTTGCTTGCAGAAATCCTTCATCTGCGATTCTTTCTCTTTCAGCTTCACAGATTCTTTCTGAAACTCTTCTCGGAAGTACGCTCTGTCGGCTTCTGATTGAACCGTCTGGATATACGAATCATAGGCGGCCAGGATTCTCTTATACTCTCTGACCGCCCTTTCATATTCACGCTGCTTCTGCATACACTCATACTCCGTAAGAAGGTTTCCTGCAAACGAATACTTCGGTCTGCTATAGTCCTCCAGATCACCTTTCGTGTATGCCGGTTTTGAAATCCCCGGCCAGTATGGATAGAAGCTATGTCTGCAATTCCAACCACACAAACCGGCTCCTGTTCCATATCCGGTTGCTTCGTAGAAGTTCTCGTACCCAGGAGCTGTGCCCTCAATCTTGAACACCTTGCCCTGCCAGACTGAGTGTGAGGGTCTGGCTCCTGCATGAGCCGTTGTCTCGTAATACTCAGCTCCAAGCTCCGAAGCATACAACTCCGTCAGCTTTCCGGCTGTCTGATTTACTCCGGTCAGCAGAGCAGTTCTGATTGCCGTATCCAGTTTTGAGATATACCCACTGTCATACATGACTGATGTTCCTTTGACTGCCGCATCCCGGATAGCCTGTCTGATTGCCTCCTGGTACGAAAAAGCACCGGACGTAACCTTCATATAGGCTGCGTTCAGTGCCTGCATATACTCCTGCTGTGTAGCTATGGCCGTTGTCAGCGTAAGGTTTCCAATCTCCCCCTTGCACTTCTCTGCGCCAGCCTCCATAGTTCTCTGCATCGCCCCAGAAAGAACAATATCCGATGTTTTCAGCTTTCCGGCTTGCAGTAGTGGCTTTGCATCCTGCAACATTCCGGTCAGGCCTGCATCCTGGAACAGCCGCAATATTTCTGTATCGGATTTTCCTGTCAGAACGCCAACTTCCCGGATTACATCATTCATCAATGCTCCGGACTGCTTCGCCTGTTTCAACTGCCATTCGGCTGTCGGTGTGATTCTTCCAGTCTTTGCTATCCTTCGTGCCACATCTCGGATGATCTGCTCATTCAGTACATCGCACATTCCCAGATAGCCGGAAGAAAAGCTATTCAAATATTCTGGTGTCAGCACTGCTCACACCTCCTATTCTTCTGTAGGGAATCTGGCTACCGGCTCCGGCATCATGCTCTTCGCCTCTTCCTCCGAGCACCCGAAATACCACGCAAGAAACACTTCTGTTTTCAGCTTTCCAGCAACCACCATGGACCATCTACGCTGATACTCAGCTTCTGTGTCTTCCAGAACTCCATCGCCCCAGTTGCAGTTCAGCTCCGTTTCTCCGTCCGGAACCATATCATAAAGCAATGCCAGAACTCTCATGGCGTATATGATTTTCTTGAATCCTTTATGCCATGCGTCCTGCATCGCTGTTACCGTATGGTATGACCTCTGCTTTGATACCCGGATTTCGTATGCCGTTTTCTCAATGTCCGTTGGTTCAGACAGCGTACCGTAGGCAAGACCAACCAGGAACTCTATTTTCATTAGCTGCTTATTCAGTCCCTGGAACAATGCTTCGTGGCGAATCTGCGGTGCATACTCTTTCAGCAGTCCCTTGTTGGTTCCGTCCGCACTGTCGAAGTTAAATGTCTTGAACATCCTTTCCTGTCCTGTCGGAAGAACTGGCTTTCCATGCTTATCTGTCTGGAACAACTCAGAATCGCCCAAGATAGCGGCTTCTGTGGCTTTGTACTCCCACAATACACGCCCGTACTGAACGTCAGCTTGTTCTATTATCTCTGTAGCTCTGGAGAACACCGATACCCCCAATGGCGAGTCCGTGTCGATATTGTTTGCCTTTGGTACTTTGATGTACGCAAAAAGCGGCTTGTCGATGTTACCGATAATTACCGGCTCTTCCGACAGGCCCGCCCATTCATCCACCTCAGACAGTGGCACTTCTTTCCGGAATCTATCCCTCACAGCATAGGTTCCATCATCGTTGTACTGGTAAATCTCCTCAGATTTGAACGCCTTGTTGATGATCGTATAGGTCATTCCCGTAAGCTCATGGTATTCAAGCCTGGTATACAGGTAATCTCCTACCTTCTTTCCTTCCACGAACACTGCCGCCGTTATCTCTCCCTTGTTGTTGAACGCACAAGGGAAGAAATCCACCGCTTTCACGAAATCCAGCTCGATTGCCGTTGGTCTTCCGTTTTCGTCTATGTTCGTCACGAACGGTTTCACTGCAATAGCTCCACCTTCGCAGTACATCTCAACAAATTTGTTCAAATCCGTAAGCTGGTCTTTCAACTGCTCATTGATAAAATCAGCCATCGGACTGCCAGTTACCTCCATGCTGAACTCCGTTAGTATCAGCCTGGCAAATTCCTCCGAGATCGCTGACGGCAGATTCAGAGGAATCACATTGTCTTTTCCACCTCTCCAGGGCGGTTCATTCTTGTACATGTTGTGCCACAGCTCTATGGCATTCTGCATTACTCCGGATTCGCATATATCAACGCCCAGGGCTTTTTCCACACTGTTATTCGGCACCAATCTTCTCAACACCTTTCTCAATATATTTGCAATTCTCAATCAGTTCACCCCGTCTTCTTAATGAATTTCTTTATCCTCTTCTCGAAGCTGTACTCCATAGCATCCAGAGAGTCAATGTCACTGGTTCCATCATCCAGACGCTCCAGTTCCATTTTCTTCGGATTCCAAACCGCCATGCTGATAGCTTCGAGAACGCTTTCACAATCTGGTGTAAAGAACACACGCCCGGTTGCCGAGAGCGTGGTCATTGTGAAGATACGGTCTGTAATCTTGCACTTGGCAGCATTCGTGACATTGATATTTCCCAGTTCCGCCTCAATCATAGCTTTCTGCAAACCTCGTTTCAGCACCAACTCCGCAGAATCACAGTACACATTCGTAATGAATCCGTAACGGTCCAATATCTTCTCAACGAATTTCATAAACATCCGGTTCAAATCATCAGGGTCTGTTCCGTCTGCATCGTGCCATTCCGAGGACAGCACGTACAGCTTCTCATATCCCTGGGTAATTCCGGACGCAACAAAAGCGTGGCCGGAGCCGTTACCTCCAAAGTCCACGCCTATATTCAGCTCTATGAACTCTCCACGTTTCGCCATGTCAATCGTTTCTTCCAGTGGCACGATGTACTCATCGTCCTCTGCCGCTATGGAAGTTGCCAGCTTAACGTATATCAGACCTTCTGCAATACTTCTCTTACCTTCAATATCTCGGATGTACCAGATGCTGTCCTTGTCATACTGGCTGACAATCTCTGCTATTCTCTGCTTCGGGATGTTAATATTCTCAAAGATATTGAAATGCTCGTAATTGTAACCACCCAGAAGCTCTCCCTTGGCCGCTTTCTCAGCGTATTTATCGATGTAATCAACGTATATCGCTGCCTTAGGATGGTCTGGGTTCAAGTCCCAGAAGATTTTTCTGTTCTTAGCCGCCAGTTGTCGGTTGAACGCCTCCTTGATGGTGTTATCGTGATGCAGGTTGATCTCGGTTGCAATCCACATACCGTATGAGTTACCTCGGATTTTCTTGTAACTGTCGGATGCCGCACCTCCGGCGAAGATTACAATCTTATCTTTGTACCCCGTATCCGGGCCATTTATCAGCAGGCAGTCATTCCCTTTGTACTGAGTCCACCTGCACTGCCCACGAAATATATACTCAAGACCGAACCCGTTAGCATCTCCAATGTTCAGCTTAGCATTCGCCATAGTCGAACCAGTCGCCAGGTGGATTCTATCCTTCGTCGTTTTTAATTCGTGAGCAAATGCGAAAACATTATCTACCGTCTTACCGGAACGAACAGCACCTTCCAGGATATTGTAGGTACTGTTCGCACAATTTTTGATATACCGCTTGTGCTTGTCGCTGAAATTGAACCCTATACGCTTGCGCCTGTTGACCTTGACATACGGGTTGGATAAGCCCTTATTCTTCGCCGCCATAAATGTCGGCTTCGATACCCTCCATGTCTTCTATCTCGTAAAGACCAATTTCCTGCTTATCTCTCCAGATGTCCGGCCTACGATTCTTCAACCAGAAACAGCACGCTCCTACGTCCGGTATGATGTCCTCTTCGGTCTCAACCGTCTCTATCTTCGCAGGCTTGGTATTACCGTCTTTGTCCATCTCAATAATTTTCCGGGTTACTTTCGTTTTCTTCTTACTTCCTTTTGCTCGCTTATACAGACTCAGTTCGACTTCTGCATCTGCATATTCTTTTCCGGCGGCCAGAGCCTCTGCAAACTCCGGGTAATCCTTTTTCCAACGGTTGATTGTCCTCGGAGATACCTCGAATGCGTCAGCTAAATCCTCATCCGTACCGCCTCTCATGCACAATACCTTGGCAATTTTTACAAATCTCTCATCATACTTCTGCTTTGCCGCCATTCAACCACCTACTTCCCTGCCAGGTAGTCAGCCGCCCAGTATTCAATCATCTGCCATTTATTCTTACTGGTAATCGTGCCGTCCTTCTCTGCTTTTTTCAGAGCTTTTTTGATTACTTCTGCCGATTCTACCGGAATGGCAGCACTGCCAAATACTTTCGCAAGGTACGTCCAATCCATGTCTGGGTCAAAACCGGCATCGTCCATTTTCTCATTTGCAGCATCAATCATGGAATGGACTGCCGCCCCTACGTTCCGGATGTCCGTAAACTGCTGGTACTTATCCAGTGTCTCCACGAACTTCTCACACTGCTCATAGGCAGCAACACCGATAATCTCAGCACAACTACCGTTCAGATTCTTCATCAGTGCATCCAAGTCTCTAATCTGGTTCGGAAGAAACGCAAACGCAATGGTCTTGAAATCAAACTGAACCGCCGGAGTATTCAGCTTATCAAACTGCTCCAACGGTTCTTCCAGAATTTCTTTCCCTATATAGCTCTCCATCATATCATCGACGTTATCCATCAGCTTCACAATTTCTCTCAGCGTACTCTCATCATCAAACCCAGAGATTGCATTGTGAGCCAACTGCTTAGAAGCCGCCTTGCTTCGGGTCAGCCCGCTCTTATCCAGGATAACGATAATCTCTTTCAGTCCAGCCTCTCTTGCACTCTTTACTCTGTGATGCCCTGAAATAATCTCCAGCTTCTCTCCCATCAGTGCAATCAGAGGTAAACTCTCCAACTGCCCTCTGTTTTTGATGTTCGCTGTGAGCTGGTCCTGCATCTCATTTTTCATTATCCTGGCATTGATGTCCTGCTCCTTAAGCTCGGCTAACTGCACCTTCGCAATGTACAACTCCGTACCCATGTCATAAATTATTTCATATTTTGCTTTCTGCTCTTCTGCCACTGTCTTTCCCTCCTTAACCATTCTTCCAATGTTTCCTGCTCTGTTCGGTCACTCAGCTCCGCTTCGTATGTCAGCTTGAAGCCGTTGTTCTTATCCTTCTGCCGGTTTACCAGCTTCATAATGCCCCGGACTTCTTTGTTCTCCGGATACTTCGTCAGCATGGCGGTCCGGACTTTCGTTACCTTCTCACGTTCCAGATCGTCCAGGAGCGTTTCTGTGAAGCAATGATTCTGTGCCAACATATACAGTAGTCTACCGAGCCGATACGTGGTGTGTGGGACCTTCATAACGTACCAGATGAAGAGTGATGTGGCTTGCATCTTTGAAATCCCAAATACGCCCGATACCATCCCGTCAATCAGAACAGCTCTATTGAACGTAGCCGATGAACCAACAAAATTATGCGTCCATAGCTGTCTGTAATACTGTGCCTCTGCTGCCTTAATGGAGATGATCTGTACCTTGCTTTTCTCCGTTATCTCGTAATCTCTCGGCAACATACTACAGGCAATCGGTGCCAGCTTACTTTCGGAAGGTCTTTTGATTTTTCTTCCCTCTGCCAGTGCCGCCGCTTCTTCTCCTCTGTTCGAGGTAATGTAGCTGTTCAAATCTGCTCTCGTACCGGCTCTTGCAAATATCGGCTCTCCTACAGCCTCTCCGGTTCTTTTTTCCTGGTAGCAAACAACCAGCGCATTCGCATTCATGCACCGGTCAAACAACTCAACGTGTCCTGTTTCCGGGTCGAACAGCTTATACTCTGGTTCCTTCCAGGTCATTTTCCCCTGTGTGTCATAGAACTTCTCATAGTCGGAGAAGTAGGTCGGTGGATTGGCAATAACCAGCGTGTGTGGATCGTCAAGCACCTCGTCCAGATGATCCCACATATCCAACGGGCGATACGTCATGCCATACATTTCCTTCTTGATATTCTCCAGGCTCTGTCGGATATGCTCAATATGTTCCTCTCTTCTGTCTCTTAAATCTTTCAGCAGATTAAAGAAATACTCATTGCCGGCCGTCTTCGATGTTCTCAGATACATCTGAGCATACAAGGCAACCGCCGGGTCCAACAGTTCCTCATCGGAAAATCCCTGGGCGTGTATCTCCAGTTCATCAAGTGGCTTGCCCGTAATGGCATACCCCATAACCGAACTCATCATAGACACATCGCTCGTCTCGATCTGCTCCGGCTTATACCCATTCTGGATTGCCAGATTGCTCATGGCGAATGTTCCGGCACATGGCTCTACGAACCTCGTATACCCGTTCTTCGCAGCATTCTTTATCAGATTTACCAAGTATCTCTGCTCCACCGTACCCAAGCATCCCAAGAACATCTCTCCTGGGTCTCTGAAAAATGCCATTGCTTATCAACTCTCCCTTCTCTCGTTTGCATTAAAAAAGGCACCGTACCCTTTCGGATGCGATGCCGTTGTTTTTGGACCGGAGCCCTGCGATGAACAGGGCCTCAACTATGGAATAGTCGTGTGCTGCCTACACCAGCTCCGGATATTATATTAAAGCGCCCATACCAAACAGACTCATTTGCTGGTAGCCATCATCTGGCTTCGTCTGCACTTCGGGCTTCTTACTTGTCGTTGCTACCTTCTTTCCCTTCGGGGGATTCGGGTCTGGAAGTTCTTCGATAATCTCTCCAGTGTTCTCCACCCACCACTCAGCAAAAACAGTTCTGTGACACCAATCTTCCGGGATTCTCACATCCTCGTAGCACAGGAGGACCAAATCCTTTCCCTGGGCCGCTGCGTCACGTTCCATCTTCATAACCATGTTGATGATTCTGTCCTTGCCTATGCCGTTCAGCTTCTCGTAATAGGCTTTCTTGAAATCTTCCAGGTTCATTCTCAGCATATACCCTTTCGGTGCCAGTGAGTAGCACTGGTTTTCCAGTCTGTACGCCAGTTTGAATTTCGGCGTCCCGATGCTGATTCCTACACAGTAATATTTGCCATCTGCAAGCTCTTTGTTGCTATATCTGCTCGTATAAATTCCCATTGTCCGTCTGCTCCTTTTCCCTTGAAAAACCGTTGTTTTCCATACTTTAATTATACCAGATTACCTACCTAAGTACAGGGAATACAGGCTGTTTACCGTTTTTTAAGAATCCCTTCCTCCGGCTTTGCGATCCGAAGACCGCTCAGCCATCAGAGAAGGAAAAGTCGATTCACAGTGCTCCATTTTTATGGTGTGACATATGGGCTTTTGGCACTTACTACGTTACCACAGGTATTTTACCCTCGTCAATTCCATATTTTCTACTGTTTTTGAACCCAGTTTTCTCACACACCCAACAGGTACACCGCTATGATTTTGCAGGCGTTACCGATGTCCTTATAGACAGTCTTCTCACTCACGCATTCCTCACTCGCAATCTGAGCAACCGTCTTTTCTTCCTCCGCTATGTAGTATTCGTACACTTCCCTGTAACACCGCATAGCTTCTGGCTTTTTCGATGTTTCGCACTCCTCCCGGTACGTCTCAATCGCACGCTCTATCCGGTTGATGTAATACATATTCTCCGCCCTGCGTTTTTCTTCTTTCTCTACTACGCTTTCCTGGCTATTGATATGTGCCGAACCCATCAAATCTCTTAGGAACGCCCACCGTTTTTCTACTTTCTCGCCTTCCGTAAATTCTTCCTTTTCCGGGATTTCCCTTTTCAGTCTACGGTAGTCTGATAACAATTTCTTGGTTCTTTTTACCTTATCAGCGTTACTCTGCTCGCGTTTTTCGGTCTTTTTTCGCTCTTCTCTGCACATTTTGACCGCTTCTCTCGCAGATATTTCCGCTATCCGTGTCAGCTCTCTCCCTGTTACCTGGTAGATTCTGTTTCCCTCCAGACTCTCCGTTTCCACAGGTGCGATTGCTAACAGTTCCTGCTCACTCTGCCTTTCCATATACCGCCATACCTCCTTGACTTTTCTTGCTCTGCTTCATATAATGAATCTATCTACGAACATTTGAGGAGCTGCCATGGGGATATGGCGGCTTTTCTTTTTATCTCCGGTACTTCTTGCATGAAGCGAAGTGCGAAATGTAACCTGCTCCATCTCCACGCTCGCCTACCAGAATTCTTCCTGCCACTACCTCTCCGTCCGGCGTGACGATTTTTTCTTTTCCGGTGCTGTCCTTCTTGTAATTATGCAGTGTCATGTCTACCGGCATATTCTTTCCGGACTTCATCCGCACCCACAGGATTCTTCTGCCACACTGACGGCACGTTCCTTCGCTTGCCCTGTTGATCACAGCCGCACCTTCTTTCCCATTCCTGCCGTTCCGTATCTCAAAGCCTCATTCAGAATCGCAACCATCTCCGTAATGCTTACCGCTATTGCCTGGTTCCGGTTTCTGTCATTGATGCTTACCATGCCGGTCTGCAAACTGGCCTTGATTCCGACATCTGTTACTTTCTGATACAGGATTCTCTTCTCTTTCTGAAATGCTCCGGTTCCTTTGAACTTCGTGTATGTGCCCTTCGTCTCAGCGTACACTCCATCCATCGGTCCTTCCTTCTGGTCTGTAACATGCCCTATGGTAAAATCGCTCATATCCTTCCTCCTTTACTCCGGCAATGATGTTCCGGTTACCTGCTTTGCTCCTATGCTGCTTAATTTCTTCAACACTTCCGGGATATTCATTCTTTCAATCGTGTCTTTCGCAAGGTTTTCTTTCAAATTCTGTTCCAGTGATTTTATCAGAGATTCCTCTACCTCTCTCTTAGCATTCGCAATCAGCTTTTCAACCTTCTTTCCAAGTTCCTCTTCCAGATACTGACTCGTGAGCAGACCGGCGGCGGATAATTTCCTGTCACTGGAATAACTTGCAATTCGGCCGTCCCTGTCATATCTCTTTTCCGTAAGGAACAGTTCAAATCTCTCTCCCACGTATTCAGACAGAGGCTTGTACGTTACTTCATCGCTCCAGGTGCTTTTCTTTTCCGGGATAACAATCTTTCCGATCTTCTCCTCACACACGTTCGCAATGAACTGGTCTACGGTTGCCTGTATCGTTTCTTCTGCCTCCAGAATCTTCTCTGCAATTTTATTATCCACTGCCTTAACAGCTTCATTCGTTGCCTTTTCCAGAAGGGCGTTTTCCACGCCCTTCACAATCCGTTCTCTTAACTCATCATCGATGGAGTATGCCTCTTCATCCATCCAGTCAAGTTCTACCTCGATATTAAATTTTGCCATTCGACTTTTCCTCCTGTTTCTGTTTTTCTGCTTCTGCCGTCATTCTTTGGAAAACGCAAAAGCCCTTGCACCTGTCCGGCGGCACTCCGCATGATTTACACGATATGAACAATGACCCATCTTCTTTTCTCGGTCTTTTATCCATGTATTATCCCTTCATTTCCTCTTCAACCTCTGCTCCGCACCGGCAACAGATATTCTGGATTGGCTCACCCAGTTCTCCTCTGAAAATCTGGATGTTATCCATGTGGATTACCGCTGTACACATCGGGTCATAATGCTCTGCCAGGAAATGCTTGATAGGTTCCGCCGCTGCCTCGAACTCCTTCATCAGCTTTTCAGCCTTTTCCTTCTCTTCCTCTTCCGGATGCAGAAGTCTCTCATAATCCGTCCAGCGTTCATCAATGTATCTTCTCTCCAACAGTTTTCTCTTTCCATCTTTCTCAATAACAACCTGGCTCCCTTCCACTGCCAGGATTCTTACTGGCTCGTCCATATACTTTTCTCTATCGAAAGTCGGTACAGGAACCATAAAATCTAAGCGAAACGCACGTTCCATTTCCAATGGCATTACCTCACGCACCTTATCTGTTCTGATTGCCATTCTGCCTACTAAATCTCTTAAATTCATTTACTCTTCCTCCTCTGGTTCATCATATCCATACTCATCATCTTCGGTGTCGGTTTCATCTTCCTCAGTGCCACTTGTAATCTCTGTACCGTCCCCTGCATCGTCTAAATCGGTTTCATCAGTAAATTGTGTATCTTCCGGGTTATCGCCCGTAGAATCGTCATATACGCTCTCGTCTGCATCCTCGTATTCTTCCACCGGACCAGGAAGGGCGTGTTCATCTGCTACCTCTCCCGGAAGTTCCGGATGTTCGATGTACTCCGGACCATTATCCGGCTCAATCCCTGCCGGTCCCGGTTCCGTCACATCTCTGTAGTCAGCATCGAAAATACTTCTCTGTGTTGTATCGGCTACCGGCCGCATCTCGTACTCCCCGGTCTCCTCATTCAAGAACAGTTCCATCTCGGTATCCAGATTGCCCTTCTTCATATCTTCAACTTTCATCTGGCTTGTTACCTTATGGCTGAACTTTGGCTTCGCAATCTCTCTGCTTTCTCCTGGAATGTTTGGATTGTAATTCGGCACATACTCTCTCACGAGCGATACATCCAGTTTCAGTGTCAGCGTTCCTTCCTGGCATTCCTTTTCCTGCATATTACCGAGTAGTCTCTGTAATACGAAATTCATATCTCTCTTCATGTCATTAAAGGTATCGCCATCAAAATTCAATTCTTTCACAAAATCACTCATCCTACTTACCCGCCTTCCCGAACTGGATATTATGTTCTTTCATGTACTCCTGCAAATCCTTCAACTGCTGGAGTGTGCCAATCGCATAGAAGGTTGCCTTGTATTTCTTCTCCTCCGGAAGAGCTTCTTTTTCGGCCGGCTTTTCTGCAGGTTCCTCACTCTGCACATCGGCCGTCTTATCCGGAACAGGTGCATTGTAGCCAGATTCCGAAGCTCTTTCCTCCTGGGCCTGCTGTTCTGCCAGTGCTTTTTCTCTCTCCGCACGTTCCGCAGCGATTCTTTCAGCCTCCTGGCGTCTGCGCTCCTCTGCTTCTTTGGCCCTGGCTTCTGCTTCGACTCTCCGGCGTTCCTCTTCCTCTGCTTTTCTCTTGCGGTCTGCCTCCATCTGCTCTTCAAACTTAATCAGACGAGCATTCTCAGCCATAGCCTGGGACATATCGAGTGTTCTCACATATACATCCTTCGCATTCAGTTTGTACTTGCTATCCAGTGCATCAATAGCCGCCAGGTCGCTCTTTACTCTCTGAATCTTTTCCTGGATTTCGGTTGCCGCCTTGCTTTCCTTGAAGCTCACGTTCAGATACTGTGCCTCGAACACTCGCTCAAAAGGAAGAACCTCTGCCAGCTCTCCGATTGCCTCAGTATATACATCCTGTAGTCTGGCTTTCTTCTCCTCTTTTACGCTGTTCTCATATTCCTTTACTTGCCCGTCAATGATGCTGATCTGCTCCTTGATGAGTGCCGTTACATCCTTCAAGTCACTCTCGAACACTTCATACGGCTCCATGCACTTTTTCTTGACGAGCTTTCTTCTGTCCTCAATCTCATTGAGCAGTTTTCTAAGGGCGGCTCTGTCATTCTTCGCATCCGATACCGTATCTTCCGTATACACCAAGCCCTGGTATGCTGCCACAATGCTTCTGACATTCTCCTCCAGCTCTGCTTTGTTCCAGTCAATCTTCTGCAAGAACCCGTCTTCCGTTGGATTTACCAGTCTTATCTCCATTTTTTCATCCACTGTGAATTTCCTCCTATTCTTCCTCTGACAAATTTATAATCGTCACTTCTACTCTCGGATTCTCTGAGTAGAACTTCCGGCACTGACAGTCAACAATCTGCGTATCATCGTAATATGCCAGGTTGTTGAGGCTGTCAGCGATAATCTTTACTACGTTATCCATATCCGGTTTCTTAGTCGGGCGTATATCTCCTGCCAGCATCGCAGCTCTTTTTTTCTTCGATGCCGACTTAGGAATCCGGTAGTACGCCTTAATCCTCATGTCCAGCATCGCCTCTTTCGGAAAACTCTCTATCCCGTAGGCTGTCTGCCATTCCAGCTTTACCAGATTTTCATAGGACACCGTATCTTTCGGGGTTATGGCATGGCCGGTATTCGTATTGAATCTCGGTCTGCCTTTTCCTTTCGGCTCCCCGTACACCGTAAACTTCGCTTTTTTCATGTCCGCCTCCTACTGACTTCCCAGGTTGCTTTCTTCAAGCATGGCCTGGATGCAGTACCAGCTACTCTTCTTTCCTTCTCTTGCAACCTTGATATGCCGGGTTGTATAACCATTCATTACCAAGATTCCTGCAATAGTCCGTCTGTCCTCCGCACTGAAAATTCTCAGCGTGGCATCCGGCTCAAACTGCTCATCTGCTGTCTGCATACCGAACAGCTTTGCCGGGTGGATTTCCAGGGTTTCTGCAATTTTGATGAGGGAAGATACCGGAATGTCTACTCTGCCTTTTTCATAATCCGCTACCGCCGACTGGCTCTTACCGATTGCTTTTCCCAGCTCCTCCATCGTCATATCCTTTTCTGTCCTGCAACTCCGGATATTCGCTCCAATCTCTGCCATATCCATATGTCACTTCACCTCCATATCACACCTTCCCCTGCAAGTTCCGCATGACCTGTTGGAACTTCGCCCTCGTTTCCTCAGACATTCCAGGTTCCGGTTCTGTTTTTTCTTCTGCCTGCTTCTTAGCTTCGAGCGCAGGCTGCTCTTTCTTTTCCAACTCCAGCGCATTGCCTCTCATGCTGGCAATCAGCAACCGGATTGATTCCGGCAGTTTTTTCTCTTCGCTGATTCTCTGCACCGTTGTCCTGTAATTCCGGATAAAATGAGACTGTTCTACCGTCTCAACCCTTTCAGAATCCATCAATGCCCACTCTTTCAGATTTGCCGCACTTCCTACGGCTCTCTGGCAAGCCTCCGGTAGTTTCTCAAATTCTTCCACTGAATGATACCCGGAATTTCTGACCGCCTTTCTTACCAAAGACCATGCCTCCAACTCACTCATGCTGCTATCCACGCTCTCAACAATCTGCGTTGCCTTTTCTCTGATGTCTGCTATCGTTGGTGGAAACTTCTCTGTCAGCATATACTTCTGGATTGCTACGTTAGCCTGCTGATACGGAATATCTTTCAGCAACTCAAACCATACATTGAAGGCATCCTGGTCTGGAATGAATGTCGGCTGTGCGTATACAGCTTTCATTCCCTTAACAAGCGTTTTGAACTCCTCTCTTGTCATTACCAGTTATCTACCTCACTCACTCTGTTCTGAATCCTGTCCCCGGCTGGTCTCTGCGGAATCTGCGTCATTTTATCCCAGATAATGCCTTTCCAGTTATTTGACATACACTCCTCAATCAAATCGCACACCCGGCCTTCTCCAAATTCTGCTACTTTCTTTTCTACCTGCCGGAGAAGGGATTTCATTCCCTGCTCTTTGTAACCTTCCTTGCGTTCAATCTTGTATGTACACCATTCACACATCTTTTCTCTGATTTCGCCGCCAAATGCATAATCTGGAACCAGACGCTCATAGAGCTGCATCGTGTCTTCCTTCTTTGCGGTTGCCTTTTTCGGCTTCGGTGGTTTTTCTACTGGCGGTTTCTCCTGCTCCGGTTCCTGCATCTCTGGAATCAATGCCTCCGGCGTCTGGGAGCCGCTCAGTTTCTTCTCATCCTGGATGCGGCGATAATACTTCCTCTGCCGGTCCGCCTCTGTAGAACTCTGTCCGATGAAATTCTGAATGTCCATCATATAGATTGCACCGTTATCCAGTACCTCTACCAACTTCAACTGCTCAAAAATCTTCATCGCACGTTCTACCGTCCCTACCTGGTGCCTCGTAATCGTTGAGATCATCTCCAGACTGTACGGGATGTAGTCCTTGTACATCAACCGCCCTTCATTTTTCAGGCTCCGCAGGTACATCTTCATGAGTATGTCGCTGTACAAGTACCCGTCCTTCATTCCCTGGAGAAGCAGCATTTCATCAGAATCAAAGAAATCCTCTTTCAGTTTCAAATAGTAATATTTCTTATTGTCTGCCATCTACTCACCGCCTAAATTCCGGCTACCAGGTTCGTAATTGAAATCGGTCTCTTCAAAACCTTTGTATGCCTACAACAATCACACATCTCGCATCTGTCCGGTTCAGCCTCCCCATTCTTCACTCTGAGGATTCTCGGCATATTCGTTTCTACCATGTGTTTCGCTTCATCGAGATAGTTCTGCGTCACTTGAATCACTTCGATGTTTGGCTCCTCTTCCTTCGTTCCGGCCGCAATGTAGAATGGCAGTCTCTCTCCGGTATTCTGGTACACAATTTCCTGGTATATTGCACCCTGGATATCGTAGCCCCAGTACCGCACAAAATCTAGATAACCGATGTCTTTTACCCACTCCAGCTTAGTGATCGATGCCATAACCTTAAGATCCGTAATGGCGATTCCTCTCACGAAGCTGTCAATTTTGATTTTCCATTCTGCCCCGAACAGCTCTCCAGTCATAATGACCTGTTTTTCTCCGCTCATATACTGCATGAACAGTGGGTCTCTCTCCATTCTGGCGATGATTCTCTCTGCTTGCTTATAATTTGCTTTCAACTCGCCTTTCTGAGTGAAGATTTCTGGATTCTCTTTCTTGAACTTTTCGAGCGTTCCTTCAAAGTAGGAATCCACGTAGGAACCCACCAGAAGCGGTGTGGTCTTTTTCTGCTTCCACCGTTCTTCCAGCTTCTCAACCGCCGAAAATTCACACGCCATCTTTCCGTATGTTCCTGCGAAATCCTTATACTGGGACACGCTCATGTACTCTTTGTTCGCTTCTTTGCTATAATAATTCTCTGCCGTCAAAACCATATGCCACTGCCTCCTACGCCTCTTCCAAAATCATTCCGTCAATAACCGGTTCTGCCTGCTTCTGGGCTTTTATCGCCGCAAATGCGTCTACCGGCTTATCATTCTCCGGCAGCAATGCCTGTCCTGTTGTTGTTCCTGGAAGGGACTGCTGATTGAATACCACGTCTCCACCGTCTTCGTAAGCTTTCTGCTGCTCTATATTGTCAAAGTCCAAATCAATCAACTTGCACAATCTTCTCAATACCGTTTTCTTGTACATCTCACCAGTGCTGCTTTTCCATGCCTGGCTGTCTTTTGCTTTAGAGTATGTGTTTCTGACATTTTCAATGTCTTCCGAACTCATCGTGTCATACATCATCGAACCATCTTCAAAAACCACAATAGCGAATGCTCCAATCATCTGTTCATTGGAAAACGGCTTCGGTCTGTACTGCACATTCTGTTTGCCTCCATCTACCTCTTCCATGAAGAAATCGCCCTGCCGTACTACTTTCGCAAAAATGTCTTTAATCTTATTTTTGCTGTACCGCTTGCACAATTTGATCTCGCCCTTATAATCGGTCTGAAAGCTGAGGTTTCCGCCATACGGGATGGCGTAACACTCGCCGTTGAAGAAGTCCAGTCCCAGGTATGCCGCTTTTGCCAGGCAAACCGGGATAGTTTCCGGGCTGATCTTCTCCAACTGTGCTTTCTTCTTATCGTCTTTCATCATATCCTGGATTACCGTAATGCAATTCAGAATGAATCTCTGCTGATTAAAGCCAGCCGGTAACGCTTCTTTGTTTTCGGTCAGCTTCTTCGTCAGTCCGGTTTTTATCGTGCCGTACCACTGTTCTACGGTCATCTGTCCCATATCCTACCTCCTATGCTTCTTCCAGGCTCTCGCCTAGTAATTTAAATATTTCATCAATCGTCATGCCTTTTAGGCACTCCTCGCACACATAACTTCCACAGCTCTCATAGAATCTGTCGCCCGGATAAATTCCTTCCAGGCATTCCGAACAGATATGAACCTCTTTCGGTTCCGGAGCATTCGGACATCTCGGATGGCAAGGATTCTGTCCGCATATCTCACACATCATCTTCTTCCTCATCCGGCATCTCCAGAACGTTGCTCACGCTCTGTATCATTTCTGGAATCCACAGTCTTGCAAGTATCGCCGCCGGAAGAATCAAATACTCTCCTTCAAAAGCTACCCTGCCTCTCTGCTCGCAAGCCATCACAATACAGAAGCACTGGAAAATTCCCATGATGCTTATGTATTCTATCCAGCCCAGAACTTCTGCCATATCCACTGCATAGATTCTGCTCAGCTTCTTCCACAGAACCCTGTGCATCCTACGTTTCACAACTCTGTTTCTCATGCTGTCTGCCTCCGTTCAGTGAAAATTCCGATGTTGATTCCTTTGCTGGACTCAAATCTTTCTATCAGTTCCTCTTTACTTTCGATTCCGTAATCTCTTTTCAGAATTTCAAGCATTTTCTGTACATCCATGCTCACACCTTCTTCAAAAACTTTTCGCCTACGATTTTCAGTTCGCTGATGGACTCCGCAACTTCATCTAAAAAAGCCAGGATCTTTTTCAGCTCCGGCTTCTCCGTTTCGTCGATGATTCCATCTTCCGTAATGTCTACAAGTTCTTTTTTGATGCGGTTCAGCTCATCGCAATCCAGCCTCTTCATCAGCCGAAGAGCTATTCCTTCCAGGCCTTTCGCTTCTGTTGCAACCGGAAGATAGCTGCATATCGGGCATTCATACTTGCAATAGCCGGTTTTCAGCTCCGGTGCATTATAGAGGTCCGCCATGAGAACCACCTTGTCTACCGGAACTACCTTCGTATTCCCAAGCTCATAGTCTGCGAGTGTCGAAACAGATATACCAAGCAGCTCAGCCGCACCTTCTCTGGAGTATAGCCTTTCGTTGTACATTGCCGCCTTTTTTCTGGCAACAAAATATACATTTTCATTGCTTTTCGTAGGGCCTCTTCCCATTTCTTCACACCATCTTTCCTGTTACAATTTAACTGTCCTTAGAGGAATCCTGTTTCCCTTGATATTCCTGGATTCCGAGTGCACCGCTTATCACTTTCATAACCGGTGGCGAATAGCATCTGCCACAGATAATTGCATTCAGATATTGTGTGGAGTAACCAGTCTTCTCAGCCAGCTCCCCTGTGTTCATATCCAGGTCAATCATGGCTTTTCTTGCATCCATACACCAATCTCTGGTTGCTTCTTTCATGGACGCTGATGCCTTTTCGATGTTGAGAAGGTCGCTGATTGCACTTGCAATCGAATCCGAGTAAATCCGGCCATTCACAACTCCGGATACCCTGGTTCTTGACTTGCCGATTCTCTCAGCCAAATCGTTGATAGACCAGCCACGTTCAATCAGCCCCTTCTTAACTTCCTTGCCCCAGTCAGTGATATTGCCCTGCATTATGCTTTTCCTCCTTTCTGATGGATTTTTGCATATGTAGTTTACTTTCTCGAAGTAAAATGATACAATTTAACGGTACAAACGTACACTACATACGCAATCACAAACTACTTATGCGATTTAGCACTTCCCATTTGCGAATCATTTGTAGCTTGTGATTGTATTGTAGCTCGAAAACTCGAATTTGTAAAGAGTTTTTCTTCGATTTCTCGAATTATTTTACGGAGGTGCTACATGGAAGCAATCGACAGAATCGAAACAGTTCTCGAACAGAGGGAGCAAACGCCTTATGCACTGTGCAAATTTCTTGGCATTAACCAGTCTTCCTACTCTACCTGGAAGGCTCGGAACACTCTGCCGCCAGCTAAATACATTGCAGACATCGCCCGGTTTCTGCACGTCTCTACCGACTACATTCTGACCGGAAAAGAATCTGCTTGCATTGACGCACAGGCTGAAACCTACACTGATGACGAAAAAGAGCTGCTGAGTATTTACAAGGCTCTGCCAACAGAAAAACGTTATGAATTTAAAGGGGAAATGAAAGGCTACCTCAAAGCTCTTGAGGAAAGCAAGAAATACCTTGACGATGAAAAAAGATTATCCGTTTAGATTGGTATCGTCGTTTCAGATGATACCGGACAGGAGGGCTTATGGATTCAAAGAAATACTTTTTCCTGGCCCGGACCGAAGAACAACTGAATTGCGATGCTGCGGCTCTACTGCTCTATCTCTCTTCCTTCTGTTCTTCTCTGGAGGAAGGGCCTGCATCACTGTCTGCCGGAACCATCAACAAAATAGCGCACCTGCGGAAGAAGCTCTCGCTTTCTGTTCGTGAGTTTCTACCGTTGGTCCATACCTATTCTGACACTCTGACAGACATTGACTGCCGCCGGACGTTGGTTTTCGCTCTTGGTGGCAACATACATGGCATAGTTTCTCTCTGTGAAGGGAGGGTTCCTGCATGGAGCAATTAACATCCGATAACAAATTTACTTTTCATGGGGAAGACACCGGCTTGTCGGTAGTAGATTTCTGGTCCTGGGCTTACAGTGATCTGCTCAACAATACAGACCGGGGCGTACTTGCAGAATACATAGTACACAGTGCGTTATTACCCCCCCCCGATTCGAAAATGCGAACTGATTGGCTCCCCTTTGATTTGACCAGTCCTACCGGACAGCGAATCGAAGTTAAATCCGCCTCTTATCTCCAGTCCTGGGATGAAGCGTACCACGAGCATATACAGTTCAGCATAGCCCCTCACAGAGCCTGGGACCCGAAAGCCGGATATTCTCCGGACATCAAGCGTCATTCTGACCTCTACGTTTTTTGCCTTTACAAAGCACTGACAAAAGACGTTTCGCCGCTTGCCCTGGAATACTGGGAGTTCTACGTGCTACCTACCTACGTGCTCAACGAGCAAAAGCCCAACCAGAAAAATATTTCTCTTAATTCGCTGAAAGCTCTAAAACCTTACATAACGGATTTTGCCGGATTAAGGGATGTAATATTGAATTGCCCGACTAAAAGGGCGTAGAAATGGACATACGCCGTTCTGTAATGGGACGGCGTATTTTTGGAGGAAAAATATGATTTCAAACAGTTCCGCCACTCACGCAAAAGTGGCTATATACATACGAGTCTCTACGCTGCATCAGATTGACAGGGATTCTCTGCCTATGCAGCGTCATGATTTGATTGCCTACGCCAAGCTGATACTGAACACTGACGATGTGACAATTTTCGAGGATGCCGGGTACTCCGGCAAAAATACCATCCGGCCAGAATTTCAGAAAATGATGTCTCAACTCCGGACCGGCACGTACACACATCTTCTGGTCTGGAAGATTGACCGAATCTCCAGAAACCTTCTGGACTTTGCCGAGATGTACCAGGAGCTTAAAGACCTGGGCGTTACCTTCGTCTCGAAAAACGAGCAGTTCGACACCAGTACGGCTATGGGAGAAGCGATGCTCAAAATTATCCTTGTCTTTGCGGAGCTGGAGCGTAACATGACTTCGGAACGTGTCACTGCCACTATGATTTCCAGAGCCAGCAACGGGCAGTGGAACGGCGGACGTATTCCTTACGGCTACGATTATGACCCGGAAGAGCAGGGTTTCAGCTTCAACTCCGATGAGTACAACATCGCCCATCTGATTCATGACAAATACGAAGAACTCCGCTCCCTGGTTTATCTGGCCCGGTATCTGAACGAACATGGCTACCGGACTCGTGCCGGTAATGACTGGTCCCCAGTCTCTCTGGATATTATTCTTCGCAGCGTATTCTACTGCGGCGATTACCAGTACAACCGCCTTAAGGAAGGGGACCGGCAGCGTCCTAAGGATAAATCCGAATGGATTACCGTGAAAGACCACCACCCGGCCATCGTAAGCCGAGAACAGAAAGAACGCATCCTTGCACTCCTGGAATCCAACCGCAGGCTCAAATCATTTCGTAAGAGTGGCAAGAGCAAATACACACACATTTTCTCCGGCCTGCTCATCTGTGGAAATTGCGGTCAACCTATGACCAGTTCCATTTCCACCATAAAGAAGACTACTGGCAGACGCTATTCTCTCTACTTCTGCCCTACGCACAGGAAAAGCAAGCTGTGGTGTACCGGAAAATCTACCTCAGACCCAATCGTTGGCGAGTTCGTCTTCAACTACATTCTCAATATGCTCAACGCTCAAAAGGCGTTCTCTCCGGAAACGAGCATACAGGAACTGGAACAGCAGCTACTCTCCGGCGATACTTTCTCCCCGGTGGCCGCCATTGCCCCGGACGGATTACATGATCTGTTTCATACGCTCCGCACCGGAACCATCAAGGGAGAGGTCTTCGGAAAAGACGTCAAAATCAAAACAGGCTCCGAGCCGCCATTGCAGCTATCAAAACTCAAAAAGGAAAAAGTCCGTCTGGAAAGAGCTATTGACCGTCTGAACAAGCTGTTCCTCTATTCCGAAAAAGCTATGTCGGAATCCGAATACCTCACTCAGAAGATTCAGCTTTCGGACTCCCTGGAAGAAGTCGAAGACAAGCTGGCGTTCCTGGCATCGGAAGGCAGCCTGCAACAATCTATCACTGATGATGAATTTATCGCCAAGGCAAGCAACTTCATACTCTCCCAGAAACTCACTGACCGAAACTACATCAGCTTTCAGTCTCTGAGTGCTACCGTCTCTCCGGAGGTCCTTGATTCTTTTCTCAGCAGTATCATAGACAACATCGTTTTCAAAGACGGGGCCGTTAACTCTATCACATTCCGCAATGGATTGTCTCACACGTTCATCTACAGAGAAAAGCCAGAGGTTTAATCGCCCCTGGCTTTCTTCATATCTCCATATTCCGTTGTATCGCTATTTTGTAGTGAATCGCTCTACAAAATCATCATCGCATCACCAAAGCTGAAAAACCTGTATCTTTCCTCTACAGCCTCTTTGTATGCATTGAGGACATGCTCTCTGCCTGCTAATGCTGACACAAGCATGACAAGTGTAGACTGTGGCAGATGGAAATTTGTAATCAGACAGTCAATCACCTTAAAGCTGTATCCCGGATAAATAAAGATATCCGTCCATCCGCTGCACTCTTTTAGCATGCCGTTTTCATCGGATGCTGCCTCTAAGGTACGAGTGCTTGTAGTGCCAACAGATATTATTCTGCCGCCATTTTTCTTTGCATTATTAATCTTGTCTGCAGCCTCCTGTGACACCATGTAAAACTCAGAATGCATATGGTGATCAAGCACATTATCCACCTTTACCGGTCTAAACGTGCCAAGCCCCACATGTAAAGTCACCTCTGCAATATCCACACCCTTATCTTTTACCTGCTGTAAAAGCTCCTTTGTGAAATGCAGTCCTGCCGTAGGCGCAGCGGCCGAGCCGTCATACTTTGCATATACTGTCTGGTAGCGGTTCTTGTCCTTTAGCTGATGTGTGATGTATGGCGGCAATGGCATCTGTCCGAGCTTATCAAGTATCTCCTCAAAAATACCCTCATAGCTAAACTGAATCAGCCTGTTTCCATCATCAACCACATCTATTACTTCACCGGTTAAAAGTCCGTCACCAAATATAATCCTTGTGCCCGGCTTTGCCTTTTTACCCGGCTTTACAAGAGTCTCCCATACGTCATTTTGTCTGCGCTTTAGAAGAAGTATCTCTATCTTTGCCATAGTTCCTTCCTTCACGCCAAAAAGACGTGCAGGAATTACCTTTGTATTATTGAGCACAAGGCAGTCGCCCGGTCTTAAATATTTAACAATCTCCTTGAACACATGATGGCTGACTTCTCCTGTCTTCTTGTCAAGCACCATGAGTCTTGAGCTGGAGCGGTCCTCCAGAGGATCCTGTGCTATTAGCTCCTCCGGAAGATCATAATCAAAATCTTTTACGTCCATAATTTTCCTATTCCTAACACTATACTAACGTCTAACCACGAAGTGTGATACCTGCAGTCTCTTTAAGATGAGCAAGTATATCCTTTACAAAGCCCTCGACCTTCTTAGTCTTAAGCTCCTCATCCTTTGGTGTAAATACTACACTGTACGCCATGCTCTTCTTATTCGGAGGAAGCTGTACACCCTCGTAAACATCAAACAGTGTAACATCTGAGACATAATCACAGGCTTCCCTGATACCGTTTTCAATCTGCTCACATGTGATATCCTTGTCCACAACAAAAGCAAAATCTCTCTTCTCATCATCAAATTTTGAGATTGGAGTAAATACTCTGTCCTTTCCATACCACTGTGAAAGAACTCTTAAATCAAGCTCCATCACATATGCCGGTACTCTCATGTCAAGCTCATCGCATATCTCATATCTTACCTGACCGAGATATCCGATTTTTTGTCCGTCACAGAATACCTCTGCTGTCTGATATGGATGAAGGAATGGCTTTTGAGCCGGCTTGTATGTAAACTTCACATCAAGCGCATCTGCTACAGTCTCAGCCAGTCCCTTTATAGTAAAGAACGATTCATCCTCACCGAATACGCCTGCGCAAAGTGTCTCTCTCTCATCCGGATACTCTGTAAGCGGAAGCTCCTTTGCGATAAAGATATTTCCCAGCTCAAAGATTCTTCCCTCCAGGATACCCTTCTTCTGGTTTCTTGCCATGGCATAAAGCATCTCAGAAGCAAGTGTTGTTCTCATAAGCGAGAGGTCAACATTGATTGGGTTTATAAGCCTGATAGCATGTCTTTCAGGTGCATCCTCCGGAAATCTGAGCAGATCAAGATCAGCAGGTGAGAAGAATGAGTAATGTATTCCCTCATACGCGCCTGCTGCACAGAGCACCTCTTTTATCTTGCGCTCTGTCTGCTGTCTAAGGTTGAGTCCTCCGAGTGTAACCTGTGCCGTAGGCATGAATGCAGGAATGACATGGTCATAGCCATACATACGGATAACCTCCTCTGCCACATCCGGATAATCCTCCATATCCTCACGATATGCAGGAATCATGAGTGTCAGCTCATCACCGCTTACAACCGGTGCAAAGCCTAAATTTGTGAGTATTCTCACTATATCCTCTGTAGGTACCTCTATTCCAAGCACACCATTAACCTTTGCAATAGAAACCTTCATCTCTTTTGGCTCAAGCGAATTTCCTGTAGTCACCTCAACGTGAGTTGAAGAAACCTTACCACAGCCAAGCTCCTCCATCAGGTGAAGCGCTCTCTTCATAGCCATGGCTGTTGTGTACTCGTTTACACCCTTTGAATAAAGTGCACTCGAATCAGAAGCCTGTCCCAGCGCACGAGAGCTCTTTCTGATATTATCTCTTGCAAATTTTGCAGATTCAAACATCACCTCTGTTGTACCATCGTTAATTTCAGAGTTTAAGCCGCCCATGATACCGGCAAGCGCAACTGCCTTCTTTCCGTCACAGATAACAAGGTTATTGCTGTTTAATTCAAATTCCTTCTCATCGAGTGTGACAATTTTCTCTCCATCGTTTGCACGTCTTACTACAATCTCCTCTCCCTCAAGGTATGAGTAATCGAAAGCATGCATTGGCTGTCCGAGCTCTTTTAAAATAAAGTTAGTGATGTCTACCACATTTGAGATAGAGCCTATTCCAACAAGTGCAAGACGTTTTCTCATCCATGCCGGTGACTCAGAGATTTTTACATCATGCACATAGTGAGCTGTGTAGCGAGGGCAGATGTCCTGTGCCAGGACAGATACCTTGAAATTTTCCTTCTTCACATCATCAGCAGTATAGTCAAGTGCAGGCTCCTTAAGCTCTTTTCCCAAAACAGCAGCAACCTCTCTTGCCATGCCATATATACACTGACAGTCAGGTCTGTTTGCTGTGATTGCAATATCAAAAATCCAGTCATCAAGGCCGAGGATAGGTTTTACATCATCTCCCGCCTTAGCATCCTCAGGTAAAACCAAAAGTCCGTTGTAGCCTGCACCCGGATAGAGGTCCTCATTTAAGCCAAGCTCTACGCCTGAGCATAACATTCCATATGAATCATATCCACGCAGCTTGCCCTGCTTTATCTCCATCACGCCCTCTATTGTAACGTGATCCTTTGCTGTGGCATATACTGTTGCGCCGATAAGTGCAAGAGGATATTTGCCCCCTGCCTTTACATTGTCCGCTCCACAGCAGATCTGGAATGTGCCATGTGCTCCGGCATTTACCTGACACAGGCTCAGGTGTGTCTCCGGAATCGGCTCACATTTTTCTACAAGGCCGACTACTACATTTGAGATATCCTTTCCCACCTCATATGATTCTTCAACCTCGAAACCACATGAGAATAATTTTTCCTCTAACTCCTTTGGTGTTACATCTATATCTACATAATCTTTTAACCAGCTAAGTGGTGTTAACATAATTTTTGCCTCCTGTTATATATTCAAGAAATGAATCTAGTTGTCATCAATCTGGTCTAATACCCTAAGGTCTGACTCGAATAAAAGCTTGATGTTGTTAATTCCGTATTTGAGCATTGCAATACGCTCAAGACCAATACCAAATGCAAATCCGCTGTACTCATTTGTGTCTATGCCACAGCCCTCAAGCACCTTTTTATTTACCACACCTGCACCAAGCACCTCAATCCAGCCTGTGCCCTTGCATAAAGAGCAGCCCTTGCCGTGGCACTGGAAGCAGCTTACATCAACCTCTACAGACGGCTCTGTAAATGGGAAGTATGAAGGACGAAGACGTGTTGTGACATTCTTTCCGAACATCTTCTTTACAAGCTGGTCAAGCATACCCTTTAAATCGCAGAGTGTGATGCCCTTATCTACCACAAGGCCCTCCATCTGTGTGAACATAGGAGAATGTGTCGCATCATCATCCGAACGGAAAACCTTACCCGGTGAAACAACCTTGATAGGCGGCTTCTTTGCTTCCATAACGTGAATCTGTCCTGCTGAGGTCTGTGTACGCAGTAAGAACTCAGGTGATAAGTAGAATGTATCCTGCATATCACGCGCCGGATGATCCTTTGGAGTATTTAAAGCTGTAAAATTATAGTAATCATTCTCGATTTCTGTACCCTCGTAAACCTCAAAGCCCATAGATGTGAAAATCTCTGAGAGCTGGTCCTTTACCTGTGTTACAGGATGAAGATTACCCTTTTTGCCTCTCTTTGCAGGCATAGTGACATCTATTTTCTCGCTCTCATACTTGCGCTTAAGTGCCTCTGCCTCAAATTTCTTAACCTTCTCATCAAGAAGCTTCTCAACTGCCTCACGTGTCTCATTGACCCACTGGCCTACCTTTGGTCTGTCCTCCGGAGCAACATCCTTCATGCCCTTTAAGACTGCTGTGAGCTCACCCTTCTTTCCAAGAATTGCAGCACGCACATCATTTAATTTTTCAAGGCCGTCAGCCTTATCAATTTCAGCAAGTGCTTTTTCTCTGATCTGTTGAATTTTGTCTCTCATCGAATTTCACCTCATAATATTTTTCTTAATTTGCATAAACTCGTAACTTCAAGCTTGAATTCGCCGTTTATGCGATAAAAAACGTCCCTGCATGGCTATTAAACCATGCAGGGACGAAAATTCCGCGATACCACCCTGATTTCCATTGACGTTTTACTCAATGGACTCTCATTGATATGTGTAACGTACATAACACGTCATGAACTACTGTACTTCATCCATGCAGCTTCAGTGTGAACTTCAATCAATAGCCTTTTTGTAAGACTGCTTTCAGCCGATGACAATCTCTCTCTGGTCAAAGTACTATAATCTACTATGCACCTTCATTGCTTTTATTATATATAGCTGCGACATATATATCGCAAATGCTTATTTCTTAATAACACATAAGTCATTTTAGCACAATCTCTATATTTTGCAAGTAGAAAATTTTATATTTGATTTATATTTTATTTCTAAGCCCCTTAGGATAATGGTTTTTAACCTGTGTGCCATTCACCTTGCCCCAGCCGGCCGTGTATCCGTCCACACATACAAGTGCCCAGCCCTTTTTGCATTCAGCCGCTTGCTCATCAGATAACATAACTGACTGACCATTGAAAAAGCCTGTTGTCTGCGGATCATCCCAGGTAAGCTTTACTACGTTTTTAGCCTCACTTAGCTTAAGCGCAAGTGCCAGCGAATGCGACGGCTCAAAGCGCTGTTTTTTAAACTCTCCTATATGAAGCCCTGCGCGCTGCACCTTAAGCCCTTTAATATCAACTTCCATATCAGGCAGCCTGTGGAGCTGCTCCCCAAACATGACAAGCCTTGAGTTTTTAATCCATGCTGCCACATCCTCTGATATGGTCTCATCAAGAAACTCTGAGAGAAGCTTCATATTTTCTTTTGTAAGAGCCGGCTTCGTTTCATTTTTCCTGTTCTTACTATTTTTGTTCTTTTTGGTTTTCCTGTCAGCTTTAAGGCCTGTGTCCTCTACTTTATTACAGCTATCCTCGCATACATCATAATCCGCACCAAGCTCATTAACACTGCCTCTTCTCACAAGCTTTGCCACAAAATGCCCCTCTCCGTCCACCTTATGCGGCCAGAAGCGCTCCATTTCTTCAAGTGTAAAATCAGGATGTCTCTCCAAAAAATACTCAATTACATCCTCATTTTCTTCCTTCGAGAAGGTGCAGGTGCTGTATACTATCACGCCTCCCGGCTTAAGCATCACCGCAGCATTGTCCAGTATTTCCTTCTGCCTTGCCGCACAGATTGCCACATTTTCCATGCTCCACTGCTCTATTGCCTCAGGCAGCTTTCGAAACATTCCCTCTCCCGAGCAGGGTGCATCAACCTGTATAGCATTAAAAAAGCCCGGGAAATGTGAAGCAAGCACAAAGCTGTCCTCATTTGTCACAATCGCATTTTTAATTCCCATACGCTCTATATTCTGCGACAAAATCCGGCTTCTTTGTGTGTTAATCTCATTTGATACCAAAAGTCCGCTGTCTCCTAAATATGTGGCAAGCTGTGTGCTCTTTCCACCGGGTGCCGCACACAGGTCAAGCACTCTCATACCCGGCTTTGGAGCTAAAAGTGCAGCCGCCGACATGGCACTTGGCTCCTGTATGTAGTAAAGCCCCATCTCATGATACGGATGCTTTCCCGGACGCACATTCTCATCAAAGTAATATGCCTCATTTGCCCACGAAACCCTTTTATCTGAAGAAATTCCAAGTACCTTCAATATCCGCATTCTTTCTTCTTGGCTTTGTACCTTTAATGTATTAAATCTGAGTGCCTGAAATCTGTTATTGTCATAGCTGTATAAGAAATCATCCCACTCATTGCCCAGAAAGGCCTTCATCTTTTTTTCAAACTCTATCGGTAAATTCATCATCAAATCCTCTTGTTTTCTTACGAAATAATTACAATGTATCTTACTATCACACACATAGTCATGTATCTAAGCACTTCGATATTACCACATTTCTACTATCCATGCTATCAATTTTTTGTAGGCATATCACTGCTCACTACGTACACTGCTTATATCCACCACAGTCACATCCTTATAATAATATCCGATTATATCCTTATAGCTGCTTCCTGCCTTTGCCAGCTTGTCTGCCCCATACTGGCTAAAGCCTATTCCATGGCCGAAGCCTCCGCCGGACAGTGTATAGTGACCATTTGCACCGGCACTCACACTAAAGCAGGCGCTTGGTATCATCGACATATTCTCCCTCACAGAGCCATCGTTTAATGTAACTTTTTTCTGATAATGCCCTAACGCCTTTCTTATATCATTCTCCGCCGTAATGGTCTGCGATTTGTTTCCGTAATTTATTGTGAGCGAAAGTACATAACCAGCATCCGACGTCTTATCGACAGAAATACCTGTTGCTGTGCCATACTGAGGATCATTGTATGCCGATAAATCGAGTTCCGAGGACCATCTGTAGTATGGCGAATTGTCATCCACCGACTCCACCTTGTGTATGAAATCCGGTGTACTCGAAGACCATACCTCCATATCCTCGGTTTTTCCGGCAGACGTAGAAAAATAATAACACGTTATTAAGCTCCTTCCGCATGAGACAACCTGCCCTGCCGTAGCTTTTACAGCCTCATCGGTCGACTGCTTTGTTTCTGAAGCGTTATAGACCTGAAAAGCTGTGGTATTGTCAATATTTGCTCCGTATAGCGCATACTGTGTATTTTTCATCTGTGAATATACAAAGGTTCTTGCGCAAACAGCCTGAGCCTTAAGCGCCTCTGCATCAAATGTAGACGGCATCTCCGACGGCAGCACATAGCGCACATATGTCTCCACATCGACTGTATTCACCGCCACAATACCTTCCTCTGTCCCGATAAACTCAAATGAGCCCGGATAGCTCTTACCGTTTATGCTGACATAATTGTCCGCTGAGCTCACCTTTATCCGGCTTTTTTGCGCATTTGCCATATATGCACCCACATCGTCAATAGCATTGCTTCCACAGTCAGCATCATCCACATAAATGTTAGCTGCGGCAGCTGCCGCAATTGTTGGAAACGCATCCTTTCCATCGTTTTTTATAAGCACTCTTATGTATGTAAGGTCAGGTACCTGTCTTCTGACGATGGCACATATCCTGCCGGAATCAAGTATGTAAGAAAGTGTTTCACTTCCGATTATCAGGTCAGAAACCGCTATTTCCTTAGGTGAAGTGCCTGTCTCATCATACACCGGCAGCTTGTCTGACTGCATTGGAATGTCACCCTGCCCTGCAATCTGCATGGTTCCGTCTCCGTACGACAGCATCACACCTGATATATCATCCGGCTTTATCTGTATCTTTTTGACCTTAGAGCCACTGATTTCAATATCACAGACACCTGTAAAGTTCTCTTCCATGGTACCCTTTGCCCTGTATAGATCTCCATCACATATGAAAATCAGCCTTCCATCGTCATTTGACACAATATATGCATTCTCATACACCATATCCTTCGTCACAGCCCTCGCCTGTTTTACAAGTGTCCCTTTTTCCTTTTGTACCATAACAATTGCAAAAACAATAACCACACATACCATGGTTATCGCAAGCATTATCCAGACCATCTGATTCGGCTTTTGCCGTCTTCGTCTTCTATTTGCCAAATTTCTGTTCTCCTTAACACCCAAATAGTGGTTACTGCTCAAAAAATGGGAGCTGCAAAAACAGCTCCCTTTATCATCTGTACCTAAGAATCCTTTGTGCTTTAAAAATCTTTTGTATCTCATAAAGCTTTTGTACGTCCGGAGTTCTTTTGTACATTATTATTCTTTTGTAAGAACCCAAAATGCCGGCCCTGTAATTTAGACTCCTAGCGCTCTTGCTAGGTGGGTAACCGCAGTCTGCCTTCTGCCTTCCGCTGCATAATGACGGCCTGACATCCAACAGCTCATATAGGAATCCCGTTTAAAGTAAATGTAGGTTCTAAATACACAGGGTTGTCGAACATCTCAGGTATCTTTGTAAATTCATTATACTTTATTATGTCTCATGTTGCAATGCAAAATTCATGTTAGAATTTAACAAATTTTTCTCTGGCATTTCGTAACATATTTGAAAACCAGATAATTACTGCGACGAATATAATCATCTCCACATATGACCAGTACGGTATTTTTTTGAGGCAATCCGAAACTATCGCAACTATACTGATAACAAAAATCACAATGCCGAATACAAGCGACTTTGGATAAATATAAGCTATATATCCGGCCGTATCCTTTATCTTTTTCATCTCATCCTCAGCCACAAAGGTGCTTTCAATTTTGCCGCTTTTCTTCATTCGTAGTGACACAAATATTATGTAAATTCCTAATATCAGCGTGACCGCATCTATTATAATAAAATAGTTCATGCTTCTTTCTCCTGTATCTTTATTTATTATTCCTAAATAGTTATCAGGGATCTTATATATAGAAAAAATATGTAAAATCACCAAAATTAGTATAACCTCATGTAAGGAAAAAATAAATGGTAAATAAGTCCCAACTATTTCTTGAATTTCTATTATTAATGTAGTAAAATATATTTATATTTTCAAGGGGAAGGAGTTTTTAAAATGCAACTTGACGATTTAAAAATACTTATATGCGATGATTCGATTCTCGCAAGAAAACAGATGAAGGACATAATCAATTCCATTGGTTCACCGACTATCATTGAGGCGACAAACGGACAGCTCGCCATTGATATGTACAAGGAGCATAAGCCAAATCTCACATTTATAGACATTGTAATGCCAGTAAAGGACGGAAATGCCGCTATCTCAGAAATTATGGAGTATGACAGCAGTGCTACCATCTTCGTTGCATCATCTGTCGGCACACAGTCCGAGCTTAAAAAGGCTCTTGCTGCCGGAGCATGTGACTTCATTCAGAAACCAATCGACAAGGATCAGGTCATAAGTCTGATTAAGAAGCACATAGGAGGAAATTAATATGTATACTCAATTTTTTGGCAATTTTCTCCTATCAAAGGGGTATATCACTAATGAGCAGCTTTTTGACGCACTCAAAGAAAAAGCACAAAAGCACGCAAAGCTTGGTACTCTTGCCATCCACTCAGGGCTTATGACAGCTGCCGAGGTTGATTCAGTAATAGTCGAGCAGACCCATCAGGACAAGAAGTTTGGTGAGCTTACAATAGAAATGGGCTATCTGACAGACGAGCAGGTAAAGGAGCTCTTAAACATCCAAAGCCCTGACTTTCTTCTTTTAGGACAGATTCTTTTAGACAAAGGCATAATTGACAATACCACTCTCGAAAAGAGTATACATGATTACCGCAGTGAGAATGCTATTTCCGATCTTGACATGGTACTCGAGGATAAGGACAGTATAAATCATCTGATAGGTCATTTTTTTGCCAATACAGGCATAGATCCTTCTGCCATTGACATTATGTATCTTGAGCTTTTATTTAACAGCTTTATCCGATTTGTCGGTGATGACTACACTCCGCTCTCTGCCGAGATATGTGACAGCTTTAGTGCGGACTGCATGGTACGTCAGGACATCGAGGGCAGCTATGCCATATCTACATACATAGGCATGAGTCAGACAACAGCCATCAATTTTGCATCACGCTATGTAAATGAATCATTTTCAGTATACGACGAGTATGTACAGGCATCTCTCGATGATTTCCTGAACCTGAACAATGGACTGTTTCTGGTCAACTGTTCAAATGATCAGGCACTTGAGCTTACTCTCACTGCACCTGAGCATTTTGATGGACAGACACGCAGCTTCAATAAAGCCTGCAAGCTCAAGCTGTTATACCCTTTCGGAGCCATTCACTTTATTATTGAATTCTAATATCTCTGCAAGGCCGTTTCAGTAATCTGATAATTATTTACTCTATAATTAGAGCACAAAAAGAACATCTGCAATCAGCAGATGTTCTTTTATGTTGCGCTATATATAATTATATATCAAACAAATTACAATTATATGATTAAATGGGCAAAAGATAACATTATATTATTACTGCACACCGAGCATTTTCTTAACAGTGTTTTCCATCTGATCCACATCACAGACTGTGTTGTGAAGAATCTTTGCATCCCTGATTTCCTCGATGGCATTTGGTACCTTAACCTTGCCGAGCTTTGAAAGCTCATCAACAAGCTCAAAGTCTGTCATTGAATCGTACTTAGGATCAATTGCATCCATCACACTTCTTGTGAATTTGAACGGGCTTGCTGTAGATGCGATAACTGTCTTTGTGGCTGTATCACCTGTAGCCTCCTTATACTTGTCATATACACCTGCTGCAACTGCTGTATGAGTATCAATAATGTATCCTGTATCCTCGTAAAGCTTTTTGATGACCTCAGCGGTTTCCTTCTCACTTGTGTAATTTCCATAGAAATCAGAAAGCTTTTCCTTCATCTCAGGTGTTACAGTGTATTTGCCATCCTTAGCAAGCGAAGCCATAAGCTGAGCATTCTTATTTGCATCATTTCCTGCAATACGGTAAATGAGTCTCTCAAGGTTTGAAGAGATGAGAATATCCATGGATGGTGAATTTGTGAGGATAAACTCTCTGTTTTTATCATACTCTCCTGTTGTGAAGAAATCATAAAGCACCTTATTCTCGTTTGAGGCGCAGATAAGCTTTGCAACAGGAAGTCCCATATTCTTTGCATAAAACGCTGCAAGTATATTTCCAAAATTCCCCGTAGGAACAACGATATTTATCTTCTCATCCTTTGCGACAGCTCCCTGTGCAAAAAGCTTTGAGTAAGCATATACATAGTACACAATCTGTGGTACAAGACGACCTATATTGATTGAGTTGGCAGATGAGAACTGATAGCCTGCGGCATCCATTGTCTCTGCAAGAGCCTTATCATTGAACATAGCCTTTACTGCTGACTGTGCCTGGTCAAAGTTGCCGTGAATACCCACTACATGAGTATTGGCACCCTTTTGTGTAAGCATCTGCTTCTCCTGAATCGGGCTGACACCATTCTTTGGATAGAAAACGATAATCTGTGTACCCTCAACATCAGCAAAGCCTGCCATAGCTGCCTTTCCTGTGTCTCCTGATGTGGCTGTCAGGATGACAATCTCGTTTTTAACATTGTTTTTCTTTGCAGATGTGATAAGTAAATGAGGCAGAATGGATAATGCCATATCCTTGAAGGCTATTGTAGAGCCATGGAACAGCTCAAGGTAGTAAGCCCCGTCAGCAAACTTAAGCGGTGCAATCTCAGTCGTATCAAACTTGCTGTCGTATGCCCTGTTGATACAATTTTTAAGCTCTTCCTCTGTGAAATCCGTAAGGAAAAGCTTCATAACCTCATATGCTACCTGCTGGTATGACATCTTAGAAAGCTCCTCAATAGAAACATCAAGTGCCGGAATGCTCTCAGGTACAAATAATCCTCCGTCATCGGCAAGGCCCTTAAGGATAGCCTGTGAAGCTGTTATTTTCTTTTCACTGTTTCTTGTGCTTGAATATAATAAATCCATTTTTTACCTCATTTCTCTTTTTATCTTATCTAAATCCATATTGCAGCATCTCTATATGCAGACAATTATTATCATTTATAGTATAATAAATTTCATATATCAAATCAATAACAAAAATGCTACAATTTATTTGTAAACAACATTACTTTTAATATTGTACTAAAAACTCCCGCGGTTATATAACCTCGGGAATTTTTATAATTACTTCTGATTTATATAGTTTACAAGTCCCTCGCAGTCGATAATCTTCTGCATGAACGGTGGGAAGGCCTGTCCCTTAAACTTCTCTCCTGTTGTCTCATCTGTGATGATACCGGAATCAAAGTCTACAGTCACCTCATCACCGGCATTTATTGCCTTTGCTGCCTCAGGGCACTCAATAATAGGAAGACCTATATTGATTGCATTTCTGTAGAAAATTCTTGCAAATGTCTCTGCGATAACACAGCTTACGCCGGCAGCCTTGATGGCAATCGGTGCATGCTCTCTTGATGAACCACAGCCGAAGTTCTTGTTGGCTACCATGATATCCCCGGCCTTTACATTATTTACAAAATCCTTATCGATATCCTCCATGCAGTGTGTTGCAAGCTCCTTAGGATCAGAAGAATTCAGATATCTTGCGGGAATGATTACATCTGTATCGACATTGTCTCCATATTTAAATACACGACCGTGTGCTGCTTTCATTGTGCTTCCTCCAATCTTTACATAACATCCTTTGGTCCTGAAATCTTACCTGTGATGGCACTTGCCGCTGCAACAGCAGGGCTTGCCAGATAAACCTCAGAATCAACATGACCCATACGTCCGACAAAGTTACGGTTTGTGGTAGATACGCATCTCTCGCCCTCAGCGAGCACTCCCATGTATCCGCCAAGACATGGTCCGCAGGTAGGTGTGCTCACAATGGCACCCGCCTCGATAAATGTCTTAAGAAGGCCCTCTTCCATAGCCTGAAGATAAATCTTTTGTGTTGCAGGAATCACGATAACCCTGATACCATCCGCAACCTTTTTACCCTCAAGAATCTTTGCTGCAATACGCAGATCATCCATACGACCGTTAGTACATGAGCCGATTACTACCTGGTCAATCTTTACATCACCCACCTCATCGATGGTACGCGTATTGTCAGGCAGATGTGGGAATGAAACTGTAGACTTAAGTGTGCTAAGGTCGATTGTATACTCCTCATCATACTCTGCATCACTATCAGCCTCATACTCTGTGAACGGACGCTTTGAATGCTCCTTCATGTACTCTCTTGTGAGATCATCTACAGGGAAGATACCATTCTTGCCGCCGGCCTCAATTGCCATATTGGCGATAGTAAATCTGTCGTCCATAGAAAGATATTTAAGTCCCTCTCCGACAAACTCCATTGACTTATAAAGTGCGCCGTCCACACCAATCATACCGATGATATGAAGAATAACATCCTTACCACTGATCCACTCAGCCGGTTTTCCGACAATATTGAACTTGATGGCAGAAGGCACCTTAAACCATGCCTTGCCTGTAGCCATTCCTGCTGCCATATCAGTGCTTCCCACACCTGTAGAGAATGCTCCTAAAGCTCCATATGTACATGTATGAGAATCAGCTCCTATAATCACATCACCTGCTACAGTCAGTCCCTGCTCAGGTAAAAGTGCATGCTCAATGCCCATTTTTCCTACATCAAAGTAATTTGTAATCTCGTTTTTGCAAGCAAACTCGCGAACACATTTACAGTGTTCTGCTGACTTGATGTCCTTGTTTGGTGCAAAGTGATCCATAACGAGTGCGATTTTATCTTTATTAAACACTCCCTCTACCTTCATCTTGTCGATCTCATGAATCGCTACAGGTGAGGTAATGTCGTTTCCAAGCACAAGATCTAAATCAGCCTCAATGAGCTGTCCTGCACTAACAGAGTCAAGGCCTGCGTGTGCAGCAAGAATCTTCTGTGTCATTGTCATTCCCATGCTTATATTCCTCCTAGCATATAAAAATATTGTATTATGATTGTATCTGAATCAAGTTTACTTAAGACATCATAACATATGATTTTCCATAATAAAAATACATAATAAACATATTTACCATAACTAAATCTCATGGTATAATAAACACAGATTTGTTGATGTTCACACCTTTTTGTGACAAGCAACGATTACAGCCCATTAAAAGTACAAACCACAGGAGGTACAAATGAACCAGAATCTCTCATCTTACTGGATTTTCTATACTGTCGCCAATGCCGGCAATATATCAAAGGCAGCCAAGGAGCTCTATATCAGCCAGCCTGCCATCAGCAAGTCAATTCAAAAGCTTGAGGACGGACTGGAATGCAAGCTTTTTTCCAGAAGCTCCAGAGGTGTCGTCTTGACCGATGAGGGCAGGCTTCTTTATGATCATGTAAGCGAGGCCTTTGAGGCATTAAATGAGGGGGAGGAAAAGCTGAAGCGCTCAATAGAGCTCGGTGTCGGCCAGCTTAAGATTGGTGTCAGCTCAACACTCTGCAAATATATGCTTTTGCCATATCTCAAGGAATTCATACACAGAAATCCTCATATAAGCATCTCAATCGAATGTCAGTCCACCAATGAGACCTTAAAGCTCCTCGATGATGACAAAATAGATATAGGTCTGATAGGAAAACCAGCATCCCTTAAGACTTTCAATTTCTATTATCTGGACAACATCGAGGATATATTTGTCACTACAAAGGACTATCTGCGCAACTTAAGCGCCCGTGGTGTCAAAAAGAGCGAGATTTTGCAAAACTCTACTCTCATGCTTCTCGATAAAGGCAATATGACACGTAAATATATTGATGATTATCTGCAGGAGAACCAGATACACGTAAAGGACTCTATAGATATATCAAATATGGACCTGCTCATCGACTTTGCCAAAATAGGCGTAGGTGTGGCATGCGTCATAAAAAGCATAGTTTCAAAAGAGCTTGCTGACGGTACCCTGATTGAAATTCCTCTCGGCATACCAATCCACAAGCGTGAGGTTGGCTTTGCTTACAAGGAGTCTTCAAAGCTTTCCACCTCTTTACAGACCTTTATCAAGTTTTATGAGAGCTACACACCAGAGGATTTTTAAATAACAAAATATGACCCCGGAGGTATTACCTTGAAAGAACAAATACACACTATCCCCATATCAGACGCCTTTGACAATGCCGGTGAATGCCCCTTCTGCTATATAGAAAAACGCACCGAGGATCACGTCATGGATTTTGTACTTGGTCATGGTGCCTCTTACATGGAGGCTGACATACGCGATATGACCGATAAGGAGGGCTTCTGCCGTGCACATTTCAAAAAAATGTTTGACTATGGCAATTCACTCGGAAACGCCTGGATACTAAAAACCATGTACATGCGCCATATTGAGGAGATGGACAAAGAATTTAAGAACTTTAAGCCTGATTCAGTGCAAAAGAGCGGTCTTTTCAAAAAAGCAAACGCCTCCTCCAATTCCATCGTGGACTGGATTAACAAGCGTGAATCAACCTGCTTTATATGTGACAGCGTAAACAAGACCTTTAATGCATACATGAAGACCTTCTTCACTATGTATGAAAAGGATCCTGAACTAAAAGAAAAATTAAAGAACACAAAAGGATTTTGTCTCGATCACCTGAAAGTGGTTCTGGAAGGAGCTGACACTTATTTAAAAGGTGATAAGCGCAAAGAATTTTACGATATCGTGCTCCCTCTAATGCACGACAACATGAACCGCATATATGAAGATGTTGCATGGTTCATCGAAAAATATGATTATAAAAATAAAGATGCCGACTGGAAAGATTCCAAGGATGCGATCCAGCGCGGTATGCAGAAGCTTCGCGGAAGTGATCCATCACTTCCACCACATGTTCTCAAAAAATAAAATCACCCGGTATTCTGCCGGCCGTCTAGTGGCTGTGCAAAATACCGGGTGATTTTTATTTCATTACGATGTTTACAATACGTCCCGGAACATAAATCTCTTTTACGATATTTCCTGTAAGCTTATCTGCAATAACATCCTTTGCTTTTGCAATAACCTCATCCTTAGGATCCTGTTTTCCGATTTCAAGAGTGCCCTTAGTCTTTCCGTTGATCTGTACAGCAATCTCTACTGTATCCTCAACAGTCTTTGCCTCATCGTATACCGGCCATGGCTCAAATGCGATTGTATCGTCATGTCCCATTCTCTGCCAGATTTCCTCACCAACATGTGGACATACACAAGAAAGCATCTTGATAAGCCCCTCTGCAAACTCTCTAGGACATCTGCCTGCCTTGTATACTTCATTGACAAAAATCATCATCTGGCTGATAGCTGTATTGTAGCCAAGTGCCTCGAAGTCGTTTGTGACCTTCTTTACTGTCTGATGATAGATTCTTGTGAGCTTTCCATCATCCTCTTCGATAATATTCTCAGGCTCTGTAAAGAAATTCCATACACGTGTGATGAATCTCTTTGCTCCCTGTACGTTGCTGTCGTTCCAAGGCTTTGAAACTTCAAGTGGTCCCATGAACATCTCGTAGAGACGAAGTGTATCAGCGCCGTACTCCTCGACTACATCACTAGGATTTACTACGAACTCCGGGAATCTCTTGCCCATCTTGATACCGTTTGATCCAAGGATCATTCCCTGATGTACGAGCTTCTTAAAAGGCTCCTTTACTGGAGATAAGCCCTGATCAAAGAGGAATCTGTTCCAGATTCTTGAATACATGAGGTGTCCTACCGCATGCTCCGGTCCACCAACATAGAGATCTACAGGCATCCAGTGCTTTAAGAGCTCCTGATTTGCAAATTCCTTATCATTGTGTGGATCGATATATCTCATATAATACCATGAGGATCCTGCTGAGCCTGGCATGGTGGATGTCTCACGAGTACCCTTTACGCCGTTTCTGTCATACTGCTTCCACTCTGTAGCGTTCTCAAGAGGTGCCTTGCCATTCTTGCCCTTGTAATCCTCAAGCTCAGGAAGGACAAGCGGAAGCTCATCATCAGGAAGGAAATAGATTGAACCATCCTCCTTGTATACACATGGAACAGGCTCTCCCCAGTATCTCTGACGTGCAAAAATCCACTCACGGAACTTGTAGTTTACAGTTCTCTTTGCCACGCCCATCTTCTCAAGCTTGGCTGTAATAGCTTCCTTAGCATCCTCAACTACCATTCCGGTAAACTCCTCTGAGTTGATGAGCTTGCAGCCCTTTCCAAGGTAATCGTGCTTCTCAAATGCATGCTCTGATACATCTGCACCATCAATTACCTGAATCATCTCAATATCATGAGCCTGTGCATACTCGAAATCTCGCTGATCATGGGTAGGAACTGCCATAACAGCACCTGTACCATAGCTTGCCAGTACGAAATCACCGATGAACATGCGCACTTCCTTGCCGTTTACAGGGTTGATACAATGAAGTCCCTTAAGCTCACAGCCTGACTTTGTCTTGTTAAGCTCAGTTCTGTCCATATCGCTCTTCTTTACAGTCTCATCTATGTAAGCCTGAACCTCTTCTTTGTTCTCGACTCTGTCCATGAGACCCTTTACTATATCTCCGTCCGGAGCAAGCACCATAAATGTGATACCATATATTGTCTCGATACATGTAGTAAAGATAGAGAACTCTCCACCACCTACAATCTGGAATTTGACCTCGACACCTGTGCTCTTGCCAATCCAGTTTCTCTGCATTTCCTTGGTAGACTCAGGCCAGTCTATCTCATCAAGCCCCTCAAGGAGCTTTTCTGCAAATGCCGGCTGGTCAATAACCCACTGTTTCATGTTCTTGCGGACTACAGGATAGCCGCCACGCTCTGACTTGCCATCTATAACCTCATCGTTTGAGAGAACTGTTCCAAGCTCCTCGCACCAGTTTACAGGCATATCAATATGCTTTGCATATCCGGCCTCATAAAGCTTCTTGAAAATCCACTGTGTCCACTTGTAAAACTCAGGGTCACTTGTAGAAATCATCTTTGACCAGTCATAATCAAAACCAAGCTCTCTTAACTGCTTTGAGAAGGTCTCTATATTCTTCTGAGTGAAACCGTTTGGATGATGACCTGTGTTTACAGCATACTGCTCTGCCGGTAAACCGAATGAATCATATCCCATCGGATGAAGTACATTGTAGCCCTGCATTCTCTTCATACGCGACATGATATCTGTAGCTGTATAGCCCTCCGGATGTCCAGCGTGAAGGCCTACTCCTGAAGGGTAAGGGAACATATCAAGTGCATAGTATTTAGGCTTTGAAAAATCCCAAACATCTGTCTTGAATGTCTCGTGTTCTTTCCAGTATTCCTGCCATTTTTTCTCTATGGCCTTGTGATTGTATGGTTCTGACATACTTGCCTCCTTATATCAAAAACGCTCCGCCTCTCAAAGAGACGAAGGCGTATTTTTAATCCGTCTGATTAACATTCATAATTTTACACATCACACTATATTTTGTCAAGTTTTGCTATATAAAAAACCCGGTGCATCACTGCCCCGGGTCTTATTGTCATATATATCTGACAGATTAGTTGTTGATGAGCTTGTCGCTCTCATCATTCCAGCTGTAAAGCTTACGGATTTCCTCACCAACCTTCTCTGAAGGATGCTCAGAAGCAAGCTTTCTCATAGCCTTGAAATGTACCTGACGTCCTGCTGGAGACATATCAAGTAAGAACTCCTTAGCAAATGTACCATCTTGGATGTCAGAAAGAATCTTCTTCATAGCTTTCTTTGTCTCAGCTGTAACAATCTTAGGTCCTGTTACATAATCACCATACTCAGCTGTATTAGAGATAGAGTATCTCATACCTGCGAAGCCTGACTGGTAGATAAGGTCTACGATGAGCTTCATCTCATGGATACACTCGAAGTATGCGTTTCTTGGGTCATAACCTGCCTCACAAAGTGTTTCGAAACCAGCCTGCATAAGTGCACAAACACCACCACAAAGAACTGCCTGCTCACCGAAGAGGTCTGTCTCTGTCTCTGTACGGAATGTTGTCTCAAGAAGTCCGGCTCTTGCTCCGCCGATTCCAAGACCATATGCAAGTGCAAGGTCCCATGCCTTTCCTGTAGCATCCTGCTCTACAGCGATAAGACAAGGTGTTCCTTTTCCTGCCTGGTACTCTGAACGTACTGTATGTCCCGGAGCCTTAGGTGCGATCATAGCTACATCTACATCCTTTGGTGGCTTAATGCATCCAAAGTGGATGTTGAAGCCGTGAGCGAACATAAGCATGTTGCCCGGCTCAAGGTTTGGCTCGATGTCCTTCTTGTACATATCTGCCTGTAACTCATCATTTATAAGAATCATGATGATATCAGCCTGCTTTGCAGCCTCTGCAGCAACATATACCTTGAATCCCTGCTCTTCTGCTTTCTTCCATGACTTGCTGCCCTCATAAAGACCGATGATGACATTGCATCCTGAATCCTTTAAGTTAAGTGCATGTGCATGTCCCTGGCTGCCGTAACCGATAATGGCAATTGTCTTGCCCTCTAATAATGAAAGGTTACAATCATCCTGATAAAATAATCTTGGTTCTGCCATTTTGTTTTCCTCCTGTTATAAGTAAACTATTTATATGTAAGGATTGTCCTGTGACTAATCCAACATAACTACATCATCGGAACCTCTGGTAAGTCCTGTGATTCCCGTTCTTGCGAGCTCTAATATTTCATAACCGCTAAGTAAGTCTATGAATTTATCAAGCTTGTCCTGTGTACCTATGAGCTCAATAATCATAGAGTCATGAGTGACATCAACTATCTTGCCGTGGAAGATCTCAGTCACATTCATAACTGCCTGTCTTTGTGTATCGAGTGCTCTTATCTTTATCATAATAAGCTCCCTGCACACTGAGAGTCCCGGCTCAAGCTTCTTGATATCAAGTACATCCTCAAGCTTCGCCAACTGCTTCTCTATCTGCTCAAGCACCTGCTCATCACCGCTTGCAACAATTGTGATACGTGTATAGCGCGGATCTGCTGTAACCCCTGAGGAGAAACTATCAATATTAAATCCCCTGCGACTGAACAGTCCTGAAATACGACTGGTCACTCCGGGATTGTTCTCAACTAAAAGAGATAATGCCTGTCTTCTCATCGAAAAACCTTCCTCACAATTTCTATTATTTCTGTTCACATGATGATAATATTACTATAATCTGTATTTGTCAAGCAATATCGTTAATATAACTTAAATTCATATTATCAATAACAATATTTATACATCCATAACCTCGATAAATGCCTGTTTTATAACGTTTTATAGTAAAAGCCGGGCGACATACAACCGCCCGGCTTTAGAATTATCTAATATAATTCTGTTGTAATATATTATAACTGTGGTCCTGCTGCAACAAGTGCTTTACCAGCCTCATTTGTTGTGTACTTAACAAAGTTCTTGTTGAATCTCTCTGCAAGATCTTTAGCCTTTGCCTCCCACTCAGAAGCATCAGCATATGTGTCACGAGGATCAAGGATTCCTGAATCAACTCCTGGAAGCTCTGTAGGAACCTCGAAATCGAACATAGGGATCTTCTTTGTTGGAGCATTAAGGATATCACCAGAAAGGATAGCGTCGATGATTCCTCTTGTATCCTTGATTGTGATTCTCTTTCCTGTTCCGTTCCATCCTGTATTTACAAGGTATGCCTTAGCACCGCTCTTCT
>ERZ826051.23-NODE-23-length-188156-cov-10.370083_pt1 | contig 188156 bp, 149 predicted proteins | sample MGYA00519928_ERZ826051 | MGnify/ENA primary metagenome ERZ826051 (study PRJEB31778, sample SAMEA3449219) | human gut metagenome | biome: human gut; feature: human-associated habitat; material: faeces | place: United Kingdom | collected 2010/2012 ...
TCAGGCTGCGGGAGTTTTTCTCTGCCTCTGAAAAGTCGTAGTCGATCTGGTCGAGTAGACGAACCGCTGTTTCATCCCTGTAAAGGTTCGGGTACAGCTCCGTACACAGCTTTCGGGAATACAGCGGAAGGATCAGCGTCTCCTGCACGGTGTTTTTCTCAATTTTACATTTCATAGGTTTTTTCCTCAGTGAATAAAAATTGTCATAATTGCCGCCAGCACAGCCGCTATGACCGTCATGCCTATCGCCATGTGCAGGATGGATGCAAAAATGCCCGCATGGCGTTCTCAAACGTCATATCCGCCACACTGCCTTGCAGAACGGCGCAACGCCCCTTCTGAATTGCAACTCGGTTGAGCTTTCTAGCCTTCTCCACGCTGACGGTCGAATAGTCGATGCCCTTGACGACGCCATGCGGGCATTTTTCCAGCAGCCGTTTTATGTTCGCCCCGCCGCCGCAGCCGCAATCCAGCACCTTGGCGTTTGGCGCAAGTCGTAGAAATCGAAGTCCCCACCGCGCCACAGGGCCGTGGCCCAGATTCATCATTGCAACCATAAGTTTTCCGCCGAGGCCCACGGGCTTGCGGGTGTTTTCAAAGAACGACATCTGGCCCCTCCGATTTTGTGCATTCCGCATAGGTCAACGGGAACGAGGCCTTCAGCACCGCGCTTTTCTGCACCGACCAGCCGTTTTGACGCAGGAAACACAGGTATTCCTCGCTTGTCCATCTGCTATGGAGGGGGAATCCCGCCATACTCATGAAAAAGGCTTTTGCCTTGCCGGGAACCGAGTTCCCCGCGTGGGTGAAGGTTGGCGCGATGAGCACGCCGTCGTCCTTCAGCACCCGCCTGATTTCTTGCAGGGCCTTTTCCGGATGCGGCACTATGTGAAGCGCGTTGGACGCGATCACCACTTCGAAGGACTTCTGTGCATAGGGCAGGCGGAACATATCTTGTACGGAAAAGTGCAGCTTTGCGGATTGATTGTCCCGTTTTGCTTCAAGGATCATCTTTGCAGAAGCGTCCGTAGCCTCGATGTGCGCCGCCACATTCACGATGCTCTTTGCGATAAGCCCCGTGCCGGTGGCGACTTCCAGCACGGTTTTTGCTTTCACCACCGGCCTGATCAGCTCATACATCTTCTCATACGCCGCCCGGTCGTTTCGCATGAAACGGTCGTACCGACCGGCATTCTTGTCCCAGAAGTCCTTGCGTTCGTGCATGGCTATCGCCCCCAAAAAGTTAGAGCCATCTAACCATAACACACGAATCATGAAGTAAGTTAAGGCTAACCTTATTGTCTTGGCAAAGACGCATCTCTCCGACCCTTTGAATCACCCCTTTTCACGCCGCCCGCTACGAACCCCGGCGGAAACCAGGGAGTGATTAAAGGAGCGACCTGCGGTTTTGCGAATCAATTGAGTCATTCCCGAAACCGCGAATCAAGGGCCTGATTCGCTCAAATTGCGCACGAATCAGCTCTCGGGCGGTACGACGCGACACGCATCGACAATACTCGGATTGGATTAGTCACTGAGCGGGAACAGTAATAGAACACTTGTTCTTGTATTTCATACGGTTTCGTACGGTCCGATGGCGACCGATGGGGACGTTTCGGAACCGTCGCACCTGCAAGTCACATGGTTTCACAATCGGGCAAAAACTCAGAAGGCCCCTCGTAAAAAACGAGGAGCCTTCCTGTTTCCTTCGGCGCGGGCGGATCGGGATCCACCGCCGATTTAGAGGCACTCGGTCAGAATCTGGAACACCTCGCTGCGCTCCAGTTTCTTGGCGCAGCCGCCGGTGAGCACGCAGGTGTCCGCAACCTTGTGCAGCGTCTCGTCGGACGCGTCGGAGCCCATCTCGGCGAAGCTCGTGGGAAGCCCCATCTCGCCGATGAACGTCTGCAGGCGGTCGATGCCCTCCAGCGCCACCGTAAGGTCGTCTTTGCCCTTGGCGTCGACGCCCCACACCTCGCGCGCCCAGCGGGCGAACTGCGTGGGCGCCTCGGGGGCCAGGTGGCGGTAGAGCGCAGGGTGGATGACCGCGAGGCCCATTCCGTGGTTGGTGTGGGTGTACGCGCCGTACTGGTGCTGGATCATGTGCGCCTGGAAGTCCGTTGACTTGCCGATCTTGAGCACGCCGTTCTCGGCCATGGCGGAGTCGTATACGAGCTCGCTTCGGGCATCGAGGTCCTGGTCGTCGTCCGCGATGACGCGCATGTTGCGGATGACGTTACGCTGGATGGCGAGGTTGATGTCGTCGGTGACATTGCGCCCGCGCGGGCTTCCGAAATAGCTCTCCATGCAGTGCGAGAGCGTGTCGAACGCGCCGCTCATGAACTGCGCGTGCGGTACGGTGAGCGTGAGTGCCGGGTCGAGCGCCGCCCACATGGGCATCGCCCCCAGATAGGCGCCCTTCACGTGCGTCTCCTCGTTGGTGATGACGGCGCCGTTGTTCTGCTCGGCGCCCGTGCCGGAGAGCGTCACGATGCAGCCCATGGGGATAAACGAGCTCGGCATCTTGCCGTCGACGTGCTCGAACGTCTCGATGTCCTCGTCAAGCATCGCCTGTGCGGAGACCACCTTGCAGCAGTCGAAGACCGATCCGCCGCCGACGGCGAGAATGAAGTCGACCTGCTCCTCGCGTGCGAGCGCGGCGCCTTCCTGGCACTTCTCGTAGGTCGGGTTGGGCATGATGCCGCCGAAGTCCACCACGCGCTTGCCCGCGCTCGTGAGCTTATCGACCACGTGGCCGTAGACGCCGGTTCGTTTGACCGAACCTCCGCCGTAGGCGAGCATCACTGTCTTGCCCATGGCACCCATCTCGGCGTCGAGTGCCTGGTCCATGGCCCCCTCGCCGAAGTAGTTCCTGACCGGGTAGTCGTACGTGAATGAGTTCATGGCAATTCCTCCTAGTAAGTTATCAGTGCGGTCTGACCGCTGGTCTACACGTTGCGCACGAGCCCGGACATCCATTCGATGGTGGCGGGGTCGTGGTGGTCGAAGAACGCGCTGCGCCCGGTGTCGAGCGCGGCGATGGCGACCATCTCGTCGTCGCCCAGCGCGAAGTCGAAGACGTCGAGGTTTTGTTCCATGCGATCGCGGTGCGTGCTCTTGGGGATGCAGACCACACCGCGCTGCAGTAGCCAGCGCAACACGACCTGGGCGACCGTCTTGCCGTGCGCCTCGCCGATGCGAGCGAGGACCTCGTTGCGGAAGAGGTCGTTTCTGCCCTCCGCAAAGGGCGCCCAGCCCTCCATGGCTACCTCCTTGCCGACCATGTACTCCTGCGCCTCGCGCTGCTGGAAGAACACGTTGCACTCGACTTGGTTCACGGCGGGGGCGATGCGGTTGAACGAGATGAGGTTTGCGAGATGATCGGGGTAGAAGTTAGCTGTGCCTATGGCGCGGATAACGCCCTGCTCGTAGAGCTCCTCCATGGCGCGCCACGCGCCGAAGACGTCGCCGAACGGCTGGTGGATGAGGTAGAGGTCGACGTAGTCGAGCCCCAGCCGCTTGAGCGACGCGTCGAAGCCGCGCTTGGCCCCCTCGTAGCTCACATCCGACATCCACAGCTTGGTCGTCACGAACACCTCGTCGCGCGGCAGGCCGCTCGCACGAATGGCGGCCCCGACCGCCTCTTCGTTGCCGTAGCTCGCGGCCGTGTCGAGCAGCCGGTAGCCGGCCGAGAGCGCGTCCTCCACGGCGCGCTGACATTCCGCGGCGTCCGGGATCTGGTACACGCCGAAGCCGAGCTGCGGCATCCTGACGCCGTTGTTCAAGGTGATGTAGTTCATGGTGCCTTCCTTTCTCGCAACTTGACGTATCCACCATACGAGGGGAGCCGCGTCGGCGGAAGTTTCCGTTGGTGAGGGTTCTATAACGCTGGGGTGCGCACGGTGTTATAACCCGCGGGTTCTAAGTGTCACCTCAAAGAGATCGGCGCCGAGCTCGTCGGCGATGGCCTGAGCTACGACAGCGGTGTGGCCCTGTGCCGAGTAGTAGGCCACGAGGACGTTGCCGTCTGCAGCGGGCACTGCGGCGGGCTCGTTCTCGACAGCCGACTGGTCCTCGGCGGCGGCTTGGTTGGTCCGTTATCGTCTGAGCGCTACTCCTGCGCGTCGAAATCGGGGCGCATGGCCAGGTAGCCCTCGAGTGCTTCCTCAGTGGCGGTGTAGTAGGTCATGGTCCCGTCGAGCTTGGCAATCTCGGCCATCTCGTCTTCGGTGAGGGAGAAGTCGAAGATGTTCGCGTTGTCGGCGATGTGGGCGGGGTTCTTGGAGCCGGGGATGATGGAGGTGCCCATCTGCACGTGCCAGCGCAGGATCACCTGGGCCGGGGTCTTGCCGTACTTCTCGGCGAGAGCGACGAAGACGGGCTCCTCCAGAAGACCTTTGTCGCCGTGGCCGAGCGGGTACCACGCCTCGATCACCGTGCCGTACGGCGCGAGGTAGGCGCGCGGGCCGCGCTGGGCGTGGTAGGGGTGGCACTCAACGGTCACGAGCTGCGGCTTGATGTCGGCGACCTCGATGACCTCGGCGATCTTGTCTTGCGGGAAGTTGGAGAGGCCGAGGGCGCGCACCTTGCCTGCGCGGTACGCCTCTTCCATCGTGCGCCACGCGGCCAGGTAGTCGCCTACCGGCTGGTGCAGGATGAGCATGTCGACGTAGTCGAGCCCCAGGCGCTGGAGCGTGGCGTCCACCGCCGACATGCCCGCGTCGTAGACGCTCGGCCAAAGCTTGGTGGAGACGAAGATCTTGTCGCGCGCGACGCCGCTCTTGGCGATGGCACGGCCTACGGCGCGCTCGTTCATGTAGGCGTTGGCGGTGTCGATGTGCTCGTAGCCAGCCGTGAGCGCGGCGGTTGCGGCCGCCTCGGCCTCGGCCGGGGTCATGAGGAAGGTGCCCAAACCCTCGATGGGCATCTCTACGTCGTTGTTGAGCTTCAGATACTCCATGGTCTCCTCCTTAATGGTGACTTTTCGAATACAAGGCTACGGCGTTTACTGACGTGCGAGAAGTTCACGTTGGAATGATGGATATAACCATGGGGTATATACGGCACATAATGCGTGACAGGAGGATCGATGTACAACCCACAGCTTGACACTTTCATCCGCGTGGCGGAGGCGGGCAGCTTCTCCAAGGCGGCACAAGAGTCCTTCATCACGCCCACGGCCGTCATCAAGCAGATGAACCTGCTGGAGTCGCGGCTAGGCCTTACGCTGTTCCACCGATCGCATCAGGGGCTTTCGCTTACGCGAGCAGGCAGGTCGCTGCTCGCCGACGCCCGCCATATCGTGCAGTACTCTCAAGAATCAATCGCACGCGCCCGCGTCGCCGAGCGTGGAGAAAAGCGCATCATCCGCGTGGGAGTGTCGCTCATGACGCCCAGCACGCCGCTCACGAAGCTGTGGCCGAAGGTGAAGGAACGTTGCCCTGGCATGAGCCTTCAGGTGGTCACGTTTGAAAACACACCCTCGGCGGCGCGCGGTTTGGCGAACCTCGGGCAAGACATGGATATCGTGGCGGGGATTTTCGACGATGCCTTTCTTAAAGAGCGCGGGTGCCTGGGCCTCGAGCTTTCGCGCGAGCCGCTCTGGTGCGCCGTTCCCGTCGACAGCGAACTCGCCAAACGCGACATCGTCACATTCGACGACCTCCACAATCACAGTCTTATGCTTATACGCCGGGGCTGGAACGCCGAAATCGACCGCGTGCGCGACGAGATACTCTTGCATCATCCTCAAATCGCGCTCGTAGATTTCCCGCAATATCGGGCGGAGGTGTTCAATCGCGGCGCGAACGAGGACCTCGCGCTTGCGACGCTGCCGTTGTGGGCCAACGTCCACCCCATGCTCAAAACCGTCCCTACCGATTGGAACTGTCTCGTGTCTTACGGACTGCTTCATTCGCTGCAGCCCGCAGACCATGTGCGGGAGTTCCTCGATGCGGTGTCTGCCGTGCTCGAGGCAGAGCATCGATAGGCAATCGCGAACAGATGCGCTTATGCCTATGGGAATAACGGGAATAACAGCCTCCGAGCCCTCTGGTTCGGATGCTTTCTTTTTGCATGTCTGCCTAAAACGACTCCTTGCCAAAGCTCCTTGAGCATCGGGCGGCATTATTGAGCGTGGGCGTTATTGTAGGTATCTTTGATCTCTTCCGGCAAATCGTCGGGAATCAGTGCCTTCACTCTATCCTCGTTGCCATCTTGGATCGCCTGCTCGTAGTACCAGCATTTGAACTTCAACATATCCAGCGCACGGTTCATGTTCGCGATCTCCGACTCCATGTGGGCCTTCCGCTCCTCGAACATGGCCTTGCGCTTGGGATATGTCGATGGGCCCTCCGCACACCATTCCATGAACAGCCGGATGTCCTTGATCTCCATCCCAGCCTTCTTTAAGCATTCGATGACCCGAAGCGCCTCGAGTTCCGTATCGCCGAATCGGCGAATGCCGGACGTCCGCTCCAGCCCCGGGAACAATCCCTGCTTGTCGTAATACCGCAGCGTGGAAACGGGCAGACCGAACATCTCCGCCACCTGTCCGATTGTGTACATGGTCCCTCCGGACAAATCTAGAATTTATTCCTTGACCTAAAGTTAGGTTTAGGTATTACCTTCATTCTCGTCAATACAAATCGGGAGCGCAAGGGGTGTTCCGTAATCGCCGGTCACCCCGCCCTTGAGCAGGCGCAACGAATGGGCATGGGAGTCTAGGCGCGGCTTAGCTGCGCGGGAGCAGTTTTGTGCTCAAAACCATCGACAGGAGGAATCAAACATGATGATTAAACAGACAGCGGGTAGAGATGCCCTGGGGGACTTTGCCCCCAAATTTGCACAGCTCAATGACGATGTGCTGTTCGGCGAGGTGTGGAGTCGAGAAAACGGGCTTTCCCTTCGAGACCGCAGCGTGGTGACGGTGGTCGCTTTGATGGCACAGGGGCTGACGGACTCTTCGTTCCAGTATCATCTGATGTCCGCAAAGAACAACGGCGTGACCAGGGCTGAGATAGCGGAAATCCTTACGCACGCGGCATTTTACGCGGGATGGCCCAAGGCATGGGCGGCCTTCCGCATGGCGAAGGAGGTCTGGGCGGACGAAGACGCTGCCGACGCAAAGGCGCAGCATCAAAACGAGATGGCCTTTCCTATCGGTGTCCCCAACGACGCGTTTGCGAAGTACTTTATCGGGCAAAGCTACCTCGCGCCCCTTTCCACCGAGCAGGTCGGCATTTACAACGTTACGTTCGAGCCCGGCTGCCGCAACAACTGGCACACACATCACGCCAAAAGCGGTGGTGGACAGATTCTCGTCTGCGTGGCCGGTCGAGGGCTTTACCAGGAATGGGGTAAACCGGCACAGGAACTGTGCCCCGGCGATGTAGTAAATATTCCCGCGGGCGTAAAGCACTGGCACGGTGCGGCGCCCGACAGCTGGTTTTCCCATCTCGCGGTGGAGGTTCCGGGCGAGGAGGCCTCCAACGAGTGGTTGGAGCCCGTGGACGACGAGCAATACCTTAAAGCGATTGACGGGAAGGCTTAGGCATGGAGCAGTTGAAACTGACGCAGGAATGGGACAAGGTATTCCCCAAAAGCGACAAGGTTGAGCACAGCAAGGCGACCTTCCACAACCGATACGGCATCACGCTGGCGGCCGACGTGTACGTGCCTAAGAACGCGGAAGGCAAACTGCCCGCCATCGCCGTCGGCGGCCCGTTTGGCGCGGTGAAGGAGCAGTCCTCCGGTCTGTACGCGCAGAAGATGGCGGAGCTGGGCTTCTTCACAATCGCTTTCGACCCGTCCTATACCGGCGAGAGCGGCGGCACGCCCCGCTATGTAGCATCGCCGGACATCAACACCGAGGACTTCTGCGCAGCGGTGGATTTCCTCTCTGTGCAGGAAAGCGTTGACCCGGAGCGTATCGGCATCATCGGTATCTGCGGGTGGGGCGGCATGGCAGTCAATGCGGCGGCCATCGACACCCGTATCAAAGCTACCGCGGCTATGACCATGTACGATATGACTCGCGTGACCGCAAACGGCTATTTTGACGCCGAGGATTCCGAGCAGGCACGCTTTGAAAAGCGGAAAGCGCTGAACGCACAACGCACCGAGGATTATAAAAACGGCAGCTATGCGCTGGCGGGTGGCGTGGTCGATCCGCTACCGGAGGATGCGCCGCAGTTCGTGAAGGACTATTTCGCCTACTACAAGACTCCGCGAGGCTACCACCCCCGCAGCCTGAACTCAAACGATGGCTGGAACGTGACGTCTTCGCTGTCGTTCCTGAATATGCCGATTTTGCAATACAGCAGCGAAATCCGCTCTGCGGTATTGCTGGTGCACGGCGAGAAGGCACACTCCCGCTATTTCAGCGAAACCGCGTACGGCAAGCTGACGGGGGACAACAAGGAATTGCTCATTATCCCCGGTGCCAGCCATACCGACCTCTACGATCAGATGGATATCATTCCGTTTGGAAAGCTGAAAGCGTTCTTTGAGGAGTATTTGAAATAAGACGCACCTTGCTTTTTACTTATTAACGGTCATGCATTTAGCGAGGACGGTTTGCGGTAAGACGCCTCGCCGCGTTACTCGTCGCCTGCCCGCGCCGCCGAGAGCAGGGTGCGCAAGTCGGCCTGGATCGCCTCCGCCTTGCTCCCGAGCTGCAGCGGAGCCGAGTCGCCCGAGATGTTTACGCTTAACAGATGCGCATCCGGCAGCTTTGCGGTCATACTCCAGAACGGGAGCGTGATGATGCCGGGGGTCATCTCGCCCACGCCGAGCTCCAGCAACAGCACGCGGCTACTACCGCGCTCGCGCACGAAGTGCTCATATCGTTCGAGGCCCTCGCGCCATGCCGTGCCCTGCAAAAACGTGTCGTCGCGCACCCACGGCACAAGCTGCCAGCCGCAGTACGGGCATCGGGGGACATCCTCGCTGCGGATCTCGAACCCCGCCATGCCTGCGAGCATGCGCTCGACGTAGGGACTCGCATCGAAGATCTCATCGCAGCATGGTTGCTTGCACTGAAGGTGCGCGAAGCTTCCCTGATAGTTGCAGGTCCTCTCGGCAGGAAACGTCTTCTCGACCTGGGTGTCCACATTGGTGCTCAGGATGAAGTAATCCTTATGGCCGATGAGGGACCGCAGGTCGAGATAGGGCTGCGAGGCCGGCTCGCGCAGCATGAAATCGATGTATTGCGCGTAGTAGGCCCATTGCTGCTCGAGGCTGGGGTAGAGGTGGTAGAAGCCGTCGAAAAGGCTCTTGAAGCCAAAGGCTTGCTGCCAGTCCGCCATTCCGGCACGCGTCATGCCCGCGTGGTTGTAATGGTTGAACCCGGCGGCGCTCGACATGCCCGAGCCGATGCCGACGATGATGGCGTCGGCATCGTCGATAAGGCTTCGAAGCCTATACGCTTCCCTCTCTAGAGACGGCATTGGGTAATCTCCTCGAAAGCCGGGGCCATATCGCCGTCAACGAGAATTGTCTCGCACGATGCATCGGGCGCCAGGGCCTGACTGTAGTTGAACACGATGTAGATGGCGTGTTCGCAGACGTTCGCGACCTGAGCGAGCATACGCTTTATGACGCCGTTGCGCAGTCCCACACCAAGTTCGAGGATGGCAACCTTGTGGTTGCGATGGGCTTGCACAAGGTGTGCGAGCTCTTCGAGCTGTGCCATGGCGAGGGCATCTGGATGGGCGAGACGCCGCTCGTCAATCGACGTGCGTATGCTCCCCTCCGTTTCGAGCACGCTGTTCTCGTTGAACCCTGCACGTGCGAAGTGTCCGTCGATATTGCACGTGATCACGAAGGTGTCAGCGTGCTCCGTAAGATGTCGCAGCCTGTTCATGAGCGGGCTGGGCTCATACTCGACATACTCCTTTTGATGGAACCGCTCGGCCCATCGGCGTCGCACGTTTGCATCTGGAGAGGCGAGCCCCTGCAGTATGCAGCCGATGCCGTCGGCCTGGGCGAGGTCCCCGTACGCCTCTCGGAAATGGGCGTCGGCGCAGAAGAGATTGAGCCCCTCCGCCATGTCGAGCCCGTTGCTGGCGCCGATGATGACAAGATCCGCCTCGGCAAGTGCCTGGCCGATACGAACCGCTTTTACCGTTTCCATGCGCTACCTACCCAGCGTCTTGCGCACGTCGGCGAGCACGTCGGCGATATCGGCACGAACGGCGAGCCCCCGATCCTCGATTGCACGGGGGAGAAACTGCGTCCTGTTGTTCACGGCGATGTAGCCAGCCTGCGGCAACTGCGCTGTGAGGGCCCAGAACGGCTCCTGAATAAACGCGGGCGTCATGCGGCCCACGCCCAGCTCAAGGAAGAGAATCTTCTGCCGCGCGTGCGCGTCGAGCCAGTCGGACACCTTGCGGTACTGCTCCTCGTAGAGCTCGCCCTGCAGGAAGTTGCCGTAGCCGCGAACCCAAGGGAACGCCTCTGCCCCGCAGTGCGGGCAGCGTGGCACGAGTTCTGTCGGAACCTCTAGGCCGTCTCCCATGGCCTCTACCATACGAGAGACCGGCTCGATGGCGTCCCATACCTCGTCCGTACAGCAACGGGAGCACTGGAAGAAGCGGTGGTCGCCTTGGATCTCTGCCACCTTCTCCCAAGGGTAGATTTTCATGAACTGCGTGTCCTGGTTGGTGGTGAGAACGAAGAAGTCTTTCTCGGTAAGAATGGCGTCGAGATTTTTGTAGGGCTCGCGCAGCGGGGCGTTGAGCGTGGTGTCGAGGAAGGTGGCAAGGTAGCCCCAGCGCGACTCGGCGGTGGGCCAGCGGTAGGACGACCCTTCAAAAGCGCCCCTGAAACCGTAGCGCTCGGCGAATTTGCCGAAATGCCTGCGATAGGTCGCGTTGTCCTCGTAGTAGAAGTCGCCGCCGCCCGCCGCGGAGAGTCCGGAGGCCCCGCCTACAAGCACGCAATCGGCTTCATCGATCATGCGGGCAAACGTTTCGATTTGCTGGTCGTAGGGCTCGGGCTCGCGGGCACTCAGCTCATAGGGCGTGCCGCCGGTGCGGTAGGCGGCCCGATGGGAAAACGATTGGTTGGTGAGTTCGATAACGAGCCGCTCGTATAGAGTCACTTGATACTCTCTTTCAACTACAATGAACAGGTGTCTATAAAAAGTATCAATGTTGATTTGCGTCAGAGCAATGAACAGTTTCGAGCTGCTGTCGATAAACGAGCGGCTTCTGGATATTGTTGAGCGCTGCAATTGGAGGGGCCATGGAATCGGGGAAGATCGATCGTCGCCGACGCTACACGCTCTCGGTTATACGGGAGGCGTTCTTTGCGCTGCTGGCTGAGGTCGGCTTCGCGAAGATGACGGTGGCGGATATTTGCCGCTGCGCCGATATCAACCGCGGCACGTTCTATTTGCACTACGAGGACAAGTTCGCACTGCTCGACGCACTTATCGACGAGGCCCTGGCAACGGTGCCCCCACTCGAGGGAACGGGGGCGGGGGCCCTCTGCCAGCGCCCGCCGGCAAACGATGACTATTATCTGCTCTACTCGGATGACGATGCGTACGCCCGGGTGGCACAGCGCGTCGTCGAGCGCGGTGCTGAGCAGATGGTTCCCTCGATCATGGAGGAGACCGGGCTCTCGCGCGAGGACGCCTATCTGCTCTTTGTCCACAACGTCCAGGGAAATCTCGCGGTCAACCGCCTGCTCGGTTGGAGGCGAGGGCCCGAGTTTGCCCACGCCCAGGAGCTGCTCAGCGCCTATTCCGAAGGGGGCATGCGAGCGGTATCGGCCCCTTGTACACCGATCGCGAATTAGAACATGATAGCGTCGTCGGCCGTGAAGGCACCAAGGGAGCCCTGCTTGACCTGGATGCAAACGTAGGTAATGCCCGAGTCGGCCGCGGCACGAAGCTGACGGTGCGCGGCGGGGGAAACGCGCAGCCAGTCGCCAGCTGCAAGCTCGATGTCCTCGCCGTCGATCGTGGCAAAGCCAGCGCCCTTGAGCACGCCGTAGATCTCCTCGTTTTCCTTGTGTGCATGGACGAACGGAACGCCAGCGCCGGCGGGAAGATTGTTGACACTCACCTCTGCCCCGGTAAGCCCGAGCACTTCGTGCAGCTCGACACGGCTCTCATTACCGATGTGGGTCTTTGCATAATCAGCCATAATGGGTCCTCTCTTTGGGTTGATTTACCTTGCAGGCATCTCCTGCGTGAGTTATATTCAACGCGAAGGCGCATGCAAATACGAGTACGCACATATTTGTAACTGCGTACTTTTTTGTGAAACCGGTATGGTCAAGGAGGTTGGGTCTCCCATGATGGCGAAAGAGGAGCTTCCGGAGTGTCCGGTCGCAACGGCGGTAGCGCTCATTGGCGGCAAGTGGAAGCTGCTCATTATCCGTAACTTGCGCGTACGCCCTTGGCGTTTCAACGAGTTGCGCCGCAACCTTGAGGGGATCTCTCAGAAGGTACTTACCGACAGCCTGCGGCAGATGGAGGATGATGGACTGGTCTTTCGCCATGACTATGGCGAGAATCCTCCCCGCGTTGAGTATGGCCTTACCGAGCTCGGTCGCCAGATGATGCCCATCATGGACTCGCTCGCAGACTTCGGCGCTTATTACAAGACGGTCGTTTCGTAGCGGACACGCTGCTTGGGGGGGCGGAGAACCGCCACGAGTACGATAGCGATTCTCCTACGGCTGCCGACGATTCCGTAGTTATAGAGCGGAAGGAGACTGGAATGGGGTCGTCCGCCCCACAAGAAGGTTTCCCCTTCCCGGTATGGCGCCGACATGCGCATGCCGGCTCAAACTGCTCGATGCGCGAAGTGTTGTTATGGCTTCACTCAGCCTGCGGACGCCCAATCATCCGTGCGCCACATTCTATCCATGTGCATGGGCGGCTGCCCCCACCGCTGCATGGTTTCCGGCGTGCGTCGTTGCCCCTGGTTCAAAGACGATCCCGATGCCTACGTCCTCGCCAAAACCCGAGCTGCCCGCAAGAGCTGCCAATAAAACCTCCGGCCCTGCTTGGCCCTGGGAATAAACGTCAGACTTGCCCGATTCACGCTTCGCACAAGGGCCGTTCTACTTCCCAAACCTGATCTGTCTGTCGCACAGCTCAAGGGAGCCTGGGATACCTCTTTGATATCTTCCACGAACTACTGGAGTGCGGCACAGTCGGATGACTGGACCGTTTTCGTTGGAGCTTGGTTGTTTGCCTGTGTGAATGGCGTATTTGTTTTAGCTAGTGGTTGCGACGCCTTGTTGCGGAAATGCCAACTGCTGCAATTACGCCACCGGCAACACTCAGGGCGACAGCCATCGCGCCGTTGTCGCCCGTCGCGGGTAGGGCGGTCCCGGCTGGTTTAACCGCCGCTACTGCCTTAGCGGAAACGGGATTTGCCGCGGGCTTTTTTGCCTTGGGCTGCGGTGTGGGCTCGGGTTTGGTTTCCGGTTCGGGTTTGACCTCTGGGCTCGGCTTAACACTTGGATCGGGTTTGGAACCGCTCGTATCGGTTGCAATCAAGTGCACGTCGCTGTCGAAGACGTAACGGATGTAGTAATCGTGCTGCGTCTCGTGCATAATCCCCTGTCCGCTGTCGAAGTCACGGTCAACGTGTGTGCCAAGGCAGGTTGAGCTGGTGAGGTTCAGTCTGTAAGGGATTTGGTCGTCGGCGTAGCCGCCTGTAAAGACAGCGGTTGCTCTAACGTGATTGCCGATCATGGTCAGGGCAATAGAGACGCTGGCCTCTTTGGGGTTCTCGGTTTTTATAAGGCTTTCGGTATCGGTGTCGATCTTGAAGAGATAGACGGTGTCGTTAAGCCCGTAGATGAAGTCCTCGGGTTTGTCGGGGAAATCGTATACAAACGCCTCATTCTGGACCAACATGAAGGCAGGAGGGAGCTCCAGGTCATAGTTATGGTCGACAACGGTGGTAGCTGTGAGGCTGCCTTCCGCGTTGGCTTCGTCGCAGGTAATGGGTGCTGCGACATCGGTTTCGGGCATTTCTGTCGCCAGTGCTGCGCAGGGTAGCAAAAGCAGTCCTGCCACAAGAATGCTTACTCCGAAGGCGGCGATTCTGGCGTCTGCATGACGCTTGACGTCGCGGATAGACAGGCCAGTCCGTTTGTTATGGGTCTGCGGTGCAACATGCTGTCCATACATAAGACGCTCCTTGTTCGTAGGCCGGTTTCCGCGGATCTATATTGCGCCTGGCCGATGCGGCTAGGCTCTTTCACGCGAACGCTTATGCGAGCAGGGAGAAAGCTCAAGCTAATTTTCCCACAGTCGATACTTTGCGAGCAACGATTTGCTGTTCAATTCTCGGAGAGAGAATCAAGGTGGCTGAGGAGTTATCAGCCAATAAGATTGTGTCTAGAGAACACGAACAAGAGATGTGGCCTGCAGACGACTGAATAGCTCCATCTGTTTTGGTTACAACAAAATGCGTGCCGTGCGCCTGCGGCATGAAGAAGGGAGATTCCTATGAATATCGTTGTGTTGAGCGGCAGCCCGCGTAAGGGCGCCAATACCGACACCATGGTCGAGACGTTTGCCGAGACCGCGCGTGAGGGCGGCAATACGGTCGAGGTCATCCGCGTTGCCAGCAAGAAGATCGCCGGCTGCCTGGGATGCCAGTACTGCTTCGCCCACGAGGGCACCTGTGTGCAGAAGGACGACATGGCCGACGTGATCGAGTCGCTGAAAGGCGCCGACATGGTTGTCTTCGCTTCGCCTATCTACTGGTTTGATATCACTGCGCAGGAGAAGGCCGCCATCGACCGCCTGTACGCCTTCGGTGCCACGGGCTTCCCGTTCACCAAGACGGCCCTTTTGCTCGATAGCCACAGCGAGGGCGTCTATGACGCGGCGATCGCCATGTACAAGTCAACCTGCGCGTACTGCAAGTGGGAGGACCAAGGCATTATCACCATCAGCGGTATGACCGAGCGCGATAACATGGCATCGTCGCCCAAGTTGGAAGAGGTGCGAGAGCTCGCTCGCAAGCTCGCCTAAGGGCAAGAAGAACGCATGGAAACTAGTGCTAGCGGAAGTGCGTGAGCTTGCTCGCAAGCTGGTGTGAGAGTGCACTTCTGCGAGCAAATGGTAAAAGAAAGGGCCCCGGAGTGCAGTTAATCGCGCCCCGAGGCCCTTTCTTTTACGGATTTGTGGCGGTACGACTCCCGCGGTTTTAACCAATCGCGTTAGTCAAACAGACTCGGCATGTCGTTTTCTTTCATGAGAGCGCCGGCGGAGGGGAGGCTCTGCGCGGTGAACTTCTCGGCCGAGACGCCGGCGCCAAGGATCTCCTCGGTTGTACCGACGGTGGTGACCGAGCGGCCCTTCTTAGCCGTAAAGGCCTGGACACCCTGCGTGTTGGTAGTCGTCTTGGTCTTGAGCAGCGACGTGTTGAAGTTCATCAGGCGGTAGTCGCTCGAGACCAGCGCGATGTCGCGGTCCTCCTTGAGCACCTGGGCATACAGCAGCTTGCTGCCACCGTAGATGGCGTTCTTGAGGCGCTTGCGGTTGGTCTTGGTGACGTATCCAGAAAGCGCGACGCGCACTACGCGGCCGTTCTCAAAGACGAACAGCACGTCGGCCTTGTAGTCCTCGGGGTCGATGACCCAGATGACGCTCTCGTCGGGTTCCATCTCAAGATCGGTCGGCAGGTACGAGCCCAGCTGGGCCGACTTGGTATCCTCGAACGCCGCGACCTTGCACTTGTACACTTGGCTCTTGTTGGTAAAGACCAGCAGCTCGTGGGTGTTGGAGGACGGAAACTCGATAAAGGGTTTGTCGCCGTCCTTGTACTTGAGCGTGGTCGCCTTCTTGAGCACGCGGTCCGTCATCTTCTTAAGGTAGCCATCGCGCGAGAGCATGATGGTGACCGGGTACTCCTCGACCTCGGGCTCCAAGCTTACCTCGATAACCTCATGGGGCTCGATTCTGCCCGTGCGGCGCGGCATCACGTACTTCTTGTTGACCGCGGCCAGCTCGTCGCTGATGACCTTCTTGATGTTCTCCTCGCTGGAGAGAATCTCCTCAAGCTCAGCGATCTCGCCCTCGAGCTTAGCGATGTCCTTGGTGCGGTTGAGGATGTACTCCTCGTTGATGTTGCGGAGCTTAAGCTCGGCAACAAACTCGGCCTGGGTCTCGTCGATGTCGAAACCCTTCATAAGGTTGGGCACGACCTCGGCTTCGAGCTTGGTGCCGCGGATGATGGCGATGGCCTTGTCGATGTCGAGCAAAATCGCCTCGAGGCCGTGCAGCAGGTGCAGGCGCTCGGACTTTTTGCCCAGGTCAAAGTTAATGCGGCGACGCGTGGACTCAATACGCCACTTGACCCACTCGTGCAGGATCTGGCGCACGCCCATAACACGGGGATAGCCGTCGACGAGCACGTTGAAGTTGCACGAGAACGAATCCTGCAGCGTGGTCGAGCGATAGAGCTTGGCCATGAGCTTGTCGGGGTCGACACCGCGCTTAAGATCGATGGCGATGCGCAGGCCCGAGAGGTCGGTCTCGTCGCGGATGTCAGCGATCTCCTTGACCTTGCCCTCTTTGGAGAGCTTGACGATGCGCTCGATGATGACATCGGTCTTGGTGGTGTAGGGGATCTCGTACACCTCGATGATGCGTTCTTCGGGAATCCAGCGCCAACGGGAGCGAATCTGGAAGCTGCCCAGGCCGGTCTCGATAATCTTTTCCATCTCCTCGCGGCGGTAGATGATCTCGCCGCCAGTCGAGAAGTCGGGCATGGGCATGTACTCTAGCAGGTCGCAGTCGGGATCCTGCAGGTAGTGCATGGTGGCGGTGCAGACCTCGTTGAGGTTGAAACCGCAGATGTCGGACGCCATGGCTACGCCGATGCCCTTGTTGGCCGAGACGAGGATATTGGGGAACGTGGTGGGCAGCAGGCGCGGCTCCTTCATGGCACCGTCGTAGCTGTCGACGAAGTCGACCGGGTCCTTGTCGATGTCCTTGAAGATCTCGGCACTGATGGGGGAGAGCTTGGCCTCGGTATAACGCGATGCGGCGTAGCTCAGGTCGCCCGAATAGTACTTGCCAAAGTTGCCCTTCGACTCCACGAAGGGCGCAAGCAGCGCTTCGTTGCCGGTGGCCAGGCGCACCATCGTCTCGTAGATTGCGGCATCGCCGTGCGGGTTGAGCTTCATGGTTTGGCCCACGATGTTGGCGCTCTTCTGGCGCTCGCCCTTGAGCAGACCCATCTTGTACATGGTGTAGAGCAGCTTGCGGTGCGAGGGCTTAAAGCCGTCGATCTCGGGGAATGCACGCGAGACGTTGACGCTCATGGCGTAGGGCATGTAGTTGACCTCGAGCGTCTGCGTGATCGGCTGGTCGGTGACCTCGGAGTGCAGGCCGATGACGTTCTCGGCGTTGACCTGCTTTTTCTTTGGCTGGTTCTTCGTCTTCTTCTTTGCCACGATTTCCTCTTGAACTTCTTATAGGCCGTCGTTATCGATTTGCTGCTACTGCAGGTCCAACTGGTCCAGGTATTCCTTGCCGTGCTCGGAGATGTGGCGCTTACGGCCCGCCTCGTCGTTGCCCAGCAACAGGTTGAACATGGTCTCCATCTTGGTGACGTCCTCGGGCTCCACCTTGATCAGACGACGCGTCTCGGGGTTCATGGTGGTGAGCCACATCATGTCCGGATCGTTCTCACCAAGACCCTTGGAGCGGTTGATGGAGCACTTCTGGTCGCCGATTTCTTTGAGGATGCCGTTCTTCTCGAGCTCGGTGTAGGCAAAGTAGGTCTTTTCTTTGCAGTTGATCTCGTAGAGCGGCGACTCGGCGATATACACGTAACCCTCGTCGATAAGCGTGGGCACCAGGCGATAGAGCATGGTGAGCACGAGCGTGCGGATGTGATAACCGTCGACGTCGGCGTCCGTACAGATGATGACCTTGTTCCAATTGAGGTTGTCCAGGTCAAAGGCGCCGAGGTTCTTGATGCGCTTGTCCTTGATCTCCACGCCGCAGCCCAGCACGCGCATGAGGTCCATGATGATGTCGGACTTAAAGATGCGCGGGTAGTCCTCTTTCAGGCAGTTGAGGATTTTACCGCGGACGGGCATAACGCCCTGGAACTCGGCATCGCGCGACGTGCGAATGGCACCTGCTGCCGAGTCGCCCTCTACGATGTAGATCTCGCGGCGGCTCTTGTCCTTGGAGCGGCAGTCGATGAACTTCTGCACGCGGTTGGCCATGTCGGTCTTCTGCTGCAGGTTGGTTTTGATGCTCTGGCGTGTCTTCTCGGCATTCTCGCGCGAGCGCTTGTTGATGAGCACCTGCTCCATGATCTTGTTGGCGGCGTCTTTGTTCTCGATCAGGTAGGTCGAGAGACGCTCCTTAAAGAAGGCAGTCATGGCCTGCTGGATAAAGCGGTTATTGATGGCCTTCTTGGTCTGGTTTTCGTAGGACGTCTGGGTGGAGAAGCAGTTGGTCACCAGCACCAGACAGTCCTGGACGTCCTGCCACTTAATACCGCTCTCGTTTTTGTTGTATTTGCCCTGTTGCTTAATGTAGGCATCGATGGCGCTGGTCAGAGCACTACGGGCCGCCTTCTCGGGTGAGCCGCCGTTCTCGAGCCACGATGAGTTGTGGTAGTACTCCTGCATCATGAAGGTGCGCGAGAAGCACATGCACGCGGTGATCTTGACGTTGTAATCGGGCAGGTCCTCGCGATCGCGACCGCGACGGTCGGCCTCGATAAAGAAGGGCTCGGTAAGGTAGTCGGTACCGACCTTCTCGAGCACGTAGTCCTCGATGCCCTTGGGGTAGCAAAAGTCCTCTTCGGAAAACTCGCCATCGTCGCCCTCAATGCGCAGGCGGAAGGTCACGTTGGCGTTGACCACCGCCTGACGGCGCATGGTCTCGCGATACCAATCGTGGGGAATGCTGATGGAGGTAAAGACCTCAAGATCGGGGCGCCACTTGATAGTGGTGCCGGTGCGGTTCTCGTCGCTGGGCTCAATCTCGAGTGCCTTCTTCTTGGCGCCGACGACCTTGCCCTTTTTAAAGTGCAGAGAGTACTTGTTGCCGTCGCGCCAAACCGTGACGTCCATGTACTCGGAGGCGTACTGAGTCGCGCAGGAGCCCAGGCCGTTGGTGCCGAGCGAGAAGTCGTAGTCGCCGCCTTGGTTGTTGTTATATTTGCCGCCGGCGTAGAGCTCGCAAAAGACGAGCTCCCAGTTAAAGCGCTTCTCGGAAGGGTTCCAGTCGAGCGGGCAGCCACGGCCATTGTCCTCTACCTGGATAGAGCCATCGCGAAAGGCGGTAAGGGTGATGAGCTTGCCGTAACCCTGGCGCGCCTCGTCAACGGCGTTGGACAGGATCTCGAAGGCGGCATGCGCGCAACCGTCGAGTCCGTCCGAGCCAAAGATAACGGCGGGGCGCAGGCGTACGCGTTCCTCGTCCTTGAGCTGGCGGATACTGTCGTTACCATAGTTTGCGGTGTTTTTTGCCATACTCGCTCTCTCGGTGCTCCTTTGCTGCGTTTAAGTCATATAGATAGTCAAGGTAGCATAGCCCAGCCCACAGACGATTCCAACCAACACGAAATCCATCGAACAACCGTTCGAAGTTCGATGGGGAGTCCTTTTGCCGGACAAAACCACGTCGGTTCTGTTCGAATGATCGGTACATAGCAAAGCCCCGCGCTCATTGGTGGAACGCGGGGCAAGAGAGCCGGATTGTTTAGCAGTCTGTAACTTGCAGCGAAGTATTGAGCCAGTCGCTGTCCGGGCGGCTGATTAGGCGCGCGTTGTTATATGCCATCTTCATAGTCAGGATCGTTTGGCCGATATAGGCGCCGGACTCCATGAGCTCGACCACCAGGGCGACATCGGGCCGGTCGTTTTCGGTCAGGTCGAGCGGCAGCAGCAGGCTCATGGTGTTCTTGGTGGGGTAGAACGCCGGAACGGCGGTCTTGAAGTTCCACTCGACACGCTTCTGGGCGAGCTCAATGGCATCGTCGAGTCTGTTGATCAGACGACGCTTCACCTTGGCGTTGTCCTCAACGGCTTCGCGTAGTTCATCATAGGCGGCCTTCTTTGACGCATCGTCATCTGCGCCAACCGCTCTCGACAGTGCTTCGAGCGCATCGCTGCTTCCGCGCAACTCCTCGGCAAGAAACGCTTCGGGCAGGCGGTCGATGTTGTCGAGCAGGATATGGTCAACGTCGCGCTGGAGCGTTCTGTTGCCGTCAAAGAGCAGGTCTTCCTTCTTTTCAAAGTAGGATGCGCGCTGCGGAAGCGGGTCAAACGACGCAACGAGTTTCTTTCCCCACTGTTTTGAACCCGCTTTGCAAAAGGCCTCGAAGCGCCATGGACATCCGCTGCTCGACGGCGAGAAACAGGCATAAATGGCCTCGTAGGTGGGGTCGACGAGTCCGGTGTTAAATGCCGCGATCCCCTTATTGCTGTCCTCGAGAACCTTGTTTTCGGACTGAAGGCGATAGAAGGTGTACATGAGGTAGCTGCGCAGAATCGAATAGTCCTTGGAGTCCTCGTCCTGGTCAAAGCCCCATTTTTCGTCCAGCGCGTAATTCGCAAGACTCTCGATCATGCTATCGATGTTGCCAAGATATGCCCAGTCGGTGAGCGCATGGCCGGCACGCACCTTTTGGAAAGCGAAGTTATCGACATAGCAGACACGCCAAGGCAGCGCACCCGGGCGATCCATCTTACGGTCGCGCGTTATCGACACCTCGACTGGAGTTTCCCCGTCGTTTCGAAGAACGCTGATCGGAAAGATAACCTTGCCCTCGTAGAAGCGGATGATTCGGTTGGAGAAGGCGAATTTCCAATCACGATCTAAAAGAGCCGTGACGTCGATGTCGCGCTTTGCGTACTCGATGATCGTGTCGGTCCATCGCTGCGAAGTCCATGCGAACGAAGAGAGTTCCTCGCCAAGGGATGCAAATTCCTCGACGAGGTCTTGCGGAACGGGGCCCTCGAGATAGTCCTCGGTCTCCTGCATGCGCTCGAGATTGCGCTCTAGGAGCGGGGGCAGTGAGGTCGTAGCGGGGCGAGCACCGGTATCGGCGTTCGTGCTTGCAACGGGTTGCGTATGGGTGTCGATGCTCGGGGCCTTGGTCTTATAATCTCGGCGCAGCTTCATACGATCGGCAATGGGGACATACGAGAGAAACCAGGGGAGGCCGTCCTGTGCATTTTCGGCAATCGACAGTTCAACGGCCAATCCATTTGCAGTCTCCAGATGTGTGGCAAAGCTGACCGTTTTGGGGTCTCGCATATAAAGCGCGCCCTGGGCGTACGCTTCTTTCCAATCGGCGTAAAGCAGCGCCATGGCATCGAGCCCCGGTCCATAGAGGCTCGAAAGCCTGGATTTAGAGGTATACGGAATCGATGCAAAGCTCGTCAGGTCGTCGCCAAAGGAATCAATGAGCTCGGCGGAGACGGGGGAAGCTTTAAACTTGGGCGAATCGGCAGCCCTGGCGATAACCAGGCGCTCCTCCTCACTCAGAATGTTCTGTCCATACTTTGCTTCTTCCATATTTGTCTCCTCCAAATAATTGCTTGGTTCGGGCGAGCGGCTTGGATGTCAACGACGACTTGTGCCCGCTGTCCAAAATCGTTGAGGACATCATACGCTCTGATAGGTACCTTCGGTACTTAGGCTTTGCGCCCGGATATTGGGACATGCGTCTCGTTTTATGGGCCGGGGGCGTGCATGTGCGAGTTCTTTTGGCCCATAAGGAACGCTGGTGGGTCGTTATTTGGGCCACGGGTCACTTCGCCGGCGCCGTGTTTCGTCATACGCTCATAGTGGAAGCCGATGCCACGGGATGACGAAGGCCTTGGGCAACGGATGAGCTGCAAGCGAAAGGAGCGGTGAGGATGATGAAGCCCATGACGAAGAAGCTGCTGTTAGGAATTCCCACCGTGACGCTTTCGGCCGTGCTGGCGTGTACGGTGGCCGGCTGTGGCGGCAGTGCTCCGAGCGGCTCGGCTGGCAGCTCGGGCGGCAGCGTGTCTGTGCAGGAAAAGCCCAAGGCCTATGAGTCGCAGACGGTCGAGGTGGCAGGCATTACCTATGAGTCGGTGGCTCACGGTACGTTCTATCGTGGCGATGCCAAGCTACAGGACGGCTTTTACCTGCACATCAAGATCACCAACAACAACACAAAGAACAGGACGTTCAGTTCCTTTAACGTGCATGCTGCCCAGGGCGATCTTGAGGCAGGCGACCCGTTGTTTACTTCCGGCAAGGCGGCTGTGCTCGACTACGTTGCAAGCGAGGCCCCCGATGATCTGCACAAGGGAATTGACCTTTCCGAGAGGCCAGACATCGGTCCGGGCGAGACCGTTGAGTACGTATATTTCTGGGCGCCCAAGACGGCGTACTACGGGCCCATCACTGTCGAGTTCGTAGACGCTTACGCCCCCGCTAAGAACCACGAGGCCATGCACTTTGACACCACGGGCTGCGAGACCAAGGAGTTCAAGGCGGCCGGCGGCGTGGCCGATTCTGGCGAGAAGGCAGATTTAACGGGCATCGACTGCGCGTCGTACAGCATCGAGGCCGCCGATGGGTACACGCTGGATTCGTCCGACGAAGAGCGCGAAAAGGCAGACTTCTTCCACGACGAGACTGGAGGACGCTTGCACATCAGCATCTTCCCGCGCTCGCCGGAGGAAGAGGTTGCAAGCCTAGAGCAGGTCTACGAAGGCAAGGAGACAACAACCGACCAGGTCGAGTACAACGGCATAACGTGGCTGCGCTTTACCGGTCCCGACAACGGCCATGCGCTGTTTGCGACGGCTCCCGCAACGGGTGAAACCGTCCGCGTGTCGATTGACTGGAAGATCGATTGGGACGCCGCCGTGCCCATGATGGAGGCGCTAAAACTCAAGTAGCGCTGTGATTCCCATGTCAGGCGACTCAGGGCTGGCTCCGAGTTATCGGGGCCAGCCCTTTTTTGATGTTCGATGAGCCGAGTCGGCGTCTCTCGCAAAGGTAATTTAGGAGCTAGCGAGGCCTATCCGAATTGATCTCATCGGCGGTGTCGTTTTCGAGCGCCGTGCGGCGGGCGCTGTAGGCGACAAGGCCGGCGCCAGCTGCGGCGAGTGCTGCAGCGGCTGCCATGAGGGGAGCGTTGACATCGTTCGTGCCCGCAAGCACGCCCGCTTTTCCGGAATGCTTGTTAGTGCCGTGGTCCTTGCCGCTGCTGGAGCTGCTTCCGCCGGAGCCGCCGCCCTTGTCAGTACCGCCGCCACTCGAGCCGCCACTGCCGTCCGCCGTCATCGGGGCGTCGTGAAGTCCTGTCGTATCCGCGCTGTCGCATACGCCGACCTGAACTTCTGAGCGTTCGCATGCCGCGTCGGGCACATGAAGCTCGTGCAGTACGGCACCCAGCGCCGAGTTTGCGCCCGGTCGAATTTCCTCGAGCGTTACGGGATCGAGCGCCACCAGATTACGCGCCTTCGCATATAGCGTTACGCGTTTGCCCACTTCGTCGCTCCAACTCTCGGGAATGGCGAAGCTCATGCGGAACTGTGCCGTGCAGCCTGGTGCCAGCACGGCGTTGCCATTGTCAGCAACCAGCGGGTGCGTCGCAAAACGTGCGCCCAGCGTCTCGAGCGCGTACTTCACGTGTGCCATGTCGTTGGCCGAAGCATCCTCGGCAAGCTCCGGATCGTAGATCGAAGCCATACGTGCGTTCACTCCGAATCCGATGGATGCGCTGGAGAACGGCTGGCTGGAGCCCTCTCGGTATAGATCGATCGTGCCGGCGGTCAGCAAGGTGTTGCCGTCGTTTCGCACCGTGACCATGAAGGATTCGCCTGCTGCCCCGGGCACCACTGCGCCCGAGGTAGCGACCGCGCCCGTCGGAGTGGCACACGCCACCAAGGGTACTTCGATGCCGTGCAGCTCCGCCTTGCTCTGCTCGGCACTCACAATGTGCGTGGCGAGCGCGGAGAGCATGCCTCCCGACGTCAAAAATGTCGTTATCTGATCGACGGGATGGTCCAGCTCGCACATCACGAACGGCTCCGTAAACAGATCGCCTGCCAAGGTGCTGGCGAAGATGCGGAAGTGCTTGCCCATCACTGCTACCGGGTTGCCTTCTTCGTCGTAGGTTTGTCCCACCTTGCCATCGGTGTTCTCTACATAGAGTACGCACCTGCCGTTGTTGCTTACGCTAAACGATGCCGGGCCACAGCCTGCGGCACCCACGGGCTGCGTCGCAAATGCCGATGCGCCTCGCGTCCAAGTAATATGCTGCAGTTGCTCGTTGACGGTTGCCAAAAAGCCCGAATGTTGTGGCCACGGCACCGCGTGGGGTACTGTGGCATCTGGCGACATAACGCCCCAACCCGCAATGGACTGGCCGATCACGGCGTACGATGCGCAGCCACAACCGCCTGCAGTCTCGTATACAACGGGCACCACCATTTTGCCATTGAGATTCTCGGGCGTGCCGAGCTCGATGCTCGACGGTGCCTGCGGAAAGCGGAGGACCTGACGGAACGTGAGACTGTCGCCCAAATCATCCGACCACAGGGTAAAGCACTCCAGCGCAACCTCGGCCTCGCTGCCGAGCGCCTTCTCTGCGGTGGCTCCGTGGCGGTGGAGGTAGGCGCCCGACAGACGTCCGTCGACAAGTGTCTTGCCCACCGTGATGCGTGGGCACTGCAGGCAATGGTAGCCATCCTCCTGAAGGCGGCCGCGCGAGATGCTGCGCCACGACGTGTGCGATATCACGCGAACTCCGTCATTGCTTATGCGCAGGCGCACAACGGACAGTATGCCGGATGTGCTCGCCGTATCGAAATGGGTGTTGTCGCCGGCGGGGCGCTCGCCCGAGACCAGCAGCACGTAGGCGTCCTGGTTTCCTCTTCCGTCCGTATATTCCACCACGTCGAAGTCGTAATCGTATATGCCGTCGCGCTCCACGTCGCCCTCGCCAAACCCAAGGGGAAAGTCCACGGGCGTGGGAGCGGACCACGTGCCGTTTGCCTTTGTGTGTACCACCAGGCGCGAGCGGCCATTGTCGCCGTAGCGCACCGAGGCGATACGGAACAGGCATTCTACGTCGGCAATCATTGCCAGCTTCATGTGGGCTTCGCTGAGCACGCCAGCAAACAGCACGTTGTCGCTCGAGGGTTTGATGCCGCCACGCTCGTCCTCCGACACGCCGGCAGAATTGGCGTTGGGGTCCGCAACGGCGTTCGTTGCCTGACCGATGTAGGTGTACTCATACATCGGCGCGGCGTTTTCGTCGTTTTCCATCAGTGCGTGGACGAAGTGCTCGATCTGTCCCGTGTCGTCGCTTTCTACATCCGCCTCGAGCTCAATGCGCGTGACCGACCGGTCCCAATCGCGTACGGTAGGCGCGACATTCCTTGCAGTGGCTTTAACCTCGGCGCGTGCGAGCAGCTCGGCGTTGGTGACGATGGTGGCCGATGCGATAAATTGCGGCACGCCGCCCGCCTCAATGTTGCCGGCCGAGCCGAAGCGGGCATCCAGCGTATAAGGCGTATCTCCACCCAATGCGAGCTCAGAGCGCTGGAGCACATACTGGTCGCCATTGTTCACCGACATATTCCACGAATCGATGAGTGTGGGCCACGACCCCGACCAAGCCTTGGTGGTCCACTTGAACATTACGAACTGGAGTATCACATCGACATCGACGTCTGCACCTACGCGCAGTCGCGGAAGCTGGTGTCCATCTGCCTTCTCGTACCCAATGAACAGCGTGAGGGATGCGGCGCCGCGCACGGCAGACGAAGCGACGCCTGCAACGCCGGCGCCAAAGGTGACGGCAAGCCCGATCTGGATGGTGAACGAGCCCGAGGTGTTTGAATAGTCGAGCGAAATGTTTTTAAAAAACGCCGCGCCGCTGCCGTGCGTGTGGGCACCCACGGCGAGCGCCAGTTTTGCCAGCACCCAGGGGTTGACGTTTAGGAAAAAGGGCACCGGCCCCAAGGTAAACTGCTCGGTCCAATTGAGGTCGGTTCTTACCTGGAAGAGGGCCTTAATATTGCCGTATGCGGGGTCGTTGTTGTTACCCCAGGTTTTGCCCACCCAATCGTAGGCGAGCGAGCCGTACAGCTGCGTGGCGATATCCATCGTGAACAGCGGCGTGCAATGGTGGCGAAGGAGCTTGGTGTTTCTTGGATCGGTGCCCGAACCGGCACTCATACTTTTGTACTGATTCCACTTCCCCTCCATCTCGTCGAGGTAGCGGTTTGCCTGCTTGGCGCCCGACTCGCGCGGCGATTTCTTCCAGTATTCCGGATCAGGGTTGCCCGAATCGTTCATATAGCTGGCTGGTTTGTATCCTCCGCCGAACAGCACGTATCCAGCAAACGAGAAATCGAAGAGAATCGGAAATGTGGGCATCCAACACGTGAACTTATTGCCGCCGATGCCGGGAAACGCTGCGGGGAAATCAAACGGAGTGATCTCTTGGTCCATGGTGGTGGGGACGATAGTGGTCGATCCGGATTCCGCCTTTGCCGCCGGCGCGGTAGCAACGGCCATGGGGGAGGAGAGCGTGTAGGTTTTGCCCTGGTAGTCGAGGACAAAGCGCAGCTTGCATCCTTCTTCCAGAAGGCTCGACGCTGCATCGAGGAACTTGTCTTCGAGTGTGAACGTCGCCAGATTGTCCGAACCCGATGCGCTGGCCTTGACTTGGCCAATCTGCGTGACGGTTTCGGGTGAACTGCCCGCGGCGGGCGTCACTTTGTTGATGCGCAGCGTTGCCTGTCCACCCTGTGGCAGATGTGCCTGCACGGTAAAGGCGTGCGTATCGGGCTGCTCGTTTGCTGTGTCGTCCTTCGGCAATGCCATGAACGTAGCATCGGCGTACTGGATGTCCCATTCGTTGAACGTGAGCTGTCGAAAGTACGGCTCGCCGTCGGAAAGCGGACGCGTGGGCGTGGTTATGGCGGTGCCGCCCTGAATACGCGCAAGGGGAATCTCGACATCACGGTAGCCCGCCATGCTAATGGAGATGCCGCCGTTAAAGTCGTACGCGTCGAGAAGCGTTGCCTCGTCCACGTAGCCTTCCGAAAGAGGGGCGACCTCAAAGATGGCCGTACCCTCGTCGTCGGTAGTGGCGGTGAGCTGCTTGCCTGCGGCATAGCGCGATGTGAGCGTGACCTGGGCCCCCGTGATGGGCGTATTCTTGTTGGCAACGTCGACCGCGACCACACCAAACATGGTGCGCGAGAGAACGAGCACCCTGAAGGGGTCTTTTTCGTCGGCATAGGCCTCGGTGGGGGCGAATGGCAGTATGAAGGCGTTTGCGCTGCCCGGCACGCGAGGCAGCATAATGCCTGCCAGCGAGGATGCTCCGGCGATAAGTAACGAACGGCGATCAAGCATTTTTGGGCTCCCATCCTGCAAATATCGGAGGAAATAATCCAATTTTGCGAGAAGGTGCCCCATGGCGGTAGTGCCGTTCGATGGTCAAAATGTCCAATTTGAGTGCGCGAAAGCGTCACGCCCCCGGGAGCGCTTTCGATACGCCGGGCAGTCTAGCCACTAGCGCAACATGTGGGCAACCAGCTCGGCGCGTGTGCCGATGCCAAGCTTTGCGTATACGCCGGATAGGCGGTTTTTGACGGTGCCCGGCGATACTCCCATATGGCGTGCGATTTCGGCGTTGGTCCACCCACGACAGGCGAGCATGGCCATGGTGAATTCCGTGGTCGTTAGATCGTCGGCCACGTCCTCGCCCGAATCGGGGTTGTGGATGCGCCGCCAGCCGTAGCTGAAGCGGTACGTGATCTCGATGATGCGTGCGAAGTCGTCAGGGTATTGCGTTTTTAGGCATGCCTCGATAAGCCCCTGTAAAAGGCCGTGATGCTCGCCAATGAGCTCGATAAGGCCGTCGGGACGCGCAATGTTCCAAGCAACTCCGAAGTGCGTTTTTGCGGCGTCGATGTCCTTGAGGCTCATGCATGCCATGGAAGCTGCCAGGTGCAGGAACAGTTCCGAGATGGGATAACTTCCCTGTTTCATGATCAGGGCGTTTTCCGCCATGCCCAGACTGCGGCCATATTCGCCGCGCAGGTACAGGGCATGCGCCATCACGTAGCTGGCGAACAGGCGCAGGCCTTCGGGCAGATGCGCCGCAAGCGGATAAAACTCTTCGGCAGAATACGGGGAAGACAAGTGCAGCAGGACGCTTGCGGCCGAGGCGAACAGGATATGCGTGGCGTGGACGGCGGGTGATTCCTCGTCAGTTGGCGTATCGAGGATGCCCGCAAGACAACGGCGGGCGTCGGCGATACGGTTGAGCGACAGACTGGCGTATCCGCAGATAAAGCATGCGGAATAGCGCGGTGCGGAATCGGTGGCGTCAAGATAGGGGCGCGCCGTCTTGGCAGCGAGGGCGGCCTGTCCGCGAAAGTACAGCGCTTCTGCCATGGCGATGGTGCGTGAATCGGGGTCGGAAATGCCTGCAACCGCAGCGTCAATCTGCCCCGGCACAAAGGCGGTGCACATCAACGGCATGGGAACGCATGGGTAGCCATCGCAGTCCATCTTCCATCTCCCAACAGCTGGCAACAATGCAGCAATTGTACTCCTGTTGTTCGGTGCTGGAATTTGTGGGTATCGCCTACGATTATGCCGAACGTATAAAGGAAGAGTCTATTGGCGATGCTTCCAAGGTGGCTACCGAAGCCTATCTGACCTTGGGATATAGAAAAACTGCCACCCCTGCAAAAAGCTCTGCCGCAGCGATGGGAAACGCATCTTCTGGGCATTCCGGCGTCTCCAGCCAGCGCTGGACTGCTGCTGTCGCCTGCGCGTTGGCGAGCGGGGCGTGGGGACCGTCCGGCGACCAGCGGTGACGGGCGAGCCCTGCCGCGTACGTGGGACTCCATCGGCGTAGACCCGTGACCCCCATGGCATCGGAGAAGTTCACCATGGCGTCCAGGACTTTACCGTCCGGCACGTCCAGCCTAGCGGCTCTCTTGAACCCAAGGTTGAAAGGGGGCGTTGTACAAGGCGAATGGGGCCGAGTGGAAGTGGATCAAAAGAGCGTTACTTGACGTTTCATGCATAATGCCAACCGCCCCGCGACATCACGTTCGCAGCGCGCAGGGGCCGGAGAATCTTCGCGATGAGAGTTGACGTCTAATACCTTGCATCGTATAGTGTGTATAGCATAGTATATGACGAGAGGAGGTGTGCGGATGGAGGCACAGATGAAGCGCGGCTTCCTGGAGGCCTGCGTGCTCGCGGCCGTCTCCGGCGAGGAGTCCTACGGCTACCAGATCGTGAAGGACGTACCGGCGAGCATGGGGCTCACGGAGTCGACGCTCTACCCGCTGCTCAAGCGCCTGGAGAAGGCCGGGTGCATCACGGCGCGCTCCGCCGAGCACAACGGGCGGCTGCGCCGGTACTACCGCATCACGGACGACGGGCGAGCGCGCATCGAGGAGTTCCTGGCCGAGTGGCCGTCCGTACGGGAGATTTACGCATACGTTGAGGGGGCGCACCATGACGCGCGATGAGTTTCTGGGCCGGTTGGGCGAGCTGCTCGCCTGCCTGCCGGCCGAGCAGGTGGAGGAGACCAAGGCGTTCTATGCGGAGGCCATCGCCGACCGTATGGAGGACGGTATGAGCGAGGAGGAGGCCGTGGCCGCCATGGGCACGCCCGGCGAGGTGGCGGAGGCCACGCTCGACGACCTGCCCTCCGTGCCGCGCGCGATCGCGAGGACGCGCCGGCGCAGCACCACGCTGCTGTGGGTGCTGACCATCGTGGGCTCCCCGGTGTGGGTGCCGCTGCTCGCCGCCTTCGCCGCCGTGGCCGTCACGGTCTATATCTGCATCTGGCTGCTGGCACTCTGCGTGTGGATCGTCGCGGCGGCACTCGGGGGCGTGGGCGTAGTTGAGCTCCTGTTTGCCGTAAGCGGCGTCACCATCGGCCACTTCCCGTACGCCCTCGCCTCGGCGGGCGTGGGGCTCGGCCTCGTCGGCGTGGCGCTCTTCGTTGGTGCTGGCGCTTGGGCCGCCTCAAAACAAATTGCGCGCCTCTCGGCGCTCTGGGCGAGGAAGGCCGCCTCGCCCTTCTGGAAGGGTAAGGGCGAGAAGGGCGGCGCTGCCGCGCATCTCGCGGCGTAGAAAGGAGTGAGTACCATGACCAGCGCGAAGAAGATCTACCTCGCCGTGGCGGGCGGGCTCGTTGCCGCGGGTGTTGTCCTCGCGGGCATTGGCTTTATCGCTTCGGGCTTCGACCCGGCCGTGTTCACAACCCAAATCGACACGCGCGACAGCACCATCGTGCTCGGCGGCGTCGAGGTGGACGACCCGATGGGCCTCCCCCTCATCGAGCAGCTCGCCAATCTGGGCGAGATCGACACCTCCGGCGTCGCGGATCCCGCCGCGCCCTAGGCGCAGCGAGCCCGGGCGCTCTGCCCGCCAAGCTGCGTAAGCCGGCGAAACCCGAACCTCAACCTCTACGCAACTGGTCCCAAGCCTGCGCCGATTCGCTCTCAGCGCCGCGCGGGGGCCCGTGACGCATGCCCAAAAAGGTACGAGGAGAAAGGAACGCGATGACGACAACCACGCCCTTCCGCCTTCACGGGGCCACGCAGGACCGGAAGCGACTGGGCCGTGCGGTGGGGCTGTGCTTGGATTGGCTACACTGATATGGACAGTTCCGTGAGGGGCGCGAGAGACGGGACTCTGGGGAGATCTTCGAGGAGGAGTGTCTCGACTGGAAGCGCGGGTTCAGTGGAGCAGGAACCTAATCTCTGTCTCTCTTGCTTTTTTGATTTGTTGAGAAGCCGGCATTTGGGGGCATTTTGGATAGCGAACAGTTCAAACAAGAAGCTGAGAAAATAGAACAAAGCCTGAGTGCCTTGAGAGTCGCCGAGCGCAATGCAGTGATTCCCTTCATGAACGGCGACTTTACCCAATGGGATCTATATCTGGCATCCTCCTCTGAGTATGCGATGAGACTGATAGACGGATTCATCTCCATGCTCGAGCCGAGGAATCTTGTTTGCGTCGCCCAGCTTCTCCGCGCACAGGTTGGAGTCTGCCTGCGGACATTCGCGTTATTCGCCGCCGAAGACCAGGATGACTTTCTCCCAAAAGGCTGCCAAGTACCATGGAGTGAGCGTTGGGGTAGCCATCATTCAGCGTGGATACATCCGGATGCGCATAGATCCAGACGATTCCAACGTTCTCGTATTTCCCGTGCAGGTAATCGAAGAGGGCAAGCGACGCCATACAGTTGCCGCCGACGGTCACGACTCTGTCGGAGTTTTCTGCCGTAAGCTTCCTCTGCGCATCCTGAATCCCCGCCAGGACTTCGTCCTCGGCATAGATGCGAACTGCCTCCCATTCCTCATGTCCAAGTTTTGGGACGCGTTTCACAATGCCGAGTGGAACCCCTGGACAGTCGGATCACGTGGTGGCCCCCTTTGAGAGGGTCACGAGCATCACGGTCCCGTTCTCGGAACTTTCTTCGACCTCTACCGTGCCACCGTGAAGCGCTGCAATCTCCCAAACAAGCGCTAGTCCGAGTCCTGCGCCGCCGTATGCCCTGCTGCGGGATTTGTCTAGACGAAAGAACGGCTGGAAGATGCTCTCTCGGTACTGCTTGGGTATTCCCGGGCCCTCATCTTTGACTCGCAGGAGCACGTGGCTGTCGCTGTCGCTGATGGAGACGTTGACAGTCGAGCCGGAGCGGCTGTAACGGATGGCGTTTTCGACCAGATTAAACACCAGCCGATAGAGGAGCGTATCACTTCCGATTGTCAAAGCGTCTCCGGCGCAATCGAGGGTTACGTCCTTATTCTCGGCAAGCGGCGCAAGGTCGGTGAGGACCTCTTCGGACAAGGGACCAAGTTCCACATCGTCCTCGCAAGGAACGCTGCGGAGCTCACTCATCTCGAGCAACACCTTGGTCATCCGCGACATTCGCTCAGTTTGTTCTTGTAGTAGGCCGAGCAACTCGGCTGTTTCGGGTTGTAAGTTGGAGCGCTCGGAGACAAACAGTTCGATCTGTGCTTGCATAAGGGCGAGCGGGGTGCGCAGCTCGTGTGCGGCGTTGCCGGTAAACTGACGCTGTGCAGAGAACCCTTCGCCAAGACGGGCGATCATGTCGTTGAAAGAGGCGCTGCATCGTTGTAGCTCGGTGGGCACATCTTCACTGAGTCTGATTTCGCTTAGGTTGTCAGGCTGCACACACTCAACCTGGGCTGCAAAAGCTCGTAGCGGTTTGAGTGCACGGCCGCTCACAAAGTATGCCAGCACGCCGCTAAGGAGTGTGACTCCAGCCGTGATGCGCCAGGCTGTCGTGCCAAAAGACTCCTGTGCGTCGTTTACGACGATCGTGACCTCGTCATCGAGGGTCGCTTTCGTTGGGTCGAACGCCTGGGGCGAATCTTCGCCGGTTGCGTTAAAGGCCGAGATGTCACTGCCGATGGCATCCATGTAGCGCATGCCCGTATAGCCGACCAGGCAGTTCGTCAGCACGCATGCCGCACACGTGAGCAGTGCCGTCATAATCGTTATGCGCCATTGCAGCGAAAGCCTTTTCATTCGCTGTCCTCCATAACGTAGCCCTCTCCAATCCGATTGCGAATCGGGTCGTATCCCAAAGCGATGCGTAGCTTTTTGCGGAGTGACGAGATGTGAACGCGGATTGCGTTGCTAAAGCTGTTCACGCTGCTATCCCAAACGTGCTCGATAAGCTCCTCTTGGCTTACCGGACGCCCCTGATTAAGCATCAGGTATTCCAAGATTCCCGTTTCCTTGCGCGTAAGAGATAAAGCCTCGCTGTCCACGGAAGCGATGCGCGCCTTGGTGTCAAAGCTGAGCTTTCCGCAGGTTAAAACTATGTCGCTTTGTGTAAAGCGCCTGAGGGTAAGGCTGCGAATTCTTGCCGCAAGCTCGTCCAGATGAAACGGCTTGGTGAGGTAATCGTTGGCGCCGGCATCGAGTCCGGCGACTTTATCGGATACTTCGCCGCGTGCGGACAGAATCAGTACCTTGGTCTCGCAGTCAGTTTTCCTAAGTTCCCTGAGCACGGTCATGCCATCGATACGGGGAAGGTTGAGGTCGAGTACCACGAGGTCAAAGACTTCGACGCCCAGCAGGTCGAGCGCCTCCTGTCCATCGTGACAGCAGTCGACGCTGTACGCCAAGTTTCGCAAACTGCGCGCGATTGCATCGCACAGTGCTCGCTCGTCTTCGACGATCAAAATACGCATAACAGTCTCCTTGCACATTCCAAATCGCGCTTAACACGGATTTTATAGTCGATATGGTCCAATGGTCACGTACGAAAGGAGTGGTTGAGTTGTTCAAAGCGGTAAAACCCATGGTACAGGTCGCTTTGTTGATCGTCGGAATTGCCATGGTGTGCTTTGGCGTTATGCGTGGCGAGGCGGATGCCGTGCTGGCCAAAGCGATTAGGCTGTGCTTGGAGTGTATCGGAATTGGATAAAAGAGAAAACACCGCGTCGCATGTTTTGGCCCGATTTCGCGGATTCATTCAGGCGGCGGCGACGCTGGTCACCAACATTCACCTGCCAAACTTTGCCAAAGGCGGCATCTATCAGGGCGCGGGAAAAACAGTCTGCGTACCTGGACTTAACTGCTATTCGTGCCCCGCGGCATCGGGTGCGTGCCCCATCGGGTCGTTCCAGTCGGTGGTAGGTTCATCCAAGTTCAACTTTTCTTACTATGTTACCGGTACACTCATTTTGCTCGGCGTGCTGCTGGGACGCTTTGTATGCGGCTTTCTGTGCCCGTTTGGCTGGCTGCAGGAGCTGCTTCACAAGATTCCCGGCAAAAAGTTCTCCACGAAAAAGCTCAAGCCGCTCACGTACATCAAGTACGTCGTGCTGCTGTTTGCTGTGGTGCTGCTGCCCGTCTTGGTGGTTAACGACGTGGGCATGGGCGACCCGTTCTTTTGTAAGTACATCTGTCCGCAGGGCGTGCTCGAGGGCGCCATTCCGCTGGCCATTGCCAATGCCGGCATTCGATCTGCGTTGGGACATCTCTTTACTTGGAAACTTGCCGTTCTCATTGCCGTGGTAGTGCTGAGCGTTTTGTTCTACCGCCCCTTCTGCAAATGGATTTGTCCACTCGGCGCATTCTATGCGCTCATGAATAAGGTATCCCTACTGGGGATTCGGGTTGACGCATGCAAATGTGTCTCGTGCGGCAAGTGCTCAAAGGTTTGTCAGATGGACGTTGATGTGGTCCGCGCGCCCAATCATGCCGAATGTATCCGGTGCGGAAAGTGTATCGGGGCCTGTCCTGTCGATGCCATCAGCTATCGCTATGGCCTGGATGTGTCGGCGGAAAAGCTTCCCTTGACCGCCGATAAAAAGTAAACAAGCTTCGACAAAACGGAGGAATGACTATGAAGCTTTCTAAGATTGCGGCCCTGTTTATGGTGCCAGTATTGGCCTTGTGCCTTGTGGCGTGTTCGGCGCCCAGTGGCAATGCGAGCGAATCTGCGAGCTCCGATCCTAAGATCGCAGAACTCACTGCGCAGAAGCCGACCAATGCCGATGAGGCCGCCGAGCTGTATACAAAACTCATGCAGAAGGAGAACGATATCTTTTCGAGTGATAACGCGCTGTGGGAAAAGGTATTCAATGCGGCAAATAAAGACTCGGCAATGATTGAGAACGGCAGCAATTACGGCGATTTCCTGCTCAAGACCATCGACGGCGCCAAGGATGAGTTCACGGCGGATGAGCTTAAGACGCTCAAGGCCGGTGCACAGCAGATCAAGGAGATCGAGGACAAGCTCGAGAGCCTGGAGAAGGAGTTCCCCGGCTGTGGAAGCACGCCGAGTGCAGGCGAGAGCGTCGACGCTTCGACCGCTGGCATGACGGCTGGTGCCAATGCTTCGAGCGAGGCGACGAAGTTCCCCAGCTTTACGGGCAAGGACCTGGATGGCAACGACGTGAACAGCGACGAGCTGTTCTCTAAGAACAAGGTCACCGTCATGAACTTCTGGTTCACCACTTGCAAGCCGTGCGTGGGCGAGCTGGGCGATCTTGAGAAACTGAATCAGGAGCTTGCCAAGAAGGGCGGCCAGGTCGTGGGCGTCAATTCCTTTACGCTCGATGGCAACAAGGGCGAGATTGCAGATGCCAAGGACGTGCTGAGCAAGAAGGGCGTGACGTATAAGAACATCTGGTTCAAGTCGGATAGCGAGGCCGGTAAGTTTACGTCAAATTTGTTCTCGTTCCCGACAACGTATGTCATCGATCAGAACGGCAACATCGTAGGGGATCCAATCGTGGGAGCCATCAGCTCCGCCGAGCAGCGCGCAGCACTCGACAAGCTTATCGACCAGGCGATTGCGAATAGCGAGCAGTAAAAAACACGTAAAGCATCGCGAGGATCGTGTGTCGCTGCGCGTAGTAGTCCGCTGCCTTTCAAGATAATCTCCACCATATAGAGGCCCCACTTGGGGCCTCTTTTTTGGGCGTCGTCCCGTTCGTTTTTTGAAGCGGTTCCCTACATTCCTCACTGGCGCCGGCAAAAAATGGGGATAGAGTAGGACAAACGCGTCGAATACGAACGGCGGGGGAGAGCGGGCAGGGTGCCTGCGCAGGAGAGGTTGCCGTCCATGTTGGAGCTCAAAGGTATTTGCAAAAGGTACGTTACCCAGTCGTTTACGCAGGTGGCGCTTGACAACGTAAGCCTGTCTTTTCGCGATAACGAGTTCGTGGCCATTCTGGGTCCCTCGGGTTCGGGTAAAACCACGATGCTCAACGTTATCGGTGGGCTCGACCACTTTGACTCGGGCGACCTGCTGATCGATGGTATTTCGACCAAGGATTTTCACGATCGCGATTGGGATGCCTACCGCAATAACCGCATCGGCTTTGTTTTCCAGAGCTATAACCTCATTCCGCACCAAACCATCTTGGAAAACGTGGAGCTGGCGCTTACGCTCACGGGCGTGGGGCATGCCGAGCGTCGCCAGCGTGCGCGCGAGGCGTTGGAGAAAGTCGGCCTGGGCGAGCACGTTAACAAGCGCCCGAGCCAGCTTTCGGGCGGGCAGATGCAGCGTGTGGCCATCGCCCGCGCCCTGATTAATGATCCCGAGATTGTGCTGGCAGACGAGCCGACCGGCGCTTTGGATTCCACAACGTCCGTGCAGGTCATGGACTTGCTCAAGGACGTGGCGCGCGACCGTCTGGTTATTATGGTCACGCACAATCCCGAGCTGGCATACCAATACGCCACGCGCATCGTCAACCTGGCGGACGGCAAGATCACCGACGATTCCGACCCCTTCGATGTTGCCAAGGCCGCGCGTCGCGAGGCAAAGCCTACGCGCAAAACCTCGATGAGCTTTGTGACGGCGCTGGGGCTTTCTGCCCGAAACCTCATGACCAAGAAGGGCCGCACGGCCATGACTGCCTTTGCGGGCTCGATTGGCATTATCGGTATCGCGGCGATCTTGGCGCTCTCCAATGGCGTGAACAACTACATCAAAAAGGTCGAGGAGGATACGCTCTCGAGTTACCCGCTTACGATCTCCAAGCAGGACTACGACCTGTCGTCCATGATGGGTGGTCAGGGGGCTGCGGATGATGACTCGCCTGAAAATGTGGATTCGTCCGACGACAGTGCCGGCGGCAAGGCTAAGGGAACCGATAAGATTCCCGTGGTTACGGCCGTAAAGGATATGTTTGCGAGCGTTAAGTCCAACGACATGACGAGTTTTAAGGCATGGCTCGATGCCGGTGGCGACGGAATCGATAAAGAGGTCAACGCCATTCAGTACGGCTACGGTGTATCGCCGGTTGTCTATCGTGCCGGCAAGGGCGATGAGAAGCCTGTCCGGCTGGTGCCCAACGCCATGACCGAGGCCATGAGCGGAGGCGCGAGCTCGGCGGCAACGGTGAGCATGGAATCCATGGGAACCTCGGTCTTTAACGAGATGATTGACGACCAGAGCCTGCTCAACAGCCAGTACGATGTCGTCGCCGGTCATTGGCCCACGTCCGCCAACGAAGCCGTGATGGTGCTTTCGAGCCGCGGTACGGTGGGCGACTACACGCTCTATAGCATCGGTGCGCTGGATATCGATGAGCTCAACGACCTGGTTAACAGTGCTATGACGGCTGACGGCAAGATTGAGACGCCCGAGTCCGGCACCGACTTTACCTGCGACGATGCGCTGTCCACGACGTTTAAGGTGTTGTCGCCGGCCGATGCGTATCGCAAAAACGAAGAGACCGGCATGTGGACCGATATGTCTGGCGACACCGACTTTATGGCCGCCAAGGTTGCCGACGGTATCGACGTGCACATTGTGGGTGTGGTACGACCCAACGAGACCGCCAACGCGAGTGCGTTGTCCCCAGGCATTGCCTATACGCATGCGCTGACTCGCCGGCTTATGGAGCGCGCCGCCGATTCGCAGATTGTGCAGGAGCAACTCGCCCATCCCGAGACGGATGTCTTTACGGGCAAGTCTTTCGATGAGCTGCAAGGCGAGGCCAAACAGGGCGTGGACCTGGGCAGCATGTTCAGTGTGGACGAGGCAGCGCTGAAGAGCGCGTTCTCGTTCGATGCGTCTGCGCTCTCGGGTGCGGCCGGCGGTATGGACCTGTCTGGTCTTGACTTGTCCGGGCTGGACATTGACCTTTCGGGCGTTGGTAAGGACATCGACTTCAGCGACATCATGGCAAAAGCGCCAACCCCAGATTTCTCGGGTATCTTTGACGGTCTGGAACTCACGCCCGAGCAAATGCAGCAGGTGGGAACACTAGCCAACCAGCTGTTTGAGGGCTTTTTGCAGTCTGATCAGTTTAAGGCGCTGTCGCCCGAAGATCTTAAGGACGCGTCAAAGCTCTCTGCCGCATTCTCGACGTATCTTGAGCATGATGCGGCAGCTCAGCAAATCCTGGCCCAGCTCAAAGCGCTCGGCGGCGATGCCCTGGCCGAGCGTCTGCAGCAGGCGATGAGCGACTATGTGCAAAAGCAGCTGGCTCCGTATCTGCAGCAGGCTATGGATCAGGTGATGAAGGCAATCAGCGAGCAGATAGCGTCGACGGTATCATCCCAGCTTAAGGCGGGCGCGGCAGGGCTTATGGACCAGGTGGCGACGCAGATGTCTTCGAGTTTTGCTAACCTGGCGAGCGCCATGCGCGTGGATGCGAGTGCCTTTGCTCATGCCATCCACTTCAACATGGACGCCGAGGACCTGAGCTCGCTCATGATGAGCTATGCGAAGGCGTCGAAGCTCACCTACGACAACAATCTGACCACGTTGGGCTATGCGGACGAGGCAGACCCCATCTCAGTCAAGATTTTCCCGCGCGACTTTGAGGCCAAGGAGCGCGTGCTCGATCACATCGACGCGTACAACAAGCAGGTCAAAGCCTCTGGCCACGATGAACAGGCAATCTCATACACCGACTACATGGGCATCATCATGGGTTCGGTGACCGACATCGTGAACACCATCAGCTTGGTGCTCATCGCATTCGTGAGTATCAGCCTGGTGGTGAGCTCCATCATGATCGGCATCATCACCTACATCAGCGTGCTGGAACGCAAAAAGGAGATTGGCATCCTGCGCGCGATCGGCGCGTCGAAGCGCAATGTGGCCAACGTATTCAATGCCGAGACCTTTATCGAGGGCCTCATTGCCGGCGTCTTTGCCATTATCGTCGTGGTGCTCGTGAGCTTCCCGGTCAATGCCTGGGCGCTTGCTGCCAAACAGGTACCCAATCTGATGAGCCTGCCCGTGCAGGATGGGCTGGTGCTCATCGCGATTTCGGTGCTGTTGACGGTCGTTGCCGGCCTGCTGCCCGCCCGCAGCGCATCCAAGAAGGACCCTGTCGAAGCCCTGCGCTCCGAATAATGTGACAAAGGGACAGCCCCTTTGTCACATTGAGACCCTTGCGAAATCGGGGTTTAATTACCGTTCGGCAGGTTAAGAACTCCCTCTCCCCGCTTAATGCTTGACGAAGAGTCCTCTGGTTTATATACCTATCGGTAGGTATATAGGATGTATTGCCGATAGAAATGGAGCAACCATGACTCTCACCACACCAGCCAAAAAAGATTGTCTCCGTGAAAGCGGCGCATTTGCTTGGGTCGTCGTTATTGCGCTCGGCTTAATGTCCGCCGGAACAACTGGCACATATAGCATTATTGCCGGCTCATTCGTTGCTCCAGTATGTGAAGATCTGGGCTTTGACTACACTTCTTTTTCTTTCTATTTCACCGCGATTCTTCTTGGCCTTGCGCTTGGGCTTCCGCTTTTGAGTCGCTTCATTCCAAAAGTAATCGGCAAACCATGGCATATTTGCATTGAACTCGTCCTTATTGCTGCCGGCGCCGCAATGGCGTTCTACACCGAGGTCTGGATGTTCACCGTCTCCGCCGCAGTGATCGGCATCTGCTTTTCGTTTACAACGGGCGTCTGCATGTCCGATGTCATTGACCAATGGTTCAGCAAATCGTCCGGTCTTGCCATCGGCCTCGCTTGGGGCGTTAATTCTCTCTGCACGCTGTTATTGAGTCCTGTCGTTACGCTGGTCATCGAGCAGCAAGGCTGGCGTACGGGATACATCGTGCTTGCGGCCGTTTCTGCAGCTATGATTTTGCCTGCAAGCGCATTTATCATTCGCCTTAACCCCTCTGATCGCAACATGCTTCCGTACGGAGAGACCGCCTCCGAAACCCATGAGAGCTGCAGCGCCGATGAGCAGGAAGATGTCCTTTCGGGCATGGCACTCCGCGATGCCGCGAAAACGCCGTCTTTTATTCTCTGTGCCCTTTTGCTTTGCGTGGCGCAGCTCACCTGCTGCATGAACCAGCTGTTTCCAACCTATGCAAGCGAGGTCGGTTTCAATCCTATCGTAGGAAGCTTAATGGTCTCGGCAGCTTCACTCTCCGATATCTTCCTAAATCCCTTCGTGGGCAAAACATGTGACAAGCTTGGCGCTATTAAAGCAACGGTCGCATGGACAGGTGTCAGCATTCTTTCATTCCTGCTTCTTATCATTGGCGGAAGCAATGAGACCGTTTCCATCATTGCAGCTGGTGTAAACGATGTCATGTTCGCCATCGTTGGAACCGCAATGCCGATGCTTCTCCTCTCGCTTTTTGGATCACGCGATTTTGGAAGGATCTATTCGATCGTTTGCTCAGCGGGCTATGTCGTCGGTGCTTTTGGAATGCCGGTCATGATGAAGGTTTACGGCATGGCAGGGTCATTCCAGGGAGTATTTATCTTCTGCATTGCCTGCAACCTTATGATTGCTGCGTTTGCTATCGTTTCCGGCTTTCTCAGTAAGGCTGCTGAAAAGTAATAAGCGCCGATTGCATCGGCATAGATTGCCACGCAACAGGGGTCGACTCCAAGCCAGACTGGAGTCGGCCCCTGTTTTCGTTTTAAAGGTTGCCCGCAGGCACCGTGGGTGCCAACATGCGTTTCAGCTTGGCTGGTCTATTTGAATATAAGCTCGACTATTCCCGCCCAAACCGCTTTTTCATCAATATCCTCACCTTGAGCGACCGTATTGCTCGCTCCCTCCAGAACGGTATATAGAATTTGTACGTAGAGCATCACGTTGGCGCTATCGGAAAACGCGCCAATCTCTACACCATGAAGAAGGATGTCTTTAAGCGCATCCATGGTTCGTTTGGTCGCCGTCGCTTGACGTTCCTGAACTGCAGGAATTCGATTTGATTGAACGCTAACCTCGGCCAACACGCGCCGGCGCTTTTCATCGCTTCGATAGCCACCTATAACTGAATTGCCGAGCTCGATAAGCGCGGCCTTGAACCCGTCCCCATCGACTATTAGCGAGTAGTCGCGCTGATAGTCGATGGTCGGAAACATGCTGTCCAAGAGCGTAGTGAAAATCTCCTCTTTAGAGGGAAAGTAGTAGTACACCGACGGCTTGGATATACCGACAAGGTCGCAAATCTTTCCGATAGACGCTTTGTCATAACCGACTTCTGCCACAAGATCGTACATTGCGTCCAATATTTTTTTTCTTGTGCTCACGCTGCATTTCTCCATTGCAAATCACTTCCGCACTACCAACATTATTAAGGATGGCAACGGAACATCAATTCGTGTCCAAACATGACCACTATATACGGTGAACGGTATGTATCAGTAGGCGAGCGGCAAACATTCAAAACTATCTACCGAACGGTAGGTATAGTAGTACTATAGCAGGTGAAACCCCGCTATTGTCGCGGCCGGACAGCATCGCGGGAAACCCGACGGAAGGACCAACCATGTACGAGAATTATCGTATGCCGGGCGAGTTCGAGAAGCGCTCCAACGTCTATGTGACATGGCTTCCCGATTACATCCGTGCAGAGGGCTACGATAACCGCCAGCCCTGCGTTGACGTGATTAAGGCTCTGCTCGAGTATGGCGACGTTACGGTCAACCTCAATTGCGGCACCCCCGGCTCCTATGAGGAGGCTTGCTCGCGCCTGAAGGAAGAGGGGGTTGATCTCGATCGCATTGAGATTACGCAGTTCGAAGACTCCAACTTCTATGTCCGCGACAACGGCCCCAGCATCATGGTCGACGATAAAGGCCATTCTTATATGGTCAACCCCGCTTGGACCTATTACGGCGTGTGGGACAAGAACTCCCCGGAGTGCCAGTCCGCACGTAAGGCAGCCGTTCACATGGCGGTTGCGCTCGGTTGCTTCGATATTGTCAATTCCGAAATGGTTTCGGAGGGCGGCGACCGCGAGTTTGACGGTCACGGCACTCTGATCGCCATCGAGGACACGGAATGCCGCAAGCGTAATCCCGAGTTCACGAAAGAGGAAGTAGAGGCCGAGTATAAGCGCATCTACAACCTCAACAAGGTTATCTGGCTTCCGCAGCCTATGCTCGAGGACGACGACTATCGACTGGACATCCTCGACGAGAAGGAAGACGGAACTCCCGTCTTTGGCATGAGCTTTGCAGCTCACATTGATGAGATGTGTCGCTTTATCACTCCGAACAAGATTCTTCTTGCCGAGGTGTCCGATGAAGAGGCAGCCTCGAGCAAGGCTGGAGCAGAGTCTCGTCGCCGCATTGAGGCAGCCTACGAGATCCTGAGCAACGAAACGGACTGGGAGGGCAAGCCCTTCGAGATCGTTCGTATGCCCACCGCCGAGCCTATTGAAGTCGTTATCGCCCCTGGCGATGAAGATTACGAGCTCTATAAGGGCTTCATCGACGAAATGGGCGGCAAGTTTATGGATGGCACCCCCTGGCCCGAGGGCCCCGTCCACTTCTACGCCGCAGCGAGCTACTGCAACTTCCTGATTTGCAACGGCGTCGTTCTTGGCCAGCGTTATTACCACGAGGGCATGAGCGAGGTCGTGAAAGAGAAGGATGAGCAGGCCAAGGCAGTTCTTGAGAGCTGCTTCCCCGATCGCAAAGTCATCATGATTGATTCCCTCGCGCTTAACCTGTCCGGCGGCGGCGTGCACTGCTGGACTAAGGACGTGGCGGCCAGTCGTTAGTGAGCCTTAGAGCCTGCGCTCTTTGGCTTAGGCGCCACATGTACCGCTCCCCGAGGGATATCCGTGTTTTCCTCGGGGACACATTCAACAATAATTTTGATAATAATTCGAAAGGAAATAGGCATGAACAACAGCCTCCGCGGTCGCGACTACATCAACATCCATGATCTCTCCTCCGAGGATTTCCGCTATCTCATCGATCTTGCCTGGAACCTTAAGGCTCAGAAGAAGTCTGGTGTCGACCAGCGCTACTTCCCCGGCAAAAACGTCCTCGCCAACTTTGAGTGGGGCTCGACCCGTACTCGTTGCGCATTCGAGACCTCCTGCAATGATTTGGGCATGGGCTTCACTTATCTGACCAACTCCCACATGGGTGACTGCGAGACCGTCAAGGATGCCATGCGCGTCTTTAACGGCATGTACGATCTCATCGTCTACCGCGCACAGAAGGACGAGCAGTTCCTCTATGACGTCGCCGACCTGGTTGACATCCCGGTCATCAATGCCCTTACTCTCGGCGATCACCCGACTCAGATGCTCGCTGACGCTCTTACGATGGAAGAGCAATGGGGCGGTCTGCGTACGAGCCGCGGCAAGAAGATGGCTTTCGTTGGCAACTGCGCCGGCGCCCCAGTGTGGTATGGCCGTCTGTGCGCTATGCTCGACATGGACTTCCTCGCCATCGGCCCCGACGACCTCCGTCATCAGATGTGCAAGGAAATGATCGAAGAGGTGGAGGCCTGCTACGCCAAGTACGCTCCCAATAGGACCTTTACCATCACCTCTGACCTCGATGCCCTGGATGGCGTTGACGTTATCGTTACCGAGGAGTGGCGCTACATCAACCCCGAGTGCGGAGAAGAGGTTCTGGATCCCGACGACTACAACTCCTGGTTGGGCGATGCCGAGTCTCTGTACCCCTATCGCGTCACCAGCGAGCTGTGCAAGCGCACCAACAATCCCGACATCTTCTGCATGCATGAGCTTCCCTCTGTCCACAACGCGGATCACCGTGTTGGCAAGATGCTCCTCGACCAGTGCAAGAACGACCTTCATCGCGAGATCATCACCGAGGGTTTCGAGATTGCCGACGAGTGCTTTGAGGCCAACGCTTCGGTCATCTTCCGTGAGGCAGAGAACCGTCAGCACACCATCAAGGCCGTTATGTGTGCCCTTCTGGGTCTCTAGGAGCTGCGTCAATGGAAAATGCAAAGTTAAAGAGCAGCAAGGTTTACGCATGGGTTCTCGTAATCGCGCTCGGCCTTATGTCTGCCGGCACGACCGGATCCTATAGCGTCATCGCGGGCTCCTTCGTCGCACCCGTGTGCGAGGAGTTCGGGTTTGACTATTCCATCTTCTCGTATTACTTCACCGCAACGCTCATTGGTCTTGCGGCAGCTCTTCCGTTTGTCGGAAAACTCATTCCCAAGGTCGTTGGCAAGGTTTGGCTCCCCGTTGTCGAGCTTATTTTGCTCGCTGCCGGCGCAGGCATGGCCTTCTACACCGAAGTCTGGATGTTCATCGCCGCTGGCGCCCTGATTGGCGTTTGCTTCGCCTTCACCACCGGCGTCGCTATGTCCGACGTTATTGACCAGTGGTTCAAAAAATCTGGTGGCCTGGCAATCGGCCTCGCTTGGGCAGTGAACTCGATTTACATGCTCATCATGAGTCCCGTCATCACCTCTGTCATCGAGGCCGCTGGCTGGAGAACTGGTTATCTGGTGCTCGCCGGTGTTTCCGCAGTGCTCATTCTCCCAGCTTCCATTCTGATCATCCGCTACAAGCCTCAGGACAAGGGCATGCTGCCCTATGGCTACGTCGAGGGCGAGACGGTCACCGAGACCGAGGAGACGACCGAGGATAGCACGCGTGGCGTTAGCTATGCGCGCGCCATTAAGTCGCCTGCCTTCTTCTTCTGCATCGGCTTCCTCTGTCTCGTTCAGCTCACTTGCTGCATGAACCAGCTCTTCCCGACGTATGCTTCCGAGGTTGGTTTTAGCCCCATGGTGGGCGGCTTCATGGTATCCGCTGCATCGCTCTTCGATCTGTTCCTCAATCCGATCGTCGGCACCACTTGCGATAGGTTCGGCAGCACGAAGGCCATTCTGGGCTGGCTCGCTGTCTCCATCCTCTCCTTTGTCATGCTCATGATGAGCAGCGGCAACTCGACGCTCAGCATCCTCGCAGCAGGCGTGAACGACGTAATGTACGTCATCGCTGGCACTGCCCTGACCGTTTTGGTTATGGATGTCTTTGGCTCCCGCGATTTCGGTCGCATCTTCGCGCTGATCTGCTCCGTGGGCTATATCGTCGGCGCCTTTGGCATGCCCGTTATGATGAAGGTCTATGAGCTTGTCGGCTCCTTCCAGGGCGTCTTCATCTTCTGCATCGCATGCAACGTTATTATCGGCCTGTTCTTGCTGCTGGCAAAAAAGACTGGTAAGAACCTCTCCTGGGACGAATAGTTCGATTCGTCTTAGACATACGCTGTAGGGCTTAACCTGCAGCCGCTTTGGGGCATCGACTAACATCGGTGCCCTTTTTCATCGAATGTGACAAAGGAGCAGCCACTTTGTCACATTGAGTGGCATGTAAATCGAGGTCTAATACTTTTCCGAGAAGTGAACGGCCATACTTGGGCCTCCGAAGCATCGACATTTTTAGACGTCAAACCCGTAGGATTTGGCTGGCAAAACCGCAGGAAATTGCATCTCGAAAGTGCAGATGCTTCGGGGCCCGTTTTCACTCGTTCACTTCTCGGGAAAAGTATTAGACCTCGTTGTATGGGGTGCGGCTGGAGGGTGGTCATCGTTCAGTAGCTACCTCTTCCTTGTGAATCGCCTGAAGCGCAAGGCATAATGCATGCGACAAAGGGACGGCCCCTTTGTTGTGTTGATATGAGAGAAGAGTAGATGATCCTTTCGCTGGCCCCTATGGAGGGGATGACCGGGCATGTGTTCCGTCGCGTGCACGCGGAGTGTTTTGGCGCACTCGATTGTTATTACACGCCGTTTTTGCCGCCGCCACGGGTAGGCAACCGCTTTGGCGGCAAAGCGTTTAAAGAGGTCGATCCCGCCAATAACCGGGGGCTCAACGTGGTGCCTCAGCTGATGTCCAAGAATGCGGACGAGTTTGTGTGGGCGGCGCAGGTGCTTGCCGACATGGGCTATCGCGAGGTCAATCTCAACTTGGGTTGTCCTTCGGGCACGGTTGTCGCCAAGGGGAAGGGCTCGGGCTTTCTGCGCAATCTGGATGAGCTCGAGGCGTTCTTGAGCGACGTGTGCGAGCGCTCGCCATTGCCGGTGTCGGTAAAAACTAGGCTGGGACTGCAGAGCGACGACGAGTATGAGCGTGTGCTCGACCTCTATTGCCGCATGCCGCTGGCAGAGCTAATCGTGCATCCGCGCGTGCAAAAGGACCGCTATACGGGCTCGCCGCGCAAAGAGTTTTACGGCGAGACGCTGGAACGGGCGCCGTTCCCCGTGGCCTACAACGGCGACATCTTTGATCTTGAGGATATGGATGCGCTGGTGGAGGCCTATCCCGGAACGCGCCACGTAATGTTGGGGCGCGGCTTGCTTGCGAACCCCGCGTTGGCTCGCATGGCTAAGGGCGGCCCTACTGCCACGGCAACTGAACTACAGCGCTTTCACGACACGCTGTTTGCGGCCTATGCAGAAGAGATTGGCGGCAACGCGGTCTTTCGTATGAAGGAGTGGTGGTTCTACGCCAAGTGCGCCTTCGCCGACCCCGCTACCGTTCACAAGCTCGTACGTAAGACCAAAAAGGTCGACGAATACCGCGCCGCTGTCGAGCGCGTCTTTCGCGAGCAGCCACTTGCACCTGCCGCCCGCTTTCGCGGCTAAATGTAGTCGTTGGGGACGTTCTTAAACGACTAGTCATTCAAGAACGTCCCCAACGACTACCTGCGCAAAAAAGTTGTACGCCAGCATCCAAAGATGTCGAAAAATGTCGACTTTGGATGCTGACGTACATGTTTGGGTTCGGCGGGGAGCGGTGCCTAGGCAATCATTGCGTCGAGCGTAATGAGCTCCCTGAGCCGCTCTGTGCGTGTCTGCCCATGACGCTTTGCCTTTGCGTCAAACGCCTCAAGAACCGATTCACCTACGCGTGCCGACAAAACAGCGCTCGGCTCATCGGAGATCGGCGGCCTTCCCAACTTGATGGTGCGACCCTTTGGCCACTCATCTTTTTCGTAAGCTTCCGCGGCTTTCTCTAACTTTCCAGGGGCAAATCCCATCATTTTTTCAAGCTGCTTAGCGTCCATAGCGCCTCCTATCGATCGACATAATGTCGAGCGCTGGTTCTCGGATTCCCTTTTTTGTATACAGTTTTATACAAAAAATACAAGCAGTTTATCGGGCTAATTAGCTTGTTTTGATCCGCCTGCTCGATAGGAAATGAGCATTGACGGCTTCGATACTCCTCTGCTTTTCAGCTTGGAATTTGGATGCTCGTTGAACTTCCGGAGGGGAGCGTTTTATTAAGCTATCGAGATTCTGGGCAGGAGCTCTCACCGGTCTTCGATAGTGGGACTAGCTTAATTCGCGACACAGTGTGTCACGAATTGGAGTAGTCGTTGGGTGTCCTTCAATGGCTAGTCATACAAGAACGTCCAAGTGCCGGATTTTGTCATTAAGAGTTGTCCCTAACGACTATTCTGGAGGGTCGTGGTCAAAAAAGGGCAAATATGAGTACTGTTGCCATTATGGTTGCATTAATTTTGCTGTAAAAAGTTGCTCCTGATGAGATTTGTTCCCATTAGGAGCAACTTTTATTGAACATATGAGGAGAAATAGCGTCAGCTGCGGGCGCATGGGACGTTGAATAGTTCCTGAAATGATCAAAATTGCTGCTACTAAACAGGTGGCAGTACTCATATTTGCCCTTTTTGACCATAGCTCCCTCGGAAACTCTTTCCCGAGGCATCAAACAGCCATAATCCAAAGGTCGCCTCAAACAATTAGCCGGTTAAGAGCGTCCATGGCTACCCAAAAGCTGTACGTCAGCATCCGAAGATGTCGAAAAATGTCGACTTTGGATGCTGACGTACATGTTTGGGTTCGGCGGGGGACCAGTTATTGGGGACGTTCTTTAACGACTACTCATTTAAGTACGTCCCCAATGAGTAAAACTACTCATTTTAGTGCGTCCCCAATGAGTGGGGTGGTCGGTTGCAATGCGCGTGCTAGAGCAGGTTCTCCTGTACCCACGCGATGATGTCGCTCGATTCGTAGAGTGGTTTTCCGTCGATGAACAGGCAGGGAACCTGGCGCTTTCCGCCGACGGCGATAAGCGTCTGCTCGGCATCGGAATCGGTCAAGATATTGCGCTCGGGGATGGTCACGCCGTTATCGGCCAGGAAGCGCTTGACCTTCATGCAATACGGGCAGCCGGTCATAACGTATAGCTCGAGTTCGTGATTAGTAGCCATGGGTCTCCAATCGGTTGAAGTTTCGATTGAGATACCCAAAGCCGCCGCGGTCTATGCGCGAGTTAGCGATGACTCGATGGCCTGAACCAAAAACGCCGTGGCTCCGGTGCCGCAGGGCTTGTCGTAGTAGTCGATAAAGCGCTGGTCGGCCATATATCCATGAGCGAGGCCCAGGTATGCCTCGTCTTGGGGCTGGTGTCCCCAGTTAAGGCCAATCCATCGACGGTGCATTGCGACGAGCTTGCGGGCTTCGTTGCTCTCTGGGTCGCCGTCGCCCATGGCAATCGAGAGCTGACCTAGAATAGCGCGTTCAAGTTCCTTCATGTCGTTCCATGTCTCGGGGTCCATGTCCAGCAGCGCTTCGTTTGCTGCGTCGATCGCTTCGGAGCCGTAGCGCTTCCGAGCTTCGGCGCCGTAGCGCTCCTCGTTTTCCTGCACGGTGCGCCAGCGCTCCAGTTGCGGCAGCACGGCGCCCATGAGCGAAACGGCTTCGTCGAGTGACATACCGGTGCTTTGCGCCAGACGCGGGGCACAGTCCTCGATCATCGCCTCCATCGTGGTTTCGTAAGTGTACTCGCCGTGGTCGTAGCACCACTTGCAGTAATGGTCGTTCGCGGTGCCCGCGGCATCGGTGCCGCAGTCGTCGGGCGTGAGTAGCATGCCGCAGCTCTGACAATAGTGCTCGGGCATTTCGAGCAGATGAGACAGTGGCTCGCCGGTCACGGCGGCAATGAGCTTCATCATGTCGATGCCCGGTGTGACCTCGCCGCGTTCCCAACGGCTGATGGCCTGGCGTGTGACGAAGAGCTTGGCGGCGAGCTGCTCCTGAGTAAGGTGATGGGCGTGGCGGACAGCGATAAGCTTTTCTGCAAAGGCCATAACGGCTCCTTTCTGCTGGTTGATGGCTTAAGCATACGCGGCAGCAGGCGCCCTTCCAAGCAACCGTTGGTTGCACGATGGGGGACCGCGGCGAAGAATTGCGTGCCACGCCCCACATCTTCATGCCGTACAATGACCGGCATGGAACCTATCGCACGCATACATACCGACCTGCCGCAGAAGTTCGGCATTCCGCGCAACAGCTTTTTGGCGCCTCATCTTGAGGGGCGCATTATCTTTGAGCCGGAGTTTGCCTCTAACGCCGCGATTGCAGGGCTCGAATCATTCTCGCACCTATGGCTGCTCTGGCGCTTCGAAAATGGAGCACCCGGCGGAACGGCGGAAGACATCGCTGCCGACGTCAAGACACAGGACAAAGCGGGCACCAATGCCAAATGGTCAAAGACCGTGCGTCCGCCACGTCTTGGCGGCGCCGAGCGCGTGGGTGTCTTTGCCACGCGCAGCCCGTTTCGCCCCAACCCCATTGGCCTTACCTGCGTGAGGCTCGATCGTGTTGAGCTCACCGACAACGGTCCCATCATTCATGTGCTGGGGGCCGATCTGCGTGACGGCACACCCATCTACGACATCAAGCCCTACATTCCGTTTGCGGACTGTCACCCGGATGCGACGGGCGGCTGGATTGAGGGCACTCCGTGGCAAGAGCTCGACGTCGAGTTTCCACAGGCGCTGCAAGACAAAGTCCCGCCCGCAAAGTTGTCCGGCTTAATCGAGGTCCTTCGCCAAGATCCGCGCCGGGCTGGCAGCAAACACGAGCCCGATCGCGTCTACCACTTGGCCTATGCTGGGCTCGATATATCGTTTACGGTTGACGGAGCCAGGTTGACGGTAGCCGCCATCAACGACGCTCAAGACTAACCGGCCATCCGTCCGCACCCGTCAAATTAAGCGCCAAACCTCATGCCAAAACCGCCCACGCTGGTGGACAATAACGCCTACCGAACCAATCCGCTTTGCACGGGAGCTCAGCATGAAATACGACTTTACCTCGCTTATCGACCGCCACGGCATGGATGCCATCGCCGTAGACTCCTGGGGCGAGATCCCCGGTATGGCGCCAAGCGTACCCGATGAGGGCTTCGACCGCATCCCGATGTGGGTGGCGGATATGAACTTTGCCACGGTGCCAACGGTCCAGGAGCACATCATTCAACGTGTTCAGCACCCTATGTTTGGCTACTTTGATCCGCGAGCCGAGTACTTCGATCGCATCATCGAGTGGCAGAGCCGTCGTAACGGCGTTGAGGGCCTGGCGCCTGAGCATATTGGCTATGAAAACGGTGTGCTGGGCGGCGTTGTATCGACGTTGCGCGCCTATGTGCAGCCCGGTGACGCGGTGCTGGTCCATAGTCCCACCTATATCGGCTTTACCAAGTCTATCGAAGCCGCGGGCTATCGCATTGTCCACAGCCCGCTTAAACTCGACGACCAGGGCGTGTGGCGTATGGACTTTGAGGACATGGAGTGCAAACTCGCCCAAAACCACATCCATGCCGCGGTGTTCTGCTCGCCGCACAATCCCTGCGGCCGCGTATGGGAGCGCGACGAAATCGAGCGCGCCATGGACATCTATCGCCAGCACGATTGCGTGGTGATTTCGGACGAGATTTGGTCCGATATCATCCTGCCGGGGCACAAGCACATCCCGACGCAGTCGGTGAGCGAGGATGCCCGCATGCGCACGGTTGCCCTCTATGCGCCGAGCAAGACGTTTAACCTGGCGGGCCTTGTCGGCAGCTGCCACATTGTCTACAACGAGACGCTGCGTGACCGCATCTGCGCCGTGTCCAACAAGACCCACTACAACGAGATGAATGTCCTCTCCATGCATGCGCTTATCGGTGCCTACCAGCCGCAGGGCTACGAGTGGGTGGACGAGCTCAACCAGGTGCTTGCCGACAATATCGAGTACTTCTGCACGTATGCAGAGAAACATTGGAAGGGCGTCGCGTTTTCACGTCCGCAGGGCACGTACATGGTGTTCCTGGACTGTACCGAGTGGTGTCGCGAACATGGCCGCGATATTCAGTGGTTGCTCGACGAGGGGGCGCGCGTGGGCGTGGGGTATCAGGACGGCCGTCCGTTCCACGGGCCCTGCCACATTCGCGTGAATCTGGCGCTGCCGCTTTCGCGCGTAAGGGAAGCGTGCGACCGCCTGGACCACTACGTTTTTAATGCACGGTAAGTGAGCACTGCATGCGGGGCCTTCTGCCAAGTCGGCTGGAAGGCCCCGCATGGTAAAACGTCTGTAACCATTGGGCACTCGTGTGGTTTTGTTTGCTATTATTTTCTACCATTTCAGTCTGTAAACAGGATCGTCTGGAGCTTGATGAAAAGACCCCGTCGCTCGGTTGCCATTTCGTTGTTTGTTGCGCTTGCGGTAGCGTGCGCCTTTGTCGTAGCGATAGCTGGCTGTTCCGGGTCGAATGGCAGAGCCTCGACGTCTGCATTTGAAGGTCTGGACGCCTCGCAAGCCAAAGACGACAACCTTAAGACGCTCAATGTTGGCAGCGACCTCTATCCACCGTTTGTGTATACCGACGAGTACGGCGATATCGTTGGCCTGGATGTCGAGATACTAACCGAGGCTTTGGCCCGCATTGGTTACAAGCCAAAATACCAGATGATCGATTGGGAAAAGAAGAAAGAGCTGCTGGCGAGCGGCGAACTCGATTGTGTCATGGGCAGCTTTAGTATGACGGGTCGCGAAAACGAATATCGTTGGGCCGGCCCGTACCTTGCGAGCCGCCAGGTGGTCGCGGTCGATCCCCAGAGCGATATCTACACGCTTGCCGATCTTGAGGATAAGGTCGTGGCGGTCCAGTCCACCACCAAGCCCGAGGACATTTTGCTCAATTGCGTAAATGAAAACGTTCCGCAGATCAAGGAGCTCTACAGCTTCTCGGACCGCTCGTACCTGAACCCGGCGCTCGTCGAGGGCCTGGTCGACGCCATCGCCGCGCATGAGTCCTCGCTGCTCACCTACGAAAAAGACTATGGTGTGACATATCGCATTTTGGATGAGCCGCTGCTAAAGGTTGGTTTGGGCACCGCTTTCGATATCAACGATACGCGCGGCATCGACGTCAAGCTCACTCATGCCTACCAAGAAATGCTTGCCGATGGCACCATGGAACGTCTGGTGTCAAAGTACTTTGATGACCCTTCGCCATTTTTGAATGTGGAGGGCCTGTCATGATCGATGCGCCCGACCACGCCGCTCAGGAGCGGGGCAATCGTTCGGCAGGGGCATGGCTCCTTGTCGCTCTGCTGGGGATAGTGCTCTCGGTTGCTGCCGGCATGATGAGCTACGGTTACACGACGGCCCAAGCCGAGCAGCGCTTTGCCGACGTTGTCGATTACGTGGCGACGCAGAGCCTTTCCTACGATGCATTCAACAGCGCCTATACGACCAAAAACCTGATTCGCGTTATCGAGATCGCCGGAGAGGCTGCCCGCGATATGGAGCGCGACGGTTCGGTGGATAACGCCATGCTGGAGCAATACGCCGACCAGTTCAACGTGAGCGCGCTGATCGTGACGGACGCATCGGGCAATTTGGTGTCCGAGTCCTCGACGGGCGATGTGGGCTACGAGTCGCTCGCTACGTATCTCAAGGAAGCGCCCGTGCTGGAGGTGGCAACTCATCCGCTTAAGTCCTATACCGCCCGCATTACGCTTTCGGATGATTCGGTTGCAGACATTGGTTGCGTGACCCGGCGGGATGGCGAGGGTATCGTTATCGCGGTAAGGCATCAGAGCGCGAAGGCGGTTGCAAGCAATACGCTCAAACTGCAGAGTTTGCTCGAAGGCTATGAAACCATCGATAGCGGCAATATCGTGATCGAAAGCGACGGCAAGGTCGTTGCGACCAATGCCGTTGAACCCACCGTATTGGGCGTGTTCGATCTGCCTGCGACGGATGTCTTTATTGTCGACGGTATTAAGGATCGATGCCTGGCTGGTAAGGTCAGATTGGTTAACGCCGACGGCGAGTGGTATTTGGGCACATTTGGAAAAGCGCACAAATTCTATGTGTACACCTATGCCTCGGCGCGGCGCTACTTTGAGGTCGTCGCGGCTGTTGCTGCCGGCGTGCTGGTGCTCTACAGCGGTGTTATAGCCGTTGTTGTGATGGTGCGTCGCCGCGCTGATCGTCGACGTTTGACGGACTTGCTGCAGCAGGAGCGCGACTATGGCGACAAGCTGGCAAAGGCGGCGCGTGAGGCCTCGTCTGCCAACTCGGCAAAGACGGAGTTTTTGCGTCGCATGAGCCACGATCTGCGCACGCCCATCAACGGCATTCGCGGCATGGTCGAGGTCGGCGATGCCAATGCGGACGATCTGCAAAAGCAGACTGAGTGCCGCTCAAAAATCTGGACGGCATCGGGACTGCTGCTCGACCTTGCCAACGAGGCCCTGGATATGAGTCGCCTGGAGAGCGGGCAGGTCGACCTGAACCTCGTGCCCATAAATTTGGTGGCCCTCAACTGTGAAGTGCGCGATATTCTGGAGCGCCAGGCCGAGGAGCGTCTGGTGACAATTATCTGCGACCAGCAGACTCTTAATCATCCCTATGCGCGGGTGAGCGTGACGCACCTCAAGCGCTTGTTGCTCAATATTGCCGGCAATGCCGTCAAGTACAACCGCCAGGGTGGCTATGTTCGCCTGGTGTGCCGCGAGGTGGAGCCAGCGGATGGCGTCCCCGTCTATGAATACACGATCGCCGACAACGGTATTGGCATGAGCGAGGAGTTCCAACAGCACCTCTACGAGCCGTTTTGCCGCGAGGAGCAACAGGTGGAAGGCGCCTCATCGGGAACTGGCCTGGGCGCGCCTATCGCAAAACAGTTGGTCGAGCTTATGGGCGGAACCATGAGCTTTACGAGCGTTTTGGGACAGGGGACAACGTTTACCATCCGCCTGCCGTTCGAGAAATGCAAGCGCTCCGAGATTCCTCAGGCAGTTCGCGCGGATGTGGGCGATGGCGATGCGCTCCAGGGCTTGCGCGTTTTGCTCGTAGAGGATAACGGTCTGAATGCCGAGATCGCGCAGTTTACGCTCAGCCGTGCCGGTGTCGTCGTGACGCATGCTAAGGACGGCGAGTCTGCCGTTGAGGCGTTTGCCGCGAGCGCACCGCACAAGTACGACGTGGTGTTGATGGACATCATGATGCCTGGCATCGATGGCCTTGAGGCCACACGTCGGATTCGAGCACTCGATCGCGAGGATGCCGCGACCACGCCGATTATCGCCGTGAGCGCCAACACCTTTGCCGACGACCGCAGGCTTTCGCGTGAGGCAGGCATGGACGCGCACCTGAGCAAGCCTGTGAGCTCGCAAGAGCTCGTCGAGGCGCTGGCGCACATCGCCGCCGACGCTTCATAAGCATATGGCTCGGTTCCAAGGTGGGTTGGAACCGAGCCATATTGCTATTTGTGAGTTTTGCTTTTGAGGCTTACTTTTCTTGAATCTGCTTACCGCAAAGATGCTCAATCGTAATCTCGTAGAGCTGGACGCCCTTAATGTCCTTGGCGATTTCCTCTTCGACTTCTTCGGCAGAAGGGTAGTACTTAAGTGCGAGCTGGCGGACTTTATCCTCGATAAACGCGGGAGTGTCATTTGCCAGGCGACAGCGGCCAAAGACTACGGTACTCATAACGTAGGGAGCCCAGTCGCCGTCCTGGTGCCATTCGTTGCCGTAAACGGTAAAGCAGACCTTGTCATCGCGCTTAAGTGCGTCGACCTTGTGGCCAGCCTTGGCGCCATGGAAATAAATCTTGTCGTGCTCGGCGTCAAAGAAGTAGTTGACGGGAATGGCGTACGGGTAGCCATCGTCGCCGTTGACGGCAAAGACGCCGCGCTTGCAGGTGGCGAGCAGTTTGCGCGCTTCCTCGTCGGTGATGGCGCGTTTCTTTCGACGTAAGGGCCTAAACATCGTTGGCTTCCTTTCTGGTCGTGCGTGGTTGCTGCAAAAACTATAGCGAAACGGATCCGTTTTTCTTGATGTGGGCGAGTATGTTTTTGAGCTTGTTAAAGTCGATCGGTTTGGACAGATGAGCGTTCATGCCGGCAGCGTGTGCCGTCTGGGCGTCTTCGGCAAAGGCGTTGGCGGTGAGCGCGATGATGGGGATATCGGCCGCATCGACCTTCTCGCTCAGACGAATCGCGCGGGTTGCCTCGTAGCCGTCCATGCCCGGCATCATAATGTCCATCAGGATCGCATCGAAGCTGCCGGCGGGATGCGACAGGTACAGATCGACGACTTCGTTGCCGTTGGCGGCGCGGGTGACCACGACGCCTTCGGATTCTAGCAGCGCCTGGGCAATCTCGGCATTCAATTCGTTGTCTTCGGCGAGCAGCACGTTCATGTTGGCGAGCGAGCAGTCGAGCGCTCTCTCGACCGTATTCGCCCGCGCCTGGGGGTTCTTGTCGATATCGAGCGGAATCTGGACGTTGAACGTACTCCCCACGCCAACCTCACTCGAAATCTCAATCGTACCGCCCATCAGTTCAATAAGCGACTTGACGATTGGCATACCCATGCCGGTTCCTTGGAACTTGCTGCGCGCATCGTCACCTTCTTGGGCAAACGGCTCATAGATATGCTTTAAAAACTTGGAAGTCATGCCAATGCCGGTGTCCGAAACGCTAAAGCAAAAGAGCACACGCCCGTTATCGAGTGGCTTGGTCTTTGAGCTAAAGGTGACGGAGCCGCCGCGTTTGTTGTACTTAATGCTATTGTCTAACAGGTTGATCATGATCTGTCGGATATGGGTGGGACTGCCGATCATGTATGGTCCCGTGGCGTACGGCAGACTATTGTCCTGCATTGTGATGCAGTTATCGGATGCGCGGAGCTTGCACAGCACCAGCGTATCGTCACAGAGCTCTTTGAGGTTAAAAGGCACATGTTCCAGTGTTAGCTTGCGGTCTTCGATTTTGCCCATCTCGAGGATATCGTTGATCAGTGAGAGCAGGTGATTGGCGGCAACGCGCGCCTTGGCACGGCTCTCGCGGGCGACCTGGATATCGCCTTCCTTCAATTCCTCGATCTCGATAAGGCCCAGGATGCCGTTGAGCGGCGTACGGATGTCGTGGCTCATGCGCGTGAGTAATGCCGTCTTAGCGGCGTTGGCGGCGTCGGCTTTTTCGCGCTCGGTTCGAGCGCGCACGAGCGCCCAGATGAGCAGGACGATGCTGACCGACAACATACCGATGAGGGTGGAGGCAACGGCGGTGCGGTTGCGATAAAGGAATTGAAGCGTGTTGGATTCCTGGGCCGTGTACGACGTAGAGGAGTAATTGCTTGCGGAGAGCGATTCTCCGGCATTGACGATGCCCTTGTTGATGATTCCCAGCAGCTCGGGCTTTCCGCGCGAAATCCAGCACGAGAGCTCGCAGGTGTCAGGGAGCTCGACCGTCTCGCAGTCCTCGAGATCATAACGATCGCCGAGGGTTTTTACGCGTGAACTGGGAGCGACGACGCAGCGCGCCGTTCCCCTCCTGAGGGCGTCGAACGCTTCATCGTCGGATCGGTATTCGGTCACGGTCGCTGTGGGGAACAGACTTTCAAGTACGTTTCGGTTGATAAACGATGATTTGGTACAGGCGATGTTCTGAAGATCTTTGTTCAGGTTGCTTCCGCTGTGGATGGCGGTGAGGGATATGGTCCCCAACGATACCGACTGCACAACGCCTGATTGCTCGGCAAACCAGTAATCTCGGTATACCGGCAGCGCGACGTCTATGCTTCCCTTTGACAGGGCCTTTGACATCATCTTGTAGCTATCAAAGGCGACGGTTTTGACCGTAATGCCAAATTTATCGTGCAACGTCGTCGCAAGCGATGCGAGCGAGCCTTCCATTTTGCCGTCTTCGTCTTCGTTGCAGTAGGGGAGTTTGCCCGTAATGTAGCCGAGCGTGATGGTGTTGTTGTTCGCCTTGAGCCAGGCGCGCTCATCGCCGGTGAGCGAGGATGATCCGCTGTTTTGCGCTGAATAGTTCGATTTGACCTCGTCGTTATAGCGGGGGTTGACGCGGTTGATTGCCGCCATTGCGGAGTTGATGTTGTCCATCAGGTCGGGGCGGCTTTTGGGAACGGCAAAGTAGTAGTCGCTCGAACCGACGTAGAACATGGGCGACGCCTCGGGCGACGAAATGGTGTCGTTCATGATGATGGCGTCGACCTCGCCGTTTGCGAGCGCGTCAAAGAGAACGGAGCCTCCGTCATACTCCCTGTATGTGCAGGCGATTCCCTCGTTGGCGAGCCACTGCTGGCCGACGATGGTTTGCATAACACCGGAGTTGTAACCGATGGTGAGACCCTGGAGTGCTTGAGGGCCACCCTTGGCCAGGTCGTCACGGTCGGGCCTGGCGTAGATGTAGTAGCGCTCGGTGCCCTCGGGGTTCGAGGAAAAGAGCAGCTTTTGGGCGCGTTCCTCGGAGTAGGAGATGTTGGGCATGAGGTCGATCTCGCCTGCCTCGAGCATGTCCATAAGCTCGGTGAAGGTGCCGGAGACGTATTCGTACCGCCAGCCGGGCGTGTAGTACGACAGGGTCTGGAGGTGCTCGTAACCCCATCCCGAGAGACGCTCGCCGGGGGTGCCGTTCTGGAAGCCCTCGTTGTTGACGAGCCAGCCGACGCGGACCGTCTTGACTGGCTGACTAGAGTCATCGGCAAAAGCCTGGACAGGCGCGATGGAACTCAGTGCGGCAAGCGCGGCAAGCACAATGGCCAGGGCGCGACATATAACTGAACGAAGGACAGTGGCAGCTCTCACATGCAATCCTAACGAATCGAGACAATACCGCATAAGGATACCAGCTCAGCCTGCCCAGTCGGCAGCTGTACCGCTAAACGCTCCCGCCCGGCAGTCATCGGGGACGTTCTTAAACGACTAGTCATTGGGGACGTTCTTGTTTGACTGGTCATTTAAGAACGTCCCCAATGACTAGTTCCGTTTGCTGGGGAGGCGTGGGACAATACCGAGCGAACGTGATTGGTTGTCCGTGGAAGGGGTCGCGATGAAAAAGCTCAGGACGCTTGCCGATGTGCTGCGACAGGCTGGCTTTGCACGCATTACGGGCCTGTTTCTTATTTTCTATCTGCTTTGCTCGACGGCTGTCTGGCTGTCCGAGCCCACGACCCTCACGTTTGGCGATGGTCTCTGGTTTAGCTTTGAGACGGTCTCGACGATTGGCTTTGGCGATATCCCCGCTGAAACGCCGGTTGCCCGCGGCATTACCGTTATCCTAAGCGTCATCAGTATCTTCTATATCGCCATGCTTACGGGCGTGGCGGTGAACTACTGCAATACGCTTATCAAGATGCGCCAAAAGGACACCATGGCGCGCTTTATGGACGATCTTGAGCATTTGGAAGAACTCGACCGCGATGAGCTCGCCGATTTGTCGCGCCGCGTGCGCGAATACCGTCGCCGGCAACGATAGAACGGGTGCCGCGCGTCACGACGAGGGGGATTGCATATGAACATCACCGTCTACCTGGGCGCGAGCGTCGGCAACGACCCGGCGTTTCTGCCTGCAGTGCGAGAGCTCGGCACGTGGATTGGCTCCAATGGCCACGCGCTGGTATACGGCGGCTCCAAGTCGGGTCTGATGGGCGCGCTTGCCGATAGCGTGCTCGATGCTGGCGGGCATGTGACGGGCGTTGAGCCGAGCTTTTTTATCGAGGCAGAGTTTCAACACGACGGTATTGACGACCTCATCGTGACGAGCGACATGGCCGAGCGCAAAGCCAAGATGATCGAGCTCGGCGATGCGTTCATCGCATTTCCGGGCGGGACGGGCACGCTCGAGGAGATTGCCGAGGTCATGTCCGCGGTGTCGTTGGGGCACCTGAGTGCTCCGTGCATCCTGTATAACCTGGACGGTTACTACAACGACCTCAAGGCGCTGCTCGGGCACATGATTGATAAAGGGCTTTCGAGCCCGAGGCGCCAGCACGGCATCTACTTTGCCGACGATTTGCGCGAGATTGCCTCGATTATCAACGGATAAGTCTTGAGCCTGCCCCACTATGGCTCCCAATGGTGCCGTTTGCAGCGCAGATGGTTGGCTTGACTGGGTCACACTCGCTCTACAATAAAACGTATCTATGTCGACTTTGACCGCGGGAGGACCCGATGGATAAGCTCGCTAAACCCACGAACCGAGCGCTGTTTTTGGTCAGCGTTGCCGTGACCGGTGCACTCGCGGGTGCCGCGGTCTGGCTGTTCTTTTTTGCGATGGAGCACGGTATCGACTATCTATGGACCGAGATTCCGCACGCGCTGGGCGTCGCTTCGCCCGAGCTTGCCAGCGGCCCGTTTGGCTTTCTGCCGTACCCGTTTTTTGTCTGCCTGCTGGGCGGCCTGTTAATCGGTCTGTACGAAAAGATGACAGGCACCAAGACCGATGACCTCAACCAGGTGATGGCTAAGGTTAAGCAAGACGGGCGCTACCCGTACGACAACCTGGGCAAGCTTTCGCTCGCGGCATTGCTGCCGCTGCTGTTTGGCGGAAGCATTGGACCGGAGGCCGGCCTGACCGGCGTTATCGCCGGTCTGTGCAGCTGGGTCGGCGACCGCATGCGTCGCTTTGGCGCCGAGTTTAGGGAGCTCACGTTGCTGGGCACCCAGGCTGCCCTGACGGCGCTCTTTACCGCGCCCGTCTTTGGCTTTGTGGCGCCGCTTGCCGGTAGCACCGACGGCCAGGGTGAAGACGCCGACGATGAGTCCGCGTCCGGCGAGATCACCATCAAGCTGCCCAAGGCGCAAAAGACGGTGGTCTACGGTATTGCGATTGCCGGCGGTCTGGGCACCTACCTGCTGCTTGGACAGCTTGTGGGCGGCGGCATGGGCATGCCCAGGTTCGAGTCCGCCGAGGTGGGCAACCTAGAGCTTACCTGGCTCGTCCCTCTGTCGTTGATCGGCACCGTCTGCGGCTGGCTGTACTTTGTCTCTGAGCATGCAAGCGAGACACTGTCCCATGCAATAGGGGAGCGTCCTGTCGTCAAGGCCATGCTGGCCGGTTTGGCACTCGCCATCTGTGGCACGGTCCTGCCCTATACCATGTTTGCCGGCGAGACCCAGGCCGACGTGCTCATGGAAACCTATCTGACCATTCCCGCTGGCGTGCTTATCGCGACCGGTCTTGTTAAGGCCATGCTGACGCCCGCCCTCATCAACCTTGGTTGGCGCGGCGGTCACTTCTTCCCGGTTATCTTCTCGGGCGTAAGCCTGGGCTATGGCCTTGCCATCCTCACCGGCGCAGATCCGGTCTTTTGCGTCGCCGTCTGCACGGCATCGACGATGGGTGCGGTCATGCGTCAGCCGGTCATGGTCGTGGGCCTGCTGCTCATGTGCTTCCCACTCAAGGGTATCGTCTGCATGATCATCGCGGCCGTCATCGCCGCCGGCATTCCACTGCCCAAGCCGCTGCGCAAGTAGTACAGTGGCGCACGCCGGGGACATGCCCTTTGCCACGGATTTGCGGGGAGGGGGGCGATCGCGTCCTTCGCGGATTGAGGCTCGTGTGGCTACAGATCGCGTACTCGATAAACCTTGGTGCTGACGGTGCAGCTGATTGCGCATAGTGCGAGCGCCAGTACGGCAATTCCTGCACACAGACAGCCAAGGACGGCAGGATCGGGATTCGCCCCGGCAATCGACATAAGCCAGCTGCTGATGGGGTTGGAGGAGCTCAGCGCTGCCATGGTAAGGCATCCGAGTAGGGCAAACAGGCCAACGGATAGGCGCAGTGCCTCCATGTGTCCAAATCGGAAGAACAGCGGCTGTGCCAAGAACACCATCATGAGGGAGATGAGCATCGATGCTGTCGAGGCAATTGCGATCTCAAAGATGGTTTGTCCTGTCGAGGCCACGCCCGCGCTGTTGAAGAACGGAAGGGCGATGATGTTCAAAAGCACGGCGGCGCAGGCCATGATGGCCGAGAAGACAACGATGCACAGGTAGCGTGCGCAAATTATGTCTTTGCGCGAGAAGGGCAACGTTGCTCGATAACGCTCCCAGCCATTTTGATTGTCGAAGCCGGCCAGCGAGCTCATGACCATGATGGGCGACATGGCGCTGACCGCGCAGGCGCCGGCGCTCATGCCGGAATCGCCATCCGACGCGTTGGCAAGGGTTAGCACGACGAAGATGAACAGGCCGACGCCCGCGATGCTCGGGGTGAGCGTGCGAACGATGGCGAGCTCGGACATAAAGGCGCGTTTCATTTCGAAGCCCCTTTCAGCATGAGGCGCAGATAGTCATCAATGGTTGCCCGATCGCAGGGAATCTCGGGAAAGGCCTCGAGCGTTTCGCGGCGGTTGGGCACGAGCACGTCCACACTGTAGGCGTGGTGGGCGGCGCGGGCGCCTTCGACGCAAGCCATAAGCTCGGCGGCCTGTGCTTGGGTGCAGTGGGCGATGCCGGCGCGGTCGGTAATGTCCTCGCGCGGCAGGTCAAACACAATCGAGCCGTTATCGATGCAGATGACGCGGTCGGCGGCGCGATCGAGGTCGGACGTAATGTGGCTCGAGAGCAGCACGCTGCGCTGGCCGTCGGCGACAAAGGCAAGCAGCTCATCAAGTAGTTCCTCGCGTGCCATGGGATCGAGGCCCGCGGTGGCTTCGTCCAAAACGAGCAGTTTGGCCTGGTGGCTGAGCGCACAGGCAAGCTGCAGCTTCATGCCCATGCCACGGGAGAGGTCCTTGACCTTTGCCTTGGGATCGAGACCAAATCGATCGATGAATCCGGCGAACGTTTCGCGATTCCACATGGGGTACGCCGGGCCTACGAGCGTCTCGATCTGGCCCACCTTGAGCGTGGAGGGGAAGGGGCACGTGTCCAGGACAAGACCGACGCGGGAGCGTAGATGGCGTTGCGACTCATCGGGCGCGTCGGCGTCACAGCGCTGCCCAAACAAGTGCACCTCGCCGGCATCGAGCTTTATAAGCCCGAGAGCAGCTCGAATCGTCGTTGTTTTGCCAGCACCGTTGGCACCAACAAAGCCGACGATCTGGCCAGGCTCCACAGCGAACGTGACATCACGCAGCGAAAAACGGTCGCTCACACGGCGTGAGATGCCTTTGAGTTCTAAAAGGTTTTGCATGGTATAGCCTTTCTTGCAGATGGCTACTGCATGGTTTCGGGGGCTACCAGGTCGAGCATCTCGTGCAGTTTGTCGCGCGTGACGCCCAAGGCTTCGGCTTGGCTTGCCGCTTTCGCAAGCAGCTCTTCGATATGGCAGAGCTGGTTTTCACGCAAGAGCTCCTGGTTGCCCTCGGCGACAAAGCAGCCCTTGCCCTGCACGGTGCAGATAAACCCGAGCTGCTCCAGGTCGGCGTAGGCGCGCTTGGTGGTGATGACGCTCACGCCTAGGTCGCTCGCAAGTGCACGGATACTGGGGAGTTTGGCTCCCGCAGCGAGTGCGCCCGATAAGATCTGAGCTTTGACTTGCGAGCTTATCTGCTCGTAGATGGGTTTGTCGCTCGAATTGGATAGGATGATGTCCACAGCGGCTCCTTAGCTGTTGGGCTACACGTGTATATAACCGGTAAGCACAGTATATATACACTATGCACAGTTCTGCAAGAGGCAAATGCGGATTGGGCCGGCTGCCCAAGCCCCAACTGATGAATTTGTCCTGATAGGCGTCCTAGAGCGAGGTTTCGCGGCTACAATAATGCGGTTACAACGACGTAATGCACTCAATGCAAGAAAGGATCCGCATGGCAAGCCTGTCGGATGAAATCTCGTCGCGCCGCACATTCGCGATCATCAGCCACCCGGACGCCGGTAAGACCACGCTTACCGAGAAGCTGCTGCTCTATACCGGCAGCATCCAGACTGCCGGCTCGGTCAAGGGCAAGAGTTCGGCCAAGCATGCCGTCTCGGACTGGATGGACATCGAGAAGGAGCGCGGTATCTCCGTTACCTCCTCGGTGCTGCAGTTCACCTATAACGGCGCCTGCGTCAATATCCTCGATACCCCCGGCCACCAGGACTTCTCGGAGGATACCTACCGTACCCTTATGGCCGCCGACGCCGCGGTCATGGTCATCGATGGCGCCAAGGGCGTCGAGGCCCAGACCAAAAAGCTCTTTAAGGTCTGCACGCTGCGCCATATTCCCATCTTCACCTTTGTGAACAAGCTCGACCACGAGGCTCGCGATCCGTTTGAGCTCATGGAAGAGATCGAGAACGTCCTGGGCATCAACACCTATCCCATGAACTGGCCGATCGGCAGCGGCCGCAACTTCCGCGGCGTGTTCGATCGTCAGACCCGTCGCGTTATCGCCTTTGAGGGCGACGGTCACGCCAACGCCACCAAGAAGGTCGCCGAGGTCGAGGCTGAGCTGGGCGACCCCTCCATGGACGAGCTTATTGGCGAAGAGAACCATAAGAACCTGATGGACGACATCGAGCTGCTCGATGGCGCCGGCGACGAGCTCGACTTGGATGCTGTGGCCTGCGGCAAGCTGAGCCCGGCGTTCTTTGGCTCGGCGCTCACCAACTTTGGCGTGGAGCCCTTCCTCAAGGAGTTCCTGCGTCTGGCCCCGACGCCGCGCGCCTATACCGATACGCTCACCAGCGAGCCGGTCGATCCCTGCCGCGACGACTTTAGCGGCTTTGTGTTTAAGATCCAGGCCAACATGGACAAGAACCACCGCGACCGCATCGCCTTTGTGCGCATTTGCTCGGGCAAGTTCGAGCGCGGCATGGATGCCTTTCACGTGCAGGGCAACCGCAAGCTTAAGCTCGCCACGGGCACGTCGATGATGGCCGACGATCGCGCCATCGTGGACGAGGCGTACGCGGGCGATATCGTGGGCCTCTTCGACCCGGGTATCTTTAGCATCGGCGACACCGTGTGCTCCGGCAAGCGCCACGTGCAGTATCCGCAGATCCCGACGTTTGCCCCCGAGATGTTCGCTCGCATTACGCAGGTCGACACGCTCAAGCGCAAGCAGTTCGTCAAGGGCATGGAGGAGCTTGCCCAGGAGGGTGCCATCCAGATCTTCCGCGAGCTGGGTGCCGGCATGGAGAGCGTCATCGTGGGCGTGGTCGGCGTGCTGCAGTTTGAGGTACTCGAGCGCCGCCTCAAGGCCGAGTACCGTGTTGAGGTTCGTCGCCAGCCACTGCCCTATACGGACATCCGCTGGATCCAGAACGACCCCGACACCATCGATATCCCGGGCCTTTCGCTCACGCGCGACACCCTGCGTGTCGAGGATATGCGCGGCGGTAAGCTGCTGCTGTTCACGAGCCCGTGGAACGTGGATTGGGCAACCGACCACAACCCCGACCTTATCCTGTCGGAGTTTGGCAACGTAGCGTTTTAACGCATCGGCGCGGTGGCCCTGCGGGGCTGCCGCGCCGATTGCTTGCCTGATGCCGTGTGAGCGGCTATCATACCCACCGTCGTCTCAAGACCGAGACGTTCGAGCAGTTCGGGTCCGATATCCTGCTCGTTAAACCTAAAACCAAAGGAGTACATAATGATCAAGAAGGTCATGGAGGACTACAAGGTTCTGTTGCGGAGCATTCCCGCGGCAACGGTTTCGCTGTTTTTCGTGAGCGTCATCATGATGAACCTGCTGGCCAACAAAGAGCTTATCAGCCTGCCGTATCTGGCACTCGATTGCGGCTTTGTGGTGAGCTGGGTTTCGTTTTTGTGCCAGGACATGATCTGCAAGCGCTTTGGCGCCAAGGCATCCATCAAAATCTCTATCCTCGCGCTGCTGGTCAACCTGGCCGTGAGCCTGTGCTTTTGGGCATGCTCGCTCACGCCCGGTATGTGGGGCGCCTACTACGACACCGGCATGATCGAGGTCAACACCGCCCTTAACGCCACCATCGGCGGCACCTGGTACGTGGTGCTGGGCTCTTCGCTGGCAATGCTCGTTTCTGCCGTGGTTAACTCCACGCTCAACCAGTCGCTCGGCCGCATGCTCAAAAAGAATAACTTTGCGAGCTTCGCCTTCCGCTCCTATGTGTCCACGGGTGTTGGCCAGTTTATCGACAACCTGGTCTTTGCCATTGTGGTGAGCCACACGTTCTTCGGCTGGACCTGGGTGCAGGTCCTTATGTGCTCGCTGACCGGCGCTGTTGCCGAGCTGCTGTGCGAGGTTTTCCTGAGCCCCGTGGGCTACAAGGTCGTGCGCGGCTGGGAGCGCGAGAATGTGGGCTCCGAGTACCTCGAGCGCCACGCAACCGCCTAAGGAGCAAGTATGCGGGTTTTGATCACGGGCGCTTCGGGCGGTATCGGAACCGCATGCGTGCAGCGCTTTTTGGACGAGGGCCACGAGGTCGTGGGCTTCGATCTGCTGCCGGCGACGGTCGAACACGAGCGCTACCGCCATCTGATCGTAGATGTTCGCGAGCCGGACTCGTTTCCAGGCGACCTTGAACCCCAGGTAATCGTGAATGTTGCCGGTACGCAGGATTCGGCTGACGACATCGCCGCCAACCTGTATGGCACCATCAACGTGACCGAGCGCTACGCCTTTGCGGGGGAGGGGCTTGCCGCCAAGCCGGAGCCGGCTATCAAATCCGTGGTCAATGTGGGGTCGGCGAGCGGGCATACGGGATCGGAGTTTCCCGACTATGCCGCCAGCAAGGGCGGCGTTATCGCCTACACCAAGAACCTTGCAAACCGTCTGGCGCCGCAGGCTATCGCCAACAGTGTGGACCCGGGCGGCGTTATCACGCCGCTCAACCGTTGCGTGATGGAAGACGAACACCTGTGGAACCAGATTATGGAGCTCACGCCGCTTAAGCGCTGGGCCACCGCCCAAGAGATTGCCGAGTGGATCTACTTTGTGGGCGTGACCAACCGGTTTATGACCGGGCAGAGTCTGCTAATCGATGGCGGCGAGGCCGGCCGCACACAATTTATTTGGCCCGAGTAGCAAAACGCGCCCGATGGAAGCCGTCGAGCGCGTTTTTGATATATCGATTTTTAGCCGAGGCAAGTCCAGTTGACGGGGGTCGAGCCGTGCTGTTCGAGTAGCCGATTGGCTGCCGAGAAGGGGCGCGACCCCATAAAGGCAGGGAGTTCTGCCGTGGCACGGTTGGCCGAAAGCGGCGAGGGGTGCGTAGAGGCCAGGCAGAACTTGCCGGTTGCCTTGCCCGCGCCGGTCGTGGCGAGCTTGCCTTCGACCATCTGCTGGGCAAAGCGACCCCATGCCAAAAAGACTACCGGCTGGGGCAGCCGACAGCAGCGTTCGATAACGTAGTCGGTGAGCGTGCTCCAGCCCAGTTTGGCGTGCGAGTTCGCGGCATGCTCGCGCACAGTGAGCGTAGTGTTGAGAAGCAGGACGCCCTGTTGTGCCCATGGCGTTAGATCTCCCGTGGCGGGAATGGGGTAGCCCAGATCGGCATTGAGTTCCTTGTAGATGTTGCGCAGGCTCGGCGGCAACTTGGTTTGCGTCGCGGGGACCGAGAACGATAACCCCATGGCCTGGTTGGGTCCGTGATAAGGGTCCTGACCTAAGATGACAACCTTGACCTGGTCGGCCGGCGTGTAGGCGAGGGCATTGAGGATGTCGTCTTGTGCCGGGTAGATAGTCTGCTCGGCACGCAAAAGGGCGATGCGCTCGAGCAGCTGGTTCGTAGTGTCACGTACCGGCTGCGGCGCATCGCCCAGCCAAGTTGTTATGTTGCGGTCGCGAGTTGCGGTGTCCATGGGGCTCCTTTATGGCAGATGCTCTGTTCGCATCTATTGTAAAGGCGTCCGAAGACCTTTGTGTCGCGGCTGCATAAGGAGTGGGGTCTACGAGGCTCGCTCGGGCGTTCCTGCCATGCGGGCATGGTCGTGAGCATGCGCATGAAGGCGCGGGAGCTGCACGGTTGCCGCCATGACGCCGGTGAGGATGAGGGCGGCGCCAAAGAAGGCGATGGGGCTCAGGACCTCGCCGACCAGGAAGAACGAAAAGACGGCGGAGCAGACCGGCTCGAGCGAGAAGGCGAAGCCAGTGGTCTCGGCAGGCACGTGGGGCTGCACGAGTGTCTGGGTGATAAAGCCGTAGGCAGAGCAGATGAGCGCGAGGGCAACGACGACCACGATCTCGCTGGGCGTACTGGGAAGTGTGAAACCGCCAAAGACGCATGCGGCAATGCCCGAGAACAGGCCGCCAAAGCCCAGCTGCCAAACGCCCAGGGACAGCGGATCGACTTCTTCGACAAACCGCTTGGCGACAATGATGTGTCCGGCGTAGATAAAGGCGGAGAGCAGCATGATGAGCGCGCCCGGGTTCAGGCTGGTGAAGTCGGCACCCGAGAGCAGCAACATACCGCAGGTGACGATGGCCGTGCCGATGAGCACCTTGCGCTCGGGGGCGCGACGCAGCAGGGCTGCGTTGGCAAACGGCACGATCACGACCGTCAGGCTCTGCAAAAAGCCGGCAGTGGAGGCGGAGGTGAGGCTGGAGCCCAGGCACATGCAGGTGAGCTCGGTTGCCATAATGGCGCCGATGATGGCGGCGCGGACCATAAGGTCGCGGTTGATGCACAACGCGCGCTTGTGGAAGAGCAAAAGGCAGGCCGCGAAGGCGATGATGCAGCGCAACGCGACGATGCTCGTGGCGTTCATGCTGTCCATGCCGATCTTCATGAGGGGGTACGAAAAGCCCCATGCGACGGGAACGGAAAATGAGAGCGCGATTGCTTTTTTGCGATCCATGGGACTCCTTTTGTTACAGAACGGTTTCGCAAAAAGGATTCTGCTCCCAGATGTTGATGTAGTAAAGCGAATGTATCTTCAGTATGATTAAGAAATACTAATGTTGACAGAAAAAGCCCTGGCAAAACGTTTTACGGCTGCATTGATGTGGAGGCGCGATGGCATCGCGGTATCAGATTGTGTGTATGGTGGTCGATCGCGGCAGTCTTAAGGGCGCGGCGGACGAGCTGGGCTATACGCAAAGTGCGGTGAGCCAGGCCGTCAGGGCGCTCGAGCGTGAGCTGGGTACCACGCTTATCGAGCGCGGTAAGCGGGGTGTGTCGCTTACGCGCGATGGCAAGCAGTATCTGCCGTATCTGCGACAGATCGTAACTGCCGAGGCTGAGCTTGAGGGCAAGCGCCAGGAGCTGCTGGGGCTTTCGTCGACCGATATTCGCATTGCGACGTTTACCAACGTGAGCCGAACCGTGTTGCCGCGCGTGATTCGCGACTTTGGAGCCCTGCACCCGGGCGTGCACTTTACCCTCAAGCAGGGCGATTATACGCGCAACGCCCAGTGGGTGCACGATGGCGTGGTCGATTTTTGCTTTACGGCACGCGGGTTTACCGCGGGGCTCGAGAAGCGCGTGGTCTATCACGACGAGTTGGTGGCATTGCTGCCGGCCGCGCATCCGCTGGCGGCAAAGGAAAAGGTGACACTCGCCGACCTGGCTTCCGATCCGTTTGTGCTTCTGGATGAGGGCGAACAGAGCCTGGTGCTCGATGCATTCGCGGCGCATGGCCTGTCGCCGCACGTGACGAGCGAGGTCACCGACGACTACACCATCATGGCGATGGTGGAGGAGGGCCTAGGCGTGAGTATGCTCTACCGTCGTACTGTGGAGGGCATGCGTGCCGATATTCGCGTACGTCCCATCGTGCATGCTCCCTCGCGCGACGTGGTGGCCGCCTGGCGCAGCTGGGACACCATGCCCATCGCCACGAGGCGCTTTATCGACTATATGAGCTCGCATATTGTCAATTAATGACTGGCGTGGCGTTGAGTGCGGTGTTTAGCGGGCTGTCGCTTTGGCTTGGGCGGCGCGATAGGTGCGTGCCGGGTGGCAGAGTAGTACCGCCACGACCATAAAGAACGCCGTGGTGCCCAGGCTGATGGGGTAGACCATCATGATGTTCGCAAAGGTGCGGAAGTGCGGGAACACGCAGAACACCCAATAGAAGCGGATGCCGCAGACGCAGATCATGGTGATGAGGGCGGGCGTGAGCGAGATACCAAAGCCGCGCAGGTAGCCTGACATGTTTTCGTAGAACATGCTAAAGGCGTACGCCGGGAAGATCGAACACACGCGGATATAGCCGATCGAGACGATGTTGGGGTCGCTGTTAAAGAGCGACAAGATCTCGCGTCCCAGGCCGACAATAACGATGATCGTGGTGAGCGCGACGATACCGCCTTCGACCAGGCAGACCTTAAGCGTTTTGGTGCAGCGATCGATCTGGCGGGCACCGTGGTTTTGTCCCACAAAGGTGGTGCACGCCTGGCTAAAGCTGTTGAGCAGGTTGTAGCACACGTACTCCAGACTCATGGCGGCGCTCGATGCGGCCATGACTTCGGTGCCCAGGCTGTTGATGGCAGACTGGATGATGATGTTGGCGACGGCAAAGACAGCGCTTTGGATGCCGGCGGGCAGGCCAATCTTGACGATGCGCTTGAGGGCGACGGGGTCGATAGCCAGGTCGCGTGGGGTGACGCGGACGACGGAGTCGGTCTTGAGCAGGCGGATAAAGAGCGTAGCGGCGCTGACGGTGTAAGCGATGGCGGTGGCGATGGCGACGCCCGCGACGCCCCAGTGGAGTACAGGGACAAAGATGAGGTCCAGGCCAATGTTGAGGACGGTGGACACGGCAAGCGCCTGCAGCGGCATGCGGGTGATGCCGACGGAGCGGAAGATCGCGGCCTCAAAGTTGTAGAGCAAAATCGAGGGCATGCTCAGCAAAAAGACGCGTAGATAGAGTGAGGCGAGCGGCATGGTCTCGGCGGGAACGTTGAGCGCGGCGAGCATGGGCTCGGCAAAGATCTCGCCCAGAGCGATGACGACAAAGCCCACGAGTGCCATTAAAATCGAGGTACGGACGGCGCGTTTGACCATGTTCTGATCGTTGCGGCCGATAGCGTTGGCGATGACCACGTTGGAGCCAAGCGACATGCCAATAAACAGGTTGAGCATAAGACTGGTAAGCGGAACATTGGAGCCGACCGCCGCCATGGCGAGGGTTCCCTGGTCGCCCGAGAAGTTACCGATAATGACCGTGGCGATGAGGTTCGACAGCTGCTCCAAGATGCTCGTGGCGGCCACGGGGAAGGCGAACAGGGGAATATTGCGCCACAGCGAGCCGGTGGTCATGTCAATGTGCTTAGATACGGTGTCAGCCATACGCTCTCAATCTCTAACATGCTCTTTCGCGCTTATTTGCGCAGATGATGATACTCCTAATGCAACCAGTCGGCACTTAGGGACGTTCCTTTTCTGTCGGCAGCTGGGGACACTCCTTATCTCTTCTAACTAGTCATTCAAGAACGTCCCCAATGACTAGGTGGGGAAGGCGTGCGACAATGGTGGGCGTTGTGTTGTTCGCGCTAAGGAGTTGCCATGTTGTTGTGTCCCGTTTGCCATGAACCGTTGGTGGACGATGAGCGTGGGGCCGCATGCGCGGGCGGACACCGGTTTGACCGTGCGCGCGAGGGTTATCTATATCTACTGCGCTCGTCCAAGAGCGGCGACTCCATGGGCGATCCCAAGTCGCAGGCGCGCAGCCGTCGTGACTTTTTGAACCGTGGATACTACGCGCCGTTGCGCGATGCGATGGTCGAGCTGGTGCGCAAGCAGGTGTCTGGGCGCGCCACGTCTGCGAACGGCCCCATGACGCTGCTCGATATTTGCTGTGGCGAGGGCTATTACACCAGTGCCATGGGCGCGGTGCCGGGCGTAGATGCTTACGGTTTTGACCTGGGCAAGGAGATGGTGCGCCTGGCCGCCAAGCGCGGCGATGCGACCTACTTCGTGGCCAACATGAAGGACATCCCCGTGACCGATGGCGCCTTCGATATGGTGACCGAGCTCTTTGCCCCCTTTAACGAGCGCGAGTTTGCCCGCGTGCTGGCGCCGGAGGGTTCGCTCTACACCGTGGTGCCGGGTGCTCGTCACCTCTTTGGGCTCAAGGAGGTACTCTACGACACGCCGTACCTTAACGATGAGAAGCTGCCACAAACAACGGAGCTCAAGCTGGTTGGAACGCAGCGGGTGTCCGCGAATATTACGCTTCAGACCCAGGCCGACATTGAGGCGGTGTTCCAGATGACGCCGTACTACTATCGCACGCGCCCTGCCGACAAAGAGCGCCTGGCAAACCTGGACACGCTCCAAACCGATATCGACTTCATCATCGCCGAGTACCGCCACAGCTAACAACCAGCCAAAAAAGGGACAGGTTTAATTTGGTGGGTTTTATCTAGGCAAACGTAAAGGGCCGACCGCGTTGCTACGCGATCGGCCCTTTTTATTGGCGTATATACCAGAGTCGCTGAGCGATTGACACGGATGCGGTTTAGCTCAAACGGTCCATGCCCTCTTTCTTGACGCGGTTGGCGAGTACAAAGTAGATAATGCTGACGATCAGGCCGGTAAAATCGGGGATGCTTGAGCCGGTCCCACCCAAGAGGGGCAGGGAGAGAAGCAGACTGATGACCGAACATGCTAGGCAGACGATGGACCAAATCCAGACAACGCCAGCCTTGGCGGGATTATTTGCCGCGCGGATGCCAAAGACGGCGGTCACAATTTCGACGACGCCCAATACGATGACGACGATGCAAGAAACGATCATGGCACCCGTGATATCGCCTGCCGCGCTGCCCGCAAAGAGCGCTGTAGCACCCATGCCTGCGCTTAGAATGCCGACGACAAAGAAGAAGAACGATAGGATTTTGAGTAATTTGCAGGCGTTGCTCATGGCTGGTCCTTTCGATACGAGTACGCCAACCTGGCGCACCCCATGTGCTGCACATATGGTGAAGCACATTGTAGTTCAACGCGGCGATGCATGTGCCTGAAAGCGCTTTGAGCCCGCGCAGCCCAACCCCAACCTTTCAAAAAAGAAAGCTGGGCGTAAGTCAAATCGATGGCAGCGTATGCGCGGCGCTGCGATGATGGGGCCATGGTAAGAGCTGGACCGAAGGAGAAGCCATGATGTACGGAGCAGGGCAAGTGTGTGAGCCGCGGTCGTTGGGAAGGCGCATGAGTGATTCCGTGATCGCTGCCGTGTGCACGGGATTGATGGCGGTGCTTTGCATTGGGATGCTGTGGGCCATGTCGCATGTGGGACAATAGCGGACGGTGGGGTGCCGACACAAACGGCGCTCACGTATTCGTTTTGCTTGCTAAGGAGTACCCATGGGCGTAGTCGATCCCTTTTCTGTTGCTCGGGCCGCGGGGCTTGAGCTGGCCGGGAAGTCCGAGGGACTCACGCTCACCGACGGCACGATGGAGCTGCGCGCCGATTTCACCCGCATGCATCCGCGGCTCAAGCAGGGCCGTTTGCAGCAAGAGCTGCTGGTAAAGGCTGCGCGCGCAAAAGGCGTCGAGTGCCCATGGGCGATTGATGCCACGGCAGGCTTTGGCGAGGATTCGCTGCTGTTGGCGGCCGCGGGCTTTACCGTCGATCTGTATGAGCAGGATTGCGTGATCGCGGCACTCCTCAAGGATGCTTTGGATCGCGCGGCAGATGATCCGGCGCTTGCGACAGCCGTGGCGCGCATGCGCTTACATGCGGGCGAGGACAGTATTACCGGCCTTCGCCATACAGCTGAGCTGATCGGGCAGGGCGAGCTCGCGGCTCCCGACGTGGTGTATCTGGACCCCATGTTTCCCGAGCGTACTAAAAGTGCGGCGGTCAAAAAGAAGTTCCAGCTCCTACATCATCTGGAACAGCCGTGCGCCGATGAGGAGACGCTGGTCGAAGCTGCGCTTGCGGTGCATCCGCGCAAGGTGGTTATCAAGCGACCGGTGAAGGGGCCGCTGCTTGCCGGCGTTAAGCCGAGCTATCAACTTGCGGGCAAGGCAGTTCGTTACGATGTTTTAGTGCCGTCGCGCCCGTAACTTGCGTGCGATTACCGGCGCTTCGCTAGCGCCGTGCCGATGCGGCGTCTATTTCCATGGGTGCGACGTCAGGTGCCATCCACCGCAGTATTCGCATTTGTAGCAGGCCAAACCACGCCGCCCGCGGTTTTCGCAGTCGGCCATAACTGCCTCGGCCTCGGCGCGCGTGTCGTAACGGTTTTTGCGCTCGCACGACTTGTAGCGCCAAGTCTCATCGCGCTCGGCGTCCAAGGCGTCGCGACGCTCGTCCTCGCGCGCAAACAGGTCGCTCATATCGCCGCCGGTGGCAGCGCCCAAAAACTCGCTTTTGGCCTTTGACCAGGCGGCTCGCTTTTTGCTTCCCATCTGCTTCGCGCCCCTCTTCAAACGCTGGTATCATTGCTCAATCAAAGTGATACCAATAAACGTGAGGCCGCCGCGTGATGATCAGAAAAACCCTCGATACCGACATTCCCGCCGTCATGGCTATCTACGACGCTGCCCGCGCCTTTATGCGCGCGCATGGCAACGCCACGCAATGGCCCGAGGGCACGCCTTCTGCCGAGCAACTGGCTGCCGATATCGCCGCCGGTGGTAGCTATGTGTGCGAAGTCGACGGCCGCGTGGTGGCGACGTTTGCCTTTTTACCGGGCCCGGACGAGTGCTATGACGTAATTGAGGATGGTCAATGGCGCAGCGACACTCCGTACGCCGTGCTGCACCGTGTGGCATCCGATGGCGCCGTACACGGTATCGCGGCCGCGATGTTTGCCTTTGCCAAAGAGCGTGCCGATCACCTGCGTATCGACACGCATCAGGACAACCTGCCCATGCAGGGTGCGAGCCTCAAGGCCGGGTTTAAGCGCGCCGGCATCGTCTATGTGTCCGACGGCACGGCGCGTGTCGCGTTCGATTGGCTGCGTGAGGCGTAAAAGCCGGGCCTCACGGCAACAATTCACTCGAACGACAAATGGCCCAAACGGGGGCAAATTTAGTTGATTGCGGCGCCTGGGGTGCTTGCCGTGTGGTTGATAATGCTGCGCCTACGCGACTATTCCTTGGGCAGCTCGCTTCCACAATGACAGCACTTGGTCGCGCCCTCGTGCACCTCTTCCAGGCAATAGGGGCAGACGGGCGCCGGCACGGCTTCCTCAGCGGTGGTGCCGGCCAGCTTATCGCCAATCTCCTGCGCCTTGTTAAACGCCTTGACGATGGCAAAGACGATGGCAGCGACAATTAAAAAGTTGATGCACGCGCTAATGAACGCTCCAAAGTCGATATTGGTTCCCGGCACCACCAGCCCCGAGATCTCGGTGGCGCTGCCGCCGGCAATCACGGAGATAAGCGGGTTGATGATGTTGTCGGTAAGCGAGGTCACGATGCCAGTGAATGCGCCGCCGATAATCACGCCGACGGCCATGTCTATCACGTTGCCGCGATTAATGAATTCCTTGAACTCGTTGAGCAATGCTTTCATGGTGGTCCCTCGCTGTTGTGAGGCTCGCGTTGTTACTGTCCCAGATGAACCAGGGCAGACAAAAAGGGGAGGTGCCGGCTTTCGCAAGGCGCGAACCTACGAAAATCGCCGCGCGGCAACGCGGGGCGATGAGCTCGGTCGGGGGATAGGGCCCGCTTCGCCCGCCGGCCCGTAAATTGTATCATCCAGTGTGGAACGAGGGTGCCCGTTGCCGCGTGCGATGGGCTTGCAATAAGAGGAGAGCCATGTCGAAGCAAGCGGTCGTTGGAATCTTGGCGCATGTCGATGCCGGCAAGACCACGCTGGCCGAGGCCATGCTGTTTAACGCGGGCCGCATTCGCAAGCGCGGCCGCGTTGACGATGGCGACTCGCATCTGGATACGAACGAGATTGAGCGTGAGCGCGGCATTACGATCTTCTCGTCGCAGGCTGTGCTCGACCATGGTGGCACCCACGTTATGCTCGTGGACGCTCCCGGCCATGTCGATTTTTCTGCCGAGGCGGAGCGCACGCTGCGTGCCCTGGACTACGCGATTCTGGTGGTAGGCGCCAACGATGGCGTACAGGGGCACACCGAAACCCTGTGGCGCCTGCTTGCGCGCTATGACATCCCGACGTTCATCTTTATCAACAAGATCGATTTGGAGAATCCCGGCCGCGATGTTTTGCTGGCACAGCTTGGGCAGCGTCTTTCCGAGGGCTGCCTGGATGCCAACGAACTGCTGGCGGGCGGCACCGTTCAGGAGGATGCTGCTGCGTTAGACGAGGCGGCGCTCGAGGAGTTTCTTGAGGCGGGTGAGCTTTCCTCCGCGACGCTGTCGCGCATGGTTGCTGAGCGCAAGCTCTTTCCCTGCTTTGCCGGCTCGGCGCTCAAGGACCAAGGTGTGGACGAGCTGTTGGATGGTATATGCGCGCTGATGCGCGAACAGGCGTGGCTCCCGGAGTTTGCCGCCCGCGTCTATCGCGTCAGCCGCGGGGACCGCGGCGAGCGCTTGGCTTGGGTTAAAGTGACCGGCGGCACGCTGCATGCCAAGCAGGTGATTGGCGGACGTTCCGGTGCCGAGACATGGGAGCAGAAGGTCGATCAGGTACGCATCTATAACGGCGATAAGTATGAGCTTGCCCAAGAAGTTGCTGCTGGCGGTATTTGTGCCGTGACGGGTCTTGCGCACGTTCGCCCGGGGGACGCCCTGGGCGCGGAGCCCGCGGGCGATGCGCCCGTCATTGCGCCGGTCCTCACCTATACGGTACTGCCGGGCGAGCACGATGTCCATACGGTGTTCCAAGCGCTGACCGAGCTTGCCGATGAGGACCCCATGCTCGGCGTAAGCTGGAACACGCATCTTGAGCAGATTCATCTGCAGTTGATGGGTGCGGTGCAGCTCGAGGTCGTGCAGCGGGTGTTGGCCGATCGCTTTGGCCTTTCGGTTTCGTTTGAGTCTGGCGGCATCCTCTATAAGGAGACTATTTCGCAGTCGGTCGAGGGCGTGGGTCACTTTGAGCCACTGCGCCACTATGCCGAGGTGCATCTGAGCCTGGAGCCGTTGCCAGCGGGTTCGGGCGTGCAGTTTGGCACCGTGACCTCGACCGGTGAGCTCGATCTTAACTGGCAGCGTTTGGCACTCACCAACGCCATGGAGCGCGATCACTTGGGCGTGCTGACCGGCTCGCCCATCACCGATATTCGCATTACGCTCACGGGTGGCCGCGCTCATGCCAAGCACACCGAGGGCGGCGACTTTCGCCAGGCCACGTACCGCGCGATTCGTCAGGGTTTGATGCAGGCGCGTGAGGCCGGCGCGGCCGTGTTGCTGGAGCCGTGGTACCACTTTGAGCTCGAGGTGCCGGGGGAGTGCGTGGGCCGGGCGCTCTCGGACGCCACGCGCATGGGTGCCGAGTACGAGCCGCCGACGATGGCGAGAGGCCGGGCGAAGCTTGTGGGTCGCGTGCCGGCTTCCGAGGTGCAGGATTACGCGCTGGAGGTGGCTGCCTACACGAGCGGTCGCGGGCATCTGTACCTGGAGTTCGCCGGCTATTCGGCTTGCCATGATGCCGAGCGCGTAATCGAGACGGCCGCCTATGAGCCCGAGGCCGATCTGCCCAACACGCCCGACTCGGTTTTTTGCTCTCACGGCGCCGGCTACACGGTCAAATGGTACGACGTGCCTGCCGCAGCTCACGTAAAGGTCGATCCCGCCACCTTCCGCTCCTGGCGAGCAGCAGACGCCGCCTTTTCCGGCCACATGTGCCATTGGGGGACGGGGTAGAAATGGTAGGTTTTCTGGTCCTCTAGTCCTTGACAAATTGGTTTTGGTGCCAGCGTGACAAATTGTCAGTCCCTTTGTCAGATTAAGTTGGTATAACTCGGTACAAGTTGGTATAACTATTGCCAGGGTTTGCCAATCCGAGGAGTCCGACATGAATCCAAATCCCTTTAAGCCCACTGCCGGCAAACGGCCCCCGATACTCATCGGCCGCGAGTCGGTCATCGAAGATTTTGAGGAAGGACTCGACAACGGCGCTGGAGCGCCGGGCAGGCTCATACTCATTACGGGAAACCGCGGCTGTGGCAAAACGGTTCTCTTGCGGGAGCTGCAGCGTTTAGCTAGCGAGCGCGGATGGGCGGTTGTCTCCGATTCCGCTTCGCTTGGCTTATGCGACCGCTTGGCCGACGCGCTTCGCTCGAATAAACCCGTTGTGACGTCAATGGAGTTCGGTCCGTCGTTTGGCCGGATGTCGGTCGAGGCGGCGCGAGCAAAGGGCGAGACGTTGCGAGGGCTGGTCAACGAGCGCCTCAAGAAACTCGGTCCAGGCAAGGGCATACTGTTTGCGATCGACGAGGCGCAATCGGCGTCTATCGAGGAACTGGCGGCTCTTGCCGTTCTCTATCAGCGGGTGCTCGGAGACCAGGATGCCACGGGATTGCCCGATAGCGACCAGCGCGGTCTTGCGCTGGTTTTTGCCGGCTTGCCCAGTATGGTTGATGACTTACTTGAAGAGCCGAGCGTGACGTTTTTGCGGCGTGCCCAGCAGCGTACGTTGGGGGCGATATCTTTGCCCAAGGTGCGCGATTCGTATATCCAGACGGTCAAAGACGCTGGTCTTTACGTTGACGCGGAGACGGCGGACCTTGCGGCACACAAGAGTATGGGGCATCCCTATATGGTTCAGCTGGTGGGATATTACATGTGGCGGTCTGCTGTCCGGCGTGGTTCGCGGGTCATCGAAAGGTGCGATGTCGAGGGTGGCCATGCGGATGCCGTCTCCGAGTTCTACGAAGCGGTTGACGCACCTCTGTATTACGGGCTGCGCAGTCCACAGCGCCTCTTTATCGAGGCCATGGCGGTTGACGAGGGCAAACCGACTCGCATGGCGGATATCATTGAGCGTTGCGATCGCACCCAGAGCTGGGCGAGTAAATATCGCGCAAGCCTGATTCGCGAGCGCGTCATCGAGGCTGCCGGATACGGCCTCGTCCGGTTTACCGTGCCCATGCTGGGCGCGTACATTCGAGATCGCATTTTATGGCATGAGTAGGGTGATAAAGGTGACGGAACAGAAGATGAGCCCGCAGGCTATCGAGGTGCGTGGCGCGCGTGTACATAACCTCAAGGACATCGATATCGATATTCCGCTGGGAAAGCTCGTGGGTATTGCCGGCGTGTCGGGTTCGGGCAAGAGTTCGCTGGCGCTGGGGGTTCTTTATGCCGAGGGCTCGCGTCGCTACTTGGAAGCACTCAGCACCTATACTCGACGTCGTCTAACGCAGGCCGAACATGCCCAGGTGGACGAGGTGCTGCACGTGCCGGCGGCGCTCGCATTGCATCAGCGCCCCAGCGTGCCGGGCGTGCGTTCTACCTTTGGCACCATGACCGAGCTCAACAATAGCCTGCGTCTGCTCTTTAGCCGTTGCGCCCATCACGTATGCCCGCATTGCGGGGCGCGTTTGGAGCCGAGCCTTAACGTGGCCGCAGGCCTGTCGCTCACGTGTCCGACATGCGGCCGCGAGTTCTACGCGCCGAGTGCCGAGGATTTGGCTTTCAATAGCGGCGGTGCATGCCCCACCTGTGGCGGCACCGGTGTCATGCGCGAGGTGGACGAGGCGAGCCTGGTGCCCGACGAGTCAAAGACTATCAACGAGGGTGCGGTGCTTCCCTGGGGTACGCTCATGTGGGATTTGATGAAGCAGGTCGCCGGCGAGATGGGCGTGCGCACCGACGTGCCGTTTAACCAGCTCACGCCTCAAGAGCGCGACATCGTGTTTCACGGCCCCGCGGTTAAGAAGCACATTCTTTACGTTCCCAAGAACGGCGAGGGCGCCACGCCGCTCGATTTCACCTATTACAACGCCGTCTATACCGTTGAGAATGCGCTCGCCAAGGTTAAGGACGACAAGGGCCTCAAACGCGTTGCGCGCTTTTTGCGCGAGGGTCCATGCCGTGACTGTGGTGGCACGCGTCTCTCCGAGGCCGCGCGCCAGCCCCAGGTGTGCGGTATCAATCTGGCGCAGGCCGCAGCCATGACGCTGGGCGAGGCGATTGAGTGGGTGCGCGGAGTGCCCGCATCCTTGCCGCCCGAGATGCGGCCCATGGCAGCGGATATCTGCAATTCGTTTTTGGGCACGGCTCGTCGTCTGGTCGACCTGGGTCTCGATTACCTTTCGCTCGATCGCGCCGGTGCCACGCTCTCCACGGGTGAGCGTCAGCGCGTGCAGCTCGCCCGTGTGGTGCGCAACCGATCGACGGGCGTGCTTTATGTGCTGGACGAGCCCTCGATCGGCTTGCATCCTGCCAATGTCGACGGCTTGGTGGGCGTAATGCGCGATCTGGTGGATGACGGCAACACCGTGGTTGTTGTCGACCACGATACGCGCGTGCTAGCGGAAGCCGACTATCTGGTCGAGATGGGCCCCGTTGCCGGAGCGGGCGGCGGTAATGTGATTGCCGCTGGCACGATAGATGAGGTCGAACAATCGCAGGGCAGCCGTATCGCGCCGTTTTTGCGCGCCGAGCCCAAGCGCTTGCGTCCGCAGGTGACTGACGACGAAATGTTCGACCAGGGCCACATCCGCATGGCGACCGATACCATCCATACCGTCAAGCCGCTCGAAGTCGATATCCCGCGCGGCCGTCTCGTCGCGGTGACGGGTGTTTCGGGTTCGGGTAAGACGACGCTCGTGCTCGAGACGCTCATCCCGGCGCTTAAGGCGCAGGCAGCTGGCGAGCGTCTGCCGGGGCACGTGCGTTGGGTCGATGCCGAGGGCATTGCCCGCGCAAACCTGATTGATGCTACGCCCATCGGCGCCAACGTGCGCTCGACGGTGGCGACCTATGCCGACATCCATGATGAGCTGCGCCGCGCCTTCGCCCGTACGCCCGAGGCCAAGGCAGCCGGCTACAAGGCGGGTGCCTTTAGCTACAACACTGGCGCCTTGCGGTGCCCTACGTGCGACGGCACGGGATCGATATCGCTCGACGTGCAGTTTTTGCCCGACGTCGAGATCATCTGCCCAGCATGCCGTGGTTCACGCTACGCCGAGGCCGCCTCGCATATCCATCGCGAGGGCAAGGACGGGAGCTTGCTTACGTTGCCGCAGCTCATGGACATGAGCGTGGACGAGGCCATCGACGCCACACTGGGGCTCAAGAAGGTTCAGACGCGCTTGCAGACCTTGCACGACCTAGGCTTGGGCTATCTCACACTCGGTGAGCCCACGCCGGCGCTCTCGGGCGGCGAGGCACAACGCCTTAAGCTCGCGAGCGAGATGGGCCGCGTGCAGGATGATGCCGTATTCGTATTCGACGAGCCCACGATCGGACTACATCCGCTCGATGTTCAGGTACTGTTGAACGTGTTTGACGGCCTCGTTGCCAAGGGCGCCACGGTGATTGTGATTGAGCACGACCTCGACCTTATCCGTAACGCCGACTATGTGATTGACATGGGCCCAGGCGGTGGCGACGCCGGTGGGCAAATCGTCTGCGCCGGCACGCCGGCGGATATCGCGGTCTGCTCCAAGAGCATTACCGGACGCTACCTATAGACAATGTGACAAAGGGACTGCCTCTTTGTCACATTGATTTCTATTTCACGCATTGAGCCGCGAGATAGTCGCGGAAGAATGGCAATTCAAATGCGACGAGCCCTCGTCCTCGTTCTCCGATGATGCCGGCATCTATCATGCGGCGTCGGTAGCGGGAGACCTGCTGTGGCGAACGCTTAAGGCGCTCGACAAGGTCAGCGGTGGTGGACTCTTCCTCGTCATCGAGCATGGCGATGAGGAATCGCTTGTCCTCTGCAGTGAGTTCCCGATAGGTTGCCGCGAGGATTCGGTCGTCCATCTCGTCGCGCGCGATTTTGATTCCCAGGTCAAAGTCGCGCGACGAGATTTCCTTCGAATCGCTTGTGAGATCCCAGGCACGGTAGCCTACGAGTTGCAATAGGAAGGGAAAACCAGAGATCGAGCGAACGGCTCTATCGATTCCCTCGGCATCTGCCAGGCGATCGTTTTCCTGGATCGTGCGAATCAAGGCCTCGCGTACGTCATAGTCGGCAATGCGACCCAGATGATATTGTTGGGCGCGGCGAAGGAACGAGACCGTCTTGTGGTTCAGCAACGTCGAGACGTTGTTGGGAAGTCCCGCCATGAGCAGTGCGACGCGTTTTCCATCGGTCACAAAGTGCTGATACGTCGCTGCGAGCTGAATCATCTCGTCGAGTGTCGGGTCCACCTCGTCAACCGTGACGAGCAGACCGGTGCCCGCCTCGTTGAGCTGGTCGATGATGTCGCTCATGCGATAACGCCAAGTTGAGGCATCGTGAATGCGATTGACCTCGATGCTGCCGAGCGGTGCAATTCCGAGACCGGTGACTTCGAAGTACTTAGACGGGTCGATAAGATGGCCGGCAGCACGTTTCGCCCCGAACTCGATTTCCTCAAGCATTCCCGGGAGCGCGGTCGTCTTTACGGCTATCCAGCCGTGGGATTCCGCCCTTGTCGCGAGCGACGACATGAGAGCGGTTTTACCGGTTCCACGCGCGCCTGAGAAGATCGAGGTCAATTCTGGGCGCCTGCGCTGGCTCAAGAAGGCACGGTCCAGATCCCGAATAATCTGTTGTCTGCCGGCGAGATGGGCAGGAACCTCGCCAAAACTGGGGGTAAACGGGTTCTCGAGATATTCCACAAAGCTCTCCTTTCACACCGCCGTTTAACTTCATTTTACTTTAGTTAATTCTGATTAAAAGTGAGGGCTCTTTATCTAGAGCATCAATTAGGCGTGTGTGCCATCGGCGCGGCGCTTGAATGTGACAAAGGGACAGTTCCTTTGTCACATTCCCGGAAAGCCTGTTTGGCGTAGGGCCTCGTAGAGGACGATGGCGGCGCTGTTGGAAAGGTTGAGGGCGCTGATGCGGTAGTCGTCGGGATTGACGAAGTTGCCGCAGATATCCTGCCGAAGGATGGCCTCGTGGCTGTCCTCGGTATGCCCCAGCGATTCCTCGTGAGCTTCCCATGCCTCGGCGTTATCGAGCGAGTCGCAATCGCGCAGCATCGGGATGCGCTCGCAACGCTCGGGCGCCGCGGCAAGCAGTGGCTCGGGAATGCCCGAGCTCTCGCTGCCAAAGATCAAGTAGTCGTCATCGCGGTAGGTACTCTGCGCATAGGTGCGGCGTGCCTTTTTGGTCAGCAGATGCAGGCGTTCGTCGGCAGGGGAGAGACCATTGCGTGCAAGGAAATCCTCCCAGCCGGCATAGGTGGTCACGTCCAAGTTTTGCCAGTAGCCCAGGCCGGCGCGACGCACCGTCTTGTCGTCGAGCGAAAAGCCCAGTGGCTCCACCAGATGTAGACGGGCGCCGGTAACCACGCAGGTGCGGCCGATATTGCCCGTATTGGCCGGAATCTCGGGCGCATACAGCACAATGTTGAACATGAATCTCCTTGGCTCAGAACGAAAAACCACCACGAAGGGTACCTTCGTGGTGGTTTGGCGGTTACGTAAGCGGAAAAATACCCGCTTGGATAAACCTAGGCGCGGTGCCAGTCGGTCAGGCAGGCATCGAGGGAGGCGATGAGCGCATCCTTGTCCATGTGACGGCCGATGATGCACAGGCTTGTCATACGGTCGCCCGTCTCGTCGTCCCAAATCTGCATGATCTCGGGGTTCTCGTCGATGATCTTCTGTTTCTCGCCCTCGGGCGCCGAGTCGACAAACAGGCCGTTCTCCATCAGGCGCATCTGGTGGCCGGCCTGCTCAAACATGTAGCACATGTCCGGGTCGCCGGTCTGCCACAGCGGACCCTTGACGCGGATGACCTCGTCGGGCCACTCCTGCTCAACAAAATCGGTGAACTTCTTCAGGTCAAACGGCTTACGGCGCGAGTAAACAAAGGTCTCGATGTCGTACTCGAGCACCTCGGGGTCGTCGTGCTCCTCGGGATGCTCCATGGCATCGATCCAGGCGGCGGAGTTGTAGGCGCGCATAAAGTCGAAGCGGTCGGTATCGAGCAGCTCCTCCATGGGAACCTCGCCGTTTTGAGCCTCGACGATCACGGCGTCCTTCTGCAGACTGCGCACGATAGCCTTGAGCTCGGCGATCTGCTCAGAGCTCACGGTATCGGTTTTGTTGAGGATCAGCGTGGAGCAGAACTCGATCTGCTGGATGAGCAGGCTCTCGATGTCGTCCTCGTCGATATCCTCGGCCAGCAGGTCGCGACCGCCGTTGAACTCGTCGTACATGCGGGCGCAGTCGACCACGGCCACGATGTTGTCGAGCGCGAGCTTGGGCTCGCCGCCCACCTTGGCCTCGTCGCAGAAGCTCGAGATGGTGTAGGCGATGGGGATGGGCTCGCAAATGCCCGAGGCCTCGATGATGATGTAATCGAAGTTGCCCGAATCGGCGATGCCCTGCAGCTGGTTGGCCAGGTCATCCGAAAGCGTGCAGCAGATGCAGCCGTTGGTGAGCGGGATGAGGTCGTCGGTCTCGGAAAGGCCGCCGTCGGCGATGAGGCTGGCGTCCACATTGATCTCGCCGATATCGTTGACGATTACGGCGGCGCGGATACCGCCATCGTTAGCGAGGATGTGGTTGAGCAGCGTGGTCTTGCCGGCACCGAGGTATCCGGTAAGCATGATGATTTTCACGGGTTTGTTGGGCATGTGCCCTCCTTTGTTAGACATGGCTTACAGTTGAATCATATGCCAAACGCCTGCTCTTATACCCACGCGCTGGCAAATAACACAGGCTACTCCCAGGCTCCCCATACATCGGGGCAATAACCGACGGTGGCCTTTTTGCCGTTACGCACGATGGGCTCGGCTAGAACCTGCTGGTTCCCGAGCAACTTGTCGAAGCGCTGGCTGGGGGTGAGGTGCTGGATGAGCGCGAGCGTCTCCTCGTCCTTGGCCTTGGGGTTGAGCAGCTTGTCGATACCGCCGACCGCCTGCATCACGCTCGTGAGCTCGCCCTTGCTCATCTCCTTTTCCTTAAGGTCAATAAACTGCACCTTAATGCGGCGCTCTTTGAAGAAGCGCTGTGCTTTCTTGGTATCGAAAGACTTTTTGGTGCCAAAAATTTGCACGTTCATGTATTTGTTCCGCCGTTCTACCTGATGAAGTTGGTGCGCTCGCGATCGGCTTCGGGGGCTTCGATACCGGCGGCCTGTCCTGCCTCGATACAATGCAGGAGCCAGGCCATGTTCTTGCCGATGTTGCGCATGGTGGCCAGGCCCTCGGCGTCCTGGGCGGCCTCGCCCGGCATGGCGCCAAACACGTTGTTCCAGTACGTGGAAGCAACCACGGGCATCTGGTTGATGGTGAAGTACTTATTGAGCACGTCGAAGGTGGTCGACGTGCCGCCGCGACGGGCAACGGCGACGGCAGCGCCCGGCTTGTGTGCAAAGGCTTTGCTGCCGGCATAGAATGCGCGATCGAGGGCCGAAAGGATGCGCCCGCTGGGGTGCGCATAGTAGACGGGCGAGCCAAAGACAAAGCCATCTGCCTGCTCGGCGGCAGCGATCAGCTCGTTCACCACGTCATCGTCAAAGGTGCAGCGGCAATCGAGCTTGCCGCACTGACCACAGCCAATGCAGTCGCGAATGGGCTTGGTGCCCAGCTGAAACACCTCGGTATCAATGCCTTCGGCATTGAGTTGCTCGGCGACTTCGGCGAGTGCGCGGGCAGTGTTGCCGTTTGCCTTGGGGCTGCCATTGACCAAAAGAACCTTCATCACAAACTCCCTCTGCTGTCGGTGACTTCTGCAGAGGATTATCGCACGATGGGGGAGGCGGTGTGGGCGCGGTGCTAATCCAGTTTGGTACCTGGCACCTGCACGGCTTTCCCGAGCAACGCTTTGAGCTCGTTCAAAATCGAAACGGGCTGACGGTCGACGCCGTCCAGATGGAGCGTGGCCACGCGAATGGGCGGCTGATATTCAAATGGGCCAAAGAGCACGGGCGAACCCAGGAACCGCTCGATTTCCTCTGCAATCGCATCGGTTTCTTCGGGATCAAAGTCGTCGAAAAGAGCCACGAACATCGGCCCCGTCGAGCGGAACATACGACCCTTACCGCGCGAGCATTCCACCAGACAGGCGGCACATTCTGCCAAAACGCGGTCGCCCGCATCAAAGCCAAAGCGGGCATTGACCTGAGCGATATCGTCGATTTTGATGGCGATCAAACCAGCCTTGCGCGCCACGCGACGCATTTCGCCAATGGCGTTGACCAGGGCGTGAATATCGCCCAAGCCGGTCACGGAATCGGTCGTATCTGCCAAGCTTCGGTTGATGATAATGCCCACATACATGCCGGGCTCGGTATCGGTGCCGTCCAAGCGGTAGCCCGTGCAGTCGCAAAGCACGTATTTTCCGGTGGCATCCATTACGCGATACTGCATGTAGTGGAAGTGCCACGTGCCGTTTATCACCATGTCGAGCTCGACACGTACGTTGTCGCGGTCCTCGGGATGAACGCGGGCGAGCCACATGTCGAGTGAGTTAAAAGGGTGCTGGGAGGGCAGGTCAAAATCGCGCACGGCGTTAACCGACCATTGCGATTCTCCCGTATCGAGATTGAGGATAAACGGATAGCGCGTCTCGGAGCTCATGGAGATCGCTTGGAACACCCGGTCGTTGCAGGGAAGCTGATCGACGATTGGGCGTTGCGGCGCGTCATCGTCTTTCGGTTGCTGCACACGATGCATAAGCTTATAGCGATACATCTTGCGATCGGCATCCATTGTCATCTGGCGACGCGTGTCGCCAGCAAGTGGATCGACGCGCGAGCAGCCAAAGCTAAAGCTGCCGATCATGGGCGCCTTGCCACCTGAGCTCGCCTCGATCAGCCTGGTACGTACCTGCTCCAAGCGCTGCTCGAGTTCAATCTCGTTTGCGGAGAGCGAGATGAGCACAAACTCGTCTCCACCGATACGGAACAGCATCTCATCGTGCTCCATGGTTTCGGAGAGCGTGCGGCAGATGCTCAGAATATAGCGATTGCCTTCGGCGTGGCCAAACCTATCATTGCAATGCTTGAGATGGTCGATGTCAATATAGGCGCAGGTGAAGGGATCGCCTTTGCGCCAGAGTTGCTCGACGTGACGGTCGAATCCGTTGCGGTTGCCCAAGTTGGTGAGCGGATCGATATAGGCGTTGCGCTCAAGCAGCTGGCGCTCTTGTTGCAGGATGGCATGCGTCTTTTGCAGTTGCTCACCAACGGCGCGTAGCTCAGCAGGCAGCGCGGCAACATCGAGTTCAGCGGTCGAGACGCCGTTCGCAAGTCGCTGAAGATAGGCAATAATCGATTGCTCGCCCAGGCGATATGACTCGTTCATGATGGATAACCTCCTTGGGCGGAACAACGGTTTGTATCATATCCCCAATTCGGTTTGAATTGGGGATATAAGTTAGCTAATGGAGACAAATGTCCCCTTCGACGGTGGCGTTTTGCGCGCGAGCGTATCAGTTGTTATTGCCACCATCGAGCAATGCCTCAAAATCCTTCGCCGGCATGGGACGGTAGTAGAGGAAGCCCTGAGCGTAGCGGGCGCCCATTTGTCGTAGCATGTTTGCCTGCTCATTTGTCTCGACGCCTTCAACCACGACGGGCAGATGGAGCGACTGCGCCATCTCGAGCATCGATGAAATGATTTGCGTGCTGCGGCCTTGATCGCGGTCGGTGGGCACAAAGGTGCGGTCGAGCTTGATGACGTCGACGTTGACGTTCTTGAGCATCGCGAGCGTGGACTGGCCGGTGCCAAAATCGTCCATGTAGGTCGAGAAGCCACGGGTGTGCAGATCCGCGGTCAGCTTATCCACGGCCTCGGACTCTCCGGTATAGGCGGTCTCGGTGATCTCGATGTGCATGAGTTCGGGCGGCAGGTTGTACTGGGCGGCGAGCGACCCCATATGCTCGGCGACATCGCAGGCAAGAATGTCTACGCGCGACACATTGAGGGAAATCGGAACCACGCGAAGTCCTCGATTGAGGCGCTCGCGGAGCCACATGGCGACGCCCTGCCAAACATATTTGTCGAGCGTCACTACAAAGCCGCTTTCCTCGAGTGCGGGGATAAACGTTGCGGGCGAAATGAGAGAGCCGTCCTTGTTAATCCAGCGGGTGAGTGCTTCGGCGCCAATAATCTCGCCGGTTTCCATATCGACCTGGGGCTGAAGATAGTACGTGATGCGACCATTTGACAGCGCGTACTGGAATTCGGTCAGCGTGCGGTTGAACACGATTTCGCGCTTGTACTCCTCGGGGCAAAAAATGGCAATGCGCTCCTTAAAGTCGTTTTTTGCGCGCCGATTGGTAAACATGGCCTTTGCCTGCGCATCGATGGTGATCTCCTCATTGGAATCGATGGGGTAAACGCCCATGGACGGCCAAAAACCTACGCCGCCATCATACCTGGCTACTGCCTCGCGAACGCGGTTGTAGATTTGATGGACGGCGATGTGCTTAAAGGGGATGAGTACGCAAAAGTCATCTTGGCCCCAGTACCCTGCGACGCCCATGTCGGCATTCTCGATGTCCTTGAGGACCGTGCCCACATCGGCAAGCAGGCGGTCGCCTTCGGCCTGTCCATACCATTCGTTAAACAGGCGCATGTGGCCCATGTCGACCGTGGCGATGCACCAGGCGCCGTCGCGTCTTGCCTCGAGAAAAGCGTTGGCGCGCCGCATAAACTCGCTGGGTCGATAGAGACCCGTGAGCGAGTCGATACGTTCGGCGATGGCGCTTTTGCGCTCAGCCTCGGGTATGGGGAGGCTGTCGTTGGGAACAAGCCCGCCGGCCGTGCGAAGGCGACGGTTGAGTTCGCCTAAAACGGCGGTCGCTTGATGGGTTAAGTGCTCGTAAAAGGCCGGGACGACAAGGCAGACGGGAGTAATGGTGTCGCCTGCGATTCGAACAGGAGCGAAAACGGCCTCTTTAAGGTGGCGGGTCAGTTGCTCGAATGCCTCGTGGTCTAGGTCGTTGCTGAGCACGACGAACTGAACGCTTCGTGAACGGTAGACCCGGCTCCTGCCGCGAGTGATCGACAGCATACGGCCTGCGTATTCGGCAAGCATGTTGTCGACGGCCTCGGCCCCGTAGAGCTCGTTGAGCTTTGTCGTGCCACGAACGCGCACCGCTATAAGCCCTGTCTCGCAACGATCGCGGCGGCAGGCGTCGATGGCGTTGGCCAGCATGCGCTGCGTTCCGAGACCTGTGGCGGCGTCGACGGTTTCGGCAAGTGAGTGGTTGACGAGCTCGCCGACATAGAGCGAGGGGACATTTCCGTCGCCGTCGATACGAAACCCGCGAGCACGGCAAAGGACGTAGTCGCCGACGGCGTTGCGCACACGATACTGCATGACGCGACGGTGCTTGGTGCCGTTGTAGACTTGGTCGATGTCGTTGATGCAGGCCTCAAGGTCGTCGGGATGGACGCGCGTTTTCCAGTAATCGCGACAGTTGTCTATGTGCTCCGAGGGAAGGCCAAGATCGCGCAAGGCACCTTGTGACCAAAGGGTGCGATGTTTGTCCAAGTTCTCGATAAAGAAATATCGGCCCTCATTGAGCATCGAAAAGGCGTCAAAAATTCGATCGCTTATTTCGAAGTCGTCGGCGTGAACTTGCGTGATATTGCGTCGATCGAGGTGCATGGCATGACGTATCTTGTAGTCGTACATGCGATGGTCGGCATCGAGCGTCATGCGATTGGAAGCTTCGCCCAGGGCGGGGTCGGCATGTGACACTCCGTAGCTAAACGAGTGGGGCATCTCGGAATCGTTGTTTTTGAGCAGAACCGTTCGGCAGTGTTTCAGACGTTCGGCGAGGTCGTCCTCGGTTGCAATCGTAGATAGGATGGCAAACTCGTCGCCGCCTATGCGAAACGCCGCTTCGCCCACCTTCATATACAGATTAAGATAGAGACTTACCTGCAAGATATAGCGGTTGCCCTCGTCATGGCCAAAGACGTCGTTGCAGTGCTTGAGATTGTCGATATCGATGAACGCCATGGTAACGGGGGCGTCCTGCTCCCAGAGTTCTTCGAGGGAGCGGGCAAAGCCGCCGCGGTTACCAAGCCCGGTAAGCTGGTCGGTAAAGGCAGTCCTGATCAGATCCTCCTGCCGCTCGAGAAGGTCACGGACGGTCTTTTCGAGCGTTTCGGTGTAATTGCTGACAGTATCCATGTTCTAAGCGGCTTTCTGAGGTCGGGGCGGATTGCGTCGGGCGAGTTTGTTGTGTACACGCGTCGTTGCTCGGCGTTTTGCGTGTATCCAGGCCCCCGCCTTGCTGCGTTGTTGAGTTAATTTGTCGGCTAATGTTCGCTGTTGATAACAGCTGAGTAGTGTAAACAACAGCACACAATTATATATGGGTGCACATGCTGTGGGCGGCTATTGTTCGACAGGCGGTGGCGCGACGATGCGATGTTCGATGAAAATGCGACTGAGACGATATATGTTGACGGGTATACTTGTTCCGTTTGAATTTGCGGGGACGGAGATGGTCGCATGGCACAGTCAAATACGACGCGCACGGTGGGGCTGGCACTCGAGGGAGGCGGCTACCGCGGCATGTATACGGCGGGCGTGCTCGACGTATGGATGGAGCATGGCTTAACTTGCGACCATATGGTGGGTGTCTCGGCGGGCGCGGCGTTTGGCTACAACTTTAAATCGCGCCAGATCGGCCGCGCCATTCGCTACAACAAAGCCTATTGTGCCGATAAGCGCTATGCGAGCGTGACGAGCTGGTTGCGAACCGGCGACATGTTCAATGCCGATTTTGCCTATCACGAGGTGCCCATCGAGCGCGATCCCATCGATTTGGAGACATATCGCGCCTGCCCCATGCGGTTTACGTGCGTGTGTACCGATATCGAGACGGGCAAGGCCGTCTATCACGATCTGCCGTATGGCGACGAGCGCGATATCGAGTGGATCCGGGCGTCGTCGGCAATTCCCGTGGCGACGCGTCCCGTTGCTATTGACGGGCATAAGTATCTGGATGGTGGCGTGGCTGATTCTATTCCCAGCGCATGGCTGTTTGCGCAGGGGTATGACCGCAATATCGTGGTACTCACGCAGCCAGCGGGCTTTGTGAAGCAGCCCAACAGCGTGATGCCCATGCTGCGACGCGTGTTCCGTCACTATCCGGAGTTTGTCGCAGCGCTTGAGCATCGGCATGAGGTCTACAATACCACGCTCGATGACCTGGCACGTCGCGAGGCTGCCGGCGAGATCTTTGTGGTGCGGCCGAGCGAATCGGTGAAGGTGCCGTCGCTGTGTCGCGAGCCCGATGAACTTGAACGCATCTACCAGATTGGTCGCCGCGATGCGGAGGCGACCTTGCCGGCACTGGAGGCATATCTGGCAGAGTAGGGCAAACTGCCGCGTGCTCAGCGGAAAGCGCATTCCAGAATGGACGTCCAAACTGGGATGCGTTTTCCATTGCTGAAGTTATGGGGCCGCGGAGCAACTGCTCGGCTTATGCCTATGCCTGCTGCCAGGTGTCTACGAGCTCCTTGGCCGCGGCGTAGGGGTCATCGGCGCTGCAGACGGCACTCACCACAAAGAAGCCGTCGACGCCGGTAGCCTTGAGCTGCGGAAGGTCGGCCGTCTTGACGCCGCCGCCCACCACGATGGGCACGGGGCTTGCCGCATGGAGCGCGGCCAGGTCCTCAAAGCTCTTGGTGATGATAGAGCCGTCGGCCGCGCGTCCGCAGTCGCGCTTGGTCTCGGTCTCGTGGAGTGGGCCGATGCCAAGGTAGTCGACCAAACTCATATCGGCGGTCTTGACGTACTCGAGCATCTCCTCGCAACGGGCCGAAAGGCCCACGATGGCGTCGGGGCCCAGCAACTTGCGACAGACCTCGACGGGAATATCGCTTTGGCCCACGTGCACACCGTCGACAGCAATGCCCTGCTCGCGTGCGGCGAGTACGCAGTCCAGGCGGTCGTCGATCAGCAGGGCGACCTGACCGGTCTTGCCGGCCTGTGCGATTGCCTGCGCGGCGTCGCCGGTCAGCGCGATGATCTCGCGGGCGCTTGCCACCTTGGAGCGCACCTGGATGCAGGTAAAGCCTGCGTCGAGCGCCTGGGCCACCACATCGCTCACGGGACGCCCCAGCGTGTTTTCGGGGCCGAGTACCAGATAGGCCGAGATATCAAGGTTGTCGCGGATGCTCATCGTGCTTCCTCCTGCTTTTTGATCTGTGCTTCCATGCGCTCGAGCTTGCCGGTCATGTTGTCGGTAAATCCGGGTCGAATATCGGCTTTGAGCACGACTTCGGTGCGGATGCCCTTGCTCGCCAACACAAAGGTTGCGTCGCGCACGACCTGCATGACCTCGTCCCAGTCGCCCTCGATCTCGGTGAACATCGAGGTGGTGTGGTTGGGAAGGCCGCTCTCGCGAATGACGCGCACGACCTCGGCGACCTCGGCGGACAGTTCATCGCCGGTGCCGCACGGGGCGATGGCCACGGCGACGAGTGTGTTCATGCCGGCATTGGTTGCGGGCTCGGACATGGCTTATGCCTCCTCGAGCTCGAGTTGGTTATCGGCAATATCCTGGGCGGTCGCGCGGTAGAGCTCGTCGATAAAGGCGACCTTAAAGCTTGCCGGGGCATCGGCGACAGCGGCGGCACGCGTGCCGGCAACGTTGTAGACGGCGGTGCCGCAGATGGCTGCCGTAAACGGATCGGCAGCGCAGGCGTACACAGCCAGCACGCCACCCTGCGAGCAGCCGCAGCCGGTGATCTTGGACATGAGCGGACTGCCGCCGTGGGACTTGGCCACCGTCGTGCCGTCGGTAATCAGGTCGACTTCGCCCGAGACCACTACGGCTCCGCCGGTGTAGCGGGCGAGCGCCACAGCGGCATCGCGGGCGGCGTCGACCGTGTCGGTGGTATCGACACCGCGCACGCGGCTCAGATCAGCTGCCTCGCCCTCAAGACCCCACAGGCCGGCGAGTGCGATGATCTCGGAGGCGTTGCCGCGCACGATGGCAGGCTTGTACTGCTTGAGCTCGTTTACCAGCTGGGTTCGCAGGCTACCGATGCCCAGGCCCACCGGATCGAGCACCCAGGGCTTGCCGGCGTCGTGTGCCGCCTTGGCCGCGCGGGGAATCGTCTGCTCGTAGATGGGGAAGAGCGTGCCCATGTTGAGATAGATGGCGCCGCCGCCGGCAACGAGCGCTTCGCCCTCGTCGGGCAGATAGACCATGGCGGCCGATCCGCCCACGGCGAGCTGTGCGTTGGCGACAAAGTCGATCGTCACCGTGTTGGTGATGGAGCCGGCCATCGGATTGGTGGCGCGAATTTCCTCTACGGCCTTGACCATATGTTGCTTAAGCTGTTCCGAATCAATCACTGCACATGCCTCCTTGGCATAGAAAAGGGGCGCTGTGCATAGACAGCGCCCCTGTAAAGGCGGCATGCTCCCTACGCCAGCATTAACTGACAGGTTCAAAGGATTGGGCCCCATGCCCTCTCAGCCTTGTGGTTTGCACCGCCGGCACTCCCGCATCGAATCTGTTGTTCCCTATACTAGCGCACCTGCCAAAAAGGGACAGGTTTATTTTGGCAGGTCGTTACAATAGGTAGGACCGATACGAATGGGGGCCTTATGATTAAACTTGTGCTGACCGATATGGACGATACACTGATTCCAGCCGGGCATGACGGCGCCAGCGACTGCGCCATTGAGGGTGTTCATGCCATGCAGGCGGCGGGTCTGCACTTTGGGCCGGTTTCGGGTCGTCAGCCGTCCGCGATGGGCTGGATGTTCAAAAACCGTTCCGAGTGTTTTTCGACCGGTGCGTTCTGTAACGGCCAGGTGATGTTTGTCGACGGCGAAGTAGTCGCTTCGCGCGCAATCGACAACGATGCTCTGATGCGTTTGGCTGACTATCTGGAGCAAGAGACCGACGATACATTTCTAAAAGTCTACAGCCTGGGCGATGACTTTTGGGGCAACGATGCCTATTGCGTGACGAGCAATCCCGAGCGTGTGCGTCGCGCTATGGAGTCGGGCGGCAATGCGTGGCTCAAAGGCGAAGAGGCCCCGTGTCGTCCCGTCGTCGATGGCGCGCCGGTGTTTAAGGCGAATATCTGGAGTGCCCGTTCGCGTGAGGAGCTCGCGGAGCTACGCGAGCGCGTTGCCGTTGAGGTGCCGGAACTCTCGCTTGTGTTTCCCAACAACCGAGTGCGCCTGTTCGACATCCTTCCGGATGGTTGGGACAAGGGCTGCGCTGCGCTGGAGCTGGCGCGCGCCTTGGGCCTGACGCCCGACGAGGTGGCCGTATTTGGCGATTCCGATAACGATCTGCCCATGATCGATGCCGTTCCCAACTCCGTTGCAGTCGCCAATGCCAATGAGGCCGTCACGGCTGCCGCGCGCTGGCATATCGGCGCCGCGGCAGATGATGCGGTCGCCGGGGCTCTGCATCAGATTGCCGCCTGCGCCGCGACGGGGGAGATGCCGCCGTTTATGCGTCAGGAGGGTGCAGCCGACGCGAATTTCGCGAACAGCTAAGGAGACAGCCATGAAGCTCCAGCAGCTCAGATATGTCGTCAAAGTTGCCGAATGCGGCAGCATTACCGAGGCCTCGCGCCGTCTCTTTGTGTCGCAGCCTTCGATTACCGCGTCGATTCGCGATCTCGAAAACGAGATGGGTGTGCACATCTTTGAGCGCACCAACAAGGGCGTCATTGTGTCCGAGGAAGGCGAGACCTTCTTGGGCTATGCGCGCCAGGTACTCGACCAGGCCGACCTGCTCGAGGGCAAGTACAAGGGCGCATCCGAGCAGGTGCCGCACTTTAGTGTGAGCTGCCAGCATTATTCCTTTGCCGTCAACGCGTTTGTCGACGTGATCCGCGAGTTCGATGCCGCGCGTTACGACTTCACCCTGCGCGAGGAGCAGACTCACGAGATTATCGAGGATGTCGCGCATATGAAAAGCGAACTGGGCATCCTGTACTTATCCGAGCATAACCGCGAGGTCATCGAGCGCATGCTGGTGGCCAACGAGCTCGTGTTCGAAGGACTCTTCTGCGCCACGCCGCATGTCTTCGTCTGCGCCGACCATCCGCTGGCGGACCGCTCCAGCGTGACGCTCGAGGATCTGGAAGACTACCCGTTCCTGTCCTACGAGCAGGGCAGCTACAACTCGTTTTATTATTCCGAGGAGCTGACCTCGACCTTTGAGCGTCGCAAGAATATCCGCGTGCGTGACCGTGCGACGCTGTTCAACCTAGCTATGGGCCTTAACGGTTACACGGTGTGTTCGGGCGTGATCAGCCATGAACTTAACGGCCCCGGTATTATCTCGATTCCGCTCGATGTGGACGAGTATATGGAGATCGGCATTATCACGCGCAAGAACACGACGCTCACGCGCTACGGTCGGGCCTATATCGACGCGATTCGTCAGCATATCTAGGGTGCTGTGCTCCGCACGGTTCAAGTCTCTTTATGGCAGTCCAGACTGATATAGGAAGCATCTATATCAAACTGTTATAAACGTATATTTTACGATGGTCATATGAGCGCTCATACTCTGTCCCAGTAAAGCAACCAATGCAAAGGGAGATATCTATGAGCACTTCGATTCAACCGAACGCGCCGTTTCGCGCCGATATCGTCGGCAGCTTTCTTCGTCCGCAGGCTGTAAAGGACGCCCGTGCCGCCTATGTCGCGGGTAAACTCGACGCTTCCGGCCTTAAGGCCGTCGAGGACGATGCCATTCGCGATTTGGTGGCCAAGCAGAAGGCCGCCGGCCTGCAGGTGATCACCGATGGCGAGTTCCGCCGCAGCTACTGGCACCTCGATTTTATGTGGGGCCTTAACGGCATTGAGCGCCGCACCTCACGCACGGGTTATATGTTCCATGACGAGGAGACGACGGCCGACACCGCCGTGGTTACCGGTCCCATTAGCGGCGAGAACCACCCGTTTGTCGAGCATTTTAAGTTTGTCAAGGCGCTTGAGGGGGAGGGCCAGGTCGCGCGTCAAACCATTCCGGCGCCGATCCAGACGTTCTCGGAGGTCACGCTCGATCGCTGCGACGGCCAGCAGGAGAGCCTGCGCGCCGTCTACAAGACCGATGAGGAACTTGCCGACGCCATTGCGGCCGCTTATCGCACGGTGATCGCCGATCTGTACGCAGCAGGCTGCCGCAACATCCAGTTTGATGACTGCACCTGGGGCATCTACTGCGATACCGATTTTGTCGCCAAAACCGGCATGAGCCCGGTCGACCTGCAAAAGGTAAGCGAGCTGGGCGTGGCGCTCAACAACGCCGCCATCGAGGGCAAGCCCGACGATCTGGTCATCAACACGCACGTGTGCCGCGGCAACTATCACTCCACGTATGCCTTCGAGGGTGGTTACGATCCCATTGCACCGTACCTGTTTGCGCATGAGGATGTCGACGCGTTCTATCTGGAGTTCGACACGCCGCGCGCCGGTGGTTTTGAGCCGCTCAAGTACGTTGCCCCCGGCAAGAAGGTCGTGCTGGGCCTGGTGACCACCAAGGCGGCAGAGCTCGAGAACGAGGACGTTATCGTCGAGCGCATCCGCGAAGCTGCAAAGTATGTGCCGCTCGAGAACCTGTACCTGTCGCCCCAGTGCGGCTTTGCCAGCTGCGAGATTGGCAACAAGCTGACCGAGGACGAACAGTGGGCAAAGATCGCGCTGGTCAAGCGCATTGCTGAGCGCGTTTGGAAGTAACGCTACCGTTTGCAGGTGACGGCGCGCGCGAGACATGGCGTATAACGTACAATGGTTCGGATCGTATCGTTCGGGCAGGTTATCCGATATACCTGATCGCCCTTCCATCATGAAAGGACATCCATGTCCCAGTCCTCGACGCCCGCCGTATCTGAACTTGAGGAGACTGTCGAATAGTAGTTGCGTTCAGCTAAATCAAAAAATGGCGCCCGTGCGTACGCGTGGACGCCATTTTTAATGCGTCAGTATCCAGTGGATGCCGCGCGCCATGCGCAGGTCAGTTTGGGCAAAGTGATTGCCGGGGTTGAGCTCCAGCGTTGTTGGAATGTCGCGCTCGATAAACAGCTCTTCCATCGCGCGCGTATCGTCGAGTACGTGCCGCATCATGCGGTTGGGCGTCTTGGTTTCCTTTTTTCCGAGCGACAGATAGGCGGCGTCGGGCGTAGCTGTCATCGTGCGCTCTCGCGCGTAGTCGATAAAGCCGGGGAACCACAGCGACCCCGATGCACTTGCCGCGCGCTCAAAGACATCTGTTTGCCAAAGCGCCCACAGTGCAAAAAGACCCGCCAACGAGTAGCCGGCAACGCCGCGCCAGGCGGGCGGTTGCGGGAGCGATGATTCGGCCTCTGGGATTATCTGCTTCAACAACTCGTCAAGAAAACCAGCTGCCTGTCCGCCAAAGGGCTCGGCATCTCGTATAGTTCCGTCGCATTCCCAGGGGCTCAGCTCGCGATTCCAATCGAGCCCTCCAATGGCGACAAGGGCGAATGGCGGGCAGTCGAGCTCTCGGCAGCGCTCGTAGACTTCACTACCGTCGCCCATAACCACAGGGAGGTAGATGACGGGCGTACCTTCTGCACACTCTGAATAAACGGTTATCTGCTTCTGATGCGCTTCCAAGGCAGGCTTCTCTCGGTGTTGTGATATTGACAGCCTCAATTGTCGCACGCTGGCACGGGGGCAGACACTAAAAGAAAGGCGCGGAGCCGCTCGAAGCGACTCCGCGCCTTGTTGTTTTGCTTTAGCAGACTATGCCGTTACGCCACGAAGAAGTAGACGAGGAAGGCAAGGGCTGCGATCCACATGAGCGGCTTGATCTTGGAGGCCTCGCCCTTAAAGAGCGCGACGATCACGTAGGCGATAAAGCCCAGGCCAATGCCGGCAGAGATGGAGTAGGTGAAGGGCACGCCGGCGACAATCATGAACGCCGGGAAACCCTGCGACACGTCGGACCAGTCGATCTCGGAGGCTTCGCTCATCATGAGGTAGCCGACGTAGACCAGAGCACCGCAGGTGGCGGCGCTGGAAACGATGGTGACGATGGGGGAGAAGAACGCGGCGAGAATGAACAGCACACCGGTGGTGACGGAGGTGAGGCCCGTGCGGCCACCGTCGGCAGCGCCAGAGGTGGACTCGACGAAGGTGGTGATGGAGGAGACGCCCATGAAACCGCCCACAGCGGCGGCGGCGGAGTCGACGATCAGAATCTCCTTGATATTCTCGACGTTGCCGTCGTCGGTGAGGAACTCGCCCTGCTTGGCCACGGCCATCGCGGTGCCCATGGTGTCGAAGAAGTCACTCATGAGCAGCGAGAACGAGATGACGAGGAGCGCGGGGTCGGTAAGGACCTTGACGATGGCAGGCACGCCGCCGGCGTCGGCGATGGGGCCACCGATGCTCGAGAAGTCGAGCGGGGCGATGATACCGGTCGGAGCCTGGGTCACACCTAAGGGGATACCGGCGATAACGGCGACGATGATGCCGATGAGCAGCGAGCCCGGCACGTTGCGGGAAGCAAGGGCAACCGTCACGACGATGGAGATGATGCCGACGATGAAGGTGGGGGAGGTGATGTCGCCCAGACCGACGAGTGTACCGGCGCCAGCGGTGATAATGCCGGCATCGCACAGGCCGATCATGGCGATGAACAGGCCCAGACCCACCGAGATGGCGTGACGCAGGACAACCGGGATGGCGTCCATGATGGCCTCGCGCAGGCCACAAAGCACGAGCAGCAAGATGACAACGCCCTCAAGGAAGATGACGCTCATGGCCACGTGCCAGTCACCGCCGCAGACGGTGGTGGTGATTCCGGCGATCATCGCGTTGACGCCTAAGCCCGACGCGCAGGCGAGCGGGCGGTTGGCGAAGATGCCCATGCAGATGGTCATGATGCCGGCGCCCAGGCAGGTGGCGCAGGCGAGCGCTCCCGCATCGATGCCGGCGCCCGAGAGCACCGCGGGGTTGACGGCGATGATGTAAGCCATCGCCAGGAATGTTGTCAGTCCAGCGCGGAGTTCGGTTCCGATTGTGGACTTGCGCTCGCTGACGTGAAATAGTTCGTCCATGCATACCCTTTCCTTGTTCGGCCCCGAGTTTAGGCCGATTGACACGAACTCACCCACTATATCGCCTTTGTGAAGTTGGTGTTCCTCACATGTTGATGTTCGGCGGTTTGTAACGGACGGGCGGTATCTTTCGCATGAAATTGTGTAGGTACCGTATACTTAAGCGGTTACAACGACCCCTATGGAGGAACGTATGATTAAAGAGCTCTGCCGCGACGAGGCTATCCTGTCTCAGCGTTGCGAGGTTGCGACTGTCGAGGACGAGTCGGTCGCTCAGGATCTGATTGATACCATCAAGTCGCTCGATGATGCCGGCTGCTTGGCCGCCAACCAGATTGGCGTTACCAAGAAGGTTTGCGTCTACCTGGACGATGCCGGCGAGCCCCACGTGCTCTACAACCCCCGTCTGGTGTTTGGCCTGGGTGCCAGCAAGATGGAGGAGAGCTGCCTGACGCACGAGGAGGTCACCAAGTCCACGCGCTATATCAAGTGCAAGGTTGCCTTTGACCAGATTGTCGACGGCAAGATGAAGGAGTGCCGCCGCGACTACGCGGGCTTTGAGGCACAGATGATCCAGCATATGATCGATCACTGTCTTGGAAAGTTGGTCTAAGGGGACCAAAGCACCGCACCTTCCCGCTCAATCGTAGCTCGCGTACCTTAAGTACGCTTCGCTCCTCTTTCGTGGCAATCTGCGGCACTTTGACCCCTTAGACGACCTGCGGGGTTAACTTGGTTGAGTTTATCCTGCTTGAATAGTCCGGGCGTGACATTGTTGTCATGTCCGGGCTTTTGTGTTTAGCGCCTTTTTGTTTGGAGACAATGAAATTAGCAAGAACGTAAAGCTAGGAGGCGCTATGTGTACGAGTATTCGATTTACCGATAATTCTGGCCACATGTATCTGGGCCGCAATCTCGACTGGAGCTTTGACTACGGCCAACAGGTTCGCGTGATGCCGCGCGGGTTTCACATTCCGTATTCGTTTATCGACGACGCGACAGCGGCGCACGCGGTGATCGGTATGTGCATCGATTACAGGAACTACCCTATGTTCTTCGATTGCGGCAACGATGCGGGCCTCGCCGTGGCGGGTCTCAATTTCCCGGGTTATGCCGAGTATGCCGAGGACCCTGTCGACGGCAAGACCAATATCGCGGCCTATGAGTTTCCCCTGTGGGTGGCAGCGACGTTCTCGACGGTCGATGAGGTCGAGGCCGCGCTGCGCGACACGGTGATTGTCGCCAAATCTGCCGGAGAGGGGCTGGGCGTGTCGCTGCTCCATTGGATTATCGGCGACAGCCAGCGCAGCATCGTGGTCGAGATGATGGCTGACGGCCTGCATGTATACGACGATCTGGTCGACACCCTTGCCAACCAGCCGACCTTCCCGTGGCACATGGAAAACCTGCGCACCTATATCACCGCCACAAGCGATTTTCCGCAGACGGCGACATGGCGTGGCGCCGAGCTCAAGCCCTATGGAGCCGGTGCCGGCATGCGCGGCATTCCGGGTGATTGCTATTCGCCGAGCCGTTTTGTAAAGGCGGCGTACCTCAATGCCAATTACCCGCAAAAGGAGAGCGAGACCGAAAACGTCGTTCGCATGTTCCGCTCGCTCGAGGGCGTGGTGATGATCGAGGGAGCGTCCAGGATGGGCGATGGCAAGTTCGAGAAGACTATCTACACCGGATGCTTTAGCGCGCGCACGGGCAATTATTACTACGCGATGTATGGGGATCCGTCGATTCGCTACGTGAGCCTGATGGATGCCGAGGGCGCGAGCCCCGATAGGCTCGTGGTTCCCGAGCCGCGTCGTTCGTAGCCGATGGCTTTACCGCAATGCAAAGCGGCCCTGCATCTCCCGTGAGGTGCAGGGCCGCTGTCGTTGATTTGTGACGTCGCTAGAAGTTGGCGTCGTTGAGTTGTTCACTCTCGAGGCCGTCGAGCTGTTGCTGTTCGGGCATATCTGCGACGCTCTCGAGCAGCTCGGTGGGGTCGATGTTCATGTCCCTACCGGCCTCGTTGCCGTTGACCAAGTCGTCCGAGAAGATGTCGACTTCCATTTCCTCGGCCTCTTCAATCTGAACCTCGAGCGGCACCTGGGTGCGCACGAGCTTAACGGCCGGGCGCATGCGGGCAAACAGCGGCACGTACTCGATGATGATGGCCGAGTTCTCAAGACCGTACCAGCGTGCCGGGCTTCCGCAGGCGCGGCGGACGGCGTACTTGATTGCCATCACGCGGTGGTCATTGCGGTTGATGTCCGTTTCGGGGGCAAGCATCTTGCGCAGCATACAAAAGCGGAAGTCACCCACGTTGCCGCGTGTCTCGTAGATGGAGTAGGTGTGATGTTGCGGCGGCAGCTCGCCCGATGCCATCAAGTCGCCGACGATCTGACGCAGGTAGGCATTAACGCGCTGGTTGACCTTAAAGCCCAGGTCCAGGCGCACGCGGAATAAAAAGTCCGTGCCAAAGGTCTCGACGGAATACTCGTGCGTATAGGGCTCGTCGGTGACATGCACGTTAATGAACCAATACGCCTTGGCGCGCTTGGGATGTTTATCCAGGATGGAATAGAGCACGTCGCGGTCGAGCGTGAGCGGATCGGGGCTGTTGGTGAGAAACACCAGGTTGTCGGCGAGCACGGGATAGGTCTCGTCGTTGCGCAGGCGGTTGAGCTGGTCGATGTACTTGGAGACGGGCAGCAAAATCGTCTGCGTGCGCTCGATGGCGGTGCCGCGGCGCCACACGTACATAAGGCCAAACAGCAGTGCGGCCAGGAAGATCATGACGTAGCCGCCGTCAAAGAACATGGTGAGGCACGAGGCGAAGAAGCACAGCTCAATGGCACCAAAGAGCAGGGCGAAGACGCAGGCACCCAGCCTGTGCTTGAGGATGCCGGCGATGTAGCTCGTCAAAAGCGTCGTGGTCATGAGCATGGTCACGGTAATGGCGAGGCCGTAGGCGCTCTCCATGCGCTCGGAGTTTTGGAACAGCAGCACGATGAAGATGCAGCCGACCCACATGATGTTATTGACGAGCGGAATATAGAGCTGGCCCTTGGTGTCGCTGGGGTAGTGGATGCGCAGATGCGGCATAAGGTTGAGACGCGTTGCCTCGGATACCAGCGAGAACGAGCCGGTGATGAGCGCCTGCGAGGCAATGATGGCCGCCACGGCCGAAAGCACGATGGCAAAGGGGCGCAGGGGCTCGGGGAGCATCATATAGAACGGGTTGACGATATCCATCGCGAGCATCTGGGGGTTGGAGTTGTTGGCGAGCAGCCAAGCGCCCTGGCCCAGATAGTTAAGGATGAGGGCCGCCTTAACAAACGGCCAGGATGCGTAGATGTTGGCCTTGCCCACGTGGCCCATGTCTGAATAGAGCGCCTCGGCGCCGGTCGTCGACAGGAAGACGAAGCCGAGCACCATGATGCCCGAGTGGTTGATGGGCGAGAACAGGAACATAATGCCGCGAATGGGGTTGAGCGCGCGCAAGATGGACAGGTTGCCGAGCATATTGAACAGGCCGGCGCCCGCCAGGAACAGGAACCACAGCGTCATGAGCGGGCCGAAGAGCTTGCCGATTGACGAGGTACCGGCGCGCTGCATGGCAAACAGACCGCAGATAATGATGATGGTGATGATGATCACATTGGTCTGACCGTCACCCAATAGTGCGTGGCCCCACTCGATGGTACGCAGGCCCTCAATGGCTGTGGTGACCGTGACCGCGGGGGTGAGGATGCCGTCGGCGAGCAGCGCCGCGCCGCCGATCATGGCGGGGAGAATCAGCCATGGTGCCACCTTGCGCACGAGACTGAACAGGGCGAAGATGCCGCCTTCGTTGTGGTTGTCGGCCTTCATGGCGATTACCACGTACTTGACCGTGGTCACGAGCGTCATGGTCCAGATGACGAGCGAAAGCGCGCCCAGGATCATGTCCTCGCTGACGGTACCGATGCCGCCGTTGTTGGCGACGATTGATTTCATGGTGTACATGGGGCTCGTGCCGATGTCGCCATAGACGACGCCGAGCGTTACGAGCAGCATGCCAGCGGAGAGGGGGATGGCTCCGTGCCCGCCTTGCCCGCGCTGGTCTTGGAGGTTTGCCTCCAGTTTATTGTGTGCCACGAGGACTCCCTTAGACATCCGGTTATCTGTCTAGGACAAAAAACTTTATGCCGTCTTTATACATACAAGAGCAGTTTGGCACATCGGGTTATTTTAGACAATAATCCTCAGCTGGGGATTATTTATCTACGCAGGTAGCATTTCAAAGCAGGGGCTTTTAAGCACGTACTGTCTGGGCGATGCCAGCCTTGGCGTTTGCGCGTTTGCCGGCGAGTTCGCAAAAAATCGCGCCGCCGATGATAAGCGCGGCGCCCATCAGGCGGACCGGTGTTATGGCTTCACCCAAAAGGGCGGCCGAGAACACGACCGCCGAAAGCGGCTCGAGGTAGCCGACGACAGCGACGGTCTGGACGGGCAGCTTGGCGACGGCGCTAAAGTAGAGCAGGCAACCGATGCCGGTGTTGACGACGCCGAGCATAGCGACGGCGCGCCAATCAATACTGGCGGCGATACCGGCGGACAGGAATGAGGGAGCGCCCTGCGTGATGAGCGTGAGGACCAGTGCGGTCACAAAGGCGGCGCACACCTGGAGCGTGGAGTTCTCGAGGCCCTCGATGTGCGGCGCACCCTTGCTAGCGATGACCATCAATGCATAGCAGAAGGCCGAGGCGATTCCACAGACGATGCCCGCAATGGGCATATTGCCGCCTAGACCTTGCGCTGCAATGAGAAAAGCACCGCAGGCGACGGCGACAAAGCCGGCGATTTTGCCGCCGGTCAGCTTTTCGCCAAAGATGAGCGGGGAGAGCGCCATGACAATGATGGGGCCGCAGTAGTACAGCAGCGAGGATACGCCGACGCCGATCGTCTGGTAGGCGCGGAACAGAAAAATCCAGCTGGCGCCCAGCGCAGCTCCCGAGAGGAGGAGGGCCGCGGCTTCGCGGGGACGAGATGGCGCCTGCAACTTATGGTGTTGGGTAGTGGCGAGGATGGTTATAAGCGAGAGGGCTCCCAGAAAAGTGCGCAGCAGCACGATATCGGAGCTCGGCAGTGCGATAGCTGCGGCGATGATGCCGTTAGAGCCAAACAACAGTAATGCTGCTAAGTATGTAAACAGTCCGTTGTTCATGCGCTGACATCCCCTCTATATCCGAACATGTTCACTATGGGTGAACTGGCTTTAGAAGAAAAGCGAATATAATGCATGGAAAACATGACAAAAACTCATGCAAGGGTGGGGACGTGCCGTGGAGACCAATATCCAAAAGATGCAGGTGCTGCTGGAGACGGTGCGCGCCGGAAGCTTTACGCGTGCTGCCGAGCGCCTGAGCTATTCGCAGTCGGGCGTGAGCCGTATGGTGGCCGATCTTGAGGCCGACTGGGGTTTTAAGGTGCTCGACCGCAGTCGCGAGGGCGTGGCTCTTTCTGCCGACGGGCGGCAGGTCATGCCGGCTGTCGAGGCGCTCTGCGAGGAATTCACTCGCTTGCAGCGACGGGTGGATGAGATGCGTGGACTCATGCGCGGCAAAATCTGCATCGGTACGTTTTCGAGTGTGGCGACCCACGTGCTGCCGCCGGTGATTGCGCGCTTTCGCGCCGATCATCCGGACGTCGATTATGAGTTGCTGATGGGCGATTACTCAGAGATTGAACAATGGGTGGCGGAAGGTCGCTGCGACCTGGGCTTTATTCCGCGCGAGCCACGCGGCGCCGGCATGGCGTCGCGACCGTTGGTGCAAGACGAGCTGATGGCCGTGGTGCCAGCGGACTCCTCGCTTGCCACCGCGGAGGTCGTTTCCCTTGCCGATTTGGCCAACGAGCAGTTTATCCTGCTGGAACGCGGTAGCGACGACGAGATTACGCCGCTGTTTCGCCGCGCGGGCCTGGCGGTGCGCTCTAAGCTGTCGACCTGGGATGACTATGCGATTATGGCTATGGTCGAGGACGGCCTGGGCGTTAGCATTCTTCCCGCGCTCATCTTGCGTCGCTGTCAGTTCGATGTTGCCGTGCGACCACTCGAGGGACATCCCCATCGGCAGATCAATGCGATATATCGCACGGCTGACGTTTCTCTTGCCGCTGCTCGATTCCTTGAATACCTCTAAACGTGTGCACGTCATTGTCCGCTTTGGGCAAATCTCGGAGTCTGGTGCATTTTCTTATGAAATTGAACTTTCGAATGAGGTGCCGCGTTATACTGCTGCCTAAATTGAACCTTGGTTCAATTCGTATTCTATAAATTGAACTTTGCCAGCAAGGAGGTTCTAGTGGCCCAAGAGACGTTTAGCGATCGCCTGCGACAGACTATGTCCGATCGCGACGTTCGCCAGTCGGACGTGATCCGCGCATCGGAGATGCTCGGCAAAAAACTCGGCAAGAGTCAGATGAGCCAATATGTGAGCGGCAAGACGATCCCGCGGCGCGATGTGGCTGAGCTGCTCGCCCGTATTTTGGAGGTCGATGTTACCTGGCTGCTTGCCGGCGACGCCGATCAAGGCGAGGCATCATCACCCCGCAACGATTCCAAGCCCGAACCCCATCCCTCAGCTCAAATTGCAAGGAGCACCACCATGCGTACTTTTTCTAAATCCACCAAGCTCGATAACGTCCTGTATGACGTGCGCGGTCCCGTCGTCGACGAGGCTGCCCGTATGGAGGACGAGGGCGAGCGCATCCTCAAGCTCAATATCGGCAACCCGGCGCCCTTCGGTTTCCGCACGCCCGACGAGGTCATCAAGGACATGCGCCAGCAGCTGCCCGACTGCGAAGGCTATTCCAACTCGCGCGGCTTGTTCTCCGCGCGCAAGGCGATCATGCAGTATTCGCAGATCAAGGGCCTGCCCAACGTTCAGATGGAGCATATCTACACGGGCAACGGCGTGTCCGAGCTCATTCAGCTTTCGATGAACGCGCTGCTCGACAATGGCGACGAGATTCTGATCCCCAGCCCTGACTATCCGCTCTGGACGGCGTGCGCAACCCTTGCCGGCGGTCATCCCGTACATTATTTGTGTGATGAGCAGGCGGATTGGTATCCCGACCTGGAGGATATGGAGTCCAAGATCACGAGCGCGACCAAAGCCCTCGTCATCATCAACCCTAACAACCCCACGGGTTCCGTCTATCCGCGTGAGGTGCTCGAGGGCATCGTTGAGGTTGCGCGCAGGCACCAGCTCATGATTTTTGCAGACGAGATTTACGACCGCCTGTGCATGGACGGCTATGAGCACGTCTCGATTGCCTCGCTCGCTCCCGATCTGCCCTGTGTCACCTTTAGCGGCCTTTCCAAGTCGCACATGATTGCGGGCTATCGTATTGGCTGGATGGTGCTTTCGGGCAACCAGCGCTGCATGAGCGACTTCATCATGGGTATCAACATGCTCTCCAACATGCGCCTGTGCTCCAACGTGCCGGCTCAGTCGATCGTTCAGACGGCACTCGGTGGTCATCAGTCCGTTAACGACTACATCCGTCCTGGCGGCCGTGTCTACGAGCAGCGCAACTTTGTGTATGAGGCGCTCAACAAGATTGACGGCATCTCGGTGGTTAAGCCGCGCGCGGCGTTCTACATCTTCCCCAAGATGGATGTTAAAAAGTTCAACATCACCGATGACGAGCAGTTTGCCCTCGACCTGCTGCACGAGAAGAAGATTCTGATCACGCGCGGCGGCGGCTTTAACTGGGCAGAGCCCGATCACTTCCGCATCGTGTACCTGCCGCGCATGGAAGTGCTCAAAGAGTCGCTCGAAGACCTCGCCGACTTCTTTGATCATTACCGTCAGGCGTAACGGCAAAGGTAGCCTGTAATGAAACGGTCGGCCCGCAACGGATGCGGGCCGACCGTTTTCTGTTAAAGCTCGCGTTGTCGGCGTCTCGATCGTTTGGGCGAGTGGGAATCGCGTGTGAACGGAAAACTGTATTCCAAAATGGAATACAGTGTGCTTCAACTGGAATTGATGTCCGTGTGTCCGCTTTTTTAGAATGTTCTCGACAAGATGAAAGGCGGTCCCCACCAATGATTATCGATGCAAATTCCTACTGGTTTGACGAGCGCATCTTCCATGACGAGACACTCTGTGAACAGTTTTTGGCCGAGGTGCCCCGCGCTTACGACACCGAGGGCTACCTGACCGTAAGCCCCACGGGCAAGCGACAGATTGTGATCGAAAAGCCCGCTGGCTTCCCAGGCCTCAACTATATCGAGGGAGACTACACCCTTGAGAAGCGTCTGGCAGACATGGACGAGGCGGGGGTCGATAAAGCGATTCTCAAACTCCCCGGCTGCCATGAGTGGATGTCACTCGAGATGTGCCGGCGCTTCAACGACGGTATGGCCGCTGACGCAAAAGCGTCGAACGGTCGCTTGATACCGCTTGTCGCCGTGCCTCCCTTTGGCACCGAGGCGAACCTCGAGGAGCTCGATCGCAGGCTCGACGAGGGTTTCGCGGGCGTGCAGCTCTGCGCCCACTACGGCAAGCGTTATCTTGACGACCAGGTCTTCTCGAGCTTTTTCGAGCACCTGAACGAACGCCATGTCACCGTTTACGTGCACCATGTTCCCGTGCCGGTCGAGAACGAGTCGCTTCTCGCGTACGACAACCTTCGCCGCTCTTATGGCCGCTGCGTCGACCAAACTACGGCGATCGGCCGAGAGATCTTTGGTGATTTCTTTGAGCGCTACCCCAATATCAAGATGGTCCACTCCATGCTCGGCGGCGCATACTTTGCGTTCAAGGAGATGCTGCTGCCTCATGGCCCCAAGCGCCCTGATGCTTCTGGCCGTTTTCAGGTCGATACCGAGACCGTTTCCAGGCACCTCGAGAACAACATCTATTTCGACATGTCCCATGCTCAGCCTTGGGGCAAGACACTCCTCGCCTGTGCGGTTGACGTGCTGGGTGCAGACCATATTGTTTTTGGCACGAGCTATCCCGTTAAACGCGAGTGGCTCACCGAGGGTGTCGCCTGCGTTCGCGCTGCAAATCTGAGCGATACAGACAGCGACCTTGTGCTTGGCGGTACAGCGCAGCAACTGTACGGTGTCGAGTGAGCGGCAATCAGAGGGGAGTATCTGCCATGGACGAAGGAGAGATGAGGGCTGGGGCCGCTCGTGTGGCCATCGATCTTGGGGACGTGTTGCCGTTCGACGGTTTCGACGAACTCCGTCATGAGGTCTTCGCCCGTGCCCTTATCATCGAGGGAACGGGGCGACGCGCCTGCGTCCTTTCGCTTGAGGTCACCTCGATCGCTCCGGCTCTACTCGCCGATCTGCGTGAGATTGTTGAGGATGCCGCCAATTGCAGCGGTGCTTATTCTTGGGTGGTTCCTACCCACACGTTTTCCATGCCTCACGTCCGCACTCCCGGGCATCTTGCCGACGATGCTACCCGCAATCGCAACGAGCGCTATCGCGCAGCACTCGTCGCTGCCGCCCGCACGGCTGTCGAGCGCGCTGTTGCGGGCATTCGCTCCGTCACTCTCGCCACTGTGGAGGGCGAATGCCCCGTGAACGTTAATCGCGACATCGAGACGCCTGCCGGCTGGTGGTTGGGCTCGAATCCCAGAGGGTTTGCCGACCACACGATGCCCGTACTCGCCATAAGGGATGCCGGGGGCGAGTATGTTGCCGTGCTCGCGACGGCGGACGTTCAGTCCTCCGTGCTCGACGGGTCGCGCGACTCCGAGGGGAGGCGCATGGCGAGCGGAGACCTCTTTGGTTTTGCCGCCATGTCACTCGAGCGCGAGCTGGGCGGCGTTGCCCTGTTGCTGCCAGGCGCCGCGGGCGACCAAAGTCCGGCGGAGCGCGCCATGAACGTCATGTTCGATGCGGCCGGCGTTAAGCAGACGGTCGATGCCCATGAGGACGGATACCGCATGTTGCACCAGCAGGGGCAGGCCTTGGGCGATGCTTTAATCGAGACCGCTCGCATGGCGCGTGAGGATGACGCTACCGGCATCGATGCCCGCACGGTCGACGTTCTCCTGCCCGCTCAGACACGCGCCGATTTTCACTCTTTGGCTCCGCACCGAACGTATGAGTTTCATGCCGCTGGCGAGCAGCGCACGAGGGTCTATCTGCTCCGGCTGGGAAAGGTCGAGCTTGTCGGCGTACAACCCGAGGTCTCGAGTGCATTCGGCGCCACTGTGCGCGCCGCTCGGTCCGGCTCTGTGTTCTTTGCCACGCTCGTCAACGGCGGACAGAAGTACCTACCGGCTCCCGACGCGTACGAAAAGATCACCTATGAGGCCATGAACTCCGGTTTTGCCGCCGGATCCCATGAGCGCCTCGTCGAAATCATCATTGCCGCCTTGAATGCGGCGTGACACAGAAGGAGAACGTGCATGAACATTGGACACGCGCGCCGCAAAATCACCCCACAGGGCGACATCTACCTGATTGGCTACCGCAATCTTCCCAACCGTCTTGAACCTGCGACGGGCGTCCATGACGACGTCTTCGCCAACGCCATCCTCTTCCAGCAAGGCGAACGTGAAGTGTTTCTCTTTAATGCCGATGTCCTCGAGTTCGAGGAAAGCATGGCCGAGGAGGTCAAGACAATGCTCGCCGAGCGCTACGGCATTGACCGTGATTGCGTCCTGCTCTCGGCGACGCACGACCATACTTCAATCGTCGCTTACCACCGCAGCTGGTGGACGGGAAAATTCGACGAGAACTACTACCGCTGGTTCCTCGATACCATTTGCCAATGCTTTGAGGAGTGCCGTGCCAACGCACAGCCCGCGATTTGTCGCTTGGGCAAGCAGGTCATCACCGGTTTCTACGACAACCGCATCATCCCAGGTGAACTCGCCGACAATGAGGTCATTGTCGTATCGTTCTTCGATACCGAAGGCAAGCCATTTGCGGGCTTTATGAACTGGGCGGTGCATTCCGCTTGCGTCGGACCCGACTGCACGGAGCTCACGAGCGAACTCGCCGGTCTTACCGGCAAAAAGCTCGCTCAGAGTCTTGGTTACTATCCGGCCATGGTCGTCGGTGCTGCTGGCGACTGTAGCGACCGCAATTTTCGACAGGGACGCGGCATTCCCGAGGTTGAGCGTGTTTCGACCGGTCTTGCCGAGGCGATTTCCCAGATCAAGCTCGATTGCGAGGTCGTTCTTGACCGCATCGAGCCTCAGACGTTCTATCACACCGTTGCCCATGACGACTTTTCACTCACGCTTAAGTGCGCCGTCATCAGTCTGGGCGGCTTGCATCTCTTTGTGTTCCCGAGTGAACTCGGCAGCGACCTGGGCATTCGCATGAAGCGCGAATGTCCGGTCGAGGGAATAGTCTGCGGTTACACCAACGGCTATTTTGAGTATTTCCTTCCGGCACGCGAGTACGGCCTCTCCTTTGAGACCGAGCGTACTCAGATTCCCCAGGGCGAACCGGAACGTTTGTGTGACAAGTTCTGCCAGACGACGAGACTTCTCGGCGCAGCAGATTCGCGTCTGTAGGCCTGATTGCGCGATATGGGCCAATGAGGCTCATTGCCATGTGATCGGCATCTTCCATCTTCTCTGCCGTTTCCCATCCCGGGCGTACGTGCGTCCGCGGATTTCAAAGGGGGAAGCGGGTTCCTTGCTCTCCCACGTCGACTACGGAGGCATGAAATCGATGCTATACCCCGCTCAGAAAAAGGAGAATTCCATGAAATACCAGAAGCTTTGCGATGAAATCATCACAAAGGTCGGTGGTCGAGACAATGTGTTAGACGTGAGCCACTGCATTACGCGTCTCCGCTTCCGTCTCAAGGATGAATCGCTCGCCCAGACCAATGAGCTTAAGGCGACGAAGGGCGTCGTTGACGTCATCCAGGCCGGCGGACAGTATCAGGTCGTGATTGGTGCCACTGTCGAGGCCGTCTACAACGACCTTGTTCAGATTGGCGGGTTCGACGCCAAGCCTGCACTTGATATCGATGAGGGCGACGACGTCAAAAAGGGCGATCCATTCTCGCGTCTGCTTGCCATCATCTCCGAGATCCTGCAACCGGTTCTTGGCGTGCTTATGGCCGGTGGCTTTATCAAGTCGATGCTCGCGCTCTGCACGGTTGCCGGTTGGCTTGCCAAGGACAGCAATACGTATGTGACGCTCTCGGCAATCGGAGATTCGGTCTTCTATTACTTTCCGCTAATCATTGGCTGGACGTCGGCCAAGAAGTTCGGACTTAAGCCCGTTATGGGAATGGCGCTCGGCGGTATCCTCGTCTACCCGACGCTCGTTGCCCTTATGGGCGGAGATCCGCTCTACACGCTCGGCGCCGGCACGGTCTTCGAGTCCAATGTCTACGGTGATATTTTTGGCATCCCGCTGATCATGCAGAATTACTCATCGACGATTCTGCCTGCGATCTTTATCGTCTGGATTGCCTCCAAGGTGCACAAGGCCCTTTCTAACGCGCTGCCCGCGCTTGTGAGCTCGTTCTTCTCCAACATCCTGACGCTTCTCATTTGCGGCATCCTTGGCCTGCTTGTGGTCGGTCCGGTCATGACGGTCCTCTCCAACATCGTTGCCCAGATCATCTTGATGCTCATCAACTTCCAGCCTGCCATCGCCGGCTTCGTCATCGGCACGTTCTGGAGCCTGCTCGTCATGTTCGGCCTGCACTGGGGTATCATCCCGCTGTGGTTCCTCGATGTCGCAACCTACGGCTATGACCTCATTAATCCGCTCGTGTATGCAGGCGGTTGTGCCATCGCCGGTGCTGTGCTTGGCATGATCATCCGAACCAAGGATTCCGAGGAAAATGCTGCCGTCAACATTCCCGCCCTTGTCTCTTCGATTTTCGGTGTCAACGAGCCTGCGCTTTACGCCATCTTGCTGCCGCGTAAGCGCCTTATGTGGGCAACCTTTATTTCCGCTGGTGTAGGCGGCGCCATCGCCGGCCTCATGGGTGCCAAACTCTATGCCTTCGGTGCCTCCGGCCCGCTCGGTTTTCCGAGCTTTATTAACCCTGCCGGCATCGACATGGGCTTTATCGGCCTTGTCATCTCCGGTGTGGTCGCTTTCGTTCTGGCTCTTGTCGCCGCTATGGTGATCGGTACCAGGAAGGACGAGGGCGGTAAGGCGCTCAACATCTCGGTGGACTAGTCTGTCTGCGCACTTTAACTAAATATGCCTCGGACGGTGACGTGCCGCCCGAGGCATATTTGTGTTTTGTGCCGTTGTCAGCGTGTTTGCGGACACAGGTCTGCGGTTGTGGAGCAGCGGGGATTATGACGGTCGTGCCGCGGTGGAAGACGCACGGTCGCCCTGCAGGAGCTGACGGTAGGGGAGGAAGCCGATGAACGAGACGACCGCCTGCGAGTGCGCGGCATTCCGCTTGAGGTAGAGCCTGACCTCGGAGGTCGTCGCGGGCTCAAGCGGCACCAGGGCTACCTTTCCGCTGGCAAGCGATTCCGCCGGCTTGCGCATGAGGAATGAGACACCGGCGCCGCGTGCGACAAGAGAGATGATGTTCTCGGCTCGTTTGCCGGTGAACGTAACACGTGGGCCAAATCCAGCTTCTCGACAAAGGGAAAGGACGAGCTCGCTTACGAACGAGCCTTGGGGAAGCATGAGGAAATTCTCGTCGATAAGGTCGTCTATCTCGACGGTGTCACGTTCGGCGAGCGGATGGTCGAGCGGAAGGACGGCCACGAGCCGGTCGGTCGTAAAGGGAATCTTTTTGAACTCCGGCTCGATGGCGCCGCTGTCACGGATGAAGGCCAGGTCAATGTCCTCGTGCAGGAGCATGCGCTTGAGTGTGTCGCCCTCGCCCTCGATGAGCTCAACAGAATATGAGGGGTTCGCCTGCTGAAAATCGATGACGGCGTCCGTGATCCCATAAGGGGCCATAATGGGGATAGAACCTACGGTGAGGTGCTCGAGCGGCTCACCTGCGCCTATTTGAATGGCGGCAAGATAGCGGTGCTGAAGCGTCGCAATTTTTTGCGCATAGGGGAGGAGCGCTTCACCTTGCGCGGTGAGTGTTACGTGGCGCTGGCTTCGATCGATGAGCTTGCAGCCGAGTTCGTGCTCCATTGCCATGATGTGCTTGGAGAGGGTTGATTGCGACATGAAAAGCAGTTCCGCCGCATCAAGAAACGTGCGTGACTGCGCTAAGATGGCGAATTCGCCAAAGCGGCTGATATCCATAGGGAGGCCTCCGGTACCCTCATTTTGGCAGGTGGCCTAAACCACGACGCCATTGCAGTGGTCGATTTCGTGCTGGATGATCTCGGCGGTGTAGCCCGAGAAGTTTTTGATGCGGTGAACGAAGTTCTCGTCCAAATACTCAACCTTAATGCGGCGATAGCGGGTACAGGGACGCTCGCCGGTCAGCGAGAGGCATCCTTCGCTCGTCTGATAGGCATTGACCTGCTCAAGAATTTGAGGGTTGTACATCAGGAGTGTCCTGTTGCCGTCCTTTACGCAGATGATGCGTTTGCGCACGCCGATCATGTTGGCGGCGAGGCCCACGCACTCGCGCTCATGCTCGTGGAGTGTATCCAGGAGATCCTGCCCGGTTGCGGCATCGTCGGGTCCCGCGTCTTCGGAAGGCAGACGCAAAAAGAACTCGGATTTCATGATGGGCTTAATCATGGCGGGCTCCTCATGTCTTATGCTTTCGTGGACTTTTAATAATAGCGCGGAAGGAAAGCTGTGCGTCCGCGTTACAATCTTTCGATGTTGGACCATGTTGCCAGATTCGTCGTGTACGGCGTCTGGCGTAAGTCTAGGGCTCATTTTTCGCCCTGGACCGTTCCTCTGGGGCGATGCGACTGTCGTTCCAAGAGGAAGGAAATGCATGGGGAGCAAATCTCAGCAACAAGTTCAAGTAACGCCATCGGCCTCTGCGGCGATTCTCGTCGTAATGTATGTTGCAGCCTTTGTTGCCGCGTTTAACGAGAACATCATTAACGTGGCGCTGCACGACATTATGGCGGCCTTTTCGGTGAGTGCCACCACGGCGCAGTGGCTCGTTTCGGGCTACATGATCGTGACGTCGATCTTTACGGCTATCATGGCCTTCCTGTCCGGTCGTTTCTCGACGCGCAAGCTGCTGTTTTTCGCATGCGGATGCATGGTCGCCGGCGAAGTCCTGTGCCTGGTCGCTCCGTCGTTTAGCGTTTTGCTGCCAAGCCGTATTTTGCAGGCTGCGGGATCGGGCATCTTGTTTCCGCTCATGATGAATGTGGTGCTGTCTTGTGCCCCGCGCGAGAAGCTCGGTCTGTATCTGAGCCTGGGCGGCGCCTGCATTACGCTAGGACCGGCGTTTGGACCCGTGATCAGCGGTCTTATGTGCACGTTATTTGGCTGGAGGGCGGTATTCGTAGTGCCGCTGGTGGGCGGCATTGCGGTCGCTGCGGCGGGCGTTAAGCTTGCTCAGAATGTCGGAGAGCGCTCGAACACCACGCTTGATATTCTGTCGGTTGTTTTGCTCGCGGCCGGCATTACGGCATTTGTGTATTCCGTGGGCGAGTTCTCGGCCAATTTGATTGCCGGTGTCGTGGCGCTTTTCGCCGCCATTGTGCTGCTCGGCCTGTTTGCGGCCCGCCAGCTCAAGCTTGAGCATCCGGTGCTTAACGTGCGTCCCATGGCGAGTGTTCGTTTTTGGCCTGCGTGCTTGCTTGTGGTGGTATCGATGATGACGACGTTCTCGATGAGCGTTTTGTTGCCGCTCTATTTTGAGGGCGCATACGGCATGACCGCACTTGTTGCGGGCTTGCTCATTTTGCCAGCAATTGCCTGCAACGCCGTGACCTCGATTGTGGGCGGACGCGTGATGGACGCCCGTGGCGCATGGCCGCTGCTGCCGGTCGGCTTTGCCCTGATTGCCGTGGGGCAGACTGCCATCTCGGTGACGGCGGTAAGCATGAACATCGGCGTCGTCGTGGCGCTGACCGTTGTCGTGTATGCCGGAGTCGGTTTGGTGCTGAGCCCCTCGCAAACGGCCGGCTTGGAGACGCTGCCTGCCGCTGAGCATCCTCATGGAACGGCATTACTCAACACGTGGAACATGATTGCCGCATCGTTTGGCCCGTCGCTGTTTATCGGCCTGCTCTCGAGTTCTGCGGCGACTGCCGGCGCGGCTGGCGCTGCGACCGACGTTGCCCAGGCGATTGGATTTGCAGCTGCCGTGCGTGTGGCGGCTGTAATTGCCGTGGTCGGGTTCGTGACGTCGCTGGTGTACGCTCGTCGCGAGTCGCACATGTCGCATTAATGTGTGCACATAGATTCTGCAGCTAGATTGGATGGCGACACCATAAACTAATGGACGTTTTGCCGAGAGGCATGAATGTTTAAAGCGCAAAGAGTGCGCGACGGGCCCCGCGAATGGGGCGATGATGCCCGAGAGGGCCAAGAAGGAGTCTCATGTCCGAGAACGAAGAGATCATGAACGAGACCGAGAACGAGACCATGGCTGCCGAGGTCGAGGCAGTCGAGACCGTGGAGACCGAAGCTGCCGAGGTTGAGGCTGCTGACGAGGTTTCCGCCGAGGAGGAGGCCGAGGTTGTCGAGGCCGCCGTTGATTACGATGACGAAGAGCTGATGGACAAGATGCAGAAGGCCGCCCGCCTGCTGCGTAGCCGTCGCTTTGCTATTTCCAAGGAGGAGGAGGCCAAGGCCGAGCGCATGGCGAACATCGAGCGCGCCATCAAGCTTCTTGACCTCAAGCCCAAGATGGAGCAGAAGGAAATGTCCGACCTGCTGGGCATGCGCCTTCGTGAGCTCGATGGTCTGATGGCCGAGGCCGAGGCTGCCGATCTGGTCGGCCGCATCGACGACGCCGAGGGCGATATGCGCAAGATCGTCGTCTTCGCTGCCGAGGATGCCGCTGAGGGCCTGGTCGAGCTTGCCAACAAGAAGGAGAAGCTCCTGCCCGAGCTTTCTTACGAGGAGGCCACCGAGCTGATGGCTGCCCTCGATAAGGTTATCGCTTCGCTCGTCGCCATGGGCCTGGACGAGGACCGCGGTCCTCGCGGCGGCCGTGACGACCGTGGTGGTCGTGGCGGCGACCGTGGCGGTCGCGGCGGCTTTGGCGATCGCGGTGGCCGTGGTGGCGACCGTGGCGGTCGCGGTGGCGATCGTGGCGGCCGTGGCGGCTTTGGTGACCGTGGCGGCGACCGTGGCGGTCGCGGCGGCTTTGGCGGCAACCGTGGCGGCTATGGTGACCGTGGTGGCAACCGTGGCGGCTTTGGCGGCAACCGTGGCAACGACCGCGGCGGTCGCGGTGGCGATCGTGGCGGCCGCAACGGCGGCGGCTTCCGCGGCAACCGCTTTTAGGGGTTACGCGGTTCTGCGAACCGCGTAACTAGTTGACGCTGCAAACCCGCCAGAGCGGCAATCTGCCTTTCAGCTTCGGTGGCATGACCAGAAGGTCAATGCCGCCTCGCTTCAAGGCACCTTGCTCGCTCTGGCGGGTTTTCGCTGTCGGTACCAAAACATCGGCGTTGTCCTGATCAAAGCCTGCCAAAAAGGGACAGGTTTATTTTGGTGGTCGTTGGGGACGTTCTTGTTTGACTAGTCGTTTAAGAACACCCAACGACTACATAGCATGAGAGTGGATAATCTCCCGGTTTGAGCCTGCATCCAAGCTTAAAGTGGGAGATTATCCACTCTCATTTCGTTTGTTGATTTCGATGCCTACATTTGTAGGAACAGTTCGTGGAGGCGGGCGTCTTCGTCGAGTTCGGGGTGGAAGGTTACGCCGAGCTGGTTGTCTTGGCGGGCGGCGACGATGCGGCCATCGACTTCGGCCAGGGCCTCGGCATCGCCGTGCACCTCAACGATGCGGGGCGCGCGGATAAACGTCAGCGGCACTTCACCGTCGATGCCGGCTACCTGCCCCTTGGTTCGAAAGCTGCCGAGCTGCCTGCCGTAGGCATTGCGCTCGACGAGCACATCCATGGTTGCCAGGCGCGGCGTCCCCTTATCGTCGTGGGCGGCAAGGTCGCGCGCCAGCAGAATCAAGCCGGCGCAGGTGCCCAGGACGGGCATGCCTTCAGCGATACGGGCACGAAGCTCCTCGAGCATGCCGAGCTCGGCAAGCAGCTTCCCTTGAACGGTGGACTCGCCGCCGGGAAGTACCAGACGGTCAAAGTCCTGCTTCAAATCAGCCGCCTGCCTCAGCTCAATACAGTGTGCGCCAAGCCCGGATAGTCTTGCCTCGTGCTCGGCAAAAGCGCCTTGGACCGCCAGCACGGCGACCGTTTGGTCTGCATAATCGCTCATGTGCGATCCTTTCTGCCGGACTAGCGTCCGCGCTCCTCCATGATGATTTCGATCTCGTCGGCGTTGATGCCCACCATGGCCTCGCCCAGGTCCTCCGAAAGCTCGGCGATGAGCTTGGCATCGGTGAAGTTTGCCACGGCCTTGACGATGGCGGCGGCGCGCCTGGCGGGGTCGCCGCTCTTAAAGATGCCCGAGCCGACAAAGACGCCCTCGGCGCCCAGTTGCATCATCAGCGCGGCGTCGGCAGGGGTCGCTACGCCGCCGGCGGCAAAGTTCACAACGGGAAGCTTGCCCGTGGCATGGACCTCGCGCACCAGCTCGACCGGAACCTGCAGTTGCTTGGCTGCCTCAAAGAGCTCATCATCGCGCAGGGCAACAACGTCACGGATCTGCTTTTGGATCTTGCGCATGTGACGCACGGCCTGAACGACGTCGCCCGTACCCGGCTCACCCTTGGTGCGAATCATCGTGGCGCCTTCGGCAACACGGCGCAGCGCCTCGCCCAGATCACGGGCGCCGCAGACAAACGGCACGTCAAACTGGGTCTTGTCGATGTGATAGACGTCATCGGCAGGGGAGAGAACCTCGGACTCATCGATGTAGTCGATCTCGATGGCCTGCAGGACCTGCGCCTCGACAATGTGGCCGATGCGGCACTTGGCCATAACAGGGATGGAGACGGCCTCCTGGATGCCCTTGATCATCTTGGGGTCACTCATGCGCGATACGCCGCCGGCGGCGCGGATGTCGGCCGGGATGCGCTCGAGAGCCATGACGGCGCAGGCGCCCGCCTCCTCGGCGATGCGTGCCTGCTCGGGCGTGGTGACGTCCATGATGACGCCACCCTTGAGCATCTGCGCGAGCTCGCGATTGAGTTTGACGCGATCGGCCTTGCTGGTCTGTTCTGCCATGGTTGCTCCCTTGGTTGGCATGTGCATTGCTTGACGGAACATCCTATCGGGGAGCTGGGTATGGCAAAATACTCAGTTTTCGAGATAATAATAAGGTCAGCTTAATACCAGATTGAACAGCTCGATAAGGTCAGGTGGCAAACTCATGCTTGACTACAATTTGGAAAAACGTGGCGAGGCATCGCTTTATGAGTATGTTTACCAGCAAATTCGAGATGATATTGTTGCTGGACGTATTGCGGCGGGGGAGCATCTTCCGTCTAAGCGCGCCTTTGCCAGTCATCTGGGAATCAGTGTCATTACCATCGAGAATGCATATAGCCAGTTACTTGCCGAGGGCTATATTTGCTCAATGCCGCGTCGTGGCTACTACGCTTGCGAGCTTCCGGATGCACCGGTTTTGGCTTCGGCTGCGGAGGGCATCGACCGAGATGCCGCCTCTGCTGGTCCCAGCGCGCATGATGTCAACGGACAGGTTGAGCTGTTCGATGCACTTTCTCCTTCCGCTTTGGAGGCGGCGCGGCTTTGGCAAAGCGCACTGCGGGCGACGCTGACATCCGAAGACGAGCGCGAGATCTTTTCGCCCGCACCGGCACAGGGCACCGTTCGGCTACGATGCGCAATTGCTCATCATCTGCGCGGGACGAGGGGTATGAATGTCGACCCCAATAACATTGTTATCGGCGCGGGCGCTCAGCTGCTCGATACCATGTTGGTTCAGTTGCTTGGCGCTGACAAGGTGTATGCCGTTGAGGATCCGGGCTATTTACGCCTGACGCGCATCTATCAGGCTATGGGCTGCGAAGTTCGACATATCCCGTTGGATGACGACGGCGTGGACCTGAGCGCTCTGCAGAAAACCGGGACCGATGTTCTTCACTTGATGCCGTCTCATCAGTATCCGACCGGCCTTGTGACGAGTATTGCGCGTCGCTATGCGCTTCTGAGCTGGGCCGCCGAGCGACCAGGTCGGTATCTCATCGAAGATGACTTTGATTGTGAGTTTCGCCTTGCCGGGAAGCCGATTCCCGCGCTCGCGTCGATCGATGCCGCCCAGTCGGTTATATACACCAACACGTTTTCGAAGAGCCTGTCTTCGGCGTTGCGCCTAGCGTACATGGTGTTGCCCGACGAGCTGATGGAGCGGTTTAGGCGCGACCTTGGTTTTTACGCCTCGTCGGTTAGCTCCATAGATCAAGTTGCATTGGCTCGCTTGCTGGAATCGGGTGATTACGAGCGTCATGTGAACCGCGTGCGCGTTCGTGCCCGCGAGGCGCGTGATGGCCTAGTGGCGCTTGTACGGAAGGCATTTCCGGCAGGGGAAGTCTCGATCGAGCATGCAGACGCGGGCCTTTACTGTATCGTGGTTGCGGAGCGTAGAACGGGCGGAAGCACTTTTGCACGGGCCCTCACGCGCTCGAGTATCCCGTTTATCGATATCAGTGACTGTTATTGGTGTGCCGATGGCGCATCTGTCCCTGAAAACTCAAGTCAAATTCTTGTTCAGTATGATGATCTGAGTCCAAAAGTGCTTAATACCTTGGAATTGCAGCTAATGGGGGCGCTCTGCAATCTAAGTGAGTAGACTTTTAGCACTTTGGCGACCAGGCAGTTTTGTAACAAGCTATCTACCTGCGGTTTTGAAAAGCAGGATGACCGGCCTGCTCGGGATGTTCAAAAAAGTCTACTCACTTGCCGCGCAAAGCTTCTACATGAGAAAAAATGGGGTTTTCAACAGGGTTTCGTCCAGCTCTCGGCAAGCTTTTGGCCAGTTGGGGAGGGCTGTTGAAAACTTGGCAGTCCGTTCGGCGCCATTTTTGGTGCGTTCGCGCCAATGCGAGACAGGCTGGGTTGAAATTCGTGTTTTCCTGTGCCTATAAAGGATCTATTTTGTGACATATCGGCTTTTAAGTACTGGCGTTTGCCGCCTCAGGTCCGCGCTTTGTGTCCGCCGCTTCCACGGCCGGAAGAAGACCGGCAGCGATATGACCTCGTCCGTAACCCGACGGCTGCGGTTGCGCTCGGCTTCCCGTTGTATACATTGGTTCGGACGAGAAACAAGCGGACTTGTCCTGTCAGCATTAGACAGCGGCTGTTTCTTGGTGAGCTCCCCAGGGAATCCGTGCTGGAAACGGAGCATGGGTTTTTGGTTACGTCTCCTCTGCTGACGGCATTCATCATGTCGCGGCATCTGACGGATCTTCAACTTCTTTTGGTATTGGCGGAGATGTGTGGCCTGTTTGCGGTGTGCGCTCTGCCGGCGGCACTTGAGGCGGAGCTTACGCGTGCAATTGATTCGGGCGCGATTTCGACAACGTTCGGTTGGGTGCGCTGCCCGTCCGAGGGCGGCGCCGCCTCAAATTTATGGCGTCGAGACGCTTTGGTTTTGGGCGGAGACCTTGACCGTTTTTGTTCAGATGTTTGCGGGATGCGTTACGGCAATAGATTTATGGCGGTATCGCAACTCGTTCCATTGGGTGCCGCGTCGCCTTTTGAGGTTGAGGCGTATTTGTTGCTTGGACTGCCGCGATCCCTGGGAGGCGAAGGGTTTTGCGGCATAGAGCTCAATGTCGAAGTGACGTTAAGCACAAGTGCTCGAGCGATTGTGGGAAAGTCCCGTGTGTATATCGATCTACTTCTGTCTTCGCCGGACGGCAGGCGACAGGTGGCCATTGAATGTCAGGGAAAGGCCTCGCACGGACGCGCAGGGGATGGCTTGCGTGACGCTGACCGCATGACGGCCCTTCAGGCCATGGGCTATGATGTACTTCTCCTGACACACAGACAGATATCCGATGAGGATAGATTCCGCGCGATCGTTAAGGCCGTATGCAGGATGCTCGATGCTGAATATCGTGATAAAAGCTCGGATGAGCAAAGGGCTGAGGCATTACTCCGGTCTGAACTATTCGTTGACTGGAAAAAATTGGGAGTAATTGACGGAAAGACGCCCGTTAGACACAAAACAACTCGATCGTGGACGGTTGGGGAACTAAGTGAGTAGACTTTTGGCTTGATGGCGACCAGGCCGTTTTGCAACAAGTCATTTACCTGCGGCTTTATAAAGCATTTTGGACGGCGTGCTCGGCAAGTTCCAAAAAGTCTACTCACTTGGTTTTTGACGAGAAACCGATGTCGAAGGCGGTCCTATTTCAGGGCGTTTGCGAGTTCTCGAGACACAAAAAAAGCCCGAACCATGCGGTCCGGGCCTTATCGACCTAAAGATTATCTCTCAGGCGTTTGGCTTAGCCGAAGTAGCGCTTGAGCAGGCCGGCGAAAGCCTTGCCGTGGCGAGCTTCGTCGCGAGCCATCTCGTGCACGGTGTCGTGGATGGCATCGAGGCCGGCGGCCTTGGCACGCTTGGCAAGATCGGTCTTGCCGGCGGTGGCGCCGTTCTCGGCCTCAACGCGCATCTCGAGGTTCTTCTTGGTGGAGTCGGTCACGACCTCGCCCAGGAGCTCGGCGAACTTGGCGGCATGCTCGGCCTCCTCGTGGGCAGCCTTCTCCCAGTACAGGCCGATCTCGGGATAGCCCTCGCGATGAGCGACGCGAGCCATGGCCAGGTACATACCGACCTCGGAGCACTCGCCCTCAAAGTTGGCGCGCAGGTCGGCAACGATGTCCTCAGAGACGCCCTCCATCTTGGCGACGCCCACGACGTGCTCGGCAGCCCACTCGAGCTGGCCCTCCTCCTGCTTCAGGAAACGAGAACCGGGAACGCCGCACTGGGGGCACTTGAAGTCCTCGGGCAGCTGATCGCCGTCGAACTCTTCCACATAACCGCAAACGGGGCAAACAAACTTCATGATTCGATCCTTTCGATCGATGGCGATTGTGCGCTCGTCCGGTCCCGTAAGGGCCCTCTCCGGACGTGCGTCTTGACGAGTTCTATTATCCATAAATGCAACCAAATGTGAAGCCTATTAGGAATGATTTTTAATAAAACAATTTTGAGATATGAAGATGTTGATTGATTAACGGTTTGCAAGTCATATACGGACGCCGCTGAGTACAATCGGTCGAGCAAATGTTGATCTATCAACAAATGAAGGAGTTTCCTTTATGCATCTAGCCCGTCGTGCCTGGTGCCGAACATATCAGACGGTTTTTCGCATTGCATTGCCGATCCTGCCCTATACCGAGCCGCGCATTTTAGAGCATGCCGAGGATGTGCCCGCGGTGCTTCAAAAGCGCTCGATCCAGAAGGTCCTTATCGTGACGGACCCCGGTATTGCTCGCCTGGGGCTTACGGCAGCGCTCGAGCGTGCGCTTACGGCTCAGGGGATTGGCGTTACGGTCTATGCCGAAACGCGTATGAACCCCACGGTTTCAAACGTGGAGGAAGCGGCGTCCCTGTATCGAGAGAGCGCCTGCCAGGCCATTATCGGCTTTGGCGGTGGCTCGGCCATGGACTGTGCCAAGGGCGTAGGGGCACGCATTGCGCGGCCAAACAAGCCTGTCATCAAGATGCGCGGCCTGCTGCGGATTCATCGTCGCCTGCCGCTGCTCATCGCCGTTCCCACCACGGCAGGCACGGGAAGTGAGGTCACGCTTGCGGCGGTAATTACCGATGACGAGACGCACTACAAGTACCCCATCAACGACTTTGTGCTTATCCCGCGCTTTGCGGTGCACGACCCCGAGTTTACGCGCGGTCTGCCCGCCTCCATTACGGGGCAGACGGGCATGGACGCCCTGACGCATGCCGTCGAGGCGTTTATTGGGCGAAGCACCACGCCCTATACGCGCAAGATGGCGCGACAGGCGGTGCAACTCATCCACGACAATTTGCTCGAGGCCTATGAGTATGGCGACAACATGCGTGCGCGCCGCAATATGCTTTCGGCGGCGTATAAGGCGGGCGTTGCGTTTACCCGCTCCTATGTTGGATACGTTCATGCCATCGCACACAGCTTGGGCGGGCGTTACGGGATTCCGCACGGCTTGGCCAACGCGATCATCCTGCCGCACATGCTTCGCGCTTATGGTGACGCCGCCGCCCCCAAGCTTGCCGATCTTGCTCGCATGGCGGGCATTGCGCCGGCTAACGCGCAGGATAGCCTGGCTGCCGAGGCATTTATCGATTGGGTCGACCGCATGAACGCCGCCTTGGAAATTCCCAAATACGTGACGGGCATTCGCCGCTCCGACATTCCCGAAATGGCGGCACATGCCGATGCCGAGGCCAATCCGCTGTACCCCGTTCCGCTTTTGATGGACCGCCTGGAGCTCGAGCATATGTACGAAGTTGTTGCGGGTGGTATGTTTGAGGACGAGAACTAGGAGGGTCCATGAACACCGAGGAAATTGCGCGCATCGTCGGCGATCAGCGCGCCTACTTTAAGACGCACGCCACGTTTGATGCCGATGCTCGACGTCGTGCGCTCGTGAGTTTACGCGATGCGGTACGGGCCCACGAGGCCGATATTGCCCATGCGCTCAAGACCGATTTGGGAAAGTCGCATGACGAGGCCTATATGTGCGAGATTGGCACATCACTTTCCGAGATTCGTCATCAGATCGCTCATGTGGCGCGATGGAGTCGTCCGCGCCTGCATCCGTGTGACCTTGCCAACGCCGTGAGTGTGTGCAAAACGCAAACCGTGCCCTATGGCGTCACACTCATCATGGCGCCGTGGAACTACCCGTTTTTGCTGACGCTCGAGCCGCTTGCCGGGGCCCTTGCCGCGGGCAATACCGTGGTCATCAAGCCGAGCGCCTATGCTCCGGCATCGAGCGCGGTGCTCAAGCAAATCTGTGAAGAGGCATTTGATCCGCGCCTGGTGACGGTTGTCGAGGGCGGGCGCGCCGAAAACGAAGCGCTGCTCGACGAGTGCTGGGACAAGATCTTCTTTACCGGTAGCGTTCCGGTCGGCAAACTCGTCATGGAGCGCGCAAGTAAAAACCTTACGCCCGTGACGCTTGAGCTGGGCGGAAAGAGCCCCTGCATCGTGGATGCGACGGCAAACTTGAAGGTTGCGGCGCGGCGTATCGCCTTTGGTAAATGGCTCAACGTGGGGCAGACCTGCGTGGCGCCCGACTACCTGCTGGTCGATGCGCGCGTGCACGACGAGCTGCTGGACCTCATCAGGGAAGAGGCCCGCCGTATGTTTGGCGAGCATCCGCTCGATAACGAGGATTATGGGCATATCGTCAACGCCAAGCATTTTGCGCGCGTGCGTGGGCTGATCGATCCCGATAAGGTTGTGCTTGGAGGCACGGCGCGCGAGTCATCGCTCAAGATTGAGCCGACGATTTTGGACGGCGTGACCCCCGATGACGCCGTGATGCAGGAGGAGATTTTCGGCCCCATCTTGCCGGTGCTGACGTTTGAGAGCCTAGACGAGGCCGAGACGTTTATTACGGATCGTCCGACGCCGCTGGCTCTGTATATCTTTAGCCAGGATCGCGCAGTTCAGCAGCGCTTTGTGCGTTACGTGCCCTTTGGCGGCGGCTGCGTCAACGACACGATTATGCACTTGGCTACGAGCCATATGGGCTTTGGTGGCATGGGTGCGAGCGGTATGGGGCAGTACCATGGACGCGAGAGCTTCGATACGTTTAGCCACAAGAAGAGCATCGTGAACAAGGCAACGTGGCTGGACGTGCCATTCCGCTATGCTCCTTACGCAAGCTGGAAGCACAAGTTCGTGCGCATGTTTGTGCATTAGAAAAGGGCGCAGGTAATACGAACAAGTGTTCCTATTACCTGCATTTTGCGTTAGACTACTGTTATGGAGCACGGATGGGCCAACTCCCTTTAGAAGGGATTTGGTATGAACGTAAGCGATGTTATTTCGTTATTGGCGTTGTTGATTGCGGCTATCGAACTCGGTCTGTTTATCGGCCGAATGAAATAGCCGCCCCCGCGTAAGCGAAGACGGCCACTTCTCACGATGAAAACGTGTATCGGAGTTGGCAAGACCCGCGGCAACGGGTGCCATCCGTGTTCCTATCTTATCTGCAAGCGTTCTGTCGCGCAAGCGTTGAGGCAAACGATTGAAGGACGCAGACAGGATGTATTTGTGTCCGCACGGGACCGTAGACTTCTCAATAAGGTTACACACCGGTTTATCCGGCCGTTAGAGGAGCTGCTATGTACGAGCCTTCGCGTGTTCTTCTGTCATTTCACATTGCAGGATTTCAGTATACCGATGGCGCCTTGGTCTTGGGCGATCTTAAAGCGGGCGATAAACTGACGCTGTGTGCCGAGCGCGATAATCCCCATGACCCCGAGGCAGTTGCGATCTACTATGGCAAGACCAAACTTGGCTACGTTCCGGGAAACGAGGTCGGCCCACTGTCCTTGATGATGTATTACGGCCACGAGGACGTATTTGAGGCCCGTGTGCAACAGGTTGCCCCCGAGCGCAGTCCGTGGCATCAGGTGCGCGTTGGGCTCTACGTGGTGGATGCTCGCTAGTCGGCAATGGAGGCTGCCATGTTTGATGACGATGACCTGTTTGATCTGGCAGATGATCCGTTTGAGTGGGATGTGCTACTCGATGACGATGAGCTGGAACAGGACCGTAAGATGCGGCAGGACAAGAAAACTCAGGGTGACGCTTCGAAAAAGCAAGACAAGCGCCGCCGCGGACTGTTCGGCGGGCTCTTTGGATAACCGCCGCATCGCTACGTCTGTATACTTAGCACGAGTTGAACACGTTGCGAAATGAGGGCATAGACGATGATGTGGTTTACCGCCGACCTGCACCTGGGCGATACGAATATCTTGCACGATATGGATCGGCCGTTTGATTCGGTCGAGGAGATGAACCGCAAGGTCATCGATGCCATCAATGAGTGCGTGGCTGCGGACGACCGTCTCTACATCCTGGGAGATTTTACCTATCGTTTGCCCCTAGCGGATGCCGTGCACCTGCGCGAGCGTATCGAATGCCAGAACGTGACGCTCATCCGCGGTAACCATGACGGCGACTGGGAAGATCCAGACGCCCCGCAGATTTGGGAAGACGTGCGCGATTACCTGGAGATTGCTCCCGGCTATGCCAAGGGCCATCGTCTGGTTATGAGCCACTACCCCATGCTCAGCTGGAACGGCAAGGCACGTGGCGCCATTATGCTGCATGGGCATATCCACAGCAGGGGTGACCGCGCCAACGCACGCAACCGCGATCGCGAGCGCCCTATCTTTCGCTACGATGTCGGTCTCGATGCCAACGATTACAAGCCCGTAAGCCGCGATCAGATTCTTAGCTTCTTTGGGTTATAGGGCGCCAGAGCCACCACAAAGGGGACAGGCACCTTTGTGGTGGTTCTGGCGCCGTTGCCATTATGGCGGCGGCGCCTTTTTTGTCCGCGCGGCGCGGTAGAGTGTAGCCGGTTGATATTTGCGTCCATCGAGGAGCTGCTATGAACGAGATCAAGTGCCCGCATTGCGGCGAAGTTTTTAAGGTCGATGCATCCGGCTATGCGGATATCGTTAAGCAGGTGCGCGATGCCGAGTTCTCGCGCGACCTGGATGAGCGTGTGAAGGCAGTCCAGCGTGAGGGTGAGCAGGCGCTGGAGCTTGAGCGCTCGCGTTCGACGGCTGCCTTGCAACAGGCAGAGTCTCAGCGCAATGCCCAGCTTGTCGAGCAGAAGAACACTGCGGATCAGAAACTGGCGCAAGAGGTTGCCAAGCGCGATGCTGAGCTTGCCGAGCTGCGCGCTAAGCTCGAGGGCGCTGCCGCAGAGCGCGAGAGTGCAAGCCAGCGCGCGGCGGTTGAGGCACGAGCCAATGCTCAAAAAGAGAATGCCGAACTCCAGCGTGAGATTGATAGCCTGCGTGCGCAGCTTGGGCGCAAAGATGACGAAGCAAAGCTTGCCGAGTCGGCGGCGCGCAACGCTGCTCAAAACGATTTAGCTGCACGCGACGCTCAGATTGCCGAGCTGCAGGCCAGGCTTGCCGCGGCGGACAAGGCCCAGGAGATGGCGCTTGCCGCTGCCGCGGCAGAGTCGCAGCGTGAGCTCGATGCCGCTCGCAGCGAGGCCGAGCGCGCGCTTACTGACTATCGCGCGAAGGTGCAAGAGAAGTTTTCCGCCGCAAAGGCTCAGTCCGAGCAAGAGGCCGAGGGCCTGCGTGCCCAGCTGCGCGAGCAGGAACTGATGGCAAAAATGAACCTGTCAGAGGCGGTCGCCGCGGCGGAGCGAGAGCGCGATGAGGCACGTGCCAAGCTGACGAGCGAACTGGCGGTGCGCGATTCTCGCGAGGAGCAAGCCAAGGCGGCACACGAGCTCGAGCTTGCGCAGGCCAAGCGCGCGAGCGATGACCTGATCCGCTACAAGGATGAAGAGATTGAGCGCCTTAAGGACATGAAGGTCCGCCTGTCCACCAAGATGGTGGGCGAGTCGCTCGAGCAGCACTGCGAGACCGAGTTTAACCGTCTGCGCATGACGGCGTTTCCTAATGCGTACTTCGAGAAAGATAACGATGCGTCCGAGGGTACCAAGGGCGACTTTATCTTCCGCGAGTGCGACGCGAGCGGCAACGAGGTCATTTCGATTATGTTCGAGATGAAAAACGAGAACGACGAGACTGCGACCAAGCATAAAAACGAGGACTTCTTTAAGAAACTCGATCACGATCGTCGCCAGAAAGGCTGTGAGTACGCGGTGCTCTGCACGCTGCTCGAGCCCGAGAGCGAGCTCTATAACGCAGGGATAGTCGACGTGAGCTATCGCTACGAGAAGATGTACGTGATTCGCCCACAGTTTTTCATTCCCATGATTACGCTTCTTCGCAACGCCGCTATGGGTTCGCTTCGCTATAAGCAGGAGCTGGCGGAGTACAAACAGCAGAATATCGACGTCACGAACTTCGAAGCCAAGATGGAGAAGTTCAAGGACGGCTTCTCGCGCAACTACAACCTGGCGAGCAAGCAGTTCGAGTCGGCGATCAAGGAGATCGATGCCGCCATTAAGCAGCTCGAGAAAACCAAGGACGACCTGCGTCGCAGTACCGAGAATCTGCGTCTGGCCCACAACAAGGCCGATGAGCTTACCATTCGCAAGCTCACGTGGGGCAACAAGACCATGAAGGCGGCGTTTGGCGAGGCGCGCGGGGCTGCGCCAGAGACAAACGATGAGCCCGCCGAGGCGGATTCGTATGAGGTCGAGGACGCCGAGTAAGGCATAGCGTATAGTGCAAAAGCGGGGCCGCTGGCGATATTGCCAACGGCCCCGCTTGTTCCGTTCCAGTATGTACGGCTAGTCCTCGAGCAGGTCCTCGATAAAGCCGACGCGATAGTTTTTAAAGATGACCTCGCCACCGTCTTGCGTGGCGTCCAGATCGACATCGCCCATGATGCCAAAGTCGTGGTCGCCGTCCTCGTCGGCAAAGATCTGGTGCACGTGCCATACGTGCGCGGTCTTCTCGTCGGACTCGTCAATGGAAAACATCGCGGCGCTGCGGGCATCTCCGTCGGTGAGGATTTCTTCGTGCTGCTCGTGGTAAGCGTCGAGTGCTTTTTGCCAGCGGATCTCGCTCATGCCCCAGTCGTCGTCGAGCTCGCCCAGGTCGCGAACGTGCTCGCGGGCGGTAAGGGCCACGCGGCGGAAGAGTGCGTTGCGCACCAGCAGCGTGCAGCCGCGGCGGTCCGCAACGACTTCGTCGATGCCCTGCGGCGGTGCGGCGTCGAGTGCAGCGGGGTTGCCGGCGTTCTCCCACTCGTCCACCAGGCTCGAGTCCACCGAACGCACCACAAAGCCCAGCCACGAGATGATGTCGCGCAGGCGCTCGTCGCGCTTCTCGATGGGCACGGTGCGGTCGAGCGAACGGTAGGCCTCTGCCAGGTAGCGAAGCAAAATGCCCTCGGAGCGGGCGATGCCGAGCTTTTGAATGTAGCCCTTAAAATCGCTCGTGCTTTCCAGCATATCGCGCAGAACGCTCTTGGGAGAGAGCTGATAGTCGTTGGCCCAGGGCACTTCCTGGCAGTACTTGTCAAAAGCGGCGTCGAGCAAATCCTCGAGCGGCTTTTCGTACGTGACGTCTTGAATGCGCTCCAAGCGCTCCTCATATTCGACGCCGTCAGCCTTCATTTCGGCCATCGCGCGGTCGCGCGCGGCGCGCTCCTGTGCGCGCAGCACCTGCTTGGGGTCCTCGAGCGTTGCCTCGACCATCGAGATCAGATCCATGGTATAGGTCTCGCTCTCGGGATCGAGCAGCTCCAACGCGGCAAGCAAGAACGGCGAGAGCGGCTGATCGAGCGCGAAGTCCTCGGGCAGATCGACCGTCAGCGCATAGTCGATGTCCGGTGCGGCGTCAGCCGGGGCGTCGGGTGCGGGCGGCACCTCGGTGCGAACGACGACGCCGGAATCGATGAGCGTGGCGAAGATTTCGTCGGCGCGAACCTCGAGCTTGGCCTTTTCTTCGGGGGTCTGCAGGCTCGTCTCGATGAGGTCGTGTACGCGGGCGCGGGCATCGCCGCCCTGCTCGACCACGCTAATCACCATGGAGTGCGTGATGCGCAGGCGCGGCTTGAGCGTCTCGGGCTGCGTCTCGATCAGGCGCTCAAAGGTCTGCTTGTTCCAGGTGACAAAGCCCTCGGGGGCCTTTTTCTTTTTAATCTTACGGAGTTTTTTGGGGTCGTCGCCCGCTTTGGCCATAAGCTTGGCATTTTCGATCTCGTGCTCCGGCGCCTCGGCAATTACCATACCCTCGGTGTCAAAGCCCGAGCGGCCGGCGCGACCGGCAATCTGATGGAACTCGCGGGCGCGCAGACGACGCATCTTGTAGCCATCGAACTTGGTGAGCGCGGTGAGCACCACGGTGTGGATGGGTACGTTGATGCCGACGCCGAGCGTATCGGTGCCGCAGATGACGGGCAGCAGGCCCTGCTGCGCCAAGCGCTCGACCAGCAGACGATAGCGCGGCAACATGCCAGCATGGTGCACGCCGACGCCGCATCCAAGCAGGCGCTTGAGAATCTTGCCAAAGGCCGTCGAGAAGCTCGTTCCCTTTGCCGCCTCCTTGATGGCCTCACGCTGCTCCTTGCTGGCGATGCCAAAATTGGCGAGCGACTGCGCCGTCGCAAGGGCGGCATCCTGGCTAAAGTGCACGATATAGAGCGGGGCCTCGCCGCGGCGCATGGCGAGCTCGACCGTGCCCTCGAGGGAGGTCGTCACATAGTCGTAGCTCAGCGGAACAGGACGCGGGGCGTCGACAACCAAGTCGCAAGCAGCGCCGGTGTGCTCCTCGAGTGAGGCGGCGATGGCAGTGACATCGCCGAGCGTAGCGCTCATGAGCATGAATTGCGTGTGAGGCAGGGTGAGCAGCGGCACCTGCCAGGCCCAACCGCGGTCGGGGTCGGCAAAGTAGTGGAACTCGTCCATGGCCACGCAGCCCACGTCGGCATCTTCGCCCTCGCGCAGTGCGTCGTTGGCAAGGATCTCTGCCGTGCAGCAGATGACGGGCGCCTTGGTGTTGATATGCGTGTCGCCGGTGATCATACCGACGTTATCGCGGCCGAGCACCTGCACCAGGTCGAAAAACTTCTCGCTGACCAGAGCCTTGATAGGAGCCGTGTAGTAGCAGCGCTTGCCCTGTGCCATGCCCATAAAGAGCATGCCCAGCGCGACAAGCGACTTGCCCGATCCGGTCGGTGTGCCTAAGATGACGTGATCGCCGGCAGCCAGGTCCATGAGGGCTTCTTCTTGGTGATCCCACAGCTCAATGCCGCGGCTGCTCGTCCATTCAAAGAAGCGTTCGAAGGCCTGATCGGGCGTGAGCCATGGTTCGGGCTCGCTGCCGTCCTCGGGCTCCCACCAGGTGGGGGAGAGTGCACCGAGTGAGCCGAATTCGGCTTCGGTTCCCGTGCCGCCCGAGAACGAGCTGGCGGCGCCGGCACCGGAAACGGTGCTGGCGGAAGTATCTGTCGTGGTCTGTGCCATGTGGTTGCTTTCTCTCGCGATTGTCCGCCAACTATTATGGCGTAGCGGCGGCGCGGGGCGCCAGCGCGCGAGAAAATGCAGGAAATGGGCGCGCGGTGCTAGCGTTCCTGAGGCAGGCGCTTCTTGCCTTTGCGGGCACGGTTTCTAAAGTTCTCGACGGCCTCTTCCATGCCCAGAGGTACATAGGTGAGCTCATCGAGGTTATCGGGCAGGTAGCAGGCAAGGCTCTGCTCCTGCACGCGGCCCGCTGTGAGCTGTTCGTCGGTTGGCTTTGCGCCGGGTGTGGCGCAAATGCCATAGACGGCGGCGCCCATCTCGCGCGTGCGGCGCTCATATTCGGTCTCGGGATGCTCGGGATGGTCGCGGCGTACGTCGTCACTTACCCAAAGCGTGTCGTAGCCTGCCGCGGCAAACTGCCCCAGGGCGTAGTCGCGCAATGGCTTGCTGTCGGTTCGCAGCGTGACGGTGGCGCCGGCTGCAAGGAGCGGACGGTAGAGCATCAAATGGTCGACATGGACGAGTCGTTTTTTGGCGTACTTGGCCTTGGGCTGCGGCGTGGGAAAGTTGATGGTGATGGCATCCAGCTCGCCTGCGGCGAATAGCTGCGGCAGCGATGCGGCGCCTCGGGGCAGGACAAGTGCGTTGGGCAACTCCTGCTCGCAGATTTTCTGCGCGGCATAGGCAATGCAGATGGGCTCCTGGTCCATACCGATAAAGAGGGTGTTTGGCTCGTGGGCTGCGCGCTCTACAAGGTACGTTCCCTTGCCGCAGCCAAGGTCCAGGTGAAGGTGTTCAAAGGGCTTGCTGCCAACTGGCGCACAGGCCTTGCGCCAATCTCCGGCATAGGCCTCGGGGTTCGTCTCAATCGCATCGGCGTAGCGCTCCAGGCGCTCCTCGAGCACAAAGTTCTTAGGCGTGCGAACGTGGACGGCTCCCATGAGGCTCCTTGGTCATAAGTATGGAACGCATGGCTGCGCGTTCCGTCAATGGGTTGAAAAAAGGGCGGGCATAGTTTGCCCGAAAGATGCGGTGCAGCTCGACGGCGAGTCGTCGGTGCCTACAGGCGCTTGAGAATCACATAACGGTTGAGCTCGCCGCTGCGACCGTCGGCATGGAAGCGCTCAAGCTCGCGCACGGGGACCTCGCCGCTCTTGTAGAACGTACGGACGCCGCGCACCAGGTCGGTGATCTGCTGATCGTCAAAGTGATGGCAATAGCGGTAGGCGTGGCGGTCGTTTTGCCAGCCAATGAGGTGGTCGCCGGCTTCAAACTGCGCGGAATCGTAACCTTCAAACGGCGGGGTGAGCTCGGCACGGGCCTCGGCACGAACGGCCTTGCGCGCCATGCGCTCGTCGTTCATAAACTCCCAAAAGCTAATGGCGATGATGCCGCCCGGGCGCGTCTGGCGCACCAGGGCGTCGAGCACGCGCACGCGGTATTCACACGACGGCACGTGGTGCATAAAGCCAAAGCAGACCGAGATGTCGGCGAGCGGTGCGTCGAAAAGTACGTCGGGCGTCTCGGCGGGGTTGAGCTTCATGAGGGCATCGAGCACGTCGAGTTCCTGGAAGTGCAGGTTGGGAATGCGCAGGGCGTGACCACGCGCATCGATGGCCAGGTCTTGGCACGAGTCGACGCCATAGAACTCAAACGGGCAGCTGGCGTCTGCCGAGGGGTTTGCGCCATCGACGCCCTTGGCGGCAAGTGCGCCGCCGGCGGCAAAGTTCTCGAATCGCATATTGCCGCAGGCAAGATCGAAGACGCGGACGGGATGCTCGATGGTGGCGACGTCGAGCTGTTCGAGTGCGATGTCCATGGTGCGGACCCAGCCCGGCCACGGGGCCTGGCGCGTATCGGAGAAGGAGGCGGAGTGCTCGCGATAGAACGTGTTGTTGAGCTGGATGAGCGATGAGGCGAAATCGCGGTTCACGGCGCGGGACTCCCTCCGTTGGCGGTGCGGAATAAACGGTACGACCATACTACCGTTAACGCCGCAACGGGGACAACCGGGCTGCGGGTCATTGCTTGGTTTGGACACATTTTCGCAGCTCATGCGCGCCCGCAACCGCCGGTTGTCAAAAATCTCGCTAGAATAGGTGGCATGTTTTTGGCGGTGGCGGATAGATTTTAACTGTGCAAGGCGCCTTAAGAACAAAAGCGGTCCGGCGGCACGGCTGGCAAAAGCATAGGAGGAACCATGAATGTAGAAACTGCGCAGCGGCTCGCCGACCTTCGCCGCAGCAAAGGCTTTAGCCAAGAAGGGCTGGCGCGAAAGCTGGGGCTGTCGCGCCAGGCGGTCAGCAAATGGGAGCGCGCGGAGAGCTCGCCCGATACCGAGAACCTGATCTCGCTCGCCAAGCTTTATGGCGTGAGTCTGGACGAGCTGCTCAATCCGAGCGACGAGATCGAGGACGATATCGAGTTTGAGAACGAGGACCGCGCCCGTCAGCGCGAGGCCGAGGCGGCAGAGCGTGCTCGCACCCATGAGGCGGCGGCACGCGCTACCGAGGCGGCAACGCAGGCGAGTGATGCTGCGGCCAAGGCGGCGCAAGCGGCAAGCTGGAGTGCGCAGGCCGCCAATGCCGCTACGGCGCAGGCGACGAGTGGCACTGCGGTTGGCTCGACTCCGGTGAAGGGCCCGTTCCAGTCGTTCCCGTATTGGGCCGTGTGTTGGCTACTGTTCTTTTTACTGATGTTCCTGGTTGGTGCCAGCCCCTTTCCCGCACTGATCTTCTTTACGATTCCTATCTATCACTGGGTGGCACGTGCGCTTGATGGCGATTGGGCACGCGGTGATATTCAGGTTGGTTCGGCGTCGGTGGCGGTCAAGGCCCAGGGGAAGGATGCTTCTGCGGAACCTGATGCTGACGTGGCTACCGCGGCCACCGCTGAGCCATGTGCCAAAGAGGGTGACGAATGATGAAGCTTTCGCATGAATCCAAGCTACGCCTGGGCGTCGGCATCGGAGCGTTTGTGCTCATTGTTGGGCTTGTCTTTGGCGTTTCGCGGCTATTGGCTCACTCCGATATGGTGCGTACGACCGGTATTCTATCTGGCAATTTGTCTGATTTTGACGATATGTTTGACGACGATGATCTCTTGGATAGCGGTAACTATTCCGCTCGGCCTCAGCAGCTTTCGAGCACGACTTTTGATGCCGATGAGTTCCGCTACCTCGATTTCGATATCAATGCGGCTTCGGTGGACGTCAAGGTTGTTGATGGCAACAAGGCTCGCGTTATCGAGCGGGGGCGCGTTGCCGAGGGTATGGATGCCTCCAAGGCCGCGACGCAAAACATCGCATCCGTCGAGGACTCGACGCTCAAGGTTTCCCAGTTTGGAAGTGACGACGGTAAGGCAATCGATCGCTCAGTTACGGTCGAGCTGCCGCGCCGTGTTGCCGAACATCTGAAGGGAGTCAACGCGCACGTGGGCTCGGGTGATCTGCAGATTGCCGGTGTCATCTGTGATGGTTTCGACCTTTTCCTGGGTGCGGGAGATGTAGAGTTTACGGGCAGCGTGACTGATGCGCTCAGCGCTGAGGTCGGTTCGGGCGATGTGACGTTCGAGTTTTACCAGGCCCCCACGAAGTCGATGGACGTGAGTGTGGGCTCGGGCGATGTGGAGATGACGGTTCCGAACTCGACGGGCTTTAAGGCGAGCCTCACCTTGGGCAGCGGCGACTTCGAGAGCGATTTCCTTCCGCTTGGCTACGACGGCGAGACCATTTTGAATCTTGAATTCGATAACGGTGACAAGTCTGCCACGTATCGTTTTGAAGTCGATTCGGGTGACATGTCGTTTGATTCAGAGTGACGGGTGGTTATCGAAGACTTATAAACCATAGACGCGCTGTTTGATGAAGGCGCCGAAGCTGAGATTGGCTCCGGCGCCTTTGCCTTTACAATGGGGTCATGGAACAGATTATCTTGAACATACTCGAGGCTCTGCGTCGCGGCGAGACCGTGGACGACAAGGCACTCGTCAAACTGATACATGCCGAGGCGCGCCGCGAGGGTGCCGACAAGCGCGATTTGGCCAAGCGCCGTCTGCTGCCGTTCTACCAGCGGGTTAAACGTGAGGAGCCGGCTCGGTGGGCTGCGTGGAATGTCAATTCCGAGCTGGAACGTCAACTGCTGCAGGTGTTGCGCATGAAGCCGCGCCGCACGGCTTCGGGCGTGGCGACCATTACCGTCATCACCAAGCCCTGGCCGTGCTCGGGCGATTGCCTGTTTTGTCCCAACGACCTGCGCATGCCCAAGAGTTATCTGCACGCTGAGCCGGCGTGTGCCCGTGCAGAGCAAAACTGCTTCGACCCGTATCTGCAGGTGAGTGCTCGTTTGACCGCGCTTTCGCAAATGGGGCATGCAACCGACAAGATCGAGCTTATCGTTCTTGGCGGTACCTGGAGCGACTATCCGCAAGGGTATCAGGCATGGTTTATGTCGGAGCTTTTCCGTGCGCTCAATGACGATGCCGTCGCCGGCGTGGCTGCCAACCCCATGTTGGCGCGTCCGGGCATCAGCCGTGCCGAGGCAGGGCGCCTGCTCGATGACGCGCCCGCCGATGCGCTGCCGCCGGTGGTGGCGGAGCGTCGCGAGCGCTATCGGGCTGCCGGTATTGCGACCGACGAGGCCGAGCTTGCGAGCGGTGTTGCCGGCGAACAGGAGCGCGTAGATGCTGCCGTGGGCGGCTATAACCGTGCGGTGCGTCGTCTGTACGGCCCCGGCACGCCGTGGGACGAGGTCGCCGAGTGGCAGACGGCCACGATGGAGGAGCTCGAGCGTCAGCAGCGCATCAACGAGACGGCGAAGCATCGCGTAGTGGGGCTCGTTATCGAGATCCGGCCCGATGCCGTGACGCCACAGGCGCTCACGCTCATTCGTCGCCTGGGCTGCACCAAGATTCAGATGGGCATCCAAAGCCTTGACCAGCACCTGCTCGATATCAACGAGCGTCGCATTTCGGTGGCGAAGATCGAGCGGGCGTTCTCGCTTGCGCGCCTGTTTGGCTTTAAGATCCACGCGCATTTTATGCTCAACTTGCTGGGCGCTACGCCCGAGGGGGACAAACGCGACTACGAGCGCTTTATGACCGAGGGCGCCTTTATGCCCGACGAGGTCAAGGTCTACCCGTGCGCGCTCATCGAGGGCTCGCGTCTGGTGGGCCGCTATGAGCGTGGCGAGTGGTGCCCCTATACCGAGGACGAGCTGCTCGATGTGTTGGCCAACGACATCGTGGTGACGCCGGCGTTCTGCCGTATCAGTCGCATGATCCGCGACTTTAGCTCCGACGACATTATGGTGGGCAACAAGAAGCCTAACCTGCGTCAGCTCGTTGAGAACCGTCTGGCTGCTCGGGGTGACGGTGCGACGGTGCGCGAGATCCGTTACCGCGAGATCAGCACGGCGGGTGCCGACTTGGATGAGCTATCTCTTGATGAGGAAGTGGCGTACGAGACGCCGGTGACTTACGAGCGCTTTTTGCAGTGGGTGACGCCGCGGGGCAAGATCGCGGGCTTTTTGCGGTTGTCGCTGCCCGACCATTCGTTTGTTGCCGCGCATGCGGACGAGTTGCCGACGACGCCGGATGAGGCGATGATTCGTGAGGTGCACGTGTATGGCATGGCGGCACGCGTGGGGGATCAAGGTCAGGCGGCTCAGCATCACGGTCTGGGGCGTCTGCTCGTGGAGCGTGCGTGTGAGATTGCCCGGGATGCCGGCTATGCGCGCATCAACGTGATTAGCGCGATTGGCACACGCGAGTACTATCGCCATCTTGGATTTTGTGACCATGGCCTTTATCTGCAAAAGGAGCTCTAGATGAACAAGCCGAGTGTTTCTGCCGGCGTCGTTGCCGGCGTTGCTCTGGGGGCCGCGGCGCTTGGTGCGGCCGCTGTCGCTGTTCGTGCTGCCTGTCTGCAGGTTGCGCGAACCCGCAATGGGTTGGCGCGTGTGAAACGCGTGCACGATGAGGGCGGCGACGAAGTCCGTGTATTGGTGCAAGGCTGCGTCTACCAAAGCGCGAGTTACGTTGGCGAACGCTGGGCGGAGCCCGTCTTTGCGTACTATCGCGCGTTTGACGACGTGTTTGAGGCTGAGGACGCAATGCGTGATGCTTACGGGCATGGTATCGACCGTATGCTTATGCTGGGCGGCGGTGGGTTTGCCTATCCCAAGTTTGCGCTGATGTCGCACGAGAGCTTGCGCATGGACGTCATTGAGTACGATGCCGAGATTACGCGCCTGGCGCGCCGCTGGTTCTACCTAGACGAGCTGGAGCGCGCGGCGGGCGATCGCCTGCGGGTGATAACCGCTGAGGCTCGCTCGTATTTGGGCGTGACGAGCGTGGGCCATCGTCGCTACGACGTGGTCGTGAGCGATTGCTTTGGCGGTGCAGAGCCCGTGCGCGGGCTGGCGACCGTTGAGGCGCTGCGCCTGGTGCGGGGCAGCCTGAACCCCGGGGGTATCTACGTGGCCAATATCGTGAGCGCAAACGAGGGGAGCGATGTGACGTTCCTGCGCGATTGCGCCGCCACGGCACTCGAGGTGTTCGACCATGCTTGGGTGGTCCCATGTGGCGATGCGGAGTTTGGCGGCGAGGAGAACTACCTGCTCATCGCCAGCGACGGCGACTACGCTTTTGCCGAAGCTGTGCCTTTCGATGCCGACTTTCTCGGTGCCGCCCTCCACGACCAGCATTGGGAGTAGTCAATTTGTGACGGGCTCTATGGTTTTGTCAATCATACGCTTCATCTATTTTCAGCATGACGCATCTGGACGCCCGGCGCCAACGCGCCTCGTCTTCGGTTGATTCCGCCGCCCGCTAGGCCAAAATTGTCATCGGAAGTATCAAATGAACAAGCAAGCCACTACGCAACTGCACGTCTATTCCGCCTTTTTCGTTCTCTCGGGATTTGTTTTAAATCGGGGAGTGTTTCTACTTTTCCTTGCGGAGAAAGGAATGTCTGTCACGGAAATCGCGCTTTATCAAGCCCTGTTTAACATTGCAACGGTCGTCCTCGAGCTGCCAACAGGGCTGATAGGCGATTTCTTTGGAAAGAAGTTCTCGATTCAAGTGGGCGTGCTGCTGCTTTTCTTCCATACGGCTGGCATGCTGTTGCTCTCAGGCCCCTTTCTCGTCGCGCTTTCCCTTGTTGAGGCACTCGCCTACTCCCTTCAATCGGGATCCGAACAAGCACTTTTATATGAAATTGCCCGAAATGCCGGTCAAGGAGAGCGCTTCCTCACCATCAACGCTCGGCTGCTTGCCGCGCAATCAATCGCGACGGGAGTGGCAATCGTACTTGGATCATTCATTGCCCAAGTATCTTGGAGTGCCCTCTACGTATGCGTTTCCGTTTTCTATCTCCTGCAGCTTTTCCTTCTGTATCCCATTGAGAGAATGGAAACGACCCATTCCAAAAACTCTGGGGAGGAAAGGTTTGACGTAGCCAAGGTCTTCAGACGCGAAACCTGGTGCATTGGAGAATCCGCTTTTGCGGTGTTGCTTCTTCTAATCGGCACAAGCATGCTCGATGGATTCTATGGGAGTTATTACAACTTGAATCAGTTGGTATTCGACGCATTTGATGCTCCCGTCTCCATAATAGGAATCTTTTTCGGTGCATCCTATGCAGTAAATGCGACGGCCTACATTGCAGCAGATTTCTTCTCATCGCGTTTCGGGAAAAGAAATACCATGCTCGGCTCGATGCTAATCGAGGCCGGTCTTTTCATGATTCTTCCGTGGTTCGCTTCAAATCCGCTGTGTTTGTTTGGCCTTAGCATGGTGCTTTGTTTTCTCCCAGAAGTGGTGTACATCACTTCGGAAAACTTAATCCAAGACGCGATAGCGGACGATCTCCGCGCGACGATCCTTTCCGTCGCGTCTCTGGTAAGGGCTCTCTTTTCTGCAATGTTTTTCTCCATATTTGGATATGTGTTGGGGTTATATCCCATTCAGATAGCGCTCGGTGTTATTGGCGCAATCGCGATAGCAATTACCGCCGTTGTTTCTTTAAAAATGGTAGGAATACATGTCTCCAAGAATTGATATATCGATTGACGAGCTGCCAGAAGTTTCGAGCCTTCTTGATGGCTACGGGTGTACGCGTTAGCTTTGAATCGGTGGGCCTTAATGCCGAGGAATATCAGCGTTTTATCGATGCTGGCGGAATAGACTGGTTAACAAGTCCCGTGCCGAAAAGACTAGTTTTATGCGTGGTCGCGCCAACTGAGGACGCGCTGCTTCATGCCCTCTATGTCGAGCACGCCTTCGGCAAAGCCCTTGCGCACGAGCTCCTCGGGAACGTACTCGTCGTAGCGATCAAAATAAGGTACCTCGCCGGGATAGACGAGCTCGATGGGGTCGAAGTCCTTTTCGGCCTCGGCTGCGAGCACCTCAAAGAACGTCTCCTCGTCGGCCTTCATCTTAAACTGCATAAAGTATGGACGCGACGGATCGAGCCCGCGAAGGCCCAGCTCCGCGGCACACTTAATCTTGAGCATACGTTCGAGCGCCAGAAAGGCGTAGCTGCCCAACCAGGGGAAGAGCACCCAGGTGTCGCCACCCAGGTTGATGAGCGGTTTGGTCCCCGCACCCGAAATCTCGGCGGTATGACGAGCCTGTGCAAGGCGTGCCCGTGCGTTGCCCATGAGGTACGGATATGCCGCGTGCTCGTTGAGCGCTTGGCGCATGCGCTCGAGTACATGCGTGTTGATGTCACCGGGGCAGTCGCCAAAGTATGCCGGCACACGACCTTTGACTTGCGTGGCAAAGACGGTGTGTCGCTTCCAGTCCACTTCCTCGACTATCCAGCAGTGCCCGGCTATGGCGATGCGCTCACCGGGCGGTGGCGGATTGACGATCGTGCCCAACTCGGCCGACTCGCTGCGAACGGTGAACTCCTCGTTTTCCTGGAACACAGCGTAGAACTTAAAGTTGTTAATGATGCGCTCGCCCGCGAGACCCACGATGAGCCCGCCGCCCTCGGTGACCTGGATATGATCGATCTTGATGAGGTGGCGCAGCAGTACGCGATAGTCATCGGCCGAGACGCGGTGGAAATAGCTCAGTGTGAGCACGCGCTGGGCAAGTTCGGCCGGCGTGAGCTCGCCGGTGCTGGCGAGGGTCGACATAGTCTGGTGATAGAGCAAGCTGTAGGGGAGTCGATCGAGTTCGGGTGGCTCGACCCACTTTTCTTCGCGATAGAGTTGTACGAGCGCGATGCCCTGCAGGAGCTTCCACGGAATGGTCTCGGGCATCATCGTGCGCGGCTCGGGTTCTTCCTCGCGCATGACAAACCACATCTCGGGCGGAAGATCGCGGCGTCCCGTGCGCCCCATTCGCTGCAAAAAGGAGCTGACGGTAAACGGCGCGTCAATCTGGAAGGCGCGCTCCAGGCGGCCGATATCGATACCGAGCTCCAGCGTAGAGGTGGTGACGGTTGTCTGCGCCTGCTCCTCGTCGCGCATGAGCTCCTCGGCCGTCTCGCGCAGCGATGCCGAAAGGTTGCCGTGATGGATTAGAAAGCGGTCGGGCTCGTGTCGACTTTCGCAGTAGCTGCGCAGCATGGAACACACGGCCTCTGCCTCCTCGCGCGAGTTGGCAAAGACCAGGCACTTGCGGCCGCGCGTATGCTCAAAGATATAGCCCATACCGGGGTCGGCGTTGTCGGGTGCCGTGTCGGTGGGGTTGAGAAGCGCCTGCTCGGTCGCTCGTGGGATGTCGACTTCGCCCTCGGGGGCCGAGGAAGTGCGACGGTCTTTGGGAGCGGCCTTGCCCTGCGCCTGCTTGCGACGTTGACGGCGTTCCTCCTGTGTAAGCTGTCCGCTGTGACGCATGTCTTGGGCGCCGGCGGGCAGTGCCGCGGATGCCGCCTCGATGCGCTCGCACGCAAGCACTTCGGCCTCTTGAGGACCCGTGCTCTCGAATCCCCGCTGCTGTGCCTGGGGACCCGAGTTGTAGAAGTGCTCCATGGAGATGCGCCACACGCGGCGCGGTTCCTCAAAGCGGGGGATAACGCAGTCGCGTCCCGTTCCCTGCGAGAGAAAGGCACCCGTGCGCTCGGGGTCGCCGATGGTGGCCGAAAGGCCAATGCGGCGGGGCTGCACGCCCGCCATGCGCGAGAGGCGCTCGATAAGGCAGAGCGTCTGACCGCCGCGGTCGCCGCGCATGAGCGAATGAACCTCGTCGATGACGACGTAGCGCAGGTCGCAAAACATGCGCGGGATCGCCATGTGCTTATGGATCAGGAGCGCCTCGAGCGATTCGGGCGTAATCTGAAGGATGCCGCTCGGCTTTTTGATGAGTTTGGCCTTGTGTGACTGCGAGACATCGCCATGCCAGTGCCAGACGGGGATGTCGGCTTCTTCGCACAGGTCGTTGAGGCGGACGAATTGGTCGTTGATGAGTGCCTTGAGGGGGCCGATATAGAGGGCGCCCACGCTTGCGGGCGGGTTCTCCCAAAACTCGGTCAGGATGGGAAAGAAGGCCGCCTCGGTTTTGCCGGAAGCCGTGGATGCCGTCAGGAGCACATTGTCCTGCGAGTTAAAGATGGCATCTGCCGCCGCAACCTGAATGGAGCGCAGGCTCTCCCAATCGTGGGAGTAGATGAAGTCTTGGATAAACGGGGCGTAGCGGGCAAAGGCGTTCACGGGGCCTCCTTTCAACAACGGGTTATCAAACGCAACGGGCAATGGGTCGTCGAATTGCAACATCGACGTTTGCCCAGATAAAACCTGCCAAAATAAACCTGTCCCTTTTTGGCAGGTTAGATGGTGAATTCGGCGAAGTTACGGTCGCCGCCTGCGGTGCCGGTGTCGTCTGTTGCGGCTGCTGGCGCGTCGCCGCCGACGCTTTGCAGCAACTCGGCCACGTTGGCGTCGGGGTTCTGGCATAGGATGTCGAGCAGCTCGATAAAGTCACGAATGACTTCACGCGGCGTCAGATGCGTGTCGGCTCCCACACGACCGAACTCGATCTTGAGGAAGTCCACCAAGTCCTTCTCGGTAAGCGTGGGCGTCCAGCCAAAGTAGCCGGCGTGAATTTGCATGAGTTTTTCGATCAGCACCAGCAACTCCTCATAGGTGAGTGGCTGCAGGCGGATGATGGGCGCGAGCATGTCCTTAAGGTCCTCGCGCGCAAAGCGGCCCTGAGCGAGTCGGCTGCGCAGGGCCTCGTAGGAGAACACGCCTCGGCGGCGGTCCTCGATAGAGGTCGGCGTGCCACCCATGATTACGCCCAGGTACTGCGCCTTGCCCTGGAGCGTGTCGTTGTACATGGTCAGGATCTTCTCGTAGTTATATTGGCGCGTAATCGCGTTGGGAATCTTGTACAGATTCACGAGCTCGTCGATGAGCACCAGCATGCCCTTGTAGCCGCTGCAGACCAAAAAGCGCGCAATGAGCTTAACGTAGTCGTACCAGTCGTCATCGCTGATGATGGTCGAGGAGCCCAACTCGGCGCGTGCCTCACTCTTGGTGCGGTATTCGCCGCGAATCCATTTGGTCACGCGACTCATAGCTTCTTCGTCACCCTCCGAGACGGCCATGCGATAGCGGCGGAGCATGCGGGTGAAGTCGAAGCCGTGGACCATTTCCTCGAGCGGGGCCAGTTGGGCATTGACGACCGACTCGTCGACGTCGGCACACGAGGCGACCCAGCGATCCAGAATAAGGTTGAGCGCACCGCCCTCGGGGCGCGTCCTGGTCGATATATTGCGGATGAGCTCGCGGTAGGTGGCAAGGCCCTGTCCTTGACCGCCCTGCAGGCGGCGCTCGGGCGACAGGTCGGCATCAGCGACAACGAATCCCTCGCCCATGGCGTGCGTGCGGATGGTCTGGAGCAAAAAGCTCTTGCCGGCGCCGTAGCGACCGACCAGAAAGCGGAAGCTCGCGCCACCGTCGGCGATGAGACTCAGATCGGTGAGCAGGGCGCGGATCTCGACCTCGCGCCCTACGGTGATGTAAGGAAGGCCGATGCGCGGGACCACGCCGCCCTTGAGCGAGTTTAGAATGACGGCAGCGACGCGCTTGGGCACGCGGGGTGCTGCGGATGCGGTATCACTCATGGTCTAGGTATCCTCTCACGTCTGCTTCGTAGTCCTCGATAATCTGCGGCCCTGCCGCGCCGAATTCGATAACGGTGTCTCCCACCAGGTCAAAGAGCGCCTCGTTGATGCTGTCGACGAGCATATCTTCGCTTTGGCCCGAGTGCGCCACTGCCGATGTCGCTTGCGCTGCGTTTTGCTCGAGGAGCGCGCGAAGGAAGGTATCTTCGGCGGGAGCGAGTTTGTTTGCAGCTTCGGTGGGCGCGGGCGTTACGGGTGCGCCCACAGACGCGAGGAGCGGCGCCACGACGCCAAACTCTTCGGTGGAGACAGTCGGCTCGTCGGGTTCGTTTTGCCGTATGGTCATCTCGCCAGGTTCGGCAGTCATGCCGGGTGCAGACTCGGTGTTCGGTTGCTCTATAAGCGTCGCCTCGGCTTCCACAGGTGCGCCGTCCTCGCGTTCCTCGTCGATCAAAAGCGCTTCGCGCGTTTGCACGGCGGCGCTCCGAATGTGTCCCAGCTGACTCAGATCGATATCGATCTTGACGGGCTGGTGTGCGGCGTCCCACGAAAGCCATGCCACAATCTCGTCATCGATAATCTTGGCCAGATATTTGGGGACCTTTTCTTCCTTAAGGGGATGGGCGGGGTCCAGCGCCAGGCGCAGGCGTTGGTCGCAGGCGCGCATCATTTCACCGAGCTTGCTGCTCTTTTGCCTACTACCGTGGATACGCATGCATTCCCAAAAGCCGTTTTGGCAACGGTAGATATGGATAGGATCCAGGCGGTATTCGCAGTCCTCGTGGCGCTCGGGCGCAAAGAATACGGCCGAGGCAAACATGGTGTAGGGCATGGCCGTCTCCTCCCCAAATAAGCTCGCCACGATGCCGGTCTTTCGGTGCGTGTCATAGTAGCGCGCCATACGGACATACACGGCGCACGCCACGTGGCGCAGATCGCGGTGGTGGCTGCGGTCGAGCCGCGAGTTACTTAGGTTGTACGTGGAGAGGGCGTTGATGGCGGCCATGAGTCGCTCCTCGCGCACCTCATCGGGCGGAAGGGGGAGCGTGGGCTCGGAGGTTTTGCGACGCTTAGGGGTCTGGCCGGACGGTGCCGGCGCTGGCACAAGGTCTCGTGCCGCGTGCCGCAGCTCGATAAGGGCATTATCGAACATGACGGTTTTAGAGTCACGAAGCAGCTTGGGGTCGAGCGCGTGGAACACGGCGTAATCCTGCAGCCACACGCGCGCAAACCGGTCGATGCCGGGCTCAAAGGCGCGGTAGGCATCCCAAAAGGCCTTGATCTTGTTAAAACCTTCGAGCGGATTATCTACGCCAATGCCGCAAATCAGCTCATAGAGATACAGAAAGGCAAAGGATGTAGACGTTTCCTCGACGGTTCCGCGGCGCACTTGGGCACGCCAGGTAAAGTAGCCGCGCAACTGTCGATCGCTCATGGCATTGTAGGTGGGAAAGTACGACTTAAAGGTGCCGTTGTAGGGGCAGTCGTCCTCAAAGTCGGCCATCAGCAGGCCTTGGCGGTAGAAAAGCTCGGCTTCCGAAAGCCAGCGACCCGCGCCGCCTTTGGGGTCATCCTGCCAGCGCGATATCTCGCGCATCTTGCGGTACCGGTCGGGAAGGAAATTCTGCATCTGACGACCGGTTTTGAGAATCGGCTCGTCAGCATAGACTTCGTTTGAGAAGCGAGCAGACTGATGGGTCCGGGCCTCGGCCATAATGCGCTCGATGAGCATCTTGATGTCCTGGTCGGCCACCGCTTCTCCTCTCCTAACGCAGCTTCGGTGACCTCATATCATAGCACAGCATCAAACAGGTGTTCGGGATGCCGCTACGTAGATAGATTTAGAACAGGAGGGCGTAGATGACGGCGATGACAACGGAGGGGAGCATATTGGCCGTGCGGAAGGTCTGAGGACGGATGAGGTTGACGCCGACGCAGAAGATGAGCATGGAGCCTACGAGCGAAAGGCTGTCGAGGGCTGCCGTAGTCATGATGGGGGAGAGTGCGCCGGCAAACAGCGTGATCGTCCCCTGGAACACGGCGACGGGCAGGGCGGAGAAAATGCAGCCGCGGCCAAGCGACGCCGTCATGGTGCAGACGATGATGCAGTCCAATGCGCCTTTCAGGGCAAGCGTTGACCAGTCACCGAGCAGACCGTCCTGGATCGATCCCACAATGGCCATGGCGCCGATACACACGGTGAGTGAAGTCGAGACAAAAGCGTTGGTGAACTCGTTATCGCCCTCGCTGCCGGTTTTGCGCTTGAGCCATTCGCCAAGGTTCTCGATGGCGGCCTCCAAGTTGATGGCCTCGCCGATGAGCGAGCCGAGGGCGAACGAGACGATGAGCATGGTGGTGCCGGTGGTCGCCAGCGCCTTCCCATCGATAAGGAGCATCTTTTGCATGGTGCCGCCAAGGCCGATAAACAGGACGCACAGCCCCGATGCTTTCATGAGCGTGTCTTGGATGCGCGGTGTAATGAAGCGGCCGCCCGCTAATCCCAAAAGACCGCCCGCAACTAAAAGCACAACGTTGATGATTGTTCCCAAGCCCGGCATGAGCCCTCCTGTATTGATGCCAACGTGGCAATCGTAGCAGAACGAAATGCGAGGTACATCGCGACTCGTCTAATACGTTATATAAGTGGTATTAGGAATGATGCGCGGCATTTAAGCCTCAGGTGGTTGTCGGGACATAGGGATAGTATTCAAAGCGCAGTGTCATAAGCCGCTGTGGGGATTCAATAGCCGCGGCGATGATATTGGCATCGCGGGCACGATCAAACCCTTCGAGTTCGATCTGATACGAGACGTCTTGCATAATGTCCAGACGTCGCCAGGCCAGGAGTGTGTCGCCATCGAATTCCAAGGTCTTGCCTCCGTCTGGAGCAACGGCGTATAGACGCAGCTTGGCGGTGGTTGCAGGGTCGACAACTGTGACCTTTTTAATTTCGTTTCGAGTATTCTTGGCGCCCAACAAGGTGAGCAGTGTTGGGGCCACGACCTCGCCCGATGGCAAAAAGACGACTTCGATGGATTCAGGAAATGCGATGATAGCCGACTTGCGGACGGGCTGATTGGCGGCGGCAACTTCGATGTTCGCAGCGTCGATGACCTCTGTGTGGTCGAGCGCGGCAAGCACGCAGCAGTTACCTTCATCGATCTCTTGAGGATCAGCAAGCCCCAGACTGTCCGCGAGCTCGGGATCGTTTGGATCGGCAGCGGGCTCATTCGGCGCTTCGAGAGAAGCTGGGATGCTGTTTGTCGGCGACGGCGTGTCGCCCGCACCTGCTTCTTTGTCCGCGCTCTCTTCTTGTATGGTTGCGTTGATGGGTTCGTCGTTTGGGGGAAGCGTCTTGGCGTCAAACGCGGAGGGGAGAATTCCGATGGCTCCGGATCCGTTCCACTCCATTTCGAGAAGCGCCGGGTCGGCAAGAATGCGTTGCCTGCTTTGCGCGTGGGCATCGATTTCAATAGGGCCTGCCTCTATCCCTCGTGTAAGGCTGAGTGATCCGGCTGGCTTCTCGAAATGAGCGTCTGTGTCTTTGGTGCTGACGGCGTAGAACAGCAGGGACGCTTCTCCCGCCGCGATAACATCGGTACCGGCTTTGGTCAGCCGCAACGATGCCGTGAATGAGAGGGTGGGCTGCGCATCGTCTGCATTCGCGGCGGCGCAGCCCAGACATATACCGCCTCCTTTCTCAAAAAACGTACCGTCGAAGGCGACCTTCGCTCCGTTCGCCGAGTCATCGACCGAAGCGATGTCGATGCGCAGCTCTAAATTGCATGGATCGCCATCTGCATCGAGCACAACCGAGCGCCACGTGCAGACGGCGCACCCCGCCTGGGAGCCGTTTGCCTTGTTCGAACGCTTGATATCCACGACTATCGAGCCGTCCGTATTACGACGAAGGCATCCCGAGGTTGAGATCACGGCCTGTGCGATCGAAAAACGCTCGCACGCAATGGCGCTCGACGGATTTGGTGCGGAACTTAGGGCTACTGGTAAGGAGTCTGCCATGACGGGAGTCGCCCAAGCGGCGACAGGCGTTCCGGTTGCGAGCGCGCCGCAGAGTGCGACGACGGGCAAAAGGTTCTTCGATGCCATGGGGTCTCCTTAGCTAATTTAGTGCGGCCTGTCCGTGTTTTGTTTCTGGCTGCGTTTGATGTGCAGACCGAGGCCGGCGGTTCCCGCGCCTGCTGCTGTGGCGCCTGCTGCCAAGAGCCATCGTCTGTCGCCTGTCTGCGCCAACGGTTCCTCGCGGTCGCCGCGGTCGAGCTCCGAGAGGTCGACCGTCACTTGCGTGGCGGCCTGCGCCTGTTCTTGCTGGGCAAAGGCCATGGCTGGCCCAAACGCTAGGATGCTGACGGCGGCGGCCAGGGCGACGGCCTTATGCCGTGTGCGCACCGGGCTCGACCGTCCAGGTGATCGTCGCAACCTGATCGCCTTCGCCGGTTACGCGGAAGATGTCGCGCGTGACGCGGGCGACGTTTCCGCTTGTCTTGAGCTTGATTTTGTCCGTGCCGCCGGCAATGCCCTGGTAGCCCATGTCGAAGGCTGCATTCTTGGAAAGATCGAGGCCCGTCCCTTGCGCGGCGGCGCTGGCGTTCTGGAGCGCGCCGTCGGGGCCGACCTTAAAGTCGATGGAGTTCTGCGCGGTTCCGGCCTTGGCGTCGGCGGCAATGGTCCAGGTGTTCATGGCGTCGATCTTCATGTTGGTGACATGGATGCCGTAGGCCGAATGATTGTCGATGGTGGTCGCGTCTTCTGAGGGGCCCTGAAGCGTGCCGTCGGCCTTGGCGACGAAGGGAATAACCGTCGGAACTTTGAACTCAACGTTGTCGATCTCGGTCCTGACCATTACCTTCGTGGTTCCAACGCGCCCGGCTGCCATAGCTGGCGTCGGGGCGGCGCCCATTGCGAGCGCGAGCGCGAGCCCTGTGCCCACGACGAGCGCTCTGACTCCGTTCATGTTCCTGGTGATGTCCATGGTCGTTCCTTTCTATTCGCCGCGGGCCGTCCCCGCGATGATTGGACGAATGCTGGTGAATTGCATGCGGTGCCGTGTCGGCCGGAAGGCTAGTTCTCGGTTTGCTCAACCCGTACCTTGACACGTGTCGGATTGCCGTGGCTGTCGAGGGTCTTTGCATCGAGTGCCTGGATCTCGATGTACGCCTCGCCTTCTTTGATGTCGCCGGCGGGGCACGTCTCGATTGTCTTGCCGGTCTCGACCACACCGGATTCGTACATGGTCTCGTCGTTTTGGATGACGCGGAATCGCTGGGGAAATTTATTGTCTTGGACGTTTTGCACGTTGACGCGCAGTTTGCCGTCCTCCTGCAGCTGAGCGACCGGCGCGACCGAAATCGTCATCATGTTGTCGCGGACGATGGCGTCGAGCTCATCTTGGATTTCCTGGCGCGTTTTGCCCTCGGCCGTCGTAACCGAAGCGCCCGCCTCGGGTACGGGCTGCGACTGCCAAACGTATAGTCCTACGGCGACAAGGGCACAGACGATGGCCAAGCAGGCAACGATGAGCTTCTTGCGACGACCCAGGCCTGCAAAGTGGGGTGGCTTCTTCGCGCTCATGCGGCATCCTTGGCGGTATAGATGCGCGCAAAGGTGGACGGGTCCGCTCCAAAGAGCATGTGAAGCATCAGGCGGCGCGAGTAGACGAGCTCTTCGAAGTCGGGAGGGAGCTCGATGTCGTGGATATGCGCGATGTGGTGGGCGAGCGCCGAGAACGACTCGGGGTCGCAGATCACATCGGTGGTAACGTGGTAGACCGTCGTATCGGGGAATGCCTCTTCGTCGAAAGGCAGGAGATGGGGATCGTCGTCGACTTCGATGGCGATGCCGTACTGGGGCCAGTAATATGCCATGGGAACCTCCCTGCTTCTGGGCCAAAACTTCTATCGGTTTTGGCTGTCGACGCCGACGGTATCAGCCGATACTTGACCAATTTCTGACCAAATGCTTGACGGATTGGTGTCTCCGCAGGTAAAAGGCGGCAAAAAATACTCCAACTTTTTTCAAGCGACAATCGCGCGGTCGGCGACGGCGGGGCCATATGTGTCAAAAGCATCGTCTGTCGAGGAAATCAAGCCGCTCGCCGAATTGCACGAACGTAAAAATCGCCAATTATGGAGACGGTCTCGAACACGTCGACGAAACGATGCGGTAACATCTCCCTGCAAACACTGTAGTTAGCTAAAGGGGGAGTTCGCGTGTCTGCAACCATCAAACCCTTCACCGACGAGTTCGAAGAGTATGGTCGCGATGAGTCTCGCGCATCGGGCGAGGCCTCGAGCATCTCGTTTCCGACAACGGAAGACGAGGTCCGTGCCATTTTGGAAAAGCTCCATGCCGAGCGTGTCCCGGTAACGGTTCAGGGCGCCCGAACCGGCCTTGCCGCCGGTGCCGTGCCCCACGGCGGGCATATCCTCAATACTTCCCGTATGAATCGCTACTTGGGCCTTCGCCGCGATGAACAAGGCCAATTTCTGCTGCGCGTGGAGCCGGGCGTTGTGCTCTCGGAGCTGCGCAAGCAGCTGAGCAAGAAGGTGCTGCCGACTGCTGGTTGGGACCAGACATCGCTTGAGGCCTACGAGGAGTTCCAAGAGGCCCCCGAGCGGTTCTTTCCCACCGATCCCACCGAGACGTCTGCCTGTCTGGGCGGCATGGCGGCATGTAACGCCTCTGGTGCCCGCAGCTACGCCTACGGTCCCATGCGCCCACATATCACGGGACTCCACGTCGCACTGGCTGATGGCGATTTGCTTGAGCTTCAGCGCGGCGAGGCTTTTGCCCAGGGCCGCCACCTGTCGCTCGTGACGGCAGAGGGCCGCGCGCTCGAGCTCGACCTTCCCGACTACACCATGCCCAAGACCAAAAATGCTTCGGGCTATTTCGTTGCTGACGATATGGATGCCATCGATCTGTTTATCGGTGCGTGTGGCACAATCGGTGTCATCACCGAGCTCGAGATTGCCCTGCAGGCGGCGCCTGCGGTCGTTTGGGGCGTGAGCTGTTTCTTTGACAGCGAAGACAAGGCCGTGTCCTTCACCGATTCTGTGCGTCCCGTCCTGTCCCACGCGGCTGCCATCGAATATTTCGATGCGGGCGCCCTGGATATCCTGCGTCGTCAGCGTGAGCGGTCGACCGCGTTCGCCTCGCTGCCGCCGCTCGACAAAGAGGTCAAGGTCTGTGTCTACGTGGAGCTCGACTGCGACGACGAAGTTCAGGCGACTGAGGAGCTGTATCACTTGGGGTGGGTACTGGAGCTTGCGGGCGGCAGTGACGATGCGACATGGGTCGCGCGCACCGAGGTCGATCGCGAGTGTCAGCGGTTCTTCCGCCACGCCGTCCCCGAGAGTGTCAACATGTTCATCGACGAGCGTCGCCGCACCGACCCCACCATTACCAAGCTGGGATCGGACATGTCGGTGCCCAACGCGCGCCTGGCCGATGTCGTGGCCCTCTATCGCCGTACGCTGGCCGAAAGCGGGCTTGAGTCTGCCGCCTGGGGACATATCGGCAACAACCATCTGCATGTGAACATCCTGCCGCGCGATGCACAGGATTACCGTCGCGGTGGCGAGTTGTTTGCCCAGTGGGCTGCCGAGGTAACTGCTATGGGCGGCGCCGTCTCTGCCGAGCACGGCGTCGGCAAGATCAAAGCGGGCTTCTTGGAGACGATGTACGGTCACGAGGCCATGGTCGAGTCGGCTCTACTCAAGCTGCAGCTCGATCCTGACGGGCAGCTGGGTCGCGGTAACCTGTTTTCGGAGAAGCTCTTGGATGAGCTCGTCCAGAAAGGGGGCGCGTGAAGATGAGCGATTTCCATATGGTGGTGTGCGTCAAGGCCGTGCCGGGCAGCACCGAGGTCAAGATGGACCCCAAGACCAATACCATCGTGCGCGATGGCAAGCAGGCGGTCATTAATCCCTTTGATGCGAGCGCTTTGGAATGCGCGCTGGCGCTGAAGGACGACTTTATCGGCTTTGGCATGGATGTGCGCGTGACGGTGGTGTCGATGGGCATCCCCGCGACCGAGTCGCTGCTGCGCGACTGCATCGCTCGAGGCGCCGACGACGCGCTACTGCTGACCGATCGCGCCTTTGCAGGTGCCGATACCCTGGCAACCACCTATGCCCTCAAGTGCGGCATCGAGGCGCTCGACGAGGACTTCGACCTGCTCATCTGCGGCAAGATGGCGGTGGATGGCGATACGGCCCAGATTGGTCCCGAGCTTGCCGGTGCCTTTGATATTCCCTGCGTGACCGATGTGAGCTGCGTGCAGAGCGCGGGCTTTACGACCTGTGGCTCGCTGGCGCTCGTTCACGGATGCGATGCCGGCGAGGAGACGGTGTACCTTGAGATGCCGTGCGCGATGACGACTGCCAAGGAGATTGGCCAGTTGCGTATGCCGAGTATTGCCGGTATCCGCGCGGCGGAGGAGGCGGACGTGCGCGTGGTCAGTGCCGCCGACGTGAACGCCGACCCCGCGCGTTGCGGTCTTGCCGGGTCGCCGACACAGGTCGTGCGCTCGTTTGTGCCCGACCGTGACCAAGCGTGCGAGGCCGTTGACGGAACGGCGTCCGAGCAGGCGGCAAAACTTGCCAAGATCATCGAGGGGATGGCATAGATGAGCGGACTGATTATCGATAGCGAAGCCTGTATCGGCTGCGGTCGCTGCGTTCGCGCCTGCGCCTCGGGCGGCATTGTGGTGGAGGGCGAGCGTCCCAACCGATGCGCCCGCGTAACCGACGGCTGTATCCTATGCGGTGGGTGCGTCGACGCCTGCCCTGTCAACGCTATCTCGATCGAGTGTGACGAGGCCGCTGGTGCGGTGGACCTTGATGCATATCGAGACATTTGGGTCTTCGTGCAGACCGACGAGCACGATACGGTGACTCCCGTTGCCTATGAGCTTATGGGCAAGGGGCGCGAGCTTGCCGATGCTCGCGGCTGCCGTCTGGTGGCACTGGTCGGCATGAGCCCCGAGGGCTCGCTCGGGGACCTGGAGCATCTGGTTTGCGCGGGCGCCGACGAAGTCCTGGCCTGTCGCGACGAGCGCCTGCGCCAAAACGATGCGGAGGTCTACGCCCGCTTGATCTGCGATTTGGTAGCCGAACGCAAACCCGAGGCCATCCTATACGGTGCGACCGCTTTTGGTCGCGAACTGGCACCCGGCGTTGCCGTGCGTTTGCAGACGGGCCTTACGGCTGACTGCACCGTACTTTCGATGGATACAGAGACGGGACTGCTGCAACAGACGCGTCCGGCGTTTGGCGGCAACCTGATGGCCACCATCATTTGCCCCAACCACCGTCCGCAGATGGCAACGGTGCGCCCCGGTATCTTTAAGGCTCCCGACTTCGACTACGGCCGTTCCGGCACGATCACCCAGATATCGCTTGCGGATGATGCTAAGGCTCGTGTCGAGATCTCGATTCCCGCCGAGGAGTGGGGACAGCAGCCCTCGATCGCCAATGCCGAGCGCCTGGTCGTGGTGGGTCGCGGCATTGGTTCCAAGAAAAACCTGCCGTTGATGCGAAGGCTCGCCGAGGCTCTGGGTGCCGAGCTTGGTTGCACGCGTCCCGTCGTGGAGGCGGGTTGGCTGGAGTATCGCCACCAGATTGGCCAGACGGGCGTATCGGTTTCGCCCAGGCTTCTCGTGAGTATCGGTGTTTCGGGCGCCATCCAACATCTTGCCGGCATCGGTGGGGCGGAGTGCATCATCGCCATCAACGAGGACCCGGATGCCCCCATTTTCGGTGCTGCCCAGTACAAGGTTGTTGGGGACGCCGTCGAGGTCGTCGAGGAACTGCTGGCCCAGCTTGAGCGCTAGGCGCGCGCCAGCCAGTCGCGCATCTCGTCCTTAAGGCGGCTCCAAGTCGCCTGCGTGGCGGGGTCGGTAAAGGGCCGCGTAATGCCAAAGGGCGCGTCGAGCAGGCGGTAGATATCGCCCTGCTCGCGCGCCAGCGTGCGGCTCGCTGGATAGACGAGCTCAAACATAAAGCAGATGAGTCCCACCAGGTAGTCCGCCGGCTCGTTGCGCTCGTCGCGCGCGACGCACCGATGCTCGTCAAAGGCGGCAAGCGTCGGTACCGAGAAGCGACTGGCTAGAAACGCGTCCTCATCCACCTTGAGGATGGTATCGACGGTGCTGTCGGCGATGGTGCGCATAATGTCGATCTTGTCGCCATCGCGCACGATATCGCAGAAGCACCGTGTACGCTCGTCGAGTTGTGCCGGCAGGCGAAAGTCGCTGTGATAGGCGATGCTCGCTCGGATGAGCTCGTCATGCGCACCGGTTTCGATAAAGTCACGGATGTTTGTCGTGGCGGGTGCATCGGCGGGATTCTCGCCAAAGAGGACCTCGATGCCCAGCGCCGCATGGCTCATGCTCTCGGCGTCCTTAAAGGTGTCCCAGCGTCGCAGCTGCTCAAAGCGGCCCATATCGTGTAGCAGGCCGCAAAGCCATGCCAGGTCAATATCTTCTGACGACCAGCCCTGCTCGCGCGCTACGGCATCGCATGCCTCGGCCACGTGGTACGTATGCTCGATTTTGAGCGCGATGCGTGGGTTGGTGGCGTCGTAGGCATCGGTGTAGCTTTTGAAGGCCGCGCGCGCCCGGTCTCGATCGATAGTTGTCATAATGACTTCCTAAAAAGTTGTGTCTTTCGATCCGGTGGCAATTGTAGGTGAACTCGGTTGCTGCCGGATGATGATTCTGCCGTGTCGCTACATGCGGCTCGGAGACCTTGTCAGGATGAGAAACGTATGGTGCTCAAAATCGTTAGAACCGTCTGGCCAGTGATGCTTACCTATGTTGCAATAGGCGCGCCGTGCGGAATGATCATGGGGCAGACGGGAATGGAGCCCTGGATGGTCTTTGCTCTAAGCAGTACGTTTGTGACGGGCAGCGGCCAGTTTATGATCTGCAACCTGTGGCTGGCGGGTGTGCCTGCAGCATCGATCGTCGCGAGCGTTGCCGCCATCTCCTCGCGTTTTGCGCTTTACTCGGCATCGATCGCACCGCATCTGAGGGGTGCCTCGAAGCGTCAGACGCTGGCTGTTGCCGCGACACTTACCGAGGAGGCATATGGCATCTCGCTTGCCAAGTTGGTTGAAGGGGAGGATTGGGGCCCGCGCGAGTCCTTTGTGCTCAACGTGATCCTCATCGCAACATGGGGCGTTTCGTGTACGATGGGCGCCATCGTCGGCGCCGTTGTCGATGTTCCCACCGCCATTGCAGCCTTTGTCTGCACCTCGCTCTTTATCTGCCTGCTCTTTTCGCAGCGGCTGTCGCGCGGTAACGTTGTCGCGGCGGTTTCGGGCGCGGTGTCCGTCGCCGCATGCAAGTTCTTGGGCCTCGCGAATATTGCCGTGCCGGCAAGCGTCGTGGTCGGCATTGCCATTGCGCTGGCGTGCGATGCTGTATTTGACGGAAGAGGTGCCCGCGATGCCCGTTAACGAGTTCTTGGTTCTGTGGCTGTCGTCGTGGGCTGCTATCGCGTTCTTTCGCATCGCGCCGGCGTTCGCCTTGCGCGGGCGGACCCTGTCGCCCCGTATTACCGAGGCCCTGGGCTATATCCCGCCCGCTGCCTTTGCCGCGCTGGTCGCCAACGACTTGGTGAGCCCCGGCGCGTTCGACGCGGGACTCTGGCCTGCCTTGGTTCCCTGGATTGCGGCCGCCGGCGTCGTGGTCGTGGCGGTCAAGACAAAATCGATGCTGTGGTGCTGCGTCTCGGGCATCGTACTCTATATCGTCTTGAGCCTTATATAGGGGTGGCGTCGCGGGTGCCGAATCTCGTTCCATCCCAACTTGTCGAATTTTTCACCGAGCTGGTCTATTTCTTCTGGTACCATGGTCAAACTTTACTGTAGCAAAGCGTGACGTGGGCTTTTGTACCCCGTCAGCGGAAATGGGGGTTTCATGGCACAGGAAGCAACCGCCAACGAGCAAAAGAAATTCAAGGTCCCGCGCATTCCGGGCGACATCATGATCTATCCGATGATCGTCGGTCTTTTGCTCAACACCTTCTGCCCGCAGGTCTTTGAGGTCGGCGGCTTCTTTACGGCTGCCTGCCGCGGTGGCTCCAACACCATCGTTGCCGCGATCCTGCTGTTTGTGGGCGCCGGCATCAGCTTTAAGTCCACGCCGGGCGCCATCAAGACCGGCATCGTCGTGCTGATCCCCAAGCTGGTCGTCGCAGCGGTTCTCGGCCTAGGCGTGGCATATTTCTTTAACGACAACTTCCTGGGTCTGAGCTCCGTGTCTATCATCGGCGGCATCACGTTTTGCAACATGGCGCTCTATACGGGCATCATGGGCGAGTTCGGCGATGAGTCCGAGCAGGGCGCCGTCGGTATCCTGTTCTTTACGGCCGGCCCCGCCGTCACGATGATCATCCTTGGTGTTTCGGGTCTTGCCAACATCCCTGTCGGTACTATCATCGGCTCCATTTTGCCGCTCGTTATCGGCATGGTTCTGGGCAACTTGTTCCCGTTTATCAAGAACCTGCTGGTTCCCGGCGCCAATCCCGCGATCGCTGTAATTGGTTTTCAGCTCGGTGCGTCCATGAGCCTTTCGAGCTTCATCGCCGGTGGTATTTCCGGCATCTTGCTGGGCCTTGTCACGCTGTTTGTCGTCGGTCCCATCACCTTTGCGTTCGAGCGCCTGTGCGGTGGTAACGGCAAGGCTGCCGTGGCTTGTTCCACCATCGCCGGCACGGCTATGACCACGCCGGTTGCTCTCGCCGAGGTCGCGCCGCGCTACGCCGAGCTTGCGCCCACCGCGTACGCCCAGATCGCTACTGCCGTTATCATCACGGCAATCATGGCTCCGATTCTGACCGGCTGGGTCGACAAGAAGTTCTGCCAGGGCAAGGAGGACCTGTCGCCTGCCGGTGTCGAGGCCATCGAGGAGGCCGTCGCGACCGACATCGATGGCGAGTAACGGCCGTTACCGATAATTGATTCCGGCGTGCAGTTCGCGTCGTCCGAGCGCCCGAACAGAAACTGTTTTGCAGTGATGTTCGGGCGCTTTGCTATGATTCCCTTTACTCCTGCGGAGTAAAGGGGTGTTTATTGCCCTGATTCGAATTGGGCGATTCTGACCATTCGGATATTGAAGGGATGGCGTCTAGTGGTTAAGGCACTCAAGATTGAGATATTCCTGCTATGCATGATTGTTCTTATCGGGCTTGCCGCGCGAAGTCGTCGCTCCTTGTTCTCGAGCACCCTGCAGCTATTGTTTAGCATGCTTGGCTACACCTCTGCCGCGTACATATTATTCGATATGATCTGGACGCTTTCGGATGGTGCGGACGGCACGTTGGGTATTGCTGCCAACTGGATTTCCAACGCGGTTTCGTTTTCGCTCTTTGCCATCGCGTGTCTCATTTGGTTTATCTATTCCGAGACGATGCAGGGCTCTCGCCTTGTGACCTCGCGCTATAGGGTGGTGCTTGTAACGTTGCCTACGGCTCTGGTGGTCGTGCTGGCTTTTACCAGTTACTGGACGCACGCCTTGTTCTATATCGATTCGCAGGGCGTGTATCGTCGCGGCTTTGCCTATATGATCCAGCCCATTGTCAGCTACTGTTACGTTATACATACGTCCCTGCATGCGTTTGTGCAATCTCGCAGGGTCGAGAGCCTGCAGACGAAGGCTATCTATCGAACCTTGGCATTTTTCGCCATTCCGGCCCTGGTGGGCGGTACCTTTCAGATCGTATACTCGGTGCCTGGCCTTTGTGTCGGCATAATGATTAGCATGTTGCTGCTCTACATTATCTGCCAGGAGCAACTCATCTCGACCGACCCGTTGACTGGCCTCAACAATCGCAACCGTTTTGAGACCTATATGCTGTCGCTCTTCTCAAATGTGGATCAGGCCGAAGATGTGTATCTGCTCATGATGGACGCCGACGGCTTTAAGCAGATTAACGATCGCTATGGGCATGTGGAGGGCGACCACGCTCTTCAGGTCATATCCGCTGCGCTCAAAGAAGTCTGCTCGGCGTCTGGTGGCTTTATTGCACGTTATGGTGGCGATGAGTTCGTGGTGCTCCAAAAGGCAGCGGCGGAACAGGACATCATAGATCTGTGTTCGGCGATTAACGACGAGCTCGCGCGCGCCGAGGTTCCGTATCTGTTGCGGATGTCCATCGGCTACGCACGGGTTGGTGATGGCGTCGATACCTGGCAAGACTTGCTTCGCGCTGCCGACGCGGAACTCTACCGCGTCAAGGCCGAGAAAAAGAAAGCCGGCGCCCAGATGCGCTAGAAAAAAGGGCGCACGACCGTTGCGATGGTCGTGCGCCCTTTTTGCGTTTGCGGGGGCCACCGGCCATAACGCCCAGGCGCGGTGCGGCAAGACGAGCGTCTGCCGCCGCGGCTCGGTACGAAATCAACGAGAATCAGTGTGCTCCATTGAGCTAAAGTGTGCGAACGCCCTCTTTAAAAAGGTGAGCTCGCTAGGCTTTTTTGGGTTTGTTGACGATGATGATGCCGCCGCAGACCAACAGCAGGGCAACGATGACGGTAATGGGGCTCGTGCCAGCGCCCTCGCCGAGCAGCAGCGCGCTCAGCAGCACACCAAAGACGGGGTTCATAAACCCAAAGACCGAGACGCGGCTGACGGGGTTGACGGCAAGCAGGCGCGACCACAGCGAGTAGGCGACCGCGGAGATAAGCGCCATGTAGATGATGAGCGCGATGGCGGGGGCAATCGCCGTGGGGGAGAGCGCGCCACCCATCAAAAAGCCGATGGCGGTGAGGACCAGGCCGCCGACCAAGAACTGCCACCCGGCAAGCAAGACGCCGTCGTGCTCACGCGAGAAGATACCGATCAGGCAGGTCGAAAGGGCACCCGCGGCGGTGGAGGCTAGGATAAAACCCTCGCCGTCGAGCGTAAAGCCAAAGGTGCCGTCCGCGCCCGAAAGGTTGACGAGCGCGACGCCGGCAAAGCCCAGTACGCAGCCGAGCACTTTGGCCGCATTGAGCTTCTCGGTGTGAAATGCCAGGGCGGCAAAGAGGATTGCGAGGAAGTTGGCGCTGGCCTCGATGATGGAGCTCGACATGGCGCTGGCGCGCGAGAGGCCCAGGTAGAAAAAGAAGTACTGCCCGATAGTTTGGAAGAGCGACAAGATGCAGATGGGCTTGATATCGCGCGCTTGCGGAACGAGCAGTCGGCGCTGGGCCACGCTCATGCCAACAATGACCAGCATGCCGGCAAGGGTGAAGCGCAGGCCCGCGAAGAGCAGCTGCGAGGCGCTGTCGTGCGCGGGAATACCAAAGAGGCCGTAGCCGATCTTGATGCAGGGGAAGGCGGAGCCCCAGAGCGCGCAGCAAACGAGACAGCCCAGGATGAGTCCGGGCAGGGTGGCGAGATACGGCTTGCGGCTTTCCATGATGTCCTTCTCCTATACGCGCAAAGCAAAAAAGAACCCGCCACCGGGGGTGCCGGTGGCGGGTGTTGTTACCCGAGGGGATTGTACCCGATGGAAACGTATTAAGCGAAGTAGGCTACGCCGCTCTCAAAGATCGGCATGAACTTATCGCCGGGGACATGCTCGGGCACGTTGCGGTACAGGTTGTCGCCGCGACGCTCGGCATGGCCCATCTTGCCCAGGACGCGGCCGTCGGGGCTCGTGATGCCCTCGATGGCGAGTGCGGAGCCGTTGGGGTTGACGGAAAGGTCCATGCTGGGCTTGCCATTCTCGCCCACGTACTGCGTGGCGACCTGGCCGTTGGCAATCAGCTGGGCGAGCACTTCGTCATTGGCGACAAAGCGGCCCTCGCCGTGGCTGATGGCGACGGTGTAGGGGTCGTCCAGGCTGCACTGCGACAGCCACGGGGACAAGTTGGACGAGATGCGGGTGCGCACCAGACGGCTCTGGTGGCGACCGTTGGTGTTGAACGTCAACGTGGGCGCATCGGGCGTGGCGTCGACGATGTCGCCGTAGGGCACCAGGCCGAGCTTGATCAGGGCCTGGAAGCCGTTGCAGATGCCCAGCATCAGGCCATCGCGGGCCTTGAGCAGGTCGCGGACTGCCTCGGTGACCTCGGGAGCGCGGAAGAACGCCGTGATGAACTTGGCAGAGCCGTCGGGCTCGTCGCCGCCCGAGAAGCCGCCGGGGATCATGACGATCTGGCTTGCACGGATGCGGCGGGCAAGCTCGTGGGTGCTCTCGGCGACGGCCTCGGGTGTGAGGTTGTTGATCACGAAGGTGTCGGCCTTGGCACCGGCGGCACGGAAGGCGCGGGCGCTGTCGTACTCGCAGTTGTTGCCGGGGAACACGGGGATGATCACGCGCGGGCGGGCGATCTTGGCGCCGCCGTACACGTGGATGTCCTTGGCGCGGAAGTCGATGGTCTCGACCTCGGGGGTCTCGCCGGCGCTGCGGTAGGCGAAGACGCCCTCGATGCCGCTCTCCCAGGCCTCCTGGAGCTCGGCGAGCTCGATGACCTCGGAGCCGGTGTCGATGACATAGCCCTCGACGGTGGTGCCCAGGGGCTCGAGAACAATGCCGTCGGCGACCTCGGGCAGCTCGGCGTCCTCGGCGAGCTCGACGATAAAGCTGCCGTAGAGCGGGGTGAAGAGGCTCTCCACGTCTACATCCTCGGCAAGCTCGATACCGATCTGGTTACCGACGCACATCTTAAAGAGGCTCTCGGCGCCGCAGCCGTAGCCGGGCGTGGAGATGGCCAGGGCGTTGCCGGTAGCAGTGAGCGCCTCGACGGCGTCAAACGCGGAGAGCAGCTGCTGAGCGTCGGGACGGTAGTCCTCGCCATAGGTAGCGGGGGCGATGCGGACGACGCGGTGCGTGAGGCCCTTGAACTCGGGCGAGACGGCACGGGCGGCCCTGCCCACAGCGACGGCGAAGCTGATCAGGGTCGGCGGAACGTTGAGTTCGCCGGCCTCGTCCTCAAACGAACCGCTCATGGAGTCCTTGCCGCCGATGGCGCCGGCACCCAGGTCGACCTGGGCCATGAGGGCACCCAGGACGGCAGCCATGGGCTTGCCCCAGCGCTCGGCCTCGGTGCGCAGGCGCTCGAAGTACTCCTGGAAGGAGAGATAGGCGCGCTTGTGCTCAAAGCCGGCAGCCACGAGCTTGGCGATGGACTCGACCACGGACAGGTAGGCGCCCGCAAACTGGTCGGCTTCCATCAGATAGGGGTTAAAGCCCCATGCCATGGCGCTCGCCGTGGTGGTCTCGCCGTCCACGGGGAACTTGGCGACCATGGCCGAGCTCGGGGTGAGCTGCGTCTTGCCGCCAAAGGGCATGAGCACGGTTGCGGCACCGATGGTGGAGTCGAAGCGCTCGGAAAGGCCCTTGTTGGAAGCGACGTTGAGGTCGGTGACGAGCGAGGTCATGCGTTCAGCGAGCGTGGTGCCGGCCCAGCTGGGCTGCCACACGCTACGGGCGCACACGTGGGCGACCTGGTGCTTGGGTGCGCCGTTGGAGTTGAGGAACTCGCGGGACAGGTCGACGATGGCGACGCCGTTCCAGGCCATGCGCATGCGCGGCTCGGCGGTAACCTCGGCGATAACGGTCGCCTCGAGGTTCTCCTCGGCGGCGTAGCCCATGAACTCCTCGACGTCACCGTCGGCGACGGCGCAGGCCATACGCTCCTGGGACTCAGAGATAGCGAGCTCGGTGCCGTCCAGGCCGTCGTACTTCTTGGTCACGGTGTCCAGGTCGACATACAGGCCGTCGGCAAGCTCGCCCACGGCGACCGAGACGCCGCCGGCGCCAAAGTCGTTGCAGCGCTTGATCAGGCGGCAGGCGTCGCCGCGGCGGAAGAGGCGCTGCAGCTTGCGCTCGACCGGGGCGTTGCCCTTCTGGACCTCGGCGCCCGAGGTCTCGATGGACTCGGTGTTCTGGGTCTTGGAGGAGCCGGTGGCGCCACCGATGCCATCGCGGCCGGTGCGGCCGCCCAGCAGGATGATCTTGTCGGTGGGGGCGGGGCACTCGCGGCGCACGTGGTTTGCCGGGGTAGCGCCCACGACGGCGCCGACCTCCATGCGCTTGGCCACGTAGCCGGGGTGATAGAGCTCGTTGACCTGACCGGTGGCAAGGCCGATCTGGTTGCCGTAGCTGGAGTAGCCGGCGGCGGCAGTGGTCACGAGCTTGCGCTGCGGCAGCTTGCCCTCGAGCGTCTCGGAAACCGGGACGGTGGGGTCGCCGGCGCCGGTGACGCGCATGGCCTGGTACACGTAGCTGCGGCCCGAGAGCGGGTCGCGGATGGCGCCGCCCACGCAGGTGGCGGCACCGCCGAAGGGCTCGATCTCGGTCGGGTGGTTGTGGGTCTCGTTCTTAAAGAGGAACAGCCAGTCCTGGTCCTCGCCATCGACATCGACCTTCACCTTGACGGTGCAGGCGTTGATCTCCTCGGACTCATCGACATCGGTCATGACGCCGGTCTTCTTGAGGTACTTGGCGCCGATGGTGCCCATGTCCATGAGGCAGACGGGCTTGGCGTCGCGACCGAGCTCATGGCGCATCTCCATGTAGCGGTCGAAGGCCTGCTGCACCACGGCGTCGTCGATCGTCACGTCGTCCAGGACGGTGCCGAAAGTGGTGTGGCGGCAGTGGTCGGACCAATAGGTGTCGATTACGCGGATCTCGGTGATGGTGGGGTCGCGGTCCTCATCGCGGAAGTACTGCTGGCAGAAGGCGATGTCTGCCTCGTCCATGGCAAGGCCGCGATCGGCGATAAAGGCGGCAAGGCCGGCCTCGTCGAGCTTGCGGAAGCCGTCGAGCACCTCGACGGGCTGGGGCTCGGGAGTCTCCATGTACAGCGTCTCGGGCAGGTCGAGCGAGGCGATGCGCGCCTCGACGGGGTTCACCACGTAGTGCTTGATGGCCTCGATGGCGGCTTCGTCCAGAGCGCCCGAGATGATATAGACCTTGGCGGAGCGCACGGCGGGGCGCTCGCCCTGGCTGATGAGCTGCACGCACTCGCTGGCGGAGTCGGCGCGCTGGTCAAACTGGCCAGGCAGGAATTCGACGGCAAAGACGGCGCCATCGCTTGCGGGGAGCTCGTCGTAGGTCACATCGACCTGGGGCTCGCTAAAGACGGTCGGCACGCAGGAGCGGAAAAGCTCCTCGTCGATGCCCTCGACGTCGTAGCGGTTGATGATCCTCAGGGCCTCGATGCCCTTGATGCCGAGAATTTCGGTCAGCTCGCCCTTGAGCTGCTGAGCCTCGACGTCGAACCCGGGTTTCTTCTCCACGTAGATACGAGAGACCATTGGTTCCTGCCTTCCTGATCGGTTGGGCGTACGGTACGGTATGCGGCAGCGGTCGGTTTGCGGGGTCTGCCCTGCGGTCGCCTTGAGCCACATGTTTGTAAACCTCACTATGATACGACAGCTCGCGGCGCGTTGAGGACGGCGAGGGTGCTACAGTGAAGCGCAAACAAGAGAAAGGCATCACATGGCATTCGTTTCGCTCGCCATCATCGCACTCGTGGCCTTTGCGAGTCCTTTTATCGCCTCGGCGATTCCCGGAAAACCCGTTCCCGAGACGGTCTTTTTGCTCGTGCTCGGCGCGGTGCTGGGACCCCATATGCTCGGCGTCATCCATGTAGATGCTGAGGTCTCGCTTGTGTCCGAGCTGGGCCTGGCCTTTTTGTTCCTGCTTGCCGGCTTTGAGATCGACCCCAAGAGCATCACGGGCGTCGAGGGGCGCTACGGCTTGGCGACGTGGGTCGTCACGTTTGGTATCGCCTGGCTTGCCGTGCGCTTTACCCCGTGGTTCTCGGTCAGTCATTTCGACGGTATCGCCGTGACGCTTGCCCTCACTTCGACGGCGCTCGGTACGCTCGTGCCCATCATGCGTGAGCGCTCGCTCACCGGCACGCGCGTGGGCGACTCGATTCTCGCGTATGGCACTTGGGGCGAGCTCGGTCCCGTGCTCGCCATGTCGGTGCTGTTGTCTGCCCGCACTGGCATCCAAACGCTCGTTATCCTTGGCTTGTTTGCGGTGGTTTGCGTGTTGCTGGCCGTGGTCCCGAGCCGCTCCAAGCGCGTCGGCAGCCGCTTCTTTGCGTTTGTTGAGGAGCGCGCCGATACCACGTCGCAGACCTTCGTGCGCCTGACGGTGCTCATCCTGGTCACGCTCGTGGCATTCTCGGCTGTCTTTGATCTCGACATCGTGTTGGGTTCTTTTGCCGCCGGCTTTGTCCTGCGCTATATCATCCCCGAGGGCAACCATACGCTCGAGACCAAGCTCGACGGTCTGGCCTACGGTTTTTTGATTCCGGTGTTCTTTACCGTATCGGGCGCAAAGATCGATCTGACGGCCGTGGCGTCGCGCCCGGGTCTGCTCGTGGGCTTTATCGTGGCGTTGTTGATTATTCGTGCCGTGCCCATTCTTATTTCCATGAGCATTTGTCCTGCGACGCGCGATGTGTCGGCGTATGGTCGCATTACCGTGGCTCTGTACTGCACCACGGCCCTGCCGATCATTGTTGCCGTGACGAGCGTTGCCGTCAACGCGGGCGCGCTGTCGCAAGATATTGCGTCGGTCATGGTTGCCGCCGGCGCCATCACGGTGTTCTTGATGCCATTGCTCGCGCAGCTCTTCTACCGCGTGGTGGATGCCGCGCCGGTCGCCGCCGTGGCAGAAGTTGCCGAGCATCCATCCGATGCGCTCGACATCCTGCGCGCCCACCACGACCTAGCGAGCCTGCTCGCACGTGAGCACGAGCTGCTGACTTCGCATGGCCATGGTCGCGTATTCGAGGGCTTGCCTACGCTCGATACGATTGCCGAGCGTCTTTCCGCCGAGGCGGCGAGCGGCCACATCGATGCCCGCATCGTGGACGCGGCGCATCTTCTTGCCGATAAGACCTATGGTGATGAGGTCGACCCGTCCGAGCTGACCCCGCGCGAGCGTCGCCGCCTGGAGCGCGCCAAGCTCGCCGTGCGCGAATACCGCCGCCGCATGCTGGAGCTCTATGCGCGCGATGAAGCCCAGGACGACGACGGCAGGTAGCCAACGCCGTCGCGGAAAATGCATCCCAGAATCCGCGTCCAGAGTGGGACGCGCTTTCCGCGAGAGGCCCGTTACGGAAAGCGTGTCCCAGAATCCGCGCCCAGAATGGGACATAGTTTCTGAAAGAAGGCCCTGAGGGAAACTGCGCCCCGTTTTGAGCTGAAATACCGGGACGCAGTTTCCCTTACAAACAAAACAAGGCGCGCTGCCTGCAGTTGATGCAGACGGCGCGCCTTTTGCGTTGAGGTTCGAAGTAGTGGACTAGTTGGCCATGACGCCTTCGGTCCAAGCCTCAACGTCCTCGATGCGCAGGACGTTGGCGACCTCGGCCACGCAGTCGACGCTGGCAAGCTCGGCGGCGGCAGCCTGGACGTCCTTCTCGAGCGCGCGATGCGTCAGGAAGATGACCGAGCAGGCATCGTTGACGCCCGACTTGCCGTCCTCGACCTGGTTGATGAGCGAGATCGAGATGTTGTGCTTGGCAAAGATGTCGACCGTCTCGGACAGGGCGCCCACGCGGTCGGCGACCTTCAGGCGCACATAATACTTGGTCTGGAGCTCGTCCATGGGCTTAAAGGCGAGGTTGTGACCATAGGGCTCAATCTCGGGCAGCGGAGCCACGCCGCGGCTGATCTGCTCGGAGAGCGACAGGATGTCGCCCACGACGGCGCTCGCGGTGGGGAAGGAGCCTGCGCCGGCACCGTAGAACATGGTCTCGCCCACGGCGTCGCCTACCACGTAGACAGCGTTCATGGCGCCGTTGACCTTGGCAAGCATGTGGTCGGCGGGGATCAGCGTGGGATGCACGCGGACGTCGACGCCGGCGTCGGTATTGCGGGCGATGCCGAGCAGCTTAATGGTGTAGCCGAGCTCGCGGGCCTGGGCGATGTCCTCGGCGCCGATGGTACGGATACCCTGCTGGTACACATCGTCGGTGGTAACGCGGGTGCCAAAACCGATGGAGGCGAGGATTGCCGTCTTGCTGGCGGCATCGAAGCCGTCGACGTCGGCGGACGGGTCGGCCTCGGCATAGCCCTTTGCCTGGGCGTCGGCGAGCACGTCAGCGTAATCGGCGCCCTCGGCGTCCATGCGCGACAGGATGTAGTTGGTGGTGCCGTTGAGAATGCCAGCGATGGTCAGGATCTTGTTGCCCACCAGGTCGTGCTCGAGCGTGCTGACAATGGGGATGCCACCGCCGCAGCTGGCCTCGCACTTAATCTGCACGCCGCACGCGCGTGCCTTCTCGGCGAGCGTCTCGACATGACGGCCCAGCAGGGCCTTGTTGGCAGAGACGACGTGCTTGCCGTTCTCGAAGGCGGTGGTGAAGATTTCGGTCGCGGGGTGCTCGCCGCCGATGAGCTCGACGACGATATCGACGGCGGGGTCGGTGACGACGTCGTGCCAGTCGCTCGTAAAGGCCTCGCGCTCAATACCGGCAGCTTCGGCCTGCTCCCAGGCAAGCGCGCAGGCGCGGGTCAGCTTAAGGTCGATGCCGTAGGCGGCCAGGTACTCATCGTGGTGGCTCTTGATCAGACGGGCCACGCCGCCGCCGACGGTTCCAAGACCGATGAGGCCGACGTTCACGGTGCGCAGGGGTTCGCTCATAGATAGCTCCTTCGTGCATCTTATGGATGGATTAACCGCTTAAAGGTTGAGTGCATTCTAGCGTGAACCGAGGGCGCGTGCTCGCCAGGCAACAGGAGTCGCACAAAACGGCACCCCCGAAACGCTGCGGAAACATTGGAAACATGCTCGCTACAAACGGAACTCCGTAACAAACTGTCAACGTTTGCACCATAAGGTTTGCCCTGTACCGCAAGACGGCCGCACCGCGGCCAGCGAAAAGGGGGACACCATGTTTAGCATCAACAACGTACTTAACCGCAGGAGTTTCTTGGCTGGCGCCGCGGCGCTCGGTGGCACCGCGGCGCTCGCTGGTTGCTCGTCGGGTGGCTCGGAGGGCGGCTCCGCCGATGACGGCAAGACCTTCAAGATCGGTGTCATCGGCCCTCTGACCGGCGCCGCGGCAACCTATGGCGTTTCGGCCGAGAAGGGTGCCAAGCTCGCCGCCAAGGATTTCTCGACCAAGGACCTCAAACTCTCGCTTAAGTCCGAGGATGACGTCGCTGACGGCGAGAAGGCTATCAACGCCTTCAATACCCTGTGTGACTGGGGCATGCAGGCGCTCGTCGGTCCGGTCACCACCGGTGCTGCCGTCGCTGTCTCGGGCGAGATTGCCGACGACATGCTCATGGTCACGCCCTCGGCCTCGTCTCTCGATGTCACCAAGGATAAGACCACGGTCTTTCAGGTTTGCTTCACCGATCCCACCATGGGCGCCAGCGCCGCGAAGTTCTTGGCCGAGAAGTACGCGGACGCCAAGATCGCCTTGTTTTACAACTCCGGCGATACGTACAGCTCGGGTGTTGCCGATGCCTTTGCCGAGCAGGCCAAGGAGTCCAAACTTGATATCGTCGATACCGAGACCTTTAAGGACGATTCCTCCACGAGCTTTACCAACCAGCTCACCAAGCCCAAGGAGGCCGGCGCCACGCTCATCTTTGCGCCGATCTACTACACGCCGGCGTCCGTTTTGCTCAAGAACGCCAAGGACATGGGCTACGACATGACGCTCATGGGTACCGACGGCATGGACGGCCTGCTCTCTGTGGAGGGCTTCGATACCTCTCTTGCCGAGGGCGTACTGCTCATGACCCCGTTTTCGGCTGACGATGAGAAGAATGCCGACTTCGTCAAGGCCTATAAGGATGCCTACGACGAGACGCCCAACCAGTTTGCCGCCGACGCTTACGATTGCGTCCACGCCATCGCCGAGGCTATCGATAGGGCGGGGATTGACATTTCGGCCGACGGTGCCGACATTGCCGGCGACCTTGCCAAGGCCATGCGCAAGATCAAGATCGAGGGCCTGACAGGCGAGCTGACGTGGAATGACGAGGGCCAGGTCGAAAAGCCCGCCACAGCCTATGTGATCCAGGACGGCAAGTACATCGCCGCCTAAGTGCGCATAAAGCGCGACCGGTGAGGCCGTTTTATTCAGGGCAGGGACGCCTGTAACAGAACGGAAACATTACTTTCACACAATAAAGTGGCATTACTGCATAAAGTAATAGAAATACGCAGAACTATGGATAAATGAACAAATCCAAAGAAAAGTTGAAATAATCGCCACTTTCCTTAACTAAAGCGTCTAGTATTTTGCGAACGCCGAACACGGCGAAGGATGGCCTGTCGGGTAACCGAAACCCGACGAGATTTGAGAGGAGAGCCGCATGTCGAGCCTCACCGGTAAGTCATTGAACCCTGTTATGAATCGCAGGAGCGTTATCGCGAGCGCAGCAGGTCTGGGGGCGATGTCCATTCTAGCTGGTTGCTCCTCCAACGGCGGCGACAGCGGTTCCGCTTCGAGCGACGCTTCGTTTAAGATCGGTACCATCGGCCCGCTGACCGGCGCCAACGCGTCCTACGGCAAGTCCGTTACCCAGGGCGTCGAGCTTGGCTGTAAGGATTTCTCGACCAAAGAGCTGCCGCTTGCCAGCAAGGCCGAAGATGACCAGGCCGACGGCGAGAAGGCCGTCAACGCCTTCAACACCCTGCTCGACTGGGGCATGCAGGCCCTCGTCGGTCCGACCACCACGGGTGCGTCGGTTGCCGTTGCCGCAGAGTGTGGCAACGACCCCAAGACGTTCATGATCACCCCGTCCGCGTCCTCCGAGGACGTCACCGACGGCAAGGATTGCGTCTTCCAGGTTTGCTTCAACGACCCCAACCAGGGCGTCAACGCTGCCAAGTTCCTGGCGCAGAAGTATGCGGACGAGAAGTTCGTGCTGTTCTATAACTCCGGCGACGCCTATTCTTCGGGCATCGCAGATTCTTTTAAGGCCCAGGCCGCTGAGTCCAAGCTCGAGATTGTTGACGAGGAGACCTTTAAGGACGACTCCGCCACGAGCTTTACCAACCAGCTGACCAAGGCCAAGCAGGCCGGCGCCACCATGATCTTTGCGCCGATCTACTACACGCCGGCGTCCGTCCTGCTCAAGAACGCCAAGGACATGGGCTACGACGTCAAGATGATGGGCTGCGACGGCATGGACGGCATCCTGGGCGTTGAGGGCTTCGACACCTCTCTTGCTGAGGGTCTGCTGCTCATGACCCCGTTCTCCGCCGACGACGAGAAGAACGCCGACTTCGTCAACGCTTACAAGGATAAGTACGGCGATACCCCCGACCAGTTTGCCGCCGACGCCTACGACGGCGTGCATGCGGTGGCCGAGGCCCTCAAGGAGGCCGGTCTTGGTGTCGACGCCGACCCGACCGAGGCCGCCGAGAAGCTGTCCAAGGCTATGCTCAAGATTACCGTTGACGGTCTGACCGGCAAGCTCACCTGGAACGATAAGGGCCAGGTCCAGAAGGAGCCCACGGCGTACGTCATCACCGACGGCAAGTACGTACAGGCCTAATTGGCCGCCTTACATAGAGCGGTTTTGATCCCAAGCAGGGGAGGTTTTGGCCTTCCCTGCTTGCTTGGTATCTAGGGACAGTGTAACGTCCCTGTTTCATACATTAACTGGAAACCTATTCGAAAGGGGGATGTGGAACATGACGGTCTTTATCCAATACCTGGTCAACGGCCTGTCCATGGGCAGCGTCTACGCCATCATCGCGTTGGGCTACACCATGGTCTACGGTATCGCCAAGATGCTGAACTTCGCTCACGGCGACGTTATCATGGTCGGTGCCTATGTCTCGTTCTGTGCCACGTCGTATCTCGGCCTCCCGGGCTGGGCATCTGTAATTCTTTCTTGTGTGGTCTGTACCGTTCTCGGTGTTCTCATCGAGGGTCTGGCATACAAGCCGCTGCGTCAGGCGGGCCCGCTGGCCGTTCTGATCACGGCTATCGGCGTGTCCTACTTCCTGCAGAATGCCGCACAGCTTCTGTGGGGCGCCACGCCCAAGAACTTCACTTCGCTCGTCACCTTCCAGGTGCCGGAGTTCTTGGCCAAGTTCAACGTGAGCGCCGTCTCGCTCGTCACCATCGTCGCCTGCCTGGTTATCATGGCCGGCCTGATGTTCTTTACAGGTAAGACCAAGATGGGCAAGGCCATGCGCGCCGTGTCCGAGGACAAGGCCGCCGCTCAGCTCATGGGCATCAACGTCAACCGCACCATCTCGATGACGTTCGCCATCGGCTCCGCCCTTGCCGCCATCGCCGGCGTGCTGCTGTGCTCCTACTCGCCGGTGCTGCAGCCCACCACGGGTGCCATGCCTGGCATCAAGGCCTTCGACGCTGCCGTTTTCGGTGGCATCGGCTCCATCCCCGGCGCCTTTGTCGGTGGCATTCTCATCGGCATCATCGAGGCGATGGCGCAGGCTTACATTTCCACGAGCCTTGCCAACTCCATCGTCTTTGGTGTTTTGATCATCGTCCTGCTCGTCAAGCCTGCCGGCCTCTTGGGCAAGTACGTCCCCGAGAAGGTGTAGGTGAGCGTTATGAAGTTTCTTAAAGACAGGCAGACGCGTCACGATTTTGTTACGTACGCCATGTGCCTTGTGGCGTTCGCCATCGTGTTCTTTATGCAGTCTAACCACATGATTCCGCGCATGATTGCCGGTCAGCTGGTTCCCATCACGGCCTATATCGTCATGGCCATCTCCCTTAACCTCGTCGTCGGCATCGCGGGCGACTTGTCGCTGGGCCACGCGGGCTTTATGAGCGTCGGCGCCTATACGGGCATCGTCACTGCCGTCGCGCTGGAGAGCGCTGTTCCCTCCGATCCTGTGCGCCTTATCATCAGCATCGTGGTCGGTGCCATCGCCGCTGCCATCCTGGGCTTCTTGATCGGCATCCCGGTCCTTCGCCTGAGCGGCGATTACCTGGCTATCGTGACGCTGGCCTTTGGCGAGATCATCAAAGAGATCGTCACCTGCCTTATCGTGGGCGTCGATTCCCGCGGCCTGCATGTGATCTTTAACATCACGGGTAACTCCACGATCGACGACCTGCACCTGCTCGAGGACGGCACCGCCATCATCAAGGGCGCGCAGGGCGCATCGGGCGTGTCGACCTATTCGACCTTCCTTGCCGGCGCAATCCTGGTTATGGTCGCGCTCGTGATTGTGCTCAACCTGGTTCGCAGCCGTACCGGCCGTGCCATTATGGCCGTGCGCGATAACAAGATTGCAGCCGAGTCCGTAGGCATCTCCGTCACCGAGTACCGCATGATCGCCTTCGTGGTTTCCGCTGCCCTCGCCGGTGCTGCCGGAGCCCTCTTCGGCGGTAACTTCTCGCAGCTCTCCGCCACCAAGTTCGACTTCAACACGTCCATTCTCATCCTGGTGTTCGTGGTCCTGGGCGGTCTGGGCAATATGCGCGGCTCCGTCATCGCGGCGGCGCTGCTCACGGTGCTTCCCGAGCTGCTTCGTCAGTTCTCGGACTACCGCATGCTCATCTACGCCATCGTGCTGATCCTGGTCATGATTTTTACCAACAACCCGCAGCTCAAGGCGTTCTTCGGTCGCGTCAAGGACCGCTTTGCTTCCAAGAAGGAGGTGGCAGCCGATGCCCAGTAAATTTGAGTTCAAGAAGGGCAAGATGGTCCCGTATCCTTCTGGCGCCATCGTTCCCGATCGTGACCTGGGCGAGCGCCCTGCACTCGAGTGCATCCACCTGGGCATTGAGTTCGGTGGCCTTAAGGCAGTCGACGACTTTAGCCTGACTATCGGCAAGACCGAGATCGCCGGTCTGATCGGTCCCAACGGCGCCGGCAAGACCACGGTCTTCAACCTGCTCACCAAGGTGTACCAGCCCACGCATGGCACCATCCTGCTCGACGGCGAGGACACTTCGGGCAAGTCGGTCTACCAGGTCAACCGCATGGGTATTGCCCGTACCTTCCAGAACATTCGCCTATTCAACACCATGACGGTGGAGGATAACGTCAAGGTCGGCCTGCATAACCAGGAGCGCTACTCCGGTTTTGAGGGCGTGCTGCGCCTGCCTACGTATTGGAAGCACGAGAAGGCCGCCCACGAGCGCGCCATGGAGCTGCTGTCCATTTTTGACATGGAGCACCTGGCAAATGAACAGGCCGGCTCGCTTCCTTACGGCGCCCAGCGTCGTCTGGAGATCGTTCGCGCGCTTGCAACCAACCCCAAGCTACTGCTGCTCGATGAGCCTGCCGCCGGCATGAACCCGTCCGAGACCGCGGAGCTCATGGAGAACATCGTCAAGATTCGCGACACCTTTGGCATTGCCATCATGCTTATCGAGCATGATATGTCGCTCGTTATGAACATCTGCGAGGGCATCTGCGTGCTTAACTTTGGCAAGGTTATCGCCAAGGGCACGGCAGAGGAAATCCAGAACAACGACGCCGTTATCGAGGCGTATCTGGGTAAGCAGGATAAGGGGGAGAACTAAATGGCAGAGCCGATGCTTTCCGTCTACAACATCAACGTCTGGTACGGCGCCATCCACGCCATCAAGGACATCTCCTTTAACGTTAACGAGGGCGAGATCGTGGCCTTGATTGGTGCCAACGGTGCCGGCAAGTCCACAACGCTCAAGACCATCTCGGGCCTGCTGCGCTCCAAGACCGGCTCCATCAAGTTTATGGGCGAGGACATTACCCATACGCCCGCCGACAAGCTGGTTGGTAAGGGCCTGGCTCAGGTTCCCGAGGGTCGTCGCGCCTTTTTGCAGATGACGGTTGAGGAGAACCTGGAGATGGGCGCCTACACGCAGCCCAAGTCCACGGTGGCTCCGGGCCTCGAGCGCGTCTACGAGCAGTTCCCGCGCCTGAAGGAACGCCGTCGCCAGGTCGCCGGCACCCTTTCGGGCGGTGAGCAGCAGATGCTTGTTATGGGGCGCGCTCTTATGAGTAACCCCAGACTGCTTATGCTCGACGAGCCTTCCATGGGTCTGGCGCCGATTCTGATTGAGCAGATCTTCCAGATTGTCGAGGACCTGCACAAGGCCGGCACCACGGTGCTTCTGGTCGAGCAAAACGCACAGATGGCTCTTTCCATCGCCACGCGCGGCTACGTGCTCGAGACCGGCAAGATCACCATGACCGGCACGGGCCAAGAACTCCTGCACGACGATAACGTGCGTAAGGCCTACCTGGGTGGTTAGGCGGTTCCGCCGTTCTACCGAACGGCGGACCAGTCGACGCTGCGCGGGCACCAGGGCGACAACTTGTCATTCAAAGAGGACGGCATGACCAGAAGGTCTATGCCGCCCTCTTTTCATGCCAATTTGTTCGCCCTGGCGCCCGCTCGCTGTCGGTCCCCTGCCTGCGGCGTTACTTTGGTCTGCCCCCCTTTATGTTGCGGTGGAATAGGGACTAAATGGGAGTCTCAGAGGCCAAAACAGTCCCTATTCCACCGCAACTTCATGGGGATGTGTGACAATGCCCGTCGGAAAACGTCTGTTGTCTTTGGGGGTCCATCTATGCTGTACGAGTTTTGTGCCGAGAACTTTGAGCGAGTGCCAGCGGCCATCGAGGCCGGTGCGAGGCGCATTGAGCTGTGTGACAACCTCGCCGTCGGTGGCACCACGCCTTCGGCCGGCGTTATCAGCGCTACAACCAACTATGCCCACGAACAAGATGCACGGGTGATGTGCATGATCCGTCCGCGTGGCGGCGACTTTCACTACAACCAGGATGAGCTGCGCATGATGGAGATGGACTTGGGCCTTGCCGTGAGTGCGGGCGTTGACGGCTTGGTCTTTGGCTGCTGCAAACCCTGCGCTGGCGGATGGGCGCTCGACGAGCTTACGCTTGGCGCCCTCGTGATGGCTGCGGGCTGCGCGACCGAGGAATGTAAGCGTGAGCCCATCGACATCACCTTCCACATGGCATTTGACCAGCTCTCGCCCGAGGCTCAGCTCGATGCGATTGATACACTTGCCGACTGCGGCGTTACGCGCATCCTCACGCATGGCGGCGCTGCCGGTACGTCGATCGAGGATAATTTCGATCACCTGACTCGTTTAATCGAGTATGCGGGCGATCGTTTGACCATCCTTCCCGGCGGCGGCATCACTACGGCAAATCGCGACGCGGTCGCGGCGGCGCTAGGCGTCTCCGAGCTCCATGGCACCAAGATCGTGCCGCTAGAGGTATAACCCGTGGCGCTGGTATTTGACGTTCAGCAGGCGAGCGGTAAGCCCGACGATAATCGTCGCCCTGGCACCGCGTGCCCCTTTTGCGACACGGAGGGGCTTGCCAACATCATCCAGCGCGATGGTGACTGCATCTGGCTCGAGAATAAGTTCAAGACATTGCGGGCCACACGTCAGACCGTATTGATCGAGTCTGCCAATCACGACGCCGACCTGGTGACCTATGAACCGGATGAGCTGCATCATGTGATGCGGTTTGCCCTGGGCTGTTGGCAGCAGATGATCGATTCCCAACAGTACTGCAGTGTGCTCATGTACAAGAACAAAGGCCCGCTTTCGGGCGGCAGCCTCGTCCATCCGCACATGCAGATTGTGGGTTTGGAGCAGGAAGACGGCTATGCTTCGCTGACTTCTGCCAATTTCGAAGGCATCAATGTCTGGCGACAGGGGAGAATCGCGGTCAACATCTCAACCGAACCGATCATGGGGTTCTTTGAGATCAACGTTTCAGCCCCGCAGGGAATCGCCGCCAGCGATGACACGAGAGACCAAGCCGAGGCGGATCTCTTCGCCGACGCAATCCAGGTAGCTCTGCGCTATATCTTGCACGAGCACCATGGCGGTCGTGCAGAGTCGTACAACCTGTTCTTCTATCACATGAGCGGCCGGACCATTGCCAAGGCGCTTCCACGTTGGGTGGTTTCACCCTACTTTGTCGGGTATCGGCTGGCTCAGGTCAATGCTGAGACCACGCTCGATGTCGATGCGGAGCGACTCCGCGCACATCTGGAGGCGCTCACATCGTAAAGTGAGCGCCCGCACACTGCGGACGGTTTAGCGCGCCATTGCATCGCGGCCGGCCTCGACCCGCTTGCGCTGGGCGGCGCGCTCCTCGCCGGTCAGACGTTCAAAGAGATGTCCGATAAGCGAGGCGAGCACCTGCTGAAACAACGTTCCACACATGACGGGAAACACAACTTCGCCCGGAAAGTATTGCGTGGCGATGACGGCGCCCGAAGAGATATTGCGCATGCCGCAGGTAAAGCACATGGTGGTCGTCTCGCTATACGGCAGGTGCAACGCGCGGGCGACCAGAATGCCCACGACAAAACCGCTGATGGCGAACGCCAGAATAAAGAGGGCGACTTCCAGGCGCACCGCGTTCATGTGTAGCACGTACTCGCTCATGGCGGTGGAGTTGGAGGCAATAACGCCCATCATCATGAACTTGCAGGCGGGCGAGAGCGCGGGGGAGAGTTTCTCGTGTCCCCAGCCGTGCGTGAGCTCGTTGATCACGATGCCGAGCACGGCGGGGATGGCAATCATAAAGGCCATGTTCTGCATCATGCTCGGAACATCGATTGCGACGGTGGCGCCCAACAGGAGCTTGAGCGTGAGCGGAATCGTTACGGGCGATATAACCGAGGACGTCAGGATGATGGTGAGCGCGAGCGGGCCGTTGCCGCCGAACATGCTGATCCACATAAAAGCGGTGACTGCCACGGGCACACTGTATTCGAGCACGATGCCGCAGACAAGGTTGGGGTTGGAACCAAAGAACAACGATCCCATGGCATAGGCCGCGATGGGAATAAGCGCCGCCGAGACCAACAATGCCACAATCAGGTGCAGCGGACGGTGGAACACCTCGGCTACCTGGTGAAAGGTGTTGCTGAGCGCACCTTGGAACGTCATAAAGGCAAACAAGGTGGGAACGATGGGCTTGAGAACGCCGATCTGTTGAGGAAAGAGCACGCCGAGCGCCACGCAAATCGGAACGATGATTTGCATGTGCCCCGCGAGAAACTTGCCCAGTCCAACCCATTGCTTCATATGCTCTTGTGACTCCCTTTGCTCGTGAATCCGTTTTGACTGGATATGCTAGACGCTCACATGTGTCCGTGCGTCAGAAACGCTCGATTATTTCGAGGGTATTACCGGCATCGTTTACCGAAACCGCGGCGTGCTGCGGCGATTTGCGTCCGCGCCGCACGGTATAATAAATCCGTTCAACAGATCTGCCTGCCGAAGCGGGCATACACAGAGGACTCATCGCTATGAACCGTGAGAGGTATCGCGGCGACCTGCCCCTATCGGGGGTGGGTGCCTATGTCATCGCTTAAGACGACGCATCGCTGGGCGGTCGCTCAGCAAAACCCCGAGCTCGAAAAGGAGCTTTCGGCTGGCCTGGGCATACCCGGGCTGGTGGCGCGCATTATGGTTGCGCACGGCATTACATCCATCGAGGAAGGCCAGCTGTTTTTGACGCCTTCGCTCGATCGCGACTGGGCGGACCCACTCGTTATTCCGGGCATGGTGGTCGTCGCCGACCGCGTTGAGCGTGCTATTCGCAGCCACGAGCGTATCGCCGTCTTTGGCGATTTTGACGTCGACGGCATTACGTCGACTTGTCTGTTGACCGAGGCGCTACGTTCGTTTGGCGCCAACGTCACGCCGTTTATTCCGCACCGCTTTGACGAGGGCTACGGCCTGTCGCGTGCGGCGCTCGACCGCGTCAACGAGCTCGCTCAACCCAACCTGATTGTGACCGTCGATAACGGTATTGCTGCCAAGGAAGAGGTCTCCTATCTGGAGAGTCTGGGGATCGATTTGGTGGTCACGGACCATCACGAGCCGTCCGACCAGGTGCCGCAGGGCGTGCCCCTGACCGATCCCAAGCTCGAGGACGAGGGCCCCTCGCGCGAGCTTGCCGGTGCCGGTGTGGCGCTTAAGCTGGTGCAGGTCCTGGGCGAGCGTTTGGGCAAGCCGTCGTATTGGCGTTCGCTGATAGAGGTCGCGGCGCTGGGCACCGTGTCCGACATGATGCCGCTCACGCCCGAGAATCGCGCACTGGTCGCCGAGGGCATCCAGCAGATGCGCGTGACGGCCCGCCCCGGTTATATCGCGCTTGCCGCACTTGCCAAGGCCGACCTTTCTACCATTACGGCCGACGGCCTGTCGTTTTCGCTCATCCCTCGTCTGAATGCTGCCGGCCGCATGGCTGATCCCAAGCTGGCGCTCGATCTGCTGCTTGCCCGCGACCCCATCGAAGCGAGCGCGCTTGCCGCCGAGCTCGAGGAAATCAACCGCCAGCGCCGTGAGATCGAGGCGGAGCTCACGCGCGATGCCATGGCAAAGGTCGAGGAGACCTATGACGGCGGACGCGCGATCGTCGTGGGCGGCGAAGGCTGGCACGAGGGCGTCAAGGGCATCGTGGCAAGCCGTCTGACCAACCGCTACCACGTGCCGGCGCTGCTGTTCTCGATCGAGGACGGTATCGCGCGCGGCTCTGGTCGCTCGGTGGGCAAAGTTAACCTGTTTGACGCCATCGAGCGCTGTTCCGACCTGATGATTCGTCGCGGCGGACATGCCGGTGCGGTGGGTGTGACTATCGAGGCATCCAAGCTCGACGAGTTCCGCCGTCGCCTTTCGGCCGTGCTATCGGAGCTTCCCGCCGAGGACTTTGAGGACACTGACGAGGTTGCCGCCACCGTTGACCTCTCCGAGCTAAATATCGAGACCATCGAGCAGATTTCCCGCCTTGAGCCGTTTGGCCAGGGTAATAAGGTGCCGCTGCTGGCTGCCGAGGGCGTGACGATGTGTGATCGCGCCGTGGTGGGTAAGACCGGCGAGCACATGCGCTTCGTGGCGACGGATGGCGCCGCGAGTGTGCCGGCCATCATGTTTCGTGTACCGCAAATCGATAAGCTCATCAACTGCGATAGCGCTGTCGATTTGGTGTTCGAGGCCGTTGCCGAGCATTGGCAGGGTCGTGTGAAGCCCAAGCTCATGATCAAGGATGTTCTGGTCCGCGATACCACGCTGCCCAGCATCGACGATCCGGCATGCGAGCTTCGTCGTGGCGTGCAGCCGGCGGATTCCGGCCTGCGCCTGGAGTCGCGTAAGCGCGAGACGCTCGCCCAGCTTTCCTATACCGAGCTCACGCGCTCGCTTATCCATAGCTTTATCGGCTCGAACCAGCCGCACCGCGCGCAGGTCGAGGCGCTCGATGCCCTGGCCGATCACCAAAGTGTTCTGGCCGTTATGGGAACGGGGCGCGGCAAGTCGCTCATCTTTCATGTGCATGCCGCGCGCGAGGCGGTTCTTCGCGGGCGTGCGAGCATCTTTGTCTATCCGCTGCGCGCGCTCGTTGCCGACCAGGCCTATCACCTCTCGTCGACGATGGCATCGCTTGGCATTGGCGTTGGCGTGCTGACCGGCGAGACCGTGGAGGCCGCACGCGATGACGTGTTCGCCGGCCTAGCTTCGGGCCGCACCGGTATCGTGCTCACGACGCCCGAGTTCCTATCTATCCACCGTGACCGCTTCGCGCGTTCGGGCCGCATCGGCTTTGTCGTTATCGATGAGGCGCACCACGCCGGTCTTGCCAAGGGCGGCGACCGCAGCGCCTATCTCGACATGCCCGATATCCTCAAAGCCCTGGGCGACCCGGTCGTTATGGCTGCGACGGCCACCGCGACGGCTCCGGTTGTGGCCGAGCTTGCTCGCATGCTGCCGATCACTCGCACGGTGGTCGACGAGACGGTGCGCGAGAACCTGCAGCTCGAGGACGACCGCGATCTTGCAAGTCGCGAGAACCGTTTGGTGTCGATTGTGGCGACGGGGGAAAAGACCGTCATCTACGTCAATTCGCGCGACCAGTCCGTGGCGCTCGCCAAGACGTTGCGCAAGCGTGTGCCCGATTGCGCAACCCATATCGCGTTCTATAACGCGGGGCTTGCGCGTTCCGATCGCCGTCGCGTGGAGGAAGCATTCCGAGACGGCAGCCTCAGCTGCATCGTCTCGACATCTGCCTTTGGCGAGGGCGTCAACCTGCCCGATATCCGCCATGTCGTGCTCTATCACATGCCGTTTGGCGGCATTGAGTTTAACCAGATGAGCGGCCGCGCCGGTCGCGATGGCCAGCCCGCCGTGATCCATCTGCTCTATTCGTCGCGCGACGCCCGCATTAACGAGCGCCTACTCGACTGCTATGCGCCCGAGCGCGACGAGCTCGTCACGCTCTATCGAGCGCTGCAGACCATGTGGCGCTCCAACCGTGGCAAGACGGGGGACGATTCATTCTGCGCAAGTGATATCGACATCGCGCAGATGTGCCTTGCCATCGATGCCCGCACGCCGGTCGACGAGCGCTCGGTGGAAAGCGGCCTGGGAATCTTCGAAGAGCTTGGTTTCTGTCGCGTTTCGGGGTTTGACGACACTCGTCGTATCGCGATGGCCGAAAACCCCGGCCGCGTGCAATTGAGCAGGTCAATTCGCTATTTGGAGGGCTTGCGCTCGCGCATGGAGTTCTCGGCTTTCCGGAGCTGGGCGCTCGATTCGTGCGCTTCTGATATGCTAGCCAAAGTTAACCGCCCGATCGTACCGCGGGCCTAGGGGAAGGGGACCTCGATGGATGCCGCAGCCCGTACCGCCCATGATTCCACCCTCCAGCCGTTTTCGGAGATGGAGCACTATAAGCATGCCGATGAGCTGCCGCCCGAGATTATGGCGGACAGCTACGACAAGCTGGAGCGCCTGTGCCTCAAATATATGAATGAGGACGACTTTTCTAAGGTTGAGCAGGCCTACTGCTTTGCCGCCGAGAAGCACTGCAACCAAAAGCGCCGCTCGGGCGAGATGTACATTAACCATCCCGTCGAGGTTGCCATCATTTTGGCCGATCTCAAGATGGACTGCGATGTGGTGTGTGCCGCGCTGCTGCACGATACCGTCGAGGATACCGAGACCTCGCTCACCGATGTTTCCGGCCTGTTTGGCGAAACCGTTGCTGAGCTCGTCGATGGCGTGACCAAGCTCACCAACATCGAAGTCGACAGCATGGACGAGAAACAGGCCCTCACGCTGCGCAAGATGTTCCTTGCCATGTCCAAGGACATTCGTGTCATCATCGTTAAACTTGCCGACCGTCTGCACAACATGCGTACGCTGGCGGCCCTGCGTGAGGATCGTCGCCTGTTTAAGGCTCGCGAGACCATGGACGTGTACGCGCCCTTGGCCGACCGCCTGGGCATGAGCTCTATTAAGTGGGAGCTCGAGGACCTGTCCTTCTTCTACCTGGAGCCCGATGCCTACCAGCGCATCGCGCGCATGGTGGCTGAGTCGCGCGAGGTCCGCGAGCGCTACCTTGCCGAGACCATCAAGACGCTCACCGACGAACTCAACCGCATTGGCCTGGAGGGCTTCCAGATTAATGGCCGCTCCAAGCACTATTGGTCCATCTACCAAAAGATGAAGCGCAAGGGCAAGGAGTTCTCCGAGATCTACGACCTGGTGGCGCTGCGTGTTATTACCCATTCGGTGCGCGATTGCTACTCCACGCTCGGTGCGGTGCATACGCTGTGGCATCCCATGCCTGGTCGCTTTAAAGACTATATCGCCATGCCCAAGGTCAATAACTACCAGTCGCTCCACACGACGGTCATCGGCCCCACGGCTCGTCCGCTCGAGATTCAGATTCGAACCTACGAGATGCATGAGCAGGCCGAGTATGGCATTGCCGCCCACTGGCTATATAAGAAGTCGGGCGGATCGTCTGCTTCCAAGACCAATGACGCTCAACGTTTGGACGACCAGATCAACTGGCTCAAGCATTCGCTCGATTGGGCGGCTTCCGACGAAATCACCGATGCCAAGGAATACCTGCATTCGCTGAAGGTCGACCTCTTCGATCAGGAGATTTTCGTCTTTACGCCCAAGGGCGAGGTCATGGCGCTTCGTGCCGGCTCCACGCCGCTCGACTTTGCCTACGCCGTTCACACCGAGGTGGGAAACCACTGCGTCGGCGCTAAGATCAACGGTGCGGTGGCCCCGCTCACGCACGAGATCAAGACGGGCGACCGCGTTGAAATCCTGACGAACAAGAGTTCCAAACCGTCGCGTGATTGGCTCAAGATCGTCAAGACGCCTTCCGCCAAGTCAAAGATCCGCCGCTATTTTGCCGCTGCGACCAAGGACGACGACGCTGCCGCCGGCCGCGATATGCTGGCCAAGGACCTGCGTAAGCGTGGCTATGGCATTTCTACGCCGCGTTCGACGCGCGCGCTCAATGCCGTGGCGGAGCAGTTTAACTTCAAGCAGCTCGAGGACCTGTTTGCCGCCGTCGGCGCCGGCAAGGTTGCCCCGCGCGCTGTGGGCAATAAGGTCGAGCAAATCTTGGACCCAAAGCCCGAGGAACAGCTCACCAAGGCCGAGGCTATCGCCGAGGTCGTGAAACAGCCTGCTCGCGGCTCCAACCGCAAGCCGCAAAAGCGCGGCAAGAGCGCCAGTAACGGCATTATCGTCAAGGGCGAGAGCAACAGTGGCCTGCTAGTCCGTCTGGCTCATTGCTGCAACCCCGTGACGGGCGACGACATCGTCGGCTTTATCACGCGCGGCCGAGGTGTCTCAGTGCATCGCGCCAACTGCCCCAACGTCAAGGGCCTCATGGAGCACCCCGAGCGCATGATTGACGTAGAGTGGGATGGTGCTGCCGACACTCTCTTCCAGGTCGAGATCGTGGTCGAGTGCCTGGACCGCATGGGCCTGCTCAAGGACGTCACCATTGCCATTGGCGATGCAGGCGGCAATATCCTTTCCGCCGCCACCTCGACCAACCGCGAGGGTATTGCGACCCTGCGCTTTATGGTCGAGATTTCGGATGCGAGCGGCCTGGATCCGCTGCTGGCTTCCATCAGCAGCGTCGACTCGGTCTACGACGCTCGCCGTCTTATGCCCGGCGAGGGCGGAGCGCAACTCAAGCGCCGTGTGTAGGTGCGAGAGCCTCTCAGCATCATAGATATTGGTTACGTTCGAGGCATCGTTTGGTGCCTCGAACGTATTTTAGAAGGAGGGTATGCGCATGGGCGATATGACTTTGGACCTGACACCCCGAGGCGCGGCTTCGATTGAGGCGCTCGTCAACGGCCCGATTCAGACCAACAGCTACGCCGTGATTTCGAATGACGAGTGCTTAATCGTCGATCCGGCGTGGGAGGGCGAGCGTCTTGTGGAGCATATCCGCACCGCGCATCCCGAGGTGCGCGTGCTCGGCTCTGTCTGCACGCACGGTCATGCCGACCATGTTGGCGGGGTTGCCGGGGTTCGAGCTGTCGTTGGCGACAGCGCACTATATGAGTTGTGCGCTAAGGACGTGACGGTACCTCGCGCAAATATCGAGGAGCAGCGCGCCATGTGGGGTATCGAGACGCCCGATCCGGGTGAGCCGACGCGTTTGCTTGCCGAGGGCGATACAATCGAGGTGGGCGACGTCTGCCTGCAGGTGATCGAGACGCCGGGGCATACGCCGGGCGGCATCGTCCTGTTCGCCGCGACCGAGCAGGGGAACATCGCCTTTGTGGGCGACACGCTTTTCCCGGGCAGTCACGGTCGTACCGATCTTTCCGGCGGTGACGAGGCGGCGATTATGCGCTCGCTCTCCAAACTTGCCAAGACGCTTCCGCCCGATACCGTTTGCTTGACGGGCCATGGCGATTCGACCACGATGGCGCGCGAACTTATGCAGAACCCGTTTATGCAGATGTAGGCTTGAAGCCGTCTTTCGAACCACGAAGACCGCTCAATCGTCAAGCTATTTTCCCCAGTGGGTCGATTCTGTGGGGCAAACGGTCAAAATTTGTCCAATCGGATGGTATTCGTGAACAAACGAACGTTTATGCTCGGGTATGTCGTGGTAAAATCTCAGGCGTTATCGGAGCAACCTTACAGGAGGTTTCTTTTATGCTCGTCAACGCAGCAGACATGCTCAAGAAGGCCGAGGCCGGCAAGTACGGTCTCGGTGCCTTCAACACCAACAACCTCGAGTGGACCCTGGCTATTCTCCAGGCCGCCGAGGAGGCCAAGTCTCCGCTGATCCTTCAGTGCACCGCTGGTGCCGCTAAGTGGATGGGCGGTTTCAAGGTCTGCGCCGACATGGTCAAGGCTGCCGTCGAGGCCACGGGCGTTACCGTTCCCGTCGCCCTTCACCTCGATCACGGTTCTTACGAGGACTGCTTCAAGTGCATCGAGGCCGGCTTCACGTCCATCATGTATGACGGCTCTCACGAGGAGACCTTCCAGCTTAACCTCGACCGCACCAAGGAGCTCGTTGAGCTTGCCCACTCCAAGGGCATGTCCATCGAGGCCGAGGTCGGCGGCATCGGCGGCACCGAGGACGGCGTGACCTCCAGCGGCGAGCTCGCTGATCCTGCTGAGTGCAAGCAGATTGCTGACCTGGGCGTCGACTTCCTCGCCTGCGGTATCGGCAACATCCACGGCGTGTACCCTGCCGACTGGGCTGGCCTTTCCTTCGAGCGCCTGGGCGAGATCAAGGCTCAGACCGGCGACCTGCCCCTCGTCCTGCACGGTGGCACCGGCATCCCCGAGGATCAGATCAAGAAGGCCATCTCCCTGGGTATCTCCAAGATCAACGTCAACACCGATCTGCAGCTCGTCTTTGCCAAGGGCGTTCGCGAGTACATCGAGGCTGGCAAGGATCAGCAGGGCAAGGGCTTTGACCCCCGCAAGCTCCTCAAGCCTGGTCGCGACAACATCGTTGCCCGCACCAAGGAGCTCATGGAGGAGTTTGGCTCCGTCAACAAGGCGTAAGTAGCGGTTTAACTTCCCGCCGGAGGCCCCGTTCACCCTACGCTTTTCCCTTGCGCTCACCTGGCTTTGCCAGAAGTCGCGCAATGGGAAAAGCTCCGGGTGAACGGGGCCTCCTTTGTTAACTCGCTACAGGGTTACTGGGCTGAATTCATTTTTAGAGGTACCGTTTATCGGTGTTGAGGGTTCCTTTATTGGGGCTTTCTTTTTATCTCGCTACAATGGGCTTCAAGAGTTCTAATGACTTGGAGTTTGGTATGGCTGTTGTTAATGTGTTGCCTTCGGATGGGAAGGTTATTGACGAGGGTCCTGTTGGTTGCTCTGTTGATGTTTGCAATGATGACTACCGTTTTCTAGATATTGGCTTGCCACCCGAGATTCTGCGTTTAAAGGACGCGGGGTATCTTTCGCAGGCTATTGAGGCTTGCGACCGCCTACTTGCCCAAGATCCCGATCCCTCGCTTGCTGCCTGCGTTCGTGCCGAGCGGTATCGCATGCTTGAGATGCCGCTTCATTTTTCGGTGTCGCGCGATCGGGCTATTGCGATGATTCGCGAGGAGTGGCCTGAGTTTACCGAGGAGCAGTTTGACGATCTGATTAACCGTAAGCGTATTGACTGGCGCTTTATCGATGGCGAGCTGTTCGTTCTCGACAACTTCCTCGATTCGCTTCGCGTATATCCCAAAGAGGTTCCCGGCATGCGTCCCGATCCTACGGACGGAATTGCACTGCGCAACGAGATGCTCAAGGAGATGGAGTCACAAAACGGATTGACTCGCGTTATTACGCTTAAGGCGTCCTTGTCTGTCCCCGGCGCTCTAGAGGGGGAGACCGTTCGCGCTTGGCTTCCCGTAGCCGCCACCTGCCGCCAACAGTCTCAGGTCGAGATTCTCGACATGACGCCGGAGGGTGCTGTTGCTCCCGCGAACGCTTCGGCGCGTACCGCCTCGTGGTCTTCTTCGAGTGAGCGCTCATTCTCGGTGACTTATCGTTATCACATCGATGCTGCTTATTGTGATGTCTACGGTGGCACACTTCCGGTTCATCCGCGTATGGACGCGCCTCTGCCCGAGGATATTTCCGAGGACCGTCCGCACATTGCATTTACGCCGTATCTGCAGCAGCTGACGGCCAGCGTTGTTGGCGGACTCGAGGATCCGCTCGATCGCGCCCGTGCTATCTATGATTACCTGACGCAGTATATCGACTATCGCTATCAGCCGCCGTACTTGCTTTTGGGATCTATTGCCGATGACTGCGCGCATTCGCACCGCGGCGATTGCGGCGTTATGGCGCTCACGTTTATCACCATGTGCCGTATCGCGGGCGTGCCTGCCCGTTGGCAGAGCGGCCTCTACGTTGCGCCCGATTCGGTGGGGTCGCACGACTGGGCAGAGTTCTATACGCCGCAGACCGGTTGGCTCAACGCCGACGTGTCATTTGGATCTTCTGCTCGCAGGATGGGGGAGGAGTGGCGCCGCCGTCACTACTTTGGCAATCTCGACCCATGGCGTATGGTGGCCAACAATCGATTCCAGGCAGAGTTTGAGCCCTCTTTCGACGGCATGCGCGAGGACCCTTACGATAACCAGATGGGTGAGGCTTCGGTCGACGGTCGCGGATGCCGTCAGCGCGAGATGCTACGCACGGTCGAACTCATCGAAATGCTCGAAGTTCCATTTTCGGACTAATCGGTAGAAAGCTGTGATAAACTAACTCACGCATTACGTGCCCGAGTGGCGGAATTGGCAGACGCAGTGGACTCAAAATCCACCGTTGGCAACAACGTGCGAGTTCGAGTCTCGCCTCGGGCACCATACATGCAAGTGAGCGTTCAAGGGGGTTGCGGCCCCCTTTTTCGTGCCGAACTCGCGTGAGCGCGCGAAGCGTTAAGCAAACAGGCCTGCGGCCTGTTTGTAGCGGAGCGTGGCGAGGGCGCCTCGCGCCCGAAGCCCGAGGCTTCGCGAAGCGAAGGCCCTTCGAGTCTCGCCTCGGGCACCATACATGCAAGCGAGCGTTCAAGGGGGTCAAGGCCCCTTTTTCGTGTACGTAATGTGATAACGCGCTGTACGTGTTATTATTCGCAAGGCGTTGTTCTCGCAATGCCCTAAAGAGGAACCCGAGGGTTCCCACCTTTTGGCGCCAATGAGCAGCTGACTGGTCATACAACTTAGATTCCCTTCCTCAAATCGAGGAAGTCTATGTGTACGACCTGGTTGCTGAGAAGCGCCGGGTTATTTTTTTTATGAATGGAGGTAGGGAAAATAGCTAAGTCTGATGACACCCGCATCAACGACGAGATCACTGCATCTTCGTGCCGTTTGATTGGCGTCGATGGCTCTCAGCTCGGCCTGTTCGCCATCCGTGATGCCCAGCGCGTCGCCGACGATCAGGGTCTCGACCTGGTCGAGATCGCTCCCAACGCGGAGCCGCCGGTCTGCAAGGTCATGGACTACGGTAAGTTCAAGTACCAGCAGGCCATGAAGGCCAAGGCTGCTCGTAAGAACCAGTCCAAGGTCGAGGTCAAGGAAATGAAGTTCCGACCCAAGATCGACGTTGGCGACTACGAGACCAAGAAGGGCCACGTTCTGCGTTTCCTCAAGAAGGGCGCACGCGTTAAGATCACCATCATGTTCCGCGGCCGTGAGATGGCTCACCCGGAGCAGGGCCTTAACGTTCTCGAGCGTCTCGCCGAGGATCTCAAGCCTTACGCTACGGTCGAGTCTAAGCCTAAGATGGAAGGCCGTAACATGCTTATGCTGCTCGCCCCGATTAAGGGCGCCTTCGATGAGGATAAAGCGGCAAGCGATACCAAGTAACTAGTGTTCTGTAACCGATTAAGGAGTATTTCATGCCTAAGATGAAGTCCCACAGCGGCACCAAGAAGCGTTTCCGCAAGACTGGTACCGGCAAGCTTATGCGCGCCAAGGCTTTCAAGAGCCACATCCTGAGCAAGAAGTCCACCAAGCGTAAGCGTGGCTTCCGTCAGGAGACCGAGATCGCCGCTGCCGACCGCAAGGTCATCAAGTCGCGTCTCGCCTAAGTCCGCGTTCCCGTTTTTCGTTTTACCGTCTAGGAGTTGATAGAACATGGCACGTATTAAGCGCGCTGTTGCCGCCAAGAAGAAGCGCCGTACCGTTATGCACCGTGCGAAGGGTTACTACGGTGCCGCTTCGCGTACTTACAAGCATGCTAAAGAGCAGGTCCAGCACTCCCTGCAGTATCAGTATCGTGATCGCCGCAACAAGAAGCGCGAGATCCGCTCTCTCTGGATCACCCGCATCAACGCTGCCGCTCGCCTGAACGACATCTCTTACTCTCAGTTCATGCACGGCCTGAAGGTTGCCGGCATCGAGCTTGACCGCAAGGTCCTGGCTCAGATGGCTTACGAGGACATCGAGTCCTTCAACGAGCTGGCTACCATCGCCAAGAAGGCTCTCGAGGCCTAATAGATTCTCTTGAATCGCTAGGGGAGTGTCGCGTTGTGCGCGGCGCTCCCTCTTTTTATCTGAAGCGCGGTTTACATTGCTAAAAGCGCGGGTAGATAAACACTTACAAGTGACCGATCTTTATATATCTCTTAACCGAAGGGTCATCATCTGATACGTGCAGTATTTCTGCACCAGCCTTTCTATGACATATATAGGAAGCGATGTATTGTGTAGGACTTGTGAAGAGTGGAATTCCCGCCCCCGGCGGCCCTCCGGTCTGGCAATATATCTCCTTGCCGCGCGGCCCGGTCGGACCGGATGAGCCGCAAAGCGTGCACCTTGAGAACCGGATACTGCGAGGATGGACACACCAGATGTGTCGCATCCGGGCAGACATCGAACCATTTGAAATGGTCTAACTTGGATTTGTTTTTCGCAAGGCCGCCGAGAGGCGGCCCCGAGAAATTCCTTTTCCTATACTAGAACCATATGAATCGAACGGAACCGATCAGCTAATAGTTGTGAGGACCGGACGGGCTCGAAGCCCATTTATTTTGGACGGAGAGTTCGATCCTGGCTCAGGATGAACGCTGGCGGCGCGCCTAACACATGCAAGTCGAACGGCACCCACCTTCGGGTGGAAGCGAGTGGCGAACGGCTGAGTAACACGTGGAGAACCTGCCCCCTCCCCCGGGATAGCCGCCCGAAAGGACGGGTAATACCGGATACCCCCGGGCGCCGCATGGCGCCCGGGCTAAAGCCCCGACGGGAGGGGATGGCTCCGCGGCCCATCAGGTAGACGGCGGGGTGACGGCCCACCGTGCCGACAACGGGTAGCCGGGTTGAGAGACCGACCGGCCAGATTGGGACTGAGACACGGCCCAGACTCCTACGGGAGGCAGCAGTGGGGAATCTTGCGCAATGGGGGGAACCCTGACGCAGCGACGCCGCGTGCGGGACGGAGGCCTTCGGGTCGTAAACCGCTTTCAGCAGGGAAGAGTCAAGACTGTACCTGCAGAAGAAGCCCCGGCTAACTACGTGCCAGCAGCCGCGGTAATACGTAGGGGGCGAGCGTTATCCGGATTCATTGGGCGTAAAGCGCGCGTAGGCGGCCCGGCAGGCCGGGGGTCGAAGCGGGGGGCTCAACCCCCCGAAGCCCCCGGAACCTCCGCGGCTTGGGTCCGGTAGGGGAGGGTGGAACACCCGGTGTAGCGGTGGAATGCGCAGATATCGGGTGGAACACCGGTGGCGAAGGCGGCCCTCTGGGCCGAGACCGACGCTGAGGCGCGAAAGCTGGGGGAGCGAACAGGATTAGATACCCTGGTAGTCCCAGCCGTAAACGATGGACGCTAGGTGTGGGGGGACGATCCCCCCGTGCCGCAGCCAACGCATTAAGCGTCCCGCCTGGGGAGTACGGCCGCAAGGCTAAAACTCAAAGGAATTGACGGGGGCCCGCACAAGCAGCGGAGCATGTGGCTTAATTCGAAGCAACGCGAAGAACCTTACCAGGGCTTGACATATGGGTGAAGCGGGGGAGACCCCGTGGCCGAGAGGAGCCCATACAGGTGGTGCATGGCTGTCGTCAGCTCGTGTCGTGAGATGTTGGGTTAAGTCCCGCAACGAGCGCAACCCCCGCCGCGTGTTGCCATCGGGTGATGCCGGGAACCCACGCGGGACCGCCGCCGTCAAGGCGGAGGAGGGCGGGGACGACGTCAAGTCATCATGCCCCTTATGCCCTGGGCTGCACACGTGCTACAATGGCCGGTACAGAGGGATGCCACCCCGCGAGGGGGAGCGGATCCCGGAAAGCCGGCCCCAGTTCGGATTGGGGGCTGCAACCCGCCCCCATGAAGTCGGAGTTGCTAGTAATCGCGGATCAGCATGCCGCGGTGAATGCGTTCCCGGGCCTTGTACACACCGCCCGTCACACCACCCGAGTCGTCTGCACCCGAAGTCGCCGGCCCAACCGTCAAGGGGGGAGGCGCCGAAGGTGTGGAGGGTGAGGGGGGTGAAGTCGTAACAAGGTAGCCGTACCGGAAGGTGCGGCTGGATCACCTCCTTTCTAGGGAGATAAATCTTCTAGAGAGAAAACACTTTAACTCGAATAGAGGGCAGGAGCCCGTCCGGTGGATGTCGCCCGGAGTAAGTCCCCGCAGCACCCGGTCCCCGGGGTCGCACCCGCGTACCTTGAGAGCCGCATAGCGATAGGAGAGAGATGGAAGAGTATCCTCTTCCAGACTCGATTCTTTTCTGCGATTTAAAGACAGAATGATAGCAATCATTCATCCGATCCAAACAAGAAGAATTCACTTATTAATGAGTGAGGAGCATCTGATCGCGAGCACAGTCAACTACTGTGCCGCGGTATGAGATACCCGAATTGCGACATACGAGCGCTATTCATGATATCGATTAATTAACTTTAGCGACACGTGGATATCCCGCGGGCCCGATGCGGTCCCGCAAGATACCACGGGCGCACGGCGGATGCCTTGGCACAGGGAGCCGATGAAGGACGCGGCAAGCTGCGATAATCCCCGGCGAGGAGCACACATCCTTCGACCCGGGGGTCTCCGAATGGGCGAACCCATGCACAGCAGTGTGCATATCCCCACCCCGAACACATAGGGGTGGGGAGGACAACCCGGGGAACTGAAACATCTAAGTACCCGGAGGAGAGGAAATCAATCTCGAGACTCCCCGAGTAGCGGCGAGCGAAAGGGGACCGATGGCCAAACCGTCGAGCGGGCATACCCGGCAGGGGTTCCGCCGACGGGGTTGCAGGGCCGCGCATCCGGGGGCTGCCGCCCCCGGGCGCAGGTCCGGCTGGGGAGCGGAACGGCATGGGAGGGCCGGCCGCAGCGGGTGACAGCCCCGTACGCGAACCCAGACCGGACGGCGCGACGCGGTCCCTGAGTAGGGCCGGGCACGTGAAACCCGGTCCGAACCTGGGTGGACCACCATCCAAGCCTGAGTACTACCCTGTGACCGATAGCGCACCAGTACCGTGAGGGAAAGGTGAAAAGCACCCCGGGAGGGGAGTGAAACAGTAC